>JAESFJ010000053.1_pt1 | contig 202617 bp, 192 predicted proteins | sample 9266161 | NCBI WGS metagenome assembly JAESFJ01 (sample SAMN14506165, study PRJNA617096) | algae metagenome | isolation source: Calothrix sp. FI2-JRJ7 and co-occurring heterotrophs from granitic desert soil | place: USA: Red Pass Lake area, Fort Irwin, California | collected 2000-06-01 | reverse complement strand
ACATGTACATGACCGGCAAGATCCAGATCGACCCGATGATCACCCACGTCATGGGCCTCGAGGAGATCAACACCGCCTTCGACCTGATGCACGAGGGCAAGTCGATCCGCTCCGTCGTGGTGTTCTAAGGGGGGGTGTCGTGATGGAGACGGTTTCCCAAACGCGCAGCCACGGCGGCACGCAGGGCGTCTATCGCCACGCATCGGCCGCGACCGGGACGGACATGACCTTCGCCGTCTTCGTCCCGCCCCATGCGCCGGGCGAGCGCCTGCCGGTGCTGTGGTATCTCTCAGGGCTCACCTGCACCCATGCCAATGTCATGGAAAAGGGAGAATACCGAGGCCCCTGCGCCGCGCACCGCGTGATCCTCGTCGCCCCCGACACTTCCCCGCGCGGCGAGGACGTGCCCGATGCGAGCGACGAGTACGACTTCGGCAAGGGCGCGGGTTTCTATGTCGATGCCACCGAGGCGCCCTGGGCGCAGCATTACCGGATGCGCTCCTATATCGAGGAGGAACTCCCCGCGCTGATCGGGGAGCATTTCCCGGCCGACATGGCGCGGCAGGGGATCACTGGCCACTCGATGGGCGGCCACGGCGCCCTCACCATCGGCTTGCGCAATCCCGGCCGGTTCCGCTCGGTCAGCGCCTTCGCACCCATCTGTGCGCCACGCCAAGTGCCGTGGGGCGAGAAGGCGCTCGGCCGCTATCTCGGCGCGGACCGCGCGGCGTGGGCGGACTACGACGCGGTCGCGCTGATCGAAGGCGGAGCGCGCCTCGCCGAACTCCTCGTCGATCAGGGCACGGCCGACAATTTCCTCGCCGAGCAACTGCGCACTCCGCTGCTCGAGGCGGCCTGCGCCGCCGCCGGCATCCCCGCGACGATCCGGATGCAGGAGGGTTACGACCACTCCTACTTCTTCATCTCCACCTTCATGGCCGCGCATGTCGCCTGGCACGCGGAGCGCCTTGGTGGCTGACGACGGGGCAGGGCCGTGACCGACCGGGAGCAGCGCATTGCGCAGATTTGCGCCGGGCAGGCGGGTCTCGAAGGCCCCTTGCTTCCGATCCTCCACGCCGTGCAGGCCGAATTCGGCTGCATCGATGCCGGGGCGGAGCGGGTGATCGCCGATGCCCTCAACCTCAGCCGGGCCGAGGTGCACGGCGTGGTCAGTTTCTACCACGATTTCACCTCATCGCCCGATCCGCGCCCGCATGTCGAGATCTGCCGGGCCGAGGCCTGCCAGGCGCGCGGCATCGAGGCGATGATGCCAGCGGTCGAAGCGGCCGCGGGAGACCGGGTGCGGCTCGCCGCGGTCCATTGCCTCGGCCTGTGCAGCGCCGGTCCGAGTGCGCGGGTCGGCGACGCTCTCCACGCCCGGCTCGACGAGGCGTCGCTGGTGGCGCTGGTGCGCGCGCAATGACCGTGGTGCGCATCGCGGATGATGCGCTTGCGCTGGCCTGCGGCGCGGACGCGGTCGCGGCGGCCTTTGCGGAGGCCGGCTTTACCGTCGAGCGCGTGTCGAGCTGGGGCATGCACTGGCTCGAACCGCTGGTCGAGATCGAAGGCATCGGGTGGGGCCCTGCCGCGCCCGGGGATGTCGCCGCGATCCTTGCCGGAGCCAGCGACAAGGCGATCGGGCGCATCGCCGAGCACCCCTTCATCGCGCCCCAGCAGCGCCTGACCTTCGCGCGCGCCGGGAAGACCCGGCCGCTCAGCCTCGACGACTATCGCGCCAGCGGCGGTTGGAGCGGCCTCGACCGGGCAAGACGGCTTCCCCCGGCGCAGATCGTCGAGGAGGTGATCGCATCGGGCCTGCGCGGTCGGGGCGGGGCGGGCTTTCCGACTGGCATCAAGTGGCGCACCGTTGGCGAGGCGCCGGGCCTGCGCAAATACATCGTCTGCAACGCCGACGAGGGCGACAGCGGGACCTTTGCCGACCGGATGCTGATGGAAGGCGATCCCTATGCCCTGATCGAGGGCATGGCGATTGCCGGGCTTGCCGTGGGCGCGCACAAGGGGTTCATCTACGTGCGCAGCGAATACCCGCACGCCATCGCCAAATTGCGCGCGGCGCTGGCGCTTTGTGCCGAAATCCTCGCACCCTTCGCCATCGAGGTCCGGGTCGGGGCGGGCGCCTATGTCTGCGGGGAGGAAACGTCGCTCCTCAACAGCATCGAAGGCAAGCGCGGCGAAGTGCGCGCCAAGCCGCCGCTGCCCGCCATCGAAGGTCTGTTCGGCTGTCCGACGGTGGTCAACAACGTCCTGACGCTGGCGGCAGTGCCGCATATCCTCGCCGAAGGCGGGAGCGCGAAGTATGCCGCGCTGGGCTGCGGCCGCTCCCGCGGCACGATGCCGATCCAGCTCGCCGGCAACATCAGGCACGGCGGCCTTTACGAGACCGCCTTCGGTGTGAGCCTTGGCGAACTGGTCCACGATATCGGCGGCGGCACGGCCAGTGGCCGCCCGGTCAAGGCGGTGCAGGTCGGTGGGCCGCTCGGCGCCTATATCCATCCCGACCGGTTCGACATCGTCTTCGATTACGAAAGCTACAGCTCGGCAGACGCCCTGATCGGGCACGGCGGGGTGGTGGTGTTCGACGACACCGCCGATATGGGGCGCCTCGCGCGGTTCGCGATGGAGTTCTGCGCTGCGGAAAGCTGCAGCAAGTGCACGCCGTGCCGGATCGGCGCGGTGCGCGGGGCCGAGCTGATCGATCGCATCCACAAGGGCGGGCGCCCGGCCGACGCGGTCGAAACGCTCGCGCAGATGCACAATGCGGGCAAGGGCGGTTCCACCCGCGAGGGCGACATCGCGCTCCTCGAGGACCTGTGCGAGACCATGACCTTCGGCTCGCTATGCGCGCTCGGCGGGTTCACGCCCTATCCGGTCCTGAGCGCGCTCAGGCAATGGCCGGAGGATTTCGCATGATCCTCGGTGCGGTGCTCGCCGGCGGGCAGTCCCGCCGCTTCGGCAGCGACAAGGCGCTGGCGGTCAGCGGCGGAGCGACCTTGCTGGAGCATGCCGTTGCGGCCCTCGAGGCACAGTGCGACGCGGTGATCGTGGTGGGGCGTGGCGAGGCACCATGCGCCACGGTCGATGACTGGCCGCAGGCCGGCGCAGGCCCGCTTGGCGGGGTCGCGGCGGCGCTGCGCCACGCGCACGACAAGGGCTATGCCGCGGTCCTCACCTGCGGTGTCGATTGCCTCGACCTTCCCGGCGATCTCGCGGACCGGCTCGCTCCCGGGCCCGCCTACGTGGCCGAGCAGCCCGTGGTCGGGCTCTGGCCTGTCGAAGCCGCCGGGGAAGCTTGCGCAAGGGTCTCGGGCGAGGGGAGCCGTTCGATGCGCGGCTTCGCCGAGGCGGTGGGCGCGCGACCGGTCAGCGTGCCGATGATCCGCAACATCAATTGGCCCGAGGACCTGGCGGCGTCGGCACCAGGCGCCGCGCTGGCTCGCGAACTTTCCTATGATGGCAGGCTCGACCGTCCGATTCTGCGTCCGCTGGCCGACGAGGTCCCGGTCGCGATCGAGGTGAACGGGGTGGCCTATGCGGTGATGATGGCGTCCGCGGGCGACCTCGAGGACTTCGCCGTCGGCTTCGCCCTGTCGGAGGGGTTCATCGATGCGGCCGACGAGCTCGTCGATGTGACGCCGGCACGGGTCGAACGCGGCGTGATCCTGCGCCTCGCCCTCTCGCCCGAGCGCGCCGCACCCCTGCACGAGCGCGTGCGGATGCGGGTGAGCGAGGGAAGCTGCGGGCTGTGCGGTCTCGAAAGTCTCGAGGAAGTGCTGCGGCCGCTGACGCCGCTCCCTGCCACGCCTGCGCCCGCGCCGTCCGCCGTCGAGCGGGCTCTGCTGGCGCTCGATCGCCACCAGACCGAAGGGCTGCGCACCGGGGCGATGCATGCCGCCGCGTTCTGCGAGCGCGACGGGACTGTCACGTGCCTGCGCGAAGATGTCGGACGGCACAATGCCCTCGACAAGCTCTTCGGCGCACTGGCCCGGCAGGGGATCGCCCCGGCGCGCGGCTTCGTGGTGGTGACGGCGCGGTGCAGCTACGAACTGGTCGAGAAGACCGTGCGCGCGCGCTGCCCGGCGCTGGTCGCGATCTCGGCGCCGACCAGTCTTGCCGTCGAACGCGCCCGGCAGGCCGGTTTGTACCTGATTGCCCTGGCAAGGCGTGATACCATGCTGGTGTTCGATGGGGACAGGCAGGCCGAGGACGCGATCGATGCGGTATGAGCGGCAGGAAGATCTCGGCACGCCCGAGGTGGCGAGCGAGACGCAGGTCACGCTCACGATCGACGGGCGCACGGTCAAGGTCCCGGCAGGCACCAGCGTGATGCGCGCCGCAGCTGTTGCAGGCGGATCGATCCCCAGGCTGTGCGCCAGCGACAATCTCGCCGCCTTCGGCTCGTGCCGTCTGTGTCTCGTCGAGATCGAAGGCGCGCGCGGCACGCCTGCGTCCTGCACCACTCCGGTCGCCGAGGGCATGGTGGTCCGCACCCAGACCCCGCGGCTCCAGAAGCTGCGCAAGGGGGTGATGGAACTCTACATCTCCGACCACCCGCTCGACTGCCTGACATGCAGCGCCAACAACGACTGCGAGTTGCAGGATGCCGCCGCGCAGGTGGGGCTGCGCGATGTGCGCTATGGCTACGAGGGCGCCAATCACCTCGGGCTTCAGGCCGACACCTCGAACCCCTATTTCGATTTCGACCCCTCCAAGTGCATCGCCTGCTCGCGCTGCGTGCGCGCCTGCGACGAGGTGCAGGGCACCTTCGCGCTGACGATGGAGGGCCGGGGCTTCGCCTCGATGATCAGCGCGGGGCAGGAACTGGACACCTTCTTCTCCAGCGACTGCGTCAGCTGCGGGGCCTGCGTGCAGGCCTGCCCGACCGCGACCTTGCAGGAGAAGGCCGTCACCGCCATCGGCAAGCCCGAACGCGCGGTGGTGACGACCTGCGCCTATTGCGGCGTGGGCTGCACCTTCCGTGCCGAGATGCGCGGCGAGCAATTGGTGCGTATGGTGCCGTGGAAGGATGGCAAGGCCAACCGCGGCCATTCCTGCGTCAAGGGCCGTTTCGCCTGGGGCTACGTTCACCATCGGGACCGCGTCCTCTCTCCGATGATCCGCGAGCGCGTCGACGAGCCGTGGCGCGAGGTTTCGTGGGAGGAGGCGATCGCCTTCACCGCAGCCCGGCTCCAGGCGATCAAGGCGCAGCACGGCGCGGGCGCGCTCGGCGGCATCACGTCATCGCGCTGCACCAACGAGGAGACCTACCTCGTCCAGAAGCTGGTGCGGGCCGGATTCGGATCGAACAATGTCGATACCTGCGCGCGGGTGTGCCACTCGCCGACCGGCTACGGGCTCAAGAAGACCTTCGGCACCAGTGCCGGCACGCAGGATTTCGACAGCGTCATGCACGCCGACGTGATCCTGGTGATCGGGGCCAACCCGACCGACGCGCACCCCGTCTTCGCCTCGCGCATGAAACGCCGCCTCAGGCAGGGCGCCAAGCTGATCGTGATCGACCCGCGTCGGATCGACTTGGTGAAGTCGCCCCACATAGAGGCCGCGCACCATCTGGCCCTCCAGCCCGGTACCAATGTCGCGGTGCTGACCGCGATGGCCCATGTGATCGTCACCGAGGGGCTCGTCGACGAGGCCTTCGTGCGCGAACGCTGCGACCTCGATGCCTATGGCGAGTGGGCGGCCTTCGTTGCCGATCCGCGCCATGCGCCCGAAATGCTCGAGCCGGTGACGCGGGTTCCGGCGGCGGACCTGCGCGCCGCCGCCCGGCTCTATGCCACGGGCGGCAATGCGGCGATCTACTACGGCCTTGGTGTCACCGAGCACAGCCAGGGCTCCTCCACCGTCATGGCCATTGCCAACCTCGCGATGGCGACCGGCAACATCGGCCGGCCCGGGGTGGGCGTGAACCCGCTGCGGGGACAGAACAACGTGCAGGGTGCCTGCGACATGGGCAGCTTCCCGCACGAATTGCCAGGCTATCGCCACATCTCCGACGATGCGACCCGCGCGCTGTTCGAGGCGGAGTGGGGCGTCGCGATCGACCCCGAGCCGGGCCTCAGAATCCCCAACATGCTCGACGCCGCGCTCGATGGTTCGTTCCGCGCGCTCTATGTGCAGGGCGAGGACATTCTCCAGTCCGATCCCAACACGCGGCACGTTGCCGCGGGGCTGGCCGCGATGGAATGCGTCATCGTCCACGACCTGTTCCTGAACGAGACCGCGACCTACGCCCACGTCTTCCTGCCGGGGAGCACCTTCCTCGAAAAGAACGGCACCTTCACCAATGCCGAACGCCGCATCCAGCCGGTGCGCAAGGTGATGGAGCCCGCCAACGGCTACGAGGACTGGGAGGTGACGCAACTCCTGGCGCAGGCCATGGGCCTCGGCTGGAACTACACGCACCCGCGCGAGATCATGGACGAGATCGCTCGCCTCACGCCAACCTTCGCCGGCGTGTCGTTCGATCGACTCGACGAGTGCGGCTCGCTGCAATGGCCGGTCAACGACGCCTTCCCCGATGGCGCGCCGGTGATGCATGTCGCCCAGTTCGCGGGCGGCAAGGGCAGGTTCGTGGTGACCGACTATGTCCCGACCGACGAGAAGACCGGGCCGCGCTATCCGCTGCTGCTGACGACCGGGCGGATCCTCTCGCAATACAACGTCGGTGCGCAGACTCGCCGGACCGGCAATGTCGCCTGGCATCCCGAGGACCGGCTCGAGATTCATCCGGTCGATGCCGAGAACCGCGGGCTCAAGAATGGCGACTGGGCGCGCCTGTCGAGCCGCACCGGCGAGACCACCTTGCGCGTGACCGTGACCGAGCGCGTGGCGCCCGGTGTGGTCTACACGACCTTCCATCACCCCTCGACCCAGGCCAACGTCGTCACCACCGAGTTCAGCGACTGGGCCACCAATTGCCCGGAATACAAGGTGACCGCGGTGCAGGTGATGCCCTCCAACGGGCCGACCGGCTGGCAGGAGGATTACGAGGCCCGGTCGCGCCGCGCGCGCCGGATCGCGCCTGCCGAGGCGGCCGAATAGCATGGACCGTGCGCGCCTGCGCCAGATGGCCGACCAGATTGCCCGCAACTTCGCGGTGCAGGGCGAGGAAGTGGCGGCGGCCGCCACGGCGGAACACATTGCGCGGTTCTGGGATCCGCGCATGCGTGCCGCGATCCTCGCCGATGACCGCGCGGACCTTTCCCCGCTCGCCCGCCGCGCCGTCGACCTCCTTGCGGCGCAGGCCGCCCGGTCCAGTCGCCGCGCGTCGGAGTAGAGACGCACCTCCCTTGATGCGAAAGCGAACCATGCACATCGAAACACGTGACCTGATCGAACGCTACTACGCCGCCTTCAACCGCGGTGATGCGGCAGGAATGCTCGAATGCCTGACCGAGGATGTCGCGCATGACATCAACCAGGGCGAGCGCCAGAGCGGCAAGGAGGCTTTCGCGGCCTTCCTCGCCCACATGGACCGCTGTTACCGCGAACGGCTGACCGATATCGTCATCATGGCCGACGAGACGGGCACCCGCGCAGCGGCGGAGTTCATCGTCCATGGCGAGTATCTCGTCACTGACGAGGGCCTTCCCGAAGCGCAAGGGCAGACCTACGTCCTGCCGGTAGGGGCCTTTTTCGATATCGCGGACGGCCGGATCGCGCGCGTTTCGGTCTACTACAACCTCGCCGACTGGACCCGTCAGGTCGAGGCGTGACGCTGACGGTCGGCATCCTGAGGGGGGCGGAGCGCACTGCGGCGCTCGACAGCCTCGCGCGGCTGCGGATCGCGGTGTTTCGCGCCTATCCCTACCTCTATGACGGGACGGTTGCGGACGAGGCCGAATACCTGGCCGACTTCTTCGGCTCGGATGATGCGGTGCTGGTCGCCGCGCGCGACGGCGACGCGATCGTCGGGGCGGCGACGGCTTCGCCGATGCGCGATCAGGGGAAGGATTTCCGCGCGCGCTTTGCGACGGCAGGATACGACCCGGAGGTGCTGTTCTACTTCGGCGAATCCGTGCTGCTGCCGGATTATCGCGGGCGCGGGATTGGCCATGCCTTCTTCGATGCGCGCGAGCAGGCGGCGCGCGATGCCGGCGCGCGCGGTGCGGCTTTCGCTGCGGTGATCCGCCCTCCCGATCACCCCGCGCGCCCAGCCGATTACCGCCCGCTCAATCCTTTCTGGGGCGCGCGCGGCTATGTTCCCGTCGCAGGGCTGACAGTTGCGATGGACTGGAAGGAAGTGGGCGAGCCAGCGGCCTCGGCCAAGGCTTTGCAGGTGTGGATGCGCGAATGGTGAGGTCCTTTCGCATCGCGGCCGCGCAATACCCGATCGAGGCGCTTGCCAGCTGGGAGGCCTATGCGGACAAGCTCGCGCGCTGGGTCGCCGAGGCGGCAGAGGGCGGCGCCTCGCTGCTCGTCTTTCCCGAATATGGCGCGATGGAGCTGGCTGCGCTCGATCCCGGGAGCATGGGCGATCTGCAAGGCTCGATCGCCTTCGTGTCCGCTCTGCTGCCCCGGGTCGATGCGCTACACGCCGAGCTTGCGGCGCGCTTTGCGGTCCACATCCTTGCCGCCAGCGCGCCGTGGCAGGCACCCGGCGGGCGGTTCCGCAACCGCGCGCGCCTGGTCGCACCGAGCGGGAAGGTGGGCGTGCAGGACAAGCTCATCATGACCCGCTTCGAGCGCGAGGAATGGCACATCGTCGGCGGCGAGAGCCTTGCCGTATTCGATACGCTCCTCGGCAAGATCGGGGTATGCATCTGCTACGACAGCGAGTTCCCGCTGATCGCCCGCGCGATGGTCGAGGCCGGGGCGGAAATCCTGCTCGTCCCGTCCTGCACCGACAGCCTCCACGGATACGAGCGGGTGCGCATCGGATCGCGCGCGCGCGCGCTCGAGGGGCAGTGCTACGTGGTGCAGGCACCGACCGTTGGGATCGCGGACTGGTCGCCTGCAGTCGACGTCAATCGCGGCGCTGCCGGGGTCTATGGGCCGCCCGACCGGGGATTTCCCGAGGACGGTGTCATCGCCCAAGGCGTCCTCGACCGGCCGGGCTGGGTGTTCGCCGATGTCGCGCGCGCCGCTGTCGGCGAGGTCAGACGCAACGGCGCGGTGCTGAACATGGAGCATTGGCAAGAGCAGCTCGGAGGCCCGTCTTCGGCCGGGCTGCCTGTCTCGCTGGTCGATCTGACATAAGGCCGGCGCGGCGACTTGCCGTGGCTCACGCGCGGGGGGCGGGGATGCGTGCACCGCCGCCAGCGACCCGTGCTCGGCAGCCCGAGGCGCTAGCCGCGCGCCACGGTTTCCAGCAGTTCCGCAGTCACGGGATAGCCCGCATCGGCGAGGATCGTCAGCCACGGGCGGCCGTCCTCCTCCACCACGCGCGGGGTGATCGTCTTCACCGGGATCGCCTCGGCCTGGGCCCTCGCCTCGGCGAAGCTCGCGAACAGGGCGAGGCGTTCGAGATTGCGGCGAGTCGGGAAGATCAGCTTGATCTCGCCCCGCGCCGCCGCATCGAGCGCGCCTTGCGGGCTGGTCCAGAACAGGTGCGTGTTCTCCGCCTGATCGATCGACACCTCGACCGCCCCGGTGCCGAGATCGGCGATGTAGAAGCGGGTGTCGTAGACCCGGGCGATGTCCTCGTTCTTCGGGAACCAGCGCGCGAAGGGGGTGATCTGGGCAAGGTCGAGCCGCCAGCCGAAGGCGCCGAGCACAGGAGCGAGGGCGCCGGTCTCGCCCAGCATCTGTCGGGCAGCGGCGGCGCTGGCGGCGGTGATGTCGCCCGACAGGCCGAGCGCGAGGCCGGTTTCCTCGAGCGTCTCGCGCACCGCCGCGATCTGGTGCGCGGCCTCGTCGGGCGCGAGGCCCGTCTCGCCCGCAACCTGCTCGCCCAGCGCATAGTCCTCCGGATCGACCCGCCCGCCGGGGAACACAGCCATGCCCCCGGCAAAGGACATCGTCCGCGAGCGCACGGTCATCAGCACTTCCGGCGCGCCCCCGTCGGGGGCGTTGCGGAAGATGATGATGGTCGCCGCTGGAATGCCCTCGGGGCCGGAATCGCTGCTCATTGCGGCAAAGCATGGCCTTGCGGCAGCCGCTTGCCAAGAGGCGAGGCGCGGCGCTGCCGTTTTGGAGAGGGGGTGTCGGGCGGCTTTACAACCCGGGGTGCGAATGCCGGTGCGACCGCACGAAAAAGACGGGATTTCCGTTGTTTCTAACGTTTGGCACGCTGCGTGCAAGGAACTTGGCAGTCCCAATGGTCTTCGACAAGAGGCGCGACCCTTCCTGGTCTCCGGGTTGCGCCTCCCCGAAAACGAAAGGCGCTCCGCACTGGTCCTGCGGGGCGCCTTTCTCTTTATCGTCCTCGGTGCACGGGGCGGGTAGGGCGCCTCAGGCGACCTTCGCGACGCCCTGTTGGTCGAGCAGCTGCTGAAGCTCGCCCGCCTCGAACATCTCCATCATGATGTCGCTGCCGCCCACGAACTCGCCCTTGACGTAGAGCTGCGGGATGGTCGGCCAGTCCGAGAAGCTCTTGATCCCTTGGCGGATCTCCATGTCCTGGAGCACGTCCACGCTCTCGTAGGCGACGCCGCAGTGATCGAGGATCGCGACCGCGCGCGAGGAGAAGCCGCATTGCGGGAAGAGCGGGGTGCCTTTCATGAACAGGACCACGTCATTGCTGGTCACAAGGTCGGAAATGCGCGCGTTGACTTCGGACATGATGGATGACGTCCCTGTTCGGAGTGGGTGACTGTTGCGCTTTACGTGGGGACCACGGTGGTGACTTGCAAGGCGTGCAGTTCGCCGCCCATGCGCCCGCCGAACGCCGCGTAGACCAACTTGTGCTGCGCGACACGGCTCAGTCCTACGAATTGCGGGGCGGTCACCTTCGCCGCCCAGTGATCGTCGTCGCCGGCGAGGTCGGTCAGTTCGACCTGCGCCCCGGGCAGGGCGGCGAGGATCGTGCGTTCGATCTCGGCGGCGGACATGGGCATGGCAGGGCTCCCGGTGCGATCAGACTTCGCCGAGCAGCTGGCGGCGCGCCTCGACGGTCATTTCCTCAAGCTTGGTGCGGATGTCGGTTTCGCTGACATCGGCCTGGGCGGCGGTGAGATCGCCGAGCAGCTTCCTTACCACGTCCTCGTCGCCCGATTCCTCGAAATCGGCCTGCACCACCGCCTTGCGATAGGCGTCGGTCTCCTCGGGGGTGAGGCGCATCAGGCCCGCGGCCCATTCGCCGAGCAGCTTGTTGCGCCGCGCGAGGATGCGGAAAGCGGTTTCCTCCTCGAGCGCGAAGTGTGCCTCCTCGGCGCGCTCGCGATCCCTGAAATCGGTCATGTCTGTGTCCCTTCGGATACGATCCGGCTGAGGCGATAAAGCGGGAGCCACGCGGCTTCAAGCGGGAAGCCGCGCCGCCGGGACACTAATCCATCGTCACCACGAGCTTGCCGACAGCCTCGCGCGCCTCGAGCTTGGCGATGGCATCGCCGGCGCGGGCCAGGGGAAAGGTCTCGGAGACGAGCGGGTCGATCTTGCCGGCCTGCATCAGCGCGAAGAGCTCCTCGACCTGCGCCCGGAAGGCCTCGGGCTCGCGCGCGGTGAAGGCCCCCCAGAACACGCCGCAGATGTCACAGGATTTGAGCAGCGTGAGGTTCAAGGGCATCTTGGCGATACCGGCCGGGAAACCGACCACCAGGAACCGGCCCTCCCAGGCGATGGCACGCAGCGCAGGCTCGGAATATTGCCCGCCGACGATGTCGTAGACGATGTTCGCGCCTTCCGGCCCGCAGGCTTTCTTGAAGGCATCGGCGAGCGCCTTTGACGCGTCCTTGTCCATCGCCTCGCGCGGGTAGATCACCACCGCGTCGGCCCCGGCCTTGCGGGCAACCTCGCCCTTGGCCTCGGAGGAGACGGCGGCTACCACGCGCGCACCGAAGGCCTTGGAAAGCTCGATCGCGGAAAGCCCGACGCCGCCCGCCGCGCCGAGGATCAGTACAGTGTCGCCCGCCTTGATATGCCCGCGGTCCTTCAGGCCGTGGATTGTGGTGCCATAGGTCATCAGCAGGCTGGCGGCCTTCTCGAACGGAACACCGTCCGGCACCTTGAACATCCGGCCTGCGGGTACGACGACCTTCTCGGCCAGCCCGCCATTGCCGATCCCGGCAAGCACTCGGTCACCGACCGCAAAGCCCTCGACACCCTCGCCGACCGCCTCGATCACGCCGGAAATCTCGCCGCCCGGCGAGAAGGGGCGGGCGGGCTTGAACTGGTACATGTCCCGGATGATCAGACCATCAGGGTAGTTGATCGCGCATGCCTTGACTGCGACCAGCACTTCTCCTGCGCCGGGGGTGGGGGCCTCGACCTCGTCGAGCGTCAGCGTCTCAGGCCCGCCGGTCTGGTGGGTGCGAATGGCTTTCATTGTGACCTCTCCCGGTATTGTAATTCTATGCCGCCGCGGTGCCGCGCATCAGCCACGGCTGGGCGGCGGTACGGCTGGCCTCGAAGTGGCCGATCGCCTCGCCCCGCGCCATGGTAAGGCCGACCTCGTCCAGACCGTTCAGCAGGCAATGCTTGCGGAACGGGTCCATCTCGAAGGTGAAGCGATCCTGATAGGGGGTGGTGACGGTCTGCGCTTCGAGATCGACCGTGATTGCCAGACCTTCGCGTGCCACTTCCAGCAGCCGGTCAACTGCCTCCTGCGGCAGCACCACGGGCAGGATGCCGTTCTTCACGGCGTTGCCGGAGTGGATGTCGGAAAAACTCGGCGCGATGACCACGCGGATGCCCAGATCGAGCATCGCCCAGGCGGCGTGTTCGCGGCTCGATCCGCACCCGTAATTGTCGCCCGCGATCAGGATCGGTGCGCCCTTGTAGGCGGGATCGTCGAAGACATTGCCGGGCTCCGCGCGCAGCGATTCAAACGCGCCCGCGCCGAGACCCTCGCGGCTGATGGTCTTGAGCCACTTGGCGGGGATGATGATGTCGGTGTCGACATTCTTGAGGCCGAGCGGAATGGCGCGGCCTTCGACGCGGGTGAGGGGTTGCATGGGGTTTCTCCCTCAGTCTGTCTGGGGCGGCTCGCCCGAGGGGATCGGGCCGGGCTGGGTCGGCGTGTCGGGCTTCTTGCGGCGCTTGCCGGCATAGAGCAGCGCGGCCGCGACGGCCGCCGATCCGATGGCGCCGGCGGCCGCGATCGCGGCGTTGCGGGCGTTGTTGTTCTTGGGCTTGTCAGTCATGGCAGTTCCATGCGCCTAGGGCGCGGGCGTTGCAAGAGGCTGGGGTTATACCAGCGCGCGCACGTCGGCGAGCCGCCCCGTTACCGCCGCGGCTGCCGCCATGGCGGGCGAGACGAGGTGGGTGCGCGCGCCCGGTCCCTGGCGGCCGACGAAGTTGCGGTTCGACGTCGAGGCGCAGCGTTCGCCCGCGGGCACCTTGTCAGGGTTCATGCCGAGACAGGCCGAACATCCCGGCTCGCGCCATTCGAAGCCCGCCTCGATGAAGATCCGGTCGAGCCCCTCTTCCTCCGCCTGCGCCTTAACCAGCCCCGATCCGGGGACGACGATGGCCCAGCGCACGTTGTCGGCCTTGCGGCGGCCCTTGAGGATTGCGGCGGCGGCGCGCAGGTCTTCGATGCGGCTGTTGGTGCAGCTGCCGATGAAGACGTTCTCGATGGGCACTTGAGTCATCGGGGTGCCGGGGGTGAGGCCCATGTAGTCGAGGCTCTTCTGCGCCGCGACACGCTTGGACTCGTCGGCGAAGTCCTCCGGGTGCGGCACGCGACCGCCAATCGGTACGACATCTTCTGGGGAGGTGCCCCAGGTGACGCTGGGTTCGACTTCGGCGGCGTTGATGGTGACGGACTTGGCGAAGGTCGCGCCTTCGTCGGTGTGGAGCGTGCGCCAATAGGCGACCGCCGCGTCCCATTCCGCGCCCTTGGGGGCCATCGGTCGGCCCTTGAGATAGGCGAAGGTGGTGTCGTCCGGCGCGATCAGACCGGCGCGGGCGCCTGCCTCGATGCTCATGTTGCAGACGGTAAGGCGTTCCTCGATGGTCATGCGCTCGAACACCTTGCCGCGGTACTCGATCACGTAGCCGCTGCCGCCCGCCGCGCCGATCCGGCCGATGATGTGCAGGATCAGGTCCTTTGCGGAGACGCCCGGTCCGAGATCGCCCTCGACCCGCACTTCCATCGGCTTCGACTGCTGGAGCAGCAGGGTCTGGGTGGCGAGCACATGCTCGACCTCGCTCGTCCCGATGCCGAAGGCCAGCGCCCCGAGGCCCCCGTGGCAGGCGGTGTGCGAATCCCCGCAGACGATCGTGGTACCCGGCAGCGAGAAGCCCTGTTCGGGGCCGACCACATGGACAATCCCCTGCTCTTTCGCGGTCGCGGGGATGTAGCGGATGCCGAAGGCGGGGGCGTTGACCTCGAGCGCGGCGAGCTGCGCGGCGCTCTCGGGGTCGGCGATGGGCACCGGCCGGCCCGCGCCGTCCACCCGCGGCGTGGTCGGCAGGTTGTGGTCGGGCACCGCCAGCGTCAGCTCGGGCCGGCGCACCGGGCGCCCGGCCACCTTCAGCGCCTCGAAGGCCTGCGGGCTCGTCACCTCGTGGACGAGGTGGCGGTCGATATATATGAGCGCCGTCCCGTCCTCGCGCGTCTCGACGACATGCGCATCCCAGATCTTCTCGTAGAGGGTGCGGGGGCGGCTCGCCATGGTCGGCTCCATCTCCTTGGGGTGCTCGGGTGGCGCCCCATAGGCACGATTGCCGAGCTGTGGCAAGATTGCGGCGATTTCCTGTCAGCGCGCGGTGGAAATTGTCATGATATTGCGGTAGCCCACACATATGTCAGTCTCCGCTCCCGCCCCCTCCGCCTTCTTCCACCCGATCAAGGTCGTGCCCGCCGACATCGACTTCATGGGGCACGTCAACAACGCGCGCTACCTCAACTGGGTGCAGGACGCGGTGCTGGCGCACTGGAACAAGCTCGCGCCCGCCGAGGACGTGGCGAGCAAGGCATGGGTCGCGTTGAAGCACGAAATCACCTACAGGAAGCCCGCCTTCCTCGAGGATGACGTGATCGCCCAGACCGTGCTCGAACGCTTCAACGGCGCGCGGGCGTTCTATTCCACGCTCATCAAGCGCGGCGAGGAGGTGCTGGCCGAGGTGCAGTCCTCATGGTGCTGCATCGACGCGGAAACCCTGCGCCCGGCGCGCATCGGCGAACACTTGCGCGCCTTCTTCTTCCCCGACGGGGAGTGACCGGACCCCCGCAACGGGCATTCACGCCGGCTCGTCCTCGCGGCGATCCGAAGGCACGGCAGCGGTTCGAGGCGAGCCGCGTGCGTGCCCTGCGAGAGGAAGCCTGACGCGCGCTCTCAGCCCGCCTTGGGCAAGGTTCTCGAGAGTGATCTCGCCCCCGTGCGCGACCACGATCGAACGCGCCACCGCCAGACCGAGACCGACGCCGCCGGTCGATCGGTTGCGGGACTTCTCCACGCGGTAGAATGGCTGGAAAACGCGCTGCAGGTCATCATCCGCAAGCCCGGGCCCCTTGTCGCTGACCGTCACGACGACGTGGTCGTCCAGAGCGGCGGCCTTGACATCGGCCTCCTGACCATAGGCGAGGGCATTGCCGATGACATTGCGGAACACGCTCTTGAGGCCAACCGGGTCGCCGACGACGTCGAGCCCCGGTTCCAGAAGGACCAAACTGACAGGCTTGCCGTTTCTGACGAACCCTTCGACCACCTCCCCCAGCAGCGCATCGAGGTTTATCAGTTCCCGGTCGTGGCGCGACTGTTCGGCGCGCAGGAACCGCATGAGGGCGTCGGTCATGTCGCGCATCTCGCGGATCTGTGCCGAGAGCGCCTTCTGCAGGGATTCCGGGGCGTCCTCGATCTCGAAGGCCATCCGCATCAGAGGCGTGCGCAGGTCGTGCGCCACGGCGGCGACCATGGTCGTGCGCTCCTCGATGTAGGAATTGAGCCGCCGCTGCATGCGGTTGAACGCCTCGCTCGCCACCCGGATTTCCTCCGGTCCCTCCTCGGCAAGCGGCGCGGCGCGGGGGTCACGGCCCAGCCTTTCGGCCGCCTCGGCAAATCGGCGAATCGGGCGTGTCGAATGGCGCGCCAGGGCGTAGGCGGCCGGAAGCACCACCCCGAGCGTGCCGAGCAGCATCAGGCCGATCCGAACGCTGACGTCCCGAAGGAAGCCGGGTTCGCTGCGGACCGTGCGCCAGCGTCCATCCGCAAGCCGGCGGCCGACCACGAAGTCACCGGCGAGGAAGGTTGGCCGGGCACCGCGCATGATCGATTCGACCGGCTGCGGCCCGAAGGGCGAGGGCGGCCCGAGGCCCGAGAACGAGACGCGCACCTCACCTGAGGCAAGGGCAAGGTCGCGTTCGACGGCGCGGGCCAGCGCGGCCGCCGCTCCGCTCCCTTCGCGCGGCGGAGGGGTGGCGGTCACCGCCACGTCGATCTTGAGGCCCGCGAGGCCCGGATCGCGCCCCTCGAGCAAGTCCAGAAGCTGCGAGAACGGCACGAGCGGCGGCAGGGGAGGCGTCGCCAGGACGAACGCCGAGAAGATCAGCAGTTCGGCGCTCAGCACCGTTGCCAACATGAGCCCATAGGTACGCCCGAAGATGCCCAGTCGCGGAACCGACGGGCGCCTCATCGGTGCACCACCGGAAGGGTGAACATGTAGCCCTCGTTGCGGACCGTGCGGATCACCCGAGCGCCCTCGGGTCCGAACTTGCGGCGCAGGCGCGACACCTGGACGTCGATCGCCCGGTCGAACACGTCGACACCGGTGCCATAGGCGGTGTCGAGCAGCAGATCGCGGGTCAGCACCCGGCGCGGCATCCCGACGAAGCTCTGCAGCAGCCCGAACTCGGAAGCCGACAGCTCGATCCGCTCTCCCTTGGACGAGCGCAGCGTGCGGTCGATGAGGTCGAGCTTCCAGGTGCCGAACTCGACGATGCGGCCGGAACGCGGGCCATCATCGACGTGCGCGCGGCGCCGGCGCAGCAGGGCGCGCACCGTGGCGACCAGCTCGCGCGGTTCGCAGGGCTTGGGGCAATAGGCATCCGCGCCCAGCTCCAGCCCGACCGTGCGGTCGCCGCTGGCATCGAGCGCACTGAGGATCAGGATCATCGGGGCGTCCGGCCCGGCCAGCCGGCGGCAGAAGCTGAGACCGTCCTCGCCCGGCATCATGACGTCGAGGATCACCACGTCGTAGGGGCTTTCGCCGAGCATGCGCTCCGCCTCGGCAGAGTCGCGGGCCATGTGGGCCTCGTAGCCGTGGCGCTGCAGGCTGGCCGACACCAGACGGCGGATTGAGGCGTCGTCGTCGACCACGAGGATGCGGCGCTGGGGCAGGGCCGCGATGTCGGGCGGGGTTGTGTTCGTCGGCGGGTCAGTCATTCAAGGCAGCCTCTTCAGCAGTGCCCCGCGCGGGGGCGGACGGAGCGGCGGCGTTCGCGGTGTCATTCATGCCGCAGCGCCGCGATCGGGTCGAGAGCGGCGGCGCGGCGCGCCGGCGCATAGCCGAACAGCACGCCCACCGCCGCGGAAAGCAGGACCGCCACCAGGTTGATGCCGGGCTCGAAAGCGAAGGGCACCCCGATCAGCGGTGCGACCAGCGCGGTCGTGAGGGTCGCCAGCAGGATGCCGAGCAGCCCGCCGAGCGCCGAGAGCACCATCGATTCGATCAGGAACTGCACCAGCACATCGCGCGCGGTGGCGCCGACGGCGAGGCGGATGCCGATCTCGCGGGTGCGCTCCGTCACGGATACCAGCATGATGTTCATGATCCCGATCCCGCCCACCAGGAGGCTGATCGCCGCGACCGCGCCGAGCAGCGCGGTCAGCATGGTGGTTGTCGAGGACACCGTATCGGCGATCTGGCGCGCATCGAAGATGCTGAAATCGTCGTCGCTGCCGGGGTCGACCTGCCGGCGGTCGCGCAACAGCTCCATGAGATCGGCCTTGATGCGCTCGGGATCGTAGCGGGTGTCGTAGGCGATCACGATGGTGCTGACGTCGCGCGATCCGGTGAGCCGGCGCTGGACCCCCTTGACCGGCATCAGCACGCTGTCGTCGGGATTGTTGCCGAACCCCTGGCCGCGCGGCTCGAGCGTGCCGATGACGCTGCAGCTCACTGTGCCGACGCGGATCAGCGCGCCCTCGGCCGGCAGGGTGCCGAACAGCCGTTGCCGCACCGTGTCGCCGAGCAGACAGACCGCCGACCCGCGATCCTCCTCCTCGCGGGTGAAGCGCCGGCCCGCGACGACGTCCCATTGCTGCACGTCGAGATAGGCGTCGGCAGTCCCGGTCACGGTGGTCTTCCAGTCCGCGGCATTGGCGATCACGGTCCGCTGCACGCTGACCTGCGGGACGGCCAGCCTGACGCCGCCCACCTGGGCGGAGATGGCGGCCACGTCGGCCAGCCTGAAGGGCCGTCCGCCCGCACCGCCGCCGCGTACGCTCTGGCCCGGCATGATTGTCAGCGTGTTCGATCCCAGCGCGCCGATTGAGGCGGTGACCGCAGCGGTGGTGGCATTGCCAAGCGTCACCATCGTCACCACCGACCACACCCCGATGACGATGCCGAGCACCGTCAGGATGCTGCGCAGCACATGCCGTCTCAGCGCCTCGAGCGCGATCCGGAAAGCCGTGAGCGTCATGCGCCGGCCACCGCGCCGCGCTCCTCGACCCGTTCGATCAGCCCATCGGCGAAATGCACCACGGTGTCCGCATAGGCGGCCATGTCGGGCTCGTGCGTGACCATCACGATGGTAATCCCGCGTTCGCGGTTGAGCCGGACGAGCAACTCCATGATCTCCTGCGACCGGGCGCTGTCGAGATTGCCGGTGGGCTCGTCGGCGAGCAGTAGCTGCGGCTGCGTCACCAGCGCACGGGCGATCGCGACGCGCTGCTGCTGTCCGCCCGACAGCTCGGCCGGCGTGTGGTTCGCCCACCGCTCGAGCCCGACCAGCGCGAGCGCCTCGAGCGCGGCGCGCCGCCGCTCTGCCCGGGTATCGCCGCGGTAGAGCAGCGGCAGTTCGACGTTCTGCGCCGCATCCGTGCGCGCGAGCAGGTTGAACCCCTGGAACACGAAGCCGATGACGCGCCGGCGGATCAGGGCGCGCTCGTCATTGTCGAGTCCCTCGACCGCCTCGCCTTCGAGCAGATATCGTCCGCCGCTTGGCCGGTCGAGGCAGCCAAGAATGTTCATGGTGGTCGACTTGCCCGAGCCCGATGCGCCCATCACCGCGACGAAGCGCCCGCGCGGGATGTCGAGGTCGATGCCCTTCAGCGCCTGGAAGGCGGTTGCGCCAGAACCGTAGGTCTTGGTCACGCCGACCAGCCGGACCAGCGGCACCTGGCTCACGGCGCGACCCCGAATAAGCCAACCGCGATCTTCATCCCAGGCTTCAACCCCTCCCCGCGCACCGCCGCGCTGTTGCCGGAAACCGCGAGGGTGCGCACCCGCAGCGCCGCCAGCTTGCCGTCGGCGCCGACCACGTGGATGGTCTGCATGCTGCCTGCGCCGATGCGCGCCTGCTGGCGATCCCGATCGCCAAGGTCGGGCGGGCCAACCGCAATCCCGCGGCCCTCGGCAGCGACGGGGGGCGTGAAGCGCAGCGCAGGGAGCGGCACCACGAAGACGTCGCGGTAGATCTGCGCGGTGATCGTCGCGGTCGCGGTCATCCCCGGCCGCAGCAGGCCCGCGCCGTTCTCGACGCGCAGGCGCGCGACATAGGAGACCACTTCGCCGCTCGCACTGCTCGAAGCGCTCGCCTCGCCCGACGTGGAGGCGCCCACGTCGACCCTTTCGACCCGCGCCGGAAAGGAGCGCCCCGGGTAGGCGTCGACGGTGAAACTGGCGGTCTGCCCGGGGCCGACCTTCGCGATATCGGCCTCGTCCACCTCGACATCGAGCCGCATCCGCGACAGGTCCTCGGCGATGACGAACAGCTCCGGCGTCTGGAACTGGGCCGCCACCGTCTGCCCCGGGTCGACCTTGCGCGACAGCACGATCCCGTCGACCGGCGCGTAGATCGTCGCCCGGTCGAGGCTGATGCGCGCGCTCGAGACCTGCGCGGCGGCCTGCGCGACGCTGGCCCGGGCGTCGTCCACCTGTGCGGCGGCGCGCCGATAGTCGGCACGGCCGACATCGTATTCGGTCTGCGAGGGCACCTGTCCGCCCGACAGCCTCCGCACCTCGTCGAGCCGCCGCAGCTGCGCCGCGGATTCCGCCAGGGTCGCCTCGCGGGTGGCGAGCTGTGCGCGTGCGCTGGCAAGGGTGGCCTGCGCCTGCCGCAGCGAATCCTGCAGCCGCTCGGTATCGACCACGGCGAGCACCTGACCCGCTCTCACCCGGTCGTTGTTGTCCACATAGACATGGGTGATGATCCCCGAGGTCTCGGACCCGACCTCGACCTGACGGGTCGGCTGGAGGTTGCCCGTGGCGCTGACCGTCACCAGCAGATCGCGCTTCTCGAGCGCCGCGGTGGCATATTGCGGGGCGGCCTCACCGCCGAAGAACACGAGGCTTGCGGCAAGCAAGGCCAGCACCGCGCCCAGCGCGGCAAGGGCCCACACGGCGCGGCGCGGCAGCCTGCGGCGCGCCAGTTCGGCCTTGACGCTCGCGACCAGTCCCTGATCGTCGGCGGCCGTGTTCATGGTGTCTCTCCCGCCGCATCCGGCACCGCCAGCGGATCGTCCCCGCCCAGCGCCTGGATCAGTGTGATGGAGGCGCGGGCCAGTTCGGCCTCGGCCCGGATGCGCTGATCGCTCGCGCTCAGCAGGTTCTGCTCGGCATCGAGCAGGTCGCGGAAATCGACCACGCCCGAGGCGTATTGCTGCCGCAAGATCGCCGCGGCCCGGCCCGTCGCCTCCTCCACCCCGCACCGGGCGGCGAGCGCGCCCTCGGCCGCGGCCAGAGCGGCGTAGGCATTGTCGACATCCTCGAGCGCCGCCAACAGGGCGGAACGGTAATCCTGAAGCGCCGCATCGGCGCGGGCAGTCTGCGCGGCGAGATTGGCGCGGTTGCGCCCGCCGTCAAACAGCACCTGGTCGACCAGCGCGCCGATCGTGGCCGTCGCGGCATCGGCGAGCGCGCCGAGACCCCCGCCGCTGGCGCCCACCGATCCGCTCAGCGAGAGGCGGGGCAGCAGCGCCGCGCGCGCGACGCCGGTCCGGGCGAGCGCGGCGGCGAGGCTCTCCTCGGCCGCCCGCACGTCGGGGCGGCGGCGGACGGTCTGGGCCGGCGCGAGGGTGCCGACCGCCAGCGGCGGCGGAATGCCGCGCTTGGTGCCGATCAGTTCGTCGATCTCCCCCGGACTGCGCCCGGCGAGCACCGCCATCCGGTTGGCCGCAGCGCGGCGATCGGCCTTGAGTGCCGGAAGCTGGGCCTCGGTCCCGAGCACCAGCTGGCGGGCCTGCGCGCTGTCGAGCCCGGTCGCAAGCCCGGCGGCGACGCGCCAGTCGGCGATCTGCCGGGTCTGGCGCTGCGACTGCAGGAGGGTCTCGGTCAGGGCGATGCGCGCGCGCGCCGACGCCTCGTCGACGTAGCTGCGCGCCAGGGAGCCGATCAGGGCGCGGCGCTGCTCGCCGTAGTTCGCCGCCGCCGCCTTGGCGTCGGCAGCCGCGGCGCGGGTGGCGGCGCGTAGGCCCCCGAACAGGTCGATCTCCCAGCTGGCCGAAAGGTCCCCGCGCAGCGTCCGGCTCGAAGCGCCGGCGCGGCCGCCTTGCGCGAGAGTGCGGTCGATCCCCGCGCTGGCGCTGAGCTGCGGGAACAGGCTGGCGCGCTCGGCGCGGACATCCTGCTCGGCCGCCGCATAGCGCGCCTGCGCCGCGGCAAGATCGGGATTGTCGGCGGCGAGCATGGCCACCAGCCGGTCGAGCGCGGGGTCATCGATCCGTTCCCACCACCGCGTGAGCGGCACCGGCGTGACGGGTTCGCCGGGTTCGGAGGGAAGGCGAGAGGGGAGGGGGATGCCCGCAGCCGAGAGCACCGGCTGCGGCCGGGCGGCGCAGCCTGCCAGCAGGACCGCGATCACGCCGGCCAGGACACCGCCCGGCACCCATCGCCTGTCGGCCGCGCGGCGACGGACATCCTGCGGCTTGTGGTGGAACCCCTGCATGGTCCGCCTGCTAGTTCCACAACATCTTCCCCGGATTGCGGGATTGTTTCAGCCTCGAAATATTTCCGCTCGGCAACAGGTCACTGCTCCGGCGCCTCCGTCGGTGGCATTCCCTCGGGCCGCCTCCCGGGCATCGGCTCGCCCGGAAGATCGCCAGGAGCCGGTCGCGGCAGCTCGGTGAAATCGAGCGCGCCGTCCCGGTTGGCGTCGAAGCGATCGAACTTGCGCCGCTGGTAGGCTTGCAGCTCGGCCCGATCGACCCGCCCGTCATAATTCGCATCCGCATTGGCGATGGTGGTCGCACCGACGGGTTCGATCAGCATCCGCAGGATGATCGCGTTCTCGCCCGAGCCGGGATCGAAGGGCAGGGTTTCGGGCACCATCTCTTCCCTCATTCCGGTCGCCGCCCTGTCGGACAGCGCCCGCCCGCCCATGGCGCTCTGCCACCCGGTGAATTCCGCCAGATCGATCGATCCGCTGCCGTCCCGGTCGACAGCGTCGAACCGGCGGCGCACCGCGAGCGCGGCGGCCGCGCCGATCTGGCCCCGCACCTCTGCGAGGGTGAGGAAGCCGTCGCGGTCGACATCGGCGGTGCGGTGCTGGTCGTCCACCACTTCGAGCAGCGCCTTCACCGCGAGCGGCTTGGGCGGTCGGGGCGGACGTCCGGGCGGCATTCCGCCGGGGGGCATCCCGCCAGGGGGCATCCCGCCGGCCGGTCCGCTCTGGGCCGACAGCGGCGCGGACAGCAGCATCAGGGCGGTGGCCAGGGCAAAGTGCGCGATCTGCGCGCGCGGGCCTTGCAAGGATGGGGTCATGGTGTGTCTCCTGGTGGCGGCGGGCATCAGAACTGGGTGCCCACGTTGAACGAGATGATCTGCGTGTCGTCGGCATCCTCCTTGAGGATCGGGTAAGCGAGATCGATGCGGAACGGCCCGAAGGGCGAATTCCAGTTGATACTCGCGCCGACCGAGAGGCGGGGCCGCCAGGTGTCGCCGACATAGCGTTCGCGGAATGGGCTGATCGTGTTGCCGATCGGGGAGTTCTGGGAGCCGTCTGGCGCGCGCGTGCTGATCGTAGTGATCGTCTCGCTCACTCCGTCGCCGTCGACGTCGTAGGTCTGCGAATAGAGCTCGCGCCCGTCGTCGTCCCGTGAGGGGATGAACTCGCCGTCGGGGAAGGGGCTTTCGGACAGTGCGGGATCGGCAAGGTCGAAGACCGAACCCATGTCCATGAACAGGGACGGCCGCAGCCCCAGTTCGCGCGCGCCGCCGGGCAGGGGGATCTCGAGTTCGAGCCGACCGAGATAATAGGCGTTGCCGCCCAGCCCCTCGCGCGTGGTGCCGCCGTCCTCCTCGTCTCCGTCCTCGTCGGCGACCAGCTGGATCCGCTCGATGGCCGGGCCGACCCCGCGGATGTCGAAGCCGCGCAGCTGCGGATCGCCGAGGAAGAAGCGGTCGGTGAGGCGCGTCTCGCCGCTGCGCAGGTTGTGGATGTAGCCGCCCTCGACATGCGCCCGGCCGACGAAGCCGCCGCCGATGTTCCAGAACCGCGTCGCCTGGAGGCGGCCTCTGAGGTAGGCATTGTTCCCGCTCAGACCTGCCACTTCGCCGTTGACGATGATCCGTCGCCCCCGGGTGGGACGGAAGGCGTTGTCGAGATCGGAGAAGTTGTAGCCCAGCCCGAGGATCGAGCTCGTCCGGTTCCCGATCGCGTCGCACAGGTAACGCCCGGCGAGGAGCGGCTCGCAGGTCGCCTCCCCGTCACCATCGAGGTCGGCGAAATAGGTGTTCTCGTCGAGCCGCACCTCTTCGTAGTTGAGGGTATAGCTGCCGATCAGCGAGGAATATTCCGTCAGCGGCACCCCTACGCGCAGGGCAATGCCGGTGGTGGCCTGCTGGTAGGAGGAGCCCGCCTCGCGGTAGAAGTCGTCGTCGTAGTTGCGGCGGTAGATGTCGGCGCCGAACGAGATGTTGCGGTCCCACAGATAGGGCTCGGCGAAACTCGCCTGCACCGATTGCGACACCCCCGAGTAGTTGATCCCGAGGCCGAGTGTCTGGCCCATCCCGCGAAAATTGCGCTGGCGGACCGAGGCGGCGAGGATGACCGATTCCGCCGACGAGAAGCCGGCGGACAATTGCAGTTCGCCCGTCGGCCGCTCCTCGACGTTGGCCTGGAGCACAATCCGGTCGGGCGAACTGCCCGGCATCTGCGAGATCTCGAAGTTCTCCTGAAAATAGCCGAGCGACTTGATGCGGTTGGCCGAACGCAGCACCGAGAGCCGGTCGAAGGCGTCTCCCTCGAAAATGCGGAACTCGCGGCGGATCACCTTGTCCTGGGTGATCGTGTTGCCGTTCACGTCGACCTGCTCGACATAGACCCGCGGCGCCTCGCGCACGATGAAGTCGACGTTCATGACCAGCTCGTCCGCATCGCGCCGGAACCGCGGCTGCACGTCGGTGAAGGCATAGCCAAGGCCCTGGATGTATTCGGAAAGCTGCTCGACGGTGTCCTCGACGCGCTTGGCGTCGTACCATTCGCCAGGCCTGATCGGGAGGAAGGTCTCGATCGCCGCCGCCCGGGGATCGCGCAGCTGTATTTCAGCGCCGATCTCGCCGAACTTATAGCGTTGCCCTTCCTCGACGACATAGGTGATGATGAAGTTGCGCTGGTCCGGCGTGAGCTCGGCCACGGCGGATACCACGCGGAAATCGGCATAGCCGTTGATCAGATAGAACTGCCTGAGCTTCTGCTGGTCGAAGGAGAGACGGTCGGGATCGTAGCTGGTGTTGGAGCTGAGAAAGTTCTTCGCCCGCTTTTCCTTCGTGACCATCTCCTTCAGCAGGGTCTCGTCGTCGAAAAGCTCGTTGCCGATGATGCTGATCTTCTGCACCCTCGATTTCGGACCTTCGGAGATCTCGAAGACGATGTCGACGCGGTTCTGCGGGAGTTCGACCAGCTTGGGCTCGACCTGAGCCGCGAAGCGCCCCTGCCGCTTGTAGAGCTCGATGATCCGCGCCACGTCGGCGCGCACCTTGCTGCGGGTGAAGATCTGGCGCGCGGCGAGCTTGATCTCGGGCAGGATCTTGTCGTTCTTGATCCTCTCGTTGCCTTCGATCAGCACGCGGTTGATGACCGGGTTCTCGGCGAGTGCGATCGTCACTGTGCCGTCCTTGAAGGAGATCGTGCTGTCCCGGAACAGTTCGGTCGCGGCGAGATCCTTCAGCGCCTGGTCGGCGGCTTCGGCGCTGTAGCTCTCCCCGACCCTGAGGCCGACGTAGCTGAGGATGGTGCTGGCCTCGAGGCGCTCGTTGCCGGTCACCTCGATCGCGCGGATCGTCGATGCGCGCGGCGCCGCGGGGGGGACCGCGATCTCCTGCGCCCCCGCCGCCGCCGGGACGAGCCCGAGCGCGCAGGCCGCCAGCCATGCGTGCCGGCGCGATGCTTGCTTGCCGGTGGACATGGTCAGAACGCCACTTCGAGCCCGGCCTGCACCGTGTAGGTGGTCTGGTCCTGCTCGAGTTCGCCGGTGCCGTTGACGAACCACTTGAAGTCGTAGCCCCCGCCGCTCACGCCGACCCGCCCGATCCAGGCGTCGTCGAGGTTGCGGCCGGGCAGGGTGAAGGCGTCTGCGTCTTCGAAATTGGCGACGGTCGCGCCGAGCGAGCCGGCGAGATTGGTGCGCCGCCCGCCCGCCAGCGAAACTGCGAAGGGCACGCTGTCGCTGCGGGGTTCACTGAGGCTCCAGCTGACGTTCACCAGCGCGTTGAGGTTGACCGCGTCACTGGTGCGCTTCGCGAGAGTGAGGTTCATGCCGTCGCCGCCGCCGTCCTCCTCGTAGCCGTCCTCGGTGAGGCGGAAGTATTCGAGCGACGCTTCCGGTGTCACGGCCAGCCGGGATCCGATCTGCCCGCGATAGGAGACTCCGGCCATGCCCGAGACCAGCAGTCCGTCGAAGCTGGCGGTGGCGGTCCGCACCACGTCGGCCTCGTCGCGATCGCCGTCCTCGTCGCTATCCTCCTCGCCGTCGCTGTAGCCCTCGAAGGTGCGTTCGGAGCTGAAGGACACCAGCGCCGCAGAGGCGCGCACAAAGCCCAGGAAGTTGCCGGCCTTGGCGCGCCAGTGCAGCGCGGCCTCGTATTGCGCGGCATCCGTGCCTGCATTGGTGTCGCTGCGCGCGTTGTCGCCCCAGAAGATGTTGGCCGACAGGCCGATCCGGCCGCCGCCGAGGCCGAATTCGTAGCCGCCGGTCGCCCCGGTGCCGCCGACCTCGTACCCGGTCGCAAGGGCACCGTCGCGTTCGCCCGAAAGCGTGTAGGCCTCGAGCCACGCGCGGGTGTCGCTGACCTCGAACATGGTGTCGTGATCGGCGAGGCTGGCGGCCGCCGTGCGCGAGGCGCGGGTGACAAGATCGAAGTTGCCGCCCGAATATTCCGGGGTGAGCGCGATCAGCTGGCGCCGCAGGGTCGCTCCGTCGGCTGCTTCGAGCAGGCTGTTCTCGATCCCGCTGTCCTCGGCGGCCGCGTCGAGCAGGCTCGGCAGTGCCGCATCGAAGAGCGGGTCGAGCCCCAGTTCCGCGGCATTGCGGCGCCGGATCGTGAGCGTGATCTCGCCCGCAGCGAGATCGGTGGCGACCTCGCCTGCATAGAGGAAGGGCAGGTTGTCGCCCTCCTCGGCGAAGTCGGGCGCGCCGGTGATCTCGTCGGCCGTGAGGACCGTGTAGCTGCCGCTGGAGATGTCGAGCGAATCGATCTCCAGCCCGATGCTCGCGCCGTCCGCGAAGCTGGCGCTGCCGACGTCGAACAGCGAGCTTGCGCCGGTTTCCTGGTCGATCGCGACCACCAGCGTTCCCTCGCTCCCCACCACCAGCCGGTCGAAGGAGAGAACGTCGGTGTCGTTCGCCCCGAAGGAGCCGGAATTGACCTGCACCGTGAGCCGGTCGCCGCCCGCGATCTCGCCGCGGAACGATCCCTCGCCGTCGATTGTGACCGTGCCGATGTTATCGGCAAAATCGAGAAGGCCGCTCATTTGCGCCTCGTCCGAGACGAACAGCGAACCGGTGCCGGAACCAAAGCGGATCTCGCCGTTGTAGAGCGCATCGCCGCTCAGCCGCACGGTATCGTTGCCCTCGGCAAGAAATGAATCGCCGCGCACTTGCCCGTCAGAAATATCCAGCAGATCGTCGCCCGATCCTGTGAGGATGTCACCGGTGATCGCGGTGTTGATCAGCTCCTCTTCGTCCTCGTCCTCTTCCTCCAGATCGTCGTCGGCCGAATCGGCAGAATACTGCACGATCGACACGCCGCTCGTATTTGCCGAAAGGTCGATGGCGACCACCGTGTCCTCGAAGGAGCCGTTGGCCGTGATGAAGCCCTGCGTGCGGATGCTGGTGAGCGTTCCCGAAAGGTCGCGGATGCCGATCGAGGTGCCGTCGCCGGTGGAGTTGATGTTGGTCGTGATCGTGCCCCCGTCGCGCAGCTCAAGGGTCGGGACGACGGCGTTCTCGCCGATGTCGATGCCGATCGCGGTCGAATCGATGGTGGTGGCCGTCACCTGGCCAGTAACCAGCACGCCCCCTTCGAGGGTGACGACTTCGCCCCCGCCGCCGATCGAGATGGCTGTGGCGTCGATCGTGCGGCTCGATCCGTTGCCGCTGACGCTGCCGTCTATCTGGAGGCCGAAGCCCTCGCCGGCCGCGCCGATGACGATCGGATCCTCCCCGCCGATCAGCAGCGCAGGCGCCGCGCCATTGCCGACGATCGAGCCGGTCCCCTCGTCGGAATCGTCGAAGCCGTCGTCGTCCTCGTCGTCGTCGCTCGAACTCTCGGTCTCGGGCGGCGCGGCGACCACGATGCCTCCGGTGACGTCGCCCTTGAACCAGACCGACGCCGCGCCCGCACGCAAGTCATTGCGGGAAAGCGAAACCGTGCTGCCATCGTCGTTGGTGTAGCTCGTGCGCTGGGCGATGCTGCCCTGCAGGACGAGTTGCCCGTCGATCTCGCCGTCGGCGACATAGGCGCTCGCGCCTCTGCCGACGACGGCGATGCTGCCGCGCAGCTGCACGTTCCCCGCGACATCGCCGGTCCGCACCCCGGCCGAGCCGTCGCCGATCACGCCGATCGACCCGGTGTGGACGAGATCGCCCACCAGATCGGAAGCGATGACGATCCCGCCCGAATTGAGCCCGTCGACGAATATGTCGCCTTCGTTGCGGATGGTGCCGGTGAAGGTTCCGCCCTCGGCGACGAGGATGCCGTAGCGCCCGGACGCGCGCGCCACCGGACCGTCGACGACATTGTCGCCGTTGGGGTTCTGGGCCACGAAGTCCTCGCGCACGACGATGTCGCCCTCGTTGAGGATGTCGGTGGTGCGGTTGGGTTGCACCACGATGCCGACAGCCCCGCTGTCCTCGCCTGCCTCGATCTCGCCTTCGCTGGTCACGTCGTTGTTGCTGTCGATCGTGATGGCCGCGCCGCTGGACACGGTGATGCTGGCATCCTCGGTCAGCGTAATGTCCCCGGCTTGCGAGGTCCTGAGCGGCCCGGTGCGATCGTCATCGATCCTTGTCTGCGCAGCCAGGGGGCAGGACAAAATCGCCGGAAATCCGGCAGCGGCGAGCAAGGCCGCGCGTGTCGTCGACATGAAAAAGCGTTCTCCGAACAGGCTGGCACACCCCTGTGCCGGCATGATCGCCCCTCGAAATCAGGTCATGCGACCCAATTGTGTCGCCGATTTGCGTCGTTTGTTGCGCGTCCGACACATTGCTGCATCGGTGCTGCCCGTCCCGGGCTTGCCGGGGCCGAGAGCCGATTCTGCCGGTCGTCCGGGAAACAGCCGCTCGACACGCCGGGAAGGCCGATGCGCAGATTGTCTCGTGCCGCGCATCTGGTCTCTGCGCCTTGCGCAAACGCAATTGCCGTTTTCGATGCTGCGGCTATACGCATCCGTCATGCTGCCGACCTGCGTAGCCTTCGGGTGATGGGCCCCCACTTCGCCCTGCCAGAGCGCCACCTCCAGCGCGCCGTCGGCCTCGCCCTGGCGGTGGCGATCGCGGGCGGGTGGCTGGGTATCCATGCCTACGGGATGTTCGTCTTCGAGCTCACCTGGAGCAACTGGCCCGTCGCGCTGATGCTGGCGATGGTGCAGTGCTGGCTGTCCGTCGGCGTGTTCATCGTCTGCCACGATGCGATGCACGGCAGCCTCGTGCCGGGCCGGCCGAGGCTCAACGCCGGGATCGGCGCGGTGCTGCTGGCGCTTTATGCGGGCTTTGCGTGGAAGCAGCTGAGGGACGCGCATTTCGCCCATCACCGGCTCGCCGGTCACGCGGGCGATCCCGATTTCGACGAGCATCATCCGGACAATTTCTGGCGCTGGTACGCAACCTTCTTCCGTCGCTATTTCGGCTGGCGCTCGATCCTCTACGTGCACACGGTCGTGGGCATCTACTGGCTGGTGATCGGCATCCCGATGGCGCAGATCGTCATGCTCTACGGGCTGCCGGCGCTCGCCTCCTCGCTCCAGCTGTTCTATTTCGGCACCTACCGGCCGCACCGCCATGTCGGCCACGAGCCGGCGGCGATGTTCGCCGATCGCCACAACACCCGCAGCGAGGACTTCGGGGTGCTCGCAAGCCTCGCCACCTGCTTCCATTTCGGTTATCATCTCGAACACCATCGCCGCCCCGACGTGCCGTGGTGGGCGCTGCCACAGGCGCGCCGGGCAGGGGTGGGCCGCATCGAATCTGCTAAAAAGGTGCCCGCATGAGCTGGCTCGAAATCGTCCTGACCGTCATGTCCTCGCTGATCGGGATGGAGCTGTTCGCCTGGGTCGCGCACAAGTATATCATGCATGGCTGGGGCTGGGGCTGGCACCGCGACCACCACGAGCCGCACGACAAAGTACTGGAAAAGAACGATCTGTTCGCGGTGGTGTTCGGCACGATCAACGCAGGCATGTACATCTACGGCGCGCTCTACTGGGACTGGCTGTGGTGGTTCGCGGTCGGGATCACGCTTTACGGGATCATCTACACGCTGGTGCATGACGGGCTCGTCCACCAGCGCTATTGGAAGTGGGTGCCGCGTAAGGGCTACGCCAAGCGGCTGGTGCAGGCGCACAAACTCCACCACGCGACCATCGGCAAGGAGGGCGGGGTGAGCTTCGGCTTCGTCTTCGCGCGCGATCCGGCGAAGCTGAAGGCCGAACTGAAGGCGCAGAAGGAGGCCGGCATCGCCGTGGTGCGCGACAGCGTCGGCGCCGGGAGCGATTTCGAGACGGTGGGCCGCAACCTCTAGGCGAGGGGGGGGGGGAGACGGGGGGCGAGACCCCCTCCAAACCCCTTCGAGACCCCGGCCAGCCCCCCCTGGACCGCGCTGTCTCACATGAAACAGCGCGTGTTGCAGTCTTCAGGGGGCGAGCTGGGTAAGGCTGAGGTTGTTGCCGTCGGGATCGTAGAACCAGGCGATCTTCGTGCCCGATCCCGGGTCGGTCCAGATGCCCCGCGCGTCCTGCCCGAAGCCCTCGTAAGTCACGCAAGTCACGCCCTTTTCTGCCAGCGCATCGACCGCGGCGGCGATGTCGGCGACCTGCCAGCCGAGCACGGTGTGGGGCCCGCCCGCGTGCCCCTCGACCGCGGTGAGGCGCATCAGCGTGCCGGCAAGGTCGTAGCTGACCGCGTGAGGATCCGCACCCGTCTCGCTAAGTCCCAGTGTTTGCGTATAGAATTCGCGTGCCCGGGCCATGTCGGCGGTGAGCACGAAGCACACGGGTCTGGCATCGGCAAGCATGGCGTCTCTCCCCTCGCGGCCGACTCGCCCCCCGCGAGCGGCTCCCGGCGGACGAAATTACGCCCGATCGGCCCCGGCGCCAAACCGGCTCAGGCGGCGGCGAGGCGCGCGGCGTGCTCCCTCACCAGCGCGATCATGTTGGGGACGCCCTGGGTGCGGTTCGAGGAAAGCTGGTTCTTGAGGTCGAAAGGCGCGAGCGCCGCCATGACGTCCATCTGCGCGACCTCGCCCGCCGGCCGGTCCTGCACCGCGGCGATGACGAGGGCGACGATCCCCTTGGTGATCGCCGCGTTGCTGTCAGCGAGGAAGTGGAGCTTCGCCGGATCGCTCCCCGCCGGATAGACCCACACCGCCGCCGAACAGCCGCGCACCAGCGTCGCGTCGGTCTTGAGCGCAGCGGGCATGGGTTCGAGGCTGCGGCCGAGCTCGATCAGCAGGCCGTAACGCTCGTCGCCCTCCAGGAACTGGTATTCTTCAAGGATGTCGGAAAGGTCGCGCATGACGCGCAGGTAAGCAGCGCGGCTGCGAAACGGAAGCGGAAGTTTACCCTGTCAGCCCGCCGGGCCGGGTGAAGGCATAGTAGATCACGTAGAACCAGCTGAAGAAGCCGTGGACGATCGCCCAGATGATCGACTGGTTCTGGCTCCAGCTGATCGCTACCGCGATCGCCGTGCCGAGGCCGATCCCGGCCTGCGCGGCACCGTTGCGGACTGCGCTCACAGCTCCACCCCGCTCGCGATCGCCTCGAGCTTGCGGATGCGTTCCTTGAGGTCGGCGAGCTCGATGCGCGCAGTGCCGAAGCCCGAGCCCTCCTCGCGCGCCGGCGGCGGCGCGGTGCGGTCGAGTTCCTGGCGCTTCAGGTCGAGCCAACCCTGCCAGGCGCGCAGCAGGCTGGCGGCGATGACGACGAGGCCGATCAGGCTGCCGCCGGTCAGGATCAGCGTGGGATCGAACAGGGGAGACATCATTGGCTCTGGTCCTCCTTGCGAGTGTCGAGGCTTGCGGGCAGGCCCCGCAAGGCTTCGATTTCGGCGGCGATCCGGGCCCGCTCGCGCGCGTCTCCGCTGTTGGCATCGGTGGCGATGCGCTCGAGCACCTTGACCCTTTCCCTGAGGTCGGCGAGCTCGCGTCGTGCCGTGTCGAGTTCGGCGGCGGTCCGCCCGTCGTCGCGGTGGGCGATCTGCTGGTTGCCGTCCTCGTCGGTGACGATCCCGGCGCGGGCCCGGGCGATCTCGACGATGCCCCAGATCACGATGCCGACCAGCGCGACGATCGCCCAGCCGCTCATCATGCGGTCTCCCTGCTGTCGCCGCCGACCAGCGGCAGCGCCCGGCCCGCGCCGCGCAGCGCCTCGATTTCCTCGGCGAGCAGGTTGCCACGATCGGTGGCGATCCGCTCGAGCACGCGCAGCCGGTCCTCGATCATCTGCTGGCGCTCGGCGATGTCGCGGATCTGCGCGGTGGACTGCTGGTCGCCGCCGGCGCTTGCTTCGAAGCGCAGCCGCTTGCCCTGCATCACCTTGTCGACGATGCCGTTGATCGAGATGCCCGCAATCAGCACGATCGCGACCACCGCCGTGGCGATGACCATCATCTCCATCAGGCCTTCCCCTTGTCCTGTAGACGCGACAGCGCACTGTCGCGAAGGGCCTCGATCTCGGCGCCGAGGTGGTAGCCGCGGTCGGTGACGATCCGCTCGACATTGGCGAGCCGGTCCTTGAGGCTGCCGAGCTCGGCACGCAGCTCGGCGTTCTCCTGGGTCAGCAGGGTGACGCGGTGCGCGGTCTGCTTGTCCGAGCCGGGCTTCAATGACTGGCCCCACATGCCCTCGAGCGGATAGCCGTTCTTGATCTTCATGCGGGTGGTCTGGAACGAGGCGAGGATGCCCAGCGCGCTCAGCACGAAGCAGGCGAGGATGATCCAGCCGAGGTAGGGGATGAGTTCGCTGAGTTCCATCACGCGCGCTCCCTGTTCGTCATGGCGAGCGGCACGCCGCTGCCCTGGTCGATCCGGCGCGGCTCGCGCAGCGCCTCGATCTCCTGGCTGAGCGAATAGCCGCGGTCGGTGACGATCCTCTCAAGCACGATCATGCGGTCCTGCATGGCATCGAGCCTGTCGTGCAGCGCCTTGTTCTCGGCCGCGAGGCGGCGGGTCTCGGCGCTGTCGCTGCGTTCGGTCTTGCCGCCCCATTCGTCCTCGAGAGCGTAGCCGTGCTTGGCCCTGATCCAGTTGTTGGCGAGCCAGCCGAGGGTGCAGAGGGTCACGATGGCCAAGATGAAGCCGGGTCCTTCGATGAACATCAAACCCGTTCCTTCTGTCCCAGGCCGAGCGGCACGCCCGCGCCCTGTTCGTCCACCCGGCGCTGGTCGCGCAGCGCCTCGATCTGGGTGGCGATGTCGTAACCGCGGTCGGTGACGATGCGTTCGAGCACCTGCACCCGGTCTTCGAGCCGCTGGATATGGCTGGCGTATTGCGCGGCCTTTTCCGCGGTCTGCTCGGCGGTGGCGCCGACCTGCATCTCGGCCATCTTCTGCTGATGCCGCGTCCACATCGCGACGATCGGGATCATCAGGGCGACGATCGGGATCATGGTGCCCAAGGTTGCCGGATCCATAGCTTCAGTCCCTGTTCGCTGGAGGGTTGAGGTCTAGCGCAGCCGCTCGATTTCGGCGTTGAGGCGCGGGTTGCTGCTGACGTAGTGGTCTTCGACGGCGGCAAGGCGGCGGTCGATGTCGCGGAAGCTTGCGCGGATTTCGCGGGCGGTGCGCTTGGGGCTCTGCCGGACCGACTGCCAGTACTTCTGCTCGCTCGCGTCGCGGTAGAGATGGGGCGGCTTCTTGTTGAGCACGAAGCCAGCGACGAAATAGGCGAGGATCGACCAGCCGCCGGTGACGAACATCGAAATCACGGCAGCGATGCGGATCCAGGCAACGTCGATGCCGGTGTAGTCGGCGATCCCCGAGCACACGCCCATCAGCTTGGCGTTGTGCTTGTCGCGGTAGAGCGTGGTGCGGGGGCTGTTCATGCTCGCGTTCCTTTCTTCTCGGCCATTAGCTGCTCCAGTTCGCGCAGCTGCTGGTTGTCCTTCTCCTGATCGGCGATCAGGCGGCGGGCGGGGGTGAAGCCGGGATCGTCGCTGGCGACGAGGCGCTCGACCGTGTCCATCCGCTCGTCGAGACGCTTGGCGAGGTTGTAGAGCTCCTCGAGCAGCACCTCGTCATCGGCGGTGATGGTGGCGGCGGTCTTCCACTTGGTGATGTAGTGAAGGACCACCCAGGGGAGGCCGATGAACAGCATCCCCACGATGATGATCGGCAGGAAAACGTCTTCCATCGCTTATTCCCCCTTGCTGTCGCTGGACTTGCCGAGCGCCTTTTTCATGGCAGCGAGTTCGTCGTCGATCGCGTCCGAACCGGCGAGGGCCGCGATTTCATCGGCGAGCGACGGGGGGCCCTCCTCGGCGATGCGCAGTGCATCGGCGCGGCCTTCCGCATAGTCGACGCGGCGTTCGAGCTGGTCGAAGCGGGCAAGCGCCTCGTCGGTGCGCTCGGTGCTCATCAGGGTGCGCAGCTTGACCCGGTTCTCGGCGCTTTCGAGGCGCGCGGCGATCGCGGTCTGGCGGCTGCGCGCCTCGCGCAGACGGTGCTGGAGCTTCTGGATATCGTCCTCGTAGGCGCGCAGCGCATCGTCGAGCACGGCGATCTCGGTCTTGAGCTGGTCGGCCATGTCGGCGGCCTTTTTCTTCTCGACGAGCGCGGCGCGGGCGAGGTCCTCGCGGTCCTTGCTGAGGGCAAGCTGCGCCTTCTCGCCCCAGTCGGCCTGGAGCCGGTCGAGCTTCACGCAGTGACGGTGCATCTCTTTCTGGTCGGCGATGGTGCGCGCGGCGGAGGCGCGGACCTCGACCAGGGTTTCCTCCATCTCGAGGATGATCATCCGGATCATCTTCGAAGGATCGTCCGCCTTGTCGAGCATGTCGTTGAAGTTGGCGGCGATGATGTCGCGGGTGCGGCTGAAAATGCCCATGAAGGCTACTCCATCGAGAAACGAATTGACCCGTTCGGCGGCGGCGCCGACTCGGTCGTCCTGCGCCTCGCGGCTGCGGGTCCGAGACTGCGTCGGCGTGGGGCTGCGGCGCAAGGCCTCGATTTCCGCATCGAGCCGCGACACGCGCGGCGGCGAGGGCACGGGCGTGGGGTGGGCCGGAGCATCGCTGCCATGCACGGCGCGGGTGGGGCGTGCGTCGCGGTCAGCGTCGGCGGGGGGGACGTCCCGCGAGGGGCGCTCCGGCCCGAGGGGGTTGTGGCGATCGTCCACCTCAGGCGATCTCGATCGTCGCGGCGGCGTGGCCGAGCGCGGGCGCCAGGGGCGCGGCATGGGCAGGGCCGGGCTGGATTTGCGAGGACAGCGCGATCATCATCGTCATGGCCGCGATGCTGGCGATCGCGGCATGGCCGAGCTTGGTGTTCCAGAAGCCGGCTTGGGCGGATTTGCGGTCGATCATCGTGAACCTCCCAGTTCGTGTGCGGGTCTTGCCGCCAAGTCTGCAACCGCCGTGCCAAGTCAGGAGAATGGCGGAATTGCGCGCTTTGCGCTTCCCGGAACGGATCGACGCTTGGCGCCTATTGCCAAACATTGGCAAAATTCACTATGGTTTGCCCATGAAGCTCGAGAGCCATTTCATCGGCCAGTCGGGAGCCTTCCTGGACGCCGTCGAGCGCGCCAGCCGGGCGGCCGCGATGAACCGTCCGGTGCTGGTGATCGGCGAGCGTGGCACCGGCAAGGAGCTGATCGCCGAACGCCTCCACCGCCTGTCGAGCCGCTGGGACGAACCGTTGGTGACGATGAACTGCGCGGCGCTCCCCGAAACGCTGATCGAGGCCGAGCTGTTTGGCCACGAGGCGGGCGCCTTCACCGGCGCCACCAAGTCCCGCGCCGGCCGCTTCGAGGAGGCCGACCGCGGCACCCTGTTCCTCGACGAGCTGGGAACGCTCAGCATGGGGGCACAAGAACGCCTGCTGCGCGCAGTCGAATATGGCGAGGTCACCCGCATCGGCGCCTCGCGACCGATAAGGGTCGATGTGCGGATCGTCGCCGCCACCAACGACGATCTCCCCGCGCTCGCGGCCTCGGGCGAGTTCCGCGCGGATCTGCTCGACCGCTTGAGCTTCGAGGTCATCACGCTCCCCCCGCTCCGGGTGAGGGAGGGCGACATCGGCGTGCTGGCCGAGCATTTCGGGCGGCGCATGGCGGCCGAGCTCGAATGGGACCGCTGGCCGGGCTTCGCCCCGCACATCCGGGAGGCGCTCGAGGACTATGCCTGGCCGGGCAATGTCCGCGAGCTGCGCAACGTCGTGGAGCGCGCGGTCTATCGCTGGGCCGATCCCGACATGCCGATCGCCCACGTGCAGTTCGACCCTTTCGACAGCCCCTGGCGCCCGCGCCCGCCGGAGCATCGCCGCACCCCGGCCGCCTCCGCAGGCCCCGTCGCAGGTGCCGCCTCCGCCATCGCATCCGGGCCTTCTGCCTCCGTCAACTTCGAGGCGATCGACGATCTGCGGGCGGCAGTCGACATGCACGAACGGGCGATTCTCGCCCACGCCTTGGGCAAGCACCGTTGGAACCAGCGCCAGACGGCGCGCGCACTCGGCCTCACCTATGACCAGCTGCGCCACTGCATCCGCAAGCACGCGCTGATGGAAGGCCAGGACTGAAGACTTCTTTCGGAGGTCGCGCTTGGCTCTTGCAAAATCGCATTGGCCGGACTAGGTGCAACGCCAATCCCGACATTGTCGCGACAAGGTTTGGATGCTGGCGCCTCCGGGGGCCGGCCCCACACCGCGTTTCCGCAATGCCGCTCACCCAGGGAACTCATGGCCGATATCGCGCGCCTCACCCAGCTGATCGAACCCGAGGCATCCGCGCTCGGCTTCGAACTCGTGCGCGTGGCGATGGTGCCCTCCGAGGCGGGCGACGGCGGCATGGCGCTGCAGATCATGGCCGAGGACCCGGCAACCGGCCAGCTGGTGCTCGACCAGTGCGCCGCGCTCTCGCGCCGCATCTCCGACGCGATCGACGTCGCCGAGGAGGCGGGAGAGGTGCTCGTCGAGGGTGCCTATCATCTTGAGGTTTCCTCCCCCGGCATCGACCGTCCGCTGACCCGCGAGAAGGACTTCGCGAACTGGGCCGGACACGAGGTCCGCATCGTCATGGACAAGGGTTTCGCGGGTCAGAGGGTCAACAAGGGCGTGCTCGGCGGGCTTGCCGATGGTATGGTCCTCGTCAAGGAAGTGAAGGCAGGCGACGTTCGCCTGCCGCTCGCGCAGATCCACACGGCAAAGCTCGTCCTCACCGACGCGCTGATCGCCGCCACCCGCCCCCTCGATGTGAGCGGGGCCGACGAACTTATCGAAGAAGAAGAAAAGGCAGACGACTGATGGCCAGCGCCATTTCCGCCAACAAGGCCGAACTCCTCGCGATCGCCAACGCGGTCGCCTCGGAAAAGATGATCGACAAGGCGATCGTCATCGAGGCGATGGAAGAGGCGATCCAGAAATCCGCGCGCAACCGCTACGGTGCGGAAAATGACATCCGCGCCAAGCTCGATCCCATGACCGGCGATCTGACGCTGTGGCGCGTGGTGGAGGTGGTCGAGGAGGTCGAGGACTACTTCAAGCAGGTCGACCTCAAGCAGGCCGAGAAGCTCCAGCCCGGCGCCAAGGTTGGCGACTTCATCGTCGATCCGCTGCCTCCGGTCGATCTCGGCCGCATCGACGCGCAGTCGGCCAAGCAGGTGATCTTCCAGAAGGTCCGCGACGCCGAGCGCGAGCGCCAGTTCGAGGAATTCAAGGACCGTCAGGGCGAGGTCATCACCGGCGTCATCAAGTCGGTCGAATTCGGCCACGTGATCGTCAACCTCGGCCGGGCCGAGGGCGTGATCCGCCGCGACCAGCAGATCCCCCGCGAAGCCGCCCGCGTGGGCGAGCGCGTGCGTGCGCTGATCACCAAGGTGGAGCGCAACAATCGCGGACCGCAGATCTTCCTCTCCCGCGCGCACCCCGATTTCATGAAGAAGCTGTTTGCGCAGGAAGTGCCCGAAATCTATGACAACATCATCGAGATCAAAGCCGCCGCCCGCGACCCCGGCAGCCGCGCCAAGATCGGCGTGATCAGCCGCGATTCCAGCATTGACCCCGTCGGCGCCTGCGTCGGCATGAAGGGCAGCCGCGTGCAGGCGGTGGTGCAGGAGCTTCAGGGCGAGAAGATCGACATCATCCCGTGGAGCGAGGACACCGCGACCTTCGTCGTCAACGCGCTCCAGCCCGCCACGGTGAGCCGCGTCGTGCTCGACGAGGACGATGGCCGCATCGAGGTGGTGGTGCCCGACGACCAGCTCAGCCTCGCGATCGGCCGTCGCGGCCAGAACGTGCGCCTGGCGAGCCAGCTCACCGGCCACCAGATCGACATCATGACCGAGGAAGAGGCTTCCGAAAAACGCTCCAAGGAATTCGCCGAGCGTTCGAAGATGTTCGAGGAAGAGCTCGACGTCGACGAGACCCTCTCGCAGCTGCTGGTGGCCGAAGGCTTCGCCGAGCTCGAGGAAGTCGCCTATGTCGACCTCGCCGAACTCGCCAGCATCGAGGGCTTCGACGAGGAACTCGCCGAGGAGCTCCAGAGCCGTGCCCTCGAGGCGCTCGAGCGCCAGGAAGCCGCGCACCGCGAAGTGCGCCGCGGCCTCGGCGTCGAGGATGCGCTGGCCGAGATCCCGCACCTCACCGAGGCGATGCTGGTCACGCTCGGCAAGGCGGGGATCAAGACGCTCGACGACCTCGCCGACCTCGCCACCGACGAGCTGATCGCCAAGAAGCGCGAGGCGCCGCGCCGCCGGAACAACGATGTGGCCGGTCCGGCGCAGCGCCGTCCGCAGCGCGAAAGCGACAAGGGCGGCGTGCTCGGCGAATACGGCCTCTCGGAAGAGCAGGGCAACGAGATCATCATGGCCGCGCGCGCGCACTGGTTCGAGGACGAGGACGTCTCCGGGCCGACCGAGGAGGCCGCCGATGCGGACTCCACCCAATGAGCGCCTGACGTCCGACATCGACGGACCCGGCCTTCCCGCAACGCCGGGGAGCGAGCGCCGGTGCATCCTCACCGGGGAGGTCTCGGCGCGGGAAGCGCTGGTGCGCCTGGCGATTTCGCCCGACGGGCTGGTGCTGCCCGATGCTGCCGCCAAGGCGCCCGGCCGCGGCGCGTGGATCGGAGTGCGCCGCGCGGAGCTTGAACAGGCGCTCGCCGATGGCCACTTGAAGAGAGCTTTGATGCGCGCATTCAAGGGCGCGCCTCTCACCATCCCCGCCGATCTGCCCGAAAGGGTCGAGGATTCGCTCGCGCGCCATCTCTCGGACCGGCTTGGGCTGGAACTGCGCTCCGGTAACATCGTGCTCGGCTCGGCGCGTATCGAGGAGCAGGCGCGGGGCGGGCGCATCGCCGCGGTGTTCCACGCCGCCGACAGCAGCGAGGACGGGCGGCGCAAGCTCGACCAGGCGTGGCGGGTCGGCACCGATGCCGAGGGGTCGGGCGCGCGCGGCACGGTCTTGCCACTGGACCGCACCGCGCTGTCTGTGGCATTGGGCCGCGACAATGTGGTCCACCTGGGCGTCGCCGGCCATGCGGGCGACATGCGCGCTGCCACCCGCGTGCTTCAGGCGGCTTCCCGGCTGGCGCATTATGCCGGCGATGATCGGGCGAAGGCAAGGAACGAGATGGGCCGGGATGCTTCCGGCCACGCTGGTCAGCCTGCGGGCGGATCGGCGACATTTGACGAATACGTGAAGGACTGACGAGCGATAATGACCGACGACAACGACAACCAGCGCATCCGCAAACCCCTGGGCCTCAAGCGGTCGGTGGATGCGGGCGAGGTCAAGCAGACCTTCAGCCACGGCCGCACCAACAAGGTGGTGGTCGAGGTGAAGCGCCGCCGCGTGCTCGGCAAGCCCGGCAGCGAGGCCGCCGCCCCTCCGCCGCCCCCGCCGGTTGCCGAAACCCCGCGCCCGGCGCCCCCGCCGCCGCCGCGCCCCGCTGCACGCCCCGCCCCCGCGGGCGAGACCCCGCAGGAGCGGGTCCGCCGGCTCCAGCTCGAAGCCGAGGAGGAGCGTCTGCGGCTCGCCGAGGAAGCGAGGAAGCGCGAGGACGAGGAGCGTCAGCGCGCCGAGGAGGACGAGCGCCGCCGGGCCGAGGAAAATCGCCGCGCCGAGGAAGAGGCCGAGCGCAAGCGCGCCGCCGCGGGCAGCGCGCCCGCCGTGGCCGCACCCGCCCCTGTGGAAGAGACTGCCGAGGCACCGGCCGAAGCCGCGGCTGCCGAGCCCGCCGCCCGGACCGAGACAACGGTGCCTGCCGCGCGCCGCTTCACTCCCGTGGAGCGTCCCGAGGTTAAGCGCCCCGCCGCGCCCGAGGCCAAGCCCAAGAAGAAGGACGAAAAGCGCGCCGCCCCGATCGACGCCGGCAAGGACAACCGCCGCTCGGGCAAGCTCACCGTCACCCGCGCCCTCAACGAGGACGAAGGCCGCCGTGCGCGCAGCCTCGCCGCGCTGAAGCGTGCGCGCGAGAAGGAACGCCGCGGCCAGGGTGGACCGTCGAAGCCGCGAGAGAAGCAAGTCCGCGACGTCGTGGTGCCCGAGGCGATCACCGTCGGCGAACTTGCTAACCGCATGGCCGAAAAGGGCGCCGACCTCGTGAAGGCGCTGTTCAACATGGGCATGATGGTCACCGTCAACCAGACGATCGACCAGGACACGGCGGAGCTGCTGGTCGAGGAATTCGGCCACAACATCACCCGCGTCTCGGCGAGCGACGTCGACATCGACACCAGCGCCGACGAGGATCCCATCGAGACGCAGAAGCCGCGTCCCCCGGTCGTCACAATCATGGGCCATGTCGACCACGGCAAGACCAGTCTGCTCGATGCCCTGCGCGGCACCGACGTGGTGAAGGGCGAGGCTGGCGGCATCACCCAGCACATCGGCGCCTACCAGATCACCACCAAGGACAAGTCGAAGATCACCTTCCTTGACACCCCCGGCCACGCGGCCTTCACCGAGATGCGCATGCGCGGGGCGAATGTCACCGACATCGTCATCCTGGTGGTCGCGGGCGATGACGGGCTGATGCCGCAGACCATCGAGGCGATCAATCACACGAAGGCCGCCGGCGTCCCGATGATCGTGGCGATCACCAAGTCGGACAAGCCCGAATACAACCCGCAGAAGATCCGCGAGCGCCTGCTCGAGCACGAGGTCGTCGTCGAGGCGATGTCGGGCGACGTGCAGGACGTCGAACTCTCGGCCAAGACCGGCGCGGGGCTCGACAAGCTGATCGAGGCGATCGGGCTCCAGGCCGAACTGCTCGAACTGAAGGCCCGCCCTGACCGCGATGCCGAGGCGACCGTGATCGAAGCGCAGCTCGACAAGGGCCGCGGGCCGGTGGCGACCGTGCTCGTTACCCGCGGTACGCTCAAGCGCGGCGATACCTTCGTGGTCGGCACGCAGAGCGGCAAAGTCCGCGCGATTGTGGACGACAAGGGCCAGCAGCTGAAGGAAGCCGGCCCCTCGATGCCAGTCGAGGTGCTCGGCCTTGGCGGGGTGCCGTCGGCGGGCGACAACCTCACCGTGGTCGAGAACGAACAGCGCGCCCGCGAGGTTGCCAAGTACCGTCAGGAGCTGGCGACCGAAAAGCGCACTGCGCTCGCGCCGACCAATTTCGACACGATGTTCAACAACCTCGCATCCAACGTCATCGAATTCCCGGTGGTGGTGAAGGCGGACGTGCAGGGCTCGGTCGAAGCGATCGTCAATGCGCTCCACAACCTCTCGAACGACGAGATCAAGGTGCGCGTGCTCAATGCGGGCGTGGGTGCGATTACCGAGAGCGACGTGCTGCTGGCGGGTGCATCCAAGGCGCCGATCATCGGCTTCAACGTGCGCCCCAATGCCAAGGCGCGCGACCTCGTCAAGCGCGACGGGGTGCGGATGATGTATTACGACGTCATCTATCACCTCACCGACGCGATCGCCAAGGAAATGGCGGGCGAGCTCGGGCCGGAGCGGATCGAAACGGTTGTCGGCCGTGCCGAGGTCAAGCAGGTCTTCCCGGCGGGCAAGAAGGACAAGGCGGCAGGTCTGCTGGTACTGGAGGGCGCGATCCGCAAGGGCCTGTTCGCGCGACTCACCCGTCAGGATGTCATCGTGTCCGCGACCAAGATCGCCTCGCTCAGGCGCTTCAAGGACGATGTCGACGAGGTCCGCGTCGGGCTCGAATGCGGCGTGGTGCTGGAAGACACCAACGACATCAAGCCGGGCGACATGCTCGAAGTCTTCTCGGTCGAGGAGCGTGAGCGGACACTGTGAACCTCAACGACCCGCACTACCCCGACGATGCCGGGCAGTCGCCGCACACGGCGCTGCTCGGCTCGCACTTTGTCGGCTGGGATGCGGACACGCAAACCGCGACCATGCGCTTCACCGTGAAGCGTGAGATGTGCACTTGGCGCGGGGGCGTGCAGGGCGGGCTCGTCGCGGGCTATCTCGACGACGTGATGGGCTACGCCTATGTCGCGGCCACCGGCGGCGAGATGGCGCCGCTCAACCTCGACATTTCCTTGAGCCTCATCCGCCTGATCCCCGAAGGCGCGACGATCACAGGCAAGGGCCGGGTGGTGAAGGGTGGGCGCCGGGTGATCTTCCTCGAAGGTGAGCTCTACGCCGAGGACGGCACGCTCTACGCCCGCGCAACGTCGACGGCGCTCCCCACGCCGCGCCCCACGCCGACCAGAACGGGCATGGAATGATGGCGCAGGCGACCGTTCGCCTCGTCGCCCTGCTGGGCAGCATCAATGTCGGAGGCAACCGGGTGAAGATGGCGGACCTTCGTGCGGCGCTCGAAGCCGGGGGCTTCGCCAATGTCGCGACGGTTACGGCGAGCGGCAACGTGCTGTTCGACGGCGATCCGGACAAGCGCGCCACCTATGCCGCGCGCATTGCCGGGATCGTCGAGGCGACCTTCGGGATCGCGACCTTCGCGGTCGTCACCACGCGCGAGGCGCTGCTGGGGGCCGCACGCGAGAATCCCTTTGCCGAGAGCGGGACAGACAATCTGGTGCACGTCCACTTCCTCGAAGCCGCCCCCGAACCGCAGGCTTTCGCGCAGCTCGCCAGCGACCACGCAGGTCGGGGCCCCGAGCGGCTCGCGCCGGGCACGGGCGTGCTGCATGTCGATTTCGTCGACGCCGCCGGCACGAGCAAGCTCACGGGCCCCTTCATCGCCAAGCGGCTCGGCTGCCGCGGAACGGCGCGCAACATCCGCTCGATCCGGCGCATCGCGAAGGCAATGGTCTGATGGCAAAGCAACCCTTCACCGCCGAACAGCAATCGGTCCGCGTGCTCAAGGTCGGCGAGCGGGTGCGGCATATCCTGTCGGAACTGCTCGCGCGCGGCGAGGTGCATGACGATGTCGTGAGTGCGGCGCATATCTCGGTCACCGAGGTGCGCATGACCCCCGATCTGCGCCACGCGACTGCCTATGTGAAGCCTTTGCTGGGCGCAGGGGACGAGGAAGTCGTCCATGCCCTGAGGCAGAACACCGCCTTTCTCCAGCGCGAAGTCGCCCAGCGATTGGGCCTCAAGTTCGCGCCCAAGCTCCGTTTCCGCAAGGACGAGAGCTTCGCCGAAGCCGACCGCATCGAGGCGCTGCTGCGCGACCCCAAGGTGGCGCGCGATCTGGCGGACGGGAACGAGGACGAATAATCCGCGCTAGCGCGGCACCATCCGCGCCTTCAGCGTGATGTCGACCTTGTTGCCGACGATCAGCTGGTAGCTCTTCATCCCGAACTCGCGCCGATCGATGGTTGTGGTCCCGGTGAAGCTGACCGGCTTTCCGGCCTGCGCGACGGGATCGCTGTCGAAGGTCACCGCAAGGCTGGCGGGGCGGGTGACGCCCCGCGCGGTAAGCTCGCCCGCGACGGTGCCCCGTGTGGGGCTCGCCAGCTTCAGCGAACGCCCGACGAAGCGGATCGCCGGATACTTCTCAACCCAGAAGAACTTCTCGCCTCTCAGCCGAGCGAGGGTGACGCTGTCAGGTGCCTCGATCGCGGTCGCATCGAAGGTCACGTCGATCACCGCCTTCTCGGGCGCGCCGGGGACGATCGTCACCGCACCCTGCATCCGCGGAAAGCGCGCGGTCTTGCTTGCAAGGCCGAAGAAGGGGACCTTGGCCGAGACGTTGCTGGCCGATGCGTCGAGCGTGTAGCGCTGCGGCACCGCCGCCGCATTGGCGAGCGCCAGCAGCGCCAGCATCGGCAGGCACAGGAGCCGAAGAAGGGGCGTGCGACCGTTCATCCCGAAGACAATACGCACGAGCTGCGCAAAAGGTTCAAGTCCGCGCTCGTTCGGAGCGCCGCGACCGGCTAGGGGAGGGTGCGATGGCCAAGCTCTATTTCTACTATGCGAGCATGAACGCGGGCAAATCCTCGCATCTCCTTCAGGCGGACTTCAACTATCGCGAGCGCGGGATGGCGACGATGCTGTGGACCGCGGCGCTCGACATGCGCTCGGGCGGGATGGTGAGGAGCCGCATCGGGCTCGAGAGCGAGGCGCATACCTTCGATGCTGCGACCGATCTGTGGGCCGCCGTGGGCGCGGCGCATGCCGAGGGCCGGCTCGACTGCGTGCTGGTGGACGAGGCGCAGTTCCTCAGCCCCGGGCAGGTCTGGCAGCTCGCGAGGCTCGCGGACGAGGCGGGCATTCCGGTGCTTTGCTATGGCCTCAGGACCGACTTCCAAGGCGCGCTCTTCCCCGGTTCGGCGGTGCTGCTGGGGATCGCGGACGCGCTCGTCGAACTGAAGGCGGTCTGCCACTGCGGGCGCAAGGCGACGATGAACCTGCGCGTCGATGCCGATGGCCGCGCGGTGCGGCAGGGCGCCCAGACGGAGATCGGCGGCAACGATCGCTACGTGGCGCTGTGCCGCAGGCACTTCTCGGCCGCCCTAGGTGCCTGACAAGTCTTGCGGCGGCCAGTCGGGGCACTGGCGCCGGGCCCGCGGCTTACTATCTTGGTGGCAATGACCGAAACCTTCTCGCTCGCCCTCGTCCTCATCCCCGCACTGGTGATCGCCATCGTATGCCACGAGGTCGCACATGGCTTCGCCGCGCGCGCGCTGGGCGATCCTACCGCCTTCGAGCGCGGGCGGCTGACGCTCAACCCGCTGCGCCACGTTGACCCCGTCGGCACGCTGCTGGTGCCGGGCTTCCTCGCGCTGGTCGGCGGCCCGGTATTCGGCTGGGCCAAGCCCGTGCCGGTCAACAAGGCGCGGCTCGACAACCCGCGCTTCGGGATGATGGCGGTCGCTGCGGCGGGGCCGGGGACCAACTTCCTGCTCGCCATCCTCGGCGCGGTGCTGCTCGGGCTGACCATGCCGCGCGGCCTCGGCTTCGGCGGGGAGGCGAGCATCCTGACCGACGCGCTCGGCCAGCCGCAGTGGCTGGCGACAGGGCTGTTCTACTTCATCCTCATCAACACCTTCCTCGGCCTGTTCAACCTGCTGCCGATCCCACCCTTCGACGGGTCCCACATCGTGGGTGGCCTGCTGCCGCGTGCGGCGCGGCGGGGCTGGGAGCGGCTGCAGGGGATCGGCATGGCGCTGCTCGTCGCGCTGATCGCGGCGAGCTGGGTGTTCGGCGCCGGCTGGCTGGACCGGATCGTCATGCCGCCGGTGATGTGGGCGCTCGGGATCTTCCTTGGGGTCGCCGACATGGTGGCGGGGCTGGTCTGAGAAAGGTCGGCTTGTCCCGAAGCGGGCAGCCTCGCTAGAGGAGGGCATGATCGCTCCCCCATCGTCTTCCCTTGCCGCGCCGCTGTCAGGCTGGCTCATCCTCGACAAGCCAAAGGGCCTGGGCTCCACGCAAGCCGTGAGCGCGGTCAAGCGGGTGCTGCGGCAGAACGGCCATGCCAAGACCAAGGTCGGCCACGGCGGGACGCTCGATCCGCTGGCCGAAGGCGTTCTGCCCATCGCCTTGGGCGAGGCGACGAAGCTCGCCGGGCGGATGCTCGATGCGAGCAAGATCTACGCCTTCACGATCCGCTTCGGCGAGGAGACCGACACGCTTGATGCCGAAGGCGCGGTGGTTGCGCGCGGCGAAGTGCGCCCAACGCTCGCCGAGGTGGAGGCGGTGCTACCCCACTTCACGGGGCCGATCGAACAGGTGCCGCCAGCCTATTCCGCGCTCAAGGTCGACGGTCAACGCGCCTATGATCTTGCGCGGGCGGGGGAGGCTGTGGAATTGAAGGCGCGGGCGGTGGTGATCCATTCTCTCCTCGTCCGTCACGCTGAACTTGTTTCAGCATCCATCTCTTCACACCTATCGGCGGAGCGGGAAGAGGGGTGGACCCTGAACCAAATTCAGGGTGACAAAGTGCTGAGTGAGATAACTCTGGAAGCCCATGTCTCAAAGGGCACCTATATCCGCTGTCTCGCCCGCGACATCGCCCAAGCCCTTGGCACCTGCGGCCATGTGACCTATCTGAGGCGCACCAAGGCAGGGCCCTTCCTTCAGGAACAGGCGTTTTCGCTGGACAATCTGGAGGAAGCCGCTAAGGGCCGGGGCCTTAAACACCTCCTCCTGCCGCTGGAGGCGGGGCTGGACGACATCCCGGCCCTCGCACTCGACCAGACAAGCGCGCAGGCGGTCCGACAGGGCCGGGTGTTGTCTGGCATGCCCCAATCATCCGGGCTCTACCTCGCGAAACAGGGTAACGTCCCCGTCGCGCTGATGGAAATTTCGGATGGGACGGCCACGGTCGTCAGGGGCTTCAACCTTCCTGATGTCGCTGAGTAAGAGAGAACAAATATGTCGGTGACCGCCGAAAAGAAGCAGGAAATCATCTCGGACAACGCCCGTGAACCGAAGGATACCGGCAGCCCCGAAGTGCAGGTCGCGATCCTCACCGAGCGCATTCGCAACCTCACCGAACACTTCAAGGACCACCACAAGGACAACCACTCGCGCCGCGGCCTCCTGATGATGGTCAACAAGCGTCGCACCCTGCTCGCCTATCTCAAGAAGAAGGATGTCGAGCGCTACAACGCCCTGATCCAGAAGCTGGGTCTGCGTAAGTAAGAGTTTAGCGAAAGGGCGGCTCTAAGGGCCGCCTTTTTTGCATTGGGGCCAGCAGACATCCGGTCTGCCCGCCTTGGGGCCAAACCAGCCCCACACCGGACCGGGACGGTTCTTTCCCCGGCATTAGAGGCCCCGCCCGGCAATATGGCCGCGCGGGTCAGAAGGAAAACCAATGTTCGACACGAAAACCGTATCGCTGGAGTGGGGCGGAAAGACCCTCACTCTGGAAACCGGGCGTATTGCCCGTCAGGCCGATGGCGCCGTTCTGGCCACCTATGGCGAAACCGTGGTGCTGTGCGCCGTCACCGCCGCCAAGAGCGTCAAGGAAGGGCAGGATTTCTTCCCGCTCACCGTCCACTACCAGGAAAAGTTCTCGGCTGCCGGCCGTATCCCCGGCGGCTTCTTCAAGCGTGAACGCGGCGCGACCGAGAAGGAAACGCTCACCAGCCGCCTGATCGACCGTCCGATCCGCCCGCTCTTCCCCGAAGGCTTCTACAACGAGATCAACGTTATCGCGCAGGTCCTGTCGTTCGACGGCGAGACCGAGGCCGATATCGTGGCGATGATCGCGGCCTCGGCTGCGCTGACCATTTCGGGCGTGCCCTTCATGGGCCCGATCGGCGCGGCGCGCGTCGGCTACATTGATGGCGAATATGTCCTCAACCCGAAGCAGGACAAGGCACTCTCCGAAGGCCGGCTCGATCTGGTCGTCGCCGCCACGCAGGACGCGGTGATGATGGTCGAATCCGAAGCCAAGGAACTGACCGAGGACGAAATGCTCGGGGCCGTCATGTTCGCGCATGACGCAATCCGCAAGGTCATCGGCGCGATCGTCGAGCTGGCCGAACAGGCCGCCAAGGATCCGTGGGATGTCGACACGAGCGACAACACCGCCGACATGAAGGCCAAGCTCAAGGACCTCATCGGTGCCGACATCGCGGCTGCCTACAAGCTGACCGACAAGTCGGCGCGCTCGAACGCGCTGAACGAGGCGCGGGCCCAGGCCAAGGCGGCGTTCGCCGATGAAGGCGGCCAGACCCAGATGGTCGCTGGCAAGCTGATGAAGAAGCTCGAAGCCGAAATCGTGCGCACCGCGATCCTCAAGGATGGCCAGCGCATCGACGGCCGCAAGCTCGATCAGGTCCGCCCGATCGAGGCGATCGTCGGCTTCCTGCCGCGCACCCACGGCTCGTCGCTGTTCACCCGCGGCGAAACTCAGGCGATCTGCACCACCACCTTGGGCACCAAGGACAGCGAGCAGATGATCGACGGTCTCGAAGGCCTGAGCTATTCGAGCTTCATGCTGCACTACAACTTCCCGCCCTATTCGGTCGGTGAAGTGGGCCGCTTCGGCGCGCCGGGTCGCCGCGAAGTCGGTCACGGCAAGCTCGCGTGGCGCGCGCTCAACCCCGTGCTGCCGAGCAAGGAAGACTTCCCCTACACCATCCGCGTCCTCTCGGACATCACCGAGTCGAACGGTTCGTCCTCGATGGCGACCGTGTGCGGCGGCTGTCTGTCGATGATGGACGCGGGCGTACCGATCAAGGCGCCGGTTTCGGGCATCGCCATGGGCCTGATCCTCGAAGGTGACGAATTCGCCGTCCTCTCGGACATTCTGGGCGATGAAGACCACCTCGGCGACATGGACTTCAAGGTTGCCGGGACCGCCGAAGGCATCACCACGATGCAGATGGACATCAAGGTCGCCGGCATCACGCAGGAGATCATGGCCAAGGCGCTGGAGCAGGCCAAGGCCGGCCGTCAGCACATCCTCGGCGAGATGGCCAAGGCCCTGACCGGTGCGCGCACCGAAGTCAGCAAGCACGCGCCGCGCATCGAGACGATCCAGATCGACAAGTCGAAGATCCGTGACGTCATCGGCACCGGCGGCAAGGTGATCCGCGAGATCGTCGCCGAAACCGGCGCCAAGGTCGACATCGACGACGAGGGCGTGATCAAGATCAGCTCCTCGAATCTCGACGAGATCGAAGCGGCGAAGAAGTGGATCCTCGGCATCGTCGAGGAAGCCGAAGTCGGCAAGATCTACAACGGCAAGGTCGTCAACATCGTCGATTTCGGCGCTTTCGTGAACTTCATGGGCGGCAAGGACGGCCTCGTCCACGTCTCGGAAATGCGCAACGAGCGGGTCGAAAAGCCCACCGATGTCGTCTCCGAAGGCATGGAAGTGAAGGTCAAGGTCCTCGAGATCGACCAGCGCGGCAAGGTCCGCCTGTCGATGCGGGTCGTCGACCAGGAGACCGGCGAAGAGCTCGAGGATACCCGTCCCCCCCGTGAACCGCGCGAGCCGCGCGGGGATCGTGGTGACCGCGGCGACCGTCGCGGGCCGAAGGGCGACCGCGGCGGACGTGGCGGCGACCGCGGCGGGCGCGGCGGCGACCGCGGCGGGCGCGAGCGCGACAGCGCACCGGCGGGCCTTCCGGACTTCCTGAAGGACTAAGCACATCGTTCGTCACCTCGGCGCGGACCGGGGCCCAGCGTTGCCGGGACCAGCGTTTTCATCGCTCTGGGTCCCAGCCTGCACCGGGATGACGTAACGAGAATAGAAGGCCGTCCGGTTCATGCCGGGCGGCCTCTCTCTTGAAAGAGCCCTGCCAATGCTCAAGCGCGAACTGATCGACACCACCCAGATCGAGGACGGCGTGCTCCTCGAGCTCTACAGCCACGGCCGCGACTTCATGATCGTGCTCGGCCGCAACGAGCTGATGAGCACCCGGATGCGCTTCTCCGAGGAGCAGCTCGCCGAGTTGACCCTGGCGAAACTCGGCAAGCCCGCGCCCCGCATCCTGATCGGCGGTTACGGCATGGGCTTCACCTACCGCGCCGCAGCCACGCGGCTGGACAACAAGGCCGAGATCGTCATCGCCGAGATCAGTGAAACCATCGTCGACTGGGCCAGGGGACCGATGGCGGAACTCACCGGCGAAAGCCTGGCAGACCCCCGACTCGACCTCAGGATCTGCGACGTCGCCGCGCTGATCGACGATGCCAATGACGGCACTTGCGACAGGTTCGACGCGATCCTGCTCGATGTCGACAATGGCCCCGATGGGCTCGTGCGCGAGGCCAACAACCGTCTCTATTCGCGCACCGGCCTCGCCAAGGCGCGCGATGCGCTCGCCTCCGGCGGCATCCTTGCGGTGTGGTCGGCCGCGCCGGACCCTGCGTTCCGCAAGCGGCTGAAGGACGCAGGGCTTGACGTCGAGGAGCGCGGCATCCGCTCGCGCCCGGGCAACAAGGGCGCGCACCACACCATCTGGTTTGCTCAGAAGTCGTAAATCAGCGTCACCCGGCTCAGCGTGTCGGTCTGCACCGCGCCGGGCGGCGGGTTGCTGTCGTATTCTACGGCGTAGGAAAAACGTGCCGAGAGCTTGCTGCTGATGGTCGCGTTGAGGCCGGTGACGAGATCGAGGGTGGTGTTGCGCGAATCGATGATCGCCACGGCCGAGCCGCCAGTCTCCGCGACCGCGTTGGTGTCCTGCGTGAGCTTCAGGCGATCAGTGATGCTCCAGTCGAAATCCACCCCGATGAGCCCGGCGATACGACTTTCGCTGCGCCCGTCGACGAACTCGGTGACCCGGAAGGCCGGCCCGGCCTTCACCGAAAGCTGGATGTCGTCCGCCTTGATGGCTTGGTAGCCCATGCCGCCCGAAATCGCGTAGCGCGCCGAGAAGCCCTGAAACCGGTCACGCTCGAACTGGCCGAGCGCATAGACGTAGAACCTGTCGGAAATCTTCACGTTGGGCTCGTAGCGAAGCAGGAACTGCTCGCGCGTGGTGAGGCCGTTGGCGCGCTGGTAGTCGACCCGGCCGGTCACCTGGTGGCGCCAGTCGATCCCTTGGCGGTTCACCGTGAAGCCCGCGGTGATCCCCGTGTTCGAGGAATTGCCGGTCGCGCGGAAGCCGCCGAACTCGCCCTTGCCGGACCAATTCTCGAAGATCCCGGCCGAGCGGATCTCGGCCTCTTTGCGGGCGGCCTCGGCGCGGCGTGTCTCGGCGCGCGCGGTCTCGAAGCCGGCAAGAAGGGCGTTGATCTCCGCCGCGTCGTCCGGCCGGGTGACGCGGACGAGTTCGATCACGGTGCGCACCTTGGTCTCGTCGCCGGTGGCGATTGCCGCGTCGATCATGGCGCGGACGGGCGCGGGGAGCTCCGCCCGGACAGGTCCGGCAGTGGCGAGCGCCGCTGCGGCTAGCGCAGCGATCCGGGCTCGGGCAAGGGGATTCACTCGGGCAATGTCCTGCGCTGGGATCGCTCCCACCTTACGCCCCAGCGCCGAGCCGGGGCAAGGTCCGTGCGACGAAGCGCTGCCTTCAGCGGACCCGCGGGCCGCCGAAAGGCAGCGGCGGCGGCGGACGCCTTACGCCGCGCGGCAGCTGCGCCTGGTAGGCCCGTCCGCAATGCTCCACGCAGTAAGGGAAGCCCGGATTGACCTGTTCGCCGCAGAAATGGAAATCTGGCTCGCCCGGATGGCCCATCGGCCAGCGGCAGACCTTGTCCGAGAGGTCGAGCAGGCTGGTCTTGCCTGCGATCTCGGGGCTGGGCTTGGCTGGCACGAGCCGGCGCGGCGGAGCGGGCGGGATCGGGGCCTGCTGGTCGCCGGGGCCCTGCCGCAGGAAGCCGCCGGGGCCGACCGAGACGATCTTCGGCAGATCGGGCTGGGCACCGGGCACGGGCTGCGAGGGCCCGGCATCGGGGGAGTTGTCGGCCGCTGTCGGTATCTGGGGGGCAGGAGCCGCCGGGCGCGGCGCGGGGCGTTCGGGCGTCTCACCCGGATCGGCGCGCTCGTCCGCCTCGGCCCGCGGCTCGGGCGCGGTCCGCAGCGGAGCGGGGCTCGCTGCCGCCGGCTTCTTGGGCTGCGGGGCGAGCGTCTTCTTCTTCTCGTTGGCCTTGACCGGGGAGGGACGCGCTTTGAGGCCGAGCCGGTGCGCCTTGCCGATCACCGCATTGCGGCTGACCCCGCCAAGCTCCGTGGCGATCTCGCTGGCGGTCGCGCCGCCTTCCCACATTTTCCTGAGCGTCGCGATGCGCTCGTCCGTCCAGCCCATATGTTCTACCTGTTCCTGTGCCCGGCGTCAGTTCGGAGCGGGCGTGTGCTTGTCAGGGATGCCCTTGCGGCCTAGGCACCCTCCATGGCCGACAACAATCCCGCAAACCCGATCGACATTGCTGCTCCCGTGACTGAATTGGCGGCTGCTGACAAGACCGGCGGGAGCTTCCGGTTCGCCCCACACGGACGCCCGGTGATCACCGGCATCAATCGCGTGGGGCTGCTCGCCCTCTATATGAAGGAGGTGCGGCGGTTTCTCAAGGTCCAGACGCAGACGATCTGGGCGCCGGCCTTCACCACGTTGCTGTTTCTGGCGATTTTCTCGGTCGCGCTGGGCCGCGGTGGGCGCGAGGTGCTGGGGGTGCCCTTTGCGAGCTTCGTCGCCCCGGGGCTGATCGTCATGGCGATGATGCAGAACGCCTTCGCCAATTCGTCCTTCTCGCTGCTGGGCGGCAAGATCCAGGGGACGATCATCGATTACCTGATGCCCCCGCTCTCGCCGGGCGAACTGCTGGCCGGGATCATCGCCGCCGCCGTCACCCGCGCTGTGCTCGTCGGCCTGGTGGTCGGCGCGGCAGTGGCGCTGTGGCCGGGGGTGAGGCTCGGCATTGCCTACCCTTGGGCGGTACTGTGGTTCGGCCTGATGGGCGCCTGCATGCTGGCGACGATCGGCCTTGCGACCTCGGTGTGGGCGGAGAAGTTCGATCACAACGCCGCCGTCACCAACTTCGTGATCGCCCCGCTCTCACTTCTTTCAGGCACCTTCTACGTGATCGACAACCTCGACCCGGCATTCCAGTGGGTGAGCCGCGCCAATCCGTTCTTCTACGTCATCTCGGGCTTCCGCTACGGCTTCCTCGGGGCGAGCGACATGGGATCCGGCGCGACGGTGGCCGCGGCTGCGGGGGGCCTGCTGGTGCTCAACGCGGCGCTTGCTGCGGCCGCCTACGGGTTGCTGCGGAGCGGCTGGAAGCTCAAGAGCTGAGCGAGCCGGGGAGGCCGCGGCCTCAATGGGTGAGCGAGCGCCTCATCCGGTAGCGGCCGTCCTTGAACCCGTCGAACAGCTGGCGCACCGTGGGGTGATCGACCGGACCGCCCTGCGGATCGGCGACAAGGTTGCCCTGGCTGACATAAGCGACGTAGGAGGAATCCTCGTTCTCGGCGAGAAGATGATAAAAGGGCTGCTCGCGCGCCGGACGGAGATCGGCGGGGATCGATTCGTACCATTCCTCGGAATTGGCGAAGACTGGGTCGATATCGAACACCACGCCGCGGAAGGCGAACAGGCGGTGGCGCACCACGTCGCCGATGCTGAAGCGGGCCCGGGTCTGGCGGGGCGCCACGATGGTGCGTCCGGCCTGGTTCGAGAAGAACTGTGCACGATCCATGCCGGCAATATGGACCTTTATGGGCGCAAGACAAGCGCGAGGGCGGCAGGTGTGCCGGATATGCCCGCATTTTGTGCGCGCACGGGTCTTGGCAAGCCTCCCGCCTTGGGCTAACGGGCGCGCTTCCTGTCGCCGGCCGCCCTCGACCAGCGGATATTCCTTGGTGCGACGGGCCTCGCGGAGAGGTGGCAGAGTGGTCGAATGCGCCGCACTCGAAATGCGGTTTACCGGCAACGGTAACGTGGGTTCGAATCCCACCCTCTCCGCCATGTGCTTCCGAAGCCCGCAGACTCCTTAGAGATATTGATTTTCTTCGCTTTCCAAGCTGCCTCAGGTACAAAAGGCTCGTACAAATGCCGCCTAGAATGGCGAAGCTGGTCCGAACCCCTAGAGGCCTCTGGACGTTCCACAAGGCGATGCGACGCTCGCGGGGAGACCACGGCAAGGATCGCGTCCTTGCGACGCTGCCCGGAACGGCAGCCTTTGAAGGTAAGCGCTTCTCCCATCTCCGCGTCCGACGCCACCATCATGAGCATCTTCGAAGGCTATGTGGCCGCGCGGAAGCCGTCAGCCGAGACCGTCAAAGCTTGGAAGCGCTTTTTGCAGCACCTATCGGAGTTCCTGAATGAAAAACCTGCTGCAAGCGTAACGCCTGACGATGTGATCCGATGGAAGGATCACCTTATGCAGCAACCCAAGAAGGACGGACAGCCGCGCTCTCCGAAGACCGTCCGCGAGACCTACTTGGCCGCTGCCAAGACGGTTTTTGCGTGGGCGAAGGAAAACCGAAAGGTCGCAGAGAACCCCGTCAGCGGCATCACGGTGCGGGCTGGCAAACGAACAAAGCTTCGGGAGCGCGGGTTCACGAACGAAGAGACTCACACAATCCTCAGGGCGACGCTCGTTCCTGCTCCCGAGCGCCTCACTCACAAGAGCGCTTTGGCTCGCAGGTGGGTGCCATGGATCTGCGCCTATTCGGGTGCCCGCGTCAACGAGATGACCCAGCTGCGCAAGCAGGACATTTTCAAGCGCGACGGGGTCCGGGTGATGAACATCACGCCCGAGGCAGGCAGCGTAAAGAACGACGAAGCGCGACTGGTCACGCTCCACACGCATCTCATTGATCAGGGCTTCATTGCAGTAGTGGAGGCAAGCAAGGACGAACCGCTTTCCCACGATCCCGCGCGAAACCGTGGACGCCCGGAAGGCAACTCGCAGTACAAGAAGGTACCTTTCGCCGCGCAAAACCGGCTGCTCGCGAAACTGGCACTTATGTCTGGCGACGTGCTAGTGCGCTGAAACTTGGAAGGATGGATTTGTAGGGTCGGTTTCTGCCTGTCGAGCTTTAAGAAATGATCCCTTCACAGCCGCCATCCGAGTGCTCCGGTCGGAACATGTCGGCTTCCGGCAGTATCAATCAACCCTCATGCCGTTTAGGAAGCAAAGCCCCAGTGCCGCCGGGTCGGGTCTCGCAGGTAGCGAGGAGCCGATTGCTCAAATTTCTGTGTTCTCGGCGAGGGCAAGCGCGTCCTCGACGTCAATTCCGAGATCGCGCACCGCATTCGCAACTTTGCTATGACCAAGAAGAAGCTGGACCGCACGCAGATTGCCGGTCGTCCTTCAGATGATCGATGCCTTGGTTCGCCGAAGAGAGCGGATGCCATATTCGGCTCGGATCAAGCCAGTCCCGCTCACCCATTCATCCACGAGACGGGAATATTGCCGGATGCTGATGTGGCCGTTGTGATCAGCACGGCTTGGGAAGACATGATCGTCTACTGTGCCACCACGGCGTTCGAGCCATGCCAGCAGACTGGCTCGAGCATCTGGCAGGAGTTCGAGATGTACAGGACGGCTTGTTTCTTGCTGCATTACGATCGCGCGCGTCCTGACCTGACCGCCATTGACGATGTCGCCGATCTTCATTCGAGCAAGGTTGCAGCCACGCAGCTTGCTGTCGATCCCCAAGTCGAACAGTGCGCGATCACGCAAGCGGCGTCGTTCTTTGAAAAAAGCGGATCTCCCAAATCTGCTATGGCCACCCTCTCAGGCAATGCGAAAGGTGTTCGGACCTCTGCTATCCGGCTTGCCACGCTCATACCTCAAAACGTGAAGCGCAACCCAAGATCGATGTTGTGCCCCTGAATAGTCCGGGTGAATTCTTCGCCGCGCCCATCGACCCCACGAACACGATCGGCGTCGAACCAGCGATATTGCGCATTCAGACGGAGCCGACCTGTGACCGGTACCGAGACGCCAGCCATGAGCTGATAGGCGAAGACGGTCTCGGAATCGTCGATCAGGCGACGTGGCGGCGCAGTCGGCGCAGCGGCGACAGTCGCAACCGTGACAACTTCGACCCGTGCCACACCCAGACCCGCCCCCGCATAGGGCTGGATGCCGCTATCGGTGACGTCGAAATAGATATTGCCCATGTACCGGGTAATGTCGTTGCGTCCGTCCTGCGGCAGCGTAATCACGAAGGGAGAGCTGACGGAGTAGCTGCTTGCATCGTTCTCCGAATAGCCCACCTCGGCCTCGACACGGATGCGCCCGAAGTCGCGCCCGAGCGCCACGCTGGCTCCCCAGCCATTTTCGACTTCGTTGACGCTGTTCAGCGTGAGGATAGCTATGCCGCCCGGACCGATTGCATTGGCCACCGTCCCTTGGGAGTTCTCCAAGAGCGAAAAGGTCCCGGCGGCCGATACATACCAGCCCTTTTCCGGTTCCTGCGTCTGCTCCTGTGCCATCGCTGCGCTGGCCGATCCCGCGACTGCCGCACCAGCCGATATGACTTTGAAAACCCGCATCTCATGCCTCCTTCCCGCCAACGTGGCGATGTCGGCCTTCTAGGAAGCGGCCAGCCTTGGCGGCTATGCCCAGCGCGTAATGATTACGTGATGTTTCAATGATGTCATGTTCATACGGCCCATAGGCTGCCAGGAATTCGGTGATATAGTATCGCGATTCTGGAGCGTACCCGATGAATGTGGTCCACTTCCCTCGAACGGAGTCGATCCAGCTCGGTCGTGAGCCCTGCTTCGTGCTGGGCGGATTGACAGTGGATCCGCCGTCGCGGCGGATTTCTAGCGGCGCAAAGCACGAGGATCTTGAACCGCGGGTCATGCAGGTCCTCGTTGTTCTCGCGCGGGCCGAGGGCAAGGTGGTTAGTCGTGAGGAGCTATTCACCCGCTGCTGGGACGGGAGGATCGTGGGCGAACATGCCATCAACCGAGTTATAGCCCGTCTCAGGAAGTTGGCAGCCGAGTTCGGGTACGCCTTCCAGATCGAAACGGTGACCAAGGTCGGCTATCGTCTCGTCGGCACCCAACCGGTACCCGACCATGCGCCCCGGGCAAGTCAGACGATCGACGATCCGGTCGGCGAATTGCCTCCGCCCGGCGCCACTCAGGCGGCCGCAGCCGGGGTTCCCGGTCCCCGTCTCAGTCGGAGGATGGTGCTCGCGGCCGGAGCGGTAGCGGTGATGGGCGTCGCAGCCGGCGGCGCGGGGCTGCTGCTCGGCGGCATGAACGGTCGGCATCGTCCGAACGAAGCAGCGCTGGCATTTTACCGCAAGGGTGTGGAGGCCCAGCGCCAGGGGCTGGCTGAGCAGAACGAACAAGCGGTTGTACACTTCCGCAAGTCGGTCGAAGCCGACGCGCTTTATGCCGACGCGTGGGGCGCGCTGGCCTTATCCTACAGGCACCTGCTCGAAACGCGGCAAACTGGAGACGAGGCGATGCTTGCGCGATTGGCACGCTCGGCAGCCAACCGCGCTCTCGAACTCGATCCCGGCAATGCCGATGCCGAAACCGCCCTGATCCTGGTCCCCCCGATCTTCGGCAACTGGGCCAAGATCGAACGCGACTGCCGCGACGCGCTGCAACGTCATCCCGATGCCTGGCTGTTGCATGCAAACATCGGGAACGTCGCTATGGAGACGGGGAGGTCGCGCGCGGCCATCACGCATTTTGAGCGCGCCATCGCTATCGACCAGTTCCTGCCTGTCACCTGGGCGAAACGTGCCGACGCGTTGTGGTCGGCGGGACGGATCGAGGAAGCCGATCGCATCCTAATCGATGCGCTCGAACGTTGGCCCAGGCATCCTCGGATTTGGTTCGCGCGTTTGCAGTTCCTGACCTTCGCGGGTCGGCCCGATGAAGCTTTGCTGATGATCGCGAACCAGAAAGCCCATCCATTCGGTGTTCCCCCTTCCGCCTTCGAGGACGCATTGCTTGTCGCCAAGGCTGTAGGCAGCGCAAACGCCGCGCAGACCCGAGCTGCGCTTGAACGATCGAAGTCCGGCTCCGTGGTCCAGTTTGTCTGGTTGTGCTGCGCCGCGGGACTGTTCGACATCGCGCTGCAACGGCTGGATGAATATTTCACCCTCCCAAACAACACCGCAGAACCGCAGCTTGCGCGCAGGTACACGGCATTTCTGTTTTCGCCGCCAGCCAAGCCGTTGTGGCGGTTGGAGGGATTCTCGATGCTCACCAAGCGGATCGGCCTTGGGCATTATTGGGGATCGATCGACCGCGCGCCGGACCATGTTTCGAAATGATGCCGCGCGGCCATGCTCAAATCGAGGCGGTGGGGCGCTGCATGGCGCGTCCCGCGCTTGATGTAAGCATAATTGGCGCAGAGCAATTGTACCAGCGGGGACCACGGGCACGGTCGTCGCGTCCAGCTGATGGTAGGCGCGACCAGCGCCAGCGGGCCCGCGCGTGATCCTGCAACGATCCGTTGGTGCTTCTCGCAGAGTCCGCCTTGGTTGCCGACCTTGCATCGAATAAACCTCCAAGGTCGGATCGGGCACGTCAGTCTTGACGCGCATACGCGCCCATCGTTCAAGGGCAGCAAAAGATCATCAAAAGATCATCAAAATATCATCCGTCGATCACTGTTTGCCTCAAGCGGACGGCGAAATCAGCTGCTACTCATAATTTGAGATCAGAAGTCATTTCGAGCCGAGGACCATTCCTATGTGGTCACGTTGAATTTGGACAAGGAGCAAGCAGTTGGCGGATACCACAATTTCAGCACTCATTTGGGTCTCGGTCGTGACTGGCGCGATCGCATCCGGCGGATCGATGGCTCTCGCCGCCCGCCACCCTGATCAGCGCCGGGCGCATCTCGCGCGCGCGACGCTGTTCGCTGTTTTCACTGTGGCAATGTTCACGATGAACTGATTGAACTCACACCCCGATCTTGAGCCGGCACATTCAGTTCTGATGGCAGGAGATGACGAAGGAGAGCACTCGAGGAATTGATCGGCAGAACTGCCCGCGTGAGCCTTTGCGTCGCGGCGGCAACATTGTCGACGACCAGCCTGGGGATGGCGTAGAGAATCGACGTTCCCTATCCGATCGGGCATTGTGTCGGCGGCGAGCCGTTCCGCCAAGAATGTGCCCAGAGTTTTTATCTTGATGGTCTCAACGAGCGCGATGGGGCGTGGATCGATACCATTGGCGCCGTCTGTCAACGCTGGAACCTTCAGACAATGCGGTTCGATGGCGATGATCAGACTTTCAACGTCGCGGGGGGCTCAGGTGGCCACCCAGTCGTAAGCCGATTTCAGCCTAATGCAGCGATTTCGGGCGGACGTGGTGGGCGAGGTCTTAACTAGGATGCTGGTCTCGCCCGGCTTGTTGTAAAGTGTCGGCGAGTGGATATGCCGTATCGGGCTGGTCAGACACCTGACGTGTAGGTGAGCGGTTCGGTTCATCGCACTCGAGTGACAGCATTTTGGCCGATGCATGGAGCCGGCCACAAGAGCTCCAGTGTCCGTCAGGGCTTTGGAGGGCATCTATGGTCGCTCCGGTGCATACGTCGACCTGTTTGGGCTGATCTGCGAAAAGGGGCCGGCGCCGGTGCCAGATCCCGCGCCATTGGCCGCGCCACCGCCACCCCAATATAAGTCGGGCCAATCGATCCCTACTTGTATCGACTCCGGCGTGCGAAGCCTCGGCTGCTCAGCGGGCGCCGAGCCGCGGCAGGACGAGGTGGGGAAGTTGATGTGCGTCCGGCGCTGATGGGCCGATCATCGTAGTGCCTGTGATCCAAGAGGAGATAGATGAAAGCAACGGAACGGGCCGACTGTTTCCCTCGATCTGGGCATGTCCTCAGTTCGTCGGCAGCCGGTGCATTGGCACTCACCGCTCCCCAGAAACGAATGCGCCGGGTGTATTTAAGCCGCTATCGACAACCACCGTAAGCGACAAGGCGTACGGCAAGTCTGCGAGTGAAAGAACTTCCGGCGGCTACCGACCCGATTAGGCCGTTCACTGGGCTGAGATTGAAGGTCCGGTCCCGCCAGAAGTCGCCGTGCCGCTCACAGAACCCCGCATCGGCTCCGCGCATGGTCATAGGTTTGTGGATTTGCACTTGTAGGGCTGAGACAACCTTCCCGGAGCATCGAGGTAAGTCCAGGTGAGACCGGGCGGCTCATGCCGTTCACGTTTACGTACAACGCTCCAGCGCTTGATTAAGCGCGTAGTTCCCTACGATCGCGGACCGAGCGCATCAGGAACTGGTTACTTGGACGACGGCATCCAGTCGAGCATCGCGGGAAACAAGTCTTCGACAGTCTGGCCGGGTTTGCGCGTGGTGTAGAGGCGCAGGAGTTCCGCATCGAACGCAGCAAAGCGCAGAAATCCGCGCCCCTCCAACATGTTGTCGACGACGGCGCCATGCGAGATCGCGAAATCTTCGTCCGACATCAGATCGCGATAGTAAAGGCTCACAAGCGCCCAATTCATATATTCGTTGAACAGCGCTTCGGCCCCCGGATAATTGCCCGGCGCCTTGCTGTCGTCCGCCCAAGCGGCGCGGTCGGTGAGGGCTTTGGCGATCCGCTCGCGATGTTTCTCGGCCACCGGGTTGATGAAACCGTGGTTCATCTCGGTGAACAGGATCGCCGAACGCTCGATCGCGGCGCCCAGCGGCGTAAGGCCACGATTGGCGGCATAGGGGTAGTTCACGTGCGGCTGCAACTCGCGGTAGCCGTCGGCCTCCAGCATGGTGAGCGACTGGTTGAAGGCGACCAGCGGCGAGAACACGATCTTCACCCCGTCATAGGGCTTCACCGAGGGGAACCGCTCGCCCAGCCAGCTGCTGATCCGCGCGACCTGCGCCTCATCCTCGAAGAACCGGATCTGCTTCCGGTAGAGATCCTGATGCGCGCGATAGAAAGCGCGGAAGCCGCTGACATTCGCGAAGTCCTGAAGGTCATCGAGATGGGGCAGCACCGCATTGTCCAGCGATCCGGCAAAGCCGGTGCGGTCATAGACCGGACTGCGCACAATGCGTCCCTCGGCATCGAAAACGAAGGCATAACCGTTCATCTTGAAGGTGAAGTAGTCCATCCGGTCCTGGCGGAGCATCGCATCGATGCGCTTGATCAGCGGATGATCGACATAAGGCGCGAAGTGGGTCTGGACCGCCGCGTAGTAGGGGCTGTCGTGATACACCATGTCGCGATCCCCTTGCCCGAAGTGTGAGATTGCGATGGCGATGTTCACCAGCTCATAAACTTCGGGCACTTCGACGACGGTCTTTCCGCGATGCGCGGCCTGATAGGCGGCATCGAACACGGCAGGCGGCGTGTTGCGCTGGGCGCGGATGACCGTGGCGATCTGTGCGCCCTTGAACGCGATTTCGAGCGGGCGGGACTGGTCGGGGATGAACTCCGCACAGGCGCGCTGTGTTTCGTTGAGGAAACAGATCGTCGAAGGCGCCGCCTTCTCGACCGGCAGCGCGATATCGGCTGGATAGTTGTTCGGATCGAGCTGCCAGTTGCCGAGCAGAATGCCGTCGATCTCGACCCCGATCTCGGCGGTTGCCGCCTCGAGGCGCATGACCGCGGGTCCCTGCGCCATGGTCAGCGAGGGGAGCAAGACGGCGAGCAATATGGCGGGGCGCAAAGGGGCAGTGATCGGCATCGGGCATCCTTGTTCTGTCAGCGCTGCCAGCCAGCTTGGCGGGATGCCCTGCGCTTGCGGGCTGGCAGTAACTAACGAAATTTGAGGAACAATGACAGGATCGCGTCACGTGTCCTTGATGGTGAAGCGCGTCTCGACATTGCCTGCGGTCGCGTTGGTGTAGGCGCAAATCCGCTTGGCTTCGGCGATCACCGCGTCGCGATCCGCGCCGGAAAGGCCGGGGACGCTGACATCGAAATCGGCGCGAAGGCCATAGCGGCCATCCTCGCGCACGAAGAGCGTGACGGCGGTATTGATGCTCACCTCACCGGCATCCAGCTTCATCTGCCCGGCAGCAAAGCGGATCGCGCTCGCAAAGCAAGCCGAAAAACCCGCGGCGAACAGCTGTTCGGGGTTGGTGCCCGCGCCGTTGCCGCCCAGTTCCTGGGGGAAGGCGAGCGCGACGTCGAGATTGCCGTCGGCCGAGCGCGCGGTTCCGTCGCGGCCGTGGCGAATGCTGACTTGAGCGATGTAGAGATCTTTCATCGGGGTTCTCCTTGGGGGCGCTCCCACGGGGGACAGACAGCACGCGCGGGAGCGGACGCGCGCCGGAACGGAGGAAGGGGTAGGGGTTGCTGCGTCAGGCTTGCGGTCGTTCGCCACCGGGGGCGCGGCCTGCGGTCTGATAGGCGACCATCCAGCCGGGGTATTCGTCCGGCAGCTGCGATGCCTGATCGAGCGCCGCAATGTCTTCCGCGGTCAAGGCGCGCGCGAGTGCGACTGCACCCAGATTGTCGGCGAGCTGTGCGGGCTGCTTGGCACCGATGATGACGCTGGTGACGGCGGGGCGCGTGAGCAGCCACGCGAGCGCAACCTGCGCAACGCTGGTCCCGTGCGCCGCCGCGATCGGGCGGGCAGCAGCGATCACTGCCGCGGCGCGGGTGCGATCTACCGGCGGAAAGTCGAAGGCCGTGCGCCGCGCACCGGCCGGGCCCGCTTCGGGCGCGTGGGGATCGAACTTACCCGACAGCAGCCCGCCCGCGAGCGGGCTCCAAACAAGGATGGCTAGCCCGGCAGCTTCGGCCTGCGGCAGCACCTCACGCTCGGCATCGCGCCCGGCTAGCGAATAGTAGACCTGATTGGCGGCAAGCGCCGGTGCGAGGGTGCGCGCGGCGATGCCGATCAGGCGCTCCGCCTGCCAGCCGGGGTGATTGCACAGGCCGACATGTCGCACCTTTCCCGACCGGACCAGCGCCGCCAGCGCGTCGACGATTTCCTCGGGTGGGGTGACCGGGTCGACCCCGTGCAGCTGAAACAAATCGATGTGATCGACCTGCAGCCGCCTGAGGCTCTGGTCCACGCTCCACATCAGGTGGCGCCGGGTGGAGCCCCCGGCATTCGGGCCGGGCCCGACCCGCTCGTAGGCCTTGGTCGCCAGGATCAGTTCGTCGCGTGGCAGGCCAAGCTGGCGGATTGCGCCGCCAAGAATTTCCTCCGAACGGCCGTGGGCATAGACATCGGCAGTATCGATCAGATTGATCCCCGCATCGAACGCATCGCGCAGAATGGGCATGGCGGCCGCGACATCGAGCTCGCCGATGGCGCGCCAGAAATCCCCACCGCCGAATGTCATCGTCCCGAGCGCAAGTTCCGAGACATAGAGGCCAGTGCGGCCGAGCAAACGGTATCGCATTTTCGTATTCCTCTGCGTTGCTGCGATACCGCGTCAGATCAGGCGGTGGCCGCCGTCGACATGGACGACTTCGCCGGTGACCGAGCGGTTGTTCATGAGGAACAGCACCGCGTCCGCGACATCCTCAGCAGCGGCAATGTGGCCCACAGGCAGCTTGGCGGCGACATCGGCAAAGGCGGCGTGGCGGTCGTCGCCGAACAGGCCTTCCCACATCGGCGTATCGGTCCAACCGGGGGCAACGGCATTGGCCCGCACGGGTGCGAGATCGAGCGCCAGCGCGCGGGCGCTTTGTTCAGCGGCGGCTGTACCGACATTGGTGATCCACGCGCCCTTGGCCGGTCGGTCGGTTGAGACTCCGCCCGTGAGGGTGATCGAGCCACCTGCGGGGATTTTGCCCTCGGTCGCCGCGACAAGATGCGCGATGCCGAAGATCCGCAGTTCGATCGCGGTGCGGTAGGCTGCGACGTCACCGCTTGCGGGGCCGCCGACGAAGGTGCCGGCCGAATGGTAGACGTGATGGACCTTATCGAAGCGTGCGAACAAGGCGCGGACCGAAGCGGCGTCTGCCGCGTCGACAATAGCGGTCTCGAGTTCGGGATTTGCGGCGGCTGCGGCCGCAAGCGCGGTCTCGCCGCGCGCAGCAATTGTAACGCGCGCACCGCGCGCCAATGCCTGTCGGGCGACTTCTAGCCCGATGCCCTTGCTGCCGCCGATCACGACGACGTTCTGTCCTTGCATGATGATTTCCTTCGCGAGCGAAGCGGCCCATTGCCGCGTCGCCCATCTAGGAATTCAAGATCGCATGATCAAGATATAAAATGATCGATCGATCATTTTATCGGTGCGAAGGGCTCCAGCGCTGCCTGCGCCACATGGGTTATGGTGGCCGCGTCCGCCCCGGCGCGGCCGAGGGTCATGATACTGACCACCGCGCCGACCAGTGCATCGGCACGAAGATCGAGGTCGGTTTCCGGCGGCAGGTCGCCCGCTTGCGCGGCGATCATCAGATTGCGGACGAAGAAGTCGCGGATCTCGCGCATCCGGCCCTGCGCCAGCGCCTGCGTAGCGGCCGAATGGACCTCGCGTTCGGCCACGGTGTTGATGATCAGACAGCCCGCGCGTTCGGAATCTTCCGAAGCGAGCTTGGCCTGGAGTGTGATCCAGGTGCGGATCGCCGCCAGACCTTCGGCGTCCGTCGGGAGCGTAGAGCGGAAGGAGCCAGCGTAATGTTCGAACACCTGCTGAAACAGCCCTTCCTTGTCGCGAAAGGCGGCATAGATGCTGCCCGGCTTGAGGCCCGTGGCGGCGTAGATATCGGACATCGACGTCGCCGCATATCCCTTGCGCCAGAAGACGCGCATCGCCTGATCGAGCGCTGCGGTGAGATCGAATTCGCGGGTTCTGGCCATGTGGGGATTATGTTTATGTTTCGATCAAGAATCAAGATGTCTGTCGCAGTAGCCACGCCGTGACTGTGCAACTGACTAATTCGGTCAAACCGACCGCAGCATGACGAGAACGAAACACCTAGATGCGACTTCGAGCAAGGATTTCATGCCGCACATACGCTGCCGGCCTTCAATGGTATTTGTCAGCATTTCCCGCCCGGGCACGGAGGGGACGGCGAAGTCACGGCGTGCCGCTATCCATCCCCCGGATCCCGCATGACAATCCAAGCCAACATCACGCCCAATGGCCGGATGAGCCTTCCGGTTGACATCCGGAAGCGGCTCGGGCTTGTCGGCGGCGGCGCGGGCTATCTGGATGAGACGCCGAATGGCCTCGTGCTGCGAACCACCGCTCAGGCTGTGGCCCGCGCTCAGGCTTTGGCGAAGCGTATTGGACGCCTCCGCCCTCATCGCCTTGCTGAAAGGCGAGAGGGGCGCCGACAAAGTCGCCGCCGCGATAGCAGACGCCCGTCTGGAACCGAACCCATAGCCGCCATCTCAGCTGACTTGCGGCAATTGGTCCGAAACCATTCGGCCCATTGGCTCAGCCTTTGCATGTGGCGGAGGCGTTCGCGGCGGCAAGGACCATACCATCGAGGCGCAGCCCGGCGGGCTGGCTTTCGCGGTGGTCGCACCCGCTGGGCAAGACCGGTGTGTCCCCTCCCAAGCCCCGGTTTCGAACGGCAGCCTCTTCTGCAATGGCTCATCGAAGGGGACGGGTCGGCTGCGAGCGCGCCGGAGAATGACGGCCGCTAAGACACTTCGATCACATGCTTTGCGCCGTTTCAAATAGGGCGCTGCTGCGCAAGTCGTGAAAGTTTGCGGACAAAAGGGCGCGATTGTCTTCGCGATGCGGTATTCGAAAGTCGGAAGCGATGCAGGAGTATGCATTGCCATTCGCAGAACGAAGGGCAGCTCGGGAGCACATCAAGGAACTGCAGTCATGCGAATGATCTTGCTCGTAAGCGCTTCGAATCTGGCCATGCTGGCGCTTGCCACCGAGGTAAAGGCACAAGATGCGGCGGAAGGCACTGGGACGGGAGAGATTTTGGTCACCGGCTCTCGGATCGCACGCTCCGGTATGGATTCCCCCGTACCTGTCACAAGCGTGACTGCCGAAGAGATCGCTGCATCAGGTGCCACCGCTGTGGATCAGCTCTTGCGCGAACTGCCGCAGATCGGCCTTAGTCCGGGGCGCGTAGGGCAATCGGGTTCCAACGGGAACGATGCAACGGGGACCACGGTGCTCAACCTGCGAGGCCTGGGCACCAGTCGCACGCTCGCACTGGTCGACGGCCGCCGGCACATCGGTGCAGGGCCCGGCAGCACCGCTGTGGACGTGTCCTCGATCCCCATAGCGCTCATCGAACGCGTGGATGTTAGCACCGGCGGTGCTTCTGTCGCATACGGAGCGGACGCAGTCGCCGGGGTTGTCAACTTCGTCACCAAGCGCACCTTTACCGGCGTTGCAGCTGAGATGCGCTCGGGCGTCTCGCAGCGCGGCGATGCGTCCGAGCAATACGCCGCGATTACCGCCGGGATCGATTTCGGACCGGATAAGCGCGGGAATGCGATCCTCAGTTTCACCTACAACAAGCAAGGCGACGCTTTGGCAAAGGACCGTCAAGTCTATGCCAACGAAGCGCAATACGTTGCCAACGGCCCGCTGGTCACCCCAGGCGCGCCCGCTTCGCCGGTTAACGGCGACGGGCAGCCCGCGAGCGTCTTGGTGAACGACGTCGGGATCATCTACACCGCAGCCAATACCGGTGTCGTGCGTTCGTCAAGCCTCGCGATCGATGGGTCGGGGCGGCCAACCTCGAGCATCTTCACGTTCAACCCGGACGGATCGGCCCGGATCTTCGAGACGGGCACCGTCGTCGGCAGCGACTCCATCGGGAACACTGACCCGGGTCGCTACCAGCAGAACGAGTACCAACAGCTGGTCACGCCCTTGGAGCGCTATGCGATTGAGGGGCGAGTTTTCTACGAAGTTTCCGACGCGGTGAGCATCAGGGCAGAAGGCAAATACTACCATGTCTCGGCGCTGTCCGAGGGACAACCAATCATCGTCGGAGGAGCCGGTCTTCCGGTGAATCCACAGAACCCCTTTTTGGCATCCGCCATGTCCAATCCCGGCTTTGCCAGCCTCGCTAACAGCGGCAGTGCCCGCTACACATTCACAGCCCGCACGATCGGTCGGCGCACCAGCGACTATGATCGCGACACTTATCGCGGGGTCCTTGCTCTCGAGGCAAAGGTTCCAGACCTCGACTGGTTGGTAAACGCTTCTTACGTCTATGGACGGACCGACTACCGCGAGACGGTCACCAACGACCGGATCATCAGCCGCTTCAATCTGGCCTACGACACTGTCGCCAATCCCTCTGTAGGCGGGATTAACGGCGTAGCGGCTGGCACTCCTGTGTGCCGAGCCACGCTCACGGCCGCACAATCCGCTGGCGGAACGGTCCCGTCGACGGCTTCCGAAAACGTGCGCAACTGCGTTCCGATCAACCTGTTCGGCGAGGGCAATGTCAGCGATTCTGCGCGCGCCTACGTGTCGCCGACCCTTACCAATGACGGCAGAACTCAGCAGCACAGTGCCTTTATAACTCTCTCCGGGGACATTCTGAACCTTCCGGCCGGACCGCTGCAATTTGCCACCGGCTATGAGTTCCGGCGCGAATCCAGCAGGCTCACCCCCTGCGAGCCATGTCAGCGCAACGACACAAACGGTCAGAATGCCGGCCTCACGATCGGTTCCTACGATGTCCACGAACTCTTTTTCGAGGCGGTAGCCACACTTATCGAGGATGTGCCGCTGTTCCATCGGCTGAGCATCGAGGGCGGGGTGCGCTATTCCGATTACTCCTCGGTCGGAGGAACTTGGGCGTATCGCGGCAATGTCGACTGGGCGCCTTTCGACGGACTGCGGCTGCGAGGCGGCTATGCGCAATCTGTCCGGGCGCCCAACATTTCCGAGCTTTTCACCGCCCAGACCAGGGCACCGCTTTCCGGCAATGCGACCGATCCTTGCTCTGCGGCGAACATCGACCTCGGCCCGAACCCTACGCAGCGGCGCGCCAACTGCTCCGCCGACCTCTCGCGGCTGGGACTGGACGCCGGAAGCTTTGTCGACCCGATTGGTCCGAACCTCGGACGCGGCAGCGTGTTCGGCGGTAACCAAGATCTTCGCCAGGAAACCGCCAAGACCCTCACCATCGGCGCGGTCTTCGCGCTGCCTTCATTTCCCGGCTTTTCAGCGAGTATCGATTACTTCGATGTTCGCATCGACGATGCGATTGCATCTGCCAACGCGCAATCGGTCGTGAACGGGTGCTATGACAGCTATATGTCGATCGACAATCCGCTGTGTCGTTCGTTCCGCCGGGACAATACGCCCGGGACGGGATTTGGGGCGATCCGCGACATCAGCACCACCCTACTGAACTTCCAGTCGATCGAGACGGCGGGAATCGACTTCGAGCTTCGGCACAGCTTCGCCCTGGCAGGAGGCCGCCTTAGTGCGTCGGCGCTCGCGACCTATCTCGATCGCTACAAGATCCAGAACCCGGCGGCGGCCTCGGCGGACCAGCTTGCCGGTGAACTTGCCAATCCCCGGTGGCGCGGCAACCTCAACCTCATATACCAGAAAGAGGCTCTCTCCCTGTCCTGGATGGCGCGCTATATCGGCAGCACCCGCTTCGACGTGCAAGATCGCAATCCACGAGAGACGCGCGAACCGTGGAAGGTGCCCGACAGGATCATCAACGATGTCCAGATACGGCTTTCAATAGGAGAGCAGCGGCGGGTCGAGACCTATCTTGGTGTCAACAACCTGTTCGACGTTTCGCCGCCCCAGCAGGTCGTGACCATTTCGGGGATCGTCAACGGCCTCGGCCTAGAGAATGGCGGTGCGTCGAGCCTCTACGACCCGGTAGGCCGCAGCTTCTATGCCGGTGTGTCACTGCGATTCTGAGGGCAAGCCTTGCGCGTTTCATCTCCACTGATCGAACCAGCGCCTATGATGCGAGCGGGTTTGGGCCAGGCGCTTATGGACGTCGTTTGGGACGCACACAGCTGTTTGCCGCTCGACAGCGACATTAGCTTTTCCAACCTGCTCGGACACAAGGAGGCAGGCTTCGACTTCGTCTCGGTGAATGTCGGCATGGACATGACGCCCACCGAGACCATTTTGAAGACGCTTGCCTGGTTCCGCGCCTCGATCTTATCGCGGCCCGATCGGTACGCGCTGGTGGGAACGATTTCGCAGCTTGAGAATGCTATGGCGGAACGGCGGCTGGCGATTGCCTTCGATCTCGAGGGCGCCAATTGCCTGCTAGGACGGCCGGAAATGGTGCAACTCTATGCCGAACTTGGCGTCCGGCAGATGCATCTCGCCTACAATCGCAACAACAGCGTCGCTGGCGGTTGCCTCGACGCACCGATGCGATTGACGCGGCTCGGGCATGACATCGTCAAGGCGATGAACGATGCCGGAGTGATTGTCGATTGCAGCCACACAGGGAGGATGTGCAGCATGGATATCATGGCCGTTTCCGAGCGGCCGGTGGTGTTCAGCCATGCCAACGCGGCACGGCTCTGCGACGTTCCGCGCAACGTCACGGACGAACAAATCATCGCTTGCGCAGCGACGGGCGGGGTCGTCGGCATCTGCGGTTATGGCCGTTTCATCGGCGAGCTACCGCCGACCCCGGCAGGCATGGCGCGGCACATCGACTATGTGGCGCAACTGGTCGGAGTCGATTTCGTTGGCATCGGCTGGGATCACAGTTACCCGCATGAAGGCGTACCGGTAGCCCCAGACGCCGCGACACTCGCGCACTATCTCCCTTTCGCCCTGCAGGACGAGGAGGAATCGCTTACGCTGGAGGAGGTCACTCTTGCGCCGAGCGCGCGAGGGGAACTCGATGCCGAACTGCGGCGTCTCGGATACGATAGCGCGGCGGTAGCTAAGGTGATGGGCGGTAACTTCTGCCGGGTCGCTACCGACACCTGGCCAGCCTGAGCGATAGGTATAGGCTCAGTTGCATGGACCGCCGGGGTGCGGTGAGGTCGGCGGCTGGTTTCGCACGGTGGTCGGTCGAAGGGGAAGGGTCAGGTGGCTTCGCGCGCCGGTCAGGATCGTGAACTGGGCTGTCCGGCTATCCGACAAGGTCTCCTCCGCAGGAATCTTTCCGCTGTGGCGGTTCCTTTGCCAAAGCATCGACAGCGTCGGCGAGGTCAGCACGAGCCGAAGTTTGTGTCCCGGCGCGACCCGCCACGCAGACCACCCCAGCGTCATCTGCACGCGCTGTTCGCTGCCGGCCGGCCAGAGCATCGGACGTTGCAGACCGCCGCGATAGCGCAGGCGCAACACGTCCCATGACAGTGTGGTTGTTGCCCCCGCGGGATCGACATCGTAGAGCACAGCGGTCAGATCGGCGTCTGGCACGTCGAGCCGCATCGCTAGGTCGAGGAGTGGCTCCCCAATCAGGTCTGTCTCACATCCGACGGCAGCGGTCTCGAAAATCAGGCCACGTCCTTTCAGCTTTGCCGGAAGGGGATCGGAGCGCAGGCCGCCTGTCATTCCCGCGAAATAGGGATGCCACAACTCTGCCGGCGCGGTGGGATCGATGCGGAAGGTTGCTGCGCCGCGCTTTGCCTCTCGCGTCACGAGACCGCCCGGATCGTCTGGCGACGCAGGACCCCCCGAGAGCATGAAGCGGACCCTTTGCTGCCCGAGCCGCGCATTGCTGCCGCGCCATTGGTTTGCCCCGAGCAGGTAATAGTTGACCGGGGCCGACAAGGTGGCGGGGAGCGGTGTACCGTCCAGCACATGCCTGAACCACGCGCGGTGCAGCTCGAGCATGTCCAGTTCCGCCTCCGATCCCAGATCAACCCCATCCATGTAACGTCGCGGCGTGGTTACTCCGGCATGATCCCAGGGACCAATCAGCAGCCGGCTGCGGGACGCCATCGCGGGGTTGAACGCCACGAACCGGTCATGGTGCGTGAACGTGCCCAGCTTTGCCCCATCGTAAGCGCCCGTGATCGAAAGGACCGGCACATCGATCTGCGCCATCTGTTCGTCAGTAGGATTGAGCCTGTTCCAGTAAGGATCGTCCGGAGATTTGTCACCAGCTTCGGGCCACACAGCCCGCGACAGCCCGGCCTCAGTCTCGAGATTGCCAAAGCCAATGTCACCGCGCGCCAACTCTGCCGCAAGTCCGAGCCAATAGTCACGGTCTTCGTTGAAATTGGTGTTTCGTTGCCGACCGGCGACTAGGGCACTCCACTGTGTGCGATAAGGCATGCCGACACCGCGGTACCCCGGGGTATCGAGCCCCGGAAAGGGCGGAGCCCCCGGGGCAATCGCCCGTAGCGACGGAGGCTTTCGCGCGGCGACCGCCCATTGCACCCACCCGGTGTAAGATGCGCCGCGCATCACCACCCGGCCATCGCTGTAATCTTGCTTGGCGAGCCACTCGACCGTGTCATAGCCGTCGTCGCCATCAGTGGCGTAGGGCGTGAAGTGTCCTTCGGAGTCGCCGCGCCCCCGCACATCGACGATCGCGCCGACAAATCCATTCTTCGCAAAGAACGCGGCAACGTCATGGTAGCGATCGGCTCCGTAGGGGGTCAGGATGAGCACCACCGGATAGCGGCCTTCACCGACCGGGCGGATGATCGTCGCATTCAGCCGGGTGCCGTCGCGCACCGGCACGGCGACGTTGAACTCGATGCGATAGGGGCGGCTGGCCGACGCCAGGCTGCGGGTGTCGGAATGCGCATTTGCCAGCGTCGGCAAAAGGGCGAGCGCGAAGGCCGCTGCGACGATGAATGGTCTCTGTCTCATTCGTGACTTATCGCAGGTCGGCCCGCGCGGGCACAGGTTGTCATGGGGTGTCAGTCGCCAGCAACAAGCAATCAGCCGGACCGCAACGCCAAATTCCTATTCTCGGACTGCTAATAGGGCGCAACTTCCCGTACAATCAGGAACTGCCGATGTCCGCCTACCCGTCGCAATTGCAACAGTTCGTCGCCGGCTGCTGGTATCGGCCAGCTTCCGGCGATGTCCATGTGGTATCCGACCCGGCCACGGGTGCGCTGATCGGCGAAGTGGCCTTTTCCGGCCCCGATGATCTCGAAGCCGCGTTGGCGGCTGCTGCTGCCGGCTTTGCGGCTTCACGCTGCGCTGCATCCGAATCGCGGGCGCAAATGCTAGACGTTGCAGCTTGTCTTCTTCGCGATCGCCCCGAGCTGATTGCGACGCTCGCCACAACCGAACAGGGCAAGCCCATCGCGGAATCCCGGGGGGAAGTGTCCTATGCCGCGCGGCTGGCTGAGTGTTATGCGGGCGAGGCTCTACGCATCTACGGCAGAGTTCTTGCGATAACCCCCGATCGACGATCCTTGGTGGCAAAAGAGCCGGTTGGGCCCGTTTATCTGCCGACCGTTCTTGTCGAGATGCGGGACGCAGCGGATATCATGAGCGAGGAATCCTTCGGATGGGTTGCGGCAATTCGATCGTTCGCCGCCATCGAGGAGGTGATCCACGAAGCGAACAGGCTGCCATTTGGCCTCGCAGCCTATTGCTTCACCAATGATCTGCGGACCGCCACGATGCTCGGAAACCTGCTGGAAGCGGGTATGGCCTGCATCAACGATCTCGTCGCCAGTCACCTCCACGCACCTTTCGGCGGCGTGAAGGAAACCGGTCACGGAAGTGAGGACGGGCCAGAGGGATCGGACGCGTTCCTCACGACGAAGGCTATCCACCAGTGCTGAACGACCGGGCGCGGGTTGCCGTTCTGCATTGGCACCACGAAGCGACGACTTTCATCGACGTCCCTTGCAACATCTCGCGGTTCGAAGCGGGAGGACCGCTGCTGCGGGGGCCGGAATTGCTGGCTTCGCCCTATTCCTCCGGCTTCGCCCGGATCGCCGCGCTGCTTGGCTGGATCGAGCCCATTGGCATCGCCTCGCCGCGGGAACCGCTTGCCGGATCCTCGCTCGGGATCGTGCCGCGTGACACCTTCGAGCATTATTGGAGGCTGTGGGCCGCCGATATCGCGAAGCTGGGACCTTTTGACGCCGTCTATTGCGACTTCCACGGGGCCAGTGCGGTCGAGGACGTACCGCACCCCGAAGCCGAGATCGCCGCCAGATTGCGCAGCATGCTTGGCGAAGTGCCACTGGTCGCGACGCTAGATCTTCATGCGAATCAGGGCAGTGCGCTTGCTCGCGAGATGGACGCGATCATCGCGATAAAGCGCTTTCCCCATTACGATTGCGCGCGTGCCGGTGAGCGGGCGGCGCTCGTTCTTGCCGGAATACTGCGCGGCACATTCCGCCCGACCATGGCATATCGCAAGTTGCCGATTGCCTTTGCGACGGTGCTTGGCGACACGGCCAGATCACCAGCGCTCGAAATCATGGAGCGCGCGCGAATCTGGGAGGACCGGGCGCCCGGCACGATCGTGTCAGTCGTTTTCGGGTACCCTTGGGCCGACGTTCGCGACATCGGCATGGCGGTCTTTGTAACGACTCATGACGACATGCCACTAGCGGAGCATATAGCAGATGAGGTTGCGACGTTCATCGCAGCACGCAAAGATGCGCTCGCGGGGGTTCGCTTTCCCGATGCGCACCAGGCGGTTCAGGAGGCAGTGCTGGCCCAGAAGGCCGGAGAGACGCCGGTCATCCTTGCCGACTACAGCGACCGGTACGGGGATGCGACCTGGGCACTATCAGAATTGCTCGCGGCGAACGCGGACAGATTCCTGATCGCGACGCTCGTGGACCCTGAAGCGGTCGACCGATTGGCTGGGCACGGGCAGGGTAAGGTGGTGGAACTCGCAGTCGGCGGCCGCGCGGCCGTTTCGTCTGGCGCACCGGTTCGGGTCCGCGGCGAGGTTGAGCGGATTGTCGATCCTGGAACATCGGGTGCGGCTGTCGTCCTACGTTTGCGCGGACAGAGCAGGATCATCCTGAGCACGGCTCTGGTGCAAGTCACCGAGCCACGCATGCTGCACCGGTACGGGATCTGCGACGGCGATCACGAGATTATCGTCCTCAAGTCCCGGGTTCACTTTAGGGCAGGATTCGATGAGGGGGCCTATGCCGCGAAAGTTTTGCTTTTCGATCCGGGGAAGCCGTTCCTCGGGACGGTCCAACTGTCGGCGCTGCCCTATCGCAACGTTCCGCCGGGCACTTTTCCGATCAACGCATGAAGCGCTCCGGAGCGAAGGGACTGCAATCCACGCTCGGATGCTGCCGCGTGGCGATTTGCGCGACAAGCTCGCCGGTAAGCGGTCCAAGCGTCAGGCCAAGATGCTGATGACCGAAAGCTGTAAGCAGGTTCGGATGTTGCGAGACCCGGCCGATCGCTGGCAAGTAATCGGGCAAGGTCGGTCTCGCGCCAGTCCAGCGTGATATGTTGGACAAAGGCAGGCCGAGCGTTCGAGCCGCGTCTTCGAGGTGGGCCCACTTGCGCGGATCGGGCTTCGCGCAGGGGCCGCCAAACTCGACGAAACCGGTCAGTCGCACCCGCCCGCCCATAGGTGCAACCACGATCGACATGTCCTCCATCACGATCGTCGGCATGCATTCCGGCCAATTGAGACAATCGCCTTCGATATGATAACCCCGCTCGGCGATCATCGGGGTCGCTATCCCTATTTCCTCCATCAGCGACTTCGAGCCATAGCCAGCGGCAATAACCGTCAGCGAATCTGGGTTCTCGAGGCATTGCGAAAGGCGCGGCGCCGCCACGGTAAGTCGTCCGCCGCGTGCGACGAAGCCGCGTCTGAGCGTGGCGAGCACCGCGGCCGGCGACAAGATCGAGCCTGTGCCCTCAAAACGAACACCGTCGCAGAACCGATCGCCGAACAGGCTGCCGAGTTTCTCTCTGTCGCTCCTTGTCAAGAGGCTGGCTGCGGCGTGTCCGATGTCGGCTTCGAGCCATGCTCTACGACCGCGCTTGGCCGCCTTCTCCTTCGTCCATACGACAAAGTGCCCGTCGGTACGCAGCAAGTGCTCCGCTTGATGGTCTTCGAGCAGACGTTCCCAGGCGGCTATGGCCTGTTCGAGCATATCGCGGAGCGCCTCCGTGCCGCGAGCTACGGAGACAGCCCCTGCGGCTGACATCATCCGTATTCCGAACGGAAGCCAGTGCGCGATTTCGCCGGGTGGAAGACTGACGGGTCCTCGGAACACGAAAAGACGACGGGCGAGAAAAGCAATGGTGCTCAAGGATGCGAGGGGGACGATCTGTTCGGTCGCAAGGTGACCGGCATTACCGAACGAGGCCGGTCGCCCCTCGATATTGCGTTCGAACAATTCGACCTCGAAGCCACATCGTTGCAAGGCGAGCGCCACCGAGGTGCCGACGATACCTGCACCAATGACTTGCGCGCACTGCATAAACCACCTAGGAAAATCGTATACGATTCTTAGATCGGAGACCAGCAAATGGCAAGCCGTCCTCTCTGGCATGGCGTCTATCCGGCGGCGACGACGCAGTTCGACGCTTCCTACGAAGTTGACCTCGATGCGACGTCAGCTGTTCAGGACGCTTTAATCGCTGACGGCGTGGACGGACTGATCGTGCTCGGCACATGCGGGGAGAACAACTCGCTCGAGCCGGGCGAGAAGGAGGCGGTGCTCGAAAGGGCGGTTGCCACGTCGGCCCGGCGAGTCCCCATCGTCGCAGGTGTCTCGGAGCTTTCGACGGCGCGGGCCTTGAATTTCGCAAAGCGGGCGCAGGCGATCGGCGTCGACGCGCTCATGGTGCTACCTGCGATGGTCTACGTGCCGAGTCCCGCCGAACTGGTCCAGCATTTGCGCATGGTGGCCGAAGCGGTCGATCTGCCGATCATGCTCTACAACAACCCGCCCGCTTATCGCACCAGTCTCGACTTCGAGAGCCTCGCGGAGCTGGCGCAAATCCCGAATATCCGCGCCGTCAAGGAAAGCGCACCAGATAGCAGGCGGTTCACCGACATGTTCAATCGGTTCGGCGATCGTTTCGTTCTGCTAGCCGGCCTCGATGATGTCGCATTCGAGGGGCTGGTCCTCGGGGCAGCGGGCTGGGTGTCGGGCTTGACCAGCGCGTTCCCCGCAGAGTCGCTGGCTTTGTTCGCAGCTCTGGAGTGCGGTGATCTGGATACTGCTCGTGCCATTTACCGGTGGTTCATGCCGCTCCTTCATCTCGATGCGGAGCACGATCTGGTCCAATCGATCAAGCTTGCCGAACAGATGGTCGGCAGGGGTTCGGAACGTGTGAGGATGCCCCGTATGCCTCTGGCTGGAGCCCGCCGCGCCCAGGTCATCGCCTTTGTCGAAGAGGCGCTCGCCACTCGGCCTTCGCTCAAGTAGGTCGCCATGGTTCGCCATACGTTCTTCTGCATAGATGGGCACACCGCCGGCAATCCTGTGCGTCTTGTGGTAGGGGGGGTGCCGCTGCTCAAGGGCGGATCGATGGCGGAGAGGCGGTTGGACTTTCTCGAGCGGTTCGACTGGATACGTACTGGATTGTGCTTCGAGCCCCGTGGTCATGACATGATGTCCGGCGGCTTTCTCTACCCGCCGTGCGATCCGCAGAGCGATTTCGGCATCTTGTTCATCGAAACCTCGGGCTGCCTTCCTATGTGCGGTCATGGCACAATCGGCATTGTGACCTTCGCGCTGGAGCACGGGCTGGTGCATCCGCGCGTGCCGGGGAAACTGGTGATCGAGGTGCCGGCAGGGACGATCGAGGTCAGTTACGCCTTTTCTGGCGAGCGCGTGTCGCAAGTGCAGATTCGCAACGTGCCGTCATATCTGGCTTACAGGAATGTGACCGTTGAGGTGCCCGACGTCGGGCCTCTTGTCGTCGACATCGCGTTCGGCGGGAACTTCTACGCAATTGTCGAACCGCAGCCCGGATATCCGGGTCTGGATGCTTTGGATGCGGCGCGGATCATCGAACTCAGCCGCTCCTTGCGGGCGTTGCTGCGCGACAGGCTCACCCCTGTCCACCCGGTCGACGATCGTATCCGGGGTGTCAGCCACGTGATGTGGACCGACCAGCCGACACACCCCGGTTCTCATGGCCGAAATGCGGTCTTTTACGGTGAGCGAGCCATTGATCGGAGTCCCTGCGGAACGGGAACTTCGGCCCGCATGGCACAGCTTCATGCGACCGGCCGGCTGGGAACAGGGGAGGTTTTCATCCACGAAAGCTACATCGCAAGCCGCTTTGTCGGGCGGATCGAAGCTGAAACCCGTGTCGGCGATATTGCGGCGGTCATACCCTTGATCGAGGGGTCCGCGGTCGCGACCGGCTTCAACACCATCTGGATCGACGAGGCCGACCCGTTTCGCCGGGGCTTCACGGTTGAATGAGGGAAATGACGCGGTGAATGCATTCGAAAAGCCATCACTTCTGTTTCTTGGTGATTGCCGTTCCGCCACAGATGCCAAGACAGCGTTCGGCATCCGTGATTGGGATAGGGACGCCGTCGTGGGGCAGCATCGCCTCGAAGGGTGTGAGATAGACCTCGCTCTTCCGGAGCTTTCGCTCGCCGAAGCTGTCGAGGCTGGAGCAAAATCACTGATCGTTGGTGTCGCCTCGAACGGTGGAGTATTGCCCGAGCGTTGGACACCGACGTTGATCGACGCGCTTTTGGCGGGCCTCGATGTCGTCAGCGGCATGCACACACGCTTGCGCCTCATCCCGGAACTGGTCGCCGCGGCCCAGGCACACGGGCGGCGGCTCGTCGACATTCGCGACTTTCACGCCCCGCTTGCGACGGGAACCGGCGTAAAGCGGGCCGGCAAGCGGCTGCTGACGGTTGGCACCGATTGCGCTCTTGGCAAGAAATACACGGCGCTTGCGATCGCTCGTGCGCTGGCGAGCGCCGGGTACCGAGCTACATTTCGTGCGACGGGACAGACCGGCATCATGATCTCGGGTTCGGGCATACCAATCGATGCCGTGGTGGCAGACTTTATTTCTGGCGCGGCCGAATTGCTCACCCCCGCAAACGAAGCCGACCACTGGGATGTGGTCGAAGGTCAGGGATCGCTCTTCAATCCGTCCTATGCAGGCGTCACTCTCGGTCTCCTGCACGGCGCGCAGCCGGACGCCCTGGTGCTGTGCCATGACCCGGTCCGGCCTCACATCCTGGGACATCCGGATTTCCCGATGCCGGAATTGGACGAAGCGATGGATCTCTACGTTCGACTTGCTCGACTTACAAACTCCCGAGTGCGGTTCGTTGCCATCAGCATGAACACATCCCGGCTCGACACTGGTGATGCCCGGAAGCTACTTCTCGCTACCAGCAAGCGCTTCGGCCTACCCTGCGTCGATCCGCTCCGCGACGGCGTCGAGCCAATCGTGGCTGCGCTGGGAGCAATCCAATGAAACTTACGATAGCGAGAGAGATCTGGCAGTTGCGGTCTACCTTCCGCATTTCGCGCAAGAGCAGCGATGCGCTCGAGTTCGTGGTCGTGACGCTGGAAGATGATCGCGGGTGTCGTGGCCGCGGCGAGGCTGCGGGCGTGGACTATGTCGGCGAAGATGCGCAGAGCCTAGTCGCAGAGCTGGAAGCGGTCCGGCCAGCCGTGGAGGCAGGCATTGACCGAGACCGGCTTCAGCATCTGTTGGGACCGGGAGGAGCACGCAACGCGCTCGATTGCGCCTTGTGGGATCTGGCCGCGAAACAGACCGGAGTCCGGGCTTGGTCGGTCGCCGGTGTCACGGCGATGCGCCCGGTGGTGACAGCCTATACGATCGGTCTCGGCACCAAGGAGGAGGTTCTTTCGAAGGCGAGGGCCGCCTCCTCCTATCCGGTCCTGAAGGTCAAGGTCGATGCAACCCACCACCTCGAACTTGTGGAAGCGGTGCATTCAGCTTGCCCGTCTGCACGTATCATCGTCGACGCCAATCAAGCCTGGTCTATCGACTTGCTCGACAATCTGAGCACGGATCTCTCGCAGATGAATGTCGTGCTGATCGAGCAACCCCTGCCGACGGATGCGGATCCTGAATTGGACGGTTATGAGGCGATCATTCCCCTGGCGGCCGACGAATCGTGCACCGACAGGAGTTCCTTGCCCGGGCTTGTGGGCCGGTTCGATGTCGTTAACATCAAACTCGATAAGGCGGGCGGTTTAACGGAAGCTCTGGCAATGGTCGGAGAGGCAAGGCGCATGGGCTTCGGGCTGATGGTCGGCTGTAATGTCGGGACGTCCCTAGCCATGGCGCCGGCCGCGATCGTTGCGCAGTCCTGCGAGTTTGTCGATTTGGATGGGCCGCTCTTGCAGGCAGCCGATCGCGAGCATGCCATCGCTTATGATGCCGGCGTGATGGCTGTACCGTCTTCAAGTCTGTGGGGCTGATGAGAATTTTCATCGCCACCTTCGGCACCGAGACCAACAGCTTCTCGCCAGTCCCGACCGGAATGCACGCATTCCGCTCTTTCGAGTTTTACGAGACCGGGGGCAGTCTCGCGGCGCCGACCTGGGGTAACATTCCCCTGCGGGAATGGCGGCAGCTTGCCGAGGCGGATGGGCATGAGATCGTCGAGGGGATTTGCGCCTTTGCTATGCCCGGAGGTCCGATCCCGGAGCCGGTCTATAGTGACCTGCGCGATCGGATTCTGCTCCGCGTGGCCGACTGCAAGCCGGACCTCGTTCTCCTCAATCTTCACGGCGCGGCGATCGCAACGCAGACCTTCGATTGCGAGGCAGAACTGGTATGGCAGATCAGGGAGATCGTGGGTCCCGATGTTCCGATCCTCGCGGAACTGGACCTTCACGCCAATCTCAGCCTGAAGCTTGTCGCGGCTGCAACGATGCTCGTCGCCTACAAGGAGTATCCGCACACTGACATCGCCGAAAGGGCTCAGGACGTTTATCGCTTCGCGATGCAGGTGATGCGCGGCGACATTCGGCCTACGGCGGGGCTTGCAACTTGCGGCACGATAGGTGTGATGCGTCCGACGCAGGAGCCATTGGCAGGGATTATGCGGAGGATGACTGGCTTGGAGGCGAACGGCACTCTGCTGTCGGTCTCGTTGCTTCATGGCTTTCAACTGGGCGATACGCCAGACGCCGGCTGCAAGGTGTTGACCTATGCCGATGATGACGCGGATGTTGCGCAGATCATGGCGGAGACGCTGGCGGACCTTGTTTGGCAGGAACGCGAGCGCCTGCTCACAAGTGGCTTGGGCATCGACGCTGCCTTGGACCTTGCCCTGTCCCTCCCTGGTGTTGTGGTGATGGGAGATGGTGCTGACAATCCCGGCTCTGGCGCAACCGCGGACAACATGACAATCGCGCGTCGCCTGATCGAACGCAACGTGGAAGGGGCAGTGATAGGAGGCATCTGGGACCCGCTTGCGGCCACACTTGCCGCGGACGCGGGGGTCGGAGTAATGCTCCCCTTGCGTATCGGCGGCAAGTGCGGTCTAGCATCGGGGATGCCGCTCGATGGCATGGCACAAGTGATGGCTGTACGGCAGTCCCTTCGACAGCCCGGTCTTGCCGGCGAGGACTACGACATGGGAACCTGCGCTTGGGTCCATATGGACGGTATCGACATCGTGCTTGTCAGTGCCCGGCAACAAACTCTCTCGCCGGGCCTGTTCAGTGAACTGGGCCTTGCTTTGCAGGACTATCGTTTGGTCGTAGTGAAATCGATGCAGCATTTCGTGGCAGGCTTCCAATCGGTTGCCTCGCACATCCTGCATGTGGATGGTGAGGGGGCGGCCATGCGCGATCTCGGCCGTATCCCGTTCAGCCGAATCCCGCCATTGTGGCCGATCGAATCCGAAGAAGATCGATGCATCAGCTTGTCGAGGTCCTGAGAGAGCGCATCCTTTCGGGCGAGTTGCCGGCTGCCAGTTGGATTCGTCAGGATGAACTCGCAAGGTCTCTCGGCCTTAGCAAGATCCCCATACGCGAGGCGCTTTGCCAATTGGAACGAGACGGCCTGGTTGAAAGCCAGAAGCGCCGAGGCTTCTTCGTTCGCCCATTGGCTCGTGACGAAGCGTGCGAGATTTTCGACCTGCGGTTGCGCATCGAACCCGAACTACTGGGTCAAGCTGCTATGCGGCTGACGACGGACGCGCGACAGGCGGCACAGGATGCACTCGTAGCGCTGGAGCAAGGGATTGCTACCGGGGCGCCTCACATTGGCAAGCTCAATCGAGAATTTCACCTGTCGCTCGCGCGCCCAGGCGCCGGGCCGATCGCCATGGACATGCTGGATCGTCTGCTTTGTCTGTCGGAGCGCTATGTTGCAGCGCATCTCGAACCGAAGGGCCGCAACAGGCGGGCCTCTCGAGATCACGAAGAGATGTTTCTTTCTTGGTCTAACAATCAGCCCGAGAGGTTGAAGCAACTCGCACGACAGCACATTGAGAGAACAGCCAGCGATCTCGCCGCTCAATTGCTTTGAAACACGGGCTCGATTCTAGGCTCTTGCCCAATGTACAAGTACGCGTTTAGGCCTAAATTATTCGCCAGGGGAAGATCGTCCAGCGAAATTTTTGAGTTTAAGATCGCTTGGCGCGAATCCATAGAAACGCTGAAATGCGTGCGTGAAGTTCGCTGGGTATTCAAAGCCAACTTGGTACGAGATTTCGGCTATCGTGACATCTCCCGTCAGAAGCAACTCGGTCGCAATCTCCATGCGGCGTTTTCTGACAAACTCGAATGCGGTCATACCGAAGACGGAACGGAAGTTCGTTTTCAGTTTGGTCTGACTGAGTCCGACCGACTTGGCGAGATGCGCGAGAGATGGTGGTCTGGCGAAGCGATCTGCGAGGATGTCGCGCGCCTCGTGAACTCTTGCAAGGTCACGTGCACTTAGGCGGAGACTTTCGGGTCCCGTGACCAAGGGGGCGCTGATCTGCTTGAGCGCGTAGCAAATAACCTCGTGGGTGCGCGCTTCTAGGAAAGGGCGACGAAGATACGGCGGGAAGTCTTCCGTTGCCGATACGATTTCGTTGGTCGCCCTGAGCAATCCAGAATGCAAGCGGATCAGCACGCCCTCTGGACGTGCGGTTCGCTGATGGAACAGGCTGGCCAAGGGCGACGGGACGTCCGCTGCCGGAAGGGCAAGCCCATCGGTCAGAAGTTGCGCCTCACAGTGAAGCACGACCATTTTCAATCTTTGCTTGGCTGGTACGATATAATCGTCGCCGTGCGAACCCGGGTAGGCAGCGACATAAGCCCTCCCCGCAGACAGGTGCGACGTCCCGTCCGCGCGACGCAGTGATCCATCCAAGACGATACGGACCTTGAATTGATTGTTTCCAGGGACGTTGATTCGGTGATCACTGAAATAGGTCGCATCGGTAATCGAAACGACGACATGCTTCGAAACTTGCAAGAAATCCCAGTATCCGCTGCCATTGTCCAAGCGACTGCGAATGCCGAGTAGATTCGACGAGGATTCGCTGTTTACCGAGGCCAGTTCGTCTCGCAGGGAAGGCGTCGGGATGCCAACAAGCGAATGCCTCGATGCCGGCCAAGGCGGTTCCACATTGTCGGATGTCGGACGCATGATGGTTTGATTACCGATGCGCTGCGGGTAGTCAAATGCCGGGCCTTTGCCCGTCTCTGTCGGTGGTCGCGACCTTGTCCTCATATTCCGGCTCGTGGCGCAATAGCGTACCCGATCGTCGCGCAGCGAAAAGCGTTCCTCGGTCAATATGCTTCAGCGCCGGTCGGACCAAGGGGCAATTGGAGGCTAAGCCAGAATACAATCAGGGTCCCGCCGCCCAGAAATATCGTCACGCAATAGGGCATCATCATGCGAATGAAATCGATCAGGCTCAAGTCAGGCCGATGGCGCTGCGCCAGGACGAGCACAACCGGAAGAAGCGAAGTGGGCGTGATGACGTTTGTCGCGGAGTCGCCGATCCGGTAAGCGGCCGTAGCAATCTCAGGCGTGAGGCCTGCGGCCATGAGCATCGGAATCGCCGTAGGCGCAATGATCGCCCACTTTCCGCTGGCGGAGGGCATCACGAGGTTCAATGCCGCGGTCAATGCCATGAAGGCCAGCACCAGCGGCAGTCCTTGCAAGCCGATCAACTGCAGTTGCAGAGCTCCAGCTGCGGCGATGATCGTCGCAAGGTTCGACCACGTGAGAAAGGCGCCGAAGAGCGAGGCGAACAGAACAAGCACTACGAAGGGTGACAAATCCGCGACGGTGGCCTTCATGTGATGGATAACGTCGCGGTCCGATCGGATTCGCCGTGTCGCGATGCCGAAAACGAGACCGCCGAGAAGGAACGCGAGGAACATCACCGTTACGAGCGAATCGTAAAACGGCTTAAGCCCGCCATTCTCATCGCGAAGCGGAGAGCCCCGAGGCAGTGCCAGACCAAGGGCACCCACCAGAACCAGCGCCATCACGAGACCGGCCAGAACCAGTCCGCGTCCTTCTGGCTCGCCAACCATGGATGCGCCCTTCGATGGCGGGATATGATCACGATCAGCGAAGCGTGGTTCGACCCAATACTTCGTCGTCAGCCAAACCACCACGATCGTCACCAAGGCGAAGGCGAGGTGAAGATAGTAGTTGGAAAGCAGGTTGACCTCACGGTGCTTGTCGACTGTGATGGTCGCAGCCTGCGTAATCCCGTAAACAACGGTATCGGTCGGTGTGATGAGGATATTCGCGCCGTATCCCCCGGACACCGACGCGAAAGCGACGCATATGCCGATCAGCGGATCCCGTCCCGCAGCTTGGAAAGCAAGTCCAGCCAGCGGGATGAAGACGAAATATCCAGCATCGGCGCCGATATGAGAAAGAATTCCTATCAGCGCCGTTGCGGGAATCAACAGGGCGTCCGGGACGTGACGGAAGGCTCTCGTCAAAGCCGCTTCGAACAGGCCGACCTTCTCGGCAAGGCCAGCCCCGAACATGACGATGATGACCAACGCAAGGGGGTGGAAGGAACTGAAGACTGTCGGAAGATCCGTCAGGAACCTCGCGATGTTCGCAGGGGAAGCAAGGCTTTGCGCGTGAACCAGATCGCCGGTGGCCGGATCGACTGCAGCCACATCGAACCACGCCGCGATGATGCTTGCGACAAACACCGCTGCGCACAGCAACGCGATGATCGTGATCGCATCCGGTGCCCACCATTTTCCCGAGTTCACGTTCATTTTGCCACAGAAATCCCTGACGCATTCCAGGGCAGGAACACTTCGCCCCTACGTCCAGTTTTGCCGGAGCCAGTTACGAACGAAGTCTGCAACCAAATCGCGAGCTCATGCTTGTGCGATCCATCTTGCGCGGGAGCACCGCTGTTGAACGGACGCCTTGTCACGGCCGTTCCACGGGCAGGATGAGTCGCGCCGGATCTTCCGTTTCAAGGATGAACCGGTAGTTCGGCATCGGTCCCTTCACTTGCTGGAAGTTGCCTCGGTCCGCACCGGCGAACGACACGCGGATCCGGTGACCCTTGCGAAATCGGAAGGAAGTCGGGAGCAGGGCAATCTCGATGCGTTCGGCCACACCGGGTTGCATCGGTCGCGCGTCCTCGCTGCGGAAGCTGTGCTGGACTACGGCATCCTTGTAGAAAGGGACATCCGCTGTCCGCCGGTTCGTGAGGTCCAGTTGCCCCTCGGAAACGTAGGAGACCGAGCCGTCTGGTGCCACATCCTCCAGATATACGAACAGCAGCGCCTGTCCTTTATCTGTGGCAAGGTTCAACTCGACGATGGGGTGTCCCGTCACATCCGTATGTGCAGGTAGGGGAAGGCTTTCGAAAAGGAGGTTATGCTTGTCCTGTTCGGCACGCTGCGGATAGCCGATCGGGAAAGGGTCGAGCAGGTTTTGGGCCAGCGACATCCACCGCGAGCCCGGACCGGTCGTCGATGCTGGATCGCCAGCATAGCCAATTGCGCTTGCAGTCTTTGGAGAGGACGGCGCCAGCGTACGATCAGGCTGGAGGTACATAACCTTCCGGGACGTCCGAGGCAGAGGCCAATCCGAGGCTTGCTGCCAACCATCACCGCACATCTCGTAATACTTGACGCGCGGCTCTCGCCGCTCGCCGTTCTTGATACCCTTCAGGTGGTGGTCGAAGAACGACATGCGCTCCTTCCACCATTCCGCTCGACTGTCTGATGCGCTTGCTTCGTTGCAAGGGCTGATTGCGGAAAAGGCACCATGATCCCATGGCCCGATCACCAGGCGCGAACCCGCTGACCCAACGGTCAGCCACCGTTTGATTGCTGCGTGCTGATAACCACCGTCGAACCACCCGGTAATCATCAACGTGGGCACGCCCGCTGTTCTTGCAGCGGCTTGGAACATGTACGGGCTGACGATCGAGCCCCGAACGGAAGGATCTTCCATCTCGTCACGATAACGGCGCCCTGCAAGGCTGCTGGCAATGTCGTAGTTTTCTGTGCGCTGTGCGAGGGCTTGACGAAGAAGGGCCCCGTCCCGGTCGGCGTCGACCGGCATCACGCCGGCCCAAGCGAGACGGGCCATGAACGGGGCCACGTCCGGATCGAGCACGCCTGTATCGAGCATGCGGTTCATGCGGGACCATTGCTTAACGAAGCCCTCGTTCAGGATGCCTCCCGGGCTCAGGATATCGAGATAGGTGTCGTAGAGTGCGAAGTTGACGGCGACGGCCTTGACGGCGGGATGGCCGGACAACGCAAGATACTCGGCAGCAGTCCCGCCGTAGCTGATACCTTCCGATCCGACCGCACCGTTCGACCATGGTTGACGGATAATCCAATCGACAATTTGCGGGCCGTCATTCCTTTCGGGTGTCCCGAATTCGCGGTCACGAACTCCGAAGGATGCCCCTGTTCCCCTCGCGTCGATGGTGACGAGCGCATAGCCGTTTTCTATGTAGCGGCGCCGCATCGATCCTTGGGGACCGCCCAGCACGAGATTGAAAGGCAAACGATAGCGGGTGTAGCGCTGGTACCGTGAAGTCGACATGATGGTCGGAAGCTTCACATTTTTGGGCAAGCCTCGGGGAAGATAGTAGTCAGTGGCGATGCGAATGCCGTCCCGCATGACGACGTATTGCGAGGCCCGCTTCACGGAGCGGTAGTGGTTCGAAAGGCCCGATGCCGTCAGCCACGCCGTCGGCCCGAGAAGCAGCAGGGCGACGATCACCCGCCCCCACCGGCGCGGCGGCATCGCGGTTACCGCTGCGGCGAAGCTCAAGGCTCCGATGGCCACCAAAAGGCCTGCCCATTCGTTTGCCCTCATGTCGAAGGCGCCCGCAGGATATGCGGACGCCATCTGCCACATCGCCGCTGCCACAGCCCCGATTCCGATCACGGTGCCGATCAGCGTTGCAGCGCGCCAATCGGCCGACGCTACGATGGTCGCGCCTCCAACGGCCAAGGCCGCGAGCGTTATCCACATGGTGGTGTTGCCGATCACGAGCACAGCACCGACCACCAACAAAGCTAGAGTAAGTACCGCCCGTCTCAACCGATATCCCCCCGACCAACTCCGGTCGCTGACAACAGCCCGTGAGACGCCAAGGTGTCACAAAGCCAATCGGTTGTCTTATGCGCGAAGGCCGCAGAAATGTGCAGCACGTGTCAACGGATTCTCGAATGCCGGGATCAGCGCTACTGCCGAACCCTTATCGAACGAGCGGAGAAGAGAATGCAATCGTCGCGCAGCAGAATGCGTGCAAGGGACCTCGGACTGCGGCTCGGAGTGCTGTCCCCAGGCGTGCTGAACGCGATAACCGACGTGCCTGGCGTGCTCGTGGGTCACGCGACCAAGTACGAAGGAGAGGCGATGCGGACGGGCGTGACGGCCATTCGCCCGCATGCGGGCAACATCTATCGGAACCGCGTGCCAGCAGGAGTCCATGTCGCGAACGGGTACGGGAAGGCCGCCGGTCTGATGCAAATCCAGGAGCTCGGCGAACTCGAAACGCCCATAGTGCTCACCAATACCCTCGCATTGGGCAGGGCCGTGGAAAGCCTCGTCGATTGGACGCTGTCGCAGCCGGGTAACGAAGACGTCCGATCAGTCAACGCGGTCGTCGCCGAAACCAATGATGGCGTTCTCAACGACATTCGTCTTCGCGGCATTACTCAGACCGACGTTCTCGCTGCCCTTGAATCCGCAGTTGGCGGAGTGGTTGAGGAAGGTTCAGTGGGAGCTGGCACGGGAACGACCGCTTACGGATGGAAGGGTGGCATCGGGACGAGTTCCCGCAAGCTGCCCCAGCGGCTCGGCGGCTATACCGTCGGTGTTCTTGTTCAAAGCAATCATGGCGGAGTGTTGACCATCGACGGGTTGCCATTGGGCGTGGTCAGCGGGCGTCATGCAGCGCGTGGATGGTCGGAAAGTCCGCACGCGGCGACAGGGGAAGACAGCGGCGATGGGTCGATCATCCTCGTGGTGGCGACCGATGCTCCTTTGTCGGACCGCAACTGTGCCCGGCTTGCCGCGCGCGCGATGGCGGGGCTGGCGAGAACGGGCGCATCTTTTGCGAACGGATCGGGAGACATAGCGATCGCCTTCTCCAATGCCCTGAGCATCATTCGGAGCAGGACTCCCAACGAAGCGTGTCCGGACGAATCGTCGCTCCCGGTGCGGGAACTCGGCAACGACGACATGTCGCCGCTGTTCCTTGCCGCGATCGAGGCATCCGAGGAAGCCATCATAAACTCCCTCACGATGGCGACAACGGTAGAAAGCCGTCCATATGGCCGCGCCGTGCGCCGCGAAGCGATCGACCTCGAGTTGATCCGGCGGCTCGCCAACTCCAGGGGAGGGTAACGGCGGGCCGGAAGGTCTCCGTCAGGCCAGGTTCGTTCAAGCGAGCGCAATGACCTGTGCAGAGTTCTCGACCCGCGATAGCACGAGCTCGGCGATGGCGATGTCCTGAATGGCGAGGCCGGAGCTGTCGAAGATCGTTATGGCGTCCTCGCTGCTGCGCCCCGCGCCTCCAGCCAGGACCGAACCGAGTGTGCGGATGCGGTCCCGCCTGATCAGGCCTGCTGCGAACGCCGCCTTGAATTCGCCAATCGTGATCGCTTGTTCGATGCAGTCGGCAAACAGTTCGGCTCGCTCCGTCAGGTGCGGGTCGAGCTCGATCTTGCCGTGGGCATCAGCGCCCATTGCGGATATGTGGGTGCCGGCTGATACCCATCCGGCGCGCACGAGCGGTTCGCTCGCGGCAGTCGCGCAAATCACGACGTCGCTTCGGCAAGCATCCTCAAGCCCAACGACCTCTGCAGCTATGCCGGTGGCGCGAAGTCGGGCGGCGAAGTGCTCAGCGCGAGACGGGTTGCGATTCCAGAGCCGCGCAACTCTCAGGCCGGGGCGGACGAGGCGCGCGGCAGCGACATCCCACCAGGCTTGGTGCCCTGTGCCGACGACCCCCAAGCTCCTGACGTCGCACCGGGCCAGAGCGTCGATCGCAGCGCCGTCTGCAGCAGCAGTGCGCAACGCATTGAGTTCGGTCGCATCGATGACCGCTCTCAGCAGGCCGGTTTCAGGCTCCAGCAGGATCGTTGTCGATCCGTGGTTCGGGAGGCCGCGCGCCGCATTGGCCGGAGCGTAGGTGCCGACCTTCAACCCCACCGAGCCGTCGATCCTGAGCCTGCCGGACTTGACGGCGAAATCGAAGGGCGCGCCTTGAGTCTTGCCGTCGACGACGGGATAGATATGCGCCTGCTGCTCGGCGTAGAGCGCGAAGACCCGCGCCATGCAAGCGATCGCTTCCTTCAAGGTGATCGCGTCCCTGGCAGCGGCGCCGGGAACATACAGCGCACTCATGATCTGAATTCCGTCAACAGACGTGCCAGCAGGACCGGGTCGACATTGCCCCCGCCGAGGATCGCGCAGGCCTTGCCTCCTCGGCCTTCGGCGAGCGCGACCGCGACCGTGAGCGCTCCCGATGGTTCGGCCACCAGCCGTGCATCCGCAGCAATCTGAGCGACGGTTGCCCGGATTGCCTCCTCCGAAGCGACCGCGATGCGGTCGACGAGAGCTTTCACATAGGGCCAGTTGGTCGTACCAAGTGTCTGGACCCGCACTCCGTCCGCAATGGTGCTGCTCATCTGCTCGGCGGGAAGCGTCACAAGGTGACCGGCGGCAAGGCTTGACCGGCCGTCGGCGGCGATCTCCGGCTCGCAACCGACGATCTCGATGTCGGGGCGGATCGTCTTGGCTGCGGCGGCAATGCCTGAGATCAACCCGCCTCCGCCAACTGCCGCGTAAAGGGTGGTGATACCCGGTTGTTGCGCAAGAACCTCAAGTGCAATCGTCCCCGTGGCAGCGACGATTTCTTCGGAATCATAGGCCTCGATCAGGCGCAAATCCTCGTCCATCGCCAATTGGCGGGCGATCTGGACCCGCTCATCGCTAGCTGTGCCCGCGGTGACAATCCGTGCGTGCCACCGGGCCGTTCCCTTGCGCTTCACATCTGGCGCATCAGACGGCATCACAACCGTCACGGGAATGCCAAGCCTCGCTCCGGCATAGGCGACCGCCTGGCCATGGTTCCCGCTTGAATGGGTGACGACGCCGCGTTTGCGCATCTCCGGGGCCAGGCTAAGCAAGGAGTTGAACGCACCGCGCACCTTGAAGGAACCGGTTGGCTGAAGGCTCTCTGCCTTCACCCAAAGTCCGTCTCCCGGCATTGCCAGCATCGGCGTGACAAGGACGTGCGGTGCAATACGAATCGCGGCGGCGGCGATATCCTTCCGATCGATCATTCGGCTTGCGGGCTCGCTTTGTTGATTCGCGCTGCCATGATCGTCGCCAACATCTCCTCCAGCGGGCGCGTCTTGCCCGGCTCCGCAGGTTCGCCGAGCAGCGAGTAGTTCTTGCTGCGCCTTTCGGAGCGCCACACGATCACCGTGTCGAGATCGGGAATCACGGTGATCCGCTGGCCGCCTGCGCCTGCCGCCATGAAACTACCGACCGGGATAACCGGCGGTTCTGCGCCGGGCCTGCGGTTCTCGGTCGTCACCCACCACATGTAGCCGTAGCCGCCGAGCACCCCCTCATAGGATCCCACGGGACCGTCGAGCGACGTGTCCGACCATGCATGGGTGCTTTCGGTAACCCACTCGGGAGAGACGATTTGCCGACCGCCGAGCATGCCCTTGTTGAGCATCATGATGCCGATCTTTGCTGTATCCCTTGTCGACATTCGCATGTGGTAGGCAGGGAACCGGGATTCCTTGCTCTGCAAATAGCTGCCGTCCTTCCGGCCGCGCCAATCCTGCATGCATAACGGCTCGGCGAGGTCGGTTGTGACGCTGTCGAAGATGTTGTCGCCGGTAAGCTTCTCGTAAATCGCACCGGCGACGTTGAAGTCCCAATTGTTATAGAACCAATATTCACCGGGGCTATGACTGCCGCGCTCGGGCCTATATTCCTTCTGATAACTTGTCTCTGCTGCGGTAGGTAGGTAAATACCTGAGCGCGACATGATGAGGTCGCGAACGGTGGCTGTCTTCTCGGTTTCGGTCAAGGGAGTCCTGTCGTCGATCCCGAGCTGGTTGAGACTGGTGGAGAGATCGATGGTTCCTTTCTGGACGGCTTGGCCGATCAGAATGCTGAGCACGCTCTTGCGCATCGACGCGATCCAGATCCGTTTGTCGATCGGGCCGTCCTGAAGGACGATCTGTCCGTCTGTGACAATCAAGAGCACGTCGTTGTTGAAGCTTCGCGCCTTCTTCCGGACTGCTTCTAGCCCCGTCGCCGACCAACCGAGCGCCTCGACATCGGTAGCGACGACGGGGTCCGTCGCCCGGCAGACCGGGCTCCGGGTATCCGCATTAGCGGAAGCGGCAGCGGGTAGGACTATCATGGCGAGGAACCATGCGAGCCTGCTTTTGTGGATTTTCATGTCCTTGCCTCCCGAAAAAGCGTGATCTCAACGTCGCCCAGGGCCGGGTGCCGCGCTGTGACGCCAGGTCTGCCGTTATGTTCCACTGTCCGAACCTCGCGGAAAGCGGCAGCGGTGAGCATGCCGACATCCGGAACGCGATCGACACCGATCCTTAGACCTGTGGTTTCCGACGATGCAGAGGCTGCCTCCACGACGCCGCCGAGCCAGGCGTCCGGCAGCGGTTTGCCCTGTGCTGTCGGATAGACAGCAGACAAAAGTGCGTGTGCGCCGTTCCAGTGGCGAGACGACGAATAGCGCCACACCAGTTCGGGCGTGACTTGCTCGCAGAAAAACACATAGGCATCGAATTGCGTCGGCTCGAGGAGAGCAACCGTTCTGAAGTGAGCGGGCCCAGCGGGCGTATCGCGACTGAAGTCGATCGGACCGGTGTTCAGGATCCCCGCGTTGCCGAGAGCCTCGGCTGTTGCTGCAGCATCCCTCGTTGCCAGTGCCAGCCCCCTCAGACCGCCTCGATTTTTGAAATGGCGTCGGAACAGTCTCTGTTCAGGCCGCTCTGCCTCGCTGGCCAGAAGTTCGATATAGCTGTCGCGAAGCAGATAGGTGCGATTGATGGTCCCGAAATTGGGATGACGGCCGATCGGCAATCCTGCGAACCCCAGGGCGCCCATCGCGTGATGCGCTGCGTCGAGATCCTCCACGAAGATGATGACGTGATCGACGATGCGGCGATCCGTGGTGCCTGCCATCAGACGAGCGCCGACATGTATGTGCCGCGAGCGACCGCCACCAGCCTATCAGCGCCATCGAAGATGTCGACATCTGCGACGGCTATCGTTCGTCCCAGCCGGCGGCACACGGCTTCGGCTCTCAGCATCGGACCGGGAGCCGGGCGAAGGAAATCGACCCGCATGTTTACGGTAGGCACGCCGGAACCGGTCATCGCGATAACTGCTGCGTCGCCGGAAACATCCGCGAAGGTCGCAATCGCGCCGCCATGAAACTGGTTGCTGTTCGGCAGTCTTTCCGTGTCCGCATTCAAGGGGAGGGTGAGTGTCACTTGATTATCGACGAGCTTGGTCGCAGTGATGCCAAGTGTCTGATGCAACCGCGAGACTGCAAGCTCTGTCACGATCTTGTCCAAGGTTGCGCTCATGTCCGCGTCCTCCTTCCGGCGGCGATCTGAAGCGCCTCTTCCATAAGGCTTTTCCGATCAACCTTGTGCGTTGCCGCAAGGGGTAGCGTGTCTCGCACGACGACCGCGCGGGGATGGCTAAAGGCCGGACCACGGCTGATGGCGTAATTCTTTACCTCTGCCTCGATCAGCATAGTGCCGGCGCGAGGAACCACGAATGCGATCGGAATTTGCCCCTTGATCTCGTCAGGTGCCGGCACGACAACGGCTTCGAGGATATCAGGGTGTTCCTCCAGAAGTGCTTCGACTGCCGAGGGATAGACATTTTCCCCGCCGCTCACGAACATGTCATCGGAACGACTGACGAAGTAGAAAAACCCGTCGCTGTCTTGCCTCATGATGTCCCCGGTATCGTACCAACCGTCGGGCATCTTGGCCTCGGTCAGCTGCGGCTGGTTCAGATATCCCGACATCAAGGCAGGGCTCCGCAGCTGGAAAACGCCCTGGTTCCCGTCGCCCACTAGTCGCCATGTGACGGCGGGATGCGGGTATCCGAGCGATATCGGAGGAGTCGGCAAGCCTTGGGGATGATCGTCGAACACGAGCGGTCCTGCTTCCGTCGTCCCGTAGCCATTTCTGATCGTCGCCCCGGGGAAGGCTGCTCGCACCCTCGCATGCAGCGCCTCGGTCAGCGGCGCGGAGCCGATGGTAATCCGACGAACGGAGGACAAGTCGAGATTCCTCAGCCGTTCCGTCTCGTGCATCATCAGCACGAACATCGTCGGCACCCCCGACAGCGCGACGATCCGGTGATGAGCAATGCTTTCGAGAAAGAGGCCAGCGTCGAAGGTCGCCATAGTCACCACGCAGGTGCCTTCCGCAAGTCCCATGGTGAGATTGAACAGGCCGTTCTTGTGATAAAAGGGGCCACTCGCCATGATCCGATCTTCTGCATGACGCGCGGACAAGAGAAGCTCAATTGCGCGACGCTGCCCACCGTGGCTGAGTACGACGCCCTTGGGCCGTCCATTCGAACCCGACGTGTAGAGAATCTTGGCTGGCTGTTCCGGGGCAACTTCGACCGAAGCAAAGTCGTTCGAATTGACTTCGCCCGCAAGCGGATGGAGCGGCGTTCCGCTCGGCAACAAACCGGTGAGGTCCGGATGTGCAAAAGCGACCGCAAGTTCGCAATCACGGCAAATGTCGGCGATCATGGTGCCGGGCAAGCGCCAATTCATGGGCACAGCTACATGCCCGGCGCGCATGATCGCAAAATAGGTCTGTGCGAAAGCGGCCCCGTTGCGACCGACGATGCCGATACGCGAGCTCGAGGGTAGTGCCATCGCGGCGATCGACGATGCCCGGCTGCTGATCGCTTGCTCGAACTCGCTGCGGGACCAGATGCGCGAAGATCCTGCTCCGCCATCCACTTCGATAAAGCAGGGGGTGTCGTCGATCAGGGACGGGCGAACGACCTCGCCTAGATTGTAGCTGCTCATGGGCAAAGGACCACCTTGCCCACCACTTCTCGATCTTCGAGAAGGCGTTCGCCCTCAGCCGCTTCTTCGAGAGCAAGCGTACGATCTATCAGCGGAACAAGTCTGCCTGTCGCGACCCATTCGAGCAGCGTTACGAGATCCTCTCGCGTCCAACCGTCGGAGCCGACCATCCGGTGCTCGAAAGTCCACAAGTAGCGCGCATCTACCGCGAGGTTGTGACCCGCTGTGGCGCCACAACACAGAATCCTGCCGCCTTTCGTGACGCACCTCTGCGTGTCGAGCATTGTGTCTCCGCCGGTGAAGTTGACAGCGACGTCCACGCCGCCACCGCCGATGGCACGTGGCTTGCCAAAGCGGGCGCGCACGGCGGCGGCGAAATTCTCAGCCGCATAGTTGATGTGATGTTCGGCGCCAGCTTCCTCCAGCCGGGCAAGCTTCGCATCGGAACTGGCGCAGGCGATCACTTCGGCTCCGAGCGCACGCGCGATCTGGACACAAGCCGCCCCCACCCCGCCGCTCGCCCCGAGTACAAGGACCTTTTCGCCGGCTGCGACGCTGCCTTGGGTGACGAGCATGCGAAAAGCCGTGCCATAGGCCAGCGGCAGGGCCGCAGCATGGACGGTCGTGACGGCCGGCGGAATGGGGATCAGCAGGTTTGCGGGAACGGCGATCAGTTCTGCGCGGCCCCCGTCGCAGGTTTCGCCGATCAGGCCTGGCTTGCCGCCGGTTTCGAACACGGGGTCGATGAGAACCCGCTGGCCCGGCTTCCATCCGGATACGCCCGCGCCTGTCGAACGGATGGTTCCCGCTATGTCGGAGCCTGCCACGATCGGCAATGGTATGCGGATGCCCGGCATCCCCCGGCGCGTGAAAATGTCATGGAAGTTGACGGCTGTGGCCCCGATCGCGACCAGAACCTCGCCCTGCTTTGGAATGGGGTCGGGAAAATCGCGACGCACCAGGAGCTTGTCGCGCCCGCCATGGCCGGTTGTCAGGACAGCGCGCACGATCGCTTCCTGTCACTTAGGTGTTCTTGCGTCGCCCATGCCACACAGGCCTGCACGAGTGCATCGGTAGCATCGACGAGCACGAAGCCGTCCTCGGCAGTAGGCGGAGTGATCAGCGGAAGCTCGGTGCAGGCAAGAATGAAGCCTGTCGGGTCATGCGCCTCACAAGCCTCGTTTATGGCAGCTTTAAGAGCCTCGGCGCCGGATACCGCCCGACCCGCCTTAACCGCTTGAATTGCGGCGTCGACATGAGCCTGCACATCCTCGGGCGTGGCGATGAAGTCTATGCCTTGCGCAGCCAGAGGGTTTGCATAGATGCCCGACCACACAGTGCCCCTGGTGCCCAGCAGCATAGCAGTTGGCCGTGACGCGTTTGCGCGGTCCGCCGCGCGCGCGAAAGCACTCGCCGCGGCAGCCGGCATCGCTATGAACGGCCGATCGGTATGCTCTCGAAGCTCCGGGAGCCAAAAATGCGCCGTGTTGCAAGGAATGGCGACAGCGTCGACGCCGGCTTTCTCCAGGTCGGCGAGGCGTTCGAGCAGGGCCTTGAGGACCGGCCGTGTCGTGCGGTGCATGATGGCGTCACTCCGGTCCGGGATCTGCGGATCACTCATGATCACGACCGGCATATGCTCCTGATCGCGCTGCGCAGGGGTCGCCCGGACAAGTCGCGCATAGAAGTCAACGGTGGCCAGCGGCCCCATCCCACCCAGCACCCCCAGCCGCGGACGCCATCCTAAAATGTTGTGGGTTCCGACTGTTTCCATCGGCCCCATGTAGACCAGCCTGCGACCGAGCGCCTTGTCGAGCCGGACCGTTCAATTGTGCGGCAAGCCAAAGGCGTTGATATCGACCACTCGCGTTAACAGGGTGACATCTTTAAATCCGAAGGAGTGCCGATGAACGCAGTCGCATGGATCAAGGCGGATGATGCTCTCTCACTGATGGCGGTCGTCATGGTCGTCGTCGTCGCTGCGATGCAGCTTGAAACGACCGTTGTCGCGCGCTGGATACCGGCTCCAGTGTTCGCGCTCCTTGCCGGCTTCGTACTCACCAACCTCGGGATCGTGCCGGATTCCGGTCCCTTGATTTCCGCCGCCTTCGACATTGTCGTGCCTATCGCAATCCCCTTGTTGCTGCTTAAGGCAAACCTCAGAGTGATCGCAGCGGGAATTGGGTCGATGCTGGGGCCGTTCTTGCTCGCTTACGCGGCGACTATCGTCGGCACGGTGTTGGCGTTCCTGATTGTGCCGCTTGGTCCGCAAGGTCCTGCGTTCGCCGCGACAAGTGCGGCCGGCCTCCTTGGCGGATCGGTCAACTTTGTGACGGTTGCACAATCGGAAGGCCTGTCCTCAGCCGGATTTGCGCTTGCGAGCGCGTCCTTCATCGCCCTCCAGGTTCCCTTTGTTGCTTTGCAGCAGTGGATGATCGTCAACCGGCGCTGGATCGGTCGATTCGGTCGAGATGCTTCCGCTGATCCGGTCTCGGAGTCGCTCGACACGTCGGTTGCGAGAGAACCGACAGAGATCGTGCCTCTCAGAGTCCTGATGAGCGTCGCGGTCGCCATCATGTTGGCGGCAGTTGGCCATTCGCTCGCGTTGGCCATGGGGGCAGCACACCTGACATTGCCGTTGATCACAGGCCTTGCCTTGATGATGGCGAATTTGCTTCCGCGTCAAATGGAGGCGCTCCAGGGCGACCAGACGATCGGCGGGGTGCTGCTGCTTGTGTACCTGACTCTTATCGCGATGACGGCCGATGTTCGTGCACTGGAGGATAATGCTGGCGCCGCAGTGACCTTCCTCGTGATCGTCTTGTGTGTCCACCTTGCCGTCCTGCTGGGCGCTGGCTGGCTGCTGCGATGGCCCCTGCCGCAACTGCTGCTCGCCTCGAACGCGACCGTCGGGGGACCGGCCACGGCAGCTTCTCTGGCGCAGGCGGCACGCCGCACCGATTTGCTCGCCCCTGCAGTGCTTGCGGGCACTCTCGGCTATGCGACAGCCACCTTTGTCTCACTCGTGCTGGCCGCCATCCTTGCCGGTCTGTGACCTGATCCGAATTTCACTTCGGGGGCGGGAGGGGCGCTGGGGCAAGCGATCGGATGCGGCGAATGCTTCATTAAGCAGCGGCATGAAGCAGCGAGCCATCCCCAACATGGCTCAACACAAGTTTTCCGCCGACTCGCATAGGTCGGTCGGCGCAATGTCTGTCTAACGTGGTGTCTCGTCCTGGGGAAAGATGGAGTCGCTATGTTGCCGAAACCACGTTGGATGCTCCGTCGTTCATTGCTTGCCACATCCGCTGCCCTGCTGCTGCCCGAGGCTGGGTTGGCGCAAACGGCGGAGCGACCCTTGGATGACATGGACGGGGAGATCACGGTCACCGGCACGAGGCTGCTGCGGAAGGATTACACGTCTGCCAGCCCCATCGTGACTGTGACTCAAGAAGGGTTTGAGCGGCTCGCGGTGACAACACCCGACCAGCTGATTCAGACTTTGCCCCAGATGGGATCCACCTTCGGCGCGACTTCGAACAACCCGGCCAACGCCGGCATCGCCGCTGTGAACCTCCATCAGCTCGGGGCCAATCGCACTCTGGTGCTGATCGACGGACGCAGAACTGTCAGCGCCGATGGCGCGGGAACCGTCGACATCAGCCAGATACCGCAGCTTCTCATCAAACAGGTCGAGGTGATCACTGGTGGCGCCTCGGCCGTATACGGTTCTGATGCCGTGGCAGGTGTCGTCAATTTCGTTCTGGACGACCGGATGACCGGGCTGCGGGCGTCAGCTTTCAATGGGGTGGCGGACCGCGGGGATGGTGCCCAACAGGCTTATGATCTTGCATATGGCTGGCGGAGCAAAGATGACACGCGCGGCCTCATCGCTTATGGCGGGTATATGCGGCGGGAAGGTGTTCTTGCCACCCAACGTCCCAATACCGCCAGCACGTCCTCGGTGAGCTTTGATGCCGCCGGGAATGCCGTCATCACGCCTGCGAACGTGAGCACTCTTGAAGATGGGGTTTTCGTCCCGTCCAACAGCAATTTGCCGACGCAGGGGGCAGTAGATCAGGTCTTCGCCTCTTACGGGTTCGCGCCCGGCACCGTTCCGCGCAATGCCCAGCTCGGCTTCAACAACGACGGCACCCTGTTCGCCTTCAACCCGGTCACGCGCAACTACCGCAATGGCGAGGCGTCCAGCCCCTATTTCCGCAATGCCGCCGAAGGAAACCTTTTGCAGTTGCCCACCGAGCGCTGGATGGCCGGAGCGATCGGTGACTGGGCCATCACGCCTGACATCGAGATCTATGCCCGCGCAAGTTACATGAACACGCGGGTCGAACGGGCGATCAGCCCGGCCTCGATCACGAATGCTCCGTTGCCAATCAACAACCCCTTCATCCCCGCTGATCTTCGGACCATCATCAATTCGCGCCCGAGCACGAACCCTGCGCAACGCAATGTGATCAATGTGTCGCGCAATCTGTCGGAACTTGGTCCGCGCAGGTCGATATTCAGGACCGACCAGTATCAAGGGGTGGGAGGGGCCAAGATCGCCTTTTTCGGCGACTGGTCTCTGGACGCTTATGTCAGTTACGGTCGGGTCGACCGGACCAACGAGCAGCCAGGATCCTTTCTCAACTCGCGCCTGACCCAGCTTGCGCTGGCTCCCAACGGTGGAACGGGCCTGTGTGAGGGCGGGCTCAATATCTTCGGGCAGAACACGCTGTCCCGCGAATGTGTCGACTTCATCGGCTACACGCCGCGGTCAACCACACGGGTCGAGCAGTTGACGTTCGAAGGGGCGGCAACCGGAAATCTGGTCACCTTGCCGGCCGGCGATGTCTTGCTGGCCGTGGGCGCCTCCTACCGGGAAGAAAAGTTCGCGCAACAGGCAGATCCGCTTTCTGCGAGCGGCGACGCGGTGGGGTTCAGGGCCGAGCAGAGCTTCGCCGCTAGTTTCGATGTCAAGGAACTGTTCGGTGAAATCTCGATCCCGGTGTTCCGCGATTCACCGCTCGGGCGTGCCTTGGACATCACGGCTGGCTACCGTTATTCGGATTACAACACGTTCGGAGGGGTCAGCGCCTACAAGGCGGAAGCCGTCTATGCGCCGTTCGAGGCGGTGCGGCTTCGTGGCTCATACCAACGTGCCGTCCGCGCTCCGAACGTGACCGAAGCGTTCCTGCCCGCTTCTATCTGGAACGAGAACCTGATCGAGGATCCATGCAGCGTGCAATCGAGCTTCCGGACCGGTCAGCTGGCAGGCATCGATGCCGCCGCGGTTCGATCGCTGTGCGTCTCGCAGGGAATCCCGGAAAGCCTTGTTGACCAGTTCGTCGGACCCCGGGGAGCCTCCGGCACAATCGCAGGTAATGCCAATCTCGAACCCGAGAAGGCAGACACCCTCACCTTTGGTTTGGTTGCAACGCCCTTCAGGAACAGCCCGGTCTTCGCTAACCTCACGGCCTCTGTGGACTACTACCGCATCGAGATCGACAATGCCATTTTCCAGTCGAGCGTCGATCCCTTGATCCGCCGTTGTTACAACCTCAATAGCGGGAACCCGGGTTACGATTCAGACAACGCGTTTTGCGGGTTCTTCAATCGCGATCCCATAACCGGCAACATCAGCAACCTGCGAGCGACGTTCTCCAACATCGGTGGCCTGCGCCTTTCAGGGATCGATGCGCAGGTCGATTGGCGCATTCCGTTCTCCGTGTTCGGTGGCCGCGAAGACCAGAATTTGAACATGAACTTCGTCGTATCCCGTCTGCTCACGGGAGAACAGCAAACGATCTCGACCGATCCGTTCATCGATGTGCTTGGTTCGATCGGAAGCGCCTCGTCACAAGCGTTTCCGAAGCTCAGGTTCACCTTCTCGCCCCAAGTCACCCTCGGCAAGCTAGAATTTGGTGCACGTTGGCGACACATCAGCAGCATGGTGACGCAGGCATCCAAGATTTCACCTGGTCTTCTGACGCTTGGCACGCCTGCCGTAGATTACGTTGACATAAATGTGGGTATCCGCGTGACGGACGCCTTCACGCTTCGGTTCGGTGCCGAAAACGTGGGCGATGTTCAGCCACCAATTTACTCAACTCCGGTGTCTGCCGACCTAAACACCGACCCGCAAACGTTCGACACCATCGGGCGGAGGTTCTTTGTTCGTGCAAGCGTCGCTCTGTGAATGAGCGCATTGCCGAACCTGAAGAGAGTTGATTTCTGAAGCATACACTTCATCGATATAAATCATGTCTCACAGATTAATATTTTAGATGGCAAGAGAATAAAACCCTTTTGATTCTGTCGCGACACGCTGATCTTAGTGTCTGAGTTTTAGAAAATTCGGTCTGTGATGAAAGAGATTTACATCGATGCATGCCAATTCTCTGCGTCTGCAGGAGTTTCTGCACTACTTGCACTGAATTATGTACTTCTAAGGGAGCTCAGAATAGATCGGAGGGCAGCTTTTGTAAACCTGTTCGTCGTTCTAACGATTTATTGCCTATCCGAAATTGGTTGGGCAATTGGGTTATTCAAAATGCATCCTCGATTAGGTTGGGTTGCGCTTGCCATTCCGTTCCTCATAGGTCCATCAGTCTATTGGTTAATTAGTTCGGGCTCTGCTTCGCGATCTTACTGGTCTCTATCGATTGGCTTACTTCATATTATTCCGTTCATATTGTGCCTAATTTTAACTGGTCCGAACGGAAATATGTATTTTTATTATGAATGGCGGCTACCATTTTCGACATACAAATTAGACGGATATACGCAGCATATAATTAGGATCTTTACTTGCAACTCTTCTATTGCAATATATATGGGCCTTTCGTTTAAGAGCGTGATAAAGAACATCACTGCCTATGAGAATTTTTTCGCGAATCGAGCATTCAAATTTCGCGATCAGTTGCGGATCATTTGGATTCTCGCCATTGCAATCTGGGGGGCTGACCTCGCTAACCTTACCCTGAAGGGAGGCCAAAAGCTGCTCGCCGTCGATTTGACCGTCATCGACGGCGTAGTGGCAATGGTGAGGATTGTTTCATTCTTATGGCTGGGTCATCTCGCCTCGGTCTTCAGTGGCCATATCTCCGCTTCGGATACTGAAGGGGAGGTAAAGGCAGAAGATATCCAGAGAACACAAAGTGCACCGTTAGATAAAAAATATGCAGCTGAAATCATCGTGCGAGTGCACGAGATTATGTCTGTCAAAGAGCCTTTTTTAGATCCGCTTTTTAATCTGGATACGCTTGCACGATTTGTTAATGTGCGTCCAGCACTCCTGTCGCAGGTCCTTAATTCTGATTTAGGTGATGGTTTCTTCTCGCTTGTGAACCGCTACAGAATTGCGGCTGCTAAGAAGATTATCGTGCATGATCCCGAGAAGACGATAACCGAGGTTGCCTTCGAAGTTGGATATAACTCTCGTTCAACATTCTACACAGCTTTTCGAGACTTTGTCGAGTGCACCCCGAGCGAATATCGCCGACGGATGAAACGAAATAGCGGCGAATGCCGAGAGACGCGGTTTGGCGATTCTTCGGCAGCTTGATCGGTTGAGCAGCATCCTGTCTTCATTCAGGCGACATTGTTTTACTGGAACAGGGTACGGATGTTTTACCCGTCACCCGCCCTGGGTGCTTCAGCGCTGCGGCGAAATGCGCATCTGACGAAGTGAATTGCCGACCTGGCATATGGCCGATTGGGCTGCGCATCTCGCACCGCGAACTTGCGGCTTTGCCGCGTAGCTGCTGGCGCAGCGGTATTGCCGTTCATTTTGGTCGAGCGTCTGTCGAGCGCAATGTTGGTGCTGTTCTCAGACCACGTGAACGTGGGGCAGGGGCTCGTCGATCCGCACTACCGGGTGGTCATTGGCGGGGCTGGAAGGCGTTGCCGTCAGCCAGGTGTGCGGGTTCATGCCGATGAGCTTGTAGTTCTCGATGCGGGTGGCGATCGCCACCCAGTTGTCGCCGACGTCGTCAAAGCCTGCGAACAAGGCGCTTTTGCGGTTGAGACAGTGTGGGTGAATGTCGCGCTCGACGGCGGTCTTTTCGAGATCGATGCGACCATTGTCCCGGAGGCGGATGAGACCGTCCCCCCGCAGGAGCGTGTCGCGGATCGCCTCGCCGAGACGGCTTTTGGCCTGACCAGCCGCCCGCCAGCTTCGAGGAACCTGTAGAGTTCGTCGACGATCGGGTGGCTGGGCGCGGCGGGTGTCCCGGCGCTTGCCAGCGCCCCTCGACCATCAGGGCGCGGACACTCAGCGTTCCACATCACCCGCACAATGTGGGGCCGGGACATCGCTGACAGGGCATCGATCTCGCAGCGAGGACGAATGCGGCATCCGAAGCGTGTTCGCATCATGCCGTGCTCGCAAGGGGCACGGACGGCGATTTGCCGCGTGAGGCGATGTGCGAGTTTGCAGGTTGTGTCCGTCTGGCGTTCCTCGGACGCCGAAAATGTCCTGCTCAGGTCTGCCGTACTGACGGAAAGCCCGAAGTGGCTCAAGAGAAGATGCTCCACCGGCCTTTTGAGGTTTCCAGTGCATCATCCAACATCGACCCTTCCCGAGCGAATCTCGGTGCATCACTTGACGCGTGGCCTGCGACAGCGCGGGCGCGCGATTTCAGGCGCCATGTACCAGATTGCTCGGATCCAAGCCCTCGTGTCAGAGAGCCGAGCGTCATTGATCCCGCTTTACCGGCTGGTGCGAGGCGGGCTACTTGGTCCAGCGGATCTCTCCGAAGCTCTCTCCCGGAACGCGGCGGAAGCCTTGATCCTCGATCGCTTGAAGGCAAACCTCGATTGGAGCGGACTTGATTTGCCGCAATCCGATGGCCGGGCGAGCACCACGGAGTTTCTTTTCCTTTTGGCATCGCTCATCGAGAAGCTGCGACCGCGGACTGTCGTTGAGTTCGGGGCGGGGCTTTCGACACTGGTGATCGCACGATCGCTGATGCTTCACGGAAACGGAAGGCTGGTCAGCTACGAACACAAGGAAGGCTTCGCGGAGCTCTCTCGTCGGCGCCTTCGCGCCCTTGGGCTTGCGGCTACAGTTCATTCGGTGCCACTGGAGCCGGCAAAAAAATGGGGGCACGAAGGCAAGTGGTATGCTCCGACCGGACTGCCGGAGGAGATCGATCTTGTCGTCATCGACGGGCCGCCGGCTTATTTCGTGTCAGGCACGCGCGGCGCGGCTGCACCGGTCACTTTTCCTAGGCTGTCGAACGAGGGCTTCGTTCTTCTCGATGACGCCAAACGCGCGGGCGAACAGGCCATTGCGCAACGTTGGAAGTTAGATCATCCCACCATGGCGTTCCACGAAGTCGACACCCGCAAGGGCGCCTTGATCGGTCATCGACTGCCTGCGGCCGGCGGCCCCAAGGATATCAGCTGGCTTGCCGGGCTGCCGTGGAACGTGGGGCCTTCGTCATGACCTTTTTCATTACACCCGAGACCTCCAAGCGAGGTCAATCGAAGATCTTGCTGATCGCAAGCTTCGTAGCGTCTTCGATTATCGTTCTGTACTTCACACCCTCCATTCTTTCGACCGTATCAATCGAGCGTGCGTTCTTGGACTTCCGCGACGTCGCAAATGAGCATTTGTGTCTTGCTGTCGCCGTCTTCATTGTCGGTTACGCATCATTGGTCGTGTTGGCTGCTTTCGTCCCTTCGTCACCGATCTCATTGCTTGGCGGAATGCTATTTGGCCCTTTCGTCGGTGGGCTGGCTGGATTGACGGCCAAGACGATCGGTGCCTTCATATCTTTCAGGATATGGGGATCGATTGTGAGTGTGCCTGAGAAAGCTCCAGGGAGCCGCATTCGGAAAATCAGTGAAGGTATACGGTCTGACGGCTTTTGGTATCTGCTGTTGGTGCGTCTGCTGCCGATCCTTCCATTCGGAATTGTCACCCTCGCAGCGTCCTTGGCCAGAGTCAGGCTGCGCGACTTTGTCGTTGCCACCTTCGTAGGACAGATTCCAGCCGTGTTTCTGTACGCCCATGTTGGCGGTTCTGCTGCCGATCTGCTTGTCAGAAAGGACATACCGACGCTGAGTCTCGAAAGGTCCATACATGATTTGGCCGTTCCTTTGAGTTTGCTGACGGCCGTGGGCATTCTCGGTCTTGTCTTGCGTGCAAGTTTGAACGCCCTTCAGGGCGAGCATGGCCGGGAGTTAAACCGATAAGACCAGCAAGGTCATGGTACGGCATGGATCGAATGGCTTTTGCGCTCAGCCGGCACGAACTTCAGTGCCAACTCCATCGCGAGACCGGGAGCCAGTCAAAGCGTTCCTGGAACCGATTGACGCAGTGCTGAAGCACGGCTCGCCGCGCAAACCTAGCCATGTGAGCCATCGGCCCGGTCGCTTCACAGGTGCCGCAATCCCTCGGCTGATCGTCGCCGCTTCAGTCTGTGCGCAGCAAAATGCAATCTCGCCAATGAACTTGTCGGTAACCTTCAGGTTGGCGTTCGGCTGCCTAGCCTTATCGACTGGGAAAACCGGATAGCCGCAGAGCCTTGTACCCTAGCTTGCGTGGCCCGCAGCGGTGAGGTCAGGGGGAGCAAGCATGGCGCGAGTCCCGCGGAAAGCGAGTGCACTTGACAACATACACAACTGTATGTTTATCTCCTTTTTGCCAATACGTGGAGGGGTGCTCATGACAAAGTGGCTGGTAAGTGGTGCAGTTCTGGCCATTGCGGCGGCAAGCCCCGCTCTGGCGCAAGCGTCTGATGATCAGAAAAAAACCGGCGAGGCGTCGACGAACCTCAGCGAAATCGTTGTCACCGCCAACAAGCGCGAAGAGCGGCTGCAGGATGTTGCTGCCGCAATCTCGGTGATTGACGGCGCAGTGCTCGAAAAGGCCGGGGAAGTGCAATTCTCCCAGTACTTCGACAAGGTGCCGGGTCTCGCGGCGGTCGTCGGAGCGGCGCCTGGACGCTTGATCGTGGCGTTGCGCGGGATTTCGACTGGCCAGTCGCAGACCAACGCTGCGGTCGGCTTCTACATTGGCGAGGTGCCCTTCGGATCGAGCGGGGGTCTCGGCATCGGCGGCACCTTCGCGAGCGATCCGAACACCTTCGACGTGCAGCGGGTCGAAGTGCTCAAGGGGCCGCAAGGCACGCTCTACGGCGCAAGCACGCTCGGCGGTCTCATCAAGACAGTCTATAACCCGGCCGAAATCGGCGAGACGGCGGCGCGCGTGGTCGTCGACGGCAATACCGTGCGTTACGGAGGCGAGGGATATTCCGGCAACGCCATGATCAACCTGCCGATCGGCGAGGATCTCGCCATCCGTTCGACCTTCAGCTACCGGCGCGATGCCGGGTTCATCGACAATGTCGTGCCCGGCAACCTTCGCAACAACCAGAACACGCAGGATGCCATCGGCGGGCGCATCACGGCTCTGTATGCTCCCGACAGTCCCTTCAGTCTCGAACTGACCGCCATCTACCAGGAGGTTGATTCCAACGGCCTCAACGAAGTGGATGTGGATGCTGTGACCCTTCAGCCCGTGGTCGGCGACCTCAAGACCCAGGCCAACAACTTCCAGCCGGAAGCGCGACTCGAGTACCAGATCTACAGCGCCAAAATGGACTATGACCTCGGTCCGGCGACCCTGACCAGCGTCTCGAGCTTCGGCTCGTACAAGATGCGGCAGCTTACGGACGAGACGATCCAGTTGCCGATCGGGTTGATCATCCCCTACGAGACGAATAACGGGCTGGACAACTACACCCAGGAACTTCGGCTTGCCTCGAACGGAGGCGGTTCATTCGAATGGCTCGGCGGGTTCTTCTATACCCGTCAGGACAACGACTGGACGATCGACAGCACGGCGCTGATCCCAGGCACCTTCGCCCCCACACCGCTGCTGGTCGCCCAGTTCCGCGGGACTGCGCGGTACACTGAAGTCGCGGGCTTCGTGAACGGCACCTTCAAGCTCACCGACAAGCTCAGCCTCAACGGCGGCGCGCGTCTCAGCGAGAACCGCCAACGTTTCCGGTATGAGCGCGCCGGTGCGCTCTTCGCCGGGGCGGACCCCAATTCCGAGGGCCGCGACAAGGACGCCGTTTGGACCTACTCGGCGGCGGTCGAGTTCCGCCCCGACGCCAAGACCCTGCTCTATGTGAAGACGGCGAACGGCTATCGCCCCGGCGGCCCGCAGGTCTCGAGCCTGCCCGGCCTGCCCGAGAGCTTCGGCCCCGACCGCACCTATAACTACGAAGCTGGCGTCAAGTTCGACAGCATCGACCGCAAGCTATCGCTCGACGCCAACGTGTTCTACATCGACTGGTCGGACATCCAGCTGCTCCAGACTGTGACGCTTACGGTAGAGGGGGCGACCCTGCGCCGCTCCCTCATTTCCAATGCGGGCGGCGCGAGCAGCAAGGGCTTCGATTTCAGCGCGCGATACAGCCCCGTGCCTGCACTGTCGCTGGGTCTGACCGGGGGCTACACCGATGCCCAGCTCGAAGACGATGCAGTGGGCCTCGGCGGGGCTGCGGGCGAGCGAATTCCCTACACGCCGCGCTTCCAGATCGCCGCAACCGCCGACTACACGATCGATCTCGGCGGCGATCGCTCGCTCACTTTCGGGGCGTCGGCGCGGCATGTCGGAAATCGCACGACATACTTCTCCGGACTGCCGGGCGGCGATCCCGGCGGCAACATCAACGCGCTGATGCCGTCCTACGAGATCGTCGATCTTCGCGCGGCGCTTGCGCTCGGCAAGCTCGAGATCGCGGCGCGCATCACCAATCTCACCGACGAGCGGGCGATCCTCTCGGCGGTCAGTAAGGGCGTCGATCCTGGTACCTTCGCATTCACCACCGCCCAGGCAGCTGTGGCGCAGCCGCGAACTTTCGGGCTGACGATCAGTCGCGACTTTTGATCGGGAGCGTACCCGCGACCGCCACCTCGTAGGGCGGCGGTCGCGGCGAGCATTCTTGACGCCGCGCCTAGGGGTGCCTGCCTCGGAGGAACGCTTGGAAATCACACTCGACGACAAGTGGACTACCACTACGGGTCGGGTGGTGATCAACGGGACGCAGGCGATCAGCCGAGTGTTGCTGTTGCAGAAGCAGCTTGACCGAGCAGCAGGCTGGAACACCGCCGGCTATATCTCAGGCTATCGTGGATCGCCGCTCGGCAATGTCGATACCACGTTGTGGTCGATTGGCGAGCGGCTGCGGGAGGCGGATGTTGTCTTTCAGCCCGGCCTCAACGAGGACATCGCCGCGACCGCCCTGCGCGGGACGCAGCAGATCGATCTTGTCGGCGGCGCGCGCTATGACGGCGTGTTTGCGGCATGGTATGCCAAGGGCCCCGGGGTCGATCGCGCGGGCGATGCCTTCAAGCACGGGAATTTCGCCGGAACTCACCCGAAGGGCGGCGTCGTGCTGTTTTACGGCGACGACCATGCCGGCAAGTCCTCGACCGTCGCGCACGCCAGCGAAGCCGCGCTCGCGGCAAGCCTTATCCCTTCGCTCTACCCGGCCGATGTCGGCGAAGTGTTGCGCTTCGGACTGATGGCCTTCGCCCTCTCGCGATACAGCGGGCTGTGGGTGGGCGTGAAATGCGTGAACGAGGTCGCCGAGCAGACCGCGACGGTGGATCTGCGGTTCGATGGCTTTGCGCCGGTCCTCCCTGCGCGGCCCGACGGCGCGGCAAGCGAGGTCAACATCCGGTCAGACAGCACCTACAACCCGCTTGGCGACGAGCGGACAGTGGTCGAGGAGCGTCTGCCGCTCGTCCATGCCTTCGTCAGGGCGAACGGCCTCGATCGCACTCAGTTCAGATCGCCGGCCGGCGGGCTCGGGATCGTCGCGGCGGGCAAGTCCTGCAACGACGTGCGCGCAGCTTTAGCCTTGCTGGACCTGTCGGAGGAAGCGGCGGCGCTCGGCGGCATCTCTCTCTACAAGCCCGGCTGCATCTGGCCACTTGAACCAACAGGGCTTTCTGCTTTCGCTGACGGGCACCAGGTGCTGCTCATCGTAGAGGAGAAGCGCACCTTCATCGAGATGCAGGCGGCGCAGATCCTCGTGAACCGCCCCGACAGGCCGCTGTTGATCGGCAAACAAGACGCGCAAGGGCAACCGCTGCTGTCCGCGGTCGACCCCTTCGATCCCGTGATACTGGCCGAGGTCATCGCCGGTCAGCTTGAGCGACTGGGCCGCCTGCCGCCCGAGGCTGCGTCCGCGCTCGCGCTGCTCCGGCAGGCAAGTGGTGATGGAATGAACCAAGCGGTTGCACCCCGGCGAGCCCCCTATTTCTGCTCGGGATGCCCGCACAACCGCTCGACCCGCGTGCCCGAGGGCAGCCTCAGCATGACCGGCATCGGGTGCCACACGATGGTGAATTTCATGAGGCCCGATGTCGCACTCCTCCCGACCCAGATGGGCGGCGAGGGCGGCAACTGGCTCGGCCTCGCGCCTTTCGTCGACACGCCCCACATCTTCCAGAACATGGGTGACGGGACCTTTTACCACTCGGGTTTGCTCGCTATTCGTGCTGCGGTGGCGGCCAAGGTGAACATCACCTACAAGCTGCTCTACAACGACGCGGTCGCGATGACCGGGGGGCAGCCGGTCGATGGGCCGATCTCGGTCACGGAAATGGCCCGGCAGGTGCTGGCCGAGGGGGTCAGAGAGGTCGTCCTGCTCAGCGACGATCCGGCGAAGCACGAAGGCAGCGCACTGCCGTCCGAGGTGCGGATCGGCCACCGCGACACGCTCGAGGAGGTTCAGCTCCGGCTGCGCGAGATGCCCGGCTGCACCATCATCATCTACGAGCAGACCTGCGCGGCGGAGAAGCGGCGGCGGCGCAAGCGTGGCACCTTTCCCGATCCCGACAAGCGGCTGTTCATCGCCACCTCCGTTTGCGAAAATTGCGGAGATTGCTCGGTGCAGTCGACCTGCGTCAGCCTGGTGCCGGTCGAGACCGAATTCGGTATCAAGCGGGCGATCGACCAGTCGAGCTGTAACAAGGACTACAGCTGCGTCGACGGGTTCTGCCCGTCCTTCGTCACCATCGAGGGCGCCGCTCCGCGCAAGCCTGTCGCGATGAATGTGGACGAGGCGCTTATCGCGTCGCTGCCCGTTCCGCGGCCCTTACTGGTGGGCGAGGGGTTCAACGCGATCATCGCTGGGATCGGCGGCACCGGGGTGGTCACCGTAGGCGCGCTGCTCGGGATGGCGGCGCATATCGACGGGCTCGCCATGTCGTCCTTCGACATGACGGGGTTAAGCCAGAAGAACGGCGCGGTGTTCAGCCACCTGCGGATCGCCGCAAGGCCGGACGATATCACCACCCAGCGGATCGCTGCCGGCGAGGCGGACGTGATGCTTGCCTTCGACGCCGTCGCCGCGGTCTCGCCCGAAGCGCTGGCCACGGTGCGGCAGGGGCGCACGCGCGTCCTAGTCAACGCCGATGTCGCGGCCACAGTGGCCTTCCAATTCGACCGCGACTTCGCCGTCGATCCGGCTGCGCTGATCGCCCGGCTACGGCGGGCTGCAGGCGCGGACGCAGTCGAGACGGTTGCGGCAACTTCGATCGCCACCGCGCTGCTCGGCGACGGCATCGGGGCGAACCTATTCGCGGTCGGATACCTCGTCCAGCGCGGGATGCTGCCGATGAGCGTCGCCGCGATCGAGCAGGCGATCGCCCTCAACGGCGTGGCGGTCGGTTTCAACCGCCGCGCCTTCACGCTCGGGCGGCTCTACGCGGCCGAGCCCGAACGGCTGCTGGGCGAACTCGCGCCCAAGCCGCGCGGCGAGGCTGCGATGACGCTCGAGGCGCTGATTGCACACCGTGCCGGCCACCTCGCTGCCTATCAAGACGCGCAGCTGGCCGAGGGCTATCGCGGCTTCGTCCGTCAGGTTGAGGACGCCGAGCGGGCGCTCGATCCGGCGAGCGAGATCGTGACTCGCGCCGTAGCCAAAACCTACGCGCGACTGCTCGCCTACAAGGATGAATATGAGGTGGCACGGCTGCTCTCGGCCCCCTCGCTGCGCGAGGAGATCGCCAGCGCCTTCGCACCGGGCGCGCGCCTCTCCTTCAACCTCGCGCCGCCGATCCTCGGCGGCAAGGGACGCGGCGGGCGCCCGGCGAAGCGTTCCTTCGGACGCTGGATCCTTCCCTTGCTCGGCGTGCTCGCGCGGCTCAAGGGATTGCGCGGCACCTGGGCCGATCCTTTCGGCCGTACCCGCGAGCGGCGTACCGAGCGTGCCCTGATCGCCGAATACGAGGTGCTGGTGGCGCGAATTCTCCCCGCGCTGACCAAGAGCAACCTCGCCGAGGCGGCCCGTCTGCTCGCGATGGCCGGAGCGATCCGCGGGTTCGGTCCCGTCAAGGAGGCGGCAGCGGAGCGCTACCGGAAAGACATTGTCGCGGCGGAGCAAGCCTTCCTCGCTCCCCCGCCGTCCCGGAACACTGCGGCCGCGCCGCTCAAGATGGCGGGCTGAACTTGCGCATCGTCAGGCGAAGACGACGGTCTTGTTCCCGTTGAGAAGGACACGCCTTTCGGCGACGAGCCGCACCGCGCGCGCCAGCACCCGCGCCTCGATGTCCTGACCGATCCTCACGAGGATCTCGGGCAGGATAGCGTGCGAGACGCGCTCCACGTCCTGTTCGATGATCGGCCCTTCGTCGAGATCGCCGGTCACGAAATGGGCGGTGGCGCCGATGATCTTGACCCCGCGCGCATAGGCCTGGTGGTAGGGCTTGGCCCCCTTGAAGCTCGGCAAGAAGCTGTGATGGATGTTGATGCAGCGCCCGCTCCAGGCGGTGCTGAGCCCGTCGGAGAGAATCTGCATGTAGCGCGCCAGCACGATCAGGTCGGCATCGGCGCCGAGGCGCTGGAGCGCGGTCTCCTGTTCGGCGCGGGTGTCCTTCGTTACGGGCAGGTAATGGTAGGCGATGCCGTGCCATTCGCATACCGCGCGCATGTCCTCGTGGTTCGAGAAGACCCCGACGATGTCGACCGGCAGGATGCCGGTGCGCCAGCGATGCAGAAGGTCGTTGAGGCAATGGCCGAACTTGGAGACGCCGATCAGAACCTTGGGCCGGTGGTCGGCGTCGCTGATGGTCCATTCCATCGCGAAGCGCTCGCCGACCGGAGCGAAGCGGGCCTTGATCTCCGGCTGCGCGACGTCGGTGCTGAAGGCGATGCGCAGGAAGAAGCTGCCGGTCTCGGGATCGCCATGCTGCTGGCTCTCGTGGATGAAGCCGCCGGCCTCGGCGAGGCAAGTCGTGACCTCGGCGCTGATCCCGGGCGCGTCGCGGCAAATCGTGGTGAGGATGTATCGGGTGGTCACAGCGCGACGTCCCAATAGCGCCGCAGGTGGTGCGCGTAGCTCCTGTCGAAGATCATCCTCACATCCCCTTCGCCCATGCCGGTCAGCACGACGGCAATGCCTGCCAGCCTTGTGCGTGCAGCTTTGCCTTGCGCGAAGCGTGCGCGGTCGATCCCGGTCAGTCTGCTTACCGTCTCGGCGGCACCATCGAGGTCCAGAACGATCAGCGCATCGCTCAGATCGACCGCGTATCCGCCTGCGTCTCTGACCCGCGCCGCACACGCCTCGTGCTCGCTTTCCGGGTGGAAAAGGAGCCAGTCGCACGGGGCAATGCCGAGCGCACCCACGGTGGCATCGCCGGACGCGGGAAGGCCGAGCGCCTCCGCGCCCGCTGCGCGGCTTTCGAGGAACTTGACCCGCAGCAGGCCCAGACCCTCGCAGCGGCGCGCGGCAATCGCCGCACTTTCCCAAGACACTGCGCGGCCTTCGATTATCGGCCATGCCGCAAGTTCAGCCATTGAGCTTCTCACCCGCCTTGTCAACGAACACGGGCTCGACGATTGTTGCCCTCAAACGCCGTCCCATGTCGTAGAGTTCGACGCTCTCGCCGAGGCGCGAGCGGCCGGCACGCACCAGCCCGAGCGCGATAGGTCGGCCCAGCGAGGGGCTGAAGACCGATGATGTTACATGGCCATCGCTTCGGCCCGGCACGTGCCCCCCCGGGGCAAGTACCTGCGATCCCACCGCGAGCAAGGGTCCGTCACTAAGCAGGCCGACGAGCTGGAGGCGGTCCGTACGCAACGCTTCATCCCGCATCAACGAGCGGCGGCCAACGAAATCCGCCGCCTTCTTGGCGATGGGCCCGGCCATGCCCACGTCGCCGGGCAAGGTGGTGCCGTCGGTGTCGACGCCGATGTGGAGATAGCCCTTTTCAGTGCGCAGGATGTTGAGCGCCTCGACCCCGATCGGGATGACACCTGCTGCGCCTAAGTATTCGGCGAGGGCCACGGCATGGCGCGCCGCGACGCTGATCTCGTAGCTCGCCTCGCCGGTGAAGCTCGCCCGTAGGACCCGCGCGGCGAAGCCTGCAACGATGCCCTCGCGGTAGGCCATGTGCGGGAAATCGGCGAGGTCGATGTCGGTGCCCACCGTCGCGATGGTCTCGCGGGCGCGCGGGCCGCTGATCGTCATGACGGCCCATTGCGAAGTCGCCGGCAGCGTCACCACAGCAAGATCGGTCCACTCGCACTGGAGCCACTCCTCGAGCGCGAGCGCGATGCGGTCGGCTCCGCCGCTGGTGGTGTGGACCAGGAAACGGTCCTCGGCGAGGCGCACAAAGATCCCGTCGTCGGCGATCACCCCGTGCTCGCTGAGCATCAGCCCGTAACGTGCCCGCCCTGGCTTCAGCGTCGAGGCATTGCCGACATAGATGCGGTCGAGGAAGGTGGCGGCGTCGGGACCGCACACCTCGATCTTGCCAAGCGGCGATCCGTCGAAAAGCACGGCGGAGGTGCGCCCCTCGCGCGCTTCGCGCAAAGCGGCATCCTCCCAGCTTTCGCCGGCGCGCGGATAGGCGGTGGGGCGGATCCAGCGGCCGTGTTCCTCGAAGGCCGCGCCCTGCTGCGCGTGCCAGGTGTGGGCAGGAAGGCACTTGATCGGCGTGTGGAGCGCGCCGACCAACGGGCCTGCCAGCGTGCCGAAAGTCACGGGGTTGTAGGGCGGGCGGAACTTGGTCGTGCCCACCTCGCCTGGCGCGCGCCCCGTGTGCTGACCCATGAGCGCTAGTCCGTTGACGTTCGAGGTCTTGCCTTGATCGGGTCCCATGCCGAGCGTCGTGTAGCGCTTGAGATGCTCGACCGACCGGTAGTTCTCGGAAGCCGCGATGGCGATGTCCCGCGCGGTCACGTCGTTGGCGAAATCGACGAACTTCTTGCCCTTGCCGGGCGTGTCCCAGTCCGGCTCGATGCCGAGCGCGCCGAAGTCTCCGGCCGCGCCGCCGATGCACTCGACCCGCTGTGTCGCGATATGCGGCACGAAGGCGGCGATGGTCTCGTCGTAGCGCAGCTTGCCGCCGCTTTGCGAAAAGAGGTGCACCACCGGCGACCATCCGCCCGACATCAGCACAAGATCGCAGGGCAGCTTTCGGCCATCGCTCAGCCGCACGGACCTGACGCCGAGCGCGCCATCTGCCTTGATGACGCTGACGCCGTTGCGACTGTCCATCACCTCGACCGAGGCACCCGCGTCGGTGAGAAAACCTGCCAGTTCGCGTGTGCTGTCGTTGTTGGTCGCGATCACCACGCGGCGACCGGGGAGCACGCCGAAGCGGCGAACATAGGCCTGCGCGGCCGAGGCCAGCATGACGCCGGGGCGGTCGTTGCCGGCGAAGACCAGCGGTCGCTCGATCGCCCCGGTGGCGATAATCACCCGTCCGGCGCGCAGCTTCCACAGGCGCTGGCGCGGCCCGGCGGCGTCCTCGAGATTCTCGACCGCGGCGAGGCTGTTGTGATCGTAATAGCCGAAGGCCTCGGTGCGGGTAAGGATCGAGACGTTGGGTAGGGATTGCAGCACAGCGATCATGGCGGATACGTCGATCCCGCCGCGCCACAGGGCCGAGCCGCCGAGCACAAAATCGCTCTCGAGGATGAGCACGCTCGCCCCCGTCATCGCCGCTTCGCGCGCGGCCTCGAGCCCCGCCGGCCCGCCGCCCACGATGATCACGTCATGGCGCGCATGGGCGTGGACATAGCGGTCCGGGTCGCGCCCTTCCGGCGCCACGCCGAGCCCCGCCGCGCGCCGGATCGGCCCTTCGAAGAGGTGCCAGTCCGGCCACATGAAGGTCTTGTAGTAGAATCCGGCGATGAACAGCGGGGAGGCGAGCTGGTTGATGCCGCGCAGATCGAAACGCGGGCTTGGCCAGCAATTGACGCTGGTCGCCTCCAACCCGTCGTTAAGGGGAACCTGCGTCGCCTTGAGGTTGGGTTCGGCCCGATTGCCGCGGCCCAGCTCCACCAACGCATTGGCTTCCTCGGCACCAGCCGCCATGATCCCCCGCGGGCGGTGATACTTGAAGCTGCGGCCGATCAGCCGCACCCCGTTGGCGAGCAGCGCCGATGCCAGCGTGTCGCCCTCGTGCCCGACATAGGCGCGGCCATTGAACGTGAACCGAAGCCGCGTCGACCGGTCGATCAGTCCCCCTGTCGGCAGTCTCGTCATGACACGTCCGGCTTGGCTTCGGTCATGGCATAGACCGCCTTGATCTCGTGGCTCAGGGTGCAGCGCGCGACGTTGAACCAGCGCTCGCAGCCGAAGGTGTGCCGCCACCGCTCGAATGCGATGCCGGCGGGATTGTCGCGCTGGAACAGGTATTCGGCCCATTCGTCCGCGCCGACGGTGAGTGCCGGGCGCTGGATGTGGCTTTCGCCGCCGCAGGTGAACTCGGCTTCGTCGCGCGGGCCGCAATGGGGGCACTCGATCAACAGCATCAGTGCGCGATCCCCGAAGCGGCCGCTTCGTCAATCAGCGCACCTTTGGCGAAGCGATCGAGGCCGAAAGCGGCGGTGAGAGGGTGAGGCTCGTCCTTGGCGATCATGTGCGCCATGCACCACCCGCCAGCGGGGATCGCCTTGAAGCCGCCGGTGCCCCAACCGCAGTTGAGATATCCGCCTTTGACGGGGGCGGGGCCGAATACCGGCGTAGAATCGTGAACCACGTCAACGATGCCCGCCCATTGCCTCAGCATTCGCAGACGCGAGAAAGCCGGGAACATCGTCAGCATTCCGGCCACCACCGTCTCAATGGTGGGAAGATTTCCCCGCTGGGCATAAGAGGGATAGAGATCGAGCCCACCGCCGATCACCAGCTCGCCCTTGTCCGACTGGCTGAGATAGACGCCCGTCGCTGGCGAAAGCACGACCTTGTCGAGCACGGGCTTGACAGGCTCGGAGACAAAGGCCTGGAGCGCATAGGAGGTGATCGGCAGGCGGAAGCCGAGGCGGTCGGCAAGGATCGTCGAATGCCCCGCAGCCGTCAGCCCGACTTTGTCCGCGCCGATCGTGCCGCGATTGGTCCGCACCGCGCGCACCCCGTCCGCGTCGTAGTCGAAGCCGGTCACTTCGCAGTTCTGGATAATATCGACCCCTAGCGCGTCGGCAGCCCGGGCGTATCCCCAGGCGACCGCGTCATGCCGGGCGGTTCCGCCGCGTCGCTGAATGAAACCGCCGATCACCGGAAAGCGGGCCTCCGCAGAATAGTCGAGGCCAGGTACGTAGTGGCGCATTTCCTCAAGGCTGAGTAGGTCGCTGTCGACGCCATTCAGGCGCATCGCATTGGCCCATCGCCGCTGCGCCTCAAGATCGTGCCGGCTGTGCGCCAGCGTGATCATCCCGCGCTGCGAGAACATGATGTTGTAATTCAGCTCCTTCGACAGGCCTTCGTAGAGCTTCACCGAGTGGTCGTAGAAGGCCGCGCTTTCGGGAAAAAGGTAGTTCGACCGCACGACGGTGGTGTTGCGGCCGGTATTGCCGCCGCCGATCCACCCCTTTTCGAGCACCGCGACCTTCCTGACACCGTGGTTCTTTGCGAGATAGTAGGCGGTCGCCAGACCATGCCCTCCGCCGCCCACAAGCACGACATCGTAATGCGGTTTGGGCGTAGGGCTACGCCACGCCTGCGGCCAGCTACGATGGCCGTTTGCCGCCTTGCGGGCCAGTGACAACAGGGAATAACGCATCGATAGATGCGCTAACATACACTAGTGTATGTCACAAGCCCCTAGTGGCGATGAGGTCAGGCGATCAGCCTTACGCGGCGCTCTCGCGACGCAGATCCCGTCTGTGCACGTGCCGCCGCGAGCGCACGTTCGCCGCACAGGATCTTGAGATAGGTGCCAGCGGTCTGCAAGCGCTCCGCATTGGTCCCCTTCACCCCGATGGCGTAATACCCGATCTGGTGGAAATAGAACGTGTTGGCCCGGATTATCGCCTCTTCGGCTGGATGGCCGAGCAGTTCGAAGAACTTGCGCAGCGTGGCCAGGCGTTCCTCGTCGCACGTCCTGACGGCCAATGCCGCCCGCTCATCAGATCGCGCCCATTCCCGCACGGCCATATCGAACCGACTGTCGTATCCGCGCTCCTCGATCATGCGCGTAACGGCCATTTCCATCCACTCGACGGCTTCGCTCGGAGAAAGTTCCGGGTCAAGCGGGGGCAGGAACTGGCAAGCCTCCTTCCACCGGTCGATCAGAGCTGCGAGCAACGCCTCGCGGTCATCGAAATTGTGATAGAACCCACCGCGCGTGACCTTTAGACGTGCGGCAAGGCGGTCGACCTTGACCCCGGCGATTCCCTCTTCGATTAGCGCAGCGCGGGCTTCGTCGATCCACGCTGAAACGGGGGTTTTGGGCGTGCGAACCTGCTTCATTCGTCAGAGCATAGCACAGCGTTTCTGCGGTTTCCATCAAGCACGGCTCCCGCCCTTCAGCAGCTCGAGCCGCGCCTCGTCAGGCAGCGCTCGAATCCGCGCCTGTGCGCCAAACCAGACGAGCGTGCTGACTGCGCCCCAGCAGGCGAGGGTTATCCACTCCGGTGGCAAACCGCCATTGGCCAGATACCAGGGCTGCACGAGCGCGACGAGCGCAATGACCACCGAGAAGACCACCGCAGCCACGACCAGTGGCCTGCCGCCAGGAGCTTCGAAGGTCGCCGAGCTTCCCGATGCGCGCAGCTTCAGTACCGCCAGACAGGTCGCGACATAGATTATGCCGAAGCAGGCCGAGATGATGTTGACGATCGGCAGAATGAAGCCACGGCCGAGGGGCAGGGCGAGCAGGGTCGCTGCCGTGACCGCCAGGATCGCGAGGGATGGGGCGCCGCGTGGGTTGAGGTGGGCCAATGGCGCGGGCGACAGCTGGGCACGACCGAGCGCGAAATAGACGCGGCTTCCGGCAAGCAGCAGCGCGTTCCATGCCGATATGCTCCCCAGAATAGCAGTGACGAGCACGATCTTAGCCACCATTGGTGTGCCCATCGCGATTTCGAAAGCCTGAGCTGCGGGCAGCGGCAGCCGCTTCAGGGTCGCGACTGGCACAAGCGCCCCGACCGAGAGCACCAGCAGGATATAAAACAGCGCCGAGCCGAGGATCGCAAAAATCAGTGCGCGCCCCGCAGTCGCCATCGATGTCGAACATTCTTCGGCCGTAGTGACGGCGGCATTGAAGCCGGCATACCAGAAAGGCGCGCTCCCGAGCATGGACAAAATCGCCGCAAACTTCAGCGCCGAAGTTTCGCCCGGGACCAACGGCTGGAGATTTGCAGGATCCGCATAGACGATCGCGATCGCGAGGAACCCCACCATCATCGCAATGCGCAGATAGGTGACCCATTCCTGCACCACAGCTGCGCCGCGAACACCGCGCATTGCCAGAGCGGCAAGCGAGATTGCCAGACCTGCACCGATAAGCAAATTGCCGAGCCGCACGTCGTGCCCGAGGATGTTATAGGCCACCGGGCCCTCGATGCCCGGGAAGAGCAGCCCCAGCAGCTGGCCGATCGAGATCGCCTGAAAGGCGCAAGCCGCTGTGTAGACAAGCGCCAGCGTCCAGCCTGTCAGATATGCGGTTCCCGAGCCGCCGAGCGCCTGCGCGTAGACGATTTCGCCCCCCGCTCCGGGGAGCCGCGCGGCCATTTCGGCATAGCAGAAGGCGACCAACAGGACGCCCAGCGCGCCGACCAACAGCGCGATGGCCGTCCCTACTGCACCCGCGTTCGCCACTGCGTCGCCCATGATGATGATCCACGCGACACCGACGATGCTGCCGAACCCGACCGCAAAATACTGCGTTGCAGAGATCGACCTGCGCAGCGCGCGACTCTCTTGATCCATTCGGAATGACCTTCGAGACTTGCGACAGGCTTGCGTCAATCGCGGGGCGGTGCTCGTTGGGAAGACTGCGAACACCCGATCGTTAAAATACACCTCTGCATGACACTGTCAAACCGGTTGGTTTGCCGCCAAGAATGGAGCTAAGGAGAACGCCTGCACGCCATTCCTCGGCCATTGACCGTGCCATAATATACAGTTATGTATGTTTAGGCTTCGACCCGCGGTAAAGCTGGCTCGGATCGCAGACCTCCGGCACCGGCACCGCCTCGCGGTCGTCCCCCTGCTTGATACTGCTCCCGCTCCAGCCTCGCTCCGCAGCGGTCATCACAACGGGAGACGGCTCATGGACATAACTCGCCGGAACGCTGCATTTCTTCTCGCCGGTTCGGCTGCCGCGGCGGCGACGTCTCCATCGATCCTGCGGGCGGCGCCTGCTTCGATGCGGTCCGATCTTTCCCCGGCGTCATGGCCCGCTGCGGATCTGCGAAAGTACACCCGCGCCCAGCTTTACGACCGGACCGCAGCTGGCGCGGCGATGGGCATGCGGGGCGCGGTCACTGTTTCCTACAATGCCTTTGCGGCCCGTGCGGGGCTCGAGGCGCTCAAGCAGGGCGGCTCGGCCGTCGATGCGGCCATGACCACCGCACTTACCCAGATCGCGCTGACAGCTGGCGCCCCGGTCAGCTATTTCGGGATCCAGTCGCTCGTCTATTATGAGGCGAAGACCGGCAAGGTTTACACCATGAATGCCGAGTGGAACACGGTGAAGGCCGAGACCGACCCGCGTTCCATCCCCGGCGGGATCGATCTTTCGAGCGAGGCCGGTCGGCGCGGGAGTGGAGCGACGAGCGGGCGGACCGCGCTTGTCGGCGGCTTCCTCAAGGGGGTCGAAGCGGCTCACAAGCGCTTCGGCAAGCTGCCCTTCGCGAGCCTGTTCGACCCGGCAATCTTCGTCGCCGAGGAAGGGATGCCCGTCTCGGCCGAACTCGCCGGGCAGTTCCAGTTCCGGCGCGAGGACCTCGCGCGGCTGCCCGAAACACGCGCAACCTTCTTAAAGCCTGACGGATCTGCCTTTGCGGCGGGTGAGATCTTCAAGCAGCCCGCCCTTGCGCAGACGCTGCGGAACATCGCCCAAGCCGGGGCCGACTATGTCTATGGCGGGCCCTGGGGTCGCAAGCTCGTCGACGCGGTGCGGGCCAACGGCGGGAAGATGACGCTCGACGACCTCACCGCCTACGAGGTGATCTGGGCAGATCCCATCTCGGCGCCGCTTGCCGGCGGCTACAGCGTCTTCACCAATCCCTGGCCCAACTCGGGCGGCACCGCGCTTATCGAGGCGCAGAATGTCGCGGCGGTCGCGGGCCTTTCCGAGGGAGTGCACTGGACCAACGATGGCGATGTGCTGCGCAAGGCGCTCCAGATCTGCACGCTCGGCTACATCAGCGAGTTGCCCGCCGCCGATATCGCCGCCGCACTGCCGGGCATCGACATGTCGCCCGAGGCGCGCCTCACCATGAAGCACGCCGAGGAGCTCTGGGCGGCCATCCGCGGCGGCAAGGTGCTGGTTCCCTTCGCCAAGGCCACCGTGCGCCACTCCGACGACGTCGTTGCGATCGACGCGGAAGGCAATATCGCGGCGATCACCCACTCGATCAATTCGCTGATCTGGGGCAAGACCGCGATTGCCATCGACGGGATCACCATCGGCGATCCCGGATCGTTCCAGCAGGAGGCGATTGCGGCCACCGGCCCGGGCAAGCGCCTGCCGGCGATCACCGAGACCGGCATCCTGATGAAGGGCGGCCAGCCGGTGCTCGGCTTCGCCTCGATGGGGGCGGGGCTTCACCACAAGACCTTCCAGTGCCTCCAGAACGTAACCGCCTTCGGGATGAACGTGCAGGAGGCGATCGACACCGCCGACTTCTTCGTTCCCGGCCTCGATCTTGCCACCATGGAGCAGACCGTCCACGTTCCGCGCGGGCGGTTCGATCCGGGGGTGCTCGATGCGACCGGCTATGCGTGGAAGGAACTGCCGATGAGCGAGGCGCGGCCGGGCGGGGAGGGGAAGTGGGTGGCGATCAGCCGCAATCCCGAGACCGGGATGCTCCACGCGGCCTCGCACAACCGTAGCAACAGCGACGCGGTCGCATTCTGAGGCCTGCGGGCGAGGGTGGTGAAAAAAGATGACAGTCCTGACCAATGCGCGGATCTTCGACGGTCTTGAGCCGAAACTGGCGGAAGGACGTAACGTCTTCACCGCCGAAGGCAGGATCGTGGAGGTATCGGACCGCCGTATCACCGAAACCGACGGCCAGGTGATCGACTGCGGCGGCTTCACCCTGATACCCGGCATGATCGACGCGCACGTCCACGCGCTCGGAATTGCTGCCCACCCCGAGACGGTCGACAAGGCGCCCGACACGCTGCTCACCGGCTGGGCGAGCTACATGCTCGGGCGGATGCTCGACCGAGGCTTCACCACAGTGCGCGATGTCGGGGGCGGCGACTTCGGCCTTGCCCAGGCGCTCGAGAAGGGGTTCATTCGGGGGCCGCGGATGATCTATTGCGGACGGGCCCTGTCGCAGACGGGGGGCGGTTTCGATCTGCGCGACCCGCATGACGCCCGTTTTCCCGCGCAGGAAGGCAGCTGCGGTTGCGGCCGCTTCAGCAACTTCGCCGCGGTGGTCGACGGCGTAGACCCGATCCGCACCGCGATCCGGGAGAATTTCCGCCGCGGCGCGTCCTTCATCAAGTTCATCGCCTCGGGCGACGTGACGACCGCGGGTAGCCGGTTGGACGCGCTCGAGTTCAGCGACGAGGAAGTCGCGACGATCGTCGCCGAATGCGAACGCTACGGGACTTACTGTACCGCGCACGTCCACACCGACAAGGGCATCCGCCGCGCGGTCGAGCTTGGCGTCCACTGTCTTGAGCACGCCAGCCTGGTCACGCCCGAGACCGCACAGCTTCTCGCCGAGCGCGGGACTTTCGTGGTCGCGACGCTGGCGGTGGTCGATTCCTACGCCAGCCGCGCCGCCGAGGCGGGACTGCACCCGAACGCCGCTGTGAAGCTGGAGGAGGTGCGGCACAAGATGATCGAGGCGATCGCCATTCTCAAGGAGGCCGGCGTTACCGTCGGCCTCGGCAGTGACCTTCTGGGACCGCTCGAATCCGACCAGCTCAACGAACTGACCCTGCGCGCGGGGGTCTACACCCCGGCGGAAATCCTGATGCAGGCGACTTCGATCAACGCCAAGATCCTGCGGGCCGAGGGGGATATCGGCGTGATCCGCGAAGGCGCTCATGCCGACATGGTGCTGCTACGCGGCAATCCGCTGGAGACGGTCGACGTCTTCCGGAGCGAGGACAATATCGCGCTCGTCGTCAAGGGCGGCGAGATCGTCAAGCAGCGCGGCGAATGGTGATAGGCGGGCGATGCACCGGCAGCGCCGGAGGAACGCTAGGATGATCGACAATCCAGCCCAAGAGGCGCAGCACATCATCGATGCGGCGTGGCGCGAGATGCAGCGCTCGCCCTTCGTCCAGCGCGAAATCGGCCGCCCGCTCGAGCAATTTCCCGAGATCGGCGAGGAAGAGGCGCGGCGCCGAGCGGCGCTCGGGGCCGATTTGCTCGCCCGCTCCGAAGCGCTTGCCGATGCGCCGCTCGATGAGGAATTGCGGCTGACGCTGGAGGTGGCGCGCTACCGGTCGGCCGCTTGGGCGCGCGAGGCGGATTGGTACTGGTTGGTCTTCGATCCGATGGGCGTGGGCTTCTATGCCCTCTTCGCGCCCACCGCTTACGCCGGGGGCTTTCTCCTCAACGAGGTTCACACCACGATCAAGTCGGTTGACCTTGCGGCGGAGAAGGGGCGCAGTCGCTATCTCGACCTGCTTTCCGGCTATGCGCGGCTGCTGCAACAACTGCTCGCGCGCACGCAGGGTCAGGCCGATCGCGGAATTCGCATTCCGGGGCCGCAACTGGCCCAGTCGATCGAACTGCTGACCGCGTTCCGCAAGCGTGTGGGAGAAGAACTTCTTGCTGACCACCCCTCGCTTCCTGTGGCGTGCCGCGATGCCGCTGCGCACCGCATCAACGACACGATCATGGCAGGCTACGATGCTTTCATCGCTTTGCTGGAAAGCGCCGCCTACCGCAATCGGGCACCCGAGGCCGTCGGGATCGGTCAATATCCAGGCGGTAGCGAGGTCTATGCCAGCCTCGTGCGGCTGCACACGACGCTCGACCTTACCCCGCGGCAAGTGCACGATCGCGGCCTTGCCCGGATGGACGACGTGCGACGCGACATGGCCGCTCTGTTCGATCGTATCGGCTTTGCCGGGACCCCGGCCGACTATCTCGAGGCGCTAAGTCGCGATCCCCGGTGGCGCGCCTCGGACAGCAACGCGCTGCAAGCGCTATTTCGCCGCTATATCGACCGGCTTGAGCCGCTCATTGCAGACTGCTTCGATTTCCGCCCTACGGCAGGCTACGATGCCGCGCCGCTCCCCGAAGCGCTCGAAGGGTCCATGTCCTTCGGGTTCTATTCGACCCCAAACGCCGATCAGGCCAAGGGGCTTTATCTCTTCAACACCCGCAATCTGACCGCCGGCCCGCTGCCCAACATCGCTGCGCTCAATTATCACGAGCTCGTTCCAGGACATCACTTCCACGAGGCCTCGCAGCGCGAGAATACTTCGCTGCACCCGGTCCGGCAGCTCAGCTTCGTCAACGCCTTCAACGAGGGTTGGGCCGAGTATGCCGCGACGCTGGCGGGTGAGGTGGGCATGTACCGTGAGCCTGAAGAGCAGTTCGGGCGGCTGATGATGGACGCCTTTCTGACGTGCCGCCTCGTCGTCGACACCGGCATGAATGCGCTCGGCTGGTCGCTCGAAGATGCGCGGGACCACATGCGGGCGAACGCCTTCATGCCGGAACAGGAAATCCGCAGTGAATCGATCCGCTATTCCTGCGACATTCCCGGCCAATCCTTGGCTTACAAGCTTGGTGATGAGTTCATTCTCGCCGAGCGCGAGGCGATGCGCACGGCGCTGGGAAACAAGTTCAGCCTGCGTGCCTTCCACAATGCGGTGCTCAAACCTGGCGCCCTGCCGCTCCCGGTGCTCGCCGCCCGCCTGCGGGCCGAGACGCAAAGGGTCATGGCGGCGTGACCGCGAACGGGGCGCCGACCGCTGCCGGACCGATCGATCCCGCTAGACCTGCTGAAGACGCCCCGCATACCACACCCACCTGGCAGAAGGTTACACCCGCGCAGCGGTCGCGGATGCTTGCCATCCTCTTTGCCGTGGGCGTGCTCAATTACGCCGACCGGACCTTGCTCAGCGTCCTGCTCGAGCCGATCAAGGCGGAGTTCGGGGCATCGGACACGATGCTCGGCCTTCTGACGGGCGTCGCCTTCTCGCTGTTCTATGCGACACTCGGCATCCCGGTCGCGCGACTGTCGGACCGGGTCGACCGACCGCGCATCATCGCCGCCATGATCGCAGTTTGGAGCGCGATGAGCATCCTGTGCGGGCTCGCCTCGAGCTTCTGGCTGCTCGCGCTCGCGCGGATCGGGGTAGGGGCAGGGGAGGCGGGGGCGGTGCCCGCTTCGCAAGGGCTGATCGCCGACGCCTATCCGCCAGAGGAACGCGCCAGGGCTCTGTCGATCTACATGCTGAGCTCGACGATAGGCCTGCTGATCGCGACAGTCTGCGGGCCGTGGATCGCCGAGCACTGGGGCTGGCGCGCTGCCTTCGTGACGATTTCTGCGCCAGGACTGCTCATCGTCGGGATCGTCCTGCGCTTCCTGGTCGAGCCTCGCGCCGCCATTGCGCCGACCGCGATGGAGCCTTTCGGCAGCGCCTTCCGGCTGCTGTGGCGCAAGCCAAGCTACCGGGGCATGGTGATCGGCGTCGTGCTCTATTTCCTTCTCGCCTATGGGGCCTTCGTTTTCTTCCCGTCCTATCTTGTCCGCACGCATGGCATGTCGCTCACCGAGGCGGGCACCCTTTTTGGCGTCTCGAACGCGGCCGGGGGATTGGTCGGCACCTACCTTTCCGGCGTGCTGGCGAGCCGCTTCGCGCAAGAGGACCCGCGCTGGTTCCTGCGGCTGCCATCCCTGTGCCTGTTTGCCTGCCTGCCAGTGCTCGCGGTGTTCCTGATGACCGGAAGCGTCTACATCCTGTGGGCGACCCTGCTTCTGGCGACCTTGTTCACCGGCGGCGCTCTCCCCCCGATCTTCGCCGCGCTGCATTTCGTGTGCGGTTCGCAGCGGCGGGCGACTGCGGTCGCCATCATGTTCTTCTTCGCCAATCTCATCGGTCTCGGCCTCGGACCCTTGCTGACCGGCGCGGCGAGCGACATCCTCGCAGCCGGTCGCGGGGAGGGGGAAGGGTTGAGGATCGCGCTTCTGACGACTCTCATGTTGTTCTTGCCCTGCGCACTGGCCCTATGGCGCGCAGGGAACAGGCTCGCCATGGACACCGAAATCTGAGCCCGGGCTTATCGCTCATCAGTTCCCCATTGGAACATACAGTAGTGTATGCTAAGGGCGAAGCCGCGGGTATGGGGCAGGTCTCGGCACCGCAATGTCAGCTTGTCGGGAGAGGAAGACATATGGCGAATGCATTGACGGAGCAGGGGTGGTCCGCGCTCAAGGCCGGTGATGAAATCGGCTACTCAAATTGGCTCACGGTCGACCAGCAGCTTCTCGATCAGTTCGGCAGCGCAACGCTGGATGATGATCCCATGCATCTCGACCCCGAGTGGGCGAAGGAAACCGGGCCCTTCGGCGGAACCATCGCCTTCGGCTTCTGGACCATGTCGACCCTCACCCATTTCTTCCACGAGGCCAGCGGAACCGTAGCGTCCCGCGTGCCCTCCGAGGAAGGATACTATCTCAATTACGGGATGGACCGCCTGCGGCTGATCACGCCGGTCCCCGTCGGCAGCCGCCTCCGGGGCCATTTCAAGGTCGCCAACGTGCGCAACGACGAGAAGAACCGCACCATCGTTACTTTTGACGCGACGATCGAGATCGAAGGGGCCGAACGCCCCGCGCTGGTCGCCAAGTGGCTCTCGATCTGGGTCCGCCCATGAACGAGACTGCGACGCCCGAGCGCATCAGCGATTTCGTGTCGCTCCATGCCCGGCGGCAGCCCGATCGTCAGGCTGCCGTCCTCGGCGGCTGCGCGGTCACTTACGCGGAGCTCGATGCGGCGATGCAGGCCTATGGCCGCGCCATGATCGCGTCCGGCATCAGGAAGGGCGACCGGGTGGCGACGCTGGCGCCACCAGGGATCGAATACCTCGTCACCTTTCTCGCCGCGATCTCGATCGGTGCGATCTGGATCGGGCTCAACCCGGTCTACCAGCTGCGCGAACTGCTGGTCGTGCTGCGCGATGCCAATCCTTCGCTGCTGCTGGCACGCACCCGCATCCGGGACCGGTCCTTCGCCGAAGAGCTCGCGGCTATCGGGGCCGAGATAGGTTCCATCGAGGCGATCGTCGCGATGGACGAAACCGTGCCGGGCGCCGTCGATCTTGACAGCTTCCTCGCGCGCGGTGCGCAAGTGTCCGACGCGGCATACGACGCCGCCCGCCTAAGCCCCGCTCCCGCCGATCCCTGCCTGATCGTCTACACCTCCGGCACGACCGGCACGCCCAAGGGCGCGGTTCTGAGCCACCATGGTCTGGCCGGAACCAGCGTCGAGCAGAACAGGATCTGGCCGGTCGAGGACCTGCGCATCCTCAACTACTTCCCGATCAACCACGTGGGATGCGTCGCCGACGTCACCTGTCCAACGTTGACGGCCGGGGGCTGCCTTGTCTTCCTCGAGAAGTACGACACCGCTGAAAGTCTTCGCCTGATCGAGGAGGAGCGCGTCACCTGCCTGTTGACTGTGCCGAGCGTCTACCAGATGCAGCTTGATCACCCTGATTTCGCCCGGCGCAAGCTTTCGTCGGTCGAACTGATCATCTGGGAGGGGGCGGCTATGCCCCGAGAGATCATCAAACGCCTGCTCGGCTGGTGCGACCGGCTCGCCACCAATTATGGCCTGACCGAAAGCGTGGGCGCGGTCACCGTGCTGCCACCCAGCTCCGACGTCGATGTTCTGGACAGTTCGGTAGGTTTCCCGAATGTCGGCGTCGAGGTGCGGCTCGTCGATCTCGAGGGGAACGTCGTCGAAGGCGAGGGCGAGGGCGAACTCCAGGCCCGCAGCTGCTACAACATGATCGGATATTGGAACAATCCCGAAGCGACCGCGGCGACCATCGTCGACGGCTGGCTGCGCACCGGCGACCTTGCGGCCCGCACGGGGGACGGCCGGTACCGGATCGTGGGCCGCCTCAAGGAGATGTACAAGTCGGGCGGCTACAACATCTATCCGCGCGAGGTCGAGACCGTCATCGAAGCGATCCCGGGCGTCGCGCTGGCTGCCGTCGTAGGTGTACCCGACCCCCTCTGGCAGGAAGTCGGCATCGCCTTTGTAATCGCCGACGACGGAGTGGATGCCGACGCGATCATCGAGCACTGCCGCACGCGGCTCGCCAACTACAAGATTCCCAAGCGGGTTTTTGTGCGCAAGGAATTGCCGCTGTTGCCGATCGGCAAGGTCGATAAAGCCGCGCTTCGCCGCCTGCATGCTGAGGAAGAGGCCTAGCACGATCGAGGCGGGGCGGGCCTCGTTTACGGGCATGGCTCCCGTCTCGACGCGGGCGGGGCATGTGAAGCTATGGACAACCGGCCAAGGAGGAGGCCAGCGCGGATCGGTGCGCTGGCGAGGCCTGATCGGCGACAATCCTGGGTTTTCGCCCCTTCGTGCCCATCGTCAGTCAGGCTCGCGAATGCCATTGCAACCCACTTCTGCACCAGCTTGATAGAGGCGAGGGCGTGCTGGTCGCGGTGGACGATCATCCACGGCTCCCTGACCGGGAGAGGAGCACGGAGCTGCAGTTCGACGAGCCCGCCGGCGCGGATCGTGACCGCATCGGCGAGCCCATGGCGCGCCACGCGCAGCATCTGTTCGGCGAGCGGCGCAGCGGCCTCGGCAATAGCGAGCCCGGACTCGGTCAGACGCGCCCCATCAGTGCGGCGGTCGACCAGTTGCAGCCCCAGCGCGTTCTCGAGCACGTCGATGCGCCGCGACACGGTCGAGATCGCCACGCCGCGCGCCCGCGCCGCTGAGCGCGCCGGCGTCGCGGATCGCAATGAGATCGCCGAGGTCCTGGGGATCGAGCATCACGCCAAATGCCTTGCGTCTGCAAAAACGTGTTTTGCCATAATGCAAGGCGCGTGTCGCGCGGTAAGCGCATAGAGAAGGGGTGCCGCCAAGGGAGGGCCGGATCATGGACACCACCGCCGAATTTCGACGCACCCGCACCGCCGGCTTCTGGCTGGCGCTGCTGATGGCCGGATTGCAGGGGGTGAATGCGGTGCGCACCGCACTCGATCCGCAGGGATTTGCCGCCTACATGGGGCTGCCGGTCGACCAGCGCAGCGCGCTGGGATGGGTGCAGGTCTATGGCCTGCGCGCGGGCTTCGTCGCGCTGCTCACCGCCATCCTGCTCGCTCGGTCAGACTTCGCCGCGCTGCGCTGGATGGCGCTGGCAGCGCTGCTCATGCCGCTCGGCGATGCCTCGCTCGCGGCGGGCGCGGGCGCGGCGACGCCGATCGTCGCGCGGCACATAGCCATCGCGATGTTCCTGCTGGTCGCTTCTCATTTTCTCGCCCGCGCTGCCCGGGCGCAGGAGGCGTTGGCATGACCGGGGTGCTGACCCGCCTCGGCGCGCGGCTCGACACCTGGGGCGGGGCGGCGAAGATGGCGCGGTTTCGCACCGGCTGGCCCGCAACCGCCACGCCGCAGGTGCAGTTTCACCGGACGCCCAAGGTGCAGTATCGCTATCTCGCAGCAGGCAGCGGGCCGACGATCGTCTTCACCTGCGACCCGCCGATGACGATCGAGGTCTACGGTCCGCTGATCGCGGCCTTCGCGCCCCATTTCCGCGTCGTCGTGGTCGAACTGCCGGCAATGGGCTTTTCCGCCGCGACCGGCGATTTCGGCTTCGGCTTCACCGAGACAAACGACGACCTCGCCGGCTTCCTGCGCGCAGTCGCGGGCGAAGGCAGCATCTTCGCCTTTTCCTGCGCCGCCAGCCTCGCCGCGCTCGACATCGCGGCGCGGATGCCGGAACTCGCCTCGCACCTGTGCCTGATCCAGGGCGGCGGGACGGAGGCCTTCGCGCTCTGGAAGGCGGGGCGCGATCCCAAGGGCATTCTCGCACGCCCGATCGTTGGCCAGTTGGCGATGGCGCGCATGGCACCGAAACGCATGCCGCAGTGGTATGCGCTGTCGGTCGGGCGCAGGGAGCAGATCGATCACTTCTGCACTTGCGCCGAACGTTCCTTCGAGCACGGTGCGATGTGGTCGCTGGCGAGTGCCTATCAGATCTACATGAGCCGGGAAGGCGAGTTGCCCTGCCCGCCGCAGCCGATCCTGTCGATCTGGGGCAGCGCCGACCGGTCTCACCCGGCGCGCAACGCGCACTCGCTGGCGCGGCTTTACGAGGGTGTGGAAAGCGTGACCTTCGCGGATCTCGGGCACACACCCGAACTCGAGGCGCCCGAGCGCGTGCTCGCGGCGATCCGCAATTTCGTGGGGGCGCGGTGATGTCCGCCGGAGCGAGCATTCCGCTAGGCTGGGAGCCGCACTTCCGCAAAAGCCCCGTCACCGACCCGTGGGAACCGCTCTACGCCCTGCGCCAATCCGAGACCTTCTGCCTCGGCCTGCGGATCGCCGAGCCGCATTGCAACGCGCGCGGCCTGCTGCATGGCGCCGTCATCACGGCGCTCGCCGACAATGCGATGGGCCTTTCCTGCGTGCTCGGGATGGAGAATGCCTCGGCGCTGACCGTCAGCCTCTCGGTCGATTTTCTCTCGGTCGGGCGGATCGGGCGGTGGCTGGAAGTGCGCGCCATGCCCGCGAAGCTCGGCCGCACGCTCGGCTTCGCCGATGCGCGGGTGCTCGCCGACGGGGAGGCGATCGCGAAGGCTTCGGGCACCTTCCGGTTTGCGGCGCGGCCCGCGTCCGCCTAGGCAGGCCAAGCAGAGCGGCCGAGCAGGCGGGGAGTTTTCCGTAATGATGAGGAAGAGTTGCATGGAAAAAGCCGTCCTCAATGCTTTGCGCAAGGTCGCTATCGGCCTGTCTCCGGTCTTTCTGGCAGTTTCATGGACCACACCTGCCCTCTCACAGCCAAGACGAGTGGCCTCAGAAGGTCCCGAAGTGCCCTTTTCGGCAGCCGACCGGATGCTGATCGCCGCGCAGATCAACCATGTCGTGAAAAGCTACTTCGCGCACTGGGAGGGGCTCCCGCCGGATTACGACTGGGACGCAAGATTTGCCGACTATCTCAAGGAGGCGCTGGCCGCGCCCGACCGGCGCGGGTTCAGCCTCGCGACGATGCGGCTGATCGCCAGCCTGAACAACGGTCACAGCACCTTTTACGACGATGTGCTCGACGGCGAGCCATACCTGCCGTTTCATGCACGGCCGGTCGAGAGCAAGTGGGCGGTCACGAGCAGTTTCATCCCCGAGGTTTCGCCCGGCGATGTCATTACCGCCGTCGACGGCGTGCCGATCGATCGCTGGCTCGCGCCGAGCCGCGCGATCGTTGCCCAATCGGATGCACGCGCGAGGGATCGGCTCGTTCTGCTTCAGGGCCGCGCGCTCTGGCCGCAGACGTTCCGGCTAGGACTCGCTTCGGGCAAGACCATCACTATCGACCGATCTGCGCCGCGTGGTGAGCGGCGCCCCCAGCGCAAGCCTTTCGAGGTCGAGACTACGGTCCGTGCCGACGGCTTGGTAGTGATCCGGATCCCGAGCTTCGACGACCCTAAGTTCGAAACGGCCGCCGTAGCGGCGGTAAAGGCCCATGCGGGCGCCCCGCTCATTCTGTTCGATGTGCGCGGCAACGGCGGGGGCAGCACGCCTTCGGTCCTGCTCGCGACGATCATGAATCAGCCTTATGCGGGCACCATCGTCAATACCCCGATGACCATTGCCGAAAACGACGCCCGGGCCTCGTTCGACCCTGCCGCCGCGCCGCCGCGACTCATGATGCGCTATGGCCCCGACCGAACCCCGCCTGCCCCCGATGCAATTGCGGGGCCGATGGCGGTGCTGATGGATGGCGATTGCGGATCGGCCTGCGAGGATTTCGTGATTCGCTTCCAGTCCGGCAAGCGCGGGCCGCTGCTGGGCGAATCAAGCGTCGGGTCGACCGGGCAGCCCTATTTCGTCCAGTGGCCGCAATGGAAGATGTCGCTGCGTATTTCGACGAAGCGCGAATATCTGCCCGATGGCCGCCCGTTCGAAGGCGTAGGCGTAACGCCGGATGTTCAGATTCCGGGCCTGATCACCGATCTGACCGCGTCCGGCGACCCGCAGCTCGAACGCGCGATCCTTGCGGCGCGTGCCTTCAAACCGTGATCGATCCGGCCGACCTCAGCCAAGGCAAGCTTGTGATGATTAAAGTGTCCGAAACTCTGCAAACGCCGCATAGTCACAGCCTCGGCGGGGGCGGCCAGTGCTGACTTGATTTTGCGATGACAGTGGCGGGGCTGCTGGTGTCGACTGGATCATTCTGCGTAGCGCTCCATACCTGCCCACACGCTCGAGACGCTGGTCCACGCCAAAGAAAGGCTGGTACGCGCAGTCGAAACTGTTCCTGCAATATGATTGATGCGTATTGGCACTTTTTTGATTCTTGATATCGCTTGAAGGCCATATCATTTGCGGGAGATAGACAATTGTCTGGGGCTTCTAACCCCAAATCCATTTGGTCATCTGCCCGCAACACATTTCTCTTCCATCGGTAGCAACCTCGCCAGTTGGAAAAAATACATCGGAAAATCAAGGGTCTGCTACGGATCGCCGACTACTGGACGCGCGCGATGCTCGCTTGGCGGCACAAGCAGACCAGAGCCTTGCGACAACAACGCTGATCCGAGCACTTGGCAGCGGGAGCACACGCGAGGCGAGCCGATCCGGCCTAGCCATGCCGGCCACGGTGCCAACCGCAGACGCCGGGCGTGCGCTCGCTGTTCCGGAACGTGCGCGGGACTGGTGATGACGCGCCGTAACCACTCGGCGCGCGCCTTGATACTTTTCGCGGCCCGAGCAGAGTTCCACGAGCTTCGGGCCAAGCTTTCCAAGGGTGAGGTCTACAGGCACTTCTCGTCCGCAGATGGACTTTGCCAGTGTTTCACCGATTGCGGTGCCGACAGCGAGACGCCGAAGCCAACCGACTGTGGGTAAAGAAAAATGCATTTTGACCATTGCTGAACGCGTGAAGGCCGCCTTGCGATCGATCGCGACATTCGCCGAAGCTATGGAAGCGGATCCGCTCCATGCGATCAACCGACGCCCTGCGCGGCTCAAAGCCGAGGTATTAGCTACGTACGAAGGGGTAGAGAAAAGCCCGAGCGATCATCACCAATTGGCTTCCTCGGAGCTGGGCCGTGACAGAGCTGAACGCTGAACCCGCTCGGCGCCCGGCAATAGGCGCTGCGCTGCGGCAACTTTCCCGAAGGCGAACAAACTCGGCATAAAGATCAGGGTCTTGGGAGCGACTGTCCCCTACGGCCGACTGCTTGTCAGTTTCGCGGTTCTCCACGCCTTCAAGGTCATTCCGGGGCTTGAAGAAGCCCGCGACGCTGGGCGATGAGCACGGCTGCGGTGCGATCGCGGCAATCGAGCTTGTCGAAGATATGTTCGAGATGCGAGCGTACCGTGCCTGGGCTAATGCCCAACGATCTTGCTATGGCCTTGGTGGTGCACCCTTTTGCGAGTTCGGCAAGCACTTCCCGCTCGCGGGCGGTAAGCGCCGGCCGCAAGGCCGCTTCGGCCAGCCTGTCGGCGACCGCGTGGGGCACCACGCGCTGGCCCGCATGAACCGCCCTGATCGCGCCGAGGAGTTCCTCGTCGCTCGCCGACTTGAGCAGATAGGCGCGTGCACCTGCCCGCAGCGCTTTCAGCACGCTGTCTTCGGCAAGGAAAGTCGTCAGTATCACTGTGCGCGTGGCAGGCAATTCGCGGGTTATCTCCCCGAGAACTTCGATGGCGGACCGACCGGGCATGCGCAGGTCGCTGACGAGCACATCCGGACGGACCGACATGCAGAGCGCCGCCATCTCCTGCGCGTCGCATGCCTGCCCGACACAGGCCAAATCGGGTTCCCCATCAATCAGCGCCGCCAATCCGCGCCGCACCGAAGGATGATCGTCAGCCACCACGACACGAATCGCCGCCGCGGTCATGCTGGCACCTCCACGCATATTCGCGTACCCTTGCCAGGCTGGCTCTCGAGCGCAAGCGTGCCGCCGATGCGTTCGGCGCGCTCGCGCATGCCAAGCAGACCCCAGTGTCCACCGAGCGCAGAGCGAGACGCGTCGACCGCAAAGCCCTTGCCATTGTCCTCGATCGACAGGCGGATGCCCTTGGCACTCGAATGTCCCGCCACAGTGATTTCGCTTGCGCCGCCGTGCAGGATGGCATTGCGGACGGCTTCCTGGACAACCCGGCCAAGCGCGTCGAGCACCGCAGAAGGATGCTCATCCCAAGATCCCGACAGGTCAAGGTGGCTTGTGACGCCCGCTTCTCGGGTGTGCTGGTCGACGAACCGTTCGAGCATGGCGGCGAAACCGCCTTCCCTGGCTTCAGGCTCGGCGCGCATGTCCCATACTGCATCGCGTGCCTCGCTCAGGCTGCGCCGCGCTTCGGCGGCAATTTTGGCGAGTTGCCGATGGCTCTCCTCCCCGGATCGCGCGGCCTTGCGGGCGGCGGCCTGCACCTGCATCGCCAGCCCGGCAAGGCTTTGCAGCAGAGTGTCGTGCATGTCGCGCGCGATGCGGGTGCGTTCGTCGAGGATCGCGGCGTGCCGATCCCTGACCGTTGCCATACGGATACGATAGGCAAGCACTGCAAGACCCGCGAACAGGGAGAGGCACAGCGCAACGAACCAGGGCCGCGCATAAAGGGGGGGCATCTGGACGATGATCGCGAGCCCCCGTGTGATCGTCTCCGGGCCGTCGCCAATGCGGGTTGCGACGTCGAACCGGTATTCGCCAGGCGGCAGATTGGTGTAGGCGGCTTCGGCGATCTCGGTGCTGACCCAGCCGTCATCGAAGCCGTCGAGGCGATAACGGTAACGCAGCACCGAGGCGTCGGACAGTGCCGTAGCGGCAAAGCGAATATCCAGCCGCGGCCGATCCGACCTTAGCTGCACCTCGCGCCCCGTTCCCTGATCGATGCCTCCGACGGCTATTCGCAGCAGCCGGGCGCGCGGTGCCGGTTTGCGCGCGTCGAGCGCCGCCTGGTCGATGACTGCGAGCCCGCGCGTGGTGGCAAACCAGAGTCGGCCGGTCGTGTCGATGAGGCTGCCGGGCGATGCCCAAACCGGGGTGCCTTCGATGCCGTCAGACTTGCCGACCGGGCGGAACGGAAGAGCGCGACCCGCCGTGCTCGCAGCCGCCACGAAATCGGTCTTGCTGAACCTGGCAATGCCCAGTTCCCCGGCGACCCAGATCGCACCGGAAGGATCGGGCTGCACCGCGAACCCCGCTGCGAAGGGTGCAGTGCCCCCGGACAGCGACGATAATTGACTGGCCGAATACCGGCTGACGCCGCGCCGCGACCCGATCCAAATGTCGCCGTCGCGGTCCTGCGCAAAAGACATGACGAGAGCGCCCGGAATGGCGGTCTCGTCCAGAAGCTCTGCCGGTTGGCCGTCGCGCCAGATCGATGCACCGCCCTGGCCGCCGATCCAGATCGATCCGTCCCGCGCTTCGAACAAGGCCGTGATCCCGCCTCTCGGCAGGTCTTTTGTATCGCGAAACAGGGTCCAGCGCCCGTCGCGCTCGCGCCGCGCGAGCCCGTCGGCGAAGGTGCCCACCCATACCCGGCCCTTGCTATCTTCGATCATGGTGATGACCGTGGCACTGGCGGCACGGGCCCACCCCCCCGCCAGTCGGAAACGTCCGCCCGACCATTGCCCCACGCCGATGCCGTTGATCGCAACCCAAGGTCCGTTGCGGCCGCAAGCGAGGCCGAAGAGCTGGGTTCCGGGGAGGCCCTCGATACGCTCGAACCTATCGCGGTCGCCGCGTGGCCGGACCGAAAGGCCGCGACTGTCGTTCGCAGACCAGATCGCACCCTCGCGGTCGCGGCAGATCAAACCTCCTGCGTTGACGGGCAGCCCGTCTGCGACATCGAGAGTGAAGGCCGCGCGCCTGGTCAGAACGAGGATGCCTGCCGTCGTGCCCGCCCAGAGCGATCCCTCTCGGTCCCGCCTGAGCAGCTTGACCGGCTCTCCGAAGGTCGCGCCGGCGCGATCGACCAGCGCGAGCCCTGTGGGCGTCAGACGCCCCAGGCCAGCGTTGAGACCGACCCACACGGCACCGTCGTCCAGCGCAAGCGAGCGCACCCAGGCACTTTGAGGCGCAGGGCCGAGCGGGACAGGGACCGCACGGCCCGAGCGGCTCAGCCGGAACAGGCCCCCCTGGGTGCCGATCAGCAGGTCGCCGCCCGGCACGATCACAAGCGCCGTCACGGCGGCGGCGGGCAGGCCGGCTTCAGCGGCCCACTTGCGCCTGACCCCGTCAGGGCCGACCGATAGCAACTCGCCTGTCCCGAGCCCCGCCAGCACACGGTCAGTCCGGCCATCATTAATCAAGGCCTGGATGCGCTGGCCTTGCGTTCCCGGCACAGGTCTGAATCGCGCCGCGCCTGGATCGCGCACGATCAGGCCCCGGCTCCCGCTCGCAACCCAGACATGGCCCGAAGCGGAGATCTGAACTGCGCCGATGTCGGGATCCGGCACGCCTTGTGACTTCCCGAACACTTGCCATCGTCCGGCCTGGAACAGGGCCAGTCCATTCGCGGTGCCGGCCCAGATCCCACCGCCCGCATCCTGTGCAAGCGCATTGATCCGCGCCTCGGGAAGCGCACCTTCCGGCCCCGGCTGATCGCGCACCGCGATCAGGTTGGCGCCATCGTAGATGTAGAGCCCGCCAAGCGTCCCGATCCAGAGGCGACCATCGCGAGCTTCGAGGATGGCCTGGATATTGTCGTTGACGAGCCCGTCGTCAGAACTGATCAGCCGCTGGCTGTATTGCGTGGGCGCCCGCACGATTGCGGACGGCTTGGTGGAGGCCAAGCTTGGTCCGACGAGCCCGAGGAGCAGGAGACACAGGGCGGAGTTTACAGTCTTGGACAAACGCCCGGCGCCGCGCACTTTCCTTGTCCCTTCCAAATCAGCGCCTGCGAGTGCGGCATCGTCGCCTTCGTCGAGGGGCGAGACCGTCCTGTGGTCCTTCATCCTACACATTGCCCGGGGCGTGCCAACGCCAAACAGAAGCGGTTCGACAGCAAGTCCCTCCGCTTACCTTTTCTCGGACGGCTCCTTCGCGCATCCGTAATTTGACGGAGAAACCAGTGGGTCATCGGCCCGGCGCGCACCCGCAGAGTCTGCGCTACTTCCATCGACAAGGAGGCACGCGGACGGTGATGACGGCAATGGAAGATCCCCTGCTCGCCGAGACGCTGCGTGCAGCGCCAATCTTCGGGCATCTGCCCGAGGAAAGCGACGCCTGCTTTGCGGTCCTTCGCCGCGGGGCGATCCGCGATTTCGAGCGGGGCGATCTCGTCCTTGCGCGCAGCGACAACGATCACGCCGTCTTCTTGCTTCAGGGCGCTGTCCGGTCAGGCGAACACGGTGCACCCGTATCGGCGCCCGGTGCCTATTTCGGGGTGTTCGAGCTGATCGCGCATCGCAGCGTCGATCGGGACGTGGTCGCCCTTGGCCCGGTGCGTGCCTTCGAGCTGGAGCGTGCCACATTGAATGACCTGCTCGACACGTGTCCCAGCCTTGTGGCGCGCCTGCTTACCGATTGCGCCCACCGACTTCTGTCGAAGGAAATCCGTCATGATTGATGCACAGCAAGCTTCTGCCAGACCGCAACGCAAATCGATAGCGAAGGGCCGATTGCTGATCGGCGGACAGTGGCGCGATGCCGCCTCGGGTGAGACGATCGACAACTTGGACCCCACGACCGAGGAAGTCACCACCACCGTTGCGAAGGCCAGCGTCGATGAGACCGATGCTGCCGTTGATGCTGCCCACAGTGCTTTCGAGGAAGGCCCGTGGGGCAGGATGCATCACGAGGAACGTGCCAAGATCCTGTTTCGCATGGCCGACCTGATGGACGAACGCGCCGACGACTTCGCCATCCGCGAAGCGATGGACATGGGCATGCCCTACAAGGACTTCCGCGAGGTCATCATGCCGCATTGCTCAGGCCTGTTCCGCTTCTTCGGCGGACTGGCGATGAGCGCGATGAACGGCAGCTACCGCTCCAGCTATGAACAGGACATCCGCATCCTGACCCGGCGTGAGCCGCTGGGGGTGGTTGCGGCAATCACCCCGTTCAACTTCCCGCTGGCGCTGTCGTGCTCCAAGATCGCGCCCGCTCTCGCAGCGGGCAACACGCTGGTTCACAAGCCCGCGTCCGATACGCCGCTCACTGCGCTGGCGCTGGCGCAGGTGGCGGTCGACGCTGGAGTGCCCGAAGGTGTCTACAACCTCATTACCGGCCCCGGAGGAAGCCTTGGCGATGCGCTGGTCAGGAACCCGAAGGTCGAAAAGGTCGCCTTCACCGGCTCCACCGGCGTCGGGCAAGGCATCATGCGACAGGGTGCCGACACGATGAAGCACCTGACGATGGAACTGGGCGGCAAGTCGCCCAACATCGTGTTCGCCGACGCGGATATGGAAGCTGCGCTTCAGGCGGCCTTCTGGGGCATTTTCTGGAACAAGGGCGAAGTCTGTGTCGCGGGTAGCCGCATCCTGGTCGAGCGGCCCATATACGACGAATTCGTCGAGCGCCTGTCGCGCATGGCGAACCAGGCGGTGCTCGGCGATCCGCTCGATCCGGCCACCCAGATCGGCCCGATCGCCAGCCGGGCCGAATACGACAAGGTCCTCCGCTATGTCGAGGCGGGCAGGAACTCGAGCGCGCGGCTCACGGCTGGCGGCGGCACCCGGCAGATTGGCGGCAAAGGGCTGTTCATCGAGGCAACGGTGTTTGCCGATGCGACAAACGAGATGACCATCAGCCGCGAGGAAATCTTCGGACCAGTCGTTCCCGTCATCCCGTTCGAGGGCGAAGACGACGCAATTCGGATCGCCAACGACACGCCCTATGGCCTCGCGTCGGGCATCCAGACCGGCGACATCGGCCGCGCGCTGCGGCTCGCGGATCGCATCAAGGCGGGCACGGTGTGGCTCAACACCTGGCACAAATATCACCCCAACGCGCCTTTCGGCGGCTTCAAGATGTCCGGTTATGGCCGCGAGCAAGGAGCCGAGGCGCTGGAGAACTACAGCCAGTACAAAACCATCTGGGCCAATTTGGGCTGAACCAGAGCCCGCTCACTCCTGACGAAGGACCAAGACCATGAGTTCCAAGGCACACATGTTTGCAGCTCTTGCCATTGCCTTTTCTGGCACGATGGCTTCAACCGTCGAAGCCCAGGTTTCGGTCGGGCAGCGGTTCGAGCGCGCACCCTGCACGGACGGCACGCCCGTGTCGGCCGAGGTGCAGAAGGCCAACGCCGCCGTCGTGCGCGCCTTTGTCGAACAGGGACTGGGGCGCGGCGATCTCACCGCCTTCGATCGCTTTGTGGCGCCTGATGTCTGGGTCTCGACCGGCCTCAAGCCCGGCGCGCCGATCACCAGCCGCGACGAATACAAGAACGTCGTCGCCTCCACCCTGGCGGTCGCCCTGTCGCCCGACAACGCGACGCTCGACATCGAGGAGCTGCTGACGACCACCGATGGCAGAATTATCGTGAGGTTCATCGCGCGTGCCGACCATACTGGCGACCTTTACAATGTGCCCGCCACCGGCCGCCGCCTCACGCTGGCCGAGACCCATCTGATGTGCGTCCGCGACGGCAAGATCGTCGAGAACTATGTCGGCGGCCTCAATCCGCTTCAGTGGGAGATGATCTATTCCGACGAGATCGGCCGGGCGGTGCTGCCATGAGCGGCGAACGCGCCCCGATCGGCTTTGCCTCGCATCCGGACGCCGTTTGGCTGATCACCGGCTGCTCGTCGGGTTTCGGCAAGGAACTTTCGGCGCTGGTCGCGCGGCGCGGCTTCAGGCTGGTGGCGACCGCGCGCAACCCGGCGGACCTCGGTCACTTGACCGACGATGATGCGCGCATCGTCAAGATAGCGTTGGACGTGACGAGACCCGACACCATCGCAGCCGCAGTAGCGGGGGCAATCGAGCGGTTCGGCGGGATCGATGTCGTCGTCAACAATGCCGGGATTGGTGTGGTCGGCCCGCTCGAGGACATCACCGAAGAGCAGACACGGCTCCAGTTTGAAATCAACGTCTTCGGCGTGCTCAATGTCGTTCGCGCGACCGCGCCGCTGTTCCGCGCGCAGCAGCAAGGGCTCTACATCAATTTTGCCTCGATGGCGGGCGAGCGCAGCTATTGGAGCCTCGGCATTTACGCCGCATCCAAGTTTGCGGTCGAGGGTCTGTCGGAGGCCATCGTGCAGGAGATGACGCCACACGGGGTCTCGGCGCTGATCGTCGAGCCGGGCCCGTTCGACACGGAATGGTTCGGCAAGAATGCGGTATGGGCGCCTGAGCACCGTGACCGCTATCCGGATACCTGGGCGATGGCCGACGGCATGAAGCAGGTCTACGGCGACCGGGCGATCGTCGGCGATCCTGCGCGCGCGGCCGAGGCCATTCTGGCCGCCATCGCGCTCGATCCGCCGCCGCTGCGGCTGCCCTTGCACGAATATGCGCTAGCCTCGATCCGCGACAAGATCGCGGCGCTCGAGACCGATCTCGCTCTCACACAGGGCCTCAGCCTCGCCGTCCACTATCCCGAGGAGCAATCCTCGCCCGCTGCCACGGATGAAGCCCCCCAGCCGGAGACGCTGCCATGAGAATCGGCATCATCGGCGCCGGGAACATCGGCGGAACTTTGGGTGGGTTGCTGGAAGCCGCCGGGCATGACATTCGCTTCGGGGTCCGCAATCCTGACGCTGCCAGGCCCCGGTCGGGACCAGTGGCCGAGGCCGCGGCCTTCGGCGAGGTCGTCATCTTCGCCGGCCCTTTCGGCGCATGGCCCAGCTTTGCCGGCGACCATGCAGCGCATCTCGCCGGCAAGGTCGTCATCGACGCGTCCAACCCAGTGGCCGAGCGCGACGGATCGGTGGCGCTCGATGTGATCGCCTCGGGTCGAGGTGCCGCAGCCTTCGTTGCCAGCCTCCTCCCGGAGAGCGAAGTCGTAAAGGCCTTCAACACCATCTATTGGGTGGTGCTGCGCGACGAGGCGGGCCGCGAGGGCGAAAAGCTGGCGATGCCCATCGCGGCCGACCTGGAGCGGGGCCGCTCGTCGGCCGTACGACTGGCGAGGGATGCGGGCTTCGATCCCGTCATCGTCGGCGGGCTCGATCGCTCGATCCAGCTGGATCCGGGTAGCGCCATTTATGCGAAGTCCTTGACCGCAGATGGCGTGCGCGACACGCTCGGGCTGACTGCTGGGGAGGACGCATGAAGATCGGCATCATCGGTGCGGGCAACGTCGGCACGGGCCTCGGTAAGCGGCTGGCGTTGAAGAGGCACGAAATCGTCGTCAGCTTCGCACGTACGCCCGACAAGGTCGCCGCGGCAGCAGAGATGATCGGCCAGGGCGCGAGGGCAGGAACGCCAGAAGAGGCTGCGCGCCACGGCGAAGTGGTGATCATCGCCACGCCTTGGGCTGCCACGCTGGATGCCGTCCGCTCCGCCGCACCATGGCTCGCAGGCAAGGTCGTCTGGGACGCCACCAACCCGCTCAAGCCAGACATGAGCGGTCTGGAGATCGGCACGACCACGAGCGGCGGCGAGGAAGTGGCGCGAGCGGCGTCTGGCGCGAGGGTAGTCAAGGCCGTGCCGCCCTTCGCTGAGGTGCTGAAGTCCGGCGTGATGGAAATCGGCGGCCAGCTTCCCGGGGTGTTCGTCAACGGCGACGATGCCGAGGCGCGCAAGACGATCCTTGCGCTGCTCGATGATGTTCCTGTCGCCGGCGTCGATGCAGGCCCGCTGTCGAACGCACGCTACACCGAACCACTCGGTATGCTGCTGGTGCAGCTGGCCTACGTCGAAGGGATGGGGGCGCGGATCGGCGCTGCGCTTGTTCGCTAAGGAGAATGCCAATGGCCGAACACACGTTTGACGGGCAACGAATATGTGTCGTGGGCGGCACGGCGGGCATCGGTCTGGCCATTGCGCGAAGCCTATCCAGCAACGGTGCCCAAGTCATCATCGTGGGCAGGGACCGGGACAAGGCACGCACGGTGGCCGAGAGCATCGGTCCTGGCGTGGAAGGCCGGGGAGCCGATGTCATGGATGCCGCAAAGGTCGAAGCCCTTTTCGGGGCCGTTGGCGCGGTCGATCATCTCGTCGTCACCGCGGCGCAGGTGCGCGGCGGAATGTTTCGAGATGGACCTCTCGCCGACGCGCGCTTTACGATGGAGGGCAAGTTCTGGTCGCAGTATATGTGCGCACGTCATGCGCAGGTGCGACGCTCGATCCTACTGTTTTCCGGCACTCTCAGCCGGAAGCCGATGCTGGGAACGTCGATCATCGGCGCGGTCAATGGCGCGATCGAGGCGCTGTGTCGGTCGCTTGCGGTCGAACTCGCCCCGGTGAGGGTCAACGTCATCGCTCCCGGGCTTGTGCGGGACACGGATGCCTATGCTGGGATGCCGGACGATGCGGTTGCCGCCATGGTCGCGGAAGCTGCCGACAAGCTCCCCGCCCGGCTAGTGGGTGACGGCGCTGCTGTTGCCGGGATGGCGTGCGCCGTGCTCGCCTCGACCTATGTAACAGGTGCTACGATTGATATCGATGGCGGCGGACTGCTTATCTGAATTGCGTCAGCGCCGGCCAGACGCGGCAAAGACGTATAGCAATCGAAGCAAGTCAATCACCGGTGCTTCGCTCTTAGGGCAGAGCCCGCTGTATAGATTGTCGCCGGGTCTCTCGTTCCCCGGTCAGTCATAGTGGAATTTGACATGGTGCCCACGCGGGTGTTCGCGCGGGTCGTAGCCCGTTATCGGCACCTCCCATTTGGTGCCTTGGTTGTAAGTGTGGGCGGAATAGGCGCAGGTTGCCGACAAACCGAAGAGGGGAAAGGCCGTCGCGGCGAGACGTGTGCGCTGGATCATGCCGGCTCGACACGCGCACCGCCGCCCATGTGCGAACGCCAATGCTGCTACCTCGGCAAGGGGCTTATCTTTAAGCTTGCTGACCCTGTCTTGGCAGAGTTTTGAGGAAATCATGGGCAGGGATCACTATCGTTCCTAAAATTCTGACATCGCTTCCTTTTTTTGGACCTCTCAGTCGGACACGCTCTCCGTCGATAGCCTTTCCCGCACGATCCGCGTGCGATGTGATCCATTTCGACTGGACCCTGCTCGTCCGTGCCAATGGCGGGGCGGAGGTGACCGGCGCCGGCGGCCAAGGCATCGTGAGCGCCGATCGGCTCACTCGAGAGAGAACTCACCCGTTACGCCTTCCGCTTCTGCGGAGGGCGCGATCCAGAGCCGGAACTTCCCGGGCTCGACGGTCGGCTGCATGTTCTGGCCGACGAAGGTCAGGTCATCGCGGCGCAGCGTGAAGGCGACGCGCTTGCTCTCGCCGGGCTCAAGCGCGACCCGCTGGAACGCCTTCAGTTCGCGCACCGGGCGGGTGATGCTGGCTGCCTGATCCCGCACGTAGAGCTGCACCACCTCCGTCGCCGGGCGCTTCCCGGCGTTGGTCACGGTCGCCGCCACGGTCAGTTCGCCGCCAGCGGGCAGGGAGGTGCCGTCGCCCTTATGTGCCGAGTAGACGATCCGGCCATAGGTGAGCCCGTGGCCGAAGGGATAGAGCGCGCCATTGGGCGCTTCGCGATAGTGCGCCCTGTAAGGCTGGCGCTGCCCGGGGGGATTGGGCCGACCGGTTTTCTTGTGCGCGTAGTGATAGGGCTGCTGACCGCTCGCATGGGGGAAGCTGACCGGAAGGCGCGCCGACGGCCCCTCGATCCCGAACAGAACATCGGCAGTGGCAGGGCCCGACATCGAGCCAAGAAACCAGGTGGCGAGGATCGCGGGCGCGTCCCTCACCGCGCCCTCGAGCACGAGACCGCGGCCGTGGCGCAGCAGCACGACAAGCGGCTTGCCGGTTGCCGCCACCGCCTCGGCGAGCGCCATCTGCGGCGCGGGGATGCCAATGTCGACCCGCGACTGCGCCTCGCCCGACATTTGCTGGCTTTCGCCAACCGCGAGGATGACGACGTCGGCGGCCTCGGCGGCAGCGACGGCCGCCGCGATGCCGCCCGGGATGGCCTCTTCGATCCCGCTGCCGTCGACCGCTTCGACCAGCGCCGGATCGGCGACCAGCTCGCGCACGCCGGTCAGAAGGTCGACCGCTTCGGCGTCCGATCCGTAGACGTTCCAGGGGCCGATCAGCTCGCGCTACCCCTGCACGAAGGGGCCGATGAGCGCGATGCGCTTGCCCTTGCGCGGCAGCGGCAGCAGGTCGCCTTCGTTCCTGAGCAGCACGATCGAGCGCCGCGCCGCCTCGCGCGCGAGCATGAGATGCGCACGCGTGCGCACCCGCGTCCGCTCGCGCCGCGGATCGATGCGGCGGAAGGGATTGTCGAACAGGCCGAGCTTGACCTTGAGCGCCAGCACTCGCCGCACCGCCTCGTCGAGCCGGGCGATCGGCACCTCGCCCGCTTCGATCAGCCCGGGCAGGTGATCGCGGTAGAAGCCAGATTGCATCGACATGTCCACGCCCGCGAGCAAGGCGAGCTTCGCCGCCTCGCGGGCATCGGCGGCAAAGCCGTGGTCGATGAGTTCCAGATCGGCGGTGTAGTCCGAGATGACCAGCCCGCCGAAGTTCCACTCGCGCCGGAGCACCTCGGTCAATAGCCAGGGATTGGCGGTCGCGGGGATGCCCGACAGCTCGTTGAACGAGGCCATGATCGTCGCGGCATCGGCGTCGATGGCGGCCTCGAAAGGCGGGAAATAGACCTCGCGCAGGGTGCGTTCCGAGACGTCGACCGTATTGTAGTCGAGCCCGCCCTCGGCAGCGCCATATGCGGCGAAGTGCTTGGCGCAGGCGGCCATCGCGTCCTCTGCGGCAAGGCCCCGAGGCCCCTGGAACCCGCGCACGCGCGCGGCGGCCATGAGGCGGCCGAGCAGCACGTCCTCGCCCGCCCCCTCGATCCCGCGGCCCCAGCGCTGGTCGCGTGCGATGTCGACCATCGGCGCGAAGTTCCAGTCGATGCCCGCGGCGGTCGCCTCGATCGCGGCGATCCGCGCAGTGCGCTCGGCGAGGTCGGGATCGAAGCTGCCCGCCTCTGCAAGCGGCATGGGAAAGACGGTTCGAAACCCGTGGATCACGTCGGCGGCGAACAGCAGCGGCACGCCCAGCCGGGACTCGCGCACAGCCGCACTCTGCATCTGCCGCGCCATCTCGGCGCCGCCGCCGTTGAACACGCCGCCGATTCGGCCTTGCCGCACCTCATCGAGCTGCTCGGCATGGCTGGCACCGCCCTGGGTGGGGTTGAGCGCGTTGGCGGCGCTGCCCGCCCAGGCCGCCGCCATCAGCGTCACTTGGCCGGCCTTCTCCTCGAGGGTCATCTGTTCGAGCAACGCCTCGACGGCATCGGGCAGGCCGGTCGCGCCGGCATTCCGCAGCATCGCTCGCGCCGGCGAGGCCGCCCATGCCGCGACGGCTGCCGCGCCGATCACGATTGCGCGGCGCGTGACCGCTGGGGTGTGCGGCATGCTCGTCTTCCTCTCGAACCCTGCAAGCCATGCCGAGCGCGAGCGCGAACGCGAGGCATTCCCGCCGGAGTGGCACGGTTTCGAGACGGGTACATCAACTTGTGCCGTCGAATATCGCATAGGCTAATGCGCGGCCGCAAACGAGTGATGATGAAGCATGGACAACCCGGAACGCGGAGGCTCCAACAGGGAGGATGTTTATGCACAATATCAGGCTCTTGTGGTTGCTGCTCGCCAGCGCGACCGTGCTGGGGGGCGCCTTCATCCTCCCGGCGCCCACTTTCGCGCAAACGACCACGGCATCCTTGCGCGGGGTCGTCACCGATACCGGCGACGCGGCGGTCCCCGGTGCGACGGTGCGGATCGTCAGCGTCGGCACCAATCGCGCCCAGACCGCGACGACCGACGCCAGGGGCGCCTACATCCTCAACGGGGTTCGCGCTGACACCTACCGCTTGACCGTGACCGGCCCGGATGGCGCGACCTTTGAGCGCGTCATCACCATCGGCGTCGGCCAAGCGGCAACCGTCGACGCGCAAATCGGCGCCGACGATGCGCCGGCCGAGAACCCCAACAGGCCCGCCGAAGTCGTTGCCGGCAACGAGATCGTCGTTTCCGGCGCGCTCCTGCGCGAGACCCGTACCAGCGAGATCGCCACCAATGTCAGCGAAGACCAGCTGCGGCTCCTCCCCCAGACCGACCGCAACTTCCTGAGCTTCGCCGCGCTCGCGCCCGGGGTGCGCTACAACGACAGCGAGACCGACAAGAGCTTCACTTCGGGCGCCTCGTCGGCGAGCCAGGTCAACGTCTTCATCGACGGGGTGAGTTTCAAGAACAAGCTGCGCGAGGGCGGGGTGGCCGGGCAGCAGAACAGCCGCGGCAACCCCTTCGGCCAGCTTGCCGTGCAGGAGTTCCGGGTCATCACCCAGAACTACAAGGCCGAATACGAGCAGGCCGGCGCCGCCGTCATCACCGCGATCACCAAGTCGGGCACGAACGACTTTCGCGGCGAGGTCTTCGGCCAATACACCGATCGGTCGCTGACCCAGCAAAGCTTCATCGACAGCCGCCAGGGCAATCCCGAGCCCGCCTTCGAGCGCAAGCAGTATGGCGCCTCGCTGGGCGGGCCGATCATCGAGGACCGATTGTTCTTCTTCCTTGCCTACGAGGGCAACGACCAGGACCGCGCATTCAACGTCCAGTCGACCGGGGCTGCCGACGCGGTCGCGGAGTTCGAGCAGTTCTCCGGCCGCACGATCGGCGAATTCGAAGGCGCGTTCGTCAGCCCGTTCCGCGGCGACTTCTACTTCGGCAAGCTGACGTTCACCCCCGATGACCAGCAGATCTTCGACGTTTCGTTCAGCCGCCGTCAGGAAAGCGACATCCAGGGCTTTGGCGGCAACACGGCCTTCGAGTATGCCGAGAACAAGCGCAACATCGTCGACACCTACCAGTTCCGCTGGACCTACAACGGCGAGAGCTTCGTCAACGAATTCAACGCAAGCTATCTGAATTACGAATTCAACCCGACCTCGCTCAACCCCGACCTGCCGTCCTTCGACTATCAGGGGGTGATCCTGTTCGGGGGCAAGGATTCGACCCGGCGCGAACTGCAGCAGGGCTACAACCTGCGCAACGACTTCACCTTCACCGGCCTCGAAAATCATGCGATCAAGTTCGGCGCACGGGTCGAAATCACCGACATCAGCTTCGACAACCAGGCGTATATCCAGCCGCGCTACTTCTTCCGGCGCGAGCCCAACAACAACCTCAACTTCGCTTTTCCTGCCGAGGCGCTGCTCGGCCTCGGCTCGGGCCTGATCAACGCCTCGAACACCCAGTTCGGGCTCTACCTTCAGGACGACTGGGACATCACCGACCGGCTGCAGCTCAACCTTGGCGTGCGCTGGGACTACGAGACCAACGGCTTCAACAACGACTATCGCACGCCCGCCAATGCCGCCGAGGCGCTCAGGGCCTTGCCGGTGACCGACTACTTCCGCCCGGAAGACTACATCACCGACGGCGACGATCGCAGTCCCTTCGCCGGAGCGATCCAGCCGCGGGTCGGCTTCTCGTGGGACATCAACGGGGATCGTTCTACCGTGATTTTCGGCGGTGCGGGGCGCTATTACGATCGCAACAACTTCAACAACACCGTCGACGAGCTGTCGCGCACCATCAATCCGATCGGCCGTTTCCGCTTTTCCGCCGACGGCGCGCCGCGCGACGGGCAGCCGACGATCATCTGGAACCCATCCTATCTGACCCGCGAGGGCCTGCTCGGCCTGATCGAAGCCAATCCCGAAACCGGCCTGCCCGAGCTTTTCGCAGTCAAGAATGATGCGCGCCCGCCGGTCAACGACCAGTTCTCGCTGGGGGTGCGCCAGCGGATCGGGATCTTCGAGGCCTCGGTGACGGCCTCCTACCAGCGCGGGCGCAACGGCTATACCAACCTCTTCGCCACGCGCAACGACGGGGGGCAGGGCACCTGCTGCGACGCCGACGTGCTCGCCGGGGTGCGCGCCGCCGGCTATTCGAACGTCCTGATCGGCTTCGACGGGCTCGATACGCGCTACAAGGCGCTCTTCTTCACCCTCGACAAGAACTACACCGAGAGCTCGGGCTGGGGCCTCAACATCGCCTACACGCTCGGCAAGGCGGAGAAGAACGGGGGCGACCTGTTCAGCCTCGACCAGGTGACTCCCGATGCCTACGGCTGGCGCCCCTCGCCGGGTGACGAACGGCACCGCGTGGTCATCTCGGGGATCGTCGACCTGCCGCTCGGCTTCCAGTTCTCGACCCTGACGACGCTCGGATCGGGGCAGGCCTATCAGGTCATCGACGGCACCAATGGGGCCTCCTCGGGCTTCAACGAATTCACCTCCGCCTACCCGGACAAGAACTGCCTTGAGGGTCTTTTTGCCTTCTGTGAGGTCAACCTGACGATCGCCAAGAATTTCGCGATCTTCGGGCGGGAGGACAATCTCAACATCGCGGTCGACGTGCTCAATGCGTTCAACAATAAGAACTTCAGCGGCTTCGACGGCTTCTTCAACAGCACCGTCAATCCCACGACGGGCGAGGTCATCGACCCGCTTCTGCCGGCGAATGCGGAAAACGCGGCCAACCTGTTGACCCTGCCGCGCCGGATCCAGTTCCGGCTCGGCTACCGGTTCTGACCGGCACTCCGGTCTCTTAGGCGGGCAGGGTGCTCGACCGTCGCGCGTTCGTCGGTAGGGCCGCGCTTGGCATCGCCGGGCTCGCTGCCGGCTGCGCGCCGCTGTCCGGGCCCGGGCCGGGCGCTTCGGTCGCAACCCTCCTCTCGCCCCCGGCGCCAGATGTCGCGGTCAGTCCGCTCATCGACGACATCCAGCAGCGCGCCTTCCGCTTCTTCTGGGAGACGAGCAACCCGGATACGGGCATGGCTCCCGACCGCTGGCCGACCCCCTCCTTCGTCTCGATCGCGGCGATCGGCTTCGCGCTGACCGCCTACCCGATCGGGGCCAGCCACGGCTGGGTGACGCGGCGGGCGGCTGCCCAGCGGACCCTGACCACGCTCGAGTTCCTGGCGCGGGCCCCAATGGGAGACACGCCCACCGGGGTGTCCGGCCACCGCGGCTTCTTCTACCACTTCCTCGGCTCGACCCGCGGCTACCGTTTCGCGCGCTCGGAGCTGTCGACGATCGACACCGCTCTCCTGATGGCGGGGGTGCTGTTCGCGCAGAGCTGGTTTGACGACCCTGCCGATCCCGCCGAGGCGCGCATTCGCGATCTCGCGGAACAGCTCTACCGCGCGGTCGAATGGACCTGGATCACGCCGCGCGGGCCGCTTGTGTCGATGGGCTGGCACCCGGAGAGCGGCTTCATCCACTCGGACTGGGACATCTATAACGAGGGCATGATCCTCTATGTGCTCGGCCTCGGATCGCCCTCCCACCCGCTGCCGGACGGGACCTGGGAGGCGTGGGCAGAACGTTTCGAGTCGAGCTGGTCGGCCCGCTGGGGCGAGCCGCACCTCCATTTCGCGCCCATGTTCGGGCACCAGTACAGCCACGTCTGGATCGACTTTCGCCGGATCCGCGACCGCTACATGGCAGGCAAGGGCATCGACTATTTCGAAAACAGCCGCCGGGCCACCTATGCCCAGCGCGCCTACGCGATCGAGAACCCGGGCGGCTGGGCAAGCTACGGCGCGGATTGCTGGGGCCTGACCGCCTGCGACGGCCCGGGCGATTTCCGCATGCCGCTTGCGGGAGGGGACAGGCAGTTCTTCAGCTATTCGGCGCGGGGCCCCGGCGAGCGCGACGATGGAACGCTCGCTCCCACCGCCTTGCTCGGCTCGCTCCCCTTCGCCCCCGAGATCGTCGAGCCGACCGTACATGCGATCTACTTCCGCTACGGCGCACAGATTTACGGCAAATACGGGTTCCTCGACGCCTTCAATCCCACCATCACCCGGCCCCCGCCCGCGCCGTTCAAGCATGGCGAATTGCGCGGCAGGACCGGGTGGGTGGACACCGACTACCTCGGCATCGACCAGGGGCCGATCGTGGCGATGATCGAGAACCACCGCACTGGCCTCGTCTGGGAGACCATGAAGACGAACCCGCACATTCGCCGCGGGCTCGCGCGCGCTGGGTTCGGCGGCGGCTGGCTCGCGTGAAGCCTTTCGCGCTGCTCTTCGCGCTGCTTGCCCCTGAGGCGAGTCTGATCGACGGGTTCCAGAACGCGGGCGATTGGACCGCGTCGGCATCGGACGGGGTGGTCGCGCGCGTGTCCCCGGTGGACGGCGCGACAGGCCTCGCGCTCCGCCTCGATTATGATTTCGGCACCGTGTCGGGCTATGCCCTCGTGGCTCCTCGGACTGCTGGCGTGTGTCAGCAGCTCGAGGCGTTGGTGAGACTGCTGTCATCAGGGTAGAGCATTGCCAAATGGCATAGATCGATATATATGATGCCATATGGAGAAATGCCATGCTGGCTCTGCAACCCGTCAACACTGCCGCTCCCGCCTTCCGTCCCGATCCGATCACCCAGGACGAAGCCGCTGCCATGTTCCGTGCGGTTATCAATCTGTTCGGCAAGTGGGCGTTGACCGACGAGCAGGCAGCGACCCTGCTCGACATGCCGGTGCGCTCCTATCGACGCTGGAAGGCACAAGGCCCCGGGCGCATTTCGCGCGACGGGCGGGCGCGCCTCTCCAATCTCATGGGAATCCACAAGGCGCTCCGGATCATATTCGCGGAAGCGACCCGCGGCTATGCCTGGATCAGGGCGGCCAATGAGGCCTTCGGTGGCTCAAACGCCCTCGACGTGATGCTGGGAGGCGAACTCACCGACCTCATGCGGGTGCGTCGCTACCTAGACGCCGAACGTGGTGGCTGGTGAGCGGAACAACGGATATCCCCGTTTCCAGAGTTGCGTGGAAGGCCGCTGTCAGGATCATCCGCAGCACCTTCCCGCCGATCGATCTGTTCGAAGACATCGCCGATCCAGCCGACTGGCCGCTGTTGATCTCGGCGGAGCAGAAGACCAACCCCCGCATCGTGGCGACGATCGGCAATCTCGACCTTGTTCCTGTCAACCGGCGCGTCGGGGGCAACGGAGCCTCCTACGTGATGGCCCCATTCACCCATGTCAGCACCGACCGACCGAGCCGCTTCACCGACGGCAGTTACGGCGTGCTCTATGTCGGCGACAGGTTCGAGACCGCGCTGTTCGAGACCATCCACCACCATGCCCGCTTCATGGCGCGGACCAAGGAAGCGCCGGGCTGGACCTCGCAGTTCCGGGAGATCGTCATGTCGGTCGATGCACAATTGCACGATCTCCGGACGCAGGCGGGGCAGCCGCCTCTGGCGCTCGATCCCCACAGCTACGCGGCATCCCAGGCGCTCGCGCAAGCCCTCAGGAGCGCAGGAGCGGACGGGATTGCGTACCCGAGTGTCCGACATCCCGGAGGGGAATGCGTCGCGCTCTTCTATCCGGATTGCGCGTCGAACCCGCTCCAGGGGCGGCACCTTGACTATCACTGGGACGGAACATGCGTCGATCTCGTGCGTGTTGCCGGATCGGGAGCCGTTTTCCGGATCGTCGAAGTGCCAGGCAATCTCGTCTGATGGGTTCAGCCGTGTTCGCGGTTGCACGTTGCAGGGTTGGGACCATGGACGACGTGCACCATTGTTCGCTGTCCAAGCCGTCCACCGAGGCTTCTTTCCGCCGGGCCGGAGTGGCAACGACCGATCCAAGGCCAGTCACCTCGGCCGCCGCTTTGAATGTCCGATTGCGCCAGAAGCCGCCGACCCGTTTTCAGTATCGCGCATCGACCGTCCTCATGATTGGGATTGGGTGGGGAGCCGACGGTCAGTCTCTCATGATCCCGCGTCGAACTCTTCTTCATGGCGAGGCGCATTTGGAGCCTGTTCGTCGAGGCTCTGGCGATAACGAACACAACCGCGTATGAATTGAGGCCAAGCTGGCACAGCAAATGATGGGGACAGAGCTTCCGGCAAAAGGCTCCATAGTTGGGGGTGATGCCAACACAGGTCGTGACCGCTGCTGTCTCTATGCGCGCGAACTGCATTTCGTAAGCGGCGCACCTCTTCGGCAAGCTGCTCACGGCTGAAATTTTCTAGGTCATCGTCCATTAGTCCTCCTCTAAGCGAATGGCTTTATGGCGAGGCCAAACAGGGCTCGCCACCGGCGAGGCCAAACAGGGCTCGCCACCGGCTAATGCCACCCGCCTCGAGGCCATACAGTAATCTGCGGTAATCTGTGGCAAGCCATTCGCTGGCAGGCCTCTCAGGACGTCAGCATCTGGGTCGCTCGCAGAAGTTCGGGCGTGGGCGAGAAACCCGCTGAAGTTGCCCGGCGGCTTTCAATTCCATCCACCGTCCCCGCGCATGGCTGCTCGCGGATGGGAGAGCGAACGGCCTCTTCCGAGCCCGCTTGACCAATCAGCCGTTCGCTTCTCCCCAAGGCGCCGTCGCGTCGAACACCGGGACCAGCGTTTGACCCTTCCTGGTCAAGGAGTATCCGACTTGCGGTGGCGCCTTAGCGAACCTCTCGCGCAGGAGGATGCCGTCCGCCTCCAGTTCGCGAAGGTGCTGTGTCAGCATGCTCTGCGTGACCCGGGGGATCAGCTTGCGCAGCTCGTTGAACCGGCGCGGCCGCGCCTTGACGTGAAACAGGATCAGCGCCTTCCACTTGCCGCCGATCGCCGAAAGCGTGACCTTGAGCGGGCAGTGATCGGGATCGGCGCAGGCGGTATCGTCTTGCAAATCAGATTCCAAATTGCTGCGTTCCTATTGATCTGCCCCCTTCTGAATGGTCCAGTTTTGATTTTAGAATTGGCCACGACGCACTGCTAGCCGACCTTGGACCACTCGGGTCTGGAGTTTTCCGCCTTGCTCAGGGTCCAGTGGGCTGGTTTCACCAGCTGAGTTTGCCAGCATGATCGGGGGGGATCTTCCAGATTGCGCTGTGCGGTCGCTCTTCGTTGTAGTGCCTATCCCACTCCTCGTGGCCGGCAGCGGCGAGCGTCTGGCGCTGCGAATCCGTGAGCTCATTGTTGGTCCTGGGACGCTGGGCGATGTCATAGGCGCTGGCGTGGGTGTGGTGGTCAGCGATGCGGGCGAGAGGGTCGCGTGACGGATCGTCAAACTTCGATACGAATGTCGCGAGGCAATGGCGTAGCTCCGTCTCGAACAGGGACTTGAGCGTGTCCGCGCCGAGTTCCCGGTTCGATTCGTAGAAGGCATTCACAGTCCCTCTCACCCGATCGCGGCGGCGGAAGTAGTAGCGCCCGGACCGACGGATGCTGAAGGGTATCTTGGGCATTGAAGGCTCTCCGAATGGCATCGGTGAACCGGCATGTGACAACGCATGTGTCACTCCGCCTCACCGGGCTGGTGAAAGCGTTTCTCTTTCAATGCTTTGCTGGGAAGTGGTCGGGGAGACAGGATTCGAACCTGCGACATCCTGCTCCCAAAGCAGGCGCGCTACCGGACTGCGCTACTCCCCGACGCCATTCGTCTCGCCCGCTCCGTGCCCGCCCGGTGGGCCTGGCAGGATTCGAACCCGCGACCTAGCCGTTATGAGCGGCCAGCTCTAACCGCTGAGCTACAGGCCCCTGGGCAGGGCACCGGAAAGCCAGGCGAAGCTCCGCCCCTACTCTGCCGCCGTGGCCGATACAAGGGGAACCGCCGTCGCCGAGCCGCCCCTGGCCTAGCTTTGCGCGGACGCGATGATGTCGGCCACCGTGCAGCTTGTCACCCCGCGCCGGGCAAGGGCGCCATAGATGGCCTCGAACCAGCCATAGAGCGCCTCGACCTCGGCGGGGCTGCGGACATAGGGCGTGTGCCCGGGGGCGAGGCTCGGACTGTGGAACGAGAGCACCGTCACCGGCTGGCCGCCGGATAGGACGATGTCGAGTCCGCGCAGCGCCTCCTCGGCCGAAACGCCTTCGGGGGTGAGCGGAATGCGTTCCAGAAGGTTGAGGCGCGAGAAGCCAGAGAATACCGTCGGGATGTGGCGCTGGATGCGGTGCAGGGTCGGACCGAAGCGCGCAAGCGGGCCGGCGTAGGCGCTGGTCACCGGCAGCTCTAGGAGCCGCATCCCCTCGTCAACCCAGTAGGGCGCGATCGGGTGCCTGCTGAAATCGGGACCGCCCTGGTGGCTGTAGTCGAACAGCGAGCGCACCGAGCTGTCGACCCGGATGCCGGCTCGCTTCAGCAGGTCTGCGGTGTACGGCCCCAACCCGTAGCGCCCGGCCCGGTAGATCATCGGTGCGGCGCCGAATGCCGCCTCGATCGCGTCGCGCAGCACCATGAACTTGGCCGCCTCGAGAGCCGGCGGCAGGTTGCCGGCGAAGGAATTGTGCACCGACACCTCTTCCTCAAAGGGGGGATTGACCCAAGGGTGGAGTTGCACCCCGACCTCTGCCACGCCCCGCCTGACGGCATCACCGATCACCTCCACCGCGCGCGGCTCCTGCACGATCGGCCAGTTGACGAGATAGACCGGCCTTGCGCCGAGCCCTTCGCAGAAGTCCTGGAATCGGGGGATCGCGGCGAGGTGGCTTAGGCCGTAGCCCTCGCGCCGGAAGGGTTCACCCCAGTCGAATTCCTCCTCGGTATCGACGGTCAGCAGCACGCGCTGGCCGAAATCCGGAGCGAAGGCTGCGGCAAGCCCGACCGGCGGCACGGCGAGCATCGATCCGGTGGTCATGGCTGTCGATCCCCCCGAGCCCGTCTCAGGTTTCGCGGGCGCTAGGCAGGCGCTGATCGTCGGTCAAGAGCGGCAGGGTGAGCGCGAGTGCCGGGCCCTCGCGCCGCAAGTCCCCGCCCGCCGCGCGCGCCTCGGCCCGAGCGAGGCGCAGCGCGAAGCCGGTGCCGAACAGGCCAGCATTGATCGCGGTCTCGGCAGTGCGGGTGGTCGCGGCGAACAGGTTGTCCTCGCCCACCAGCCTTGCAGGCAGCGCCGCGACGAGCCGTGCCGAAGCCTTGCCGGCACCGATCACCGGGTCGATCCGAACCGCGATCCGCTCCTGCTCCGCGCAGGCTGAGGCGAGGCTCGCCAGCAGCCGCCACACCAGCGCCTCGGCATCCTCATAGTCGATCGGAACGAGCAGCGTTGCCGCTGCGGGGAGGGTCAGGACGAGCCCCGAGCCGTGCGATGCCATCGCCGGTTCGATCTGGGCCGCTGTGCGGCGGACCAGCGCGGCAAGATCCGTTTCCCCCGGCTCGACCGCGATCGCCCCGGTCTCGAGCCGTGCCAGCCGGTCGAGCTCCTCGAACCCCGCGAGGATGCGCGCAGCATCGGCGGCAATCGCGGCGGCGAGGGCGCGATATTCGTGCGGGGCCGGGCCGAACAACTGCTGCTGGATCACCTCGGCATAGCCCTGCACTGCGGTAACCGGCGTGCGAAGCTCGTGAAGCAGTTGGCGGATCCGGTCGGCCTCGCGCGCCTCGGCGCTGTCTGGCAGGCCGCTTGCCGTCGGAGAGCGGCGGAAGCGGCCGAAATACCCGGTGAAATGGCCCTCATCGCTGAAACGCGGTTCGGCATCGAGGATCCAGTCACCGGCGATCGCGTCCGCACCGGCGAGGCTGATCGGCGCGCGGGCGATCGGCTGGCGGCGCGCGTAGGCGCGGGCGAGATCGGCGCGAGCAGGATCCTCGGCGCTACCGGAGTGAACGGCGAACAGCCGGGTGCCGACCACCATCGGCGCTACGTCGCTCGCCGCCCAGCCGATGCGCCCGGCCGTGTCGGCGGCGAAGCCGAAGCTCCTGATGCTTCGCGCGGGCCGATCGGGCAGTTCGCCGAGCGGTAGGCGCGGCGACTGTTCGAGATCGCCCGCGCCCTCGCCGCGCATCCGGCGATATTGGGCGATCCGCTCGACGAGCGCCGAGATCTCGGTGCGGCCGCTGTCGTCCCGGTCGCGCAGGGAAGGGCGCGCGGGCGTGGCGAGGGGGCGTAGCGGGATCGGAGCGTTGGCGGTGGCAGGGCTGGGCCGTTCAGCCGCCGGTGCCGCCCGAGCAGTCTCGGGACGTTCGGGCGCTTCCTCCGCTGCGGGCGCGGGCAGACCGCGGTCATGCACCCCCAGCCGCGCCAGCAGCGCCTCGACATCGACCGGCAGGTCGCGGCGCAGCCGCAGGAACCCGCGCGCGCGCACCGGCAGGCGGGGGATAAGCGCGGACCAGTCCTCGGCGGTGAGTTCCGCGCGGGTCAGCGCCGCCGCGGCGACCTCGGGCTCGTGATCGGCGAGATGCGCGGCGAGATCGGGGCTGCGGAACCGCCAGGCGGGCTCGCGGATCATGCGCGCGCGCTCGGCCGCCGGGATGCTTTCCGCAAGGGCGTCCATCCGCAGCCAGGCCGCGGCGAGCAGGCTCTGATCGGCACCGCGCGCGCGCGCCCGGTCCTTGCCGAGAAGGTCAAGCAATTGCCGGAACTGCGTGCGCAGCGATCCCTCGCCGGTGACGCGCTGGCGCAGCACGGTGGTAAGGCGATCGTCGAAAAACAACCGGGTCTCCTCAGGAAGGCCGCACGGCCGAATCGCCTCCGCCGGTCACGGGCGCAACGCCTGCATAGCCCGCGCCGGGCCCAGCGTCTTATCAGGATGGGAGGTTTGTCACAGTCTGGCGCGAAAGGTGCGTTGCAAAGCGGGACAATTGCTGGCAGACCTAATAATATTAGCCAAGGGGGCCATCCGGCACGCCTTGTATTTCATCGTCATCAGCAAACGCGCGCGGCTGCCGGGCGGGCGCGGCCATGTCGGAGGAGCTTCAGGCAAGTGGCCAATCTCGACGAAATCGACCGCCGGTTGCTGGCGGAACTGCAGGCCGAGGGCCGGGTGACCAATGTCGAGCTCGCGCAGCGCGTCGGGCTGACCGCGCCGCCCTGCCTGCGCCGGGTGAGGGGGCTGGAGGAGGACGGGGTGATCCGCGGCTATCACGCCGATCTCGATCCCTCCAAGCTCGGCTTCGCTATCACCGTCTTCGCGATGGTCAGCCTCAAGAGCCAGGCCGAGGCCAGCCTGCGCGAGTTCGAGGACCTGATGCGCCGCCTGCCCGAGGTGCGCGAATGCCATATGCTCAACGGCGAGATCGACTTCATTCTCAAGATCGTGAGCAAGGATCTTCAGAGCTTTCAGGAATTCCTCACCTCGAACCTGCTGCCCGCGCCGAACGTGGAGAGCGTCAAGACCTCGCTCACCATCCGCACCGCCAAGCAGGAACCGGGCGTTCCGCTGTGAACGCCGTGCGCGAGGTCCCGCGGCTGGCCGAGCCGGTGACGGGGCAGTGCCTGTGCGGCGCGGTCCGGATCACCGTCAGCGCGATGCAGGCCGAGGTCGACATCTGCCACTGCGCGATGTGCCAGCGTTGGGGCGGGGCCTTCTTTGCGGGGGTCAAGGGCGAAGGCGTGGAGGTGGCGGGCGAGGCTGCGGTGATCGTCTACCGGTCGAGCGAATGGGCCGAGCGCGCTTTCTGCGGAACCTGCGGGAGCAATCTGTGGTATCGCTTCCTGCCGACCGGCAGCCGCTCATTCCTGGCCGGCCTGTTCGACCTGCCGACGGGTTTCGGGATCGAGCAGCAGATATTTGTCGACGAGAAGCCCGACTGGTATGACATCGCCCAGCAAAGCCCGATGCTGACGGGTCCTGAAGTCATCGCGGAGGCGATGAAGCAGGGGTTCAGCTTCGATTGACCCACCGCCTGGGGAGTTCGCGCGTGATCGAGGAGCCTGCCCCGCCGCCCGAGCAACCCGCGGTGCTCGCCGCGCTGGACACCGCGGCGCCCGTTCAGCCGATGGAGCAGCGCGCCGACGGAACGCTGGTGATCGACCTGACCGCGCTCGTCCCTCCGCCACCCCCGGAAGATTGCGCCCCCGAAGACCCCGATCCGCTCAACCCCGCGATCTTGGTGTGCGCCGCGAGCGGCCCATCGCCGCGGATCGGGCCCATGTTCGGCCCGGTCGATGACGGCTTCGCGAGCGCCATCCCCCGCGCACGGCTGAAGCTCTCCGACACCGCCAGCGCCGAGGCAAATCTCACCAATTCCGGGGTCGGCGGGTTCGATGCCGAGGGGGCCGAGGTGCGGCTGAAGATCGATTTCTGACCTTTTTACAAGCTGATCCCGTGGTTGACCTTCTCCGGGTCCGGCGACTACGCGCGCGGCATGGCCGATCTCCAGGACAGCCCCGATGCCTCCGCGCCTGACGCAGTGAGCTTCGACACCGGCTGCATCGGGTGCCTCGTGGTGATTCTGATGATCGGCGCGGGGCTCTTCGGCATCGCTGCCTTCGACGAAGGCCTGTTCACGCAGTTCGCCGAGACCCGGGCGCCGCGCAACTGGCTCGGTGTGCTCGCGCCGTTCCGTTCGGGCGGGGTCAACGTCGCGGTGCTGCTGCTGGTCGCCTACATCCTTTTCCAGACCTTCCGCATGGCCCGCAAGTTCGTCGATCCGCGCGCGGTGTGGATGGAGGGCGATACGATCCGCTTCCACCCCTCCTTGCGGCGTAAGCCGCTCCCGCTCGGTGAGGTGACGGACGTCAAGCATGAGGCGGGCGACGTCCAGTCGGTACTGGTCCTGCGGCGGCTCGACGGGCGGCACATCAAGGTGGCGATGGTGAATCCGGATGCCGCCGCCGCCTTCGTCGCCGAAGTCGCGCGGCGGCGCGGCCCTGTGGCCTAGTGCAGCTTGAGCCGCGGGCGGACGATCCGGTTCACGCGGCCAACGGCCATCAGGAAGGTCGCCTTGATCCAGCCGTGGATGCCGATCAGATGCAGGCGGTAGAGCGAGGTGTAGATGAACCGCGCCAGACGGCCCTCGATCGCCATGCTCCCGCCGATCAGATTGCCCATCAGGCTACCCACGGTCGAGAAGCGCGAGAGCGACACCAGCGAGCCCTTGTCGCGGTAGACGAAGTGGCGGAGCGGCCTGCCCTGCTGGATCCGCACGATGTTGTCGAACACGGTGCCCGCCATCTGGTGCGCGGCCTGGGCGCGCGGCGGGACCGGGCGGTCCTCGCCCGGCGGCGTGTAGCTCGCGCAGTCGCCGAGCGCGAAGATGGCGGGATCGACGCTCGTCTGGAGCGTGTCGGTGACGATGATCTGGTTCCTCGGATTGGTTTCCAGCCCCAGCCCCGACAGGAACTCCGCGCCCTTGACCCCTGCCGCCCAGACGATGAGGTCGGCCTCGATCATCTCGCCCGTCTTGGTCACGAGTTGCCGGGGACGCGCCTCGACCACCTGTACGCCGGGGCGCACCTGGACGCCGAGCACCTCCAGTTCGTGCTTGGCCGCCGCTGCCAGCTTGTCGGGAAGGGCGGGGAGGATGCGTGGGCCGGCCTCGAGCAGGGTCACGTGCATCCGGCTCTCGTCGAACACCTCGAGCCCGTAGTGGCGGAGTGCACCTGCAGCGTTGTAGAGCTCGGCCGCCAACTCGACGCCGGTCGCCCCGCCGCCGACGATGGCGACGCGCACCTGCTCGTTGGCACTCGGGTCCTTCATCATTGCCCGGCTGACGCGCAGGCAGTGGTTGAGCAGCCGCGTGCGGAAGCGGTCGGCCTGTTCGCGGCTGTCGAGGTAGAGGCAATGCTCCTTCACCCCCGGCACACCGAAATCGTTCGAGACCGATCCCAGCGCCAGCGCGAGGATGTCGTAGCGGATGGTGTGGCCGGCGATCAGCTCGCTGCCGTCCTCGTCCCTGACCGGTGCGAGACTGATCGTCCTCGCCTCGCGGTCGATCCCGTCGAGGCTCCCCTGGAAGAAGCGGTAGCCCCAGCGATAGCAGTGCCCGCGATAGCCGACCTCATCGAGATTGGCGTCGAGCGAGCCGGCGGCGACCTCGTGCAGGAGCGGCTTCCAGATGTGCGAGAGGTTTTTGTCGACGAGGATGATGTCGTGATGGCGCCGCCCATATTTGGCGCCGAGCCTGCGGACCAGTTCAAGTCCCCCGGCGCCCCCGCCGACGACGACGATCTGGGTCTTGCGGCTCATCCGACACTCCTTCGCACCCGCGTGCAGCGCAATCCCACTTAGGGCCATAGCGTGCCGCAGCGGCAAAATCGCGTCAAATCATGTCTGAGCAGGAGCCATTTCTGCTGCGCTGCAGCACGAATGTCACAGCCGCCGCCGTCTAGCTCTCGGGATCGGTCGCCCGAAGAAGCCGATCACCTTAACCATCTTGCCGGCATCGTTGACCTCGCTGACGTCGAAGCCCTCCATGGCGCGCCGGCCGTCGACGTCGATCGCCCGGCGCTGGTCGGGACCGGGCGTGTTTCAGATGGCGAGCATCATCTTGAGGTTCGCCTCGTAGGGGGGCATGGTTTTCCTTCGGGCCGACCGGGTCAGGCCGGGCTTTCGCTCCGCAAGTCTAGCGCCCAAAGCGAGCGGATCGGGAAGCCGCTCCGCGCTGTAGTCGACTTGCAGCACCCTGCGAGGTCCTTTGCTCGTCGAACGGCGCGAGGCGTGGAGGATCGGGGTCGCATAGGCCCAGACGTCGCCGGACGCGGCGAGGCAGGCGAACATCGCCGCGATCACAGCAACGGGCGGCTCGACGTGCAGGCAGCCCTGCTTCACCGTCTATGGGCCGAAGCCCTCGACCTCGGCGCGCGTGGCGACGGCGATCGTGCGGTCCTGATGCCAGCCGAGCGCCCAGTTGGCCTCAAGAGACCGCGACGCGAGAGCCGCGAGCGGCCCCGCGCCGGTCAGGAACGGAGCGAGCGCGCCAAGCTGTGCGATGCGTGTGCTGGGCGCTCGGGGCGCGCCACCATACCATTCTTCCAGCACCGGCAGTACCGCGGCACCGGCGCCAGCGAACAGCTGCGCCCCGTCCCGGTCGAGGCTGAGGTCGCTCAGGCCTCGCGCTCCTCCAGCCACTTCTCCAGCCACTTGATCGAATAGTCGCCGTTGAGCACGTCGTTCTGGCGCAGCAGTTCCTGGTGGAGCGGGATGTTGGTCTTCACCCCCTCGACCACCATCTCCTCGAGCGCGCGGCGCAGGCGCATGATGCAGCCCTCGCGATTGCGGCCGTAGACGATGACCTTGGCGATCATGCTGTCGTAATAGGGCGGGATACGGTAGCCTGCGTAGAGCCCACTATCGACCCGTACATGCATGCCGCCCGCCGGATGGTAGTAGGTGACGAGCCCTGGCGAGGGCGCAAAGTTGAAGGGGTCTTCGGCGTTGATCCGGCATTCGATCGCATGTCCGGTGAATTCGAGCTCGTCCTGCGTCACCGACAGCGGCTTGCCTTCGGCGATGCGGATCTGCTCGCGGACGAGATCGACACCTGTGATCGCCTCGGTCACGGGGTGTTCCACCTGGAGGCGGGTGTTCATCTCGATGAAGTAGAACTCGCCGTTCTCCCACAGGAACTCGATCGTTCCCGCCCCGCGGTAGCTCATATCGCGCATCGCCTGAGCGCAGACCTCGCCCATGCGGTGGCGTTCCTCGGGGCTGATGACGGGGGAGGGTGCTTCTTCCAGGACCTTCTGGTGCCGGCGCTGGAGCGAACAGTCGCGCTCGCCCAGGTGAATGGCATTGCCGTTGCCGTCGCCGAAAACCTGGAACTCGATGTGGCGGGGATTGCCGAGATACTTCTCGATATAGACCGTCGCGTCCCCGAAGGCGGCCTTGGCCTCGCTGCCGGCCTGCTGCATCAGCGTCTCGAGCTTGTCCTCACTCTCGCACACCTTCATGCCGCGCCCGCCGCCGCCCGAAGCGGCCTTGATGATGACGGGGTAGCCGATTTCCTTGGCAATGCGGCGCGCCTCGTCGAAGTCGCTCACCGCGCCGTCCGAGCCCGGCACGAGCGGCAGGCCGAGCGCGCCCGCGGTGCGCTTGGCCTCGACCTTGTCGCCCATCGTGCGGATATGCTCAGGCTTGGGGCCGATCCAGATGATGTCGTGCGCCTCGACGATGTCGGCGAACTTGGCGTTCTCCGACAGGAAGCCGTAGCCCGGATGGATCGCGTCGCACTGCGCGATTTCGGCCGCCGAGATGATGTTGGCGATGTTGAGATAGCTCTCGGAGGCGGGCGGCGGGCCGATGCAGACCGCCGCGTCGGCGAGGCGCACGTGCATCGCGTCAGCATCGGCGGTAGAGTGCACCGCGACCGTCTCGATCCCCATCTCGTGTGCTGCGCGGTGGATGCGCAGCGCGATCTCGCCACGATTGGCGATCAGAATGCGTTTGATGCTCATCGGCCTTACGCGATCACCACCAGGGGCTGGTCGAATTCGACCGGCTGGGCGTTTTCGACGAGGATGGCGCCGACCGTGCCGGATTTGGGCGCGGTGATCGGGTTCATGACCTTCATCGCCTCGACGATCAGCAGGGTGTCGCCTTCCTTGACGGCCTGTCCCACCGCGATGAAGGGCGCAGCGCCCGGTTCGGCGGCGAGGTAGCAGGTGCCGACCATCGGCGACTTGACCGCATTTTTGAGGTCCGGACCGGCGGGTGCGGCGGCTTCCGCGGGGGCAGCGGCGGCAGGTGCGGGCGCGGCGAGGGCAGGCGCGGGGGCTGCGGCATAAGTGTGCGCAGCTGCGCCGATGCTCCCGCGCGAGACGCGGATCTTGCGGTCGTCATCCTCGACCTCGATCTCGGTGAGACCTGTCTCGTTGAGCAGTTCCGCCAGCTCGCGCACCAGCGCGGTGTCGATGTTCATGCCGGCCTTTCGCGCCGACTTGCCGTCCTTGTCCTTGCCCTCGTCGTGCGACATGAATGCCCCTTGCTGTGTGCTTCGCCCGTTAGGCGCGTGGGACTATTGCGGCGAATTGCGGCTGGCAAGTGGCAAGGACGCAAATTGTGAAAGCCGGGTGACGATTCGCCGCGGCGGGATCAGACCTTGCCTGCCGCTACGGCTTCAAGCGCAATCCGATAGGACGCGGCGCCGTGCCCTTCGACGGTCAGCGCAGCGGCCATTGCGACATAGGAGAGGCGCCGGAACGGCTCGCGGGTTTTGGGATTGGACAGGTGCACCTCGATCACCGGCGTGCGGATGGCCTTGATCGCGTCGAGCAGCGCGATCGAGGTATGGGTGTAGGCGGCAGCGTTAAGAAGCACCGCCCGTGCGCCCTCGGCCTGAGCCTCGTGCAGCCAGTCGACCAGCATCCCTTCGTGATTGGTCTGACGCATTTCGATTTCAAACCCGAGTTCGCGGGCGCGGTCTTCGAGCATCCCGGCAATATCGTCGAGCGTGGTGGTTCCATAAATCTCTGGCTCGCGCGTGCCGAGGAGATTGAGGTTGGGTCCGTTGAGGACGTAGACGAGGTTGGTCATGGAATGGGGATAGCGGGAAGGCGCGGGGCGGGGAAGGGTGTGCAGACCAAGGGTCGAATTGCCGCTCCCTTATCTTGCTGATACCATTGGAGAATGGTATTCGAGACGAACTCAAGGTCCCGCAAATTCGGGTGCGCGATGGTGCTGGTTCCGGTCCTGGCCTTACCGCTCTTGCCGATCGGCTGTATGGCGGGCGGGCCTTGCACCGAGGCACTACCACAGCCATTCGATGCCGAGCGTTGGAAGTCTGCCCACACCAAGGGCGATACCCGCTGCGGAATGATCGCCGATGTTATGCATCGCAAGGGACTTGAAGGTCGAACCCGGGCCTAGATGATAGGCTTGCTCGGCCAGCCCGAAGACGAGCGGGAAGACGCAGAACTCAGCCATTGGCACCTTTGTCCAAGCTTCATGGACATATGGATCCTTGAGGTTCGCTGGGAGAACGGGCGGGTGGCCGGGGCTTGGGTCAGGTATACCTAACGATCCACCCCCTTGACCTTCCCCCACTGCCGCGCTGCGGTATAGCCAAGGTAGCCGGTACCGAAGAGCGCATAGAGCGGTTCGGGCAGGCCGGTGAGATAGGCGTTCATCCCCGAGGCAATGTCGCGCGCGACGGCGGGGTGGAAGGCGCTCAGCAACCCCATCGGGAGCGCGGCGAGCAGCAGGATGTACATGACATAGAGGAAGCTCGGGCGCGCGCGGCTGGTCCAGGGGTCCTTCGAGTTCGCCTCTGCGACGATTGCCTGCAGCTGCGTCTCGAGCATCTGCATTTCCTGCGTGCCCTGAAGCGCGATGAGTTCAAGTTTGGCCTTGGCCTGCGCTTCCTTGTCGGGGATGATCTTGTCGATGATCGAGGCAATGGGGCCGATCAGCACGTCGATAAGGGCCATGGTCTGCGCTCCTGCGATGAGTCGCGCAAATTTGACCAAAGTGGTTCAAGTAGGAAATAAGATTAACCTAAATTAGCTTTCCGCTTCTGCCAGCAGCCGCTGTGCGAGCGCGAGATGTGGCCGGTCGAGCATCGCCCCCTCGAGCGCAACCACCCCCGCGCCAGGGTGATCGGCAAAGGCCTGCACCACCGCGCGGGCGCGGGCGAGCTCCTCGGCGCTGGGGGTGAAGGCGGCGTTGATCGGATCGACCTGCGCGGGGTGGATCGCCAGCATCCCGCGAAAACCTGCCGCGCGCACGCCCAGTGCGCGCTTCTCGAGCGCCGCGAGGTCACGGAACTCGGGTTGTACTGTCTCAATCGCCGCCACCCCGGCCGCCGCAGCGCCGACAAGGCACAGGCTGCGCGCCATCTCGTAGGTGTGGGCATATTCGCCGTCCGGCCCCCGCTGCTCGCGCGCGCCGAGCGCCGAGGAGAGATCCTCCGCCCCCCAGCTGAGCGCCACCAGCCGCGCCTTCCCCGGATAGTCGCCTGCATAGTCGCCGGTCCTGAACATTGCCGCCGCCGTCTCAGTGACGAGCGCCGCGATCAGGGTCCGCCCCTGCGGGATGCCGTTCGCCGCCTCGAGCGCTGTCAGGTAGTGGTGGAGCCGCGTGATGTCGGCAGCCCCTTCAGCCTTGGGCAGGAACACCCCGCCAGGACGGGCCGGAACGACCGCAACGAGATCGGCGATGCAGTCGCCGGTGGTGGCGGGATTGATCCGCACCCACAGCCGCGCGCGGGCGTCCGATGCGGCGATCCGTTCCGCCACCATCGCGCGCGCCGCCGCCTTGTTCTCCGGAGCGACCGAATCCTCGAGGTCGAGGAGCGCGATGTCCGCCGCGCTGGCGATCGCCTTGCCCATCTTCTTATCGCTGTCGCCCGGCGCGAACAGCCAGGAGCGCATCCGGGGCAAGGCGGGGGCGGTGTCGGTCATCTTGCGGGTCCTCTCTCGGATGCACCGCTTAAGGAGCGTTCCTGCCCGCGACAAGCCTCAGAACGAACCCTCGACATCGAAGCTGACAATCGTCCCGAAGCGCCGGTCGCGGCGTTCGCTGAAGGCGACCTCCCCCGCTGCCCGGTTCGCAAAAACGGTGCGGGCAAAGCGGTCGCGCTGGCCGAGGAGGTTGCCGACCCGCGCGCGAAGCGTCAGCCCCGCCATGTCCTTGTTCTCGACGAAGGCGGAAAGGAACATGAAGCTCGATTGCGCGCGGAACACCTCGTCGAGGCGCACCTCGCGCGCGTTGCGCGTCCAGTCGCCGGTGCTGCCGAAGGCCCAGTCGGTGCCGAAAAGATCGTGGCGCAGGTTGAAGTCGAACACGATGATCTCGTTGCCCGATACCTCGCGCAGCGTGCCGAGCAACGGATCGCGCACCTCGCTCTCCACCCAGGACAGGTTGAGATCGAGCCGGGTGCCCTTCCAGCCGAGCCCTTCAGACAGCAGGGTTGCCTTGCTGTCCACCCCGTAGAAGCGCGCCGATGGGAGGTTACCCGGGGCCTGTCCGCCGCCGGGAATGGGGATCTGATCGACGATGTCGCTGATGTCCTCGAGAAACCCGCTCACGGTGAGATTGCCGAGCGCGCCCATCCGCCAGCTCGCCTCGAGATCGTAGACCCAGCTCTGTTCGGGCACGAGATTGGCGTTGCTGACGTCCTCGCGGTCTTGATCGAGATCCACCGAGGCGATGAAATCGAAGAAATCGAGCTGGCCGACCACCCGCTCGATCCGCGCGGCGATGTCGAGGTTCGCGCCGACCTTCCAGTCGAGCGCGGCGAACCCCTTCGGCCTCCAGAATTCGCGGGAGAGGCCGAGGGAGCCGGACTGGCTGAGCCGAGAATACTCGATGCCGCCCGAAAGCTGCAACTGAAGGTTTGCGGCAAGCGCGCGGCTCCAGGTTAGGCCGGCATCGGCGCGGTCCTCCTCGACCCGGGCATTGGCGCCGGGAAGCTCGACCGGTTTCAAGACGCCCAGCGCGTTGCGCTCCTCGAGTGCCGAGACGATCGCGAGCGAGTTACGCGTCCCCTCCAGCGCGGCGACGAGGTTCCCGCCGCCTGCCGGGAAGGTGTATTCGGAGCGCAGGATGGTCTCGGCTTCGTCCGCGTCCTGCACGAAGCGCGATCCTTGGGGCGGCCGGCCGGCAGGGAAGGTGGTCGTCACCGTATTGGTGAAAGGGCTGTCCTCGTGGCGATGATAGGCAATCAGCTTGAGCCGTCCAGGGCCGAGACCGAACTCGTAGTCCGCGCCGAGCTCGAAATTGAACTCGTCCTCGGTGCGGCTGAGGTTGCGCAGGCGCTCGATCTCGCCGCCGGGCGAACGCTGGGCGGAGACCTCCCGTTCGCGGAAGATGTAGCCCTGGGTCTGGCCGGTGAGGTTGAGCACGTTGCCGCCCTCGGCGGTGCGGGTGAAGGAGCCCGACAGGCCGATCCGGTCGCTGTCGAAGTTAGCCTTCTCGTCGCGCAGCGCCACCTGTCGCGCAGCGCCATCGCGCACTTCCTCCGGCCCCTGGTTGCCGCGGCGATTCGATTCGTTGCGCAGCGCGAGCGTCCATTCGGACTTGGCCCCGCCGCCCGCCAGCGCGACCTGGCCATCGAGCAGCCGCGCCGGCGTGCCGAAGCTGCGGAACTCGGGCGAGTAGCGGAACTGTCCGCTGCTTCGCCCGGAGGAGCGGGTGACGACGTTAAGCACTTGGCCGGTCAGCCCGCCGATCTCCAAGCTGGCGCCGTCTACCAATTCGAGCCGCACCACGTCCTCGGCCGGCACGCGGCGCAGCGCCTCGACCGGGCCGTTGGACTTGCCCGAGATGCGCCGCCCGTTGATGAGCACGTTGGTGTCCGCCTGGCCGAGCCCGCGCGCGCCGTCGTCCGCACGTATGGCGAAGCCGGGCACCTGGCGCGCCATGTCGAGCGCGCTGCGCGGTGCGAAGCGAGCGAAGTCCTCCGGCAAGAAGGTGCTGCGGGTGGTGGCAGCGTCGGCCGCAGCCGGTTCTGCCGCGGCGGGTTTTGCCGGGGGCTCGTCCTGCGCTGCACCGGGCGCGGTCCAGCCTGACCCGGCCAGCGCGAGAGCGGCAGCGGCGCAGCGCATTGCTTGGCGAAAGGAGGCGCAGATCATGGCGGCGCTTGACCGGATCGGACGCGCGATGTCGAGGGGGCGACTTGCGCCGTTCGTCGAAAGATCGCGGGCCTTCGACGACCGCGTGCCGGGCCGCGCCGCGCCTGAGGCTGGGGCATCTGACCACTTGATCCGCCGCCCCGAAGCGGGTTGGCTGGCGCGCTCCTGTGTCTTTCCGGTAGGCGGCAAGCCGACAGGTTGCTATGAAGGACCGGATTTGAGGCAGCAGGGGAGCGCGCTGTGGCAATCGCATTTTCGGTGAATGGCAAGCCGGTGAGCGTGGAGGCCGAAGCCGACACGCCGCTCTTGTGGGTGCTTCGTGACGATCTCGGCATGACCGGCACCAAGTTCGGCTGCGGGGTTGCCGCGTGCGGGGCGTGCTCGGTGCATGTCGATAGCGCCGTCACCCGTTCGTGCAGCCTGCCGGTCGGCGAGGTCGCAGGCAAGGCCGTGACCACGATCGAGGGGCTGAAGGGCGCCGACGGAACGCTCCACAAGGTGCAGCAAGCCTGGATCGACGCGCAGGTGCCGCAATGCGGCTACTGTCAGTCGGGGCAGATCATGGCGGCAGTGGCGCTGATCGAGGCGGTCGGCACCCCCTCGGATGACCAGATCGACGCGGCGATGACCAATATCTGCCGTTGCGGCACTTATCCCCGCATCCGCAAGGCGATCCTCGCGGCGACCGGCGCTGCGGCGAAAACGCCCGCTATCGCCCAGACCGGAGAGGCATGATGGCCGACAATCCGAACCCCGATCTCGATCTGGCGGAGGCAGGTGCCCCCGTCAAAAGGCTCAAGCGGAAGGGCGTCAAGCGGCGCATCTTCCTTGCCGGGAGCGCGCTGCTGGTCGGCGGCGGGATCTTCGGCGTGTGGTGGACGGACAGCAGCGTCAAGGCGCGTGGCAATGCGCTGATCGGCGGCGAGGGCAAGCACGCCTTTGGCAGCGTAATGACTATCGCCGAGGACGACACCGTCACCGTCTTCTCCCCGCATATCGACTTCGGTCAGGGCTCGCACACCGCGCTCGGGCAGATGCTGGCGGACGAACTCGACGCGAGCTGGGACAGGGTCAAGATCGAACAGGCCCCGGCCGATCTCGCCTTTGCCAACGCTGCGCTGGCGAAGGGTTTCCTGCCGTCGATGACGGGCGACTTCGCCGCCGGGCTGCTGCCCGATGCGGTGATCGGGATGATCGCGCGCTCGATGCCGCTGATGATCACCGGCGGCTCCTCGGCGATACGCTTCACCGGCGAGATCGCGATGCGTCGGACCGGCGCGGCGGTGCGGGCGGCGCTGGTCGCGGAAGCGGCGAGCCGGCTGGTCGTGCCCGAGAGCGAGCTGACCACCGCCGACAGCAAGGTGATCCACGAGAAATCGGGCCGCTCGCTGCGCTATGGCGAGCTGGCGGCGGGCGCGGCGGGGCGTTCGCTCGGCTCCGACCCGGTGCTCAAGCCGCGCGAGCAGTGGAAGCTGATCGGCAAGCCCGTCCCGCGCCGGGACATTCCGGCCAAGGTCGATGGCAGCGCGGTCTACGGGATCGACTTTACCCTCCCCGACATGCGCGTCGCCACCACCGCCGCCGCCCCGGTGCGCGGCGGCAAGCTGGAGAGCGTCGACGAGACCCCGGCGCTCGCGGTCAAGGGCGTCGAGAAGGTGGTGAAGCTCGAAGATGCGGTGATCGTCGTCGCCAAGGGCTACTGGCAGGCGCAGAAGGGCCTCCAGGCGCTCGCCCCCAAGTTCACCGACGGCGGCCACGCGGCTGTCTCCACCCCGGCGATCTACGCGGCGCAGGCCAAGCTTCGCCAGACGGCGGAGAAACCCGACACCGAGGGCGGCGAGGGCGATGTCGATGCGGCTTTCGGGGCGGCGGGGGCAAAGATCGTCGAGGCCGAATACCGCGTCCCCTTCCTCCACCATGCGATGATGGAGCCCTTCGCGCTCACCGGCCACTTCAAGGACGGCACGCTTACCTTATGGGGCGGCCTGCAGGACCCGCTCTCGACGCGCACCCGCGCCGCCAAGGCGGCCGGGATCGACGTCGACAAAGTGGTGTTCAACCCGATGATCATGGGCGGCGGTTTCGGCCGGCGCTTCCCCGATCTCGTCGAGATCATCGATCAGGTCGCGATCCTCGCCAAGCAGGTGCCTTACCCTGTCAAACTGATCTGGAGCCGCGAGGAAGAACTGCGCCACGGCACCTACCGGCCCCAGTCCTCGGCGCTGCTCAAGGCCTCGCTCAAGGATGGCCGGATCACCGGCTGGCGAACCGATTACGTGCAGAGCGGCAGTGCCGAGGGCGAGGTGCCCTTCATCTACGCCATCCCCGCCACCTCGCGGCGCCATTTCGCCTATCAATCGAACCAGATCGATGGGCCGTGGCGCTCGGTCAACGCGACGCAGATCGGGTTCTACACCGAAAGCTTCATGGACGAACTGGCGGCGGCGGCGGGCGAGGAGCCTTACCGCTTCCGCCGCAAGCACCTCGCGCCGGATTCTCGCCACATCAAGGTGCTCGACGAGGTGGCAAAGCGATCAAACTGGGACAGCCCGCTCCCCGACGGGGTGGGCCGCGGCATCGCCATCGTCGAGAGCTTCGGCACGATCGTCGCCGAGGTGATCGAGGCGAGCGTCAACCCTGACGGCAGCCCCAAGGTGCTGAAGGCGTGGGCGGTGGTCGATTGCGGCACCACGGTGAACCCCTTGAACGCCGAGGCGCAGATCGCGGGCGGCCTCATCATGGGGCTCTCATCGGCGATTGGCGAACAGGTGACGCTCGACAGGGGCGCAGTGGTGGAGAGCAATTTCACCGACTATCCGATCCTTAAGCTCGCCGAGGCGCCGGCGCAGGTGGACGTCCATTTCATCGAGAGTGGGGCCAAGACCGGCGGGATCGGCGAGCCCGGTCTGCCGCCCGCCTCCCCGGCGCTCGCCAACGCACTGGCGGCGGCTACGGCAAAGCGCGTCCGCAACCTGCCGGTGCTTACCCAGGCGAAGGCCTGAGGTCGGGGTACGCGGCTTGCACGGCTGGTCGGCGCTGGTCCTCGCTGGCGGTGCGGGCCGGCGCTTCGGCGGAGGCAAGCTCCTTGCCGACCTCGCCGGCGCCCCGGTCATCCGCCGCGTGGCCGAGCGGGTCGCGGGCGCGGGCTTTTCCGAACTGATGATCGTCACGGGGTCGGACGATGCCTCGGTGCGGACGGCGCTGGCGGGCATTCCCTGCCGGTTTCTCTACGCGGCCGACTGGGCCGACGGCATGGCGGCGACCCTGCGCAGCGGGATCGCTGCACTCGCCCCTGACGCGCGAGGCGTCTGCGTATTCCTTGGCGACATGCCGCTGGTGCCGGTCAGCCTCGCTCCGGCGCTGGTCGAAGCCGCAGAGCGCGCGGGCTATGTGGCAAGGCCGCAGCACCGCGGCAAGCCCGGCCACCCGGTCGCCTTCACCCGCGCCGCCTTTGCCGATCTTGGTCGGCTGGAGGGTGACGAGGGTGCGGCCGCACTTTTCAGGTCGCGCCGAGGCGGAATCGCCTATTGCGAGACCGCCGACAGCGGCGTGCTGCTGGACATCGATACCCCCGCAGACCTCGCCACGGCGGTCGCGGCGTGGAACGCCTGGGCGACCTCCGCCACCAGCGAGAGCGCCACCTCGCGCGGGGCCTTGCCGAAGCCGTAGAGCCCGATCGGCGCATGAAGCCGCGCGATCGCGGCCTCGCTCACCCGGTAATCGCGTAGCCGCGCGACCCGGGTCTCGAGCCGCGCCCGCGCGCCGATCGCGCCGACGTAGAAGGCCTGGCTCATGAGGGCAGCGGCAAGGCCGCGCTCGTCGTCTTCGCGGTCGTGCGAGAGCACCGCGATCGCCGTCCACCGGTCGACGCCGAGTGCAGCGAGCGCATCGGCCGGATTGCCGCGGTCATAGGTCATGTTGGGGAAGGGCGCCGCCTCGGGCCCGCCGGGTGCGATCAGCACGGTCTCCCAGCCCATCGCCCGCGCCAGCGAGGCCGCGGCGAGCGTCGCCCCGTCCTCGCCGATCAGGACCAGCCGGAGCGGCGGGAGGAACAGGCGGGTGTAGCGGGCGCCGTCCCAGCCAGCCGCCTCGCCCGTGTCGCCGAAGATCGCCTCGCGTGCCGCTCCGTCGCTCGACCACAAGACCGGGCGGCGCGCCTGCCGACCTTCGAGCCAGCGCGTCACGGCAGGCTCCTGAGCCGCGACAGGCTCGACCAGGACGCTGATCCCCGATCCGCACGCGAGCTTGATGTCGATCCACGGACTGCCCTCGCCATAGCGCAGCAGCCGCGCCCGCCCTTCGGCCAGCGCCGCGCGGCCGTGGCGCGCGACGTCCGCCTCGATGCAGCCGCCCGAGAGGAAGCCCCAGTATTCGTCCTCGGTGACCACCATCTGCGCGCCCACGTCGCGGGGCGCGGAACCGTCGACCGCGACCAGCGTGGCGATGGCGAAACGATCGGGCGGAGCGGGGGACGCCAGCAGCGCCTCGCGAATATCGTCGACAGGAGCGGCGAGGCGCCAGCGGGTCATGCGGGACAGGCGGCTTTCGTGCGGCGTGGAACAGGCATCCAGCCTAGCCCGCGCGGACGGTGCGCGCAATTGCGCGGCGCGGACCGGGCAGAGAAAGGAGAAGTCCACTGGTCGGGACGAGAGGATTCGAACCTCCGACCCCCACACCCCCAGTGTGATGCGCTACCAGGCTGCGCTACGTCCCGTCACCAGTGGAGCGGGGCCTATAGGCGCGGCGCGCCGGGCTGGCAAGGCGTGTTTCTTGGTGAGCTACCTGTCGGTGGCGCAGACCCCCCGCCCCGCCACCGATAGTACCACTATGTAATAGTACACGGGCAGGGAGGTGGGGCGGGAGGTCTGCTTTGCGCGCAGGCGCGGCCGTCATTGCCCCTTGCTTGCATTGCTGCTAGGCGCGCCCACTTGAACGCACGGGGCGCTCGCCCCGCCTTGCCATCACCGGATCCTTACAGGCCTTGCACGCATGACACTCGATCTTCTCGCCGCCGCCGGAGCTGGTGCAGCCGCGGCCCCGCCGGCATGGCTCAACTTCCTGCCGATCGTCGGCATGATCGCGATCTTCTGGTTCCTCATCATCCGCCCACAAATGAACCGCCAGAAGGAGCACCAGGCGAAGATCGCCGCGGTCAAGAAGGGCGACCAGGTGGTCACCGCTGGCGGGCTCGTCGGCAAGGTGCTGAAGGTCGACGAGACCTATGTCGAGCTCGAACTCGGTCCCAACGTGCGCGTCAAGGCGATCAAGGCGACGATCGGCGACGTCGTCGCGCCCGGCGGCAAGCCCGCCAACGACTGACCGGCCGTCGGCCCGGCCAGCACCCGACCGCCGCACTTACCCCTTGCGTGTGAGACCCTGACGCAATGCTCGACTTCCCCTTATGGAAAAAGCTCTCGCTGTGGGCCGTCACGTTGGCGGCCTCGCTGCTGGCGCTGCCTTCGCTGTTCAACGTGGCGGGGCTCGACTGGCCGGCGGCGCTGCCCGATCCGCAGGTCAATCTCGGGCTTGACCTTGCCGGCGGCTCGCACCTCCTGCTCGAGGCCAAGGCCGATGACGTGCGCGCCCAGCGGCTCGAGAACATGGAGGAGACGGTCCGCCAGCTGTTGCGCACGGCCAAGCCGCGCATCCGCATCGGCGACGTCTCCACGGCCGACGGCCGGCTTTCCTTCATCCTCGAGAACGCCGCCGACATCGACCGTGCGCGCGGGCTCATCGAGCCGGTGATGCAGGGCGCGACGACCACCCGCGAATGGGACCTCCAAGTGGTCGACGGGCAGCGGATCGTGCTCAGCCAGACCGATGCCGGTGTGACCCAGGCGATCGACGATGCGATGGACAGCGCCACCGAAGTGGTGCGCCGCCGCATCGACGAGCTCGGCACGCGCGAGCCGACCATCATCCGCCAGGGCTCGACCCGGATCGTGGTGCAGGTGCCGGGCCTGCAGGACCCCGAGGCCCTGAAGTCGTTGGTCGGCCAGACCGCGCAGCTCGAGTTCAAGCTGGTCGATCTCAATGCCCTGCCGAGCAACGTCCAGGCCGGCATCGCGCCTGCCGGGAGCGAGATCGTGCCCTATGCCGCGGGTTCCGCGGAAGCGGGCGGCGGGGCAATCGCGGTGCGCAGGTTGGGTGGCATCCGCGGCGACAATCTCACCGGTGCGCAGGCCGGTGTCGATCCGCAGACCAACCAGAACGTCGTCACCATCTCCTTTGACGCGCAAGGGGGCGCCAAGTTCGCCAAGCTGACCACCGAGAACGTCGGCAAGCCTTTCGCGATCATCCTCGACGGGCAGGTGCTGTCCGCCCCCAACATCAATGAGCCGATCATTGGCGGCACCGCGCAGATCTCGGGCAGCTTCACGCCGGAAAGCGCGAACCAGCTTGCCATCGCGCTGCGCTCGGGGGCGCTGCCCGTGCCGCTGGCGGTGATCGAGGAGCGCACCGTTGGCCCGGATCTGGGCGCGGATTCGATCAGGAAGGGTCTGATCGCGATGGCGATCGGCAGCATCGCGGTCATCGCGCTCATGATCGCAACCTATGGCCGCTTCGGGGTCTATGCGACCATCGCGCTCGCCTTCAACGTGTTGATGCTGCTCGGCCTGATGGCGATGGGCGGCTTCACGCTGACCCTGCCGGGGATCGCCGGCTTCGTCATCACCATCGGTGCAGCGGTCGATGCCAACGTGCTCATCAACGAGCGCATCCGCGAGGAGCGCGCCCGCGGGCGTCGGGTGATCGCCGCGGTCGAGAGCGGTTACAAGGAAGCCAGCCGCGCGATCTTCGACGCCAACCTCACCAACGTCATCTCAGGGGTGGCGCTGTTCGCCTTCGGTTCGGGGCCGGTCAAGGGCTTCGCGGTGGTGCTGGTGATCGGCATCGCCACGTCGGTCTTCACCGGGGTGACGCTGACCCGCATGTTCGTCGCCGGGTGGCTGCGCAAGGCGCGCCCCAACGACATCACCATCTGAGGAGCGAAGGCCGATGAAACTCCTGAAGCTCGTCCCCGACAGCACCAACATCAAGTTCCTGAAGCTGCGCGTGCCGTTCTTCGTGCTGAGCATCGTGCTGATCCTCGGCAGCTGGGCGGCGGTGGCGGTCAACGGACTCAACTTCGGCGTCGATTTCGCCGGCGGGCAGGAGGTTCGCATGACCTTCCAGAACCGCGAGACCGCGCCAATCCCCTCCTTGCGCGAACTGGTCGGCGGGCTCGGTTACGGCGAGCCGGTGGTGCAGGAGTTCGGCGCGCCCAATCAGGTCTCGATCCGCGTGGCGCTCCCCGAAGGCGCCGAGGACACCCCCGGTGCGGCCACCGCGATCGGTGACCGGGTCATCGCCGCGATCGCCGCCGAGTATCCCGACGCAAGGAAGGATGGCAACGACACGGTCTCGGGCAAGGTCGCGGGCGAGTTCCGCAACCAGGCGATCCTCGCGCTGCTGGCGGCGATGGCGGCGGTTTCGATCTACATCTGGGTGCGCTTCGAATGGCAGTTCGGCGTGGGCGCGATGTTCGCGCTGGTGCACGACGTGTCAGTGACGCTCGGCCTGTTCGCGCTCACGCAGATGGAGTTCAGCCTGCAGATCGTTGCCGCGATCCTTGCTATCATCGGCTATTCCTTGAACGACACCATCGTGGTCTACGACCGCATCCGCGAGAACCTCAAGAAGTACCGCAAGATGGAGATGGGCGCGCTGCTCGACCTGTCGGTCAACGAGACCCTGGCGCGTACGGTGATGACCTCTCTGACGCTGTTCATTGCGCTGATCCCGCTTCTAATCTTCGGCCCGCCGAGCCTGTTCGGCATGGTCGCGGCGATCACCGTGGGGCTGTTCATCGGGACCTATTCGTCGATCTACATGGCCGGGCCGCTGTTGATCTGGATGGGGGTGACGACCGACAGCTTCGTGCAGGTCGAGACCGCCGCCGACCGGCAAGAGAAGATCGCGCGCGGGGAGGCCTGATCTGCGGGTTGACTGGCGAAAGCCGGCAGACCGCCTGCCCTGCCGTCAACCGTCGAGCAGCCGCTCGTAATGCGCCGCCAGCGCCGCAGCGTTGGCCTCCCAGCTGAACGCCTCGGTGAGCGCCGCCACCGCCTCGCGCGGGGGTGGGTTGTTGAGCACAGCGTTGATCCCTGCCGCCACCGCCGCGGGCGTGCGCTCGACGAGCCGTCCCGCGGTATCCGAGGCGATCAGCTCGCGGGCCCCGCCGACATCGCAGGTCACCACCGGCGTCCCGCAGGCGAGCGCCTCGACCCAGGCATTGGCGAGACCCTCGCTCGCGGTCGGCAGCACCATCACGTCGGCCGCGGACAGGATCAGCGGCATCAGGTCGTGATCGAGCGAACCGGCGAAGTGCACCCGTTCCGCCACCCCCTCGCTCAGCGCCTGCGCGCGTAGGCGCGCCTCCTGCTCGCCCTTGCCGACCAGCACCAGCCGCGCGCCCGGCACCTGTCGCAGCGCGGCGATGGCGATCGCCTGCCCCTTGCGCTCGATCAGCGCGCCGACGCAGGCGAGGATCGGCACGTTGTCGGGCATGGCGAAGCCCAGCTCTTCGCTCAGCTGGCGGCGCAGCTGGGTATGCTCGAGCGGGCGGAAGCGGTCGCGGTCGAGCCCGGTGTAGTGCACCGCGATCCGCTCCGCGGGCATGCCCATCGCCGCCATGCGCTCGGCGAGATTGCGGCTCACCGCGAGGAGTCCGGTGGCCGCGCGCGCGGACTCGAGCATCTGGCGGCGGGCGAAGTCCTGCGTGCCCCAGAAGGTGATGTCGCTCCCGCGCGCCTTGATCGACAATGGCAGCCTCAGCGCGCGCGCGATCGCGGCGGCGGCCGGGCCGTCCGGAAAGAAGAACTGCGCATCGACGACGTCGACCGGCGCCTCGGCATGGAGAGCCCGTACCAGCGGCAGGACCGCGCGCGCGATGGCGGCCGCGTTGCGCCGCGCACCGATGCGCGGCACCAGCGTGAAGCGCGGGCGCAGCACCGCGATGCCGCCCTCGATGCTCTCCAGCGGCAGTTCCGCGAGCGGGCGGTAACGGCCAAGGGCGAGGGGCGGGAGTCCGATCGGGTTCACCACCGTCACCCGCCAGTCCCCACGCTTTGCCAGCGCCTCGAGCGAGCGCGCGACGAAGGTCCCGAACCGGGGATTCACCGGGTTGGGGTAGAGCGTCGCGAGAGCAAGGACATGCTTCATGCGCCGCCCCTTACAAGGCGCGCACGAGCATGAAGGCGACCGCCACCCAAGGAGGATTGTCGACCACCACCTGCTTCTGCCCGGCGCCGGGCGGCAGCAGACCGACGAGGCTCCCACGTCGGTCGATCAGCCGTCCGAAGGCGAAGCGGCCCCCGGTGCGCGGGACGAGGCAGTCGCGATTCATGGCGCGGGCAAGTGCGCTCTCGCCGCCTTGCAGTTCGAGCGGGCGCAACCAGACGAGGTCGCCAGGGCGGTATTCGCCGACGCTCGCGGTAACCGAGAGCACCAGCGGCGCAGAGCCGTCACCCAGCGCGAGCGCGGTGGGCAGCAACGCCTCGCGCGGGGCGGCAAGCGCCTCGGGCCCCAGAGGGCCAAGCTCGGCGACGATCCGCGCGGGCGCGGCGGTGCCCTCACGCATGAGGCTCGCCGGATCGACGCCGAGCGCGGCGGCGATGCGGTTCATCCAGGTCATCGAGAGCTGGCGCGTGCCGGTCTCGAGCCGCCCGATGGTCTGCGCCGTGGTCGGCGGATCGCAGGCGGCGGCGAGGTCGGCCAGCGTCAGCCCCTTAGCCTTTCGGATGTCGCGGATGCGATTGTGCACGAAAGTGCGCTCCTGATAACCGGATTGGTTTTTTCTTTCCTACAGCCCGTCCGGGTTGGCAAGCCTGCGCGTCGCAACAAGCGGAGGAAAAGCGAATGAAGCGCCAGTTGGTCGAACGCGAACTCACGCCCGAAGGGCCGCGCCGCTGCAACCTTGCCGGCGGGCGGCGGCCGTCCCGCACGGTGACCGTCAACCTCGCCGAAAGTCCACTCGCCTGGCTCCATGCGCGCGGCCATCTCGAGCAGCGCCTGTTCGATGCGGGCGAGGCGTTGCGTGCCGACTACGAGCGTTCGCAGCTCTCTCCCAGTGTCACTATGCGCTGGGACCCGGTGCGGGTGAAGACTACCGGCGAGAGGGGCCTTGCCGCGAGCGAGCGGCAGGTGCTGGCCCGCCAGCGGTTCGACGGCGCGATCAGGGCGGCGGGGCGCGGGCTTGAGGACATCCTGTGGCGCGTAGTGTGCGCCGGCGAGGCCCTGCCCGAGGCCGAGAAGGCCCTGGGCTGGCCGATCAGGAGCGGCAAGCTGGTGCTGCGCATCGCGCTCGAACGGGTCGCTGACTACTATCGCATCACCTAGGCGAGCGCAGTGCGTACCATCTCGCGCAGCATCGGGAGGATGTCGACCACGAACCAGGGGTGCCTGCCCATGAACAGCCGCGAGCGCCATGCGGGGTGGGGAAGGGCCACGAAAGGCAGGTCCTCACCGAAGCGCCCGACTCGTTCGGCTAGGGTGAGGCGCTTGAGGTGCGGCAGGTAGCGCGCCTGGGCATGACTGCCGACGAGGAGGGTCAGACGGTTTTTCGGCAGCATCTCAAGCACCGCATCGTGCCATTGCGGCGCGCATTCGCGGCGCGGCGGCGCGTCCCCGCCGCTCGCCTTGCCGGGGTAGCAGAAGCCCATCGGCATCTGCGCGACGAGACCCTCGTCGTAGAAGGTCGCCTTGTCGATCCCCAGCCATTCGCGCAGGCGGTCGCCGCTGTCGTCGTCCCAGGGCACGCCGCTCAGGTGGACCTTGGTGCCGGGGGCTTGCCCGATGATGAGGATGCGCGCGGTCGCTGAGAAGCGCGCGATCGGGCGCGGGCCCAGCGGCAGGTGCACGGCGCACAGGGTGCAGGCGGCGATGCGCTGCCTCAGGTCTCCGACATGATCGCGCCCTTGTCCAGGGGCGCTCACCCCTCGACCATCTCTGCCAGCATCAGCCAGCGTTCCTCGGCTGCGTCCTTTTCAGCCCGGGCATTGGCGATGCCCTCGCTGATGGTGGCGAACTTCCTAGGGTCTTTGGCGTAGAGGTCGGGATCAGCCAGCAGCGCTTCGCCCTTGGCGATCGCGGCCTCAAGTTCGGCGATCCGGGCGGGGAGCATCTCGTAGTCGCGCTGGTCCTTGTAGGAGAGCTTGGGCACGGAGGCGGAGCGGATCGGAGCTGCGCCTGGTCCCCCTTCGGACCCCCCGTTGACCCGCGCCTGACTCCCCCCAGACGCCCCCTTAGTCCCTGACTGGGGCTCCTTGCGCCGGGCTTCCCAGTCGGCATAGCCGCCCGCGACGATGTCCACCTTGCCCGATCCGTCGAGGCCGAGGGTGATGGTGACAGTGCGGTCGAGGAAGTCGCGGTCATGGCTAACGATCAGCACGGTGCCCTCGAAATCGGCGATGACTTCCTGAAGAAGATCGAGCGTTTCGAGGTCGAGATCATTGGTCGGCTCGTCGAGCACCAGAAGGTTCGCGGTGCGCGCGAACTCGCGAGCGAGCAGCAGCCGCGAGCGTTCGCCGCCCGACAGGATGCCGACCTTGGTGTCAACGAGGCCGGGGTCAAAGAGGAAATCCTTGAGATAGGCCTGGACGTGCTTTCTCGCCCCCCGCACGTCGATCCAGTCGCCGCCCTGAGCGAGGATCTGCCGGACCGTCGCTCCCGGCTCGAGGATCTTGCGCTGCTGGTCGATCATCACGCCCGAAAGCGTGCGGGCGTGGGTGACGGAGCCGGTGTCGCTCTCCAGCTCCTTCGTCAACAATTTCAACAGGGTGGTCTTGCCCGCACCGTTCGCCCCGACGATCCCTATGCGGTCGCCGTTCTGGACCCTCAGCGAGAAGGGTTTGACGATCGCCCGCTCGCCGAAGGATTTCGAGATGTTCTCGGCGACGATCACCGACTTGGACTTGAAGTCATCGTCGCTGGCGAGCTTCAGCTTGGCGGTGCCCGCTCCCGAGATCATTGCCGCCCGGACGGCGCGCATCTGGTGAAGCTTCTCGAGCCGCCCCTGGTTGCGTTTGCGCCTTGCTGTCACCCCGCGCTCGAGCCAGTGTGCCTCGATCTTCAGCTTCGCATCGAGGCGTTCGGCGGCGCGGGCCTCCTCGGCATAGACCTGTTCCTCCCACGCCTCGTATCCGCCGAAGCCGATCTCCTTGCGCCTGAGGGTCCCGCGGTCGAGCCACAGGGTGGCCCGCGTCAGGCGGGTGAGAAAGGTCCGGTCATGGCTGATTGTGATGAAGGCCCCGCGATAGCGCGAGAGCCAGTCTTCCAGCCAGTCGATCGCGCCCAGATCGAGGTGGTTGGTGGGCTCGTCGAGGAGCAAGAGATCCGGCTCCTGCGCCAGCGCCCGGGCGATCGCGGCGCGCCGCCGCTCGCCGCCACTGGCGGTTGCCGCCTCGCGGCTCATGTCGATGCCGAGCTGGCCCGCGATCGCCTCGACCTCGTGCGTTGCGGGCGCATCCTCGCCGCCGAGGGCGAAGTCCATGAGCGTGGAATGCCCGGTGAAATCCGGTTCCTGCTCGAGCAACACGATGCGCGTTCCCGGCTTGATCTTGCGCGCCCCGCGGTCCGCCTCGATCCGCCCGGTGATCAGCCTGAGCAGCGTGGTCTTGCCCGCGCCGTTGCGCCCGATCAGCGCCAGCCGGTCGCCCGGGCGCACGTGGAGGTCGATCGGCGCGACGCCCGATGTCGGGGTGGGCCCGCCGAACAGCCAGCGCCCGCCCTGTTGCAGGGCGATACCCTCGAGCGAGAAGATGGGAGGCTGTGCCATGGGAAGCGCCACCTAGGGGCTCGCCCGCGGCCGGGCAAGCCCCGGCCGTTCGGCACGGCGGTTCATTCGCGCGAAAGCACCACCCCGCCAAGGGCGGCAAAGACCGGAAAGGAAAAAACATGCTGCGTCCCGCTCTTCTTGCCGTCACTGCCGCCGTTTTGCCCGCGCAGACGCTCGTCGCCGCCGAGGTCGATATCACCGCGACCGGCCCGGTCGTCGAACTCAGCGTCTTCGAAACCGTCGACGTCGCGCCCGACATGGCGACGGTCGGTGCGGGCGTGACCAGCGATGCGCCGACGGCCTCCGAGGCTCTGCGCCAGAACTCTGCCGAGATGCAGAAGGTTATCGCCCGGATCAAGGCGCTGGGGATCGCCGAGCGCGACATCCAGACCACCGGCATCAGCCTCAACGCCCGCTATGATTACGACCAGGCGACCCAGCGCCAGGTGTTCCGCGGCTACCAGGCGTCGAACCGGGTAAACGTGATCCTTCGCAAGATCGACGAGACTGGACGGGTGCTTGATGCGTTGGTCGAGGCCGGGGCGACCGATCTGAGCGGCCCGAACTTCGCCATCGACGACGAGGAGCCCGCCAAGGCAGAGGCGCGCCGCCGCGCGGTCGCCCGGGCCGAAGCCCAGGCGCGCTCCTATGCGGCGATGCTCGGCTATCAGGGTGCGAAGGTGCTGGCGATCAGCGAAGGCATGAGCGGCAACGGGCCGGTGCCGCCGATGGCGAAGATGGTCATGGCCGAGCAGGCCACGGCGGCCCCGCCGCCCGTGCAACCGGGCATGGTGCAGGCCGGGATCAGCGTGACGATCACCTACGAACTGGTCGGCACGCCTGGACCCGCGCGCGGCCAATAGGGCCATTCACGGCTTGTTCAATGGCTGCGCGCTAGGCATGATCCCGTGATGATGTGTCGCCCTGCCTTTCTGATTGCCGCTGCTTCGCTGGCGGCGCTGGCCCACATGCCAGCCGCCGCGCAGGAGGTGCGCGGCGAGCAGGGCGAGGCACGGCGCGAGGCGCAAGCCGGCAACATCATGCGATCGGGCGAGATCGAGGCCAAGATCCTGCCGCAGATGCGCGGCGCGGAATATCTCGGTTTCGCCTATGATTCGACCGCGCGGGCCTATCGCCTGAAGTTCATCAAGGATGGCCGCGTCACCTATGTCGATGTCGATGCGCGCACCGGGCGCATCATCGGCCGCTCGCGCTGACCGGCGGGACCATGCCTGATCCTTGCGGGCACGATCGGCGGGGGAAAGCCGCGGTGTGGCCATTGCCCGCTTGCTTGACGCAGGCGCAGCGAAAGCGCACGACCCCGCCCATGACACAGCAGCACAATGGTGGTTCATGCGCATTCTGATCGTCGAAGACGAACCCACGCTCGGCGCGCAATTGAAGGCGACGCTCGAAGGGCAGGGTTATGCCGTCGACCTTTCGGCCGATGGCGAGGACGGGCACTTCATGGGCTCGACCGAGGCTTACGATGCGGTGGTGCTCGACCTGGGGCTTCCCGAGATCGACGGCCTGACCGTGCTCGGCATGTGGCGGCGCGAGGGGCGGACCTTCCCGGTGCTGGTGCTGACCGCGCGCGATAGCTGGTCCGACAAGGTCGCCGGGCTTGATGCGGGCGCGGACGATTACCTCGCCAAGCCCTTCCAGACCGAGGAACTGATCGCCCGCCTGCGCGCGCTGATCCGCCGTGCCTCTGGCAACACCTCCAGCGAACTCACCGCCGGCGACGTGCGGCTGGATACCCGCTCGGGCCGGGTGACGCTGGCGGGCGAGCCGGTCAAGCTGACCGCGCAGGAATACAAGCTGCTCTCCTACCTCATGCACCACAAGGGCAAGGTGGTGAGCCGCACCGAACTGATCGAGCATATCTACGACCAGGATTTCGACCGGGATTCGAACACCATCGAAGTCTTCGTCACCCGTATCCGCAAGAAGCTCGGCGCAGACGTGATAACGACCATCCGTGGCCTCGGTTACAGCCTCGACGACCCCGCCGACGCACCCCGCGCCTGACGGCTCGGGCGGCGCGGCGGCTGGCAGCAATGCCGGCCTGCCCGCGGGCGAGAGCGCCGATGCGCCCGCAACCGAGCCTCAGGCCGGGTCCGATCGCCCGCGCGCGAGCCTTGCGCGGCGCATGGGGCTGATCGCGGCGGGGTGGATCTTCTTCCTGTTGCTGGCAGGCGGCGTGGCACTCGAGCGCACGCTCACCTCGCAGGTCGAGGCCAATTTCGACGAGCAGCTCGACTACATCCTCACCGCCATGATCGCTTCGGCCGAGATCGACGCGAGCGGCGAGGTCTATTTCTACCGCACGCTTGGCGACCAGCGGTTCCTCGAACCGGGCAGTGGGCTCTACTGGCAGATCTCCGGCGGCAACTTCGAACCCTGGCCCTCGCGCAGCCTATGGGACCGCACGCTCAAGCTTCACGGGGTCGAGACCAAGGGCGACCACTTCGACAGCGAGGTCCACTTCTACAACTCCGACCAGTTTCCCGGCGAGCCGCTCAGGATCGCCGAGCGCACCGTGATCCTCCCCGGCAGCGAGACCCGCTGGACCTTCGCGGTCGCCAGCGCCACCGAGCAGATGGACACGCAGATCGGGCGGGTGCGGCTGATCCTCATTTGGAGCTTCGCGGTGCTCGGCCTTGGGCTCCTCGTGATGGCGCTGCTGCAGATCCGCTACGGCCTCTCGCCGCTGCGGCGCGTGCGTGCGGCGATCCAGAACCTGCGCACCACCGGCGCGGGCCGCATCTCCGAGCCGCTGCCCCTCGAAGTGCAGCCGCTGGTCGAGGAACTGAACGCTCTCCTTGAACACTCCGAGCGCCAGGCCGAGGAGGCGCGCCGCCATGCCGGCAACCTCGCCCACGCGCTCAAGACGCCACTCACCGTGCTCACCAACGCTGCCACTGCCCGTGCGCCCGATCTCGGCGATGCGGTGATGCGCGAAACTCGCACGATGCAGCGCCACGTCGACCACCACCTGGCCCGCGCCCGCGCGGTCGGCCGCCGCGCGGTCGGGCATGCGCGCACCAATGTCATGGCGAGCGCGGAAGCCGTGCGCCGCGCGGTCGAACGGCTCTACCCCCAGGGCCGTCTGGACATCGCCGGGAGCAAGACCGCGACCGTCTCGCTCGAGCGGCAGGACCTCGACGAGCTACTGGGAAACCTCATCGAGAACGCGGCCAAGTATGGCGGGGGCTCGGTGTTCGTCACCATCGACCCCGAGGAGAGTGATGCGCCGCGCGATCCCGAGATGTGCCTTATCTGGATCGAGGACGACGGCGCTGGCATCCCAGAGGCAGAACGCATCCGCATCTTCGATCGCGGCGTGAGGCTCGACACCGGCAAGCCCGGCACGGGCCTGGGTCTCGCGATCGTGCGGGACGTGGCGGAAATCTACGGCGGAAGCGTGGAACTCGGGGAAAGCGAAGATCTTGGCGGGTTGCTGGTCGAACTGCGCCTGCCGCGCGCCAAGTAGGCGGCAGGCTCGGGATGTGATCAGCCGGCCTGCGCGCGCTCGTGGTGGCGGATCACCTCGTCGATGATGAAGCGCAGGAATTTCTCGGAGAACTCCGGGTCGAGATCGGCTTCCTCCGAGAGCTTCCTGAGGCGCGCGATCTGCCGCGCCTCGCGGTCCGGATCGGCTGGAGGAAGGGTCGCCTTGGCCTTGTATTCGCCGACCGCCTGGGTGATCCTGAAGCGTTCCGCGAGCATGTGGATGAGCGCCGCGTCGATATTGTCGATGCTCTTGCGGAAGGCCGCGAGCACGGGATCGGGGGCGTGAGAGACTTGCGGATCTTGCGGCATGGCGCGCGAAACTAGCAGCAATTCTGCGCTTGCCAAGCACGCGCGCGCCGCCCTAATGCCGCACGAGCATGAGTGCCGACATCGTCCCCTTGCCGCGCAAGCGGCCGACACTCGATCCCATGCTGTCGCTGACGGCTGCGGGCATGAACTCGGTTAATTCGGTCATCCTCGAGCGGATGCAGAGCGAGATCCCGCTGATCCCGCGGCTGGCTGGGCACCTCATCTCGGGCGGGGGCAAGCGGCTGCGGCCGATGCTGACGCTCGCAGGCGCTGAGCTGGTCGGCTACAAGGGCGCGCGCCACCATAAGCTGGCAGCGGCGGTCGAGTTCATCCACACCGCGACGCTCCTCCACGATGACGTGGTCGACGGCAGCGAACTCAGGCGCGGCAAGGCGGCCGCCAACATCATTTTCGGCAATCCGGCGACCGTGCTGGTCGGCGACTTCCTGTTCAGCCGCGCCTTCGAGCTGATGACCGAGGACGGCTCCTTGCGCGTCCTCTCGATTCTCAGCCGCGCCAGCGCGATCATCGCCGAGGGCGAGGTGTCGCAGCTCTCCGCCCAGCGCCAGATCAACACCAGCGAGGAGCAATACCTCCACATCATCGGCGCCAAGACCGCCGCACTCTTCGCTGCCGCGAGCCAGATCAGCGCGGTGGTGGCGGAATGCTCCGAGGAGCAGGAGCGCGCGCTTGAGGCCTATGGCCGCAATCTCGGGGTCGCCTTCCAACTCGTCGACGACGCGATCGACTACGATTCTGATGCCGCGGAAATGGGCAAGGATCAGGGCGACGACTTCCGGGAGGGCAAGATGACCCTGCCGGTGATCCTTGCCTATGCCCGCGGCAACGAGGACGAGCGGCGGTTCTGGAAGGACGCGATCCTCGGCCACCGCACCTCGGACGCGGACCTTGCCCAGGCGATCGGTCTCATCGGCAGGCACAACGCGCTCGAGGACACCCGCGAGCGCGCCCGCCATTTCGCGCATCGGGCGATCGACGCGATCTCGATCTTCCCCGACGGCAAGGCCCGCGCCGCGATGGCCGAAGCCGCGCAGTTCGCGGTCGCGCGGGGGCATTGAACACTTTTCCCGTTACCCTGAACCCGTTTCAGGGTCCATCATGCGCCAGGCTCCGAGCACGATGTCTGGAATGGATGCTGAAACGGGTTCAGCATGACGACTGACCTGATTACCCGTCTTCCCATCAACGCCGTGCTTGCGCAGATCCGCGTCGCGCTCGCTGACGTAGGAGCGGGCGTGCTGATCGCGCCGCCGGGGGCGGGCAAGACCACCGCAATCGCGCCCGATCTTCTCGGCGAGGACTGGTGCACCGGCCAGATCATCCTCACCTCGCCCCGCCGGGTCGCCGCTCGCGCCGCGGCCGAGCGGATGGCCGATATGCTCGGCGAAAGCGTTGGCGAAACGGTCGGTTACGTGACGCGGCTCGACACGAAGGCAGGTGCCCGGACGCGCATCCTCGTCGTCACAGAGGCCATTCTGGTCAACCGGCTGGTCGAGGATCCGGAGCTCCCCGGCATCTCGGCGCTGCTCTTCGACGAGGCGCACGAACGCACGCTAGACAGCGATCTCGGCCTTGCGCTCGCACTCGAGACGCGAGGCGTCCTGCGCGAGGACCTGCGGCTGCTGGTGATGTCGGCAACCATTGACGGCGCGCGCTTCGCCCGGCTGCTGGGCAAGGGCGTTCCGGTGATCGAGAGCGATGGGCACAGCTTTCCGCTGGAAATCAAATGGCTTGGCGGCGATGCCTCGCGAGCGATCGAGGATCGCATGGCCGCCGCCATCCTCACCGCCTGGCGCGAGGAGGCGGGCGACATCCTCGCCTTTCTCCCAGGCGTCCGCGAGATCGAAAGGGTGCGCGAGCGGCTCGAGCCGCGCCTGCCGGATATCCCCATCCACCCGCTCCACGGTCAGGTGGAGCCCGCCGCCCAGCGCGCCGCGATCCGCCGCGATCCCGAGGGTCGCCGCCGTGTCGTCCTCGCCACAGCCATCGCGGAGACCTCGCTTACCCTCGATGGGGTGAGCGTGGTGGTAGACAGCGGCCTTGCGCGCCTCGCCGAGTTCGACCGCGCGGCCGGGACGACGCATCTCGTGACCCGCAGAGCCTCGCAGGCCTCGGCGGCGCAGCGCGCGGGCCGCGCGGCGCGGCAGGGGCCGGGGGTCGCCTACCGGCTGTGGGAAGAGGCCGGGCACGCCGGTCGCCCGCCCTTCGCGCCGCCCGAGATCGGGGAGGCCGATCTTGCCCCGCTGCTACTGAGGCTGGCGAAGTGGGGAACGGCAAATCCGCTGGCCCTTCCTTGGCTCGACCCGCCGCCCGAGGCGTCGCTCACGGCGGCGCGGCGCGCGCTCGGGGCGCTCGGTGCGCTCGATGCAGATGGGCGGATCACCCTGCTCGGCGAGGCAATCGCCGCCCTGCCGATGGCGCCCGATCAGGCGGCGGCGGTGCTTCGCGGGGCACAGGCAGGATGCGGCGAGGATGCCGCGCGTCTCGTCATGTTGCTGCAGGAACGCGGGCTCGGCGGGCAGGGCGAAGACTTGATGCAGCGCCTCGCCCGCTGGCGCGGCGACCGCGCGCCGCGCGCCGTGGCGGCAGCGCGGGTCGCGAAAGGCTGGGCGGGAGAGGCCGCGCGGCTCGCCGGCGCAATCGGCACCAGCCCCGCGGCCGATGCCGCCGAGGCGCTGGCGCTGGCGCGGCGCGACTTTGTCGCCCGGCGGCGCGACTCCTCCGGCGAGCACTGGCTGAGCGCCGGCGGGAGGGGCTACATCCTCGACCCTGCCTCGCCGCTCGCCCGTGCGCAATGGATCGTGATCGGCGACGCGCAGGGCCAAGCCAGGGGTGCGCGGATCACCGCCGGGACCGAACTCGCGCCGGAGAGGATCGCCGCGCTGTTTGCCGAGGAGCTTCAGGAACGCGTTGCAACTTTCTGGAATACCGAAAAAGCTCGCGTCGAGGCCCGGCGCGAACGACGGCTCGGCGCGATTGTGCTGGCGAGCGTGCCGGAGGCCGCGCCCGATCCGGCGTTGCTTGTGGATATCCTTGTGGAGAAGGGGTTGGAGAAGCTGGGGGAACTGCTCCCGCCGGGCTTTCTCGCCCGTGCGCGTTTCGCCGGGGTCGAGAGTCTCTCGCCCGAGGTCCTGTGCGCGCGGGCCGATGCGTGGCTGGCCCCGCTGCTCGCCGGTCGGCGCGATCTCGATCTGCCGCCGCACCGCTACGCTGAAGCCGCGCTCGGCCTCTTGGCATGGAGCGAGCGGCAGACGCTCGACCGGGCGGCGCCTGCCCACTTCACCTCGCCCGCCGACACCCGCCACGCCATCGACTACGCCGCAGACGATGCGCCCAGCGTCGAAGTCCGCGTGCAGGCGTTGTTCGGGCTAGATACGCACCCCATGATCGGCAGCACCCCGCTGCTCCTCAAGCTCACCAGCCCCGCCGGCCGCCCGATCCAGTCGACCCGCGACCTGCCCGGCTTCTGGCGCGGCAGCTGGGCCGACGTGGCGAAGGACATGAAGGGCCGCTATCCCCGGCACCGCTGGCCCGACCGGCCGTGGCTGGAGAAGCCGAGCCTCAAGACCAAAAACGCCTTCAACCGCAGCGATTCGTGATCTAGGGGCACGCCATGAACGCGAGAATTTACCAGAAGCCCAAACACGCGATGCAGTCCGGCAAGGCCCATACCGACGAGTGGGTGCTCGAATTCGAGCAGTCCGAGGCGCGCTTTGCCGATCCGCTGATGGGCTGGACGGGCACGGGTGACACCCAGTCGCAGGTACGCCTCACCTTTCCCGGTAAGGACGCGGCCAAGGCCTATGCCGAGAAGTACGGCATTCCTGCCCGGGTGATCGCGACCCCGCCCCGGCGCCTGAAGCTCCAAGCCTACGCCGACAACTTCCGCTGAGTTGACCTTTCGCCCCGGCGCCGCCATATGCCGTTCCGGGAGTCGGGTGGACGTTTGCGTCCGCTCACCGGGTCAGGGCCGGAAGGCAGCAGCCCAGGTGGATTGCGGCGGGTCGCCCGGCTCCTTAGTCACGCATCCCGCGATCCCGCCCGCATCCGCTCGCGCGCGGCGCTGCGTGACCCGGTCGCCGGGACATATCCCGAGACGCGGCCGAGGCCGAAGGGCGGCATGTTGCCATAGATCGTCTCGTGCGCTCCGGCTGGCACCACGTAGGTCTCGTGATAGATGCCGACCGTCCCGTCGTCGCCGACCTTGCGGTTGAACGCGGCCCACGCCGGCCAGTGGAGCGCGTCGCGATTGCGGGCATAGGCTTCGAGCCGTTCGAAATCGCGCCAGTACTGAATCAGGAGGATCTGGCGCGGGCTGCACAGCGCGAATTCGGTGCCGAGGAACCCGCTATCGGGATCGCGCGACAATTCGCGGATCATCGGGCCCATCGCGCGCAGCACCGGCAGCCAGCGTCCGACCTTGTGGAAGTGGTTGATGCGCATCCCGATCAGGAACACCACCAGGGGCCCTGCATGATTGGCTGTCATTCTTCCTGGGACGATTGTCATCGCTGGCTCCCTATACACCTGCACGATATGGATTTCGAATTGCAACTTATATGTCAAGTGCCGCACACCTTCGATAGCGCGGGCTTCGACATTGCCGTGGGTCTCGCCTAAGGTGCAGCGCGATGCATGATTCCGATCCCGACCTGCCCGACGAGGACCTTGTCCCCACCGCCGCCGAGCTCGAGGCAGCGGGGCAAAGTGCGCTGTTCGGCGATCCCGCGCCAGCGCCGGAGCCGGTGCTTCCTGCCGCGCATGCGCCGGCTGCCCCGGTGTCGGCAACGCCCGCCGGGCCCGCCAAGGCCGCGGCCCAGCCCTACCGCGTCCTCGCCCGCAAGTACCGCCCGCAGACCTTCTCCGAACTGATCGGGCAGGAGGCGATGGTGCGGACCCTCGCCAACGCCATCGCCCGCGATCGGCTTGCCCATGCCTTCCTGATGACCGGGGTGAGGGGGGTAGGGAAGACCTCGACCGCGCGGCTCATCGCCAAGGCGCTCAACTGCGTCGGCCCGGACGGGCAGGGCGGGCCGACCATCGACCCTTGCGGCGTGTGCGAGCCCTGCACCGCGATCGCCGAGGGGCGCCATATCGACGTGATCGAGATGGACGCGGCTTCCAACACTGGGGTCGACGACGTGCGCGAGATCATCGAGCAGGTCCGCTATGCCGCGGTCTCGGCGCGCTACAAGATCTACATCATCGACGAAGTCCACATGTTGTCGCGCAATGCTTTCAACGCCTTGCTCAAGACACTTGAGGAACCGCCGCCGCACGTGAAGTTCCTCTTCGCCACCACCGAGGTCGACAAGCTTCCCGTAACGGTGCTGAGCCGCACCCAGCGCTTCGACCTGCGCCGCATTCCTGCCGCGCTCCTCGCGGACCACTTCGCCCGGGTCTGCACGCTCGAGGGCGTCGAGGCCGAGTCTGAAGCGCTGGCGATCATCGCCAACGCCGCCGAGGGCTCGGTGCGTGACGGGCTTTCGATCCTCGACCAGGCGATCGCCCACGCCGACTTGGACGGCGAGGGCAAGGTCGCCGCCGCTCGGGTGCAGGGCATGCTCGGGCTTGCCGACAAGAGCGCACAGCGCCGCCTGCTCGGGCACCTCCTCCAAGGCGATGCCAAGGCGCTGCTCGCGGCGGTCGACGAGCAATATGCACTCGGGGTGGAACCGCTCGCGGTGATGCGCGCGCTGATGGACCTCACGCACCGCATCACGCTGGCGCAGGTCTCCGGGGCCGAGCCCGATGCCCCTGCCGAGGAGGAGCGCGCGGCGCTCGCCGATTTCGCAGCGCGGCTGGGGGCGGGGGAGCTCCACCGCCTGTGGCAGCTGCTGCTCAAAGGGCATGACGAAGTGCGGACCGCGCCCGATCCGCTGGTCTCGCTGCAGATGGCACTTCTGCGCATCCTCCACGCCGCCGCCATGCCCGATCCCTTCAAGCTGGCGCGGCGCATCGAGGAACTGGCGGCCGGCGGCGTGGCTGCGGTCCCGGCGGGTGGCGTTGCGTCACCGGCTGCGTCGTCCGCGGCGATCGCCGCGAGCCCCTCCGCCGACTGGGCGGCGCTGGTCGAGGCGGTCGATGCCGCCGGCCAGCTGCGCGTCGCCCAGATGATGCGCGACCGGGTGCGGGTGATCGAGCTCGGGCCCGAGCGGCTGATATACGAGCAGGCCGACAAGTTCCCCGACGATCCCGCAGCCGACATTCGCGAGGCGCTGTTCAAGCTCACCGGCAAGCGCTGGCAGGTCGAGCGCGGCACGGGCGCGGCGCAGCCATCCCTTCGCGAAACCGCCGAGGCCGCCGCCGCCGCCGAAGACGCGCGCGTCCGCTCCGACCCGCTGGTCAGGGCCGCCTTCGAGGCCTTCCCCGATGCCGAGTTGATCGGTACGGAACCGCGCGCCGCCGCCGCCGGTAGCCCACCCTGGAATTGAGGAGACCCCCGCCATGAAATCGATGGAAGAGATGATGAAGGCCGCTCAGCAGGCTGCCGAGACCATCCAGAAACAGATGAATGAGATGCAGGTGAAGCTCGACTCCATCGAGGTCGAGGGGCAGGCCGGAGGAGGACTGGTAAAGGTCCGCGCCAGCGCCAAGGGCCGCATCCTCGGTGTCGCCATCGATGACAGCCTGATGAATGCCGACGACAAGCAGATCCTCGAGGATCTCGTCGCCGCCGCCTTCAACGACGCGCGCGACCGCGCCGACCGCGTCTCGGAAGAGCAGATGCGCGAGATGCAGTCCTCGATGGGCCTACCCCCGGGGTTCAACCTGCCCGGACTCGGCTGAACGGCAGGAGCCATGCCGGGCATCATCGCCCGCATCGCCTTCAGCGGCGAGATCGTCGCATGGCGAGGCCCTGCGCCCTTCCTGTTTCTGCCGGTGCCGGCCGAGCACGCCGACGAACTGCGCCATGCCGCGCGTGAGGCGAGCTACGGCTGGGGCTGCGTTCCGGCATCGGCAATGATCGGTGTGACGCGCTTCACCACCTCGCTGTTCCCACGCGCCGATACCTATTTCCTCCCCGTCAAGGTGACGGTGCAGCGTGCCGAGGAGGTCGGGCTAGGCGACCGAGTGACGGCCGAGATCGCGATCCTGCGCCCCTGAGCGCACCCGGCCCCGGCGTTGGTAAGGGCGTCCACAGCTTCGCCGCTCCGCGCCATTGCGGGTCGCCCGGAGACTACCCATATCTCCGGGAAGGGCGAGCCCCAATGGTCGCCGCGGACAGATGCTCATGACCCAAACCTATCCCCTCCTCCCCTTGCGCGACATCGTCGTCTTCCCCGGCATGGTCGTCCCTCTGTTCGTCGGGCGTGACAAATCGGTCGCCGCGCTTGAAGCGGCGATGGAGGCGTCCAAGGACATCGTCCTTATCGCCCAGCTCGATCCGGGCTGTGACGATCCGGAGGGCGAAGACCTCTACGACGTCGGCGTGATCGCGCAGGTCCTCCAGCTCCTCAAGCTGCCCGACGGCACGGTGCGTGTGCTGGTCGAGGGGAAGACCCGCGCGCGGCTCTCGGCGCTCGAGAACGTCGGCACGCACCTCTTGGCCGAGGTCGAGCCGGTCGAGCCCGAGACCGTTTCGGGCAGCGAGGTCACCGCGCTGATGCGGCAGGTGACCGAGCAGTTCGGCGAATATGTGAAGCTTAACAAGAAGATGGGCGAGGATACCGCGATCGATCTCTCCGAGGTCGACGATGCGGGCCAGCTTGCCGACACGATTGCCGCCGCGATTAGCGCCAAGGTGTCGGACAAACAATCGCTGCTGACCGAGCCGAGCCCGCTCAAGCGGCTCGAACTGGTGATGGCTTTCATGGAGGGTGAGCTCTCGGTCCTCCAGGTCGAGCGCCGCATCCGCGGGCGCGTCAAGCGCCAGATGGAGAAGACCCAGCGCGAGTATTACCTCAACGAGCAATTGAAGGCGATCCAGTCGGAACTCGGCGGGGGCGACGAGGGCGAGGGCAATGAAATCGCCGAGCTCACCGAGAAGATCGAGAAGACCAAGCTTTCGAAGGAAGCCAAGGCCAAGGCGCAAGCGGAGCTGAAGAAGCTGCGCTCGATGCAGCCGATGAGCGCCGAGGCGACGGTGATCCGCAACTATCTCGACGTGTTGCTTGGCCTGCCTTGGGGCAAGAAGTCCAAGCTCAAGAAGGACATCGGGCGCGCCCAGGCGGTGCTCGATGCCGATCACTACGCGCTGGAGAAGGTCAAGGACCGGATCGTCGAATATCTGGCGGTGCAGGCACGGACGAACAAGCTCAAGGGCCCGATCCTGTGCCTCGTCGGCCCTCCGGGCGTCGGCAAAACCAGCCTGGGCAAGTCGATCGCCAAGGCAACGGGGCGCGAATTCGTGCGCCAGTCGTTGGGTGGCGTGCGCGACGAGGCCGAGATCCGCGGCCACCGGCGCACCTATATTGGCTCGATGCCGGGCAAAATCGTGGCGAACCTCCGGAAGGCTGGCACGTCGAACCCGCTGTTCCTCTTGGACGAGATCGACAAGCTCGGCCAGGATTTCCGCGGCGATCCTGCGTCGGCGCTGCTTGAGGTGCTCGACCCCGAGCAGAACGCGAAGTTCCAGGACCATTATCTCGAACTCGACCTCGACCTCAGCGACATCATGTTCGTGTGCACCGCGAACAGCCTCAACCTGCCACAGCCGCTGCTCGACCGCATGGAGATCATCCGGCTCGAGGGCTACACCGAGGACGAGAAGGTCGAGATCGCCCAGCGCCACCTGATCGCCAAGCAGGTCGAGGCGCACGGCCTCAAGAAGGGCGAGTTCACGCTCACCGAAGAGGGCCTGCGCGATCTGATCCGCTACTACACCCGCGAGGCCGGCGTGCGTACGCTCGAGCGCGAGATCGCGAAACTGGCGAGGAAGAGTCTGCGCCAGATCCTCGAAGGCAAGGCGAGCAGCGTCACCGTCACGCCCGAGAACCTCGGCGACTTCTCCGGGGTGCGCCGCTTCAAGCACGGCGTGTCCGAAGAGGAACCGCAGGTCGGCGCGGTGACGGGGCTGGCCTGGACTTCGGTCGGCGGCGAGCTGCTCACCATCGAGAGCGTCACGACCCGCGGCAAGGGAGAAGTAAAGACCACTGGCAAGCTCGGCCAGGTTATGAACGAGAGCGTCGCGGCGGCCTTCAGCTTCGTCAAGGCGCGCGCGCCAGCCTACGGGATCAAGCCTTCAGTCTTCGACCGCAAGAACGTCCACATCCACCTGCCCGAAGGGGCGGTGCCCAAGGACGGACCGAGCGCCGGGATCGGCATGGTCACCTCGATTGTCTCGACCCTGACCGGCGTGGCGGTGCGGCCCGAAGTGGCGATGACCGGCGAGGTCACGTTGAGGGGCCGGGTGCTGGCGATCGGCGGGCTCAAGGAGAAGCTGCTTGCGGCGCTGCGCGGCGGGATCAAGACGGTTCTCATCCCCGAGGAGAACGTCAAGGACCTCGCCGAAATCCCCGCCAACGCCAGGGAGGGGCTCGAGATCGTGCCGGTGTCCCACGTGGACGAAGTGCTCGCCCGCGCGCTGACCCAGCCGCTGGAGCCGATCGAATGGACCGAGGCCGACGACCTCGCCAGCCAGCCGGCGCCTACGGCGTCCGGTGCGAATCCGGCGAGCCCGGAGGTGCCAACCGCGCATTGAGACGCTAGAAGCCGCGCACTTGCCGTGATTCGCGGCAGGGTCGCAGCTTTTCGGAGTCGGCACACCAAAGGCCAATCTGCGCGCCCAACACAGGTTAGGCGCGTAATCTCTTTCGCTTTGCCGCAAGGGGCACGGTCAGGGGCGGATTGCCTTTGACAGCCCTTGCAAAAAGGTCTCAATTTGCCAGCTTTCGACAGGCGCGATTCATACCGTCAAACGATATCCTGAAGCGAGGGGGTTCCCAGATGAACAAGAACGACCTGATCAGCGAAGTTGCCACCGCGAGCGGTCTTTCCAAGAATGATGCCTCGAACGCGGTCGAAAGCGTGTTCGACGCGATCACCAAGGCGCTTTCCGGTGGCGACGAGGTTCGGCTGGTCGGTTTCGGGACGTTCTCGGTCGCCAAACGCAAGGCCTCGACGGGGCGCAACCCGCGCACCGGGGAGCCGATGAAGATCAAGGCCTCGAACCAGCCGAAATTCAAGGCGGGCAAGGGGCTGAAGGACGCGGTTAACTGAGGATCGCGCGCCGCGGCGCGTGACCGTTCGCACCAGGCCAATCGGGACCCCGCCAGCGGCGTGTCGGCGGGGTTTCTTTTTGCCCGGCGCCGCTGCTCTCAGGGGGCGGTGGCGATTAGTGCGGTCGGCGCCTGGGTGGTGCGGGACGTGATGCGCCAGGAGAGCGCCTCGCCTGCGGTGGTGGCGAAGGGGCCCTCGTCGGTGTTGTTGGCAAGGATGCGCATTCCGGCAGGGGAGCGGATCGTGAAGGTGCCATCGATCGTCGGCACGCCCGGGATCGAGCCCGGGGCCTCGCCAGCCTTGCGTCCCTCCTCGGCCGCACCCATCGCGGCGAGCCCGGCGAAGGAGCCAGCGCCCAGCATCGTGCCGAGCCCGCCGCTCTCGCCGTTCTGCGCCGCGAAGCCCGGCGCGTTGATCCGAACATGCCCGCCCTTCCTCAGGAACACCTGCACGAAGGGGTTGGTCTGGGGGAAGCCCTCGATCATCGGGAAGGTAAAGTCGTGGCCCATTGTGCCCGACACGCGGTAGCTTACGTCGAACACCCCGTCGCCCATGTGGACCACGCGCTCCCAGCCTTTCTGGCGCTGGAGCAGCGTGACGAGCTCCTGCGCGGCCTCGGGGTTGGAGGGATCGATGCCGCCCATCAGCGCCGCCATCTGCTGGGCCTGCTTCTTGGCTTCCTCGGCGCGGCTGGCGGCGCCCGCTTCCCATTCGGCGCGCTGGGCGCTCTCCTCGTCCGGCGAGCACGGGCGGCTTTCGTAAGTCGCCTCGTCGACGCAGCTTGCGGTGAACGTCTCGCTCGCCGCGTCCATCTGGGCGAGCTTCGAAAGGCCAAGAAAGAAGATTTCGCCCTCGTAGCTGAAGGTGAAGGTGTCGGGCCCAGTGATCGCGAGTTCGGAGGTGAACTTTCCGGGCGTCATGAAGCAGCCTGTCAGCGTGAGCGCGAGGCCCGTCAGCAGCGCTGCAGCGCGCAGGCGGATTGATGGTTGAACGGTCATGATGTTTCCCCCTTCCCGCGCCCGCTTCTAGCCGCGCGTCGCCACCGCATAAAGCGCAATCGCCGCAGCGTTGGAGACGTTGAGGCTCTCGATGGCCGAGGCGATCGGCAGCTTCGCCAGCACGTCGCAATGCGCGGCGATGTTGTGCCTCAACCCCTCGCCCTCAGCGCCGAGCACGATCGCAAGTGGCCCGGTCGGCATGATGTCGGCGAGCACGGCCTCGGCCTCGCCAGCAAGCCCGATGCGCCAGTATCCGGCCTCGGCGAGTTCTTCCAAGGCACGCGCAAGATTGACGACCCGTACCCACGGCACCGTCTCAAGCGCGCCCGAGGCGGCCTTGGCGAGCACGCCGCCCTCGGGCGGGGCATGACGATCCTGGGTGACGATGGCGGCGGCGTTGAAGGCCGCCGCCGAGCGCATGATCGCACCCACGTTGTGCGGATCAGTGACCTGGTCGAGCACCACCACTGGCCGTCCCGCCTCGCCCAGCGCGACCTCGTCGAGGAACACGTCCTCGAGCGGAGCGCATTCGAGCACTAGCCCCTGGTGCGGCGCGTCCTTGGCGACGAGGCGTGCAAGGTCCGCCGCCTGAGCGTGTTCGAGCGGGAAGCCGGGCGGCAGTTCCCCGTCGAGGCTCTCGATCCCCTCGGGCGTCGCCCACAGCTTGCGGTGCTGGCGCTCGGGATTCTTGAGGGCTGCCTCAACGGCGTGGCGGCCCCACAGGCGCACTTGCCCACTCGACGCCCGGCCCGAGCCGCGCCCGCCCTTCATCCGTCCTGCGCGTCCCCGTAGGGCCCGCTTTTTCTCGCCTTTGCTCATTGTCGTTCCCCGGCCTTGCGCCAATCAGGCGCGCTCCCCTGCCAGCAGGGCCATTGACAGGCAAGCGCCGCTTCGCCAAAGGGCGCCTCTCGGTGACGGGACCCAGCGGGACTCGCGAAATTTCAGGGTGCCGGGCGCCCGGGAACGCCCCCCTCGCAAAGAGGGACTGTGTGGACAGGTGGCCGAGTGGTTAAAGGCAGCAGACTGTAAATCTGCCCGTGCAAGCGTACGCTGGTTCGAATCCAGCCCTGTCCACCAACACCCTTTCTTCCGGCATACCCCAAAATCCATGGAAATCCTTGGTTTTCTGCGGTATATTGCCTCTCGCCATCCACACAAATCCGTCGCGATCCATGCCCATCCGACGCCCAGTGTGGGGGTAATGTGGGGGTAAATGCCCTTACCCCCACACTGTGGTTCCTCGCCGCGATGCGGAAAAGTGTGGGGGAGAAACCGATGGGAAAACTCTCTGCGGTAGGGGTCAGAACGGCCCTCGCGAATCCCGGCACCTATCAAGATGGTGACGGTCTGTTTCTCAAGGTGGACAAGCGCGGCGGTGCCTACTGGAATCTCCGGGTCCAGCAGGACGGCAAGCGCAGGGACATCGGGATCGGCAGCGCAAAGCTCGTGACGTTGGCTGCGGCGCGCGAGAAGGCCAACGAACTACGCATGGCCGTGAAGGTCGAAAAGCGCGACGTCCTCGCCGAAAGGAAGGACGAGGCAGCAGCCAAGGTGACCTTCAGGGAAGCGGCCCTCCTGTATCACGCCGAAAACGCGGCGGGCTGGAAAAGCGAGGTCTACACCCGCCAATGGCTGGCTAGCCTGCAGAATTACGTCTTTCCCAAGCTCGGGAACAAGCCGACCGGAAGCGTTACAACTGCGGATATCATCTCGGTCCTCACGCCCATCTGGCAGGAAATTCCCGACACCGCGCGCCAGGTGCGCAACCGAATCTGCGCGGTGCTCGATTTCGCGCATGCGAGGGGCTGGCGCTCCACCGAGGCACCGTCCGGCAACAACAGCCTGAAGGCGGGCAGGGGCCTTCCGAGGCAGATCAAGCAGACGCAGAACCGCAAGGCGATGCCCTATGTCGCAATCCCGTCTTTCCTGATCGCGCTGCGTCGCAAGCCATCCTTTGGGCGTCTGGCACTCGATCTGCTGATCCTGACCGGCACGCGGTCGCAGGAAGTCAGGCTTGCGCGGTGGTCCGAATTCGATCTGGAAGAACGCATCTGGTCAATTCCTGCCGAGCACATGAAGCGCAGCAGGGCCCATGACGTCCCGCTCTCCGATGCAGCGCTGGCGGTGCTGAAGAAGGCCGACGCGCTCCGCATCGAAGGCACGGACGTGGTTTTCCCTGGAACAGCTGGCAACCCAATGTCGGACATGACGCTGCTCAAGGTGCTGCGCGATATGCAGGAGCCCTTCCACGTCCACGGCTTCCGCTCCGCGTTCACGGACTGGGCGGCGAACGAAGGCTACCCGAACGCGGTGGTCGAGGCGGCACTTGCTCACAAGACACCGGACGCAGTGCAGGCTGCCTATCGCCGTACGACCTATCTGGGCACCAAGGAGAAGCCCGGCCTGCGCGTCAGGCTGATGGACGCATGGGGTGCCTACTGTTCTGGCATGCCCACGACGCCGCCAGCACCCTACGCCGAGCAATAGCCACCTCGTCGCCCCGCCATCTCGGCTGGCGGGCATGGCTCTGCCATGACGGCCTGCCTTCCGGCGAGGATGGGAGGGGGAGGGAAAACCGCAAATCGATGCCCTGGCGCGGGCCAGCGGGCGCAGCCCGCCACCCGGGGGTGTCTATTTGCGGTTTGGGAACGAGAGGGCAAAGCCCTTGGCGTTCCCCTCAAGGATCGCAGCAGCGATCCGCACAAGGACGGCGCCCTTGCATGGCGCGAAGCCGCCGGACGCCCTGCGCGCGGGCCAAGTGGGCCAGCGGGCGTCCGGCAATGAGAGAGGCGCGCGCGCCTGCGGGTCAGCACGAAAATACCGCGCCCGCAGGAGCGCGCAGCGCGGGACCGAGCGCGTCCTCCAGAACCTCCCGCTCCGCCACCAACCGCTCCTGATCGTTACCCGCGTGGGCCGGGACTACAGGCCCGGTCCGCGCCAGCGGATAGAGCAGGTTGCCCGAAGGGCAGCGCACTCAAATTTTGGACGTTTCAGCAGCGCTTCGGATTGGAGCGGTGCATCTGAGCAACTGACCTTCGAATATGGCTAGATCTCTCATGATATCTGTGCTCTGTGTCGATCATGCCATTGCTAGGTGATCGCGATCTTGCTTCAAGGTAGACTCGGCCCGCTGAACTTGGCATAGGAACAAACAAAGAACATGTGCACGTGAACGAGGAACTTTCTATGCGAAAATCGCGTCGGGCAGCAAAGCCATCCGCCAAGCTGATTGGTGAACGGGCCTTTCGGCCGGAGCCGCATAACGCCGCTCCAAATGTGATTGCGTTGCAACGTCCCCTCACTGTACAGATTGAATGCCAGGACAATCTTGAATTCATGCGGTCGCAGGACGACGAGAGCATGAAGCTGATAGTGACGTCGCCCCCGTATAATATCGGGAAGGCTTATGAGAGCCGAACGTCGATCGATCTATACATCAAGCAACAAGCGGCCACGATCGCAGAGGCCGAGCGCCTCCTTCACCCGCAAGGGTCCATCTGCTGGCAAGTCGGCAACCACGTTGATGACGGCGAAATCTATCCGCTCGACATTTTGCTCTACGATCTCTTCAAGAACCACGGGCTCAAGCTTAGAAATCGGATCGTTTGGACGTTTGGTCACGGGCTCCATTGCCAGCGACGGTTTTCTGGCCGGTATGAAACTATCCTCTGGTTTACCAAGGGCGACGACTACACATTCAATCTCGATCCAGTTCGCGTACCCTCGAAGTACCCGTTCAAGAAGCACTTCAAAGGCCCCAAACGCGGGGAGCTATCAAGCAATCCTTTGGGCAAGAACCCTTCCGATATTTGGGAAATCCCCAACGTGAAGGCGAACCACGTCGAAAAAACCAATCATCCGTGCCAATTTCCTGTCGGATTGGTGGAGCGACTTGTGCTCAGTCTGACCGACGAGGGTGATAATGTGCTCGATCCATATATGGGCGTCGGCTCCTCGGCTATTGCCGCGCTTAAGAATGGGCGAAACGCGTTCGGCTGCGATTTAATGCAAGAATATGTTGATGTTGCCCTTGACCGGGTTGCGCAGCTTGAAGCAGGTATCCTCCGCACCCGCCCAATGAATAAGCCGATATACAACCCGAACGAGAGGTCTGGCGAATGAGATTAGCCTTCACTCACGAACACCGAAACGGCGGGGCAGAGTGGCAGAAGCGCGAACTCTTCGAATGGATCACGGACATATTCGAAGCGCCGAGCATTAAGTTGAAGAGCAGGTGCACGCCTGCGATAAGGCAGCACATTGCGACCGAGTTTCGGAATGAGGGGTGGGGGCAAGACGTAAAGATCGATCAAGATCTCAATCTGACCATTTCAGCTATGAAGGATGATCTGGCGTTCCAGCTCCAGACGGGGAATATCAGCAGAGCTCCTTACGACCTATTGAAGCTCCAGCACCTGTTTCAAAGCGAGAGGATCGAAGCTGCGGCGTTGGCAGTCCCGACACGCGCAGCTGCGGCGATAATTGGAAGCAATGTCGCGAATGCCGAGCGGGTGTGCAAAGAGATGACCGCCTTCGATCGTGTGATCACAGTCCCGATCTTGTTGATCGCATTCGAATAAGAGAACCTGGGGCATGGGATACGAAATCGCCTTAACTGCGCCGGCAGAACGCGAAGCGTTGATCGCGAAAGCGCTTCAAGCGCCCTTGCGAACCCTTCCGTTTCACCATTTTCGCGCCAAGCTCTACGAGCTGCCAATTATACGCGTGCCAATCGATCTGCCGGTGTATCGGATGGAGAACTTCCGCACCTACACCGATCAGCACGAGCATCTGGCGAAAGAAGGTCTGCCTGCGGATTATTTCCTCTCTGGCCAAGAGATCGAAAGCATCCAGCAGGTTCAGCACGATATACTGGCAAAGCTTTCACGGCGCGGCGTTGCTGACTCAGTCGTCCCGGTCATCGATGTTTTGAAGAAGGACGGGCAGATTGACCCGTTGCTTGCAACGAGCTCCGGCGTAATCGTCAACGGCAATCGCCGTCTGGCAGGAATGCGTGAGCTCGGCCTTACCTACGTCGAACTGATGATCCTTCCGGCCGATGCTTCGGCGGACGAGATCGTCGATATTGAGGCAAGCCTGCAAGGCGTCCCTGAGACCAAGCTCGACTATGACTGGATCGGCGACGGTCAGCTGATCAACCGTCTCATTGAAATGGGACGCACTCCTAAAGAGGTGGCTGATCAACTCCACAGGCCGGAAAAAGAGATCAAGACCGCCCGACAGGCGCTCATTGAAGCAGACCTCTACCTGAAAGAATGGGCCAAGGCAGAGGGTGAGTATGGACGTGTAAGCGAGTACGGGGAGCAGCTTTTCAAGGACCTTCCACGGCGATTGGAAGGCAAAGATGTCGCTCTAATGCAAGCAAGCCGGGTGATTGCATGGTCGCTCTACGACAACAGGGACAAGCTCGGCGGCCGACTGTACAACTTCAATTCGGCGTTCGGTAACCTTGCCTCTGACGTGCTCGATCGGGTCGCGACGACACTTGACCTATCGACCACAAGGCCACCCACCGAAGGTGATGTTGTTGACGATCTGGATGACTTCTCATTCGACCTCGATGATGAAGACGGCGAATTGTCCTACGCTGAGGTGATAGAAGCCTTAAGCGGTGAGCAGACGCGAGAGGAGGCTGTCAAAGTCCTGATCGAAGCCAGCATAACCGCTATTGAGGTTGCCAAGGGTCAAAAGGATGGTGAAGCCGCCTTGAAGGCGCTTACAGAAGCGAACGCGAAGCTGGTCTCCGTGGACCTTACGCGTGCCAAGGCCTCGACATACCCGGCCATCGGCAAGCAGCTGCAGACGATTGAGGGGTTGGTCGAGCGGCTTAAGGCTAAGCTGGCAGAAATTTCCTAGCGCCCGCACCTGGTATGGATCGACCCAGCGAGCTCATTATTGAATATGATCCGGGCAATGTGGCGGGCCGGATAACCCGCACTGTTGCGGATTCTCGGTCGCCAATCTGGGAAAGACTGCGCGCGCACTTTGCCAACCAACCTGACGTTCGCGTCAGTGAAGGAACCATCGAGCTTTCTTGGCCAAAGCTTCTCGAAGTCGTTCGGGACTTTGGCAGCAAGTCGCTCCAGCGCGATCTGAACTTCCGATTCAGGCCTCAGGGTGCCGCTATTGAACGGATTGCGACATTCGTCCGCGAGGTGAAGCAAGCGCGAGAAAAGCGCAATAGTCTCAAGTTGGAATGCCAGCCGGAAGATATACAAAACAAGCTGGGAGAACTTGGTTTCACGCGCCGAAAATTGAAGGACTTTCAGTTAGAAGACATCGCGCATCTCATCTCTCTTCCACACGGCGCAAATTTCTCAGTGCCAGGTGCCGGAAAGACTACGGTTACGTTTGCTCTTCATCTTCTGGTTGCCAGCAAAGGCGAGCATTTGCTCGTGATCTGTCCCAAGGCGGCGTTCCCGGCGTGGACGTCGGTGGTGTCGGAAACGATGGCTCCAGATGCACCAAACAACGCTGCGGAAGACTTCATAATTCTGGATGGGCGCGCGAGCGATACCGATAAACTCCTTCGAAGCGGTGCGCGTCGCTTCGTCATGTCGTACGACCTCATGGTCAAACAGCAGGCCATCATCTCAGCCTATTTGTCGCGGCAGAAGGTCCACCTTGTGCTCGATGAGTCCCATAGGATGAAGGCAGGGGTAAACTCGCAACGCGGCGCGTTTCTCCTATCGGTAGCAGCACTCCCGGTCCGCCGTGATATCCTGTCCGGTACGCCCATGCCTCAGGATGCGGGTGACCTAGCATCGCAGCTTAGCTTTCTGTGGCCCGCCCAAGGTTACGACCTCCAGATTCAGCGTGGCATCGCGCCAAGAGAGGTACTTGGCCAGCTATACGTGAGGACTACCAAGCGGCAGCTCGGCCTGAAGGATCCGATACGCAAATTTCACAACGTTGAGATGCTGCCCGGCCAACGCGCACTTTATGCGATCGTTCGAAGTGAGGCTTTGAGACAGCTCACGAAGGTCGTTCAGTCGTCCAGCCAACCCGACTTCGTCAGGGCCCGAAAATCGGTGATGCGATTGCTGCAGCTATCGGTCAATCCGACGCTAGCGCTTCAATCGATGGCCACCGATCCCGGCGCTATCGACTCCGGGATTGTCGATCAGGTCATCGCAGAGGGAACGTCCGCGAAGATGCAGGCCGTCGCCGCTCACGCTCGCGAGCTCGCGCTCCAGGGTCGGAAGACGGTCATATGGACGATCTTCACCGGGAACATCCTCGATCTCGAACTGCTGCTAGCGGACCTCAATCCCGTTTCGCTTTACGGAGCAGTGCCGTCAGGCGATCCGGGCGATCTGTCAACGCGGGAAGGGCGGTTACGCCGGTTTCATCTCGATGGCCGCTGCAAGGTCATGCTGGCGAACCCGGCAGCTGCCGGCGAAGGGATCAGTCTTCACACCGTTTGCCACGACGCGATCTATCTAGATCGCAGCTACGTTTCGACGCACTATCTGCAGTCCATCGACCGAATCCATCGGCTCGGTCTGCCTCCGGACGTCGAAACGAACATTCATATCTATCGGACAGTAGCGCCCCGAGAAATCGGAAGCGTTGATCTGTCTGTGTCCCGTCGCCTCATCGCCAAGATCAAAAACCTTCAGCAACTCCTTAATGACCCCGATCTTCATAAGATCGCGCTTGACGAAGAGGAGGCCGACGATCCGATCAATTTCGACATGGAGATGCAGGATCTGATCGATCTCATCGATGAGCTCGAAGGGCGCGCCCCACCACCGGAGGTGGAGGAAGACGCGTGACGCCTTTCGACTTTTCGCGCCTCTTTTCGATGCCGGCTTTCGAAGGTCTTCGCATCTTACGGATATACCGGGTTAGCCGTCCGGATATGCCGCTCACGGAACTCTCAGGGCTCATTCGGAGTGTCGAGGCAGGGTCAAACAGTTTCGATCTGGACGCTGCCGTTTTTCTGGACGGGATAGTGAAGCGGCACCCTCCCCATGAGGGGATTGGGTTCTATCGCGTCTGTTTGTCCGACGTGCTCTTGATCGAATTGCCCGAGTGGGCTCGGCTCGTAACGCTGGGTCGCGGCCGCTTCATCAAGCGTCTCCAGTCTGCGGAATATCGGGACGTCAGAAGCCTGTTCCGACAGGCACGGCTTTTGGATGATCCGCCGTCGGCCAGCGATATCGAATGGTGGGATGACTTGCAGGCAAAGGTCCGTGGCAAGCAAAGTCAGGATGCGATGCGACGTGCTCGCGAAGCTGAGCAGCTCACGTTGGAACATGAAGTTGAGCGGCTCCGATCGCTCGGCATCGACACCGCTCCGCGGTGGATGGCGATTGACGATAACACCGTTGGTTACGACGTGTTGTCGTACATGCCCTCCGAGTTCGGACTGGTGAACCTCCTCATAGAGGTCAAGTCGACGATCGCGTCACCGCTGCGGTTTTATGTGACCCGGAACGAGTGGGAACAGGCCACTGCCTTTGGTGAGGCTTTCATGTTCCATGTCTGGGATCTGAGGCCTAACCCGCCTGTGCTTCACAAGAGGACCGTTGCCCAGGTCGCTCCGCATATCCCCACCGACAATGAGAACGGCAGATGGACCAATGCGATTATTCCTGTTTCGTTGTCTTGAAGCCCCCTGTTCGCGATGTCTCGCGATTGGCCGTGCAGGCCACGTGGTGTCGTTCGATCCCTCCTATCTCCGTTGGAAGATCGCGACTGTGATGCTTGCAACGAGCATCTCTTCCGCCCGCTCTCGTTTGGCCTGAACCGCTGACGTTAGTTGCTTCTTTGTGGTCATAGGCATTTTGACGATTGCTGCTAGGATGATGGCCTGGAGAAGATCGGGATGCATGGTCAGGCGCCGTTCTGGATAGCGCGATTAGCTCTTGGACGGCGACGCTTTGCGATCAGCGCCTTGAGGCTCTCGGTCAGTACCAGGGTCGAGCAGCCCAGTTTAATGATCTCAATCTGGCCATCGGCGATCAGGGCGTACAGCGTGCTGCGGCCTATGCCGATGTAGCGACAGGCTTCGGGCACCCTCATGGTGATCGGTTCGATTGCGTGAGCGCTCTGACCTGGTGCATCAGTGTCGGCCTGATCGTCCACCTTCCGCGTGGTCGCGGACTTCGTATCAGCTGCATCCGAATACTGATGATCGATCTGTCCGGTAGATAGGTTCGAGCGTGCGCCCATCGGTCTGGTCCTTTGCATCTTTCGGGTGATGACGGACCAGCCCTCGGAGCTTGGAGGGGGGACGAAGACCAGCCCGCCATCACCGTCATTATCGGGTGTGAGCACCAGCAAGGTCGAGATGACATTCTTTCGCTAAGGTAGCCGAAACTACGCGGCGGTCCTGCTCACGCAGAATTCCACACCAGATTGGACAGGGAGGCATGGGACGGGGCAGCGTTGGATTCGTCTGATCGCGGCCTCAAATCGACCGGATCAGCCCGAATGTAAGACAGCCGTCTGAGCGATCATTGATTTTACAGGACTTTTGAAAAGCAGCGGCGGCTGGGATCATGTGAGTGCCGTCGAATAAAGCGCAGCAAAACCAACCACCTGCAGCCTGACAGACGGCGGTGCTTTTATCTCGCCGTCTTATTTGGCTTCGATCTTCTGGAAGTATTCGCCATCGCCATTTCTCCTCCATAGCAGGTATCTGGACACTATTCGACGCTCGGTTGCGCCAGTCTGCGAAG
>JAESFJ010000052.1_pt1 | contig 202822 bp, 182 predicted proteins | sample 9266161 | NCBI WGS metagenome assembly JAESFJ01 (sample SAMN14506165, study PRJNA617096) | algae metagenome | isolation source: Calothrix sp. FI2-JRJ7 and co-occurring heterotrophs from granitic desert soil | place: USA: Red Pass Lake area, Fort Irwin, California | collected 2000-06-01 | reverse complement strand
GGCGCATCAGCCCAAAACATCAAAGGAGAAACGTAGGAACTTGACCCAGACCAACAACACGAACGATACCTAAAGGCGGGTCAATTCTCGGCGGAAACGCCGGGTCAGCTCTCAGTGGAAATCAACAGAATGAGCGAGTATGACGAGCAAAACGAAAGTCTATATTGCCGGTCACCGCGGAATGGTCGGATCGGCTATCTTGCGGACCCTGCAGTCACGGAGTGACTGCGACATCATATGCCGCACCCATAGCGAGCTAGATCTAACCAATCAGGCGGCTGTGCTCGAATTTCTTGCCGCAGAGAAGCCGCATGAGGTTTACCTCGCCGCTGCCAAGGTCGGCGGTATCTACGCGAACAACACTTATCCGGCCGACTTCATCTACCAAAATCTAATGATCCAAGCCAATGTCATCCATGCGGCCCATGTTAATGATGTCCAGAAGCTCCTTTTTCTCGGCTCAAGCTGCATCTATCCTAAGGCTGTTGCGCAGCCCATGCGTGAGGATGCCCTCCTAACCGGAACCCTGGAGCCGACCAACGAGCCATATGCGATTGCTAAAATCGCGGGCATCAAGCTCTGTGAAAGCTATAATCGACAATACGGTCGTGATTATCGCAGCATTATGCCGACTAATCTCTATGGTCCGGGGGACAACTACCATCTGGAAAACAGCCATGTGCTGCCTGCGATGATCCGCAAATTTCATTTAGCGAAGCTGGCTTTAAACAAGGATGTTGCCGGTCTGCAGGTTGACGTAAAACGTTACGGACCAATTCCGGCAGATATCCTTCAGATGATTGGCTTCGATGGACATCGCGCCCAATTTATTGACGAACCAAAGGTCGTGCTTTGGGGTACAGGTACGCCTCATCGCGAGTTTCTGCATGTCCAAGACATGGCAGAGGCGAGCGTCTTTGTGATGGAACTCGCGAGGGCAACCTACGATTCTGTCACGCAGCCTATGTCCAGCCACATCAATGTCGGTTACGGACAGGATATTACTATACGAGATGTCGCACAGCTTGTAGCGGGCATCGTTGGTTACAGCGGACCAGTGCATTTCGACAGCGGAAGACCAGATGGTCCTCCCAGGAAACTGATGGATAGCAGTCGTCTCGAACGGTTGGGTTGGAAAGCTAGCATCGCCCTCGACTCCGGCTTGCGTGACGCTTATGAGGACTACCTGAGCGGTCGCAGCTGAGCTGCGCGATCGGGATCCGACAATTTTCAAGGGAACTCGCCTTGTCAGACCAGAAGAAGAAGATTGCCCTGATTACTGGCGTTACCGGCCAGGATGGTGCGTATCTCGCCGAGTTTTTGCTGGGCAAGGGCTACAAAGTCCACGGCATAAAGCGACGCAGTTCATTGTTCAATACAGATCGTATCGATCATCTCTACCAGGATCCGCACGAGAAAAATCCGAGGTTCGTCCTGCATCACGGGGATATGACCGATTCGTCGAGCCTGATCCGGATCATTCAGCAAACGCAGCCAGATGAGATCTACAACCTGGCGGCGCAGTCGCATGTTGCCGTTAGTTTCGAAGAGCCAGAATATACAGCTAATGCAGATGGCATCGGCGCATTGCGTATCCTTGAAGCCATACGAATCCTGAAGCTTGAACAGAAAACCCGCTTCTATCAGGCGTCGACCTCCGAGCTCTATGGGCTGGTGCAAGAGACCCCTCAGCGGGAGACGACCCCGTTCTATCCCCGCAGTCCCTATGCTGTCGCCAAGATGTATGCCTATTGGATCACTGTAAACTACCGTGAAGCCTATGGGATCTACGCGTGCAACGGGATTCTCTTCAATCATGAGAGCCCTGTTCGCGGCGAAACCTTCGTCACACGCAAGATCACTCGCGCGATCGCCCGCATTGCGCTTGGCTTGCAAGAATGTCTCTATCTTGGAAACCTCAGCGCCTTGCGTGACTGGGGCCATGCTCGCGACTATGTCGAGATGCAATGGCTAATGCTGCAGCAGCAGCAAGCGGAGGATTTCGTCATCGCCACCGGTGTCCAGCACAGCGTCCGCCAGTTCGTGCAGTTTGCAGCAGAGGCGCTTGGCTTTACCCTCCGGTTCGAAGGTGAGGGCGAGAGTGAAGTTGGCATTGTTGAGACAGTCTCGAACGACGAATTGTTGCTCAAGCGAGGCCAGCTGATCGTTCGTGTCGATCCGCGCTATTTCCGTCCCACTGAGGTCGAGACGCTTCTTGGTGACCCGACGAAGGCCAAGGAAAAGTTGGGCTGGGAGCCGAAGACGACGCTCAGGGAGTTAGTAACTGAAATGGTCGACGCTGACTTCACCGCTGCTAAGCGTGACTCTCTGGTAACGAAGGGTGGCTTCAAAGCCTACGATCACCATGAATGATCATATCAGCGTTAAAAAACGCTGCAGTGCAGAAGCGAGTCTTCACAAGCAATGGCGGCTCAAGCCAATGCAGGCGCACCCCTGCCAAAGACCGGGAGTGGGCCCCGTTTGACCGTTTTGCCCATGCTCACCGCCTCGGGCGCTCCTGTGAAACCGGATCTGGTGAGTTATCAATGCCCTTCTTTGCGTTGCCGCTAACGGTTGCCACTGGTGGATGCTCCTGAAAGAATTCCCGCCTGGCTCCGCCGTCCAGCGCTATTGCTATGAATGGCGGGCGCTGGGACTTTGGGGGCCTGTTAATCATTTGCTCATGGAGGCTCGCGATTTGGAGGGAGAGAGGCAAGTCCGACCCTTGGTGTGATCGATAGCAGGAGTGTCAAGATCGGATAAAGCGGCGGTATCCGGGGCAACAACGCAATTGAGAAGATCGATGGTCGCTGCGCCATCTCATCGTTGATACGCTCAACCTCACGGGTATGGTGCTGCTCTTCAAGACCGCGACGGTGCGCCCGACTTGCAGAAATCTACTCGGCATAGGTGCCGTGGTTGCTGCATGTCTTTGCAGATGTCGCGGATTGGCCGGTGATGTCGAGCGATCCATCGCCATATCCGGGGGTATGGATCGTGATTGCCACCTTCGGCTGTTAATCAGGCGGCTGGCGATCGCTGCTCAAGCAGGGATGTACAAAAGAGCCGACGGGAGCTTGAGAGTTGTCCAATGAGGAAGTCTTCTCCTAGCTTTCTGCCTTGATATCGTTTACGTGCCCAAACTCGGTTATCAAAGAAGAATGAGGATGGCATGGTGGCCAGACGCATAGCTGTAATCGGTCTTGGGTATGTGGGCTTGCCGGTAGCGGTGGCTTTGGCGGAAAAGTTCCCCTTCGTGGTGGGATTCGACATCAAGGAGGCCCGCATTAAGGCGCTCAAATCTGGTGTTGATGAGACAGGTGAAATCGACACGGCGGCACTGAAGGCTTCAACAATTTCACTGACTTCGGATCTTGCTGATCTGAAAGATTGCAACTTTTACATAGTGTCGGTGCCAACCCCTATTGATGGCAACCGCCAGCCTGATCTTATGCCTCTCATCGAGGCGTCACGTATGCTGGCAAGATTGCTGAAGGTCGGCGACATAGTCGTATTTGAATCCACGGTGTTTCCTGGAGTCACGGAGGAAGTTTGCGGACCAGTGCTCTCCGAAGTTTCCGGACTTCGACAGGGCGTCGACTTCAATGTGGGCTATTCACCTGAACGCATTAACCCGGGTGACAAAACGCACACTTTCAAGACAATCACCAAGGTTGTGTCAGGCGATACTGCTGAAAGCTTGGATGAGATCGCCGCCGTTTATGGGGCCGTCGTCGATGCAGGCGTCTACCGGGCGTCAACGATCAAGGTCGCTGAGGCCGCAAAGGTGATAGAGAATACCCAGCGTGACCTGAACATAGCCCTTATGAATGAACTCGCTATTATATTTGAGCGAATGAATATAAGGACAAGCGAAGTCCTAGCGGCTGCGGGAACCAAATGGAATTTTCTCCGCTTCACTCCCGGGTTGGTCGGAGGGCACTGCATTGGTGTAGATCCCTACTACTTGACTGCAAAGTCGGAGTCGCTTGGATATCATCCGCAAGTGATACTGTCGGGGCGGCGCATCAATGACGGGATGGGTGCATTTGTTGCGCAAAAGATGGTGAAGATGCTGGTGGCGGCGAAGCGCCCCTTGAACGAAGCCCGCGTGGGCATTCTCGGCATGACATTCAAGGAAAACGTACCCGATATTAGAAATAGTCGCGTTCCTGATATCATCAGGGAGCTACGCCAATTCGGCATTAAGCCTCTGGTGCACGATCCGTTGGCCTCAGCAAAGGAGGCGTACGAGGAGTATAACGTGACGTTGCAGCCTCTCGGAGATTTTACCGGGCTAGATGGGCTTATTCTCGCTGTGCCTCACGCCACTTACCTGAATGACTTCAACAAGTATATTGACATGGTCGTCGATGGAGGAGTCATTATTGATATTAAATCTGTCCTTGATGAAAAAACAATTGATGCGTCGAGGCGTCGCTATTGGAGTCTCTAGATTGTTTTTGAGGGCTGTATTTGCCTGTCATCGTGGAGTTTCGTCTAAGGGGGCGGGTTTGGCGCCCCGCCTAGATGACTGACGTAAACACTCCGAGCCTGGCATGCCGTCTCCTGCTCCTCCAATGTCCCCATGACCTGTTCTTCCGTGAACCGTGAACCTTGAACGCTTCATGCGTCCGTCTCCTTGATGGGACGGGGTCTCCCAAATGGAGGAGGAAGGTCAGGGCTTAGGTCATGGAATTTGACCAACTAGAACTGGGAGTACCAACACGCCGCCGCGACCGCTCCTGCGATGACAAGTGCGCCGGATGCGATCGCAGAGTGCGGTAAGTCCACATTCACGCGGTAGTGCGCGCTCCAGTAATAGGGAATCGCCACGATTAGATGTGTGAGAGCAAATGCGAACGCCACAGCTATTGGTGCCACGGCAAACGCAAGGCCTACGCTGGTAAGCGACATGATGACGAGTGTACAGGCGCTGAACGCCAACATGGCGTAGGTTCTATTCTGCATGAAGAGAGAATGCTGGGCCGGTAGGGTCAGGAACCGGCAAAAGTGTCCGGTTGCTACGCCTATCGACGCAATCAAGCTGATGGCAATTTGATCATGAGACGCCGTGATCAATGAAAAAAACGGCCATCCAAGCACGCAGAGTCCGACTAGGGGAAGAGCCACGATCCCTACGCCGAGACGCATTGAATCTCTTCCGGTTTGGGCGGCCGCACGTATTCCGCGACTGCTGTTCACCGCCAACACGCGAGCGGAGTAGGAGGACCAGAATGATGTTACGATAATCGCCATTCCGCTGCCAATCATGGACCCGAGGGCGTAGTGTCCTTGCCAGGACAAACTGGCGAAACGACTGAGTACAATTCGGTCAGCGTTGAGAAGCAACGAGGTCATCAGTGAGCTGGGCAACAGAGGAAGCGCAAAACAAACTCCCCGCCGAAGAACCTCCTTATCCAGTGAGAATTTGAAATCTCGGGTGATCAAAATGAGGTTTACGGTGGATCCAACAAGTTCCGCCAATATCAGAGATTGCAAGGCCCCTACGAAACCCAGGTCTGCCCATGCTACGATTGCCAGGCTCGGTAACAATACGGCGCCATAGAGGCCCGTCAGCTGGAGCGCCTGCCAAGGCTTTTCCTGAACCTTAGCAATGGTCATCAGTAGGGTGCGGAAAGTAGCAAAGAACCACCAAAACACTGCCCAGGAGAAGGCAGGGTCAATAGGTATATCCACATTGGGAAAGGTTGCACCGATTGTGGGCTCCCGAAAGAACCATAGAAGGCACAGTAGGGCGCCTTGCGTGAAGGTGCCTCCCGCTATCGATGTCCAGACGAGTTTATGACGTTGCGACTCTTCGGTCGTCGCATAGAAACGCAGTAACGATTGCGAATACAGTGTTGTTCCGAATACCTGCAAGAGCGAACCGGTCTGTACTAGGATCGTGTACAAACCCCACTCCTGCGAAGATAAGGTTCGCATCATAAGGGGTATTGATAGAAGCGGAAATATCTGGGCTAGAATACCGGCCAGGGCAAAACGGAAGCTGTTCGACAGTATAATTGATGAATCATCTCCTTTTCGCAGTTGCTCCAGATGGTGACGAAGCTTCGCTATGAAACCGGCGCGTCCTGTGGTCATTCTGACAACCGCCGCACGGTTTGGTTTATCGCTTCTTCTGCGGTCTGCTCGGGAGTAATCCATTCAAGCAGATAATTTGAATAAGACTGAGCGCGGCCCGTCGCGGTGATGGCAAGCGCGATTTTCTCGGCGACGTCATCGCCGACTAGAATTTCGCAAAGAAGATCCGGTTTACCGAAAAAGTGCTTGTCGAGATGGACCCAACGGTTTGCGCCAGTTAATTCTGGAAACCTCTCTTGGTCGTTCAGTCGCAGTTGAACAACGGGGGCACGAGCCGCCGCCGCATCAATGGCGAAGGTGGTTCCCAGGTTAACAACAGTGGCGCAACGGGAAAGGAGTTCGAGCCTCTCCGCGTTGTACTGCTCATCAAGAAAATACCCGGTCGAGCCGTCATTTTCCTTATAGGTGTCGATATGAATGTGATTGCCGAGTTCAGATAAGTGATCGAACTCACCACGCACGCCATTCGGCTTGGGTTTGATAATGAGTTCGACCCCCAACCTCTTGGTCGCGTCGCAAACGAATTTGAGTAAATGAAGTTCAGCTAAGAAGTAGCGCGGGTCGGATCGCTTGCTGAAGGTGGCGGGATAAAGCACAGCATTCCGGGCTGCGCTCGATTTCCGGTGTCCTTCCAAAGCATATCTAAGTTTGAAAGGGTAACCTATGCGGACGTCCCTATCCCCTTGAAATTCACGCCAATCCCTTTCCAGAGCGCGATTCCACACAAAGGCGGTATCTGACCGATAGCCCATGGGCGCTTTGGGTGGGTGGTCCCAACTCTCCATCAGGGAAATGACTTCGAGATCTGGATGGCACAATAGATGTCGCACATCCGAGCGAGTGACAACCAGTATGCGGTTACTCGGAAAGGCATGTGGCACAACAGGTGCAAACAGCCGCTCAAGATAGCTGTTAATGTCGCTTCTTTTCAGACCAGGTAATGCTGATCGCAGTTTAAGCAGCATGCCGGCCGGCCCCGCTTTGGAGCATGCCGCGTCCCATTCCCGAAAGCGATAAGTTTCCGAAAAGCTAGGTCCTGCCGCAAGCAGTTCGGTGTAACGGTGAGCTAAGCGGAGCGTCGGGGCCTGTGTAAGCAGTTCATCATAGCTACGGATGCTGTGACTTGACCACCCCAGTCGCTGCACCACAAATTGCCGATATCGATCTGGAACGAATAGAATCGTCTCCACGCCTGCGTCTTTCAGTCTCCGCAGGGTGGGCTCGACAGCATTGTAGTTGATAAGCGTGCTCGCCAGCACCGTTATCGCATTCGATGAAACTTTCACACAATTCCCCTATGCCAAGTCACGGCTGAGCCCGCTACAGGTTCGGGGCTCGTGTATTCAGGCCTTTTGTCCCCATACAAGGAATGCCTGTCCTTCTCCTTCGGGGCAGAGCCAGGGATTCTTACCCGTCTGTTGACGCTGCTTCTCGAGAACTGATTCGAAGTGCCTTACCAGGACCTTCTCCGCATCCGGCGGCAGCAACGTGAAGGGAAAGTCAGGGGAGTTGCTGATCATCGGCAATGGATAGGTCCCGCTTGCGCCGACATTCTTCAAACCTGCGGCGCCCATCGCAGCGAGGTACGGCGGGGACAGTTCATCTGATCTAAAAAGTGGCGTTTTCGCTTCGGCAGGATTAAGTGGTATTACAGCTTTAAGTATATCGCAGATCCATGTGTAGTTCTTCTGCACGTTGTCCGGGATATGCGGAACTACGTAGCCGATAAACAAGCCATTAGGGGCTAGAATTCTTACCTGTTCGGCAATCGCCTTTTCGATATCCTCGAAATGCTCGAGAAGGCCGATAGAGAATACAAGATCATATGCACCTGTCTCGAAAGGCATATCCAGACAGTCGCCCACTTCGAACTTCGCCTTGAGGCCGTGGGCACCAAAGGCAGCGCGTGCGAGGCTGATCGCCGCTGGCGAGATGTCCAGCAAGGTGCAATCCCAACCTGCATCGGCAAAATAGGCGCTCAATGAGCCTCGCCCGCAACCGACTTCAAGGACGCGTTTGTCAGCGAGGTTGTCGGGCAGCAGTTCATTGAACGTCTTCCAGTGCTGCCGGAAGGCCAGTTGGATCTGGTTTTCGGGTTCGCTCCTGGTCCAGTGGAGGTAGTGCGCCTCCTTGGTCGTGCTCCAGTTGCGCTCAAAGCTGTCGCCGTCGCCGCGATATTCGGACATAGTTTATCTCCTCAGAAGAAATTCGGCCATTTGGAAGTCACGTTCTTCATCGATCGTCAGTGCCCGCTCCTCAGGGACAACGAGACAAAAGATACGTTCTCCATAAATCGACCGCTGCTGCATAAGGGTTTCGGTGCTTACGACATAGACAAGTCCCGTCCGAATAAAATAGTCCGGTAAGTCCTGTCTCCGCGACATCCGCTGTTCTTCATTTAGCAACCATGACACTTGGTTTTCTGCTGAAAGAGAGAACATCGTAGCGGGATGTCGCTGACCTACATGAAAGCCAGTCACCACAGTATCGGCCTGTTTAGCAATCGCCATAGACACCGCCGCGTCAATGTCTGCGGTCGTGACCGTTGGACTGGTGGCTTGCACGAGTGCTACGTAGTCGTAGTTGCTGTCGCCCTCTCGTGCCAATGCTTCCAAAGCGTGCAGGATAACATCGACAACGAGGCTGGAGTCCTGCGAAAACTCGGCCGGTCGCATCCATGGTACTTCGAGGCCACTTGTCGCTGCGGCCTTGGCGATTTCCGTGTCGTCTGTACTGCAAATTGCGCGATGCACCGAAGATGACGAGCAAAGTGCTTCTGCAGCCCAAGCAATAAGAGGGCGCCCGTGCAGTGGCCGTACATTTTTTCCCGGAATTCCCTTTGAACCACCTCGTGCAGGAAGCAGCCCCAGAACTTTCTTTTCCACGTTAGCCGCCAAATCTCTTGAATGCCAAATCGGCAATGCTTTCCTCAGTGATATGCATTGCGTCCGAGGTACAGCCACCGATATGAGGGGTGATCAGTACGTTGAAGCCGTCTTTTGCCGCTTTGACCAAGGGCGAATCGCTCAGCCAATCCGCGCCTTCGTCTTCGTGCATCAAGACATCTGCTGCAACGCCTCCAAGACGCCCATTTCTAAGGGAAGCAGCGAGAGCATCTTCGTCGATTAGACCGCCCCGGGCAGTGTTAATAACGAGAGCATGCGGACGCATCTTGGCAATCTGCGCTGGTCCAAGAAGATGATGATTTGCCTCAGTCAACGATGCGTGGATCGAAACGATGTCAGCCTCCGCGAGCAGAGGCATCAAATCCGACCTGCGCACGTTCAGTTCGTCAAATCTCTCTTGCGGTTGGTACGGATCATACGCGACCATGTTCATGGAGAGGGCGTTTGCATACCGTGCCATGTGCCCCCCCAGTCTGCCGAGCCCGATAATGCCCAGCGTCATGCGCGACAACTGCCTGGAACGAAAGTGATCTCTATTCCAATTGCCGCTGGTGATCACGTCCGTCGCAGCCGACGGAATGGCTCGCAGTAACGTTATCATCAGACCGAGAGCTAGCTCTGCGGTCGAGGTGACATTGTTGATGGCGTCTCGACAATCTGCCAGCGATACGATTTCGATACCCCGTAGGCGACACTCTTCAAGGTCAATATGAGTGAGGCCGGTCGTTGGGGAAATCACCGCCCTTAGAGATGGGTACCGATCAAGAAATTTTCCATCAATCCTGTAATTCAGCCGGATCACAAGGATCTCGACATCTTTGTCCGATTCCGCTTCATGAAGCCAGACACTGCCCATCCTCCTATAGGTTGCCACAGCTTTAGGGCTATAGTTGGTGGCTTCGAGAATAAGGGTGTTAATATTCTGAGGCATATTGCAGCATTTTCTGCCGATAGGGTTTGAAATTCTTGAGGTGCTCGACAATTTTATTGCTGGTCCCACCGTCTCCATAGAGGTTGGAGGCGGGGTAACGCCCGTGCGCAACCTGGGATCGAATGGCATCTATGATAGACTGCTTATCTGGCGTGACGGCCGTCAGATTCTCCCCGTGTTCTCGGCCGGTTTGCCTCGCCCCCACCAGAACAACCGGAGTACCCGAAAACGTGGTGTCTCGAATGAAACTCGACGAATTGCCGATGGCGCATCGTGTCTTTTTCAAACACTTCTGAAAGGTGACTGGATCGAGATTTTTGACGAGATGCAGCCATTCCGCTTTGTTGTGCTCGCGATAGGTACGCAAGGCTTTGGAAATATCGTCGGCACCGGCGTCGATATTCGGCCATATCCAGAGGGTTGGATGCGCCAGTTCTCCGAGTGCCTCGATTAGTTGCTGTACCTGATGGCGCTCGCTGCCGAAGCGAGTTGTCACGGGATGATAGATTACCAGAAAAAATGGTTCATCCGCGTTCAGCGCACCGCCGACGCCCGTCTTCGCAAACAGATCGGAGGGCAAATCCGTGTCGAGGGATCTGATATAATCACCGGCCGGGCATCCGACATTGAAAACGGTGTCCGGTTTCTCGCCCATCCTGAGAATGAATTGTGCGGATCTTTCAGTTGAAGGGAAATGCAAGTGTGCGAATTTTGTAATTGCGTGACGTGCACTTTCGTCGATCGAACCGGAAACTTCGCCCCCCTGAATATGCGCGAGTGGTATATTCATGTAAGCTGCTGCGATTGCAGCAGAGAGGGCTTCGTATCGATCCCCAATCAGAAGCACCATATCAGGCTGAAGACGCTGAAATTCGGTCGAGAATTCGATCACGCCCAAACCAACACTTTTCGCCATGGTCGCGGGGATCGAGCCCTCGACTTCCATGAAGACGCGACCGTCAATCCTGAAGCCATCGGCGCTAACAATTTTCTCAGCCTGACCGAAGCGCTCAAGCAACATGGTGCCGGCACAGACGGTGAGGAGTTCGAGGTCTGGATCAGCCTGTATGGCACGCATCACAGGATGCATGCGCCCATAGTTCGCTCGGTCAACCAGTACCACGCAAATTTTGCGAACCGGGTTAGTCATCTAGATCACTTTCTTTCAGTTGCTCGTCTATGCGGTAGTCCCGCTTGAGCGTCTTGCCGATGGCATGGTCAAGCATCCGAGCAGGCATGCCCGTTCCAGGTTTTTTCAAGGCAATGTCTTGGACGGTCAATTTGTGTCCTTTTTGCAGGTCTGTCTTGCAATACAAACTCTTACCGAAAAGAACGCTCAATTCCTTCTTATCCCGTGCCTCGGCATCTTTATCTATCGGAGCCCGCATCATCGCTTCCGTAAAGCGTATGCCGTCTACGAGCTGTTTGAGCTCTCCCGTCGTAACGGAGGCGGCAACATCGGGCCCAAAACATTCTTTGGAAAAAACGGTATGAACCTCAATCAGATTTGCGCCGAGCGTCACCGCCGACAAGCTCGGAAAGATCGTACCGCTATGATCTGAAAGGCCAATAGGAACTTTGTATCGCGCCTTCATTTCGCTGATCAGGTTAAGTCCGATCTTGTCCGGCGGACATGGGTACGCGGTCGTGCATTGGAACAATGCGACATCGGCGCCATGCTGTTTAAGAGTGGAGAAAGCATCATCGAGGTCTTTCCAGCTCGACATCCCGCTTGAGAGAAGGACTGGTTTTCCGGTCTTCGCCATCATCCGCAGCATCGGTAGATTCCCGACCTCCCCGGATCCCACCTTCCAAGCGGGGACCCCAAGTCTGTCCAGAAGTTCAACAGCTTCAAACGAAAAGGGAGTTGATAAAAACACTAAGCCCCTCTGTCGCGCATGATCGACTAAGCCGGCCCACTGCTCATCAGAAAACTCCATGCGGCGCCAGTAGTCGTAACGCGTTGCATCCTGAGGGAAAACTTTAACGCGGAATTTCTCGTCAGGTGTTGATTCCGCTTCGGCTATATGTGTCTGAAATTTGACCGCATCAGCACCGGATCGGGCAACAGAGTCTATATATGCGTGCGCGCTACCGAGGCTGCCGTCATGCGCCTGAGCAATTTCGCCAATGATAAAACATGGCGAGCCGTGACCAACTTGTCTTTCCGCTATCTTCAAAACGCTCATCCAGTTCCGGCTAAATGGTCCGGGGCCGAAATCCGTGGCGATTGCCCGCGTACCGGATAAGGCCCTCCCGGCTGCTTCCACAAAACGAGGCTTGATACCTTATGCACCGCCACAATAACAAGTTCGGTGTGGTCACAAAAATCTGGTGAGCGGGGTCGTTTGACCTCTCGAGGCATATATCTTAATCCGAGGTCGACTGAGCGATAAGAGCGACTGAAGGAATGCCCGATGGCCCCTCTTCGATACCTTGTGTGTGGCCCTTACGGCAGTGGCAATCTAGGTGATGATGCAATCGCCCTTGAGGTTGTTGATCAAATAGAGCTCCGCTCAGGCATTGTCTCTATTGCCGGAATTGATTCGTATCGCTTTGAGCAATCAACGGGGCGGCAAATTGCTTTCGTTCCACGCCTCAATTTGAGGGCGGGAGAGTTTTCGATGATTCGAACATTGGGAAAATCTGATGTAGTCGTCATCGGTGGTGGGGAGCAGTTTTCGGAACCTCGAGTGGCAAATCCGCTATGGGGACATCTAGCAACCAATTTTCAACTTTATTTGCTCGCGAAGTTCTTCCGAAAAAAGTTTGCGGCCGTGGGGGTTGGTGTAAGCGATGGACTCTCGCTGTTCGGGCGTTTTGCCTTGCGCAGAATTGCGCTGGGAGCAGATTTCTTCAGCGTGAGGGATGAAGCGTCGTTTCTCCGTCTAAAGGCGCTGGCGCCGACGGCTAACATCCATTTGTGCGCCGATCCGGCATTTCTTGAGAGCCGCGTTAACAAGGATGAGGCTCGACAAAATCTCTGTCGGCAATTCTCTATTGATCATTCTGCCAAAATCGTCGTTGTGATGCCCTCTAAGGACAAGTTCCATTCGATGGCTTACATTGAGCGACTGAATGCATCCGTGGAGCAGTTGAATCGATTAGGGATTGAGGTGCTCTATGCCGTCTCCGATTCACAACAAGGCTACGATACTGAGATTTTCAATCAGGGTTTGCTGAGTACCTCAAGAATGGCGCGATGGGCTGCTCCCGGCTCGCTTTCGCTCGCTCAACTGGTTGAGATGATTGCTGCGGCAGACTGCCTGGTCAGTTCGAGAATGCACCCGCTCATATTCGCAGCTTGTCAATCGACCCCATTCGTATGCTTATCTCGTGCGGGAAAAATGGAAGCGTTGATGCGCATACTGGGGGACCAGAAGTATTTGAGGTTGGATTTCTCGCCTGAACAACTCGTCGAGGCTGTCCAACTTAAATGCTCTTCCAATTCGGTCGAAGATGGTGAAGTTCACGTAGAGCGTGCCCGAAAAAAAGCGCTTGAACAGTTCGAAATTCTCTTCGATGATTCTGGAAAATAGGAAGATTTCGTGTTCAAGAGCAGCCATATATGGGCATTTTTGCTGTCTATAGTTGTTATCTGTCTGAATTTTGACTTCGTTGTCCAGAGTTTCCTCGGAGGCTCGTTGATTCTTAATTCTTGGGTATTGATACCCGCTGGAATGATATTGATTTACGTTCCGATCAGTCTTCTCAGGGGTGACGTTTCCAGTGTGACCTGGATCGTCATTCTTTTCATGTCTATCCTCCTGGTCGGCAGCCTCCGAAATCTGTTCGCTGTTGGTCCGAATGCGTTTGTCTGGGGCTTTTTGTCATACGGGCTGTGGCTCGGAGTCTTTCTATGGATGCAACGGCAATCGCAGACGTATTTGTTGAAGCTGATCATAAGCGTCTTTGTCTTATCAGCGATGCTCCACACGTTGGTGACATTTTACGAACTTTTTTCCGGCCAAGCGTTGATGAAGTTCGTCACCATCGGGGATAAGGTGGAGCGGCGTTATGGAATATCGTTCAGTCTTGCTGTTTTGGGCCTGCAGCTCGGCTGCGGCGCACTCGCAGCGCTTGCCGCTCTGCGGATGTGTCGGACGACAACACAAAGGGTGCTAACACTGATTTGCTTCTATCTTATTGTGTTGGCCCTTTATGTTACGGCGATTAGGGCACCTCTAATCTACTTGTTCCTGGCAACCATTGCGGTTACAGCCGTACGCTATTTGTGGGACCTAAAAAACATCGTGAATGTCGTAATAGTCGCTACGGTGACTATTGTCAGTGGTCTTTTGCTGGATCGCTTCGAGCAGGCGAATGTCCAATTTGTCGTGTCTGCGTTTGATGTCTCCGACCGTGGCAACATCGAAAGACTAGGCCGTTATCAAATGTCGCTGAATCTTTTGGTGGAGAAGTGGTGGGCTCCGATATTTGGTTACGGGCCGGCAATTCTCACCCAAATCCCCGTAGCGATGGGATTGCGGGACTTTGGATCAGAGAGTAGCGCCTTAAAGGCTACCCTTGAGCTGGGTGCTGTGGGTTTGCTGCCGCTGGCTATCCATGTAATGGCGCTGGCGATGCGACTGTTTAGCTCAGCCGGCGTAGCAATCCTAAAGAGACATATCGAAATCTTCGCAATTATGGCTTTTATCGCACTTGAGTGCCTAACCAGCGAGGTATTCAAATCTTGGATAGGGTCACTCTATTTCGTGCTCGCCCTCGGCTTGATAACTCGCTTGACGCTGGATCCTCTGGATGCTGACGTGAAAAATCAGGCATCCGAAAGCTCGCAACTACATAGGGCGAACTGATTTTGAGATACGCAATTAACGCACTTTTCGTGCGATGGGGGGTCAACGCCGGTACCGAGACCTATCTCACAAACATAGTGAAGCCTTGGTATGACAGTGCCCCCCATGACTGTGAGTTTATCTTATACTGCAATGAACTTCCGCCATGGTGGCGGGGTAATCGCACGTGGTTCAAAGCTGTTGTTCTGGGAAGGGCTAAACACCTCGGGTGGCGACTGATCTATGAACAGCTCTGGCTTCCATGGGTAGCGCGCGCGCAGTTCGATAGGCTATTCTCTCCCGGCTATGTTGGAAGTGCGTTTCTGAAAAAAAAGCAGGTAGTCACTGTCCACGATGCATTTGCGTGGCTGTATCCCGCGGAGGCTGGGCGTCTGCGCAGCCTCTATTGGCGGACTTTCATCCCTTTGCCATTGCGGGGCGGAAATTCGCTTATCACGGTGTCGTCGAGCACGGCCCGTGATCTTCGCCATTTTTTTCGTATCGATGAGAGATATTTGCATGTGATCCACGAGGCGGGTTCTCATTTATCCGCCGTGGGTGAAGATGGAGCAATCCTAGATCGGCTAGCTTTGCAGACTGGCGGATATTTTCATTGTGTGGGTTTTTTTAAGAATATAAAAAATCCACACAACATATTGAATGCCTATCATTCTTACCGAGCTACAGTCGGAAATGATCTGGCAAAGAAGCTAGTCTTGGTGGGCCATGTGGGCGGCGCAGCAGGACAAAAAATTGCTGATGAGGCCTCAAGGATTCCTGGCGTGGTACTCGCCGGGCGTTTGCAAGATGCAGCCCTGGCTGACCTATACCGCGGCAGCGCGGCTCTGGTTTTCGCATCCGTCTACGAGGGGTTTGGTATACCCATTCTGGAGGCGCAGGAGCTGGGTTGCCCCGTCATCACGTCTCGCTGTTCTTCAATGCCTGAGGTTGCTGGCGACGGCGCTATTCTAGTAGATCCGAACAGTATCAGCGATATAGCGGCTGCTCTTCTACATGTTTCCAAGCCTGAAGTTGCCGATGATTTGATGGCGCGCGGGAAAATCAACTATCAAAAATTTTCGTGGCAAACTGCGAGCGACATGACGCTCCAAGTTCTCCGTGAGGCTTAAGAGATGAAGCGCAGAGTGATCGTTACCGGCAGCAGCGGCTTCATAGGCAGACAATTGGTGCTGCATCTCCAGCAACAAGGATACGAAGTTGTCGGTTTGGATAAGGTGGTCGATGATAATTCGCGCCCTCTAGCATCTGTGGTTTGCGATATCATGGACCGGGAGAGGCTGATCCGAATATTCACTGATATCAAGCCACATGCTGTAGTCCACTTGGCCGCGAGAACTGACCTAGACGAAAAGGAAAAGATTGCCGGCTATGACGTCAACATAGATGGCGTGCGAAATATCATAGACGCCGTGAAAGCTGCGCAGACCGTTGAGCGAGTGCTTTTTACATCGTCCCAGCTTGTGTGCAAGGTCGGTTATGTTCCGAAGTCCGACGACGATTACCTGCCTACGACGCTATACGGCGAGAGCAAGGTCAGAGGGGAGCAAATTGTCCGAACTTCGGAGCTTGCTGGGGTGACGTGGTGTATTCTGCGTCCCACAACCATTTGGGGTGAGGGGATGTCCCCTCATTATCAGAGGCTTCTTTATGCTCTCAAGCGCGGAAGATATTTCCACGTTGGCGTAAAACCGCTCACTAAATCCTATGGCTACATTGGAAATGCGATCTATCAATACGAAAAGTTTCTTGATTGTGTTCCAGAGAAAATTGACCGAAGAACGTTCTATATCGCCGACTATACCCCTTTATCGTTGCGTGAATGGACGACTTCATTGGCGCAAATGTTAGGAGGGCGCCGCATAGCAACATTACCCAAATGCCTATCCCTTCTATTGGCCAAGATTGGCGATTTATTGAATTATTTCGGCATGGAACGATTTCCGTTCAATTCGTTCAGGCTGAATAACATCTTGACAGAGTATCAGTTTGATATGTCCGACACCGAGACCATATGCGGCCCATTGCCATATTCCATGCACGATGGAGTAAGACGTACCGCGCAGTGGTATCTTGCAAAAACTTAAAGGCTTTCCGGCAGATATGGCGCTGAAGATTTCAATAATCACACCGACCTTCAACTCTTCGTCGGTCATCCTTGATAATATGCGCTCGGTGCGTAGCCAGAAGTATGCGGACTGGGAGCAAATCATCGTAGACGGGGCATCTACAGATGACACCGCGGCAAAGGTGCAAACCTTTCCGATGGATAAGACCAAGTTCGTATCTGAGCCCGATCGAGGCATCTATGATGCGATGAACAAGGGCATCGCGCTTGCAACCGGTGATGTCGTCGGCTTTCTAAACTCGGACGATTTCTATGCCTATGATGGCGTGCTTTCCAGGATCGCAAGCATAATGGCCGATACTCGCATTGATGCGTGTTACGCAGATCTGGACTACGTAGATAAGTCTGATACCCGCAAAGTTACTCGGCTTTGGCGCTCAAGGGCCTATCGAGAGGGATTGTTCGAAAGAGGCTGGATGCCAGCGCATCCCACATTCTACGTCCGACGCGAGGTTCTAGAGAGATCGGGAGGATTCGATCTGGGCTTTCCTCGCCAGGCGGATTTCGAGTTGTGCATGAGGCTTATGGCCAAGGAACGTATCCGCACACTATACTGCGCAGATGTGTGGATCAAAATGCGGACTGGTGGCGTATCGAACAACTCTTGGTCAGGAGTGCTCAAGGGAAATTTGGAGGCTTATCGTGCCTGCAAGAAGAACCAGCTCAACATTGGTATAATGTTTATACCGATTAAAATTGCATCGCGCCTACCGCAATTCGTCGCGGCCCTGCTGAGCAGGTTGAAAAGGGTAACTCGCGGGTAGTGGTCCACTTCACGCGGAAACAATAGCATTGCAACATACACTCAAGGGGGCAGATTTTGGGCTTTTTACGAAACATCGCAAATAGATGCGGCTTGACGAATTCGGCCAAATTCGAGCGGTTGATTTCCGAAGACAGAGCTGTCTCGCCCGAGGAGTACAGTTTTGCCGATGAAGTGCTGACTGCGTTCCATTCCGGAGGCGGCCTTGCACCGAGAATGCAGGCATACAAGCTTGTGTCGCTGAATCGATTGCTTGAGGCAAAGAAGCCAAAATCCATCGTTGAGCTTGGAAGCGGCTCCTCCACCGTCGTTTTCGGTCGGTATGCCGCGCGGAACAACGCTAAAGTTGTCACCATAGATGAAAGCCGTGAATGGTTGGATAACACAATATCCATGCTCAAATTGTTTGGTGTCAGTGATGCCGTCACTTCGCATGTGTGTGAGAAGCGCATCGATACACAAAAAAATACAGCCACATATATTGACCGTCCCTCGTTTGATGCCGAGTTACTGCTTATCGATGGTCCCGCGTTGGATGTTTCGGGTCAGAAATATACTGACGCAGTTTGCACGGACATATTTGATATTGTGCCAACTCCTAAAACGGTTCTGATTGATATTCGCCGACCGACTGTCGAGCGAATGCAGAAGGATAGTTTATTCGATGGGTATGAGTGCTTGAAGTCTGATATATTGTCGCGTTCGCCAAAGGCAAATTTCAATTATTTCTCTGTGTTTACAAGGAAGTAAGGCGGTCCCGGTAATCGCGAAATTTTGCTAATCGATGGCAGATGTTTCGGTGACGCAGTAACACATGATACAATAGTCTTGCTTGCGGTCTTGTTCACCAGTGGCGTGAAATAGCCCCTTGATTGAGGAAATGCTTATTTTTGATTGCTGATGCCTGAAATCTGTATACGCGGTGGATACTAGGAGTTCGCTCGTGGAGAAAAGATATCTCTCTCCTGCAGAAGGGGTTTCCAGCCGAGTGAATCCAATGTGTTTGACTGATCAACTTGAAGATTTTCGACTAGCCTGCTGACTAGTTCGCCTTTTCCTGTTATCTGCCCTAACGTTTTCAGCACCTTGATCGGTACCGGGATGCTCAAAGGGCGTCGCCCTGCCATGCGCGCAATGTGTAAAAATAACTCGTCGGTGGACATATCCATTCCATCGCTTACCAAAAAGACTTGGTTTGCGGCCTTCGGATGGTTCAGCACCGTGATCAACAGGTCGCACAGGTTCGCAACATGGACAAACGACCTCTTGTTTTTGACTGCTGCGAAAATCGACGGCATTCCGCTCGATGCCCATTTCATCAAACTGCGGAAGTTGCCCTTGACCCCAAGGCCGTAGACAAGGGGAGGGCGGACGATTGTGATCTCCATACCCGTTTTGCGGCCTAAAACCTGGAGTGCTGCCTCCGCCTCGGCCTTTGAAATGCCATAAGGGTCTTGCGGGTTGGGTGGGTCATGGGCGGTGAAGGGTTTGTTGGGATCGGTGCGCTCGCCATTCACTTTGATCGAGCTGACATATACGAAACGGCGCACACCAGCCTCGGCCGCTTGGCGGGCAAGATGTATAGTGGCCGTAACGTTAGCCTCGCGAAACAGCGAAAGCGGGTCCGATGCGGTTTCCCGCATCACATGAACCCGTGCCGCAAGATGAACCACGGTATTCACGCCCTCAAGACAATTGGTCCAGTTCATCTCAGTGCCATAAGACGGTACGGTAATCAGTGCGGATCCTGTTCCCCGGGTGACCCCGCGAACCTGAAGGCCGCGCCGCCCCATCTCATCCACGAGGTATGAGCCGACAAAGCCTGAGGCGCCGGTCACCAAAGTCACTCCCATTGCGTATGTTCCCTCTTGTTGGGCCGTAGGTTAAGGCTCCGCTTTGATCCGCGTCCTTACGTTGTCAGTAATCTGGTCTTGACGCGAGCTAAGACTGCCAGTTGCCGATCCCGCATTCATCAGCGCCTGTCGCCAAATGCAGAGATCGAACTGGAAGGTTCACGGGCAAAAATGACTTGCGTCAGGACGCACCACGTCGTGTTGTTGCGTTCAGCGATCATCAACAGCTTGACTAGGTTTTTCTTCTTGCGAAATCAGGGTGAACAGAAGTGTCCTGGCCCGCTCCTCGTCTTCCTCAGAAATGGCTCGTTCAAGTTTATGGAGCCAAGCGGCGATGTCGTAGTTTGCAATCGCCGTTGAGTCGGCACGCATGATTTTGGGATGACGGGTCAATTGAGCGTTATTGCGGTCGTAGAACAGCTCTTCGAAGAGCTTTTCTCCGGGGCGTTTGCCGATTACTTCGATGGCAATGCCGCTGTCTGGGTGATTTGCGTCTCTGATATTGAAACCCGCTAATCGGATCATGTTTTCCGCAAGGTCTCGAATACGCACAGGCTCGCCCATATCCAGCAGAAAGACGTCGCCCCCGGTCGACAGCGCTCCCGCCTGGACAATCAGTTCTGCGGCTTCGGGAATTGCCATGAAATAGCGCGTCATGTCCGGATCGGTGATCGTCACCGGTCCGCCCTTAGCGATCTGCTGCTTGAACAGCGGGACCACTGACCCGTTCGACCCGATCACATTGCCGAAGCGGACGGCGCAGAAGACCTGCTTTTCAGACTTTGCCCTGGCTTCGATCGCCATCTGTCGTACGACGAGTTCTGCCCAGCGTTTCGTCGCTCCCATGACATTGGTTGGCCGAACAGCCTTGTCGGACGAGATCAGAACGAAGCTTTCGACATTTTGCTTCGCCGCAGTCGTGGCAACGGTCAAGGTGCCGAAAACGTTGTTGCGGATACCTTCGAGAACGTTCGCTTCGACGAGCGGAACATGTTTGTGGGCCGCAGCGTGATACAGCACCTGGACATTGTGGGTCCGGATCGCCCGTTCTACCGTCTTGGCGTCCGTCACGGTACCGAGGACGGGCACGACCATATGGCTTCCTGCAGCCGAGAGCTCCTGTTCGATCCGGTAAAGCGCGTATTCGCTCGCTTCGAACAGGATGAGCTTCTCCGGCTTTCGACGGATGATAAGACGACAGAGTTCCGACCCAATGGACCCGCCGGCGCCTGTGACCATGACGGTCTTGCCGGCGAGGGCCTGGTCGAGCAAGTCGGCATCAGCGGGTACGAAAGAACGACCGAGAAGCTCGTCGATTTCTATTTCCCGGATCTGGCTCACAATATAGCGGCCGTCCACGATGTCCGAGATGTCCGGCAGGCTGCGCACTTTGACACCGAGACCGGTCACGCGCCCAAGGACAGCCTGTCGCTTGTCCATGGGTATGGACGACATGCTGAGGACGATCTCCTTGATCCCGTAGCGATCGATCAATGATGGCAGGTCGCTGGCTGGGTAGACGCGGTAGCCACCGATATCCCGCCCCTGGTTGTTGGGGTCGTCATCGATCAGCCCCATCACGTAGCGATTGCCATGGCCTCTCAAAGCGCGTGCAAGCTGGGCAGCGGTGGGACCTGCGCCGTAGATGAAGATCGGCTCTTCGTCGCGCCGCAGACCCGTACCGGACACGAGGATCCACTTTGCCGCAAAACGCATGCCACCGATGAGGAGCGTTCCGAGAATGAAATAGAGGAAAGGGACAGAGCGCGGCACGATGCCCTGGCCAGCCATCTCCATCAGGAAGATGATGATGACCCAACTCATCGTGGCGATCAGCATGGCCTTGACGATCGTCCAGATCGCTGCCTCGGGCAGGTAACGGATGACCGACCGATAGAGGCCCAGCTTGATGAACACAGGGATCGCCACCACGGGAGCGAAAGCGGCCAGAAGCAGGCGCTCGCTCGTGATCGCCGGCGTCCATGCCGACAATCGGATGGCATAACTCGCCCAGAGGGCAATCATCAACAGGATGACATCGAGGCTGATCATGAAGACCCGCTTCCAGAAGCGAGGTATCTTGACGACGTTCTCTCTGACGCGCTTGACCAGCGGCTGGTTGATCCAATCGGAAGCTAGCATGATCTCGTCATTCACTCACTAATGCTGCACGCCGGAAGCGCCCAAGACCTTTATGGCGGTCAGGCCAAGAATGCGCAAATCGAAAAGAAAACTTCGACGCCGAAGATACTCGGCATCGAGCGCTACCTTCTCCGGGATGGCCAATTCGTCGCGCCCGTTAACCTGAGCCCAGCCGGTGAGCCCTGGCAGGAGCGTATGTACATTCTCGGCCGTACGCGCCGCTATAAGGTCATCCTGGTTGAAGAGTGCCGGACGGGGGCCGACAAAGCTCATGTCTCCCTTGAGGATGCACCAGAGTTGCGGCAGTTCGTCCAGGCTGGTTTTGCGCAGGAAGCTGCCGATGGGCGTAAGATGCCGGCTGGCGTTGCCAAGAAGATGAGTGGCTACGACCGGTGTGTCGATCCGCATGGTGCGGAACTTCGGCATCGAAAACAGGCGATTGTCCCGACCGACGCGCTGAGACCAGTAGAGTGCTGGTCCATTCGATGTTGTGCGAACGGCGAGAGCCACTATGGCCATCGGAAGAGCGAAAATGATCACCGCGATGAGGGCGCCGATGACGTCGCATGCTCGCTTCAAAAGCATTGATGAGTGACCCGACCTGATTTGCAGAACCCGATGTGCGGCTCAATACGGCATAACGCGGCATATCGCCAGCATTGAACGCATAAATAGAACATCGCCCACAGGGCGGTCTTCTAGAGAGCCTCATGACCCTTTTTGGGTGTGAGGGCAACGGTTTGAGATCTGTTCCCTGCGACCGCGGTTCCACCTGGCGGAGAGTGGGTCGGTATCGTGCGCGGTACACCTTCGTGTACACCTTGGTGTAGCGCCACTCTCCCTTTTGCTATAATGACTTAGCCAAGTGCTTGAAAACTCTGGTAGCGCTTGGCCACCTGGTGGAGAGTCCCACCTGCTAAACTGCACTCCATTTTGTGCCGTTATACGGCACTGGTCGAACGAAAAGTGCTCAAACGCCCATAATTCTATGCGGTCGTGATAGTCTCCAATTTTGAATGTCAGCGTGAGGTTGAGCCATGAGGCCTTACCTGCGACTTCCACTTCTCGCCCCGCCGCGAGTCGGTTACCTCTAAGTCATGACCCTCAGCGTCCTTCATGACCCGCATACGCGGTCCGTGCCCGAGCCCGTCCGCGAACACGGACGGCTCGTGCGTGTCGTGGTGCCGCTGGCCGTGATGTATAACGGTGTGCTCGCCATCATCAACGCGCATGTCATGCCGCTCGGTTTTGCGCATGTCGCCCTCGTCGAGATCACGCTGCTCTTCGTCTCACTGCTTTACCTGCTCTATCGCGGACTTTCGCAGGAGGCGCTGCCGATCGTCGCGCTCGTTGGCTTCTTTGCGCTGATTATGCTCTACACCTCGGTCGCCAATGGCATGGCCTTCGTGGACTTCTTCCGCAATGTCTTGATCATCGGTATCTTCTGTCAGCTCGGGATGATGACCGATCAACGGAGCCTGGCCTTCGTCTTCAGGATCTGCTGCGTCTTCATCTTGTCGGTTCTCTTGGTGGAGATCTTCTTCACCCGCATCTATGAGGATATCTTCTATCCGGCTCTCTATTTCACCAACACGCGCGGCCTCGAGCAGATCGCCTTTGGGGGCGCGAAAATTTTCCAAAATGCGATCAACATCCCCGGGCGGTTTTCCTTCGGGCTCAGCGACCATCGCACCTCCTCGCTGTTTCTCGAACAGGTGTCGCTCGCCAATTTTTCCGGTGTGTTGTGCATCTATTTCGTGAGCCGGTTCAGTGAGATCAAACGCTTCGACCGGGTGCTCATGCTCGCGACGGTCGCCTTCATCCTGCTGACGAATGATTCGCGCAGCATGCTGGCGTTTTCGTTCATCTGCTTTGTCGGCTATTTCCTGTTTCCGAAGGCGAGCAACGGTATCAGGCCGTTCATCATGCCGGTGATCATCTGCGCTGGAGCGTTGGTTTATCTGCTGCGCCCGGATGCCAGCGGCGATACCTTCGACGGCCGCATCGTGCTGACCATGAAAGGCTTCTTTAGCCTTGATTTCGTTGAGCTGCTCGCTCTCGATGTTCGCAACATCGCAAGCTTTGCCGACAGCGGCTATATCTATGTCATCAATGCCAGCACCTTGTTCGGGCTTCTGGCCTTCTGGCTGTTCGTCAGCTTCTATCCCGCCGGCAAGACTGCGGCGCAGAAGCGTTGTGCCTTCGCGCTCGGCATCTTCATTTTCCTCAACATGATGATCGGGGGGACGGCGATTTTCTCGATCAAGGTCGGCGCGCTTCTGTGGTTGCTCGTTGGCCACATGCGGGCCGCAGAGCCGTAGTGCCATTAACCGCGTTTCGAGGTCCAAAAGGACAATCCTAAGCTTTGCAGGCTATAACCGGGTCCACGGTGCACGCCTCCTGTCCGACGGATTGCCATTACCCATGTGCGTTCAACTGCAGTATATCAGGGCGATCGCAGCCCTTCTGGTTGTCTATTTCCATGCGATCCTGCAGATGGAAAAGCTCAATCCGGACGCCTGGATCACGGCCTATCTGTTCGGCAAGAGCGGCGTCGACCTGTTTTTTGTCTTGAGCGGTTTCGTGATGTGGATCACCACGTCGGACAAGCACCAGGCCGTCTCCGAATTCTGGTGGAAGCGGGTGCGACGGGTGGTGCCGCTCTACTGGGCGGTGACGCTGGCGGCCGCATTTGTGGCGCTCGTCGTGCCGCAGATCCTCAAGTCTACCCAGTTCGGTGTGCCACACATTCTGGCTTCGCTTGCTTTCCTGCCTTGGCTCAATCCCTCCGATCCCGCAGGCGAGATGATCGCGCCGCTGATCGTGCCGGGCTGGACGCTGAACTATGAGATGTATTTCTATTTCGTGTTCGGCCTCTGCATCCTCGTGCCGGTGCGCCATCGGATCGTCGCCATCACGGCGCTGATCGGCAGCGTTTTTGTCGTGGCCAATCTTACGCCCGACAGCACAGCTGCCCGCTTCTACGGCGATACGGTGATTTTCGAGTTTGTCGCCGGCGTCATCCTCGGCCGCATTTACAAGTCCGGCGTTTCCATCTCTGCTCCCGTCGTGGCTGTCGCGCTGGTGCTGGGTTTTGCGGTGCTGCTGTACAACGACTACCGTGGCTTCGACCTACCGCGCCTGATCACGATCGGCATTCCGGCGGCTGCCATCATCTTCTTCTCAACCGCAATCCGCATCCCGGACCTCAAGGCCTGGCGCTGGTTGAGGCTGCTCGGTGATGCCTCTTATTCCATCTATCTGACCCACATCTTCACGCTCGCGGGTTCCCGCATGGTCTACCCGTGGGTGATCGGCACGCTGCAGAGCGACACGCTGTTCGTGGTGCTGATGATGGCCATGTCCACCGCGGTCGGCCTTGCCAGCTACTATCTCTTCGAAGTGCCAGTGGGGCGTTACCTCGCATCCGCCAATCTGCCGCGGTTCGGCAGGTCTGCGAAGCCTAGCAATGCGTGAGGTGGGGATAGAATGACCGTGAGGGCAATCAGTTCGCGTCTGGCGCGCGCCGGCATTTTCTGCCTTCTTGCTTCGGTTGCCGCCGCTTCCAGCGAGGCTGGGCAAGCGGATCTCTGTTTTCGAGGCTTGAATATTTCAGGCGCCGAGTATGGAGACGTTGATGGCATCGAAGGGGTGAACTTCACCTATCCCTCGGCTCTTACCGTTTCTTATTTCGCGGACAAAGGTTTCGATACCGTGCGTCTGCCGTTCAAATGGGAGAGGCTGCAGCCGCGGCTGGGCGAGGCCTTCGACAGGGCCGAGCTGGAGAGGCTGAAGGCAAGCGTCGCCGGCCTGCGCGACAGGGGTTTCATGGTCATCCTCAATCCCCACAACTTCGGTTATTATTCCGGCAGCAATATCGGATCTGCCGACGTGTCTCCGCGACAGTTCGCACAGTTCTGGATCCGGCTTGCGGCCGAATTTACCAATCAGGATGGCATTGCCTTCGGGCTTATGAACGAGCCGCATGACATCGCCCCCGCCGTGTGGCTGGATGCGGCCAACCAGGCGATCGCAGGGATTCGCGCCGTTGGTGCGCGCAATCTCATTCTTGTGCCCGGAACCCACTGGAGTGGTGTGGTCACCTGGGGCGAAGATTTCGGCCAAGGCTCGAATGCCAGCGTGATGCTTGGTGTCGTCGATCCGATCGATAACTTTGCGTATGAAGTGCACCAATACATGGACAAGGACCTGTCGGGCACGAACGAGGCTTGCGTGAACGCAGACCTTGCCGTGGACGGGATGGGCAAGCTGTCTGAATGGTTGCGAAGCCATGGCAAGCGGGCCTTCCTCGGCGAGTTCGGCGGATCCAGGGATCCGCAGTGCCTCGACGGGTTGACGCGCATGACCGACGTGATGGCCAGGGATTCCGATGTCTGGCTCGGCTGGACCTATTGGGCGGGCGGTGACTGGTGGTCGCCGGAGGAAGGCAACAACATTCAGCCGACGGCGAAGGGTGATCGCGAACAGCTTTCGGTTCTCGTCCCCACCTTGCAGCCCGCTGCGGCAGATCCCGGTGCATGTGTGCGTATTCCGCCTGCGGGCTAAGACTTAATTAACCGTAAAAACTCATAGTTCGGCAAGAAACGCATGTCTCGCGGACCTCCGCTGGACCACTCTGTGCATGGGCAAGACGATCGTGAAGGACGCAAGTCGAGGGATGGCCGAATTCGATTCGAGACATCGGCAAGCCGGCGCATCGTCGCCGTCCCAAACGGGCGGCTCGAACGTCAGCTTGCGCCGCTATCTCGGCGCGTCCAACGATGAGCCGGAAGGTGAAGAACAGAGGCCCCGCAGGCCGCTCACCATGGATGACATCGAGCGTCGAGCGCGGGAACGGTTTGGCTGGGAGCTCTCGGGCGCAGACGAGCCGCCGGAGCACGGGTCACCGGTGGAGGAGCCGCACGGGGCAGGGCAGGCGCCTTCGACAGACCATCGCCCCTGGGTGGCGGAGACAGCGGACGTCCCGTCGCGCGAGCCACTGGTCATCGACCTAAAGTTTGTTGCGGTTGCCGCCTGGAGGTATCGCAAGGCCGTGCTCGCCGGTGCTCTCGCCTGCGCACTTCTCGGTGGCGCGATGACGACCCTGCTTTCGCAGCGCTACAGCGCGACGGCGACCCTGTATTTCGATCCGCAAAAGCTGGCGATCGAGCTTGTCGAGAATGACAGGGCCACATCTCCCGAGGTGCTCAACGCAACGATCGACAGTCAGACGCAGATCATCACGTCCCGCGCCGTGCTTGAAACGGTTGCTATCAATCTGAAACTCGCGGAGGATCCCGAGTTTCTCGGTCGCCCCTCCGAAGACGCCGCGAGTGACATGAACAGGGTCATCTCTGCCTTGCAGAAGCAGGTTCTTGTGTCGCGACAGGAAGGCACCTTCATCTTTCAGGTCAAGGTGACAACCAAGGAGGCCGAGAAGTCGGCGGCTATCGCGAACTCTCTGGTCGCTGCCTATCTCAAGGATAGCCGGGTCACGGCAGAAGACAGTTTCGGGAGCGTCAATGCGAGCCTGGTCAACCAGCTCACGGAGCTGCGCAAGACAGTCATCGCGGCCGAAGCCGAGGTTCGCGCCTTCACCTCCAAGAACGATCTCTTTGCCGTCGGCGGTGATCAGATCGCCGACAAGCGACTGCAGTCTTTGGACGACCTGCTCGTTGCGGCTCAGCAGAAGATCATCGAGGCAAAGGCTGAGCTCGATACGGTCTCCAAGCTCGACATCAACGACGTGCTCGTCGGTGATGCCGCAGCTTCCCGCACGCTCGGCGACCTGCGCAACCAGTATGCGAGCCTGTCAGCCAATGTCAGCAGCCTGACGGAGCGTCTCGGCCCCCGGCATCCGCAATTGCAGTCGGCCAAAGCTTCCCTTGGCGACATCGAGCGCCAGATCCGCCTCGAACTGGAGCGGATGGTGGTTGCTGCCCGCAGCGCCTACGAATCGGCCCAGAAGGAAGAGGCGGACCTGCTGAAGGAACTCAATGTCCAGAAGGCATCTCAGGCTACAAACTCGACAGCGTTGATCGAACTCAGCGAACTGGAGCGCAAGGCGAAGGCCGCGCGTGACGTCTATGAGGCGGTGCTCAAGCGCAGCGAAGAAACCGCCGCCGAAATGAGCCTTTACACCAGTAACGTCCGCATCGTCGCCGAGGCCTTCCCGCCACAGGCGCCCGATGGTCCGGGACGGAAGGTGTTGCTGATGGCGGGGGCCTTCGGCGGCGGCTTGTTCGGACTTGGTCTGGGAATCGTTTTGGCTGCGGGATTTGCATTGTTCCGGCAGGTGACGCGGCGAGAGGCCGTCTGAGAGAGTCTCTGAGGCAGGCGTTTAGCCTATGAATTGAATGCGCACTCAAAGCCAGCTCCCCGTTTCCGGCAAAGCGAGAGCCCCTCAAGCTCCTTGCGAGTGTCCAATCCTTAACAGGATCTCGGCTTCCTGCCGCTCTTGAGCGAAGGAGGGGTAGGCTGACCGGACAGGGTGAGAACGAATAATTCTGATATGTCTACTCCCAGAGCTGTTTGGGCCTGCCAGAGCTGGCACAGGTCATCGGTGTGTCTCAGCTGCGTTTGCAAGCAAATGTAATCTCCTGCGCTAGACCGATGGCAGACCAGCGGACGCGAGACGTCGCCAGATCGCCCGGAGCCGCGATCATTTTCCCCGCTACGAGGAGCAACGAATTTAGCGTGGATTACGGAAACGCGTGTTTTTGCGTGACTGACGTTGGCTGAATTCGTTGCGATATTGACGGAGGCGACACGAAAAAGCCAATCCTGGGCTCCTTGTAGGGCTTTCAGAGCAAGGAGAATCTCGATGAAGTTAACCAGTCGCGGCGTCTCGATGACTGTCGCCTCTGTGGCGTTGGCCTTATCCTCATGCAGCGCAGACGGGGGCGTCAGCTCTCCAGCAGCAGGATTATGCAAGGCTCACACCGCTCAAGGGCTGGTGGGCAAGCCCAAGCCGACAGACGAAGCGGCTATGCAGCTCACCGGCGCTAGCATCGTTCGTCAGATCGCGCCGGGCGATCTGGTGACGCAAGACTTCCGCGAGGATCGGGTGACGATCGAGACCGATCCTGCATCCGGACTTGTCACCCGAGCAAACTGCGGCTGAATGCGGTTCTGCTAGGTTCAAGAGAGAAGCGCTAGCGGAAGCTGCGGCAGTCTTTGGGTGCACAGTGCCCATGTGACGCGATCCGCGAAGGAGTATGCGTTCATCAACCTGCGGTCCCGAAAGTCACGTATTCGGACGATGCCGAAGTGGAGACAAACCTTCCAGGGTGCTTGAACTGCCTTTCGTCAGTTGGAGAAGCGTGCTCACAAAGCCGACCGGAAGACTCGCCGGACTGCCTAGCGGCGGCGAAAACCTTCGCTCGCCGTCATCAGTTGACGCGTGTATTCCGTCGAGAAGCCGCCATGGCGCAATTGTTCGACGCTCAGCGTCTCTACGATCTTGCCGGACTTCATCACCGCCAGAAGCTCACACATATGGCTGATCACGGCGAGGTCGTGACTAACCATGACGAATGTCAGACCCCGATCCTTTCGCAACTGTTCCAGAAGATTGAGGATTTCCGCCTGGATGGAAGCGTCGAGGGCAGAGGTCGGCTCGTCCAGCAACAGTATCTTCGGCTCGAGAATGAGCGCCCGGGCGATGGCGATGCGCTGGCGCTGGCCGCCTGACAACTGATGCGAGAAGCGGAAACGGAAGCCAGCCCCGAGGCCCACTTCGTCCAAAGCACGAGCGATGCGTGTTTCAGCATCTGAAAAGCCATGGATCGTCAGAGGCTCGCGCAGCAGCCGGTCAACCGTCTGACGGGGATGCAAGGAGCCGTAAGGGTCTTGGAAGACCATCTGAACCTGGCGGTAGAAGTTCTTGTCTCGTTTGCGCCCCTCATACAGCTTTCCATTCACCGAAAGAATGCCTGAACTGAAGCTGTTGAGGCCAGCAACGGCTCTCAGGAGCGTCGACTTACCCGAGCCCGACTCCCCGACTATGCCGAAGGAGGCACCGTCTTCGACATCCAGTCCGACGCTGTCGAGCGCACGGTAGCCATCAAAGCTGACGACCATATCACGAATGGCGAGTACGGGGCTCATTGTGTCCACTCCGCTTGGCGCGAGAGCACCGGCAACGGATGTCGGTCAGCTGTGATCTGCGGTAGGCATTCGAGCAGCCCCCGGGTGTACGGATGCTGCGCTTCGGGAAGGCGCACCGCTTCGATTTCCTCCACCACCCGGCCGGCATACATGACCAAGACGCGATCGCAGAAGGAGGAAACGAGCCTTAGATCGTGGCTGATGAATATCAGCCCCATGCCACGGTCCCGTACCAGGGCATCAAGAATTGCGAGCACTTCGAGCTGCACTGTCACGTCGAGGGCTGACGTCGGCTCGTCGGCGATCAGCAGTTCAGGACCGCAGATCAGCATCATGGCAATCATCACGCGCTGCCCCATGCCGCCAGATACTTCGTGCGGATAGAGATCGAAAACTCGTTCCGGATTGCGGATCTGCACGGCTTCGAGCATGGCGAGGGCACGACTGCGCGCCTCGGTCGAGGAAACCTTCTCATGGGTCCGAAGCGTCTCGATGATCTGGCGCCCGACCGTCATGACCGGGTTCAGCGAGTATTTTGGGTCCTGCAGAATCATCGCCATTTTCTTGCCGCGCAGCGACCGGCGACGTGCCGGACTTGCGGCCAGCAGGTCGGTGTTGCCGAACTGCAGCCCATCAGCCGCAATCCGCGCTTGAGGTGGGGTCAAGCCCATGATAGCCCGCCCGGTCTGCGACTTGCCTGAGCCGGATTCACCGACGATGCCGAGCCGTTCGCGTCCAAGCGAGAAAGAGACGCCGCGCACGGCCTCGATCAACCCGGTACGGCTGGGGAAGCTGACGCAAAGATTGTCAACAGTCAGAAGCGCGCTCATTGGCCAGCCTCCTTCGGGTCGAGCGCGTCGCGCAGACCGTCACCCAAAAGATTGAAGCCGAGCGACACAATCAGGATGGCGAAGCCGGGCATGGCCGCGACCCACCATTGATCGAGAATGAAGCGACGGCCGGACGCGATCATTGCACCCCATTCCGGCAGTGGCGGTTGTGCGCCAAGTCCCAGAAAACCAAGGCCCGCTGCCGTCAAGATGATCCCGGCCATGTCGAGCGTGACGCGCACGATTACAGAGGACAGACATAGCGGAACTATGTGCGACAGCACGATCCGGAGTGGTGAGGCGCCCATCAGCTGCACGGCGGCGATGAAGTCCGAATTGCGGAAGGTCAGCGTCTCGGCCCGCGCGATGCGCGCATAGGGTGGCCAGGAGGTGATGGCGATTGCGAGCACAGCATTCTTGATGCCTGGGCCAAGGGCCGCCACAAGCGCCAGCGCCAGGACGAGCTTCGGAAAGGCGAGAAAGATGTCGGTGATGCGCATCAACACGCCATCGACCCAGCCGCCAGCGTAACCGGCGATCGTGCCGACGATGAGACCGACAGGGGCAGCAATGATCGCAACCAGCGCCACCACAAACAGGGTGAGCCGCGAGCCGTGGATGAGGCGCGAGAGAATGTCACGGCCCTGATCATCGGTCCCGAGCAGGTAGCCGTCGGTGCCGGGCGGCAGCAGGCGCGCATATCGCAGGTCGCCCTGAACAGGCGAATGCGGCGCCAGCATATCGGCAAAGGCGGCGACGAACAGCAAAGCGAGCAGGATCGCGAGCCCAGCCAGCGCCAGCCGGTTTTCGGCAAAGCGCTGCCAGATGATATAGGCCCGGCCGCAGCGGGCCTGCAGCCGGGATTGCGGCCGATCGGAGGTGAGCCAGCCTTTCCAGCTTTGCTTGGAGGCGGAGACGGGTGTGGTCATCGGCTGCGCGTCCTGGGATCCAGCGTACGATAAAGAATATCCGACAGAAGATTGATGCCGATAAAGACGGATCCGATGACAATCGTCCCACCGAGTACGGCGTTGAGATCGGCATTCTGCAGCGAATTGGTGATATAGAGGCCAAGCCCCGGCCAGGAGAAGATCGTCTCCGTGAGCACCGATCCCTCAAGCAGCCCGGCATAGGACAGCGCGATGACCGTGACCAGGGGGACGGCGGCATTGCGCAGCGCATGGAACCAGATGATCCGGGTTTCGCTCAAGCCCTTGGCTCGCGCCGCAACGATGTATTCCTGCGCCAGTTCATTGAGCATGAACGACCGCGTCATGCGGCTGATATAGGCCATGGAGAAATAGCCAAGCAGCCCGCCGGGCAGAATGATGTGGCGGAAGAGATCCCAAAGCACATCCCATTGTCGCTGCATTGCCGCATCGATGAGGAAGAAGCCGGTGACAGGGGTGAAGCTGTATTCGTAGACAATGTCAACGCGACCGGGATAGGCGACCCAGTTGAGCTTGGCATAGAAGAGCAGCAACGCCAGAAGCCCGAGCCAGAAGATCGGCACGGAATAGCCGATTAGGCCGACGACACGCACCAGCTGATCGGCGAGAGAGCCGCGTTTGACGGCCGCCAGAACACCGAGTGGCACGCCGAGCACGGCGCCGATGATCGTGCCGACAGTTGCGAGTTCAATTGTCGCCGGAAAGACGCGAGCGATATCCTTCATCACGGGGTTGGTGGTTAGCACCGACACGCCAAAATCACCCGACAGCGCCTGACGGACATAGATGATGAACTGCTGCCAGAGCGGCAGGTTGAGCCCGAGTTCTTCGCGCACGCGCTCCACGACATGGGCGGGAGCCCGATCGCCAACGATCGCAAGCGCCGGATCGATGGGCACCACGCGGCCGATGAAGAAGGTGACGGCCAGAAGGCCGAGATAGGTGGTCACCACCGTCAGCAGGAATTTGCCGACAGTGATGGCGATCGAGGAGGCGCGCTGTGCAGCGCGCTTCCGGTCGACCTGGCTATCAACGGGGGCCAAGGACCACTATTCCTTGGTGACCGCGTTGACATAGTTGGTGTCGAAACTCGGACCGAGCTTGTAGTTCTGCACCTTGCTTGAATAACCGGCGACTTCCGTCTGCTGGAAGATCACCACGAACGGGCCGGAGGCGAGCACCTGCTTCTGCAGGTCTTCATAGATCGCGGCGCGCTTGGCCGTGTCCTTTTCGAGCAGGGCAGCCGCCGTCTTGGCCGACAGTTCTTTCGGGTCCCAGGCGTTGCGCCAGGCGAGCGTCTTGTTCGTGCCTTCGTCGGAATTGTCAGGATTGAAGGTGAAGGTCTCAGCATTCGAGTTCGGGTCAAAATAGTCGGAGCCCCACTGGCCGATATAGATGTCGTGCTGCCGCGCGCGATATTTGGTCAGCGTCTGCTTGCCGTCACCAGGGATGATTTCTAGCTTGATCCCCGCCTGGGCGAGCGTCTGCTGAACGTTTTCGGCGATGCCGGTGACGGGCTGCGTATTGCGGACATCCATGGTCACGCTGAAGCCGTCGGCGAGACCAGCCTTGGCCAACAACTCCTTGGCCTTGGCGACGTCGAGCTTGTAAGGCTTGTCTTCCAGCGCGCCGAGCTGGCCAGACGGCAGGAAGGTCTGATGGATCGAGCCGATGCCCTTGATCAGGGTTTCGCCCAGCGCATCATAATCGACGAGATACTTGAAGGCCTCGATAACCTCGGGTTTGGCCAGATTCGGGTTCTTCTGGTTGAGGCTGAAGTAATAGAGCGTTCCCTTTGGCGCCGATGTGGTCGCAATGCCGTCCTTCTTAGCGACCGCGTCGAAATCGTTCGGGTCGAGGTTGCGGGCGACGTCGATGTCGCCGTTTTCGAGTGCCAGACGCTGCCCGGAGCTCTCCTTCATATAGCGATAGATGACCCGAGCGAGCTTGGCTTTTTCGCCGTAGTAATTGTCGTTGCGCTCCAGCACCACAACTTCATTGGCACGCCATTCGCGGATCTTGAACGGACCGGAGCCGGCATAGCCGGTCTTCAGGAACGCGTTGCCAAAATCAGTGTCGTATTTGTATTCCTCCGTCGGGGTGACCGGCTTGGCATTCTCCATCACAACTTTCTTGTCGACAACGGAAGCGACTGTGGCGGTCAGGACATTCAAAACGAAACTTGGCGCATAGGGCTTGTCAACGGTTAGGACGAAGGTCGAATCGTCTGCTGCCTTGGCCATTTCCGTGACATTGTCGCCCGTCAAACCGAACTGAGTAAGCAGGAAAGCGGGCGACTTGTCGAGCTTGATGACACGTTCGAACGTAAAGGCGACGTCTTCAGCGGTAATCGGGTTTCCGGAGGCAAACGTCAGGCCAGGTTTCAGCTTGAATGTATAGGTCAAGCCATCTTCGGAGGTGGTCCAGCTTTCGGCGATATCACCGACCACTTTAGATGTGTCGGCCGGATCAAGGGCGACCAGTTTGCTGTAGGTATTGGCCGTGACTTCCGCTGTCGAGATTTCGAAAGCTTCGCCCGGATCGAGTGTGATGATGTCGTCGATCGCCCAGGCCTGGACGAGCGTATCGGCTGGTGTTGCCGCATAGGTATGCGGCGCGGCTGCGACCATGAGGGCGAGAATGCCGCTCGTCGCCAGAAGTCTGAGGTGTCTGTCGAACATTGTCATCTTGTTGTTCCCTTCGTTGTTTTATAGGCAGGCGGTACGGCAGTTTGGAACTGGGCGAGTGACTGGTGCCGCGGCAACTGTTCACATGCGGCACAGACTGGTTGCTCAGTTTAGCGCTCGGCGCAGGCTGCAGGCTCCCATCAGGTGGCACGCCTCCATTCTATTTTGCCAGTTTTAGTGTCGAGGGTGAACTTTTGCACAGTGTCAAGAACGCACCTCCCTTGGCGCCAGCACCGCGAAGAAGTTGTGTGTCGCCTTTGCACATCGGGTCCATAAGCGTGATCCCAAGAGCTCCTCACATTCAACATGGCCACGTCTCTAAATTGCATGGGCAAAAGTGATTTGAATAAGCATTGCGAAGGTAGGGCCAGAAAGCCCCAGCATTCAAGTGTGAAAATGCGGAACGCCATCGCCGGGGGAAGGCGGTCCCGCCTGACCCTGAAGCGTAGCTCCGCTCAGGCTCCTGCGGCTTCCCTTTTTCCGGCCCTGACGTGACGAGAATTCCCGCGTTCGCGCCCTTCGGTCGCCGCTATGCTGAACGCTCCGATGTTCTTCATTGTCTGACCCGGATCTCGCGCAAGCGTGGCTTTAATCCGGGTCGGAGTTGGCGACGGTTGCCACGGTTCCGTTGCGCGCTGTGTGCGGCCTTTGCCGCTCAAGAGGGATCGAAGAGGTCCCGGAACTCCGGTCGGCGTAGTAGCGGATCTTTCGCTCCAGTGCGGGCCTCTGCCCCCTGTTGACCAGGATGATCGCCTCAGCTGGCAGCCGCGTGATCTCGCTGGGGGTAATCAGGTCGCGGGCGACGACGTTCTCGCTCGATGTATGATCTGGTACCTTCCACGGCAGGTTCGGACTGCTCATTGAGCTCGTGATGTGATGGGCATCCATGCGACCGATGGTTCTGGCAATCATGCTGGCGGTTTCGATGTCGTTGACCCCAAGCACCTGGCATTCGCTGGCATTGGAGAGGAACGTACCGGCTCTTGGGCCGTATCTGGCGCGTAGCTGGTGCATGTCCTGCAGGACTGGCCGTAGCTGAACACCGTAACCCGCCATCAGGCCCATGGCCGGTTCGATCGCGGCGAGATGGCCAAGGGCTGCAAACTTGTCGAGCAGATAGAGCACAGGCTTCGCCGGCATGCCGATTCTCCGGTCCGGCATGCGTCCTCCCGAGGCGGGGCGTCGCACTTGAAGCTTGTTGCTCTCAGTCCGAGTGTCGGCAAGGCTTCAAGCGGCGACGCTTTCGCGTTGACGAAGGAACATGCATATGGAGAACACTGACAACAAGTCCGTGGGTTGCTACCTTGTTGTGGTTGATCCCACAGCCAGTCTGGAGGCGGTATCGGCGGAACTGCCATCGCTTGGCTTGAAGATCAAAAGCCGGTTCGATGCCATCCGTACTCTGGTTGTCGCCGGTGATGCCAAGGCTGCCGTGGTTGCAGCGGCGAGACGTGGCGTCATGAGCCTGGAGCTGAAGGCACAGTCAAAACACTCGACTGAATTGGCGCATGCAGGCAAAGGGGGCAGCGGCGGGGGCCGAGACAGGTGAGGGACGGGTGCGGCGATTGGTGCCCGGCGCACCCTTGAGCGCTTCAATCCTCATTCAGCGGCCTTGCCCTGGGATCCGCCATGGCGACGCGCGAGGAACTCGAAGAGGCGTGCAACGGCTTCTGCTCCTGGATCGATGTGGCCTTCAAGCTGTTGCGCGTTGATGTAGGACGCCCGCCCGGCTCGAGCCTTGACATAGGTGGCAGTGAGGTTGGCGCCCGCTCGTGCTGCGCTTGCTGCTGCTGGAAAACCCTTGTCGTAGGCCTCCAGTGCAGGTGAGAGGGCATCGACCATTGTTCGGTCGCCAAGCTCCGCGCCGCCAATCTCCTGCATTCGCGTAAGGCCGGCTTTCAGTGCATCGCGCATCCCCAGTCCACTTGAGGCCCCATCGCCTGCTGCAGCGAAGAAGATGGCGAGGAGGACACCGGACGAGCCGCCCATTGTCTGGCTCAGTTCCTGGCCCATTGCGCGCAGCAACTGCGTGTGGTCAGCAAGGGGCAAGCGATCCAGCGCCTCGATGAGGGCTCGTGCGGCACTTGCAAGGGTCGAGCCGGTGTCGCCGTCACCGGACTTTGCATCAAGCGCGTTGAGGTCCTTCTCTGCCTCGATCAGAAGCTTGCAGCATTCGGTGAGAAATTGACGGGTCGGCAAATGCTGGGAGGCAAGTGGCGCGATCGGCGTCAGTCCGTCGGGAAGGGCGATGAGGTTGACCGGCTGGATCGCCTTCACACCAGGCCAAACTGCAAGATCGACGGGTTTGGCAAGCAAATCAAGATCAGCTTTTTCCGCCGGCATGACCGAGATCGAGAAGCCCTGCATGTCGAGCGAAGTCATCAATGGCGCAGGTCCGACGATATGAGAGATGCGGGCGCCGATCGCCGACTGGACCAGTTCGTTGACGACCACCGCCATTTCGAGAACAGAAGTGCCGCCGAGATTGTTGATGAGCACGACATGCGGCTTGTTCTCCATGCCCGCGCCGAGCCGTTCCACCATCGCGGCGACCGCGCCGCGCACGCCGTGATACTCGATCTGCTCCACACCAGCCTCGCCGTGGATGCCGAGGCCGAGTTCGGCGCGTCCTTCGGGAATTCTCGCTTCCTTGGGCGAGCCCGGGACAGTGCAGGTATCGAGCGAAATACCGATCGAGCGAATGTTGGAGATTACCCGGCGTGCCGCGTCGATAACGGCATCGAGGCTGGCTCCGTTTTCCGCCATCGCGCCAGCAATCTTGTGAACGAAGAGCGTGCCTGCCACCCCGCGTGACTGCGGCAGGTCGGGAAGCGCGATGTCATCGTCAACGATCACCATGCCGACATTGAGTCCGAAGGCTCGCGCGCGTTCTGCCGCCAAGCCGAAGTTCAGGCGGTCACCCGTATAGTTCTTGACGATCAGCAGGCAACCGAGCGGTCCAGTGACGGCAAGGATCGCTGCCAGGATCGCATCGACACTGGGCGAGGCGAAGACATCACCGCATACAGCAGCCGTCAGCATGCCGCGTCCGACGAATCCCGCATGGGCGGGCTCATGGCCCGATCCGCCGCCCGACACGATTGCCACCTTTGACTTGTCCCAGTCGGATCGCACCACGACGCGGACATGCGGAAAGCCGTCGAGACGGCTCAAGGCACCGGCCGAGGCCATGAGCACGCCGTCGATCGCCTCGGTGACGGCGTTTTCCTTGCTGTTGAGGAATTGTGGCATGGGATCCTCCCTTAGACGAGACGCATTCCCGCCGCGTCGAAATAAAGCGGCAGGTGCGGCTGGATTTTGATGATGTCGCCGCCCTTCAGAGCGGTATGGGCATCGGTGACGGTGATGATCGGGTATTCCCCGAGCATGAGATGAAGTCGGGTCTGGTCGCCAAGATGTTCGACCCGTGTCACCCTGACTTCCTGGCCTTCTCCCTGGCGAATGTGCTCGGGTCTGAGCCCGACGGAATGGGCATTGGGTGGTGCTCCGGGGAAGAGGGTCGCCGGGAGCACGTTGATGCGCGGCTGGCCGAGCCGTGTCGCGGCATAGATGCTGACCGGTTGTTCGTAAATCTCGCGCGGCGATCCGAACTGCACCAGGCGCCCTTCCTTCAACACGCCAACATGGGTCGCCATGGTCATTGCCTCGATCTGGTCATGCGTCACATAGAGGAAGGTGGCGCCGGAGCGTGCCTGGATGTTCTTCAGTTCAACGCGAAGATCGGCGCGGAGTTTCGCGTCGAGCGAGCTCAGAGGCTCATCCATGAGATAGATCTGGGGATTGCGGACCAGCGCGCGACCGATCGAGACGCGCTGCATTTCGCCGCCCGAAAGGGCGGTCGCCCGGTTGTCGAGCTTGTGGGCGATTTGCAGGACCTCGGCAATTGCCTTCACCTTCTGGTCGATCATGGCTTGCGGCGTGCGCAATAACGGCGACTTCAGCGGGAATTCGAGGTTCTGCCGCACTGTCATGTGCGGATAGAGCGAATACTGCTGAAACACCATCGCGACATTACGCTGTGCTGGCGTCAGACCGGTCATCAACTGCCCGCCAATCCTGACCTCGCCGCTCTCCTGAGTCTCAAGGCCGGATACGGTGCGCAGGAGCGTTGTTTTTCCGGCTCCGGTCGGGCCAAGCAGCACGACGAACGAGCCGTCTGGTACGGTCATCGTCACGTCGTCGAGCGCGCAGGTGGCGCCAAACGACTTTTTGATGCTGGAAAGGACGACGTCAGCCACGGGGCAGGACTCCTTCATTGCCTTCGGACCTCAGGGCCCTTCCGCTCTTGGCGTCAAAAAGGGTGAGTGAGCGGCGATCCAGTTCGAGCCCTACAGAAGCGTCCGTCCGGATGGCGTCGCGCGATGGCGTGCGCGCCTTGATCTCTCCATACGCGGTTTCGATCGTGACAATCTGTGTCGTGCCAAGATATTCGACGGCGGCCACCCGTCCCCGAAGGCCACCTGCATCTGACAGCTGGACATGTTCCGGCCGCACACCGAGTGTCAGCCCACCCTTGTGACCTTCCCGCGATGTCGGGAGATTGATGCGCGTTCCACCGATCATGACCGAGGTGCCGCATTCTTCAATCGCGCCTTCAAATTCCAGAAAGGACATGGGCGGCGAGCCGATGAACTGTGCCACGAACTTGGTCGCCGGCCAGTCGTAGATCTGCTGGGGCTTGCCAAACTGCTCGATCACACCGTGGTTCATGACGACGATCTTGTCGCCCATCTGCATGGCCTCCAGCTGATCGTGGGTTACATAGACGGTTGTCGCCCCCATGCGATCATGCAGGGCGCGCAGTTCCTCCGCCATATGCTCGCGAAACTCCGCGTCGAGTGCGCCCAGCGGTTCGTCCATGAAGAAGGCTTTCGGCTGGCGGACGATCGCGCGGCCAAGTGCCACGCGCTGGCGGTCACCGCCGGAAAGCCCCCCGACGGGTTTGTCGAGGATCGACGAGATCTGCAGGATGCGGGCGACCTCTTGAACGCGGCGATCGACTTCGGAGCGCGCAACGCCCTGGCTCACCAAGGGATAGGAAATGTTCTTGCGCACATTCATGTGCGGATAAAGCGCAAACATCTGGAAAACGAAGGCGATGTCGCGCTCACTCGCGCGCTTCATGCCAACCTCTTCGCCGCCGATGTAAATTTCGCCGCTGGTTGGCAGCTCGAGGCCGGCCATCATCCGCAATGTCGTGGTCTTTCCGCAGCCGGAGGGACCGAGCAGCATGAAGAACTCGCCATCCTCGACGGTGAAGGTGGAAGACTTCACCGCATTGAAGGCCCCGAAGTCCTTGCGCAGGCTTTGAACGCGAATCTGGGCCATCACTTACTCCGGAAAATGACTGACGACGATGAACATGACGGTTCCGATCAGCGTCACCGGAAAGGAGAAGGTAAAGAGGGTCAGCGAAAGCGGCTGCATGAGCAAGATCACGCCGAGCGCGATCAGGGCCGAGGCGAGCATTTCCCATTCGGACCGGCGGAACCGGCTGAGGCGGACAAGAAAGTTCATCATTTGCGCACGGCTCCGAAGGTAATGCCGCGGAGCAGATGCTTGCGCAACAGGACGGTAAAGACAACCACTGGCATGAGAAACAGCGTCGCAGCCGCCGCAACCGCCGGCCAGTCGATACCGCCGCCAACCGACAGGATGGTCGGGATGAAGGGCGGCGCCGTCTGGGCATTGCCACTCGTCAACAGAACGGCGAAGGCATATTCGTTCCAGGCGAAGATCAGGCAGAAGATGGCGGTCGAGGCGATGCCTGTTGCGGCCTGCGGCAGCACGACCTTGTAGAAGGCCTGGAAGCGAGTATAGCCGTCGATCAGTGCTGCTTCCTCGTATTCGCGTGGGATTTCATCGATGAACCCCTTGAGCAGCCAGACCGACAGCGACAGGTTGACCGCCGTATAAAGCAGGATCATGCCGAGATGGGTATCGGAAAGTCCAAGCTGACGGAACATCAGATAGATCGGGATGGCGACCGCAATCGGCGGCATCATGCGGGTCGACAGGATGAAGAATAGGAGGTCATCCTTGAGCGGCACCTTGAAGCGGCTGAAGGCATAGGCGGCGAGCGTTCCGAGGAAGATCGACAGGAATGTCGAGCCGAAGCCGATGATGACCGAGTTCAGGAACCGCTGTCCGAAGCGCGAGGGACCGGAAATGATCATGCCCCTATCCCGGGTGATCTTGTCATACCAGGTGGTCGGCGGGGGCAGCCTGGCGAGATCTTCCGCCGAGGGACGTGATTGGGTGGTGAAGAGGTTTACATAGCCTTCCAGCGTCGGCTGGAAGACGACCTTCGGCGGATAGCTGATCGAGTCCGGGCCGGATTTGAAGCTCGTCGAAATGATCCAGAGCAGCGGGATCAGCGTGATCACTGCGTATAGCCCAACCAAGATGCCTGCCAGCCACTTGGAGGCCGGCGAGGGCTCGGTGACGGAATGAGCGCTCATCGTTCTTTCACCTTGTTCAGTGCCTTGACGTAGATCGAGGCGAGGCCGAAAACCGTGACGAAGAGGATTATCGCATAGGCGCTTGAATAGCCGGTCCGCCATTTCTCGAAGGCCTCGCGCTTCAGGTCGATCGAGGCGAGCAGGGTCTCGTCTCCGGGGCCGCCGCCGGTGAGCAGGACCACCAGGTCAAACATCCGGAAGTTCTCGATGCCGCGGAACAGCACCGCAAGCATCAGAAAGGGTAGCGCCATCGGCAGTGTGATCGTCCAGAACTGCCGCCATTTCGATGCGCGATCGACTTCGGCTGCCTCATAGATGTAGTCGGGGATGGAGCGCAGGCCTGCCAGGCAGATCAGCATGACGAAAGGTGTCCACATCCAGGTATCAACGATGACGATCGCCCAGCGCGCCCAGCCGCCGGGGCCGAGCATCGAAAAACTGTCGGCGGGTATACCGGTCAGAAACTCGATGGCGTAGTTCACGAGGCCGATCTGGGGCTGGTAGAGAAAGGTCCAGAAATTTCCGACCACGGCGGGCGAGAGCATCATCGGGATGACGATCAGTGTCGTCACCAGATCATTGCCCTTGAACTTGCGGTTGATAAGCCAAGCCAGGGTGAAGCCGATCAGCACCTGGAAGAAGATCGTCCAGATGAGGAAATGGGCGGTCGTCTGCATGTTCGCCCAGGTGTCGGCGTCCGTCAGGATACGCTCGTAATTGCGCAAGCCGACCCATTTCACTTCCGCATTCGGTTTGTTCGCGGCGAAGTTCGTAAACGACAGGCTGATCGTCCAGATCAGTGGAAAAATGTTGACCGACAGAAGCAGAAAGATCGTGGGTGCCACGAAGATCCAGGCGATGGCCCTGTCGCTCAAGCCGCGGATGCGTTTGGCAACCGGTTGTGGCGTCGCGCGGGCGAGGCGGTCTGCGGGTGTGTCGGTCATCGTCCGGATCCGTCTGGCGTTTCCAAAGGGCAGCCGCATGCCGCTCCGTGCGCCATGAAGCAACAAGGCAAAGCTCGGTTGTGCCGGCAGGCTTTCAGGGTTTCAGAGATTGGCGCCGGCAGCAATGCTGGCTCGTGGCTCTCCCCCGGCATCGCCGGGGAAGAGAGAAAGGGGGCACCCCAGATCCAAGTCCGGGAGCCATCGGCTTGCCGGGTTTAGAGTTTGCCTTCGTCCTCGAAGGTTTCTGTCCAGTCGGCAATCAGGCCGTCTAGCGCTTCCTTCGCGGTTCCATTGCCTGCGACGACATAGTCGTGGAAGCGCTTCTGCGAGGCCTGGAGGAGCGTCGCATAGGACGGCTCGGCCCAGAAGTCCTTCACGATTGCCATGCTGTCGAGGAAGGTCTGCGCATAGGGTTGGCTCTTGGCGAAATTCGGGTCTTCGACCACGGCACGCAGGCACGAGAAGCCGCCCATGGACCACCATTTGTCCTGTACATCTTTCTGGGCGAACCATTTGATGTAGGCCAGTGCGCCGTCCATGTTGTCGGTGTTGGCGACGACCGAAATTCCTTGGCCGCCGAGCTGGGCGAACTTCTCGCCACCGGGGCCGGCAGGATTGACGAGATAACCTGTCTTGCCGCCGCCGACATTCGGATCCGCTTCAAAGCCGGGCCAGGTGAAGGCGAAGTTCATCTGCATGGCAACCTGGCCCGACTTGTAGGCGTCGATGCCTTCGCCCATGTAGGTGTTCGACGTGCCCGGCGCGACGCAGCAATCATAGAGCGACTTGTAGAATTCGAGACCCTTCACGGCGCCTTCCGAATTGACGAAGCCTTCCATCTCATAGGGCTTTTCCGGATTGTCGTACTTGAAGCCATAGCTGTAGAGCACGTCCATCACGCCCATCGTGATGCCTTCCGAGCCACGCTCGGTGTAGATCGACGCGCCGTAGACGGTCTTGCCGTCGATCTCGCGGCCCTGGAAGAATTCCGCGACCTGCTTCAATTCGTCGAATGTAGCCGGCGCTGTCAGGTCGCGACCGAACTTCTCCTTGAAGGCGGCCTGTATTTCCGGGCGTACGAACCAGTCTTTACGATAGGTCCAGCCGACGACGTCACCGAAGGCAGGAAGCGACCAGTAGTTCGGTGTGTTCTTCGGCCATTCGGAATAGCCCGTGACGGTCGCCGGCACGAAGGCATCCATCTTGATGCCTTCCTTGTCGAAGAAGTCGTTGAGCTTCACATACCAACCGTTCTCGGCGGCGCCGCCAATCCACTGGCTGTCACCGATCATCAGGTCGCAGAGCTTGCCGCCCGAGTTGAGTTCATTGAGCATGCGGTCGGCAAAGTTCGGCCACGGCACGAACTCGAATTTCATCTTGATGCCGGACGATGCCTCGAAGTCCTTGCTGAGTTCGACAAGAGCGTTTGCCGGGTCCCATGCAGCCCAGCACAGTGTCAGTTCCGTTTCGTCGGCATGCGCTGCGAGCGTGCCGAAGCACATTGGTGTTGCGACCGTCCCGGCAGCAAGCAAGCCTTTCAAGTAAAGGGATTTCATCATGTCATCCTCCCAGCGCCGTCCGGTCTCCTGCGGATGGCGAAACGCCCTTGCGGGCCAAATGCCGCCCCGGACCCTCATCCCTGGTCGGCCTCCTCCAGCGGAACTGGTCGCGTCACTCCCGTCGCCCAGAACCGAAAATGAAGGTAGTTGATGTGCGCACCTCAATGCAAGGCATTTTTGAGGTGCGCACATCATTTCTTGCCTTTTGGCCGATTTTGGAGGAAAGCTCTCAAGTGCGGAAATCAGCAGGAAGTCTTCATGCGTCCAACAGCAAAGGATCTGGCAGAGGCTGCGGGCGTCAGCCTCGCGACGGTTGACCGTGTCTTGAACGACCGGCCGAACGTGAGCCCGAAGGCTGCTCGGTTGGTGAATGAAGCGATCGAGCGGATTGGCTTCGTGCGCAATCCGGCCGCTGTGAGCCTCGCCCGCAGCAAATTGTACCGCTTCCTCTTCCTGCTGCCGATGAGCGGAGATCTCTACCTCAATGAACTCCTGCGCCATGTGAAAGAACTGACTTTGGCGCTGAAAGGGGATCTCACCGAAATCACCTGCCAGCAGGTTGCAACCGACGACGCGCATGGCGTGGCAAAGCTCTTGTCCGGCCTCGACAAGGAGAGTGTTGATGGTGTTGCGCTCATGGCGCCCGAATCTCCCCAGGTGCGTGATGCCATGGCCCGGCTTCTTGAACGCAACATCAAGGTTGTGCAGTTTCTTTCCGGGCAGGAGAAATTGCTGGACGCTGATTTCGTCGGCATAGACAACTTCGCCGCCGGCGCGACCGCTGGCAAGCTAATGGGCATGCTGGCGGGGCCACAGCCGGGAAAGGTTCTGGTGATTGCAGAGACCATGCAGTCGCTCGATAGCATCCAGCGCCGCCTCGGCTTTGATCAGGTCATCAACAATGCCTTTCCGCACCTTCACTGTCTGCCCTCGATCGAAACCCACGCGGACGAGGCGCGTACCCGGCAGGTGATCGGCCGTGTTCTGGCTGGCAATCGCGACGTTTCCGGCATCTACGTGTTGAGCGCAGAGGCCCGGGCGCCGATCCTTGCCGCTGCCGGGAATGTCGAGTTGAGCCGGATTGCCGTGGTCGTGCACGAGCGAACGCCCTTCAGCGAACAAGCGCTTCGCGACGACCTGATCGATGCCGTCATCGCACAGGACCCGGGCCATGCCGTGCGCAGCGCAATTCGCATCATGCGTGCCCGTTCGGATGCTCGCGAACCGCTTGCTGCACAGGAAAAGATCCGCATCGAAATCCTGCTCAAGGAAAACCTGTAAACGAGGCATGGCATGCACCGAGCATCTTGCGCCGGGCAGGCGCCGTGATCGGTTACGAGCCTGGCTGGCCCCCGTCAGGTACTCTCCTGGAGCTGAAGCATCTGCCGATCGAACCACGCCAGTTCAACTGCGCCGGTCAGCCTCGCTCATGCATCTACTTCAGGTCGCTCCGCGAGCAAGCAGCATGTTCTGTGCGCTTTCATTGGTATCCCGCAAGGCGCCATGATCATCAAGTTCTTCAAGAGCGTAGCTGTTGAGGAACTGGCGTCTTGCAAACAGCTTGCGGTCGACCTCGGTCACCTCGGCTTCATGGCAAACCGAGCGCCAGTTTTGCCCAATGGTTGTGAATCTTCGATGAGCTCGGCGGCTTGTGCTTGAGTCAAATGGTAATCGGGCGCCGCTGCGAGGCATGCGGAAAGTGTGCTTGCGCGAAGGTTGCCCTTGATCAGCATGGCCTGCGTGGCTTGGCTGCGGGTGCGACCTTGCGGGCATATGTCATATGCACGCGTCAGCGTCAGCTGTTTTCCGTCCCAGAAGGCGGCATGATTGCGGGCATGGTCGTCAGTATTGCCGCAAAGCACATTGAAGCAGATGCGGCCATAGAGTTCCTTAAGTGTTTCCTTCGGATTGCTGAAACGGTGCCGAACGAGCTCTGCCAGATGCTCATAAGATGCATAGCGCGCCATCATCTCGTCGAGCCCGAGCATCATCAGTGCCGAGACCATGGAGCGTCGTGTCCATCCCCTTGCCGTGCGGCGCCGGTCAAAGCGTTCAATAAACAGCACGTCCTTGTGGGCGGCTTGGGTTATCGAAACAGGTGCGGCATCGCGGCCGCAGGCTGATGCCAGCCGCATCGCCATGAATTCCGCCTTTACGACGCTATAGGTGTCGTTGCTGGCGGAGAATTTTGCGATGAATTTGTTTTCGTTGTCGTCGATGCCTGCGCGGCCAGGCGAGGAACGTATCCGCTCGCGGACTGCTGGAAATCGAGCGCGCCGATCCGGTTTGATCCGGACTGCAGCAAGAATGTCAGTTCGCTGAATTCAGGCACACCCGCTCCGACAGGCGACCTCTCGACCGTCTTCATGGGCTGCGAGTGTGGGTCTGTTTTCGCGAGACAGATCTGTCGCACAGGGACAGCGGGTTCAGAATTTGTAACCGGTGGTGGCGCCAGCGGGCTTGGTGTTTCGCCTGTCAAAAAAGTGCGGTCGCGTTTGCCTCTGTTATGAGGCTGCGGAATGGCAGAGAGCAGAGCACGGGTACGGCCATAGGTGAAGAGGCACAACAAAGATTCGGCTGACGCCTCCGTTCAACGCGGGGGTGGGCAGCTCTGCGCCATTGGCAGACATTTGCTCAATGGCTCAGTATCTTAGAACCGGCGGACTCGCTGATGCGGGCAACTAGCCGCGGATTGGATTACCCTTATCGTCCGATGAGGTGTCGGTCCGCGTCGAAAGTAGCTTGCCGATCCGACGTCCGTCCGACGAAGCCAGCGCCCTCTTGTAGTCGCGATCCTCGTCAATCGGAGGTTCCACTTATCGGCGAACTCGTTGATCGACATCCCACCGCCACGAGGAAAGGCCGTCTCCGAGCTGGAAAGGATTAGCCGGATTGATCAGTTGATTCTTTGTCCCTCTGCGTCAAACAAGTGCAGTCTGCTTATCGGGAAGTCCACCCGTACTGATCTGGTCGTGTTCAGGACGCTGCGATCGAGCGTGAAGATCTTGAATGGTAGTCCGTGCACTGAGAAATGCATGATAATGCCGAAGCCGGTTGGCTCGACCAACTCGACGCCGGCCTCAATCGCGCCGGTCGGTGAAATCACCACATGCTCGGGCCTGATGCCGAGCGTTACCCGGTCCTCGTGACCAAGGGCTGCCCGTGGTTCGACGGGCACCATTGTCCCGTTGGCGAAGCGGACCGCCGCTGAGCCGCTGTCAACGACATAGTGGCCGTTCAAGAAGTTCATTCCCGGCGAGCCAATAAAGCCGGCAACAAAGAGGTTGGCGGGCCGGTCATAGAGGTCGAGCGGCGCGCCAACCTGCTGGACGACGCCGCCATGCATGGCAACGATGCGGTCAGCGAGCGTCATCGCCTCGATCTGGTCATGGGTCACGTAAATCGAGGTGGCTCCCAGCTCCTTGTGGAGTTTCTTGATTTCGGCCCGCATCTGTTCGCGCAGGCGCGCATCGAGATTGGAAAGCGGTTCGTCGAAGAGGAAGGCCTTCGGCTGACGAACGATGGCACGCCCCATCGCGACACGCTGGCGCTGGCCGCCGGAAAGCGCCTTCGGTCGGCGCTGCAACAGGGTCTCAAGCCCTAGCTTCGCCGAGGCTGCAGCGACGATCTCGCGGATCCTCTCCGTGCCGGTCTTTCGGAGCCTGAGGCTGTAGCTCATGTTATCGGCGACCGTCATATGCGGATAAAGCGCATAGGACTGAAATACCATGGCGATGTCGCGATCCTTTGGCGGCAGGTCATTGACCCGCCGACCCTCGATGGAAATTTCGCCCGAGGTCACGTCTTCAAGGCCTGCGATCATCCGTAGCAGCGTTGACTTGCCGCAGCCGGAGGGGCCGACCAGCACGATGAACTCGCCATCCCGGATAGTAAGGTCGACGCCATGTAGGACTGGAAAATGTCCGTAGCTTTTGCGGATGTCAGAAATATCGATGGATGCCATGGAGTTCGAACCTTTCAGCCTTTGACCGCGCCGGCCGTCAGGCCCTGCACGAGATAGCGCTGGATGAGCAGGAAAAAGAGGCAAGCCGGGATGAGCGCAAGCACGCCGGCCGCCATCATCTGCCCGAAATTGACCGAGAATTTCGATACGAAGGACAGGAGCCCAACCGGGAAGGTGGTCGCGTCATTGCCCGATATCAGCATCAGGGCGAAGAGCAGTTCCGACCATGCGGCGGTGAAGACGAAGCCGAGTGTGGCGGCAATTCCCGGCAATGTGAGCGGGAGGATAATCTGACGGAATGCGACAAACTGGGTTGCGCCATCGATCATCGCGGCTTCCTCCAGATCCTTCGGAATGCCGTCGAAGAAGGACTGCATCAGGAAGGTTGCAAAGGGCACGTTGAAGGCGGAATAGACGATCACCAACCCGGTCAAGCTGTTAGTGAGGCCGAGGGGCGAGAGCATCTTGAAGATCGGCGCGACGAGCATCACCAGCGGAAACATCTGGGTTAGCAGCATCAGCGCCACAATCCAGTATTTGGCGCGAAAGTTGAAGCGGGACAGTGCGTAGCCTGACAGCGAGGCGATGATCGTGACGACGAAGGCGGTGGAGCCTGCGACGATCAGGCTGTTCTTGAAGAAGGTTGGAAAGGCGCTGTTTGCGATCACATAGGTGAAGTGCTCGAAGGTTGTGCGCGACGGCCACATCCGGACACCTTCGCTATATAGCAGGTCGTTCGGCGTGATCGCGACCTTCAAGAGCCAGTAGAGTGGGAAGAGGGCCACTGCGATATAGGCAAGGATTGCCAGGCGATGCGCTACGGTCAGGGCAATACGCGACTTCCTCATGCGGTCAGTCCTTGTTCAAGAGCGACTGCCGGAGCAGCACGATCAGCATGGAATAGGCGAGCAGCAGGACGAGCAGCACCAGCGCAATCGCCGAGGCATAACCGAAATCCAGCCGCTTGAAGGCCTGGGTGAAGATGTAGGAGGCGACGATCTGTGTCCGGTCTGCCGGTCCGCCATTGGTCATAACGATGATCAGGTCGGCAAAATTCGAGATCCAAACTGTGCGTAGGAGGACGGTGATCGCGATGGTCGGGGCCAGAAAGGGAAGGGTGATCGACCAGAATCGCTGGATAGGGCCGGCGCCGTCAATCGAGGCGGCCTCATAGAGATCGCGCGGAATGGCCTGGAGGGCGGCGAGCAGCGTGATGGCAAAGAAGGGGATGCCCCACCAGACATTGGCGACAATCGGGCCCCACATGGCGAGTGCCGGATCCGACAGGATGTTGTTGGGTTCGGAAAGTATGCCCATGGCAAAAAGCCAGTGGGGCAGGGGGCCGATGACGGGATTGAACAGCCAGGCCCAGTTGAGACCCGCGAGAAAACTTGGCACGGCCCAGGGCAGGAAGACGAGCGCCTGAGCGATACCTCGGCCGTAAAAGGGCTTGTCGAGCAAAAGGGCGAGGATCAGCCCGAAGGTGAACTGCAACACGACGGACGCCCCCGTCCACCAGAGCGTGTTCTTCAGCGCCCGATAGAAATCGGCGTCCTGTCCGAGCGTGCGAAAATGGTCGAGGCCAATGAAGCCGCCGGAGAAGGGGTTGAGCAGTTGGATATCGCGAAAGGCATAGGAAATGCCCAGCACCAATGGCACCAGCATGACCGCGATGATCAGGATCAGCGCCGGCGCATTGTAGAGGTAAGGGTCCGACGCATCGGCCATCCGCTTAAGTAGCGTCCGCCGATCGCCCCGCGCGAGGGTCGATGTCATCGTTCAGGCTTTCTTGCTGTTAGGCTTCAATCGATCGGGCGAAGGGGCACAACCCTCCGCCCGATCGTGAATGGCTTACTGCTTGGCCAAGTGCTTCTGCTGCGCCTTGGTCAGGTACTCGGCCCATTGGTCGGCCAGTTCCTGGGGCGTGATGTCGCCGAGCAGGGCCTGCTTCGAGGTCTTGATGACAAGTGAATCCTTAAAGAAGGCGAATTCCTCAAGATGCGTCGGCATCACGGTCGGAACGGCATCCTTGTCGGACAGTTCTTCGAACCAGCCCTTGAACTGCGGGCTCGCATAGAAGGGGTCGCTTTCGGCAGACTTCAGTGCCGGAAGTGCCCCAGTCCGCTTGTTCCAGGCAATATTGCCTTCCTTGCCTTCGAGCGTTGCGATCAGCTTCCAGGCCAGATCCTTGTTGGCGCTTGCCGACATCATCGACCATCCGGCATAGCCAATGGTCGGGAAGGTCTTGCCGTCGGGTCCCTTCGGCATAGTCATGACGCCGTAGTCGTCTTCGCCCATGTGTTCGGCGATCGCGATGAGCGCGTCCGGATCCTGGTCGAGGAAGGCGCAAGTCCCGCTATAGAAGCCGGCAACGATCTCGTTGAAGCCCCAGTTGACCGAGTCCTTCGGAGCGTAGCCGTTTTTGTAGAGATCGATCAGCCAAGTCAGGCCCTTGACCCAGCCTTCGGAATTGAAGGTCGAGGTGCCGTCTTCGGTGAAGAAGGTATTGTCGCCGGCCATCGAGGCGCCGAACATGACCCAGCCATTCAGGCCACCCGGTCCGCCGCGCATGCAATAGCCGTATTTGCCGGGCAGGGCCGAAACCATCTTGGAGGCTTCTGCGAAGTCTTCCATGGTCTTTGGCAGCTCGGAAACGCCGGCCTCAGCGAGCAGCTTCTTGTTGTAGAACATTGCCCTGAGATAGAAGCCGTAGGGCAGCATGTAGGCGGTGTCTTTGACATCACGGCCGAGCTCGAGCGCGCGGTCCGAGAGGTCGGCCGTCTGGTCCCATTCCTTCAGATAGGGCTCGAGGCTTTCGACGATGCCGTTATTGGCGTAGAGCGACAGCCAGGTATCAGGCATTTCCATCACGTCAGGGATTTCGCCGGCGGACACCATGGTGGCAAATTTCTGGAAGGCTTCGCCCCAGGGGAGCGAGATGATTTCCACCTTGGTGCCGGGATTCTCGGCCTCGAATTTCGAGACGATCGACTTCAGGGTTTCAGTGCGTTCGGGGCTCGTGATCACTTCCACGAGCTTGAGCGTGGTGTCGGCAAGGGCGGTCCCCGCCATCAGCGCGCTCATCAGGGCTGCTGTCAAAAGGGCTTTCATTATACAGTTCCTCCACTGCTTTTTGGGTTTGGTTCGACAGGCTCAGGGTAGTCGGGCGGCGGCGATGGCCGTCTCCAGATCCCTCCACAAGACCTCGGTTCCCTCGAGGCCGACATGGAGGCGCACGGACCGCGGGTTCATGCCGAAGGCATGCGCGGAATTCGGTTGGGCTTTCTGCTGCAGCACGACTTCGCCCGGGACCACCAGACTTTCGTGGCCGCCCCAGCTGACGCCAAGTTTGAAGAGTTGCAGCTGATCGCAGAATGCCCTGATATCGACGCCCTCGCGGAAGACGAAAGAGAAGAGGCCGGATGTGCCGGAAAGGCCCGGGGGCAATTGATTGGCAAGCCCCGGATGGTTGACCTGCTCGACAACATCCAGCGCTTTCAGCCGGCGCGCTATATCGAGTCCGGAAGCTTCATGCGCCTTCATTCGGATCGGCAGGGTGCGCAAGCCCCGGATCAGCAACCAGGCATCAAATGGCGACATTTTGCCGCCGAGATAGGGAAGTGCCTCGCTGCGGATGCGGTCGATCAGCGTCTTCGAGCCGGTCACGACGCCGGCGACGACATCGCTATGGCCGCTCAAATACTTCGAGGCCGAATGCAGGACGATGTCGACACCGAGCGAAAGCGGGCGCTGAAAAATCGGACTTGCCCAGCTGTTGTCGATAACGCTGACAGCGCCGTGTTTCCTGGCGATGGCGGCGAGGGCTGCCACGTCATGTGGCTCCATGATCCAGCTTGTCGGGCTTTCGAGATAGAGGAGGCGCGCGCCGGCCATGGCCTGGTCTACCGCGTCGAGATCGGTGCCGTCGACATAGGTCACTTCGACCTTCATCCGTTTTAGAAGCGTGCCGAACAGGCGGAAGGCATCGGGGTAGAGATGGCGGACCGCAACAATACGATCGCCGGGCTCAACGAAGGTGATGACAGTGGACGAGATCGCCGCCATGCCGCTGCCGAAGCCCAGAGCATCCTCGCCGCCTTCGAGCTTGGCCAGCATCTCCTCGAAATGACGCACTGTCGGATTGAGACCGCGCGAATAGACCGGGCGGTTGCGCTCGCCACGATAGGTGGCGACCATCTCCTCATAGGTCTCGAAGGTGAAGAGTGACGTCTGGACGATTGGAGGCACGACCGCCTCAAAGGCATTGGTCTCGTCGTGGGCGACGATGAGGGAGGCAAGCTCGAACGGATCGGAGCCGTTTATCATTTTGACATTTCCTTGATGTCTTCCTCGACGATATCGAGGATCTTTATCGTCTCGCGCCGTGCAGCCTCGGTGTCCTGAGCTACGATCGCGTTGAACAGGGTGCGGTGATAGGGAAAGGACCGACGGGCGAAGTCTGGTCGGTCGAAGGGTGTGTCCCAGAAGCGCTCGAAGGCTTCGCGCATCTGTTCGAGAAGCTGGCGGAACAGCGGGTTATGCGTGGCGTCATAGATCGCAAGATGGAAGACAAGGTCTTCCTTGCCAGCGGTACCCTTGATCAGATGCACGCGCTCCATTTCGTCGAGTGCTTCTGCGATACGCCGAATATCGTCCTTCGTCCGTCGCCGAGCGGCCGCCATGCAGGCCTCGCATTCGATCCCGCGACGCACTTCGAGTGTCTGCAGCAGCGCGTCGCGCAGGCTGCCCATGTTGACCGAAAGCGGCATATGGATCGTCGCCGAGGTGATCGGCTTCAGCAAATAGGTGCCGCTGCCTTTGCGGGTCTCCATGACACCCAGTGCTTGGAACTGGCGAATGACCTCGCGGATCGTAGAGCGCCCCACACCGAGTGCTGCCATTAGTTCTCGCTCAGCCGGCAGCCGGTCGCCGGCCACAAGCGCGGCCTGCTGGATGTAGGCGGCCAGAGATTCGGTCACCTGACGACCTCGATCTGCGGGCGGGAGAGGAACAAGAGAGGCGTTCATGGACACACCAAATTGGTCTGACATCATATCAATCAGTTCACTGTTCTTTTGTCAACGGAGGACGCTTGGAGCGTGCCAGGGCCGCTGGGTCTGTGGCCAAGAACGAATGCAAAGAGCGGTTGGAGAGGCTGGAGAGGTCAGCAGCAGCGCATAAGCGCCTTAGGTGGGCAGTCGCTTCGATCGAAGAACGGCGATTGGCCGCCTGGGCAATCAGGCCATTGGCTTCCTGCATCTGCTGCATTCGATTGAGCAGATCCGCGAAGCTCTGAGGATCGGCAGCGAGATGACGACGCAGCGTTCCGAGATTCGGCCCGTCGGGTGGAGCGGTTGAAACGATCATCAGGATCAATCCTGCAATCAGCGTCTTTGCCTCCTCGTCCCAATGGGCTTCGCCCGCTATGCCGGGTTCATCAAGGACTAAGACATCGGAAAGCGTCTCAACAACTTCGGCAAAATCCAGACCGTCAGCCTCGAGATGATCGAGCGGATTGAACGCGGCAGAGTTGAAGCCCGTGATGGCGAAGGGATCGAGCACATGCACTCGTCCAAACTGCAGCCTGGCACGCGCGGTGATTCGGGCATTCTCGCCCCCGCGGTCAATGCATATGACAGAACGGTCTGCGGTCAGCAGATTGGGGATGATGGTGCCGACGCCCTTGCGGTTCTTGTTGGTGCCATGGTGAGGAGATGCGCCGGTCCATCATGACGCAGCAGCCCGCCCGAATGCGGATCGCGTTCGACCAAAAGGCCGTCGTCACCCCTGGTGAGCCTCGCCAAATCCTTTGGGCTTGCCCATCCAGCAGATCCATGGATCGCCGTTGATCGCGCTCCGACGACGAAGGGAAACACGAGGCCGACAAGGGCGAGGATGAGGGGCATATACTTCAGCACATCGGGCAGGATGCGACTGAACCATGCTCTCGGCGCATTCGCTGCGGCATTCTCCTGGATTGTCATATCCACGCCAAGAATGACGGCGACCAGAATGTAACCTCTGAACAGCTCGATCAGGGCAAGCTTGGTACCGATAGCAAGCAGACGAAATCGGTCGAACAGGCTCATGACTGGTGCTCCCCGTCATTTGTTGAGCTATCTTCCGTCTCTCTCGCCTCTTCCTTCTCTTCTGCTTCTTCCGCCTTGTCCTTCTCGTCTGGCTCTGTCGGACCGAGGCTTACCCTGGAAATGTGGTGGGCCCGGAGGGACTCGAACCCCCAACCAAGCGGTTATGAGCCGCCGGCTCTAACCATTGAGCTACAGGCCCAGCCCGGCAAACAGCCGTCGGGCGGGCAATGGTCACCCCGCACCAGTCTCGGGCTCTAACGCAATTTCAGGTATGCGACAAGTCTCTGCCGCAATGGCTTCACAATCACGCGTCATCACAGAAGCCGGAAGGGCATGGTGCCGGGTGAGACGAAGAGGTCCGCCGGTACTGCGGGACACAAGGGAACACTTCATGCTGAAATTCACACGCTCTCTCGTCATGGCCACCGCATTGTCGGGTTTGGTTCTTTCGACCGCTGTCGTTGCGCCGGCGCTTGCCGCCGAGGAGCGCCGCGAGGCGACAATCATGGTGTCGGGCGAGGGCGAGGCGACGGTTGCGCCCGATATGGCGGTCATTTCGCTGGCCGTCGTGCGCGATGCCGAGACGGCCGGCGAGGCGCTGTCGTCCAACAGCGCCGCCATGGCCGAGGTATTGGCCGACCTCAAGGGCCATGGCATCGACGAAAAGGACCTGCAGACCACGGATTTCTCCATCCAGCCGAAATACAAGCAGGAGACCAGAACCGATGGCACCTACGAGGCGCCTGTCATCGTCGGTTACACGGTCAGCAACGGGCTGACGGTGCGGGTACGGGACCTCGCCAAGCTCGGTGCGATCATCGACCGGTCGGTCAAGCTCGGCGTCAACCAGGGTGGTGGCATCTCGTTCACCAACGACGATCCGGAAGCGACGATCGAGGCGGCGCGCAAGCAGGCGGTCGAAAAAGCTGCCGCGAAGGCGAAGACGCTGACGGAGGCCGCGGGCGTGAAGCTCGGCCGCATTGTGGAGATATCGGAGAATTTTGCCCGGCCGATGCCGCAGATGTATGCGGCAGCACCCATGGCGAAAATGGCGGATGAATCCGTGCCGATCGCATCCGGCGAGAACCTCTACACGGTGACCGTCAACATCACCTATGCGATCGAGCAGTAAGCCTCGACTACAGCGCTAGAATTAAGAAAGGGCCGGTCTCCCGGCCCTTTTGTATGTCTAGGTGGTGCTTCCATCTTCAATCAAACATCGAGCGGGTGCTCCGCTATCATGCTGGTCAGGCTGCCTTCCGCCGGGAAGAGCGGGATCAGGCAGGCCTGCAGGGCGTGGTAGATGTCGCCCTTGCCGGGGAAGAGGCTATTCGCCGGCTTTCCGTCCTCGGTCAGTTCCTCGAACCAGCCGCCGTGCTCCCGGTCGAGGTTGTTGGCCGCGATGTAGTTCCAGATCTTTCGGTAGCTCTCCTCGTGGAAGTCGCTTTCCTGATGCTGGTTGAGGAAGTGTGCGGCGGCGGCGCCTTCGCAGAGCGGCCACCAGAGTTTGGCGCGCTTGTCCGGAGCGTTTTCCCAGTCCAGCGTGTAGAAGAATCCACCTTTGTCCTTGTCCCAACCGAGGGCCATGGACTGGAAGAAAAGGCCGCGGGCGGCTTCCGGCATCCAGTCATGGTTCTTTCCGCCGAGAACCCAGAGCTGGAGGATTAGCCGGGCCCATTCCAGCCAGTGGCCGGGCGTGGTGCCGGCTGGGCGGAACATCTCGTTCGGATGGTAGTAGTTGCGGTCGACCACCCAATTCTCGTCGAAATGCTCGGCGACGCGGAAGGCTTCTTCGCGGGCGCGGCGGTTGATGATCAGGTCGGCGATCTTCTCCGCCTTGGTGAGGTAGTGCCGCTCGCCGGTGGCCTCGAAGGCGGCCATCAGGCTTTCGGTCAGATGCATGTTGGAATTCTGGCCGCGATAGCCGGGCACCGGCTGCCAGTCGGCGGAGAATTCCTCCGCAATCGCGCCGTGACTTTCTTCCCAGAATTTCTCGTCGATCACTTCAGTAATGTCGGCGAGCATGGCGTCCGCCAGCGGATGGCTGATGCATTTTGCGGAGGAGGCGGCCAGCAGGACGAAGGCGTGGCCGTAGCCCTGTTTGCTTTCGTCGGCGGCACCGGTGTCGTTTGCCTGCCAGAAGTAACCGCCGTTCGCCTGGTCTCGGTGACGGTCCCAGAGGTAGCGCATGCCGTGGTCGACGATGTCGGCGGAGCCGGGACGCCCAAGCAGGTGGCCGATCGCAAAGCAATGCACCATGCGGGCGCTGGCATGGATGCCGCGGGCGGGGTTGTCCGTCGACAGCGGCTTGCCGTTCCGCGACAGGTCGTAGAAGCCGCCTTTCGGGTTGATGACCGGACCGGAGAAGAAATCGAACAGGCCGTCTGCCTGTGCCAGCAACCATTTGCGGTGGTAGGGGCGGGTGCTCCATGGGCTGGATAGGGACTGCTGTGATTGATTCTCCGACATTTCTTCCTCCCGGGCTACATCGTCGCAGCTTCTATAGCCGATCAGCGGTGCGCCTGCCACCGGCTCACCAAGGTCAAGTACAGCTGAAGCGCATGTTGACATAAAGATGTCTTTATGTGATTTGGCGTATGTCGCATACGCAATAGGAGAGTTCGCAGATGCTCGATCAACTGTTCGGCCGCGAGGGCGCAAACCGTGACGGCGCGGAGATCCTCAAGGCGCTGCAACAGGCAGCCCGCGAACGTATCCTGATCCTTGACGGGGCCATGGGCACCGAGATTCAGGGTCTCGGTCTGACGGAAGACGATTTTCGCGGCGAGCGTTTCCTCGGCTGCGCCTGCCACCAGCAGGGTAACAACGACCTGCTGATCCTGACCCAGCCGAACGCGATCGAAGATATCCATTTCCGTTATGCGATGGCCGGTGCCGACATTCTCGAAACCAACACCTTCTCCTCGACCCGCATTGCGCAGGCCGACTACGAGATGGAGGGGGCGGTCTATGACCTCAACCGCCATGGCGCGGAACTCGTGCGTCGGGCGGCCTGGCGGGCCGAGCGGGAGGACGGCAAGCGGCGTTTCGTGGCCGGTGCGATCGGGCCGACCAACCGGACGGCATCGATTTCGCCTGACGTCAACAATCCCGGTTACCGCGCCGTCTCGTTCGATGATCTGCGTCTTGCTTATGGCGAGCAGATCGACGGGCTGATCGATGGTGGCGCCGACATCATCCTGATCGAGACGATCTTCGATACCTTGAATGCGAAGGCGGCGATCTTCGCCTGCGAGGAGCGTTTCCTCGCCAAGGGCATCCGTCTGCCGGTGATGATCTCCGGCACGATCACCGATCTGTCAGGCCGCACGCTGTCGGGTCAGACGCCGACGGCCTTCTGGAATTCCGTCCGCCACGCCAAGCCCTTCGCGGTGGGCCTCAACTGCGCGCTTGGGGCAGACGCCATGCGCCCGCATCTGCAGGAATTGTCCGGTGTCGCCGATACCTTCATCTCGGCCTATCCGAATGCTGGCCTGCCGAACGAATTCGGTCGCTACGACCAGAGCCCGGAAGAGATGGCGGAACTCGTTGCAGGCTTTGCTGAAGAGGGCATCGTCAATGTCGTCGGCGGCTGCTGTGGCTCGACGCCTGCGCATATCGCCGCCATTGCCGAGGCCGTGAAGGGCAGGGCGCCGCGCGCGCCTGTCGAGCATCGGCCCTTCATGTCGCTGTCGGGGCTTGAGCCGTTCGAGCTCACCAAGGATATTCCCTTCGTCAATGTCGGCGAACGCACCAATGTCACCGGCTCGGCCAAGTTCCGCAAGCTGATCACGGCGGGCGACTATACGGCAGCACTCGCCGTTGCCCGCGACCAGGTGGAGAACGGTGCGCAGATCATCGACATCAACATGGACGAGGGCCTGATCGATTCCGAAAAGGCCATGGTCGAATTCCTGAACCTGATTGCCGCCGAGCCCGACATCGCCAAGGTGCCAGTCATGATCGACTCGTCGAAGTTCCCGATCATCGAAGCCGGCCTGAAATGCGTGCAGGGAAAGGCCGTGGTGAACTCGATCTCGCTGAAGGAAGGCGAGGAGAATTTCATCGCCCAGGCGAAGCTGATCCGCAATTACGGTGCTGCCGTCGTCGTCATGGCGTTTGACGAGAAGGGCCAGGCGGACACCTATGAGCGCAAGGTGGAGATCTGCCGCCGCGCCTATCGCATCCTGACGGAAGAGGCGGGCTTTGCGCCCGAGGACATCATCTTCGATCCGAACATCTTTGCGGTCGCAACCGGGATCGAGGAACACGACAATTACGGCGTCGACTTCATCGAAGCGACGCGGACGATAAGGCAGGAAATGCCGCTGGTGCATGTCTCGGGCGGGGTGTCGAACCTCTCCTTCTCCTTCCGCGGCAACGAGCCCGTGCGGGAAGCCATGCATGCGGTCTTCCTCTATCATGCCATCCAGGCAGGCATGGACATGGGCATCGTCAATGCCGGTCAGTTGTCGGTCTATGAGAGCATCGATCCGGATCTTCGCGAGGCCTGCGAAGACGTGGTGCTGAACCGCCGCAAGGACGGAACGGAGCGCTTGCTGGAGATCGCCGAGCGGTATCGCGGTACGGGCGAGGCCAAGACCCGGACGCAGGACATGAGCTGGCGCGAATCGCCGGTCGAAAAGCGGCTGGAGCATGCGCTGGTCAATGGCATCACCGAATTCATCGAGATCGATACGGAAGAGGCGCGCCAGAAGGCTGAGCGTCCCCTGCATGTCATCGAGGGGCCGCTGATGGCCGGCATGAATGTTGTCGGTGACCTCTTCGGTGCCGGCAAGATGTTCCTGCCGCAGGTGGTGAAGTCGGCGCGTGTGATGAAGCAGGCGGTGGCGGTGCTGCTGCCTTACATGGAAGAGGAAAAGCGGCTGAACGGCGGGACCGGCGAGCGGCAGGCGGCGGGCAAGGTGTTGATGGCGACGGTCAAGGGCGATGTGCACGATATCGGCAAGAACATCGTCGGCGTTGTGCTCGCCTGCAACAATTACGAGATCATCGATCTCGGCGTCATGGTGCCGGCGACCAAGATCCTCGAAGTGGCGAAAGCCGAGAATGTCGATGTCATCGGCCTGTCCGGGCTTATCACGCCGTCGCTTGACGAGATGGTGCATGTGGCGTCCGAGATGCAGCGGCAGGGGTTCAACATCCCGCTGCTGATCGGCGGGGCGACGACGAGCCGGGTGCACACAGCGGTCAAGATCCATCCGCAATACAAAGCGGGGCAGGCGGTCTATGTCACCGATGCCAGCCGCGCGGTGGGCGTGGTGTCCTCGCTGCTCGCAGAAGATGGCAACGAGACTTATGTCGAAGGTATTCGGGGCGAGTATGCCAGGGTGGCCGAGGCCCATGCGCGGGCGGAAGCCGAGAAGCAGCGCCAGCCGCTGGCGTCGGCCCGGGAGAATGCCATCAAGCTCGACTGGAGCGCCTACAAGCCGACGAAGCCGAGCTTTACCGGCACCAAAGTGTTCGGGACCTATGATCTTGCCGAGCTTGCCCGCTATATCGACTGGACGCCCTTCTTCCAGACCTGGGAGCTGAAGGGGCGCTATCCGGCCATTCTCGAAGACGAGAAACAGGGCGAGGCGGCCCGGCAGCTCTATGCCGATGCGCAGGCGATGCTCGACAAGATCATTGCGGAGAACTGGTTCCGACCGCGTGCCGTTATCGGTTTCTGGCCGGCCAATGCTGTCGGCGACGATATCCGGCTGTTCAAGGACGACAGCCGGATGGAGGACCTCGCAACCTTCTTCACGCTGCGCCAGCAGATCGCCAAGCGCGAGGGCCGGCCGAATGTGGCGCTCAGCGATTTCGTCGCGCCGCTGGAGACCGGCGTTCCGGATTATGTCGGCGGCTTCGTGGTCACCGCCGGCATCGAAGAGGTGGCGATCGCAGAGCGCTTCGAGCGGGCGAATGACGACTATTCCTCGATCCTGGTCAAGGCACTGGCCGACCGTTTCGCCGAGGCCTTTGCCGAGCGCATGCATGAGCAGGTGCGCCGCGAATTCTGGGGTTATGCGCCGGATGAGGCCTTCACGCCCGAGGAACTGATCTCGGAGACCTATGCCGGTATCCGGCCCGCGCCCGGCTATCCGGCGCAGCCCGACCATACGGAAAAGGTGACGCTGTTCTCGCTGCTTGACGCGACCAAGGCGACCGGCGTGACGCTGACGGAGAGCTATGCCATGTGGCCAGGCTCCTCCGTCTCTGGTCTCTATATCGGGCATCCCGACAGCTACTATTTCGGCGTTGCCAAGGTGGAGCGGGACCAAGTCGAGGACTACGCCTCGCGCAAGGGCATGGATGTTCGTGAGGTCGAGCGCTGGTTGGGGCCAGTGTTGAATTATGTGCCGAAGGCGGATGCCTGAGTTCTGATTGACCCTCATCCCCCCCCTGCCGGATCTTCTCCCCGTAAACAGGGAGAAGGGGGCGAGGCGGCGGCCGCACTGGGCTTTTCTCCACCTCCGGCGAGAGGTGGCTGAAGGGCGGATCAAGGGCCAACCGAGGCGCTCACTCTCCGCACGAACTCGTTCACAAAGGGATTCCGAATTCGGCGACAAGTTATTGAGGCAGATTCCTAATTGCCTTTACGTCTCCAGCCTCAGCAGGATAGCCGTCGTGTCGTCGCTCTGCTTGTAACGCGGGTATTTCAACCCATCCGGATCAACCGTCCGCTCCATGTGACGCAGCTCCGAAACCAGCGACTTCAGCCCCGCCATCGCGGCGCGCTGGATCAGCGTGGTAGGGTCGTAGAGCTTGTAGAGCGCGACAAGGTCGGCCAGCCCATCCGAGCAAAGGAGGGCGGTTGCACCGCCGCCATGGACGGGTACCTCGACCATCGCGAGGTGGTCGGCAGCTTCCGGCACCACGCCGAAGGTCCAGGTCGTGCCATCGGGCGTGTTCTGCCGAGCGCGGCCGCGGCGGAGGTCTACAAGCGTCTGCGGATCGTCATTGGCAACCCCGCCAGCACCGATCCCGCCGACGCGGGCGATATGCTGGGCCGCCTGATGCTGTTCCCATTCATAGGCGCCCGGGATCGGGATGACGAAGTCGGAGCGCCCGTCGTCGTGCAGGATGTACATCGCGCTGTCGCCGAGGCCGAACCAGCAGAAGCCGTTGTCGGTTGCCTGCAGCACGGTGAGGCTGCACAGCGGCCAAGCGTAGCGCGGCTGGTCGCCGGCTACCGCCACAAACGCGTCGCGCGCTTCTCCCGAGACTTGCCGCAGAACAGCTTTCGGTTCGGCGCCGCGACCGAGTCGCTCGGCAAAACGGATGGCGGCGAACTCGGCGATCCATGCGGCATCCGAGCCGTGGCCTTCCATGAACTGGCGGTCGCCTAGACCCGTCGCACCGTCGATGACGAAGGCGCAATCGCGGTTGTAGCCGAGGCGGTCCTCGTTCGCTCGGCCTTCCTTGCCGGGATCGGAAATGGTGTCGATAATGGAAATCTGCGGCATTGGCATCCCGTGCATGAACCTTGTGCCGGATGTTCCGGTCGGCTCCGTGCCTAACATGCAAAGACGGGCGCGTCAGCCGCGGGCGGCGCGAAAGCGGTTCATGATCTCGGCGCGGGTGGGGTCGGTCATGACGATCGCAAGACCGAATTCCAGCGGCGTCAGTTTCGCTTCGTCAGGATAGATGATCTCATTGGCGAGAATCTCCTCCGGCAGGAGGCTTCGGACGCGGCGGTCCGTCGCCGTGCCCCCGTGGACGAGATGCTCGCGGGCGGCGACATCGGGATCGAGAAGGTGATTGATCAGAGCATGGGCCGCCGGCTTGTTGTGGGCGACCGCCGGTATCGCGTAGTAGTCCGTCCAGATCTCGCCGCCGTCGGTCGCGATCGAATAGGCGATCTCCGGCACGTCGCGGTTCAACTGAGAGGCATCATTGCTCCAGCACATGGTCATCCAAGCCTCGCCGGTGCGCATGGCTGGCTGATAGTCGCTGTCGATGGCGAGCAGATGCGGGCGCACCCGCATCAGCAGTTCGGAAGCTCTGGCGAGTTCATCCGGATCAAGCGAGTTGAAGTCGTACCCGAGCGCCACGAGCGCGGTGCCGATCGCTGTCAGCTGGTAGTCATGGGCAATGGTCTTGCCGGAGGCCTCGCCCATTGCACGGTCGAAGTAGTCGCGCCAGCTTTCGACGGGATCGAGCTCGCGGGTGTTGTAGGCGATGCCGGTGGTGCCGGCGTTCTTCGGAAGGGCATAGATCGAGCCTGCCATCACACCCGGCTTCATGAAGCGGTCGGCCTGGGCGCCGAGGTCAAAATTGGGAATGCGGCGCAGTTCCAGCGGCGCCAGCATGTCCCGCCGCACGTAAGGCGCGATGGCATATTGGGTGGGGATGATGATATCCCAGGCTCGGCCGCCCTCCAGCGCTTTCATGGTGCCTTCGTTGGAGCCGATGATCGAGATCTCGACCTCGACCCCGTAGCGGGCGGTGAAATCCTCGAAGGTCTGGGGATCGTGATAGTTCGGCCACGTGGCTAGGCTGACCTTCTTGCCCAGGGGCGAGCCTTCGGACGTCGCCACACTGGTGCGACCCGAACCGCCGAGCAGAAGGGCAGCGGCACCCAGCCCGGTGACGCCGAGGAAATGCCGACGGGTGACCGAACCCCGCTTCAGCCGCATGAACTCGGTCATGAAGGTCGGCGCATCGACTTCGGGTATTTTCGTCTTCTTGACCATGACTGCCCGTCATCCGTTTCCGGCTCTCTGCAGCCGAATTCCACCACAAACGGGTTAACGCTATCACACCATATGGCGAAACATCCGGAGCGGCGGTCGACCTCAGACCATCCGGTCGATAATGCTAATGCCGTTTTCCCGGAAGCTGTCCATGGTGGCAAGGGCAGGCGCTGCTTCCGTGAGCGTGATGCGCCGGCCGATCAGGCGCTCGGGCGAAAGCTTGCCGGAGAGGATCATGCGCAGCATAGCGTCGTAGCGCCAGGACTGCATGCCGTGGCTGCCATAAACCTCAAGTTCATGGGCAATGACGCGGGCCATTGGAATGGCAGGTGTTGCGTGTTCAGCCAGCATCAGGCCGACCTGCACATGGCGGCCGCGGCGGCGCAAGTTGAGGATCGAATTGCAGCAGGTCTGCGGATGCCCGAGCGCATCGACGGAGACATGGGCACCGCCGCCTGTTGCCTCACGCACGGCTTCCGAGACGTCGGCGACCGCGCGGCTGTCGATGGTCACAGATGCACCCAGCGCCTTGGCGAGCGCCAGCTTGTCGTCGGCGATGTCAATCGCCACGACATTGGCGCCGAGGGCGGCGCCGATCATGATGGCCGAGAGGCCAACACCACCGCAGCCGTGCACGGCCAGCCATTCGCCCCCCTGGAGCCGGCCCTGATCTACGACGGCGCGGAAGGAGGTGGCGAAGCGACAGCCCAGGCTCGCCGCCGTCTCATAGCTGATCTCTTCCGGGAGGTGCACGAGGTTCTGGTCGGCATAGTCGATCGCGACATATTCGGCGAAGGAGCCCCAATGGGTAAAGCCGGGCTGGAACTGTTCCTCACAGACCTGCTGGTTGCCGGAGCGGCACTCCATGCAATGGCCGCAGCCGGATACGAAGGGCACGGTCACCCGGTCGCCGACCTTGAAGCGGCGGACATCGCGGCCGACGGCAGCGATCGTGCCGGCCAGTTCGTGACCGGGCACGTGGGGCAGCTTGATGTCGGGATCGTGGCCCATCCAGCCGTGCCAGTCGCTGCGGCAGAGGCCCGTTGCCTTGACGGAGATGATCACGCCCGCATTGCCCGGCGTCGGATCGGGCAGGGTCCGGATTTCCGGCGCTGCTCCGAACTGCTCGTAATACATGGCGCGCATAAGCTTCCTCCGAATGCGGAGGATGCCGCCCTTGCGGACGGCATCCTGATCAAGCGACCGTTGGAACCGGTTTGCCTCAGTCTGCAAGCACGATCAAGGCCGAGGGATCGATCTTGACTCCGACAGTGTCTCCGACGGTTGGCGGCTTCATGCCGGGGTCGTTGAAGGTGTCGAAGGACAGCGTCTTGCCATCCAGGTTGATCCGTGTGCGGATGACCGATCCCAGGAACTGGCTTGAGGTGACCTGACCGTACACGGTTGCCTCATCGGCGGACGCCAGAGTGCCGGCTTCCGGCCGCATGGCGAGCTGGATGGTCGAGCCGTTTGCCGCTGCGACCGTCTCCTTGATCGCCAGCGTCTTGTCACCGATGCGCACCATGCCGGCAGCCTGATCGGCAACGACTGCGTCAAGCACGTTGAGCGTGCCGACGAACGATGCGACGAAGCGGGTGGTCGGGCGGTTGTAGATCTCGAAGGGCGTGCCGATCTGGTCGGCCTTGCCGGCATTCATGACGACGATCCGGTCGGAGATCGACAGCGCCTCTTCCTGGTCATGGGTGACGAAGACGGTCGTGATGCCGAGCTGCTGCTGGATGTGGCGGATTTCCTCACGCAGCGAGACGCGGATCTTGGCATCAAGTGCCGAGAGCGGCTCGTCGAGCAGGAGGACCTGCGGTTTGGGTGCCAGTGCGCGGGCAAGCGCCACGCGCTGCTGCTGGCCGCCCGAGAGCTGGTAGGGATAGCGCTCGGCGAGGTGATCGAGATGGATCAGAGCCAGCATTTCCTTCACACGCTTGTCGATGTCGGCCTTGGGCATGCCTGCGATCTTCAGACCAAAGGCGACGTTGTCGAAGACGTTCATGTTGGGGAACAGCGCATAGGCCTGGAAGACCATGCCGATGTTGCGCTGGTTCGGCTTGAGGTTTGTCTGGTCCTTGCCGGCGATCTCGATCGTGCCGCCCGAGGGCGTCTCGAAGCCCGCGATCATGCGAAGCACGGTGGTCTTGCCGCAGCCCGAGGGTCCCAGGAAGGAGATGAATTCGCCCTTTTCGATCGCCATGTTGAAGTCGTGAACGACCTGGGTGGCGCCGAAGGATTTCTTGAGATTTGAGAGTGTCAGGAAGGTCATGAAAAGAATTCCTCAGGCCTGGCGAGGGGCTGTTTTCTGGAGGCGGGAGACAAGCTGGATCAGACCGAGGCAGCCCCAGGTGATGCCGAAGGCGATCACGGCGAGAGCAGCTGGCTCATAAGCGCGGTTGGCGCCGAGAAGCTGCATGAAGGGTCCGAAGGCTGGCTTGTTCAGAAGTGCTGCCATGGTGAATTCGCCAATGACGATGGCGAAGGTCAGGAATGCGCCGGAGAGAACGGCGACCAGCACGTTGGGCAGGATGATCTTCGAGATGATCGTGAACCAGCCGGCCCCGAGGCTCTGAGCCGCCTCGGTCAGCGTGCCAATGTCGATGGTCCGCAAGCCGGTGTCGACGGCACGGTACATATAGGGCAGGGCAAGCGTCGCATAGCCGAACATCAGGAGGATGTCGGTGCCGAAGGCCGAACCCGTCAGTGGCAGCCAGCTCGACGTGTTGTAGAGGCGGATATAGCCGAAGACGATGACGATCGCGGGGATGACGAGCGGAAGCAGCGTCACGAATTCAATGTACGGCCGAAGCGCCGGCAGCTTCAGGCGCACCCAGTAGGCCGTCGGTACCACGAGGAAGACGCCGAAGACGATGGTGACGAGTGCCATGGTGACCGAATAGGTGAAGGTCTCCTGAAACCGCGGATCGGTCAAAACCTTGACATAGGCGTCAAAGGAGTACTCTCCACGCCGCATCTTCAGCGAGAAATTGGTCATGCCGATCAGTGGCAGGAAGAAATAAAGGAGGCCGAAGATCAGGCCCCCCCAGGCCCAAAAGCGCTTCATTTCAGCCACCTTTCGCTGCGGGCTCGCAGCCAGATATAGAGAGCATTGGCAATACCGGTGACGACGATCATGCCGAAGGCAAGCGCGTAGCCGAGATGGGGATCGCCCAGCACGTCGCCGCGGATCTGGGCGAAGAGCAGGATCGGCACGATATTCAGCGACGAGCCGGTGAGTGCGATTGCGGTTGCGACAGCGCCGAACGCATTTGCGAAGAGCAGCGCCATGGTGCCGAGGATCGAGGGCAGGAGGATCGGGAAGGCGACGAGGCGCCAGTACTGGGCGTTGGTTGCGCCAAGAATGGAAGCCGCCTCGCGCCACTCCTTCTTCAGGCCATCAAGGGCGGGCGTGATGATCAGGATCATCAGCGGGATCTGGAAGAAGAGATAGGTAACTGTCAGGCCCCAGAAGGACAGGAGATTGAAACCCAGAAGACGAAGATCAATTCCGACCTGGGTCTTCAGGAAGACGGTGAGCATGCCGACCGGGCCGAGGGTGGCGAGGAACGCGAAGGCGAGCGGGACGCCGGCGAAATTTGAGGCAACGCCGGAGAAGGTCAGCAACGGGCCGCGGATCCACTGCGGGAGGCCGCCCAGAACAACGGCTGCGGCAACGCCGAAGCCAATCAGGCAGCCGAGGATGGCCGAGGCGAGGCTGATCTTGATGGAGATCCAGTAGGCCGCCATGATCGAGGGCGTGAAGAGGCCACCGATGTTGTCCAGCGTGAAGGAGCCATCCGGCCGTTGAAAGGCGCCGATCACGATCTTCATGGTCGGAAGGATCAGGAAGAGAATCACAAAGGCTGCGAAGGGCACAACGCCCAGCCAGTGAAGTGGAAGTTTCGTTCGTGGCCGCGCCTGATGGCCCGGGCTCACCGCCTCTGTCGACATTTGATCTGCCCCTCTGTCCGCGTTGCGACGGATCTTCTTAAAATGCGAGCGCCGCCCCGACCTTAGAAAAGATCGGGGCGGCACATCAAGGTCTCGACTTACTGAACGTTGGCGCCGACGACGCTGTCCCAGCCGCCGACAACGGCAGCCTTGTTGGCGTCGACTTCTTCGAGGGTCGGGAAGTAGGCCTTTTCGTAGGATTCAGCCGGCGGCAGCTTGTCGATCAGGTCCTGCGGAACCTTGCCAGCCTTGACCATGGCGTTGAAGCGTGCCGGGTGGCAGTAGCCCTTCAGCCAGCCGAGCTGACCTTCGTCCGAATACAGGTGCTCCATCCACAGCTTGGCAGCGTTCGGGTGCGGTGCATAGGCCGAGATGCCCTGAACGTAGACGCCAGCCAGGATGCCCTTTTCCGGAACGACGACTTCAACCGGCGGGTTGCCGGCAAGCGTGTCACGAGCCGAAAGGGCGTTGTAGTCCCACATGACGACGATCGGGGTTGCGCCCTGGGCGAGCGTGCCAGACTTGCCGATAACCGGAACGAAGTTGCCGGCCTTGTTGAGTTCGGCGAAGTACTTCAGACCAGCTTCGCCAGCGTCCTTGCCGGCAGCAGCGCCGGATGCCATGCCAGCGGCGAGAACGCCGAGGATGGCCTGGTTGGAGGCGCGCGGGTCACCGGCGAGAGCGACCTGACCGGCATATTCCGGCTTCAGGAGGTCGGCCCAGTCCTTCGGCGTGTTGGCGACGAGGTCCTTGTTCACCAGGAAGGACATGACGCCGTAGTAGTCGCCGTACCAGTAACCTTCAGCGTCCTTGATGTTGTCCGGAATCTCGTCCCAGGTGGAGACCTTGTAAGGCTGCAGCAGGCCTTCTGCCTTCATCTGCGGGCCGAAGGCGAGGCCGACGTCAACAACGTCAGGAGCCTGCGGGCCCTTGTTGTCCTTGTTGGCCTTGATGGCTTCGACTTCGTCAGCCGAACCCGCGTCGGGGTTCAGTTCGTTGACGGTGATTTCCGGGTACTTCTTCTTGAAGGCGTCGATAACTTCGCCGTAGCCGCACCAGTCGTGGGGCAGGGCGATGGTGGTCAGCATGCCTTCTTTCTTGGCGGCTTCGATGAGCTCGGCGCTCGGCTCGGCGACGGCTACGGCCGAGCTTGCCATGACGAGAGCGGTCGTCATCGACAGGATCTTGCGAAGATTGTTCACTGTGGTTCTCCTCTGAGGTTGGCAGCGATGCGGTTGACTTAGGTGCGCTGTGTTATCGTTATATGACGGTTGACGGGTTCAGCGGTCTTTGTTTGGTGCTGTTGTTCCGTCTCCGAAAGTGACCCTCCATATGACTATTGCTTCCTAGCGGGGTTTCCTGAACAGGCGGGCCTGCTCGAAGAGCCCCTCAAGAGTGTTCATGCGCTCGCGCGTCTCATCCCAGGACGAGCTCTGCACGGCTTCGATCAAGGCTTCGACGACGAAGAGCGTCACCACGGAACTGTCCCAGGCCGATGGCGCCTCGATATGCAGCTTGAAACAGTGCCGCGCATGCTGTGCCACCGGCGACATCCATTGATCCGTAAAGACGATGATCTGCACGCCATTGGTGCGGGCGACTTCCGCAAGCGTCGTCAGGTCCGCCTCGTAGCGGCGGATGTCGAAGATCACCAGGACATCGCCGTCCTGCATGTTGAGCACATGCTGGGGCCATGAGCTGGCATTCGAAGACATCAGCGTCGTCCGGGGGCGGATGACCTGCATGTGGGTGAAGAAGTATTCCGCGAGTGCACCGGTGATGCGTCCGCCGACGAAGTAGAGATTGCGGTTCCGGTCACCGATCAGGCGGGCAGCGTCGTCGAAGGTAGCGGTCCGCAATTCACCCAGCGAATTGCGCAGATTGGCCATCACGGCTTCGGCAAACCGGTTGAGGATGTGGCGGTTCGGGGCATTGGCTGCCCAGCGGTCATGCTTGGCAATCGGGTTCGAGATCGTCGCCTCGAGTTCCTGATGCAGGTGCGCCTGGAACTCCGGATAGCCCTTGTAACCCAGTTTCTGGACCATGCGCGCGACGGTCGGGGTGGAGACGCCGGCATTTTCGGCCACAGTGGTGATGCTGCCCAGTCCGGAGACAGGGTAGTTCTGCAGCAGGCTTTCGGCCAGCTGCCGTTCGGCACGCGTCAGCCCGTCGAAATGGGCATGGATCACGTCCGACACCGTCGTGGACGTATTCATCAAGGACCGATTGTCTCCCCTCAAGCCGGTCTGTCGCCAGCTTTTTCAGGATTAAGCCTCGCTGTCACAATTGAGTCAACCGGCCCGTGAAGAGAAATTTTCAGAGCCGGATTGACAGATGCTTAACCGTGAAGAATTCTCTTCGGAAAGAACAAGGGCCAACGAGCCCGGGGGGAACAATCAGCATGCTCTTGAGGTCAGGGATCCTGACAGCATCGGATGGTGAAGCTGTTGCATTGGAAAATGCAGGAGCGGCCAGCGGCGTCGTGTTCGTCTGCGAGCATGCGTCTGCCGTCCTGCCTGCTGCTGCTGGCGATCTTGGGCTGTCGCCGGACGCGCTTGCCAGTCACATCGCCTGGGATCCAGGAGCGCTTGCCATTGCCCGTCGTCTTTCGACAGCGCTGGACGGTCTGCTCATCCATCAGCGTTTCTCTCGCCTCATCTACGACTGCAACCGGCCACCGGAATCGCCAGCTGCGATGCCGGAGAAGAGCGAGGTCTATGAGATACCGGGCAATCGAGATCTTGCTCCAGCGGAGCGATATGCGCGGACGGCAGCACTTTACGTCCCATTCCATGATCGCGTTTCCGCCGAGCTTTCACGCCTTGCCGGGGAGGGATGCAGGCCGGTCGTCGTGACGGTGCATACCTTCACGCCAGTCTATTTCGGCAAACCGCGCGACGTCGAGATCGGCATTCTGCACGATACCGACAGCCGCCTGGCGGATGCGATGCTGGAGGCCGCCGCTGGCGGTCCTTATCGCGTCGAGCGCAACTCTCCTTACGGCCCCGAAGACGGCGTGACGCATACGCTTCGCCTGCATGCGCTGCCGCTTGGCCTGGCCAATGTCATGATCGAGGTTCGCAACGACCTCGTGGGTGACGATGCAGGCGTGGAAGCTGTCTCCGCCTATCTCGCTGACTTGATTTCAGGAGCGCTCGAAAGGGTCGCATAAATAGTCGAAACGCTGGGCAAACCACAAAGCAAAGAGGGAACGGATGCCGGCATACGAGATCACAAGACGAGGACCGCTCAAGCGGTTCGGGGCAGCGGTGAGCTGATGCCGCAGGCTCTCCAGACCTATGTGCGCGTCATCGACGCCTTCAATCGCCGCGTCGGGCGCATCGTCATGTACGGCGTGTTCGTCATGATGGGCATCCTGCTTTATTCATCCATTTCGAAAGGCCTGTTCCTGCCCGCCCACTGGACACTGGAAATGGCCCAGTTCGTCATGGCGGGCTATTACCTGCTCGGCGGCGCCTATTCGCTGCAGCTCGACAGCCACGTGCGCATGGATCTGCTTTATGGTCGCTGGTCGCCGAGAACAAAGGCCGTCGTCGACGTGATCACGATCATGATGCTGTTCGTCTACCTCTTCTTCCTGCTCTGGGGCGGCGTATCGAGCACCAACTACGCGCTCGAATATGGTGAGACCAGCTATTCCTCCTGGTCGCCCTACATGGCGCCCGTCAAGATCGTCATGGTCATCGGCATCGCTCTCACCTTCCTGCAAGCCACTTCGATTTTCATCAAGGATCTTGCGGTCGCGATGGGGAGACCGATCGCATGAGCGAGTTCCTGAGTTATGAAATGATCGCGCTCCTGATGTTCTCGTCGATGATGCTGTCGATGCTGACGGGACAGCGCGTGTTCGCGACCATCGGCTTTGTCGGCGTCGCCGCGGCTGCACTGCTCTGGGGCAATGGCGGCTTCGAGATGGGCTTTTCCGCCGGCATGAAGCTGATGAAGTGGTATCCGCTGCTGACGCTGCCACTGTTCATCTACATGGGCTACATGCTGTCTGAATCCGGCATTGCGGAAGACCTCTACAAGGCCTTCCATGTCTGGTTTGGCGGCATGCCGGGTGGTCTCGCTATCGGTACGATCGGATTGATGGTCGTGATCTCGGCGATGAACGGGCTCTCGGTCGCGGGCATGGCCATCGGCGCGTCCATCGCGCTGCCCGAATTGCTGCGGCGGGGCTATGACAAGATCATGGTCTCTGGTGTCATCCAGGCCGGCAGCTCGCTCGGGATCCTGATCCCGCCCAGCGTGGTGCTGGTGCTCTACGGCATGATCGCGCGCCAGCCGGTCAGCCAGCTCTGGCTTGCAGGCGTCTTCCCTGGGCTGCTGCTCGCGACCCTGTTCTGCATCTACATCTACATCCGTTGCCGTCTCAACCCCGCGCTCGGCCCAGCCCTTCCCAAGGAAGACCGTGATATGCCGATGCGCGAGAAGCTGAAGCTTGCGCGTGCCGGCGTGCTGCCGTTTCTCATCTTCTTCCTGATGATGGGGCTGTTCCTGATGGGCGTCACCAGCCTTGTCGAAAGCTCGGCCGTGGGAGCGCTCGGAGCACTCTTTGCTGCGTGGTACAAGGGGCGCCTGACCAAGGCAGTGTGGAATCGTGTGCTTGAGCAGACGCTCGGCATCTCCTGCATGTTCATGTGGATCATCCTCGCTGCGCTCTGCTTCGGCGCGGTGTTCGACGGGCTTGGTGCCGTGAGGGCGATCGAGAACCTGCTGGTCAACGACATCGGTCTGACGCCGTGGCAGATCCTGATCATGATGCAGCTGTCGTTCCTGGTGATGGGGGCCTTCCTCGACGATACGGCCATGCTGGTCATCGTCGCGCCGCTCTACATCCCGCTGGTCGGCAAGCTCGATCTGGGCGTCGACAACGCGCTGATCTGGTACGGCGTGCTCTACACGATCACCTGCCAGATCGCCTACATGACACCGCCCTTCGGCTACAATCTCTTCCTCATGAAGGCAATGGCGCCGCCCGACTTCCGGCTGATCGACATCTACCGGTCGGTCGTGCCCTTCGTGTTGATCATGCTGCTCGGCATGGCGATCATCATGATCTTCCCACAGATTGCGACCTGGCTGCCGAGCCAGATCTATCTCAGAGGCTAGCGTTCGAATGACAAGAGGCCCGGCAAACGGGCCCGGCACCAGGACTACCCGACAGATCATCGGTCTGGCGGGCTTCAAGAGACCAAAGAACAGAGGGAAACGAAATGACCAACAGCAGACGTTCATTCCTGAAGACGGCCGCCATGGCGACACCCGCCGTTCTGGCAGCACCTTATGTCAAAGCCCAGAATGCCAAGATTACCTGGCGCCTGCAGACTTATGCCGGTGCGGCACTCGCCGAATTCGTCATCCGTCCTGCCGTCGACGCCTTCAACAAGGCGGCCAATGGCGAGATGGAAATCCAGCTCTATACGGCTGACCAGCTCGTCCCGACGGGCGAACTCTTCCGCGCCATGCAGGCCGGCACCATCGACGCCGTGCAGTCCGACGACGACTCGATGAACTCGCCCGTCGACATCAAGGTTTTCGGCGGCTATTTCCCGTTTGCGTCGCGCTATAGCCTCGACGTGCCGACGCTGTTCTACGAATACGGCCTCGCCGAAATCTGGGATCAGGCCTATTCGGAAGTGGGCGTAAAGTGGCTGTCGGCCGGCGCCTGGGATCCGTGCAACTTTGCGACCAACAAGCCGATCACCAAGCTTGATGACCTCAAGGGCCTTCGCGTCTTCACATTCCCGACGGCCGGCCAGTTCCTGTCGCAGTTCGGTGTCGTTCCGGTCACCATTCCGTTCGAAGACGTGCCGGTTGCCATGCAGACCGGCGAAATCGACGCGATCGCGTGGTCGGGTATTACGGAGGTCTTCACGTCCGGCTGGGTTGATGTCACCAAGTACTTCCTGACGAACAACGTGTCGGGCGGCTGGTGCGGCTCCTTCTTCGCCAATGCCGACCGCTGGAACGAAGTGCCGCCGCATCTGCAGACCCTGTGGCAGATGTGCATGGATAGTTCCCACTATAAGCGCCTGCACTGGTACTGGGGTGGCGAAGCACGCCTGCGTGCGGAAGGCGGTCGCCTCGAGCTCACCAGCATCCCGGATGCCGAATGGAAGACCGTCGAAGATGCAGCGCATGTCTTCTGGGAAGAGGTCGCGAAGCAGACCCCGCGCACCGGCAAGGTGGTCGAGATCCTCAAGAAGTACAATGCCGATATGGAGAAGGCCGGCAAGCCTTACCGCTACGGCTGATCAACCACGCATGGGCGATCCGGCTTCGGCCGGGTCGCCTCCATAAAACAAGACGGCATGAGCCAATCGCTGCCCTGGGAACACCGAGATGACCACTTACACATTCGAAGATCTGAAGAAGGACGTCGCTGAGGGGCGCATCGACACGGTGCTGGCGTGTCAGGTGGACATGCAGGGCCGGTTGATGGGCAAGCGCTTCCAGGCGGAGTATTTCGTCGAGAGCGCCTACAAGGAAACACATAGCTGCAACTATCTGCTTGCCACCGACATGGAGATGGAAACCGTCTCCGGCTACAAGGCGACGAGCTGGGAAAAGGGCTACGGCGACTATACGATGAAGCCGGATCTTTCGACGTTGCGTCGGATCCCCTGGCTCGAAGGCACGGCACTGGTGCTGTGCGACATGTATGATCATGCCACGCATGCCGAGGTGCCGCATTCGCCGCGTGCGATCCTCAAGAAGCAGGTCGCCCGGCTCGAGGCCATGGGCATGAAGGCCTTCATGGCGACCGAACTTGAATTCTTCCTCTTCGACCAGACCTATGACGAGGCAAGGCTCTCGGGCTATCGCGACCTGAAGCTGGTCTCGGGCTACAATGAGGACTACCACATCTTCCAGACGACCAAGGAAGAGGATGTCATGCGGGCGATCCGCAAGGGCCTGCAGGGCGCCGGCATCCCCGTGGAGAATTCCAAGGGCGAGGCTTCCGCCGGGCAGGAAGAAATCAATGTCCGCTATGCCGACGCTCTGACCATGGCCGATCGCCATGTGATCATCAAGAACGGCTGCAAGGAGATCGCCTGGTCGAAGGGCAAGGCAATCACCTTCCTCGCCAAGTGGCACTACAATGCTGCCGGTTCGTCCTCGCATATCCACCAGTCGCTCTGGTCCGCCGATAGCAAGACGCCGCTCTTCTTTGACGAGAAGGGCCAGTACGGCATGTCGGATACGATGAAGCACTACATGGCCGGATTGCTGAGCCACGCCTCGGAAATCACCTATTTCCTGGCGCCCTACATCAATTCCTACAAGCGCTTCATGGCCGGCACCTTTGCGCCGACCAAGGCGATCTGGTCGAAGGACAATCGTACCGCCGGTTATCGTCTCTGCGGTGACGGCACAAAGGGGATCCGTGTTGAATGCCGCGTCGGCGGTTCAGACCTCAACCCCTATCTCGCCATGGCCGCTCTCCTCGCTGCCGGCATCGACGGGATCGAGAAGAGGATGGAGCTGGAGCCCGCCTTCACAGGCGATGCCTACGGAGCGCAGGGGGTGCGGGAGATCCCGCGCACGCTGCGGGCGGCAGCGGAAACGCTTAGGTCTTCGGCGATGCTGCGGGCAGCGTTTGGCGACGACGTCGTCGATCATTATGTTCGTGCTGCCGAATGGGAGCAGGAGGAATATGACCGTCGGATCACGGATTGGGAGGTGGCGCGCGGCTTCGAACGGGCGTGACCAATGGCGGGCTTGAGCCGGCCACGATCCCCAGCGTAAGGGTGGAAACAAGGACAGCGGCTTCGGTCGCTGTCATTTCGTTGTAGAACAATAGGAAGACGATCATGACCATGATCCAATGCATTTCTCCGATCGATGGGTCGGTTTACGCCGAGCGCCCGGCCATGTCGCTGGAAGCGGCGACCGAAGCCGTCGGTCGTGCCCGCAAGGCGCAGAAGGCCTGGGCGCGGCGACCGCTCGAAGACCGCGTTCAACTGGTGCTGAAGGGTGTTGCCCGCCTCAACGAGATGTCCGACGAAGTGGTGCCGGAACTCGCTCACATGATGGGCCGCCCCGTGCGTTATGGCGGCGAATACAAGGGCTTCAACGAGCGCTCCAATTATGTCGCGGCGATTGCTGCCGATGCGCTGGCACCGCTGGTCGTGGAAGCGAGCGACAAGTTCGAGCGTCGCATCGAACGCGAACCGCATGGCGTCGTCTTCGTCATCGCGCCGTGGAATTATCCCTACATGACCGCGATCAACACGATCGCGCCGGCGCTGATGGCCGGCAATACCGTCGTCATCAAGCATGCGACCCAGACGCTGCTCGTCGGCGAGCGCATGGTGCGGGCCTTCGTCGAGGCTGGCGTGCCGGACGATGTCTTCATCAACCTCTTCCTTGATCACCAGACCACGTCTGCGTTGATCGCCGCCGGCAACTTCAACTTCATCAACTTCACCGGTTCGGTGGAAGGCGGGCGTTCGATCGAGCGGGCCGCTGCCGGCACGTTTGCAGGGCTCGGGCTCGAGCTCGGCGGCAAGGACCCGGGCTACGTCATGGAAGACGCCGACCTCGATGCCGCTGTCGACACGCTGATGGATGGCGCGACCTACAATTCCGGCCAGTGCTGCTGCGGCATCGAACGTATCTATGTGCATGAGAGCCTCTACGATGCGTTCGTCGAGAAATCGGTGGCCTGGGTGTCGAACTACAAGCTCGGCAATCCGCTCGATCCGGAAACGACGCTCGGCCCGATGGCCAACAAGCGTTTCGCCAAGGTCGTGCGCGAGCAGATCGCCGATGCGGTGTCGAAGGGTGCCAAGGCGCTCGTTGATCCCAAGCTCTTCCCCGCCGATGACGGCGGCGCCTATATCATGCCGCAGGTGCTCGTGAACGTGGATCACTCGATGACCTTCATGAAGGAAGAGACGTTTGGTCCCGCCGTCGGCATCATGAAGGTGAGGAGCGACGAAGAGGCGCTGGAACTGATGAACGACAGCCCCTATGGCCTCACCGCCTCGCTGTGGACGCAGGATCCCGAGCGCGCCGCCCGCATCGGTCGGGACATCGAGACCGGCACCGTCTTCATGAACCGGGCCGACTATCTCGATCCGGCGCTCTGCTGGACCGGCGTCAAGGAGACTGGCAAGGGCGGATCGCTTTCCGTGCTCGGCTTCCAGAACCTTACCCGTCCCAAATCCTACCACCTGAAGAAAGTCACGAAATGAACATCGTCGCCAATTGGAGCTATCCCACCGCCATCAAGATGGGACGTGGCCGCATCAAGGAACTGGCGGACGCCTGCAAGTCGCTCGGCATGAAGAAGCCGCTTCTGATCACCGATCGCGGCCTTGCCCCGATGGCGATCACGCAGACGGCGCTTGACGTGCTGGAAGAGGCCGGCCTCGGCCGCGCGCTCTTCGCCGACGTTGATCCGAACCCGAACGAGAAGAACCTCGAAGCCGGCATTAAGGCCTACAAGGATGGCGGCCATGACGGCGTCGTCGCCTTCGGCGGTGGCTCGGGGCTGGATCTCGGCAAGTGCGTCGCCTTCATGGCTGGGCAGACGCGGCCGGTCTGGGACTTCGAGGATATCGGTGACTGGTGGACGCGGGCGAATTCCGACGCGATTGCGCCGATCGTCGCCGTGCCGACCACGGCCGGCACCGGTTCGGAAGTGGGCCGCGCCTCTGTTATCACCAATTCCGAAACACATGTGAAGAAGATCATCTTCCATCCGAAGTTCCTGCCCGGCGTCGTCATCTGCGATCCGGAACTGACCGTCGGCATGCCGAAGATGATCACGGCAGGCACCGGCATGGACGCGTTTGCCCATTGCCTGGAGGCCTATTCCTCGCCCTTCTATCACCCGATGAGCCAGGGCATCGCGCTCGAAGGCATGCGGCTGGTCAAGGAGTTCCTGCCACGCGCCTATCACGACGGCACGGATATCGAGGCCCGCACAAACATGATGTCGGCAGCCGCTATGGGAGCCGTCGCCTTCCAGAAGGGCCTCGGTGCCATCCATGCGCTCTCGCATCCGATCGGCGCGGTCTACAATACCCATCACGGCATGACCAATGCGGTCGTGATGCCGCCGGTGCTGAAGTTCAACCGTCATGTCATCGAAGACCGGATCGAGCGGGCTGCGGCCTATCTCGGCATCGCCGGTGGCTTCGACGGCTTCTACGACTACGTGTTGTCTCTGCGGGCCGAACTGCACGTGCCGGCCAATCTCACGGCGATGGGCATTGCCAATGACCGCATAGACGAGCTATCGGCCATGGCAATCGAGGATCCGAGCGCGGGCGGCAATCCGGTCAAGATGACGCTCGAGAACACCAAGCAACTCTTCGCCGACTGCTTCTGACGGCTCGCGTTGACACGCGTGGGACCCTGCCAATCTGCGGCGGGGTCCCTCTTCTTTGACCACCCACTCATTTTCCACCCCTTGTTCTGATCAGGAGCTTTTTGATGCCTCGTTCGTCGGTCCACGTTGCCTGCATCACTTTTGCCTGTGCATCCTTTGCGTTGCATTCGGGGCCTGCGGCTGCCGAAAGCTTCGGGAGCCTGATCAAAAAGGGCTACAGCGTGGGCAACATGAGCCAGGGTAAATCCGGCGCGCTTGGCTGGGTGCTCACCGGGAAAGATGGCAAGCAGTTCTGCAAGTCGAAGGTCAGCCTCGCGGTGGTCGACAAGAAGACGTTGGTCAGTATTCTCGGGAGCGGGCGCATGGTGAAGGTTGACCGGGCAACCTTTGAGGCTGAAATCGGTGGTGCAGATACGTCAATTCCGCTGCTCTCCGACCTGAAGGCCGGCCGAATCGAGCCGCAGCATGTCGGCGCCTGCACACCGTTGCGCGGCTGAGCTTGGCTCTTATCCAGCGCATGCCGATCTTCGAATATGCTATGTTTTTCCATGGGTTCTCCCCAATATGGGGGAGGGTGACCGGGTGCTCGTTTCCACTTTGTTAACCATAACTGCAGCATGATGACTGCATGGGGCGCCGATGATGCGGGTTGCCCAAGAGCGATGAGCCGCTCGGATCAGACCTCCCAAGGATCAAGCATGCCAGTCATATCTTTTGCCAATGCCAAGGGCGGCGCCGGGAAAACCACCGCGGCCCTTCTTCTTGCCACCGAACTGGCACATCAGGGTTATCGCGTCGCCATTCTCGATGCCGATCCGCAGCGCTGGATCACCCAGTGGCATGAGATCTCCGGCCCGCAGCACAATATCGAAGTCGTCTCAGAAGTGACCGTTGCGTCGGTGCAGGGGCATATCCGCGAATTGTCGCGCACCAACGACTACATCATCATGGATCTGGCCGGTGCCCGTGATGCTATGGTCACTACGGCGATTGGGCTTTCGGATCACGTGATGATCCCGGTCCAGGGCTGCGCCATGGATGCCAAGGGTGGCGCGCAGATCCTCGATCTGATCAAGCTGATGGAAGATGCCGGCAACCTGGTCATTCCGCATTCGGTTGTCTTGACCCGGGTCACTTCGATGGTGACAACGCGCGCGCTCCTGACCATCAAGGGACTGCTGGCAGCCCGTGGTGTCAACGTCGTCAACACGCCGATCGCCGAGCGCAGCGCCTATCGCGAGATCTTCGACTGTGGTGGCACGCTGTATTCGATGGATGCAGCGAAGATCAGCAACCTCGACAGGGCCCAGGAAAACGCAAAGGCTTTCGCTTCGGAAGTGATGCGTTTGCTGCCGGTCAAGATCATCCGTTCCAGCGAACCGCGTCGGCTCTTCAGGCTCGTGCGCTCCGCAGCCTGAAGCCATCGCCATCTGCCGCCACCGTCACCCGCGTCTGGAAAGCCAGGCGCGGGTCAACTCTATGTCGCTGGCGTCCACGGCATGCCCGAAGGGCAGGGTGTGCAGCTCGACCTCGGCATCGGCCGACATCAGCAACTCAGCCAGGTCCGTCGCATCGGATGGCCGCCGTCTCGGATCGTGCTTCCCGGCGATCAGCAGCACCGGACGTTTTGCCAGCGGTTCGAAAGTCCGTGCTCCATAGGCCGGTTCCGGGCGAAGCAAGGCGGCGCCTGCGACCAGATAGGCGTGGTCGGCCAGGAGGGCTGCCGCCATCACTGCGCCACTTGAGAAGCCTATCAGAAGCGGCGCGGTTCCATGCCGCTCAGCAATGGTCAGCAGAAGCGACGCCAGTTCCTGGCTTCGCGACGCCAGATTGGTGGTGTCGATCGAGCGGTCGGGTCGCCGGCGGAAGAAGGTGAAGGCCAGATTGTCCTTCTCTCGACCTCTTGGAAAAAAAGCAGGGGTGGCCGGGCGCAATCTGGTCAGCCAGACCGGTGAGAGAGGTTTCGTCGCTCGAGCTTCCGTGAAGGAAGATCACCGGCGTGGAAGAGGGCTGCCCCGCCCGATAGATCGTCAGAAAGCCGCTGATCGAAACTGGTCCGGCGTCCTCACTCGACAAATTCCACCGTCACACCGGCCTTCACCATCTTGGCGAGCTCGGTGGCGTCCCAGTTGGTCAGGCGGATACAGCCATGGCTCTGGGTGCGGCCGATCTTGGAGGGTTCCGGCGTGCCATGGATGCCGTAGGTCGGCTTCGAGAGCGCCAGCCAGACGGTGCCGACCGGGCCATTCGGACCCGGCGGGATCTGCAGCACCTTCGTATTGTTGCCCTGTTGGAAATTGACCTTCGGGTTATAGGTATAACCCGGATCGAGCGCGATCCGTTCAATGGTAACGGTGCCAGATGGGGAGGGTGTGTCGGCCGACCCGATGCTGGCCGGATAGGCGGCGACGAGACTGCCGTCCTCGCCATACGCGAAGACCTGCTTGAGGCCCTTGTTGGCGACGATGCGCGCAACGCTGCCCTTTTTTGGAGGGCCGGGCTCGACCACCTTGATGGTGGTGCCGGGGATCGAGAAGTCGACGCCCGGGTTCAATTCACGCAGATAGCCCTCGTCCATGTGAAAACGTTCGGCGAGCATTTCGGCAGTCGAGGTATAGGACAGGGCCGGCAGCTGTGCCTTGTGGGCATAGTCATCCGGGATCGATGCGACGAAGGGGCCGGCAGCGTCGCCAGCCGTGATGGTGTAGCTCTTGATTGCCAGGCCGCCCGACAGGCGCAGGCGCTCGAGAATATCCTCGGCATTGTTGGGGTCGAGCGTCTCGCCCGTCATCTCTTCCCAGGCGACGATCGCCTTGTTGACGTTCTGGCCCATCTTGCCGTCGATGACGCCTGGCGAGATGCCTTCGCGATCGAGGAAGACCTGCAGCGCGGTGATTTCGAGACGCGACAGATTGCTTTTCACCGGGATCTCCGGTGTGACGATGCGGGCGGGGGTGTTGTCTGGCGGTAGAGGCAAATCCGGGCCGCCGTAAGGCATGTCCTGGGGCATCTGGTCGAGCGGGACCTGATCGCCCGGCGCGGCATCAGGAATAGAGGCCGTCGTCACGTCGTCGTCCCAGCCGCGCGGAGCAGGCTGCGGCTCCTGATAGGGGTCGTAGACGCCGGGCAGGCCTCGGTTGCCGCCGCCGTTCTGGGGCGGGTAGTAGCTTTCGGCAGGGATTTCGGTCGCGACGATATTGCCCATCCGATCGATAAGCACCGTGCGGCCCATGCGGTCGCGGCTGATCACGACTTCGCCAACTTCCGGCACATAATCGAGAATGTCGCCTTCCGGAGAGACCAGCAGGGTGTGCGAATTGCGGCCGTCGTAGACCGATTGCGCCCCGGCTGTGCCTGCCGATGCAAGCGATACGGCGGTCAAGACCGCCAAAAGCAACCCAGAATTCCTGATGTCGAACACGATTCGGTTTCCTCGTCTGAGCCGCGACAAACGGTACAAATTTGACACTAATGTGGAAAAGGTGAATTCATAGTGAATATAGGGTTAACTTGCTGTGGGGGCAGCTGGGCCGACGCGTTTTTGAATACTCGCTTTTCAGTTCGGCTCTAAGGGGGGAAAATGCAGGATCGACTGAGACTGGAATCCTTTTTGCCATTCCGGCTGATCCGGGTCGCGGAAATAGTCGACAACGGCTTTGCCCATTTCTGTGGGCCGGAAGATGAGCTGTCCTGGTCGGAGTGGCAGGTGCTCTGGTCGCTTGGCGAGCGCTCTCCAACCACTGCCAAGGCGATTTCCGGCTATGCCGGCCTCACCAAGACCAAGATCAGCCGGGCGGTGAAGGTTCTGGAGGACAAGGGCTATCTGCATCGGAAACGGGATCGGACGGACCGGCGCTTCGAATTGCTCTCGCTGACGCCCAAGGGGAAGGAGCGTTTCGAACGGCTTGCCAGCGAGGCCGGAGCTTTCCAGCGGTGGCTTGAGCGTAACGTCAACATCGCCTATCTGTCCTCGCTTGACAGCGGACTCGTCGGGCTGGAGGATCTGATTTCCACCGGTCACCTCAGAGCGCCGCAGCAGCAGGCCGAGGAACCTCTCGCATGATCATGTTTTCCGGCCCCAGAGGGCCGCGTCTCGCCCTCGACGAGGGCTCCGTGCTCGACATCGGAACATGCGTCGTGGATGGGATCGATCTGGCTCCGGGAAGGGCAATCCCTGACGACGGCGATCCGCGTATCGACCATTCGCTTGAAGGGTTCCTGTTCACCTGCGGGCCGGACCATATTCGGCATCGCGAGCCGATAGCCGGCAGCGATGCTTATTTTCCGCTGCACGGCTCCTTCTCCGCCAATCCGGCCCATTCGATCGAGTTGACCGTCGAAGGAGAGGATCTGGTGGCGCGGGCTGTCGTCGACGTTGCGCTGGCTGCCGGCGGTCAGGCGCAGTTGCGGCGGCAGTGGCGCCTCAAGGGCGAGAGCGGCGAGGTGCAGTTGGCCGATACCGTCGTCAATGTCGGCGACACGGCCTTTCCGACATTCCTGATGTACCACATGAATCTCGGGGCGAAGCATTTCGATGCCGGCACACGGCTCGAAGGCGCGATGATCGAGGGCGGCGGGCTCCCCTGGGCCTTCGGCGAGGGAGATGGCGGCATCTTCTGCGTAGCCGCAGGCCATGGCGGCTGGGCTGAGCTTCGGCTCGGCCCGATTGCGGCTATCGGCGGCAAGCGGCTGAAGGTCCGCTTCCGCACGGACACGCTGCCGCATCTGCAGGTCTGGCGCAACCAGAAGGCGCCTGCCCATGTGCTCGGCATCGAGCCCGTTTCGCATCGCTGGGTAGGGCGTGCCGAGCTCGAGGCAGGTGGTGAATTCAATGTGCTTCAGCCGGGCGAGAGCCGGGTGTATGGGCTTGCCTTTTCCTTTCTCTGAACAAGCGAAGGGCGGCCGTTGCGATTGACGCTTCCCAATGCCCGTCGTAGATGTTTGGCCCCAGGAAATTGACGAGGTGCCCCGATGAACATCCGCCAGATCAACGAGGAATATTCGGTCAGCGGCCAGATTACTGTCGATGAAGTCGACGAGATCAAGGCGCTCGGCTTCAAGTCGATCGTCTGCCATCGCCCCGACGGCGAAGAGGTCGGCCAGCCTGAATTCGCAGCCGTTGCCAAGCGCGCGGAAGAGCTGGGCCTCAAGATCAAGCATGTGCCGGTCGGCCCGATGGGCGTGACGCCCGACGCGGTTGCCGACATGGTGGATGCGCTGGAAGAGTTCGAGCGCCCCATGCTCGGCTATTGCCGCTCGGGCGCACGCTCGACTGCCACCTACGAGCACGCGCTTCGCCAGCGCGGCTGATCCCATTTCGTCACCATCGCTGGCCGGGCCTTCGCGTCCGGCTTCTGCGTGTTTTACCCAAGCCTCAAGCAGGAGTTTTTCCATGAGCATCAAGCGTATCGAGCCCGGCAAGCGCATGAGCGGCGCCGTCGTCCACGGCAACACCGTCTATCTCGCCGGCCAGGTTGGCGAAGGCGCATCCGTGACCGAGCAGTCGAAGTCGGCTCTGGCCGAAGTCGACCGCCTGCTGGCCGCTGCCGGTTCGGACAAGTCGAAGATCCTGCAGACGATCATCTATCTCTCCGACATGTCGACCTTCGGCGAAATGAACGCCGTCTGGGAAGCCTGGATCGACCCGGCCAACCCGCCGGCCCGCGCCACCTCGCAAGCCGCCCTCGCGACCCCGGATTACAAGGTCGAGTTCATCGTCACCGCCGCCATCTAAGCGCCGTCTTGACCAACATGGAAAAGCCGGCAGTTTCCATTGCCGGCTTTTTTATTGGCAGGTCGCTTGGGGCCACGTTCGGTCATGCTTCCGATCGTACCCGGTCGGAAGTGTGGTCCTCGCGATCTTGCCAGTCACTGCGCAGCAACATTGTGACATGTTCGATCGTCTGCCGGCCGTCAGCCATGGAGCGGCTCGGAGTCTCGGTGACCCGGCGATATCCCAGTTTGCGCTGCATCGCCCAGGAGTTTTCGTTGCCGTCGAAGTAGCCATTGACCAGCTTCGTCAGACCAAGGTCGCGAAAAGCGAAGCGGATCTTCGCGTCAAAGGCTTCGCGTCCATAGCCCAGCCCCTGATAGGGGGTGGCGATCCAGATGCCTCCGCCGCCAGTCCCCGCACTCCAGTCGATCTTGTTGAGACTGACGCCACCGATGACTTTCCGCTCGGCTTTGAGTTCGATAGCGAATTCGTATGCGGTTGGTCGGTCGCCTGTGCTTGCGATTGCCTGGCATCGCCTGACCCAATTTTCGGCATCCGACGTCGAATAGGGATGCGGAACGAAAGCCAGCCATTTCGCGAGCTGGAGATCGTTCAGGCCGAGCACAATCTGCTCGATGTCGTCTTCGCGCCAGGGTCGGAGGTTAAGACGCGGAGTTTCGATCGTGGTGACCATGTTGATACATTCTCCTTGCCGCATGGACCAAGCCGTATCGTCATGGTGCAGGATTTAGGCTTCTCCCGGTGTGAGGCCGAAAATGTAGGTGGCGGCGAGAGCCATCGCAAGCCGGAAGATGACGATGACAAAGGTCGACATACCTCACTGCGCATTTCGTCTTGAATTAGTTGCCATGCCGCCGCGGGGCTTGGCCACGCGTGGCGGTTCCGTCGTCCATGACGGAACCGCCGGTCCGCGTCAGCTCTTGTCCCTGATCTGGCTCAGGGTCCGTGTCGGCGTGATCGCCTCCGGATCGAGCTTGATCTCGATAGTCGCGGGCTTTCCAGATGCGCGGGCGCGCAGGAAGGCGGGGGCGAAGTCTTCGGTCTTTTCGACGGTTTCGCCGTGGCCGCCATAGGCCTTCGCCAGCGCTGCGAAATCAGGGTTGGTCAGGTCCGTGGCGCTGACGCGGCCCGGATACTCGCGCTCCTGATGCATGCGGATCGTGCCATACATGCCGTTGTTGATGACAAGGGTGATGATCGGCAGGTTGTAGCGGATGGCAGTCGCGAATTCCTGGCCATGCATCATGAAGCAGCCGTCACCGGCAAAGCAGATGACTTCACGCTCAGGGAACAGCTGCTTGGCAGCGACGGCTGCCGGCAGGCCGTAGCCCATGGAGCCGGAGGTCGGGGCGGCCTGGGTGTTGAAGGCCTGGAAGCGGTGGAAGCGGTGCAACCAGGTGGCATAGTTGCCGGCGCCATTGGTGAAGATGGCGTCCTTCGGCGTATTGGCTTCGATCCATTCCATGATCGGACCCATCTGCACGGCGCCGGGGCCTGCTTTGGGTGGCGTTGACCAGGCGAGATAGGCGGCGTGCATGGTCTCGGTGCGCTCGGCCCAGGCGGGGGCTGCGGGTGCGTCCAATGAGGAGAGCGCTGCGACGAACTCCTCAGGCGCGGCACAGATTGCCAGATCTGCGCGGTAGACGCGGCCGAGTTCGGACGGATCCGGATGCATGTGCACGAGCTTTTGCGCCGGGTAGGGGATGTCCATCAGCGTGTAGGACGAGGACGGCATTTCGGAGAAACGGCCGCCAAGCAGGATCAGCAGGTCTGCTTCCTTCACTTCCTTCGCCAGCGCCGGATTGATGCCGATGCCGATATCGCCGGCGTAAGACGGATGCAGGTGATCGAAGAGCATCTGGCGGCGGAAGGAGCATCCGACCGGCAGCTTGAATTTTTCGGCGAAGGCCTGGATACCGGCGACTGAGGTTTCGCTCCAGCGCGTGCCGCCGAGAACGACAATCGGGCGCTTGGCGGTCTTCAGCATCTCGCCGAGGGCTGCGATCTGACTTGGGCCTGGATGGGCTTCTACCGCGGTGTAGGGCCTCGCTTCCGGGGCCTCGACTTCGTCGAGCAGCATGTCCTCGGGCAGCGTCAGCACGACCGGGCCGGGGCGGCCGGAGGTGGCAACCGCAAAGGCGCGGGTGACGAACTCTGGGATGCGGCGGGCGTCGTCGATCTCGCCGACCCATTTGGCAAATTCGGTGAAGGCGCGGCGGTATTCGACCTCCTGGAAAGCTTCGCGCTCTTTCATGTCTCGACCGATCTGGCCGATGAAGAGGATCATCGGGATCGAATCCTGACGCGCGACATGCAGGCCGGCCGAGGCATTGGTGGCGCCCGGGCCACGGGTCACCATGCAGATGCCAGGTTTACCTGTGAGGCGGCCCCACGTATCGGCCATCATCGCGGCGCCGCCTTCCTGGCGGCAGACGAGCGTCTCGATGCCGCTGTCCTTCAGTGCGTCGAGCACGGCCAGATAGCTTTCGCCGGGGACGCAGGACACACGCTCCACGCCGTTGGCCTTCAAGGCTTCGACGATCAGGGCTCCGCCGGTTCTCTTCATTTCGTCTTCCTTTCCAGCTCGGCCAGTTCGGCCAGAATGTCTTCGCCATGCTCGCCGATGCGCGGGCTCGGGCGCTCGTAGCGCAGGGGTGTTTCGGAGAGCACGATCGGCGTGCGGACGGAGGGGATCACCGTGCCCTTGTCGTCGGTCAGCTCGATCTTCAGGCCGCGTGCCTTGATCTGCGGGTCGGCGAACATCTCTTCAATCGAGTTGATCGGGCCGGCCGGCACTGCATTTGTTTCACAGGCGGACAGCAGGTCGCGCTTCGACCATTTCACGGTCTCTGCCGTGACGATGGCACGGACCTCGACCTTGTTGGCGACGCGGGCCTTGTTGGTGGCGAAACGCTCGTCTTCGGCGATCGCGGGAATCCCGAGGATGGTGCAGAGGCGCTTGAACTGGCCGTCATTGCCGACCGCCAGGATTAGGTGGCCATCTGATGTCGGCACCACTTCATAGGGGCTGATGTTCGGATGGGCGTTGCCGAGTCGGGTCGGTGGCTTGCCGGAGATCAGGTAGTTCATGTTCTGGTTGGCGAGCACTGCCGACATGACATCAAGCAGTGCCATGTCGACGAACTGGCCCTGGCCTGTTTTCATCACATGAATGAGAGCCGCCTGAATGGCGGTGACGGCATAGATCCCGGTGAAGATGTCGGCAATGGCAACGCCCGCCTTCATCGGCTCGCCGTCCTTCTCGCCTGTGATCGACATGAAGCCGGACATCCCCTGTACGATGTAGTCATAGCCGGCGAAATCGGCATAGGGGCCGTTCTGGCCGAAGCCGGTGATCGAGCAGTAGACGAGCTTCGGGTTGATGGCCTTCAGGCTCTCGTAGTCGAGGCCGTATTTCTGTAGGCCGCCGCGCTTGAAGTTTTCGATGACGACATCGGCTGAGGCGCAGAGGCGGCGGACCGTTTCCTGGCCTTCCGGGGTCTTGAGATCGACGGCAATCGAACGTTTGTTGCGATTGGTGGAATGGTAGTAGGCCGCCGAGAGGTTTTCGCCATCGACGCCCTCGACGAAGGGCGGGCCCCAGGCACGGGTATCGTCGCCACCCTCGGGGTTCTCCACCTTGATCACGTCGGCGCCGAGATCGGCCAGCATCTGACCCGCCCAGGGGCCAGCGAGCACGCGGGCGAGTTCGATCACGCGGATGCCGGCGAGTGGGGCAGGGGCTGAAGGCTTGGACGTCATTGCGCGATCCTGTGCGGTGTCGTCGGGCCGGCCATCTTACGAATCTGGATTACCTGCCATGACAAGAACTGCTGTCAGTCGAGCTATACCGCCCTGTTTGGCCATCCGCACCTGATATTCTCTCATGGCATCATTCCGTTTCGGCAAGATGTCAGGGCCTCAGAGAGCGAGATTTCGGAGCCAGACCAGTAAGTCGGCGATCGCCTTTTCGCGGCCAATCTCGTTCAGCGTCTCATGACGCATGGTCTCGTAAACCGTCGTCTCGACGTCCGTCATCCCGACATCCAGCATGCGCTGGCCGAGCCAGCGGATTTCGCGGCCATTGTTGGTCGCCGGATCCTCGGCGCCGCCGACAACATAGACCGGAAGGCGCTGCGGCAGGCGTGCGAGGCGTCCGGGGTCTGCGCCGGCAAACGTCAGGCGAAAGATATCCCGCCACATCGAGACGCTGGCATCGAAGCCGCAAAGCGGATCCGCGATATAGGCATCGACTTCCTTCGGATCATGCGACAGCCAGTCGAAGGCGGTGCGGTGGCCGGGAATGGCGCGACCCCAGGCTGCAAAGGTCGCCTTCGGCAGGATCAGGGAGGGCACGTCGGACCCCTTCAGCATCTGCTCCAGATAGAGCATCGCCTGAGCGAAACGACCGGCAAGGCCCGGATTGAAATTGGAGTTCCAGATCGTTAGCGCATGGAACGCCTGTGGATGCTCGATCGCCACATTCAGTGCAATCAGCCCCCCCATTGAATGCCCGAAGAGGATGACGGGCAGGCCGGGATGGTTTGCCAGCGCCATGTCACGCATGGCCATGACATCGGCGACGACCTTAGCGGTTCCCTCCTTTCGAGCGAACAAGCCTTGCACAGCATCCGGTGCCGTTGTTTCCCCATGGCCGCGATGGTCATGGGCGTAGACATGGTAGCCGCCTGCTGCCAGTGCCGCCGCGAAAGCATTATACCGGCGCGAGTGCTCCGCAAGGCCATGGCAGATCAGGACGGTGCCACGTGGCCCTGTCGTTGATGGTTGATGATGATAGGCGAGGCGGGCTCCGGTGGGACTGTCGTGCCACTGCCGATCTGCAAACATCTTTGTCCCCCACCGATTTTTCTCCTGTGTTGCGTGCCACATTCGGTCTGTCAATCGACGACAACACCGCGGGGCAAAGGAATCTTCATTCCTTTAGGTCTAGCTTCCGGGCATCCAAGGAAGATCGGGGAAGGACCATGTTGGAGAAGCAGCGATCGGCAGGTTGGCGCGATGGTCTGCGGCCAACCGCCATTCTCGGCGCGTTGCTGCTCTTGATGCTGGCGTTTGACAGGATTGACGGCATCTCATTCTTCGGTGACATCGACGATGAACTGCGCCTGCTGCAGCTCAAACATCTGATGGCGACGGGCAACTGGTACGATCTGCGCCTGCCGATGATCCAGTCGCCCGAAGTCTATGTTTCGCCGTGGTCGCGACTGATCGATCTGCCTTACGTCGTTCTGGCTCTGGTGCTTCGACCGTTCTTCGGCGCGGATCTTGCCCTGCTCGCTGCGACACAGGTCTGGCCGCCGATCATGCTGCTCGTCTTCACGGCATTCACGGTGCGGACGGTGCAGGCCCTGACGCCGCCGGAAGCCCTCGGCGTTCCGGTGTGGACGCTCCTCGGCTTCATACTGATCTTTGCGGCAGGCGAATTCTCGCCGGGACGTATCGACCACCACAACGGGCAGATCCTGGCGATGATGGCGATCCTGTTCGGTCTCGCGCGGGACGGGGGCAGGGGCGGACGATTCGTCGGGACCGGAGCGGCCCTCTCCCTGGTCATAGGCCTCGAATGTCTGCCGTTTGTCGCGGTGGCACTTGCACTGGTGGCGCTCGGCTTCGTGCTGCGGCTTCCCTTCTCGCGCCGGATGCTCGCCGAAACCGGTGCTTCCATGGTGTTGGTGTCCCTGCTCGCGGGCCTCGCCTTCATTGGCCCTGCAGCGATGCTGCAGACCGCTTGCGACGCATTTTCAGCTCCCTATGTTGCCGCTCTGTGCGGCTTCGGCGCCTGCTTCTTCATCGTCTCGCGGGCCGTTCCTGAGGCCACCGGAGCGCTGCAACGATTGGCTGCACTGCTGGTCTTGGGCCTGATCGTCGCCTGCGGCCTCATTCTGCTTTTTCCGTCGTGCCTTGCTGGTCCCTACCAGATGATCGATCCGGTCTCGCGCTTTTTCTGGTTCGACCGGATCCAACAGGAGCAGAGCATTCTGGGCTTTCGGCAGATCGGCCAGACAGGGGCTGCGGTTCTGGTGTTTTTGGCGCTGATGGCACTTGTCGCCTTCTTCGCGTGTCCCCTCTGGCGGCAAGAGACGCAGCGTAGCGCCCGGCACTGGGCAGCGTATCTGTTCGCCTGCAGTGCGCTCGTCATGACGGTGTTTCTCATCCGCTATGTGCGGTTCCCCGCAGCGCTCATGCCTATATTTCTTCCGCTGGCGCTCAAGGTGTGCGTGGACCTGCTTTCGTCCGGCGAGCGCCGGTGGGCAAAGGTGGCTGTGATAGGGCCGGTCCTCGTCACGCCCGCAGCCGTTGCCGGGCTTTACGCTTTCCTGCCGTACCGCCCGCCACAGAATGATGCGGTATGGCTGATGTCGGTGGATGACTGCCGCGGGGAGGATTTTTCCGAGCTTAAGGGGCTTTCACCGGGTCGGATCATGGCGCCGACCGGGGTTGGACTTCAGCTTGCTGCACACGTGCCAGATGGCGTCGCGGTCATGGCGATCCCCTTCCATCGGGCAGCAAACGGGATTCGACAGAGCTTCACCGCGTTTGCAGGCAGTGACGATGCTGCGCGCAGACTTGCGCTTGCAGGGGCTGATTATCTTGCGGTCTGCCATGTGCCTTTCCCGGTCCGTTCCGAGGAGGCACCGCTCTATGCCGCCCTGGTCGGTGGCAAGTCATGGCCAGGGCTTGAACCGCTTCCGGCGATGGAGCCCGGGCGGCTGAGGATCTACCGGGTTGTGCACGACCGACTAAAGTGACGGTTGGAGACGTCCTCTGGGGCAAACGTCAGAAAAACCGGGCATGCGGGTCCCGCCTGCATTGCCCCTCAGGCGCAATTCGCCTACATAGCGGCAAATTTCCATTCCCGCCGGAGCAAGACCCCATGGCACGCCAGTTCATCTATCACATGTCGGGACTTAGCAAGTCCTACGGCGCCAAGAAGATTCTCGAGAACATTCATCTCTCGTTCTATCCCGATGCCAAGATCGGTATCCTCGGCCCGAACGGCGCCGGTAAGTCGACCGTGCTGCGCATCATCGCCGGTCAGGACAAGGAATATACCGGTGAAGCCTGGCTCGCCGAAGGTGCCACCGTCGGCTACCTGGAACAGGAGCCGAAGCTCGATCCGGCGAAGACGGCGTTCGAAAACGTCATGGAAGGCGTGGCCGACAAGCAGGCCGTGCTGGATCGCTACAACGAACTGATGATGAACTACTCGGACGAGACCGCCGACGAAGGCGCCAAGCTCCAGGACATCATCGACAGCCAGAACCTCTGGGACCTCGAACAGCAGGTCGAGATGGCGATGGAAGCCCTGCGCTGCCCTCCGAAGGATTCCGACGTGACGGTCCTGTCGGGTGGTGAACGCCGCCGTATCGCGCTCTGCCGCCTGCTGCTGTCGCAGCCGGATCTGCTGCTGCTCGACGAACCGACCAACCACCTTGACGCCGAGACGATCGCCTGGCTCGAAAAGCACCTGCGCGATTATCCGGGCGCCGTGATGATGATCACCCACGATCGTTACTTCCTCGACAATGTCACCGGCTGGATCCTCGAGCTCGACCGCGGCCGCGGCATCCCGTACGAAGGCAACTACTCCGCCTACCTGACGGCCAAGGCCAAGCGCATGCAGCAGGAAGCTCGCGACGAAGCCGGCCGCCAGAAGGCCCTGTCGCGCGAACAGGAATGGATCGCGTCGAGCCCCAAGGCCCGTCAGGCCAAGTCCAAGGCGCGCATCAAGGCCTATGAACAGCTGGTCGATGCGGCCGAAAACATCCGGCCCGGCGATGCGCAGATCATCATCCCGGTTTCCGAGCGTCTCGGCCAGGTGGTCGTCGAACTCGAAGGCATCACCAAGGGCTTCGAAGGCCGCACGCTGATCAAGGACCTGTCGATCAAGCTGCCGCCGGGCGGCATTGTCGGCATCATCGGTCCGAACGGTGCGGGCAAGTCCACCCTGTTCAAGATGATCACCGGTCAAGAAAAGCCGGATGCGGGCACGATCCGCATCGGTGATACCGTGCATCTCGGCTATGTCGACCAGAGCCGCGATGCGCTCGATGCGAACAAGACCGTCTGGGAAGAGATCTCCGGCGGTGCAGAAGTCATCAAGCTCGGCAAATTCGACATGAACTCCCGCGCCTATTGCGGCGCCTTCAACTTCAAGGGTGGCGACCAGCAGCAGAAGGTTGGCAATCTCTCGGGCGGTCAGCGCAACCGCGTACACCTTGCCAAGATGCTGAAGGCCGGCGGCAACGTGCTGCTGCTCGACGAACCGACCAACGACCTTGATACGGAAACGCTCGGCGCACTGGAAAGCGCGCTCGAAGCCTTCGCCGGCTGCGCCATCATCATCAGCCACGATCGCATGTTCCTCGACCGTCTGGCGACACACATCCTGGCGTTCGAAGGGGATGGCCATGTCGAATGGTTCGAAGGCAACTTCGAAGACTACGAGCAGGACAAGATCCGCCGTCTCGGCCCCGATGCCTTGAATCCGGGCAGCCAGGCCTACAAGCGTCTGACGCGCTGAGGCATTTGCGATAAGAAGCGTGAAGGGCCGGGCCGCGAGGCGCCGGCCCTTTTTGCTGGGCAATTCGCCGGCCACCCAAGTTTTGGCTTGCATCATTTTCGGATAGGACATAAAGATATCTTTATGTCGTTATTGCGGTGATGCGAATGAGACTCGGTGTCGATACATTGGTGGATTTGTTGAAGGCAGCCGGAGAGCCGACGCGGCTGCGTCTGCTGGCACTGCTTTCATCGGGCGATCTCACGGTGACGGATCTTACCGAAATTCTCGGTCAGTCGCAGCCACGTATCTCCCGTCACCTCAAACTGCTCGCCGAGGCGGACCTGATCGACCGTTATCAGGAGGGCGCCTGGGCCTATTTCCGGCTGAAGCAGGACGGGGCAGGGGCTGAACTCATTCGCCTGTTGCTTGGTGCCGCCGAAGAGAGTGATCCTGTTCTACAGCGCGACAGGGATCGGCTTGCTGGTGTGAAGCGTGCACGTGCGGAAAAGGCACAGGCCTATTTCAGCCGCAACGCTTCGGAATGGGACGAACTGCGCCGCCTGCACGTCAACGACGCCGATGTCGAGGCGGCCCTCTTGCGCATCGTCGGGACCGAGGCGGTCGAGTCGATGCTCGATCTTGGCACGGGAACGGGGCGGATCCTGCAATTGCTCGCCCCGCGCTATCGCCGCGCGATCGGCATTGATGCGAGCCGCGACATGCTGGCGGTTGCCCGGTCCAATCTGGACAAGGAAGGCATCCTGTCGGCCAGCGTACGTCATGGCGACATTCTCAATCTGCCGCTCGATGCCGGCGACTACGACCTCGTGACGATCCACCAGGTCCTGCACTTCCTGGAAGAGCCGGAACTGGCGCTGGCGGAAGCCGCACGCATGCTGAGGGACGGTGGCCGCCTCGCGATCATCGATCTTGCTCCGCATGCCCACGAATATCTGCGGGACGAGCATGCCCATGTTCGCCTCGGCTTCTCGCATGGCGTGATGGCCGAATGGCTCGGCCGGCAGGGATTGACGGTTGAGGACGTGATCGACCTGCCGCCGGAAAGTGCCGCGGGGCGCGGGCTGACCGTGACCATCTGGCTCGCCCGTCGAGGGCGTGCTGCCGCTGAAACCACGCATGACCAACCTCTTGCCTTGATCGGGAGCAGATAAATGACGAAGACCGAACGGCCGATCGCCAGGACATCCGATCTGAAGATCTCCTTCGAGTTCTTTCCACCCAAGTCGCCGGAGATGGAGGACCAGCTCTGGCAGACGGTCGAGGCGCTGCAGCCCTTCCAGCCGGATTTCGTGTCGGTGACCTATGGGGCCGGCGGTACGACGCGGGAGCCGACGCTCTCGACCGTGAAGCGGCTGATCGACGACACGCCGCTGGCTACCGCCTCGCATCTGACCTGTGTCGGTGCGACGCGGGAGGAAGTGCGTGCCGTGGTCGAGGAGTTCCAGGCTGCCGGGGTGCGTCATTTCGTGGCCCTGCGCGGCGACCCGCAGGGCGGCGTAGGCACGCGTTACGCTCCCCATCCGGGTGGTTACGTGAACGCGGCTGACCTCGTTTCCGGTCTGAGAGAAATGGGAGACTTCGAAATCTCCGTTTCTGCCTATCCGGAGCGGCATCCTGAAAGCGAGAACGATACGGTCGATCTCGACATGCTGAAGCAGAAGGTGGACGCCGGTGCGACGCGGGCGCTGACCCAGTTCTTCTTCGATAACGATGTCTACGAGCGCTACATGGAGCGTGTGCGGGCCGCAGGCATCACCATCCCGATCGTGCCCGGCATCATGCCGATCCAGAACCTGACGCAGCTCAAGCGTTTTGCCTCTATGTGCGGGGCGAGCATTCCATCGTTCCTCGATGCTCGATTCCAAGGCTCGGAAGGTGACGCGCAGGCGCGTGCGGCGATTGCGGCCGACATCGCCGCCGAGCAGATTGCGGATCTGTCGCGGCGCGGTGTGGAGGAATTTCACATCTACACGATGAACCGGGCGCCGCTGACGATCGCCACGCTCGAGCGCCTTGGCGTCTCGCCGAAGGCTCATCGGGTTTCTGGTGCTGCCGCCTGAGCAGAGCCATGATGTGAAAAGAGGCGCATGACGATCCGTGTCATGCGCCTCTCATTCATTGGGAATTGATGGATGCTGGAGAGGCCTCAGTCGGCCAACCCATGGGTGTCGGTATGTTCGACCCGTGTCAGATGAACAGCATCGTGGCTACAAAAACAAACGCTGCACCGACGATCAGGACGTTGATAGAGTTGGTCAGTCCCATGTGTGCCTCCTTGCGTTGACCGTTAGATATTATGTCCGATTTGTGTCGGCGCAAAGCCAATTCTGTGCTGCGCTGCGGCATGGGGCGGTGGATAACTTATTGGCGGCGCCTGATAAGCGCCTAATATCAAAGGTTTGACCGTGCTCTCGGCCTGTTAATGAAGTTTAACATCCGTGAGGCTTTCGGGTCGGATTCTGGCCCCCTGGGACGGTCAACGAGGGCGCGTTCGGCAGCGCGAAAAAAGACAAACAAAAGCCGGGGCAGCGGTTCTGCCCCGGCTTCATCGAATAAGCAGACTATGGTTCAGAGGGCGTTCAACAGTGCGGGTGTCGGCCAGCCATCGGCGGGAAGGCCAATCCTCTGCTGCTCCTTCTGGACGGCAACACGCGTGCCTGCTCCGAGAATGCCGTCGATCTTACCGACGTCGTGGCCCAGACCCTGCAGTTTCGTCTGGAGCGCCGCCATCTGGTCGACGTCGAGGCCGGGTTCGGGATTGCCCTTCTGATAAGCCGGAGCTCCGCCAAACCGGGTGGCGAAATAGGCAGCAGAGGTCGTGTAGATGAAGGACTGGTTCCACTCGAGATAGATGTTGAAGTTCGGATAGGTGATGAAGGCCGGCCCCTTGCGCCCCTGAGGGAGGACCAGCGAGGCGGGCAGGGATGAGAAGCCCGTATTCCCGTCACGCGGCTGGACACCCAGCGCAAACCACTCGCCTGCGGTCATCGTGCCGCCGAGGCCGGATTTCTCGAAGGGGAGGTTCTCGGGGATCGTCACTTCCTGGATCCAGGGTTCACCGCGCTTGAAGCCGAGATGCTGGATAAACTTGGCGGCCGTCAGGATGGCATCCGGGCTGCTCTGCTTGACGTTCACATGGCCGTCGCCATCGCCATCGATGCCAAACTCGATGATGTCCTTCGGCAACATCTGCACCTGGCCGATTTCACCGGCCCAGGCGCCGGTGTTTTCCGCCGGCTCCAGATCTCCGTGCTCGACCATCTTGATGAGGGCGAGCAATTGCGGGCGGAACAGCTCCGGGCGCCGGCAGTCGTGTGCCAGCGTCACAAGGGCGTTGCGTGTATTAAAGTCGCCCTGGACGGCGCCGAAGTCGGTTTCCATGGCCCAGAAGGCGGTGATGACGCCTGGCGGGACGCCGTATTCCTGCTCTGCCCGGGCAAAGACATCGGCATATTGCTTGATCTTCTGGCGGCCGATGTCGAGGCGTGCCTGACTGACGGTGCGACCGGAAAACTCCAGGAATGTCTGGCGGAAGACGCCCTGGGAGCGATCACGGGAGAGAACCTTCTGGTCGATCTGCGCTCCTGCCAGCGCCTTGTCTGCGATCTCTGGCGGACTGCCGGTAGCGACGGCTTCGGCCTTTACGCCTTCTAGGAAGGTGGCGAGATCGCCGCCGCATTGCGGCTGCTGCGCTTGTGCCAGACCGGTCGAAGCGAGGAGCAGGGCGAGGGGGAGCGCTTGACGCAGGGCTTTGTTCATCAGTCGGTCCTTCATGTGTTGGCGGATAAAGCCAGGGCTTCGCAGTATGGCCCCGATACCCTGGGGTTCTGGGTTGCCTCTAGCTGCGGTTTGCGATCATTTCGAGACGGCTGCGACCCAATTCTGCCAGTTCTTCTGCGTCCCCGCAAAGACGTTGATGTCGGTTTCGCCGCGGATGCCGGGGATGACACCGGTGGAGGTGTATTGCCAGAAGGCCCAGCGGCGGCCGGGATAGATCTCGCTCGGATGCTGGGCAACCGCCCGAACCCAAAAATGGTGGTCCGGGAAGCTTCCCTCGAGATTCTCGCGGTGGAAGTCGACGGAGGTGTAGATGATCGGCCGCTTGCCGTAATGAGCCTCGAGGCGTTGCATGAATCGCTGCATCTCGCTTCGCACGGTGGCGGCATCGGGCCGCAGACGGCACGTCGGCGAACTCGGGTTCCACTCGACGTCGAGGACCGGAGGCAGCTGATTTGCCTCGCGCGGCACGTTCTGGATGAACCAGTCAGCCTGCTCGTCCGCGGAGGAGCAGAAATAATAGAAGTGGTAGGGCGCATGGGGAATGCCGGCGGCGCGGGCGCCCTGCCAGTATTCGTGGAAACGCGGATCTACCCGGTCCTTGCCCTCCGTCGCCTTGATGAAGACGAAGGCGACACCTGATTTCTTCACCTGTCGCCAGTCGACATCGCCGTTCCACTTGGACACGTCAATACCGTGCACGGCATGGCGATGCGGCGTCTTGCCGTCGAAGTGCTGCGGATCGGTGTCCTGAAAGCGAGGCGACACGGAGGCCGTGTCCATCAGGTCATAGGAACCCGAGGTGCAGGCCGTGACGGACAGGCAGAGGGGAAGAAGGATTGTCGAAAGCCACCGCATGAAGGGTCCGTCGTCTGAGGATTTAAGAGGGGAGCCCCCAGGCGGTGCGACGAGTACGAGACACGGGAGAGCCGAAACCACCGTGCGTCCATCATGGTTAAAATCAGGTTATGCGCAATGGCGCTTTCAACGGGCATGCTCTTGGCAACTGAGGACTGCGCGCCAGGCATAGCCCCGCCAGAGCGGTTCAAAGGTGAGGTTCAATCCGTTCGCTGAAGCGCGGTCTTCGAGCATGGCGTGCAGATCGGCGCGCGGCGTGACATGGAAACGTGCCAGCCAGCCCTGCAGTGCGCCCCTGAACCAGGCCGGCAACCGCTCCTGCTGGCCGAAGTCGACGATGTGCAGCGAGCCTTGAGGGCCGATTGCCTCGATCCCGCGATCGATGGCCGATTGCCAGTCGGGGATCATCGACAGGGCATAGGAGATCATCACCCGGTCGAAGTGAGGTTGGCCGAAAACTGCGGCTGAAAAGGCGGTGGCGTCGGCGACCCGCAACTGTGGCGGAGAGGCGTTGCCCGAAAATTTGGCCTGCGCCGTTGCCAGCATCTCGGATGAAATGTCGAGGCCAAAGAGGCTTGCGGTCGGAAAGTGCCTGCGTGCAAGGGCAAGGTTCCGCCCCGTGCCGCAGCCGATTTCGAGCAGCGAACCGCCTTCGGGCACATTGAGTGCTGCGATGGTCCGGTCTCGCCCGAGCAGATAGTATTTGCGGCTGAGGTCGTAGATGTGCCGCTGGTAACGGTACATGCGGTCCATGCGGTCCGCATGGCCTGCGTTGTCGTCCGTTGCAAGGGCTGCGGGGCCGTCACTCATGCCGGGCGCTTCTCGTAAATGTGGAAGCCGCCATAGATTGCGGAACGATCGCGTGCATTGAGCGCCTGCGAGCGCTCGGCCTGGTAATGCCATTGCTCAAGGATGGACGGAGCGAGCTTGCCGGTCAGGATGCTCTCTTCGGCGGCGGTGCGGAAGATCACGCGGGCACCCTCGGCGGCGGTCCGGGTAATCTCCGTCCACAATTCATTCAGTTGCCGTTCCGTCATCCAGTCCTGGGCATCGAGAAGCACGAAGCGGTCGATGCTCGCGGCGGGCTTCTGCGCCAGAAGTTCCGTAAAATTGGCGTGGTGGACCGTCACCCGGTCAGCCGTCTGGCGGATTGCGGGATAGTTGTGCTCCTGCAGGTAGGTCGGCAGCACGCCTTCCTCCGGTTTGGGATAGCGGCGCATGAAGGCCTGCCAGGCGAAATAATTGTCCCGCAGCAGGAAGTGGCAGCAGAGTTTTTCCAGGCGGTGGCGCAGGACCGGCGCGATCGTGCCGTCGTCGGCAAGCGAGGCGAGCTCGTCATATTGCTGCGGCGGGATGCCGAGGCCGAACAGGGAACTCTTGCGGCGTGTCAGCCAGCGGATCAGCGGCTTGTCGAAGAGCGGCGCGATGCGGCTGTCAAAGAACATGCGCTGTTCCCGCAGGGATCGGGTTTCGGCGAGTTCCTCCAGCCGCACGCCGTGGCTGCGGGCAATCAAATGGCCAATCGTGATGAAGCGCCCGAGCAGTCCGGTGCGGTAGATGTTGCGGTTGAAGACGGAGATTCGGCGGCGGCCGCTCAGGCCACGGGTCTCCCAATAGCGGCGGGTGGCGCCGTCGAGATTGGGAGCAATGTGGCGGTCATACATCTGGGCATTGGTGCTGACCGCCTGTTCGCCCAGCATGCGGCGGACCGAGGCATGGTCCGGCAGGTGACGGAAGGCGGAGAGCTTCAGGCGGTTGAGCGCGACGTGGTTCGGATTGAGGTCAACGACGTCGATCGAGGCCGGGCGGCGGCTGAGATAGGCAAGCATGTTGCAGCCGCCGGAGCCAATGGTGACGATGCGGTGCCCCTCAGCGAGGTCCATCGCCTCCATGTCGACTTCCGGATCCTCCCAGATCTGCGCATAAACCAGGCCGGAAAAGAGCAAGCCGAACAGGCGCTCGGATATGCCCGCAGGCGAGAGAGGCGCATGCTGCAGCAGTGCGTCCTTCAGCTTCTCGTTGCGGTGAAACCCGGCATTCGGTGCAATATCTGTCATGTCGATCCGCCGTCCTTTTGGGTTTCACGGCGTGTAGCTTCCGCTTGCTACAGTTTGATGACGTCCGCATTCCGCGGCGGTAACTGAATTTCAACGCATTTTATGCAAGTTATCCTCAGTTATTTTAGGGGTGTTTAACATGATGTTAAGTGAAATCCCGTTGGGCAGAAGACTGCGCTATGGTCTTGCCGGCTTCTTTGGAGGGGCTGTGGCGCCGGCGGCCGTGGTGCTGCCGGTGGTTTTCCGCTCCGGTTTTCCTGCTCTCTCCACAGATATTCTCCTGGACTGGTCGTCGCTTGCGGCGTTCGGGCTGCCTTTCGTCGGCACCGCCATCGGTTGGCGAATCGCTGCCTGGGAGGCAATTCTTCTTGACCGTATCCGTCGTCTTGAAGGCGGCACATCGGAACTGCAGGCAGCGTCACGCTTCGACCGACTGACTGGGCTCGGCAATCGGCAGGCTCTGCACGAGACCCTGGCCGCGCTTCTCAAGACAGGAAGCCCGTCCTGCGGAACGCTGCTTCTGATCGACCTCGACCGGTTCAAATATGTCAATGATACGCTGGGCCACCTCGCAGGTGATGCTCTTCTGATCGGTGTGGCTGAGCGCCTGCGCCAGGCGACCGGAGAGGAAGCGCTTCTCTTCCGGATCGGCGCTGACGAGTTCGCAGCCATCCTACCGCAAGCTCAAAGGCGCCCGGTGGCGGAATTCGTGTGTCTGGAAATCGAACATGCGATCGCCCAGCCGTTCGAGCTGGGGCATGGACGTGTGATGGCGGGCGTCAGTATCGGGGCGACCCTTATCTCCGCACCAGACCGGGATGTCGCGGCGCTGCTGCAGCGGGCAGACCTGGCGCTCTACCGCGCCAAGGAGGTCTTCGGCCCGAGCCACGCCTTCTACGACGAGAAGCTGGCGCACGAGGTTATGGAGGGGCTTGAGCTCGAGCGTGACCTGTCGCGTGCCTTCGTCGATGGAGAGTTTTTCCTTGAATACCAGCCAATCGTCGGCGTGGAAAATGGTGACGTCCGGTCGCTCGAAGCGCTGTTGCGCTGGTGCCACCCCAAGCGTGGTCTCATCACGCCGGACATCTTCATCCCGCTGGCGGAGAAGACCGGCATTATCCAGGTCCTCGGCAAATGGGTGGTTCAGCAAGCCTGCACAGCTGCCGTTACCTGGCCCGCTCCGACCGGCGTCAGCGTGAACGTCTCAGGCGACCAGTTCAAGGATCCCAACTTCGTCACCCATATTCTCGATTGCCTCGTCGAGACAGGGCTTGAGCCTGAGCGGTTGACAATCGAGGTGACGGAGGCGGTCTTCTCCGTCGATATCGATCTCGTCTGCCGGAGCCTCGCCGAACTCCGGTCGAGCGGCGTGCGCATCGCACTTGACGATTTCGGCACTGGTTTTTCCTCGATCAACAATCTCAGGCTCTTCCCGCTCGACGAACTGAAGATCGACCGGTCGTTTGCCGGGCAGATGCTGGAAACCAGCCAGGGGGCAAAGCTCGTCGACCTCATGCACAAGCTCTCCGAGACCTTCCAGATCCGCACGACGATCGAAGGCATCGAGACGAAGAACCAGCTCGATTTCGTCAAGCTGCTCGGCATCGGCGAGGCGCAAGGCTTCCTGTTCTCCAAACCATTCGCTGCTGGCGAGGCTCTCGGTTACCTTCAGGCACGTCTTGCCCAGCAGACGAGTTCCGCAACCACTTGAGACGACACGGGATAACCCGGATTGGCGGCCTCCCGCATCTTCCGTCTGTCATGCTTTCCTGCTTCGATGAGGGCACTTGGAGGACATGCGGATGCAGAAATTGGTGAAGTGGCTCGTGCGGCTGGCACTGGCCCTGGTCGTGATCATCGTTGCGGGCGTCGGATTGCTCGTCGTCTATCCGCCGGAACTCCTCAGGGTTGGCACCGGCTATGCGGCCAAGATCATCTGTTCGAACGTTTTCATCGCCGGTCGTGATGCCGATGCAGTCTTGCGGGACGATGTCCAGGCGCCGGGCCATCCGCTGCTGAGGCTGGTCCAGGCCGATGTCGATCTGGAGCAGGGGCTAGTTCGCACCTCTCTGCTTGGCATAGTGGCGCCGTCTGTGGCGGTTCATCGCCAAGGGCTTGGCTGCACGCCCGTCAGCGAGGGACAGATCGAGGTGGCGAAGGGGCTGTCGGCCCCGCCGCCGGACGCGCTGCCCGCTGATCTGAGCCTGCCCTGGCCGGAGGGAGAGGCTGTCCCCCAGAATGATTCGCGGTTGCAGGCCATCCTAGAGGATCCTCAGATGATCGGTACGGCAGCGCGGGCTGTGGTGGTCGTCAAGGATGGCCGTATCGTTGCCGAAGCCTACGGTCCGGGCTTCAACGAGAACACGCCGCTTCTGGGCTGGTCGATGACCAAGACGGTGACGGCCGCCCTGGTCGGAATCCTGGCCGGGGAGGGGCGCCTCGATTTCGACGCTACCGACCTCTTCCCTGAATGGTCGGGCGATGCGCGGGGTGACATCAGGCTCTCCGACCTGCTCTCGATGGAAAGCGGGCTGCGCTTCAACGAGAGCTATGGCGATGTCACTGACGTCACTCGAATGCTATACCTCAAGGACGATGTGGCGGCCTATGCCGCGTCTCTTCCGGCCGAGGCAGCGCCTGGCGTCCGCTTCAACTATTCGTCCGGCGAAACCGTCCTGATCTCGCGCTACTGGATGTCGCGCTTCAGCGAGCAGGCACAGGCGCTGGCTTTCCCACGCAGGGCGCTTTTCGATGCGATCGGCATGCGCAGCGCCGTGCTGGAGGCGGACCCCACCGGCACTTTCGTCGGCAGTTCCTATCTTTATGCCACGGCGCGGGATTGGGCACGGTTCGGCTTGCTGATCGCTGAGAATGGTCGCTGGAGTGGCCGTCAGCTAGTCGATCCGTCCCTCATCGCGCGGATGAATCGTCCTACCGCCGCCTCCGACGGTGACTATACGCAGGCGCAAGCCTGGCAGAACGGACCCGGCGACAAGGACAGCCTTTTCGGGCTTCCCGAGGAGACGCTGTGGATGCTCGGACATGACGGGCAGTCGATCGCCGTCATACCGTCGGAGCGGCTGGTGGTGGTGCGGCTCGGGCTGACGCCGCGCCGGCTGGACTACAGACCGCAAAGGCTGGTGCAGGCCGTACGCGAGGCTTTGCGCTGAGGTGCGGTTTCACTGCGTGAGGTGCAGCAGGCCCTTGCGCTTGGCATCGTAGTAATAGCCGCGAGCATACAGGCGCACTGCCTGGTCGTGATCGTTGTCGGCGACGACCCATGCACCCTTCAGGTATTTCACGGCATACTTGATGTTGGTCTCCGCGTCGAAGAGACCATCTGCCGGTCCGTCGTAGCCCATGGCCTTGGCGGTGTTGTAGCGGATCTGCATCAGGCCGTAATTGCCCTTGCTGTAGGCTGCGGGATTGTAACGGCTTTCCCGATGTACGACGCGATGGACCAGGTCGGCCGGAATCTCGTAAAGCTTCGAATACTTCTCGATCAGCGCGTTGAGGCGGGTGGGGCCGACCGTCTCGGGCTTGCGTTCAGGATCAAGTGACGGCGGTGCGCCGGGCGGGGTGATGTCGAAGGGATCGCCAAAGCTCGTGAGCGCCGTGGCGCGGAGCGGCGCGGCGTAAGCAAGCACGACCGGCTTCGGCTCCGTCGGTGCGGCCACGGCCGCGGCGGACGAGGTGGTTGCGGTTGTCTGCGCGACACCGGGTGGTGTGAGCGTGGCTTCCGTGGATGCGGCGGCAGCCGTCATCTGCTCCGCGCCTGTCGCGCCCGCCGGGGTGGTGACCATGGCAAGCGCGTCGGTCGCCTCCGTCTGCGGTGCGGTGGGCGACAAGGCCGAAGCCTTCAGTGCCGGGATCGGCGCGGCGGTCGCGGTGCCGGGAATGATGGGGGCGGGGCCTGGATTGGCGGCCGCGAGTTCGGCCTGGGTCATTGCAGGTGTTGTCGGTGCTGCAGTCGTACCGTTTGTCGCGGCTTCGGCAGCAGTGGCGGCCATCATTTCCGGAGACTTTGGATTGGCCACCGGAGCGGAGGCGAGGTCCGCCTTCACGCTCTCATCAATCGCTGTACACCCGCCCAGTCCAGCCAACAGTGAAGCAGCCATGCAGAGAGCGATGCCGCGGTCAGTTCTGACGATCATGCCACTATCCGTTACGAGACGCACGCGAACGCCCGGGCAAATCACCGTGGAGTTCGTTTCCAATTCTTAATCTATGCCCGAGATTGCGGCAAGCTTACGGTCGGTGCGGTGCGATATCGACCGCAGGGTCCCTTAGGCGGCAATCTTGCGGTAGCCGGCAGTGACCGCCTTGGCTGCAATCAGAACGGTGCCCCCGGAGCGGTTCATCGTCCGACGAACGGCATGTTTTCTGAGGGTTTTCCGCGCCTTCTCCGCCATCAGGGCGTAGGCTAGGCAGGTGGTCGCCGACAGTCCGACAAAGAGACCGCCAAGTACTACGGCCTGCGGCAAGAAGGGGCTCCCGGGGTCGAGGAATTGCGGCAGAAGTGCGGCAACGAGCAGGCTGCTGCGCGGATCGAGCAGTTCGTTCCCGAGGCAATGGGCGATGACTCGCAGCGGCTTTTCTTCCGGCAGGTTGTCGTTGTCGGCAATCGGTTCGACGCCGGCGGGGGCGCGCGAGAGGCCAAGGGCGTAGAGCATAAGCAAGCCCAGCGCGATCCATTGCAGGACGACGAAGGCCGAGGGTGACGCCGTAAGAACAGCGAAGGAGACGGCGAGGACAGTTGCAACGGCGAGTGCGGTGCCGAGGGTGACACCGGTCACCGTTGCAAAGGCGCTTTTTCGACCATGCGCCAGCGCGTAGGAGAGGACCAGCCGTTTGCAACGTCCGGGCACGACCAGAAAGGATGTCGCTACAACTGCGAACAGGATCCAGGTAGCATGGGGCATGGCACTCACTCCTCAGACAAGAGGAAGCCAGCTTTCGGCCGCAAGGTCAATGGATCGGACGGTACTTCTGGCCCAGATAGTCCATCACTTCTTTGAACCAGGGTGTGCCGAGGTCGAAAGGCTTGCCACCCTTGATGCGCGGGAACTCGATGGTCCGCAGGCGACCCCCTTGGTCTTCGTCGTGACCGGTCACGCCGGAGACCTTGTTGAGGCCGCTTTCCACCGCGAGATCGACCATGCTCTGGATGAGGCGCAGGTCGTCGTAATTCGCCGGCGCGGAGCGGGCGTAGTAGCCGGATTTCTGCACCATGGATCGATCGGCATCGAGCAGCTTGGCGAAATGCTTCTGGAACCAGTTGCCGACATTGATCGTGTCGAGCTTCACGTGGCCGAAGGCGTCGCGCTTGATCTCCTCGCCGGCGGCTTCCCGGTCGGCGACGATTTCGTCCATGCAGGCACCTTCCGAGACGAAGAGCGTGACGAAGCCTGTGCGATCCATGATGTCCTTCAGGCGGGCAGCTTCGCCTTCCATGTCGAAATGCGTCTCCGGCAGATAGAGGCCATCGATGTTCTTGAGCTCCTGATTCATCATGAAGCCTTCGATGTATTCGTTGTGCCGGGTGCGCTGCATGTAGGCCCGCGCGGTCGCCGCCGTCAGCCAACCGCAGTGACGGCCCATCACTTCGTGGATCACAAGCGTGCGTGGCGAGGCGCTCTGTTCGTTGGAGACGTGGTCGAAGAAGCGCGCGCCGACCTCGGCCGCCGTCCAGGCGCCAAGGGTCTGCTTGATGGGGTAGACGTCGTTGTCGACGGTCTTCGGCAGGCCGACCACGGTAAGGTCGTAGCCGTTGGCGCCGAGATAGGCGGCAAGGTCGGCTGCCGTGGTATTGGTGTCATCGCCGCCAATGGTGTGCAGGATCGTGACGCCGTCCGAGGCCAGACGCTCGGCTGCAACACGCAGCGGGTTCTCCCCTTCCTTCACGAGGCCGCGTTTCACGCAGTCGGCGACATTGGTCAGCTTGACGCGGCTGTTGCCGATCGGAGAGCCGCCATAACGATGCAGCACATGCGCCTTCTCGCGCATCTCCTTGGTGATCTCGATCTTGTAGTCCATGAGCAGCCCGCGGAAGCCGGACTTGTAAGCGACGATCTCAACATCGGGTGCGATGTCCGTGTATCGCTCGATCAATCCGCCGACGGCAGACGAGAGACAGGGGGCAAGGCCCCCGGCGGTCAACATCGCGACTTTCTGCTTGGCCATCATTCCTCCTCGGGCGTGATCTTGCCCGTCAGCCGTCTGGTTCAGGTGGCAAATGGATGCGACAGGAGGGCCAAGCTGTAAAGCGAAAAAATCAAGGAAAACGGGCGTTTCGCCCACCGGTCGCGGCTTTTGGGAATATAATCGATTCAATTGCCGCGCCGTCGTGGAACGGTCTCTGTGGATAATCGATTGGACTTACAGATACGAAGCGTAAGCCGTGTTCTTCAGCGAAACGGATTGAAGATGAAGAAACTTTAATCCTCGGGAATGGCCGCCGCTCCTTGCTTTTTCAGGACATATTTGGTCAAGCTTCCATCATGCTCTTCGATTTCGCCTGCGAACAAATATCGTCATTCTGGGACCGTTTGCTGGGCGCGATCGGTGACGCAGCCGGCAACGTGATCGGCAGCATCATAGAGGCTGTCCGCACGGCGTTCGAAGGTGACCCCGAAACCCGGCGGCGCGTGTCGTTCTCCGTCGCCATCATCGCGCTTTCCGCCAAGATGGCGAAAGCCGACGGTATCGTCTCCAATGCCGAGGTGGACGCCTTCCGCAAGATCTTCGAGTTTCCGCCGGAAGAGGCGAGGAACGTGGCGCGTCTTTACAATCTCGCCCGCCAGGACGTCGCCGGTTTCGAGACCTATGCGAAGAACCTCGCCGGGATGTGCCGGACCTGCGACCAGTTCTGCCCGGTGCTGGAAGACATCATCGATGCGCTGTTCCACATCGCCAAGGCCGATGGTCTCGTGCATGAGAAGGAACTGGATTTCCTCGCGCGCATCGCGGAGATCTTCGGCATTTCCGAAGAACGGTTCGCCTCGATCACCGAGCGCCACATCCATCAGGACGGCGATCCCTACGGCGTACTCGGGGTCGATCCGTCGGACGACTTCGCGACAATCCGCAAGCGCTACAGGGCGCTCGCTGCCGAGCACCATCCCGACCGGTTGCATGCCCGCGGCGTGCCGACGGAGTTTCATGCGGTCGCCAACCATCGCATGGCAAAGTTCAATGCGGCCTATACCGCGATCGAGAAGGCGCGCCGGGCGGCATGACGTCCTTTGCTGCCGACTTCGGGCGTGCGGAAGTCTGTCCGTCGCCCAATCATAACGAACGTCTGGGCGTCGACCGGCCCGACATCCTCCTTCTGCATTATACCGGCATGCCGTCGGCGGAAGGCGCGCAGGCCTGGCTGTGCGCGCCGGAGAGCCAGGTCTCCAGCCACTATATCGTCCATGAGGATGGCCGCGTGGTTCAGATGGTTCCCGAAAGCCGGCGCGCCTGGCATGCGGGCAAGAGCGTCTGGGCGGGGGAGACGGATATCAATTCACGTTCGATCGGGATCGAAATTGCCAATGCAGGACACCCGGCGGGGTTGCCTAACTACCCGGATCGACAGATCCAATCCGTCATCGAATTGTGTCTCGAATGCGTCGAACGGCACCAGATCGCGCCCGAACGGGTGCTCGCTCACTCCGATGTTGCCCCCATTCGCAAGGTCGATCCCGGGGAAAATTTCCCCTGGTATAGCCTGCACAGCGCAGGGGTCGGGCACTGGGTGGAGCCGGCTCCGATCGGCGGTGGACGCTTCTTCCAGCGAGGCGATCGTGGGCAACCCGTGGAGGCGCTGCAATCGATGCTCTCGCTCTATGGCTACGGGATTGAAATCACCGGCGAATTCTGCGCGCAAACGGAGGGCGTGGTGGCCGCGTTCCAGCGCCATTTCCGGCAAGTCAAGGTTGACGGCGTGGCTGACAGCTCGACCATCGAGACGCTTCATCGGCTGCTGACGAGCCTGCCGCGTTTCCGCTGAACGACGGTTCCGAAACACCTTCGCAAGACCAAGGAAGTCAACGCGCGCCGGACGCATTTGTTGCGGCGCCACAGGAATTCCTCATTGGGCCGTTCTAAAGGACGGGCTGAACGGCGCCGGCGGTTCACTGATGAACCCGGTGCGAAGATCAACTTGAGAACCGAGACGGGCGGCCCGTACAGGGCTTGCGACGCAGACCTGCGTCCGCTTTGACGCGCGCCGACCTCGGTTGCTCGATTGGAGAATGAACCTTCCCATGACACGACGACTTGTTGCTGCTGCGGCATGCCTCGCCCTTCTTTTGACTCACGCCCAGTCCGCGCTCGCCGGTGGCGAAGAGCGCCGCTTCAAGAAGCCGCTGAAGACGATTACCCGGGATGCCGGCTTCCCCGTCGTTCCGGCCTTCTCCAAGAGCCCCTACAGCGCCATCATCACGAAATACGCAAAGAGCTACGGCGTCCCCGTCGATCTCGCTCATGCCGTTGTCCGTCTTGAAAGCAATTTCAACCCCAAGGCTCGCGGCAGTGCCGGGGAGGTGGGGCTCATGCAGATCAAGCCCGCTACCGCGCGGGCCATGGGCTATCGGGGCAAGACCAAGGGGCTTTACGATCCTGAGACCAACATCCGCTACGGCATGAAATACCTGTCCATGGCCCACGAACTGGGCGGCGGCGAAACGTGCGGGACCATCCTGCGCTACAATGCGGGGCATGGCGCGAAGCGCATGAATCCGATCTCCAAACGCTATTGCGGCAAGGTCATCGCCTTGATCGGCAACTGAGAAAGAGCTGTGCCAGGTGATCGCCACCGACTGGACAGCGAGGCTCGTCATGCTATCACCGGACGCAAAGAAAGGATGGTGACGCATGGTTGAGCGGTTCAGATCGATTGTCGTTGGTCGGGGCATGATGGGGGCTGCTGCTGCCCGTTACCTGGCCCTCGCAGGCGAGGGTGTCGCCGTGATCGGACCGGATGAGCCGAAAGACTGGGCGAACCATCACGGCGTCTTCGCCAGCCATTACGACGAGGCGCGGATCACCCGGACGATCGATTCGGATCCCGTCTGGGCGAGGCTCGCCAACCGCTCGATCGCCCGCTACGGGCAGATCGCTGCCGAGAGCGGTGTCGATTTCTACGAGGAAGTTGGGTGCCTTATCGTTGGGCCGAAACGCGGCGGGCATGATCCCTATGTCGGTCAGGTTGAGGCTGCGGCGCGCCAGCTCGGTGCGTCGATCGAGATGCTGTCGGACGCGGCGCTGAAGGCGCGGTTTCGGTATTTCGACTTCGGTTCGGATTGCGAAGGGGTCTATGAAGAAAAGAATGCCGGCTACGTCAATCCGCGCCGGCTCGTCGAGGCCCAAAGCATTCTGGCGGAAAAGGCCGGTGCGACGGTGGTTCGCCGGGCTGCGGTATCGGTGCGGGAGGAGGACGGCCTCGCCATCGTCACTACCGATGACGGTGCCGTCTACATGGCCGAGCGCGTGCTGATCGCCGCTGGAGGTTTTTCGATCAACGAAAACCTGATGCCGCGACCGATCGATCTCAAAGTCTACGGGCGCACTGTTGCCTTTTTCGAGATACCCGACGAGGACCTTCATGCCTATGCCGGCATGCCGTCGCTCATCCATCAGCCCGACGACCCGGTTGACCATATCTACCTTCTGCCCCCGGTGCGGTATCCCGATGGCAAGACCTATCTGAAGATTGGCGGCGATCCGGACGATCTGCGGCTCGAGACGGAGCTGGAGATCCGGGCCTGGTTCCGGCGCGGTGGCCGTCTGACGACTCGCGATCACCTGCAGCGGATTATAACCCGGCTCGTGCCGTCGCTCGCCGAGGCGCCGCTGTCGATGTCAGCCTGCGTGACCTCGTTCACCCCTGAAAACTATCCGGCGATCGGCTTCGCCAGCGAACGAGTCGCCGTTCTGACAGGCGGTTGCGGTGCAGCCGCCAAGAGCTCCGATGAAATCGGCCGCCTCGGCGCCGAACTCATCCTGAACGGCCGTATCGTCGACGAAGCCTATGGCGATGTCTTCCGGCCCGTCTTCAGAGACTGATTCACCAAAAGCGGCCAAGTGGTCCATCAATCACGCTTTTCGTTGGCATTCGGGCAAAGGGTCGGCTAAGGACCGCTTGCCAGTTGGCCGGGCAGCCGCGCTTTACCAATGCCGAAAGGCGGTAAGGTGAGGAAAGTCCGGGCTCCACGGAAACACGGTGCCGGATAACGTCCGGCGAGGGCGACCTCAGGGAAAGTGCCACAGAAAGCAAACCGCCTCGCATGCGAGGTCAGGGTGAAAGGGTGGGGTAAGAGCCCACCGCGTCGCTGGCAACAGGGACGGCACGGTAAACCCCACCGGGAGCAAGACCGAATAGGGATGACGCGGGCGGCGCGCAAGCGGTGCTACAGCCTGTTTCCGGGCCAGTCATCCGGGTGGGTTGCGCGAGGCAGCGTGCAAACGCTGTCCCAGATGAATGGCTGCCACGTCCCGGGAAACCGGGGCCATACAGAACCCGGCTTACAGGCCAACTGGCAAAATTCCCCTTTTTCGTTCTTTCGCGTGAAGCGTTTGAATTCAAACGCTGAATGTGCAGCCGTGGCGCAGATCACGTTCACGGCAATACGTGGCGAAAAGGTCACGGAAAACAGCGGTTTCTAACCATTCGTTAAGCTTAACCGCCTATCAATAATTGAATCGCGGACAGGGGTCTTCCCGGCCGCTCCCATTGACGCCCATATTGTCCCATGGTATCCCAATTGCATGCCGTTGCGGGGGTCGTTTCATCCCCGAAGTCTCGTGAATCAGGTGCTTCCTCTCGTCTTTCGGGCGGGCGTGTCGCGGGTGTTTCGGCTGGCGTATCCATGTGTATTCGGGGGTCTTTGATCGGCCCTTCGTTCAAGGGGAGGTCGGTTGTCAGTGATGAGCCGCTTCCTGTCCAATGCGACAAACAGGATCGATGCGAAGGGGCGGGTTTCCGTCCCTGCGGCGTTTCGCGCCGTGCTGGTGCAGCGCGGAATTCAGGAGCTTTATTGTCTCCAGGATTTCGTCTATCCGGCGATCAATATCGGTGGTCCGGATCTGCTCGAGCGGTACGAGCGGAAGATGGCGGCCGAGGATCCCTTCGCGTTGGAGGCAAACGAGATGTCGCTGCTTCTTCATGGTGGCGGCGTCTTCACGCGACTCGATGCCGAGGGGCGATTGGCGGTGACGGATTTCATCCGGGATTTCACGGGGATTTCCTCGGAGGTCTGTTTCGTCGGCCGTTCGGATCATTTTCAAGTGTGGCAACCGCAGGCGTTTCACGAGGCGCAGGCGAGAGCCAGAGAGGTGGTCAGGCAGCGGGGCCTGCGCACCTAGAAAGACGGGGGAACGGAATGGCGGCGACACTTGGCGAAGGTTATCCTGATGCCGATGGCGGACCGGTTCGCCACATTCCGGTTCTTCTTGCCGAAGTCCTGAAGGCTCTCGAGCCTGAAGCCGGCAAGGTCATCCTCGACGGGACCTTCGGTGCCGGCGGCTATACCTCTGCCATTCTCGCAAAGGGTGCTCACGTGATCGCGCTTGACCGCGATCCGAATGCCATTGCCGGCGGCAAGGCTCTCGTCGCTTCAAGCGAAGGCAGGCTCGCACTTCATCATACGGAATTTTCCCAACTCGCCGACTTCGCTCCCGAGGGTGGTCTAGATGGTGTCGTTCTCGACATAGGTGTGTCCTCGATGCAGATCGACGAGGCCGAGCGCGGCTTCTCGTTCCAGCGCAACGGCCCGCTCGACATGCGCATGGCTGTCTCCGGCGTCTCTGCCGCCGATGTCGTCAATCGTGCCCAGGTGTCGGATCTCATCCGCATCTTCGGTTTTCTTGGCGAAGAGAAACATGCCGGCCGAATCGCGCGCGCCATTGAGAAACGGCGTGCCAGCGAACCGTTCAAGACGACGCGCGATCTCGCCAACCTCATCGAGACCGTCAATCCGCGCAAGGCCAAGGACAAGATCCACCCGGCGACGCGCGTCTTCCAGGCGCTTCGCATCTATGTGAATGACGAGCTTGGTGAGCTTGCGCAGGCGCTGTTTGCAGCTGAACGGGCGCTGAAGCCGGGCGGTCGGCTGGTGGTCGTGACCTTCCACTCGCTGGAAGACCGTATCGTCAAGAAATTCTTCTCCGAACGTTCCGGCAAAGCGTCAGGTTCGCGCCACCTTCCCATGGTGGAAGCGCGACCGGCAACCTTCGAACCGGTCGGCAAGGGCATGGTCGCAGCGAGCGAGGAAGAAGCGGAAATGAACCCCCGCGCCCGTTCCGCCAAGCTGCGCGCCGGCATCCGTACCTCGGCGCCTGCCGAGCGGGCCGACATGTCGATCTTCGATCTGCCTGACCTTGCCACTCTCGAGAAGATCGGAGGCTGAACGTGCTGAGACCCTTCGATTTCCTGATGATCGGCGCCATGCTGGCGGCAGCCACCGTGACCTACCAGATCAAGCACGACACGGATAACAAGGCGGCCGAAGTGCGTCGTCTGGAGGCCGAGATCAAGCTCGAGAAGGACACGATCGATCTGCTGAAGGCCGACAAGGCGCTGCTAACCCAGCCTAACCGGCTTGAGCGTCTGGTCCAGACCTATTCGGCTGAGTTGCAGCTGGTGCCGACCGAACCGAGCCAGCTCGCCCGCCCGATGGAACTGCCGATGCCCAAGGACCAGGTTCCTGTTCCGGAAGGCGAAGAGGGGGCGCTGAGCGCAGAGGCCCCTTCCGACCCCATCAAGGACCTTATCACGACAGGATCGGTGGACCGCTGATGACCTTTCTTTCGCGAATCATGCTGTTGAAGAGCCAGGCACATTTCTCGACGGACGTGCAGCGCGGCGGCACGGTGGTCAACAGTGCGACCTTCAAGGGGACGGGCAAGCGCAAGTCGGAGATGGCGAAGACCCGCGTCGGTCTGATGATCGCGGGCTTCTGCGTCGCCTATGCGATCATCGGTGGGCGTCTCGTGCAGTATGGCCATGCGCAGCCGGAGACCGTGTCGAGCATCCTGCCCGCCGATCGCCTGATGGCATCGCGTCCCGACATTCTCGACCGCAACGGCGAGGTTCTGGCGACCGACATCCGCACCGTCTCGCTGTTTGCCGAGCCGCACAAGGTGGTTGATCCGGACGAGGCCGTCGAACGCCTGTCGACGGTTCTCAAGGATCTCGACGTCAGGGACACCTATCGCAAGCTCTCGTCCAATTCCCGCTTCCAATGGCTGCGCCGGCAGCTGACCCCGAAGCAGCAGAGCCAGATCCTCGCGCTCGGTATTCCCGGCATCGGCTTCCGTCCGGAGAAGCGCCGTTTCTATCCGGGCGGCGCGACCGCCTCGCACATCGTCGGTTACGTCAACATCGACAATCGCGGCATGGCCGGGATGGAAAGATATATCGACAACCAGGGCATGGCAGATCTGCGCGCGCTCGGCATGACCAGCGACACGCCGCTTGAACCGGTACGGCTGTCTGTCGACATCCGGGTCCAGAACATCTTGCGCGATGCCCTGGTCAACGCGGTCACCAAGTATGAAGCAATCGCCGCCGGCGCGGTTGTGCTCGACGTGCATACCGGTGAAGTCATCGCGATGTCGTCGATCCCGGATTTCGACCCGAATCGCCCCCAGGAAGGGGCGCAGGAAGGCTGGATGAACCGGATGACGAACGGCACGTTCGAGATGGGTTCCACCTTCAAGACCTTCACCACGGCGATGGCGCTCGATTCGGGCAAGGTGACGTTGAAGGACAGCTTCGATGCCCGTTACCCGATCCGCATCGGCCGGTTCACCATCAAGGATTTCCACGGCAAGAACCGGGTGCTGACGGTGCCTGAAATCTTCCAGTATTCGTCGAACATCGGCACGGCCCGGATGGCCGAGGCCGTGGGCACTGCAGGGCACAAGGAATTCCTGACCCGCATGGGCCTTCTCACGCGCCTGGAGACGGAGCTGCCAGAGGTGAAGGCCCCCTCGCAGCCTCGCGAGTGGAAGCAGATCAACTCGATCACGATTTCCTTCGGCCATGGTGTCTCGACAACGCCTCTGCAGACGGCTGTCGGGGCCGCAGCCCTCGTCAATGGCGGCAAGCTGATCGCACCGACATTCCTTACCCGCACGCGTGAACAGGCCGAAGAGATTGCTCAGGTCGTGGTCAAGAAGCAGACCAGTGACGATATCCGGCATCTGTTCTGGCTGAACGGCAAGAGCGGCTCGGGCAAATACGCGCTTGTCGAAGGCTTCAACGTCGGCGGCAAGACGGGGACGGCGGAAAAGGTGGTCAACGGGCGCTATTCCGACGACCAGAACTTCAACTCCTACGTCGCCGCTTTCCCGATCGAAAACCCGCAATATCTCGTGCTGAGCTTCATCGACGCGCCGAAGACAGGCGAGGGTGGTGGACGCACCGCCGGCTTGACCGCGGCCCCCATCGTCGGAGAGATCATCCGCAGAAGCGCCGCAATTCTTGGTGTAGAACCCAAATACGGGGAAGACGGCTCGGCGTTGCTCGTCTCTTATTGATCAGATCGACTACAGGCGGGGCGATTCGCGGAACTTGCCCCGGAAGGATGGACTGCAAAATGCTATTGGGTGCACTGGCTGGCGAGGACTTCAAGGATCAGGTGGCGGCCAGTGGCGCTGCAGGCGTCGAGGTTGGAGGACTTTCCGCCGACAGCCGCAAGGTGCAGCCGGGCAGCGTTTTTTTCGCGTTTTCAGGATCGAAGGCCGATGGTTCCGCCTATGCCGCCCAAGCCGTCGAAAACGGCGCGGTCGCCATCGTCGCGTCCCACCCCATCGACTCGTCCGTCCCGGTTGTCGTCGTCGACAATCCACGGCGCTTCCTAGCGCTGGCTGCCGCGCGCTTCGTCGGCCGCCAGCCAGACACGATGGTCGCGGTGACCGGAACGGCCGGCAAGACCTCCGTTGCTTCCTTTACTCGCCAGATCTGGGCCGAAGCGGGACACGCGGCCGCGCAAATCGGCACGACCGGCGTCATTTCTCCCAGCCGCAACGGTTACGGCTCGCTAACGACGCCGGATCCGCTGGCATTGCATACCCTGCTTGGTGAACTCGCCGACGAAGGTGTCACCCATGCCGCGATGGAAGCCTCCAGCCATGGCCTCGACCAGAGCCGGCTGGATGGCGTTCGGCTGTCGGCCGCCGGCTTCACCAATCTCGGTCGCGACCACATGGATTATCACCCGACAATGGAAGACTACATGGCGGCTAAAATGCGCCTGTTCGACACGCTGCTGCCGAAGGGCGCGCCCGCGGTCGTCTTCGCAGACGATGCCTGGTCGGATGAAGCAATCCGGGTTGCAAAGGCTTCGGGACACGACGTGCGCACTGTCGGCCGGAAGGGTGACTTCCTCAGCCTGAAGCGTGTCGAGCATTTCCGCCACAAGCAGGTGGCGGAGGTTCATCACGACGGGCAGATCTACGAGGTCCATATCCCGCTGGCGGGCGACTTCCAGATCGCCAATGCGCTGGTGTCGGCTGGTCTTGCCATCTCGACCGGCGTGGCGCCTGGGGTTGCCCTCAAGGCACTGGAACATCTCAAGGGTGCATCGGGTCGCCTCGAGCTGGTCGGCCAGACCAAGGCGGGTGCGCTCGCCTATGTCGATTATGCGCACAAGCCGGAGGCGCTTGAAAACGTGCTGACCTCGGTGCGCCCCTTCACGACAGGTCGCGTCATCGTGGTCTTTGGCTGCGGCGGTGACCGCGACAAGGGCAAGCGACCGATCATGGGCGAGATTGCCTCGCGGCTTGCGGACATCGCGATTGTTACCGACGACAATCCGCGCTCGGAAGTGCCGTCAACGATCCGTTCGGAGATCATGGCAGCAACGCCCAAGGGTATCGAGATCGGCGATCGGGCTCAGGCCATTCGGGCGGGCGTCGCCATGCTCTCCACCGGGGACACACTGATCGTGGCGGGCAAGGGGCATGAGGAAGGACAGACTGTCGGGACCGAGACGCTAGCCTTCTCGGACCACCAGGAAGTTCGCAAAGCCTTGGAGGAGTTCGACCGTTGACCCTGCTCTGGACCGCGCGTGAAATGGTCACCGCCATGGGTGGCCGGCCTTTCGGAAACCTGCCCGATGGCGTGACCGGCATCTCGATTGACAGCCGCACGATCACACCCGGCGAAGCCTTCTTCGCCATCAAGGGCGACCGGGTTGATGGTCACGATTACGCCAGCATCGCTATTGCCAATGGGGCGTCTCTGCTCGTCGTGAGTGAGGCGAAACTGCCGGCACTCGGGCGCCTCACGGTGCCGATGATCGTGGTCGAGGACGTGCTCGTCGGGCTGCAGAAGCTCGGGCTGGCGGCGCGGGACCGCACGCCGGCGACCGTGATTGCGGTCACAGGTTCCGTTGGCAAGACAACGACCAAGGAAATGCTGCGCATGGCGCTTGCGCCGTCTGGCAAGGTGCATGCTTCGGTCGCTTCCTTCAACAATCATTGGGGCGTGCCCCTGACACTCGCGCGTATGCCGATCGATACCCGCTACGGCGTGTTCGAGCTCGGCATGAACCATCCGGGTGAGATCGGTCCGTTGTCGCGCATGGTGCGACCGGACGTGGCGATCATCACGACGATCGCCCCGGCTCATCTCGGAAATTTCTCCAGCGTCGACGAGATCGCCGACGCCAAGGCCGAGATCTTCGAGGGCGTCGTCAACGGCGGCGACGCCATCCTCAACCGCGACAACCCCTATTACGAACGGCTCGAGCAGGCCGCGCTCGCCCACGGCGTCGAGAACATCCACAGTTTCGGTCAGCACGCGAAGGCGGAGTTCCGCCTGGCGGAATTCGATGGCGCAGCGGAGCTGTCGACGGTCTGGGTGTCTTTCGGCGGAGAGACGCGGGAAGTGACGATCGGAGCGCCGGGACGGCATCTGGCGGAAAACGCCATGGCGGTGCTGGCTGCGGTGTCACTGGTCGGCGCGGATATCGACGCGGCCATCGAAGCCTTCGGCAGCCTGACGGCGGTCAAGGGGCGCGGCGCGCGCCACCGGCTGAAGATGCCGGACGGGGCGATGACGCTGATCGACGAAAGCTACAACGCCAATCCGGCTTCGATGCGCGCGGCGATTGCCGTACTGGCATCCTCACAGCCGACGGGCGACGGGCGGCGGATCGCCATCCTTGGCGATATGCTCGAGATGGGCGAATTCGCGCCGAGCGTCCATGCCGATCTTTCCGGGCCGCTGCTGGCAGCGGGCATCGAACATGTCTGGCTTGCCGGCCCTGAAATGGTGGCGCTGCGCGACGCGCTGCCGGAAACCGTTCACGTCGTCTATCTCGAGACCACGGAGGAACTCGCGAATTTTGTCACCGCCGAGGTCCGGCCCGGCGATGTTGCGATGGTCAAATCTTCTCTCGGCATCGGTTTCGGCAAGATCGTCTCGGCTCTGCTTGACAAGTATCCGGCATTCTCCGACACGGAGCGCCAATTTTAATCCGGGCTTCGGGAAAGGGCTCCAATGCTGATCTGGCTTGTGGAACTGGCGGACAACCTTCAGTTTTTCAATCTCTTCCGTTACATCACCTTCCGGACGGGGGCCGCACTCTTCACCTCGGCGCTGGTCGTGTTCCTCTTCGGGCCTGCGATGATCGCCTCCTTGCGCGTGCGCCAGGGCAAGGGCCAGCCGATCCGGGCAGATGGACCGCAGACCCATTTCAAGAAGGCGGGAACGCCGACCATGGGCGGTCTGATGATCCTCGCCGGCATCGTCGTCTCGTCGCTGCTGTGGGCCGACCTTTCAAACGTCTATGTCGTAGCGACGCTGCTGGTGACGCTCGGCTTCGGCGCAATCGGATTCTATGACGACTATCTGAAGGTGACAAAACAGACGGAGAAGGGGTTCTCCGGCAAGGCGCGACTCGGGATCGAGTTCGTCATTGCGGCAATTGCCGTCTATTTCATGATGTCGACGGCGCTGAGCTCCGGACCTCAAGGCTCGACCTTCGGTTCCTCCGTCGCGTTCCCGTTCTTCAAGGATTTTCTTGTCGATCTCGGCATCTTCTTCGTGCTGTTCGGCGGCTTCGTCATTGTCGGTGCCGGCAATGCGGTCAATCTGACCGACGGTCTCGATGGTCTGGCGATCGTGCCCGTGATGATCGCGGCTGCCTCCTTTGGCGTGATCGCCTATCTCGCCGGCAATGCCGTCTTTGCAAACTATCTGCAGATCAACTTCGTGCCGGGCACGGGCGAACTTGCCGTGGTGCTCGGTGCCGTGATCGGTGCCGGCCTCGGCTTTCTGTGGTTCAATGCGCCGCCGGCCGCAATCTTTATGGGTGACACCGGTTCGTTGGCCCTGGGCGGCCTGATCGGCTCGGTGGCCGTTGCCACCAAGCACGAGATCGTCATGGCGATCATCGGCGGTCTCTTCGTCATGGAAACGCTGTCGGTCATCATCCAGGTCGGTTATTTCAAGATGACCGGCAGGCGCGTGTTCCTGATGGCGCCGATCCACCATCATTTCGAGAAGCTCGGCTGGACCGAAAGCCAAGTGGTCATCCGCTTCTGGATCATCGCCGTTGGCCTCGCCATGCTCGGCCTTTCGACGCTGAAACTGCGGTGAGGCGGTGATGATTGCGGCCACCACATTCAAGGGCAAGATTGTCGTGCTGTTCGGGCTCGGTGGATCCGGGCTTGCGACTGCCAAGGCTCTGCTGGCCGGTGGCGCGCATGTGATTGCCTGGGATGACAATCCGGACAGCGTGGCACGCGCTGCGGCCGAAGGTGTGCCCACACAGGATCTGCGCGAGATCGACTGGGCCTCCGTTGCTTCTTTCGTTTTGTCGCCAGGGGTGCCGCTGACGCATCCAAAGCCGCACTGGACGGTCGGCTTTGCCCGGGCTGCCGGTGTTGAGATCATCGGCGATGTCGAGATCTTCGTGCGCGAGCGTCGGGCACATGCGCCGGAGTGCCCGTTCATCGCGATTACCGGGACCAATGGCAAGTCGACGACCACGGCGCTGATCGCCCATATCCTCTCGTCCAGTGGCCGCGATACGCAGCTCGGCGGCAATATCGGTCGTGCGGTGCTGACGCTCGATCCGCCGAAGGATGGGCGGTTCTTCGTCGTCGAATGCTCGTCCTACCAGATCGATCTTGCGCCGACGCTCAATCCGACGGCCGGCATCCTGCTTAACCTCACGCCCGACCATCTCGATCGTCATGGCACGATGCAGCATTATGCCGATGTGAAGGAACGGCTCGTGGCCGGTGCGAAGACCGCGATTGTCGGCACCGATGACAGCTATTGCGAACTGATCGGCGACCGGATTGAACGGGCCGGCACCAAGGTTATCCGCATCTCCAAGCGGCAGCCCTTGGCGGACGGGCTCTATGCCGAGGGTTCGCGTATCATGCGCGCCGAACAAGGCGCCAGCTCGCTCCTGGTCGATCTCGATGGTATCCAGACCCTGCGTGGCAGCCACAATGCGCAGAATGCTTGCGCGGCGATCGCGGCTTGCCTGGCGGTCGGCGTGTCGGAGGAAGATATTCGCAAGGGGCTGCAAAGCTTCCCGGGGCTCAAGCACCGCATGCAGCCGGTCGGGCGGCGCGGTCAGGTCGTTTTCGTCAACGACAGCAAGGCGACGAATGCCGATGCGGCAGCGCCCGCCTTGTCGAGCTACGAGCGCATCTACTGGATCGCTGGCGGTCTGCCCAAGGAGGGCGGCATCACAAGCCTCGCACCACTCTTCCCGCGCATTGTGAAGGCCTATCTGATCGGCGAGGCTGCTTCGGCCTTTGCAGCACAGCTCGGTGACCGTGTGCCTTACGAGATTTCGGACCGGCTTGAGCGTGCCGTGGCGCATGCAGCAGCGGATGCCGCTCGGGATGGCGAAGCTTCGGCCGTCATGCTGTCACCGGCCTGCGCAAGCTTCGACCAGTACAAGAACTTCGAGGTTCGCGGTGACGCCTTCGTGGCGCATGTCGCGGCGCTTGAGGGGGTGACGATGCTGATCGACCTGCCGACAGGAGGCAAATGAGATGGTAAGCCGCGTAGAGAGGGGGCCGGTCGCCGACTGGTTCTGGACGATCGACCGTCTGTTCCTGATCACCTTCGTTCTCCTGATGGGGATCGGGCTGATGCTCTCTTTCGCGGCGTCCCCGGCCGTTGCCGAACGCCTCGGCCTCGACAGCTTTCACTTCGTCAAGCGCCATGCCTTCTTCATGCTGCCGGCGCTCGGTGTGATGATCGGCCTGTCCTTCCTTTCGCCGCGTCAGGTGCGGCGGGTTGCGATGCTGATCCTTGCGGCATCGCTGATCATGATGGTGCTGGTGCTTTTCATCGGCCTTGAGGTGAAGGGCGGGCGGCGCTGGCTTTCGCTTGGCGGCATGTCGATCCAGCCGTCGGAATTCATGAAGCCGGCCTTTGTCGTCATTTGCGCCTGGCTGTTTGCCGAGCACGCACGCCAGCCCGAAATACCCGGTAATCTGTTTGCCATCCTGCTGTTCGGCATCGCGGCGGCGCTCCTGATCGCACAGCCCGACCTCGGTCAGACCATTCTGATCGGTAGCGTCTGGGGCGCTATGTTCTTCATGGCCGGCATGCCCTGGCTCTGGATCGTGGTGTTGGGCGTTCTCGGCAGCGCCGGCTTCTTCGGCGCCTATCTGACCCTGCCGCACGTGGCCGGGCGAATAGACCGCTTTCTCACCGGCGAAGGCGACACGTTCCAGGTCGATACCGCGCGCGAGGCGATCATTCGTGGAGACTGGTTCGGCCAGGGGCCGGGGGAGGGCATCGTCAAACGCATCATCCCCGACAGCCATACCGACTTCATCTTTTCGGTGGCGGCCGAGGAATTCGGCATCGTCTTCTGCATGGTGCTTGTGGCGATCTTTGGCTTCCTCGTGCTCCGGGGCTTGAGCCACGCCTACAAGGAGCGCAATGACTTCAATCGTCTCGCCGTGTCCGGTCTGGTCCTGCTTCTCGGTGTTCAGTCCATGATCAACATCGGCGTCAATCTCGAACTCCTGCCGGCCAAGGGCATGACGCTGCCGCTCATCTCCTATGGTGGGTCGTCGATGACGGCGATCTGCGTCACGGCCGGCTTCATCCTGGCGTTGACCCGCCGCCGCCCGGAAAAGCGTGCCCAGGAGCGCAGCCTGTTCCGGTCGGTCGCCGGAGTACCCGCGGAGTAAATGCGTATGACCAAAGGCATCGTCCTGCTCGCCGCCGGTGGAACCGGTGGTCACCTTTTCCCGGCCGAGGCGCTGGCGCACGAGCTGAAACTGCGCGGATATGCGGTGCATCTCGTCACAGACAGGCGCGCCGAGCGCTTCGCGGGGAGCTTTCCGGCGGACGAAATCCATACCGTGTCCTCGGCAACCATCGGCTCGAAGAACCCGGTCGCCGTGATCAAGGCCTTCCTCTCACTCTGGCGCGGCTATCGCGAGGCGCGGAGCCTTGTGTCGCGCCTGAAGCCGAAGGCGGTGATCGGCTTTGGTGGCTATCCGACTGTGCCGCCGCTGTTTGCTGCAGCCGGTCTTGGTGTGCCAACTGCGGTGCACGAGCAGAACGCCGTCATGGGCCGCGCCAACAAGCTCCTTGCGTCGCGGGTGCGGGCAATCGCCGGTGGCTTTCTGTCGCCGAGCGGAGAGCATTCGGCGAAGATGGTGCTGACTGGTAACCCGGTGCGGCCAGCAGTTATTTCCGCTGCAACCCAGCCGTATCTGCCATCTGGCGAAGGGAAGCCGTTCAACCTGGTGGTCTTCGGTGGAAGCCAGGGCGCGCAGTTTTTCTCCGATGCCATTCCCGGTGCCATCCGTTTGCTGCCGGATGCCCTTCGCCATCGTCTCGTGGTCACGCAGCAGGCGCGGCCGGAAGACAAGCAGAAGGTGATCGACAGCTATGCGACGCTTGGCATTCGCGCCGATGTTGCGCCGTTCTTCACCGACATGGCGGAGCGGCTTGCCGCTGCCCATCTGGTGATCTGCCGATCCGGCGCCTCCACGGTTTCCGAACTGGCCGTGATCGGTCGACCAAGTATTCTCGTGCCCTATCCCCATGCGCTTGATCATGACCAGGCGGCCAATGCGGCAGCGCTTGCCGCGCAAGGCGGCGCGCAGGTGATCCCGCAGGCGGAGCTCTCTGCCGAGAGGATTGCCGATCTTCTCGCCAAGGCGATGGAAGGGCCTGAACGGCTGGCCAGCATGGCCGCTGCGGCGAAAAGCACGGGCAAGCCCGATGCAGCCGGCTTGCTCGCCGACCTCGTAGAGGCTATTGCCGCCGGCAAGGGCACTGCCCAGTCGAAGGGAGCCACAGAATGAAAATGCCCAAATCCATCGGCCTGGTCCATTTCATCGGGATCGGCGGCATCGGAATGAGCGGGATCGCCGAGGTGCTGCACAATCTCGGGCACAAGGTGCAAGGGTCCGACCAGGCGGAGAGCGCGAATGTCCAGCGATTGCGCGCCAAGGGCATCGAGGTCTTCGTCGGACATAAGGCGGAGAACCTGGGCGAGGCCGAGGTCGTTGTCGTCTCGACTGCCATCAAGAAGAACAACCCGGAACTGATCGCGGCGCGCGAGAAGCTGCTGCCGATCGTTCGCCGCGCCGAGATGCTGGCCGAACTGATGCGTTTCCGCAATGCGATCGCTGTTGGCGGCACGCATGGCAAGACGACGACCACGTCGATGGTCGCAGCATTGCTTGATGCCGGCGGACGCGATCCGACCGTCATCAATGGCGGGATCATCAATGCCTATGGCACCAATGCCCGCATGGGCGAGGGCGAGTGGATGGTGGTGGAGGCGGACGAATCCGACGGTACCTTCCTGAAGCTGCCTGCGGACGTCGCCATCGTCACCAATATCGATCCGGAGCATCTCGACCACTATGGCACTTTTGACAATGCTCGCGCGGCCTTCAGCCAATTTGTCGAGAACGTGCCGTTCTACGGCTTCGGCGTGATGTGCCTCGATCATCCCGAAGTGCAGGCCCTAGTCGGCCGCATTGAGGACCGCAAGGTCATCACCTATGGAGAAAACCCACAGGCTGACGTGCGCTTCTCGAATGTACGCCTTGATGGAACGCGCTCGATCTTCGATGTCGAGATTCGCCGTCGGCGCACGGGCCGTGTCTTCAGCTTCAAGGACCTCGTCCTGCCGATGCCGGGCCGGCACAACATATCAAACGCCTGTGCGGCGATTGCCGTCGCCAACCGGCTCGATATTCCGGAAGAGGCCATCCGCAAGGGCCTGGCCGGCTTCGGTGGCGTCAAGCGGCGCTTTACCCTGACGGGAACCTCGAACGGCGTGCAGGTGTTCGACGACTACGGGCACCACCCGGTCGAGATCAAGGCGGTACTGAAGGCTGCCCGCGAGGCGTGCCGGGGGCGAATCATCGCCGTCCACCAGCCGCACCGCTATTCGCGCCTGGCCAGCCTCTTCGACGACTTCGCCAATTGCTTCAACGATGCCGACACGATCTTCCTGTCGCCGGTCTATGCGGCCGGTGAAGATCCGATTGAAGGAGTCGATTCCGAGACACTTGTGTCGAGGATCAAGTCGAGCGGCCATCGCGACGCGCGATTCCTGCCGGCGTCGGAGCAACTGGCCTCGCTCGTCGCGGGCATTGCACAACCGGGTGATTTCGTGGTCCTGTTGGGGGCCGGCAACATCACCCAGTGGGCTGCTGCCCTGCCGACGGAACTTGATGCAATTTCGGGAAACTCTTGAATGAAACAGGTGGATGGGGAAAAGCTTCTGGCGTCGCTCGGCCCGGGGGTCAATGATCTCAAGGGGCGACTGACGCCTGATGCGCCGATGGACCGGGTCACCTGGTTTCAGGCCGGCGGGCTTGCCGAACTGATGTTCCAGCCCCACGACGTCGAGGACCTGACCAATTTCCTGAAGCTTCTACCGGAAGAGGTACCGCTGACGGTTGTCGGCGTGGGCTCCAACCTGCTGGTGCGTGACGGCGGCATCCCCGGTGTGGTCATCCGCCTGTCGGCCAAGGGTTTTGGCCAGGTGGAGCTGGCCGGAGAAAACCGCATCCGTGCCGGCGCGATCTGCCCGGACAAGCATATCGCCGCCATGGCGATGGACAACAATATCGGCGGCTTCCACTTCTACTACGGCATCCCGGGCTCGATCGGCGGGGCGATCCGCATGAATGCGGGTGCGAATGGTGGTGATACCGCCGGACGGCTGATCGAGGTCGAGGCGGTCGACCGCAAGGGTAATGTTCACGTCCTGTCGAATGCCGACATGGGGTATAGCTATCGTCATTCTGCGGCTCCCGACGGGCTGATCTTCACCAGCGCGTTGTTCGAAGGCTATCCGGAAGAAAAGGCCAAGATCCGCGCCGACATGGATGCTGTTCGTCACCATCGCGAGACGGTGCAGCCGGTCAAGGAGAAGACCGGTGGCTCGACTTTCAAGAACCCGGATGGCCATTCTGCCTGGGAACTGATCGATGAGGCCGGCTGCCGCGGGCTGATGATCGGCGGTGCGCAGATGTCGTCGCTTCACTGCAACTTCATGATCAATGTCGGCCATGCGACGGGCTATGATCTCGAATATCTCGGCGAGACCGTTCGCCAACGGGTGTTTGAAACCTCGGGCATCAAGCTCGAATGGGAGATCAAGCGTCTCGGCATCTTCATGCCTGGTCGGGAGGTGAAGCCGTTCATGGGTGTCGTGACGGGCTGAATTCTCGCGGTTGTGCCCATGAAGTTTTAACTTCGCTCAATTAGGCTTCCCGAGGGTACGGGGAGTTTGATGTTCGATATTGTCCATGTTTGGGTTATTCGGCAGCTGACGCTGGGCGAGTTTTCGTCGCGGCGATCCGTCGTCACCAAGGCCGCCTGGATGGCGGCCAAAATCGCTGTTTTCGCCTATCTGCTGAATATTGTCGGGCACCTGATGCTGGTGGCTCTTGGTCTGCTGCCTTACCCGCTGGGACCAGCTTTGGTGGTGGCGACCATGCTTACGCCGCCAGTGTCCTTCATCGTCGCCGTCATCGCCTATTCCGTCGTGGGACTTGCGATTTACGATCTTGGCGTCTCGCGCCAGCGTTTCGAGATACTGAGCCGGACAGACATGCTGTCGGGCCTGATGAACCGCCGCGCTTTCCTCGAAGCATTCGAACAGGCGAGGGGCGCGGTAGCGCTCATTCTGTTCGACATCGACCGGTTCAAATCGATCAACGACACCCTCGGACACAAGGCTGGCGACGATGTTATCATCGAGGTCTCCCGCTGTCTGATGGACGCTGCGGGTGAGGGCGCCATCGTCGCCCGGATCGGCGGAGAGGAGTTCGCCGTGCTGCTTGACGGCGATCGGGTCGGCGAGACGGTCGATGTCGCTGAGGGGATCCGCCAGGCGGTAGAGACGAGCGTGCTCGATGTGGTGGGCGTTCCGGTCAAGGTGACCGTTTCTGGCGGGGTCTCGGAGGGGGTGGCGGAAGCCGGATTCAGCGAGCTTTTCTCTGCGGCTGATCGTGCTCTTTACATTGCCAAAGCGGGCGGTCGGAACCGAATCGTGCACGCCAGGCAACTCGCCGAAGTCTCGTTGCCGGCCTCAAGCGAGGCTGAGGAGCGTGCCAATCGCCTGCGCTCGAAGCTGACAGCCTGATGCCTGCCTCCTAGAAATCTGATTTAGTTTCAATTGCCTCGGCCCAATCGTTCACTCTTCAAGTGAGGCGCGCTCGTCGGTCATGTGTGTGCCAAGTTAACGAAAGTAAACGGTTCATTAACCTTAATGTTGTTCAACTGACCTCACAAAGCCGGAGAGTCGTTGCGGCTGTCGGTCGGGTTAAGGATTTGCGAGGCGTTGATGAGTGGCAAGCATGTCGCGGTTTTGATGGGTGGATTGTCCTCCGAGCGGCCTGTGAGCTTGTCGTCGGGTAATGCCTGTGCGGCAGCCCTCGAAGGCGAGGGTTTCAAGGTGACGCGGGTGGATGTCGGTCGCGATATCGGTCGTGTCCTTGAAGATCTTAAGCCGGATGTAGCATTCAATGCCCTGCATGGTTCCTATGGTGAAGACGGTACCATCCAGGGCGTGCTGGAATATCTCGAGATCCCCTATACGCATTCCGGCGTGCTTGCTTCGGCGCTCGCGATGGACAAGAAGCAGGCGAAGATCGTGGCGGCCCAAGCTGGCATTCCTGTTGCCGAGGCGATGGTGGTCAACCGGTTCGATATCGGCAACAGCCATCCGATGGCGCCGCCCTACGTCGTGAAGCCGGTTCGCGAAGGTTCGAGCTTCGGTGTGGTGATCGTACGCGAGGATATGTCCCATCCGCCGCAGATCCTGACTTCCAGCGAATGGCGCTACGGCGATGTCGTGATGGTCGAGCGTTACGTCGCTGGGCGCGAACTGACCTGCGGCGTGATGGACGGCAAGGTTCTCGGCGTGACCGAGATCGTACCGCTCGGCCACAGCTTCTACGATTACGACTCCAAGTATGCGGCCGGTGGTTCCCAGCACGTCCTTCCTGCGGAAATTTCACCGAAAATTTACCAAAAAATACAATCATTAGCGCTGAAGGCGCACCAGGCGCTCGGGTGTCGCGGAGTGAGTCGGTCAGACTTCCGCTACGACGACCGCTTCTCCGAGGATGGCGATCTGATTTGGCTGGAGCTCAACAACCAGCCTGGCATGACCCCAACCTCGTTGTTGCCGGAAATGGCGGCCCATGCGGGCTATAGTTTTGGTGAATTTGTACGTTGGATGGTGGAGGACGCTTCTTGTTCTCGTTGAGCGGTAACAAAATGGCTGAGGTTTCCGGTGTTTATCCGGCTGCGCCGCTCGCCTCTTCGGAGGCCAAGGTGCTTCCACGTCCCTTGCGCCGCGTTGTGCGTTTTATCATCAGTCTCTGCTCGGGGCGTATCGTGCTGCCCCGCCATCTCGGCAAGTTCAGTCTTGCTGCCTTTTACGGCGCCGTCTCGCTGCATGGTGTCGTGGTTGGTGGTCATGGTCCTGTCGTGATGCAGGCGGTGACGTCGAAGGCCGGATTTGCTGTCGAGGATGTTCGCGTCTCCGGCAATCAGCATACGTCGGAGATCGATATCCTTCAGCTCCTCGGTCTCGATGGCTCCACAAGTCTGCTCGGTCTCGACATCGCTGCGGCGCGCAAATCGCTTGCTGAGCTTCCATGGGTGGAGACGGCGGAAGTCCGCAAGGTCTATCCTTCCACGGTCGAGGTGACGCTGCGTGAGCGCCAGGCCTATGCGATTTGGCAGCATGGCAACGATCTCTCCCTGATTGAGCGTTCGGGCTCGGTCATCGCGCCCCTGCGCGACAACAAGTTTGCCTCGCTGCCGTTGTTCGTCGGTCGTGATGCCGAGACGGCGGCAGCCTCCATCGATGAAGAATTCTCCAAGTGGCCGTCGATCGCTTCGCGGGTGAAGGCTTTCGTGCGGGTGGGTGGTCGTCGCTGGGATGTTCATCTCGATAACGGCATCGTCGTGCGCTTGCCGGAAGAAAACGTCGCCGGCGCGTTGGCGCTGCTCAACCGCTTCGACGCAGAGCAGCAGGTTCTCTCGCGTGATGTGGCGCTCATCGATCTGCGCCTTCCGGACCGGGTGACGGTGCGTCTGACGCCGGCCGCACAGGAGCGCCGCACGGCAGCTCTGGAAGAGCGTCGCAAGGCCCTCAAGAAGCTGGAGCAGAAGATATGAGCATCTTTGGTGGCTCCTCCTTCGGTCTCCCGCGCGCCAAGCCGCTTTCGTCCAAGCGGGCGCATGTCGTCTCGGTGCTCGACATCGGCTCGACCAAGGTCGTCTGCATCATTGCTCGGCTTACGCCGCGCCGCGAATCGGCCGTGTTGCCGGGCCGTACGCACAATGTCGAGGTCATCGGCCTCGGGCATCAGCGTTCGCATGGCATTAAGTCCGGCGTGATCGCGGATCTCGATGCGGTCGAGAATGTTGTGCGCCTTGCCGTTGATGCGGCTGAGCGGATGGCTGGTCTGACCGTCGAGAGCTTGATCGTGAACGTCTCTGCGGGCCGCATCGGCTCGGACGTCTATACCGCCTCCATCGATCTGGGCGGCCAGGAAGTTGAATCGGGCGACCTGCGCAAGGTGCTGATCGCGGCTGGTCAGCAGTCCCAGGGCAATGACCGGGCGGTTCTGCATTCGCTGCCCACGGGCTTTTCACTTGACGGAGAGCGGGGAATCCGTGATCCCCTCGGAATGTATGGCGACGTCCTCGGCGTCGACATGCATGTGGTCACGGCCGAACGCGCAGCACTCCGCAATCTGGAGCTCTGCATCAACCGCGCCCATCTGACCGTCGAGGGTGTGGTCGCCACACCTTACGCCAGCGGCCTTGCGGCCCTGGTTGACGACGAGGTGGAACTCGGTTGCGCGGCGATCGACATGGGCGGTGGTATGACCACCATCTCTGTCTTCGCTGAAGGCAAGCTGATCCATACGGACGCCATCGGGATCGGCGGTCACCATGTGACGACCGATCTGGCGCGCGGGCTTTCGACCCGTATCGAGGATGCAGAACGTCTGAAGGTCGTTCACGGTTCGGCTGTCGCCAACGGCGCCGATGATCGCGAAGTCGTGTCCGTTCCGCCGATCGGCGAGGACGACCGCGATCAGCCGACCCAGGTGTCGAAGGCGCTTCTGACCCGGATCATCAGCGCACGCATCGAGGAGACCCTCGAGATGCTGCGCGACCGGATCCAGAAGTCGGGCTTCTCGCCGGTCGTCGGAAAGCGCGTCGTTTTGACGGGTGGTGCCTGCCAGCTGACCGGCATGCCGGAGGCGGCGCGCCGCATTCTGGCCCGGAACGTGCGTATCGGTCGTCCGATGGGTGTGTCGGGTCTGCCGGCCGCGGCCAAGGGACCGGCCTTCTCGACGGCCGTCGGCCTGACGATCTATCCGCAGATGGCGGATCAGGAAACACATGCCGGGCAGGGCGGGCTGTTCTCGCCCTTCGGCAACGGAAACAGCCGGTTCGCCCGCATGGGTCAGTGGCTGAAAGAGAGTTTTTGAGTTCACCCAGCTGGGCGCAAGGTTCGGCCAAGGGAAATCTGTTGAAATGACATGGCCGGCTTGGCGATGCGGCCGGAAAAAGAAGGAACGGGTACCATGACCATCAAGCTGCAGAAGCCAGATATCACTGAGCTGAAGCCACGCATCACCGTATTCGGTGTCGGTGGCGGCGGCGGCAATGCCGTCAACAACATGATCACCGCTGGTCTGCAGGGCGTCGACTTCGTCGTTGCCAACACGGATGCCCAGGCGCTGACCATGACCAAGGCCGAGCGCATCATCCAGCTCGGCGTCAACGTCACCGAAGGCCTCGGCGCCGGTTCGCAGCCGGAAGTCGGCCGCGCTGCCGCTGAAGAGTGCATCGACGAAATCATCGATCACCTGAACGGTACCCACATGTGCTTCGTCACCGCCGGCATGGGTGGTGGTACAGGTACCGGTGCTGCTCCCGTCGTCGCCCAGGCCGCCCGCAACAAGGGTATCCTGACCGTCGGCGTCGTGACCAAGCCGTTCCACTTCGAAGGTGCCCGCCGCATGCGTCTCGCAGAGCAGGGCATCGAGGAACTGCAGAAGTCGGTCGACACGCTGATCGTCATCCCGAACCAGAACCTGTTCCGCATCGCCAATGATCGCACCACGTTTGCCGACGCCTTCGCGATGGCCGACCAGGTGCTCTACTCCGGCGTTGCCTGCATCACGGACCTGATGGTCAAGGAAGGCCTGATCAACCTCGACTTCGCGGACGTTCGCTCCGTGATGCGCGAGATGGGCCGTGCAATGATGGGCACCGGCGAAGCCTCCGGCGAAGGCCGCGCGATGCAGGCTGCAGAAGCTGCGATTGCCAACCCGCTGCTCGACGAAACCTCGATGAAGGGCGCCCAGGGCCTGCTGATCTCGATCACCGGCGGTCGTGACCTCACGCTGTTCGAAGTCGATGAAGCGGCAACCCGCATCCGCGAAGAAGTCGATCCGGACGCCAACATCATCCTCGGCGCCACCTTCGACGAAGCACTCGAAGGCATTATCCGCGTCTCCGTCGTTGCCACCGGCATCGACCGTGCGGCACTCGCCTCCAAGGGCTTCGAAGCCGCTCCGCTGCAGAAGCCCGCTATGCGTTCTTCCGCGGCCGTTGCTCCGGCACCGGCCGCATATCAGCCTGCAATGACGCAGGCCCCCAAGCCGACCATGGATCCGGTCGCAGACACCATCCGTTCCGCTGAAGCAGCCATGGAACGCGAGCTCGAGATCGCCGTCGCCCGCCAGCCGGTAAGCCAGCCGCAGCCAGCTCCGCAGCAGGAATTCCGTCCGGCAAGCCGTCTGTTCGCTTCGCCGGCTCCGGAAGCCGCTCCCGCTCCGCAGATGATGCAGCCGGTTGCTCCGGCCCCGGTCATGAGCCAGCCGGCACCGGTCATGCAGCAGCCCGCTCCCGTCATGCAGGCGCCTGTCGCGCCGGCACCGATGGTGGCCGAGCCCCGCATGGCTGCCGAGCCGGTTCGCATGCCGAAGGTCGAGGACTTCCCGCCGGTGCTGCGGGCCGAAATCGATCACCGCGCCCAGCCGGCAGCTCCGGCCGCTCAGGACGAGCGTGGCCCGATGGGTCTCCTGAAGCGCATCACCAACTCGCTCGGCCGTCAGGCTGAAGACGAGCAGGTTATGGGTGACATGACCGGTTCCGCACCGGCTGCCGCCTCGCAGCAGCGCCGTCCGCTCTCGGCCGAGGCCAGCCTCTACGCACCGCGCCGCGGCCAGCTCGATGACCACGGCCGCGCAACGCCGGCCCGCGCCACGAGCGAGGACGACCAGCTCGAGATCCCGGCTTTCCTGCGCCGCCAGACGAGCTGAGTGGCGAGCCAGACTCACTCACGAAACCCGGGTCGCAAGGCCCGGGTTTTCTGCATTTCACGGCCTGTTTCAGCCCGTAGAATTCTTGAGGATAATCAAGGGGCTGGCTTCGTTACAGAGCGAAAGAATCAGTGATTTGGCTAGAGTGCCGGTCGCACGTATGTATGAAATCGAAACAGGGCTTTCGCGGCCCTCGAACTGAAGTTCGCGACGGGAATCTCAGATCCACCGCCTCGTCGCTACAGGTTAAGGCTATCGGAATGGCAATTGCTTTGCTCGGATTTCAAACCACGATCGCGGCGCCTCTCACGCTGACGGGTATCGGGGTCCATTCCGGTCGCGAGGTTACGATCACCTTCCAGCCGGCAGAAGCCGGTACCGGTGTGATGTTCCTGCGCCAGCACGATGACGGCTCCACCAGCGAATATCGCGCGGTGTCCGCCCATGTCGGCAATACCGATCTCTGCACCGTTCTCGGCACCAACCCGGCCCGTTCGATCGCGACGATCGAGCATGTCATGGCAGCCCTTTACGCCCTTGGCCTCGACAATGTGGTCGTCGAAGTCGACGGCGCTGAAATGCCGATCATGGATGGCAGTTCGGAAGTCTTCATCGACGCCATCGAACAGGTTGGCATCACCAATCTTGGCGTGAAGCGCCGCTATATCCGTGTCACCAAGCCAGTCCGGATCGAATCAGGCGCGTCCTGGTCGGAGTTCCGCCCCTATGACGGCACGCGCTTCGAGGTCGAGATCGATTTCGACAGCAAGCTCATCGGCCGACAGAAGTGGGAAGGCGACCTGACGGCGGAGACCTTCAAGAAGGAACTGTCGCGGGCGCGCACCTTCGGCTTCATGCGCGACGTCGAGCGCCTGTGGGCCGCCGGCTTCGCCCTCGGATCGTCGCTGGAGAACTCGGTCGTCATTTCAGACGACGATACCGTCATCAATGTCGAGGGCCTTCGTTACGAGAAGGACGAGTTCGTCCGTCACAAGACACTGGACGCCGTGGGCGATCTGGCACTGGCCGGTGCCCAGTTCATCGGTTGCTATCGCTCCTATCGCGGCGGCCACAAGATGAATGCCAATGCGCTGAAGGCGCTGCTCAGCGATCCGACAGCGTATGAGGTCGTGGAAGCGCCGAGCCGCAGCCATCAGGTGCGCGCACGCGAATTCGTACCTGTCCAGGTGCCTGAGTTCGCTCCCTGGTCGGCCTGACATTCAAGACGAACAACAAGACGACGAACGCCGGCTTCCTTTCAAGGGCCGGCGTTTTTGCTGACTGAGGGTAAGTGTGGGGGAGCGGCACTTTCTGGGCGCCCCGCCACAAAAATGCGTTAAAGTCACATCACTGCGTTGCCCTAGTGCCGCTTTTGTGGCTAGAAACGCCAGTTGAAGGCGACGGTTTTCAAGCGGCGCTGCAATCGGGATCTTTCGAATGAATCAAGTGGGATCGGTCGTTGTGAAGAAAGCCGCGCGTATTGCAGGCCTGTGCGTAATGATGTCGGTGGGTGCCGTGCTTGCCGGATGCCAGTCGGATCCGGATATCGACATCAGCAAGCTCGCCGCCGAGACCGAGCCGCCGGAAGTGCTCTACAATCAGGGCCTTGCCAACATCAAGGCAGGGAACATGGGCGAAGCGTCGCGCAAGTTCGATGCCGTCGATGCACAGCATCCGTTCTCGGAGTGGTCGCGCAAGGCGCTCGTGATGAGCACCTTTACCAAGTACCGTCTGGGCCGTTACGCCGACGCGATCGCCACCGGCAACCGCTACATGAGCCTTTATCCGAAGTCTGAAGACGCTGCCTATGCGCAGTATCTGGTCGGTCTTTCCTACTGGAAGCAGATCTCCAACGTCACGCAGGATCAGCGGAATTCGGTGAAGACGATCGAAGCCATGCAGCGTGTGGTCAACGAATTCCCCGATTCGGAATATGTCGACGATGCGCAGGCGAAGATCCGCTTTGCGCGCGATCAGCTGGCCGGCAAGGAAATGCAGGTCGGCCGCTACTATCTGGAACGCAAGGAATATCTTGCTGCGATCTCGCGCTTCCGCGTGGTGGTCGAGCAGTATCCGAACACCAACCAGATCGAGGAAGCGCTTGCGCGTCTGGTCGAATCCTATTTCGCCATGGGTGTCGTCTCGGAAGCTCAGGCTGCTGCGGCAGTGCTCGGTCACAATTATCCGGACAGCCAGTGGTATGCCGACAGTTATGCGCTGTTGCAGCGCGGCGGTCTCGAGCCCCGCGAGAATTCCGGCTCCTGGATCACGCGTGCCGGTCGCAAGCTGCTGATCGGGACCTAAAGTCCGTCATTCGCGAAGTGAGATCCTGAGGTCATGCTGGTCCAGCTGTCGATCCGAGATATCGTTCTGATCGAGCGGCTGGATCTTGCCTTCGAAACCGGTCTCTCTGTGCTGACAGGTGAAACCGGCGCCGGCAAATCGATCCTGCTCGACAGTCTTTCGCTCGCGCTCGGCGGTCGCGGTGACGGCTCGCTCGTGCGCCACGGCGAGGACAAGGGGCAGGTGACTGCCGTCTTCGACGTTGACAACAGCCATGCTGCGCGGACCCTGCTCAAGGGCAACGGCGTCGATGATGACGGCGATCTGATCTTTCGCCGCGTGCAGTCCGCCGACGGCCGCACCCGCGCCTATATCAACGATCAGCCGGTCAGCGTGCAGCTGATGCGTCAGGTCGGGCAGTTGCTGGTCGAGATCCATGGGCAGCACGACGATAGGGCCCTGATCGATACCAATGCCCATCGCATGTTGCTCGACGCCTTTGCGGGGTTGACGGATGAAGCCGTCGATCTCGGCGAGAGCTATCGCCGCTGGCGCGAGGCCGAGCGCGCCTTCAAGACCCATAAGGCCAAGGTCGAGGCTGCCGCGCGCGAGGCGGATTATCTGCGTGCTTCGGTTGAGGAGCTGGAAGGTCTTTCTCCGCTTGACGGCGAAGAGGACGAGCTTGCCGAGCGCCGGTCGCGGATGCAGAAGTCCGAACGAATCGCCGGCGACATCGCCGAGGCCTCCGAATTCCTCAACGGTAGCGCGTCTCCGGTGCCCCATATCGCCTCGCTGATGCGTCGACTGGAGCGCAAGAGCCATGAGGCCCCGGGACTGCTCGAGGAAACGGTGCAACTCCTGGGCACAGCTCTCGACACGCTGTCGGCCGCACAGATGGAAGTAGAGGCGGCGCTGCGCCGCACCGAGTTCGATCCGCGGGAACTGGAGCGTGTCGAGGAACGCCTCTTCGCCTTGAGAGCTGCCGGGCGAAAATACTCCGTTGCGGTTGCCGATCTTCCGGCGCTTGCCGAGAAGATGGTAGCGGATCTGGCGGATCTCGATGCAGGCGAAGAGCGCCTTGGCCAGCTGGAAGCAGCCGTGCGCGAGACAAGGGCGCATTACGATCACCTGGCCCAGCAATTGTCCGCGAAGCGCCAGAGTGCCGCCCAGGCGCTGGCGGATGCCGTCATGCAGGAACTGCCGGCCCTGAAGCTGGAACGGGCGCGCTTCATGGTGGAAGTGGCTACGGATGCGGAGAATGCGACTGCGGATGGGATCGATACCGTCGAGTTCCACGTGCAGACCAATCCGGGTACCCGGCCCGGCCCGATCATGAAGGTCGCCTCCGGAGGCGAGCTTTCCCGCTTCCTCCTGGCGCTCAAGGTGGCGCTGGCCGATCGCGGCTCCGCACCGACGCTGGTCTTCGACGAGATCGACACCGGTGTCGGTGGTGCCGTCGCCGACGCCATCGGACAGCGGCTGAAGCGGCTTTCCGCCAAGGTTCAGGTTCTTTCGGTCACTCATGCGCCACAGGTTGCGGCGCGCGCCTCGACGCATTTCCTCATTTCCAAGGGGCCGACAGGCGACGCCGGTGACAAGATCGCCACGCGCGTTGCGATCATGGAGCCGGAACACCGCAGGGAAGAAATCGCCCGAATGCTTGCCGGCGCCTCGGTGACCGACGAGGCGCGGGCGGCGGCGGCGAAGCTTCTGGCGGCTGGGGAGTGACCGGTATCTCCACGGCCTCGGTTGCGCTCGCCGCCGAAACCTGTTTCGCTGGTCGCCCATGCTCGAACTGATCCAGATCTACTGGGCCGAGACCCTTGCCGTTTTCTCCGTGGTGTTCGGCACGGTGGCTGCGACCCATGCCGCCATGACCAAGCGCGAAGTTCGCTCGGCTCTGGGCTGGGTCGGCATCATCATCCTGTCGCCTTTGGTGGGTGCGATGATCTATGCCGTCGCCGGGATCAACAGGATCCGCCGTGCCACACTGATCTCCCGGCGGGCTCTGGAACTCGACGAAATCTGGCGCAGCCTGTCTCTCTATGCCGTGAGCCGTGAAGCCGTTTCGGATCAGTTCGGGAGCCGTTTCGGACAGATGAAACTGCTCGGGGACAAGGTTTCCCGGCATCCACTGTCCTCCGGCAACCGGGTTGCTATGTTGTCCACCGGCGAGGAGACCTTCGATGCCATGTGCCGGGCCATCGAGGCCGCCCAACAGAGTATCATCCTCGAGACCTATATCTTCGATCGCGACAGCGTGGGCCTGCGCGTGGCCGATTGCCTGATCGCAGCTCACAAGCGGGGCGTGGCGGTGCGGGTGATCGTCGATGCCGTCGGCGCCCGCTACAGCGTTCCGAGCATCATCGGCTATCTGCATGACGGCGGCGTTCCGGTTGTTACCTTCAATGGCCAGGTCATCATGGGGCTGCGATTGCCCTATGCCAATCTTCGCACGCACCGGAAGATCATGGTGGTAGACGGGGCTGTCGGCTTCGTGGGGGGCATGAATATTCGCGTCGCCTTTACCGGCTCCGACGCAGCCCGAGACACGCATTTTCGGGTCACCGGTCCAGTCGTGGCCGACATCCTGGCGGTCGCAGCCGAAGACTGGCATTTCGAGACGGGAGAAGTGTTGCTGGGGCCTGAATGGCGCGTTCAGCTCGATGGAGCGACGCCAGGGGCGGGGACTTCGGTTCGGGCCGTCGTCTCGGGGCCGGATACCCACATCGAAACAAACCACCGGATGCTACTTGGCGCCTTTTCGGTGGCCGAACATTCGATCCGCATCGTCTCTCCCTATTTCCTGCCGGATACCACCTTCATCGCGGCTCTAAACACCGCCGCCCGACGCGGGGTGCAGGTCGACGTGATCGTGCCGTCGCAGAACAATCTCGCGATCGTCGCGCGGGCAATGATGGGGCAGTTCGACCAGATCCTGCGGGAGGGATGTCGCGTTCACTTCTCGACCGGCCCCTTTGACCATTCCAAGTTGATGGTCATCGACCGACAGTGGTGCTTCATCGGCTCGTCCAATCTTGATTCGCGGTCGCTCCGGCTGAACTTCGAGATCGATCTCGAAGTCTATGATCGGGTGCTGGCCGAGCAGATCGAGGACCGCATCGACGCCAGCCTCGCCAGCGCATCGCAGCTGACCCTGCAGGATCTGAAATCGCGCTCCTTGCCGAACCGTCTCATAGACCGCTTGTTCTGGCTGGGATCGCCCTATCTTTGAATGGGGACGGGGCTTTTCGGCTCGTCCTGCCCGTGATCGGCCTTCGGCCCAACCGACGACGGATGCCACTGGTGTGATGAAGAAAATCAAGCCCAGCCTCGCCCGCACGATGGTCACCTCCATCCGCAATCGCAACTGGCGCCCGGGAGAGCGCCGCGCCTCCGAAGCGGGTGATGGGGCGATGACGGTTGCTTCCTACAATGTGCACAAATGCGTCGGCACGGACGGGCGTTTCGACCCCGAGCGCATCATCGACGTCATCCGCGAGATCGGACCCGATGTGATTGCACTCCAGGAGGCCGATCAGCGCTTCGGGGAGCGGTCCGGTCTGCTCGACCTCAATCGGTTGAGGCTGGAAACGGGTCTGCTGCCTGTACCCGTCGTGGCCGGGCCGAAATCCCATGGCTGGCGCGGCAATGTGCTGCTGTTTCGTGAGGGGATGGTCCGAGACGTGCATCAGGTGGCGCTGCCGGGGCTTGAGCCGCGCGGTGCGCTGGTCGCTGAGATCGATCTGGACGGCAAGGCTGGGCTTCGCGTGATCGCCGCGCATCTGGGGCTCTTGCGCTGGGCTCGGCGCCAGCAGGCCGACGTCATTCTCGACCTTTTGCAGAGCCGCGACCAGCGGCCGACGCTTCTGATGGGAGACTTCAACGAATGGCGGCTGGGACCCGGGTCGGCGCTGACCCGGCTGGAACCCATGTTCGGTCCTCTGCCGCCGCCGATCCCCAGCTTCCCGGCGCGGCTGCCTGTCCTCTCGCTTGACCGGATCATGGCAAACCGGGCGGGGCTGATCGCCGATCTCACCGTGCATGACACGCCGCTCGCTCGCGTCGCTTCCGACCATCTGCCGCTGACTGCAAGGCTCGATCTTTCGAAGGTGGAGGAGTGAGCGAGCGCCCTTTTCATTCGCCGAATTTCCGGTAAACCCGACGGAAGTATTCGGAGGACGCCATGGCCGTTGACACCCTTTCCGTCGAGACCCTGACCAAGGAGCAGGCGAAGGCCGAGCTGCAACGTCTCGCCGCCGAGATTGCCCATCATGACGCGCTCTACCACGGCAAGGACAAGCCGGAGATCTCGGACGCCGATTATGACGCGCTGAAGCGGCGCAACGATGCGATCGAAGCGCAGTTTCCGCAGCTCGTGCGCACCGACAGCCCGTCGCAGCGGGTGGGGGCAGCCCCTGCCGGCATCTTTGCGCAGGTCGTGCATGCGCGGCCGATGCTGTCGCTCGACAATACGTTTTCCGATGAGGACGTGCAGGACTTTGTTTCGTCCGTCTACCGCTTCCTCGGGCAGATGCCGGACAGTTCCATTGCCTTCACCGCCGAGCCAAAAATAGACGGATTGTCGATGTCGCTGCGCTACGAGAATCGCAGGCTGGTGACGGCGGCCACGCGCGGCGACGGCACGACCGGCGAAAACGTGACGGCGAATATCCTGACGATCAAGGAGATCCCGACGGAACTGCCCGCCGATGCGCCTGATGTCGTCGAAGTGCGCGGCGAAGTCTATATGGCAAAGTCGGATTTCATGGCGCTCAATGCGCAGATGGAGGCCGAGGGCAGACAGACCTATGTCAACCCGCGCAACACGGCCTCCGGCTCGCTCCGCCAGCTCGACCCGAAGGTGACAGCGAGCCGCAAGCTGCGCTTCTTCGCCTATGCCTGGGGCGAGATGAGCCAGATGCCGGCAGAAACGCAATGGGAGATGGTGCAGGTCTTCGCGCGCTGGGGCTTTCCCATCAACCCGCTGACGCGGCGGCTGAATTCGGTCGAGGCGATCCTCGACCACTACCACGAGATCGGTCTACAGCGGCCGGATCTCGACTACGACATCGATGGCGTCGTCTATAAGGTCGATCGGCTTGACCTGCAGGCGCGCCTCGGTTTTCGATCGCGCTCGCCGCGCTGGGCAACCGCCCACAAGTTCCCGGCCGAGCAGGCCTTCACCACGGTGGAAGCAATCGATATCCAGGTTGGACGCACCGGGGCACTGACGCCGGTAGCGCGGTTGACTCCGATCACCGTGGGCGGTGTCGTGGTCACCAATGCGACGCTGCATAACGAGGATTACATCAAGGGTATCGGCAATTCCGGCGATCGCATCCGGCCGGATGAGCACGACATCCGCATCGGTGACACTGTCATCGTTCAGCGGGCTGGCGATGTCATTCCTCAGGTACTCGATGTGGTTCTTGAGAAGCGACCGGTAGAGGCCCGGCCTTACGTCTTCCCGAAGGCCTGCCCGGTTTGCGGGAGCCACGCGGTGCGTGAGAAAAACGAGAAGACCGGCAAGCTCGATTCCGTCACCCGTTGCACCGGCGGCTTCGTCTGCCGTGCGCAGGCTGTCGAGCACATCAAGCATTTCGTTTCGCGCAACGCCTTTGACATCGAGGGGCTAGGAACGAAGCAGGTGGATTTCTTTTTCGAGAGTGACGATCCGGCGCTGATGATCCGCACGGCACCCGACATCTTCACACTCAAGGCGCGGCAGGAACGGTCGCTGACCAAGCTCGAAAACATCGAAGGTTTCGGCCGTGTGAGCGTACGGAAGCTGTTCGAGGCGATCGACGCGCGGCGCGAGATTGCGCTCAATCGTTTCATCTTTGCACTCGGCATCCGCCATGTCGGAGAGACGACGGCGAAGCTGCTGGCGCGCTCCTATGGCAGTTACGCAGCCTTTGCAGAGGCCATGCAGGCGGCCGGACCGAAATTCGGGGACGCATGGAACGAGCTCAACAGCATCGAGGGTATCGGCGAGGTCGTCGCTGCTTCGATCGTCGAGTTCTTCAAGGAGCCGCGCAACCTGGAGGTCGTGCAGCGACTTTTGAGCGAGGTGACGCCACTGGATGCCGAAGCGCCCGTGGTCTCCGACAGTCCCGTGGCCGGAAAGACGGTGGTCTTTACCGGATCGCTGGAGCGCTTCACGCGCGACGAGGCCAAAGCGCGGGCAGAAGGTCTCGGCGCCAAGGTCGCCGGTTCGGTGTCGAAGAAGACGGATTATGTCGTCGCCGGTCCCGGTGCCGGCTCCAAGCTGGACAAGGCGCGCGAACTGGGCGTCCAGGTGATGACGGAAGACGAGTGGCTGGTCCTCATCGGGGGATGAGATCAGGCGGCGCTGATGGCCGCATCCGGCAGGTCGAGGTCTGCGGTCTCCAGCTGCTGGTGGCGCGGGAGGTCACGCTCAAGTTCGATGCGGTTGCGTCCTGAGGTCTTGGCCACATAAAGCGCGCGGTCGGCGGCCGCATAGACTGCCGAAAAATCGCGCATCGGGGTGATGTCAGCGAGGCCTCCCGAAACGGTCACCTCAATCGTCTGATGAAAGGCTTCGACAAGCCGGTTGCCGATCGACCGCCGCAGGCGTTCTGCCGTAGAGACTACGTCGGCAAAGTCGGTATCCTGGAAAAGGATGGCGAATTCCTCGCCGCCTATGCGTGCGACGAGATGCGCCGGTCCCAGGATCTCGGTGAGCGTTGCAGCAACCGAGACGATGACGTCATCGCCTGCCAAATGGCCATAGCGGTCGTTGATCTGCTTGAAGCGGTCAATGTCGAGGATCAGCAAATGGCCGCGCTCCACCTGAGCGAAGTCTTCGATGAAGGCCCGGCGGTTGAGTAGTCCCGACAGCATGTCGGTCCGGCTCATCTGGCGGAATTCGAGCCGGGTGCGTGCCAGATGAATGACCGCGTAGCCCATGTAGAGGCAGCACAGCATGGTTAGCGCAAACGCGACGATCAAAGCGATGCCGCAGCCGATGGCGATGTCGCGAAGCAATGGATTGAGAAGCAGATCGAAAGCGTGCAGCACGAGCAACAGCCCCGCAACCATGACGCTGGCGATGATGGAATTGCGGAGCGACAGACGGGTGGCAAAGCGAAGGACGGTATTCCAGTTATCGAACTCGGTCAGTCCAATATCGCGGATTACCCAAGCCTCTATCTGTTTCTTCAACATCAGTTTTGACCACACAAAAAGACTTGAAAAGGACGAGTTTTCGCGCGGCATCGAAGCTTATCGGCGCCGTCTGCTGTTATAAAATCTGTATGGCCCCGTGCCCCGCGGCCGCTCTACATCAAACTGACGAATGCAATCTGGACAGTAAAGTGTCCATTCGCACTTGTACTAGACTTAATCCCTTAAAAATTAAGTTTGAATGAATGTGTAACCCAGGATTGCAGTTGTCGTCGTGCCGATACGATACGTTCACGGCTCTGTGAAGCCGGAAGGCATGATCTGCAGCCTGAATTGGGCGGGATCCCGAGTGAAGTGCAATCCTCCACGTGAGGTTGATCCGGCGGCCACGTAGTCAAAGGTGGTCTCCGCCTGCTCGACTTCGGCGTCTCCGTCCAGGAGTGCCGCCTTCACGTCGACAGCTGCCGCGGCCTGATCGCCCCGGTTTCTGACCTCAATCATGACGCGCCAGCCAGAGGCGACGGGTTCGACGGAGAGTACCTGCGCCGACAGTTCCGGCGGACGATCAGCGGTCGTTGCAGCCTCGAACAGGATCCAGCCTGCGATGGCGAGAACGATCACGATGGAGATGAGGCCGGTCAGCCACTCGATCCAGTGAGGGCGGATCTGTTCGGCATTCTTACTGAGACTTGAACGGGTCACGCGGTTGTTTCCTCACAGAACTAGACGGGCCGCGGCAGCGCCTATCGCTGCCGGGAAGCCAAGGACGATGATCGTCAGGAGTGCCTCTGTTGCGGCCAGATCGTCCAGGCGGCCGAAGGTCCAGAGGGCATAGAGGCTGACGGCCAGCGCGACGACATAGCCGGGCACGGTGAAGCGGATGAAGGCATGCCAGACAGGTGTTCCTTCTTCGAGGCTATGGCTGCCCTTGAAGGCTAGCGCATAGACGAAGCCGTGCATCAGGAGCAGAGAGAGGAGAAGCAAAGTCAGGGCGTGCCAAACCGTCATCTTGTAGGCAAGGAGGATCATCTCTTCCGTAGGTGCGAGATTGAGCGACAGGTAAAGCGCTCCCACCGCCATCATGAAAAGTTCGGTAAGATAGCCGGTCTCGCGGGCATCGGCGGGATCCTCTTCGTCCTCATCCTGATCATCGTCATCCTCGTCACGCATGCTGAGCTGGCTGCGGCCGAGCAGGGCACCGATGCTGGCGGGCACAGCCTGGAGCGCGACCATGCCGACCCATTCATGCGGGGACATGTCGGGCCTGATCACGCCGAGCAGAAGGAGGATCAGTGCGCTTGCGGCAATGCCCATGCCATAGGCCACGATCGCGTCGCGTGCCGATTCGCGCCAGGTTGCGGTGCGTTCGAAACCGATGCGATGGGAGAGGCAGAGGAGGAGGGGCAGATTGAGGAGGAGCAGGAGCAGCAGGCGCTCGCGCTGCATGTAGAAGCCGAGGAACCACATCTCCATCGTCATCAACATGGGTATGGAGAAGAGGAGGGCGCCGGCGATGCCGCGGGCCAGGCCGACCAGGAACCGGTTCAAGCGTGCCGGATCGTCACGTTCGTTGTTTATTGCTGTCATTGTTCCATCGTCCCTTGCCGCGCAGGAATGCGCGAGGGACGATGGTTGTTCCCTTCGGATGCGACGGCCGAATAGCCGTCTGCCGCAGAGGGGTCTTAGCCGGGCGAGGACCGCCGGGTGTACCGGGCTGATCAGCCCTTCGGCTTGAAGCTCTTCTTCTTTGGACCCGCGGCGGCACCACGATCGTCGAACTTGCCCTTGGGCTTGCCGGCGAAGGCCGGCTTGTCGCCCTTTGGCTTGCCGGTCCATTCCGGACGGGCCGGCTTGTCCCAGGCGTTGGACGCGCCCTTCGGCTTCTTCTTGAAAGACGGCTTGTCGTCGCTCCAGTCAGTGCGCTTCGGCTTGGGCGCATCGCCCCAGACGTCTGCGTCTGTCACCGCCATGGAATCGCGCGGGCGGGCCGGGGCATCGTCCTTGCGGGCATAGGCCTTCTTCTCGCCATAGGGCTTCTTGTCCCCGAACGCCTTCTTTTCGCCGAAGGGCTTCTTGTCGCCGAAGGGCTTGCGGTCGCCTTCCTCGCGCGGCGGGCGCGGCGCACGTTCCTTCGGCGGTGCAGAAAAGTCCGGCACGCCGGGAAGCTGGGCGAGCGTGATGCCGCGCTCGAGCGCCTTGTTGGGCCCCAGCGCACCGAGGAAGGTGTCGAGGGCGCTTGCTGCGATTTCGACGAATGTTTCCTCCGGCTGCATCTTGATCGCGCCGATCTCGTTCTTGGTGATGTTGCCGTTGCGGCAGAGCATCGGGATCAACCAGCGCGGCTCTGCATTCTGGCGACGGCCGACGGAGACGGAGAACCAGACACTCGGGCCGAAATCGCCACGAGGTTTGGTCGCGGCATTGGCCGGATTGGCGTAGTCAGGTTCCTTGCGGGCCTTGGCGGCTTCGAGGCTGACGGGGATCAGGTCTTCCGGTGCCGAGCGATGGCCCCGCTGCAGACGCAGGAAGGCGGCCGCCACCTGTTCGGCGCCATGGGTCGCGATCAGCGCCTCGACCATCGGGGCTTCGTCTTCCTTGATCGCTTCGGTCAGCGACGGGTCGGCCATCAGGCGCTCGTCGTCGCGGGCCTGGACTTCGTCAGCGGAGGGCGGCAGGGCCCAGGTTGCGCGGACGCTGGCCCCGCCGAGCAGGCGCTCGGCCTTGCGGCGGGCGCTGTTCGGCACGATGAGCGCCGAGACACCCTTGTTGCCGGCGCGGCCCGTGCGGCCCGAGCGGTGCAGCAGGGTTTCGGAATTGGTGGGCAGATCGGCGTGGATGACGAGCTCGAGGCCGGGCAGGTCGATACCGCGGGCGGCGACGTCGGTCGCGATGCAGACGCGGGCACGGCCGTCGCGCATGGCCTGCAGCGCATGGGTGCGTTCGTTCTGCGAGAGTTCGCCGGAGAGGGCGACGACCGAGAAGCCGCGATTGTGCAGGCGTGACGTCAGATGATTCACTGCGGCACGCGTGGCGCAGAACACGATGGCGTTTCGTGCCTCGTAGAACCGCAACACGTTGATGATGGCATTCTCGCGGTCGGGATTGGCAACAGCAAGAGCGCGGTATTCGATGTCGACATGCTGCTTCTGCTCGGAGACCGTCTCGATGCGGCGGGCGTCGCGCTGGTAGCTCTTGGCGAGATCGGCAATCGAGCGCGGCACGGTCGCCGAAAACATCAGAGTGCGGCGGTCGTCAGGCGATTCTTCCAGGATGAATTCGAGGTCTTCGCGGAAGCCGAGATCGAGCATCTCGTCCGCTTCGTCGAGCACGACGACGCGCATCTGCGAGAGGTCAAGTGCGCGGCGCGTAATGTGGTCGCGCAGGCGACCGGGCGTGCCGACGACGATATGCGCGCCACGTTCCAGCGCCCGGCGTTCGTTGCGGATGTCCATGCCGCCGACGCAGGAGCCGATGATGGCGCCGGTCTCGGCATAGAGCCATTCGAGTTCGCGCATCACCTGCATGGCGAGCTCGCGGGTCGGCGCGATGGCCAGCGCGAGCGGCGCGCCGGCGCGCTCGAAGCGGCCGCCTTCCGGCAGCAGCGTCGGCGCCATGGCGAGACCAAAGGCCACGGTCTTGCCGGAACCGGTCTGGGCGGAGACGAGCGCATCGCGACCTTCGAGGTCAGGGTCGATCATCGCCTGCTGCACCGGGGTGAGGGTCTCGTACCCGCGCTTGCGCAAGGCCTCGGCGATCGCCGGGACGATGGCGTCAAAATCAGTCATGAATTGGTCTTTCGAAAGTGATGGATGGTGCGGGCCAAAGCGCCGCGCCCGCCGATTGCGGGTATGTTGGCGCCGTTCCTACTCGTCCCGGTCCGAAAAGTCGAGGGGCAGGGAACGAAAAGCCTCTTTCATGGTGAAGGGGCGGGGCCTGATACCCCGCCTGTGCCTCACTGCCGGATGCGGGCCATGGCCAAGGCATCAACATACCGGCCAGCCCGAAATCCATAGTCCGTCATCCTGCCTTCGACCATAAAGCCGAAGCGAGCATAAAGGCCGATCGCCGGCTCGTTGTCGGCATAGACGGTGAGTTCGAGGCGCCTGAGGTTCAGCCAATCGTCGGCAACCGCGATCGCCTCGCCCAAGAGCGCCCGACCGATCCCACGGCGGCGGTAGTCGTCGTGTACGCCCATACCGATCGTGCCGACATGCGCACGACGACCTTTCGCAGGCATCAAAGCGATGTCGCCGACCACCACGCCCTCCAGGATGGCCACGAGGCTCGTGACATTGCTGTCCTGTTGCTCGATGCCGCGCCGGACCTCATCGACGCCGTGATAGGGAAGACGCATGGTGCCCCAGCGGTAGCCTGGGAGATTGTGCAGGTCGGTGACCGATGCCGCGTCGAGAAGCGATCGCGCCCTGATCGTCAAGCCGTCCGGCCACGCCGGATCGTTTTGCGGGGAGATGGATATCGGCTTCTGCATCTGCGCTCTCCTGTCGTAGTGCGGGAGAGCGAGATCCGGACGCCTGCTCTGCCGCAGGGCGTTCGGGTTGTTCGTGCTACCGGCGCGAAATGACCCCGACACCCTCAAGAAGGGTGAACACATGCAGGGTCATGAGTGTGATCGAGCGGGTGAACATGGAGCGACGATGCACAAGGAGCAGGATAAGGTCAAGCGCGCGGTGTCGAGCGACTTGTCCGAATCCGCTGCAGGTCCTAAGGCTTTTCCATGTCTATATGCGATTTCTCCGGCAAGACGATTGCCATCGACTTCGAGACCGCCACGGAGGCGCGGGCCAGTGCCTGCTCGGTGGGGCTTGCCTTCATTGAGAACGGGCGGGTCGTCCGGGTCGAGGAACGGCTGATCCGGCCGCCGGATAATCGCTATTCCCCGTTCAACATCGCAATTCATGGCATCCGGCCCGAACACACGGTCCATGCGCCGGATTTCGCCGATGTCATGGCCGAGTTCGCGTCCGATTTCGAAGGCGCGCGAATGGTGGCGCACAATGCCTCGTTCGATTTTTCGGTGCTGAGGGCCTGCCTCGACCTATGCGGGCTCGATTATCCGGAGCTGTCCTATCTCTGCAGCGTGAAGCTCGCCCAGCGCCACTGGCCGGAGCTCGGTTCGCACCGGTTGAATGTTCTTGCGGCGCATCTGGGGCTGAACTTCTCCCACCACAATGCAGCAGAAGACGCCCGCGTCTGTGCCGAAGCCTGCCTCGCCATGGCCTTCGAGGCGGAAGTTGCTGATTTCTTCGAGCTGGCGCTGAAGCTCGGGCTCAATGTCGGGCGGCTCAACCGTCGGGGCTACGAGCCCTGCTCGTTTGCTCGCAAGCCACGACGCGCCGCCGCCTTGCAAGCCTGAAGCGGCACCTTATGTTTGGGGGACAGTTCACAAAGGAGTGAAGACATGTCTCTTAAGCGCATCCTCGCCGCAGCCACGTTTACGATGGCGGCCGCTCTTCCAGTGGCCGCGGAGGTCGTCGGCAAGGTCGGTGTGGACTGGGTCGGCAACGACATCATCGTCGAGGCGATGACGGATCCGGACGTCAAGGGCGTGACTTGCCATGTCACCTATTTCGACCGCTCCATCATCGATCGGCTTTCGAAGGGCAACTGGTTCGAGGACCCTTCCAACAATTCCATTGCTTGCCGGCAGACCGGGCCGATCGAAATCGGCGATATCGACCTTTCGGAAGAGGGCGAGGAAGTGTTCCGCGAAGGGTTGTCGATCATCTGGAAGTCGCTCGTGGTCAACCGGATCTACGACAAGGATAACGACACCCTGATCTATCTCGCGCATTCGCGCCAAGTAGTGGAAGGGTCTGCCAAAATGGCCATTTCCACCGTTCCCTTGTTCAACCAGAACGTCGTCTGGGCCTCCGGCAAGCCCCAGTGACGGACCAGTTTAGGGGGGAATGGCCGCCTCCCGTGCAATTGTGACGGCGGTCACTTCCCCAGTCGCGGCCGGTCGGTCATTCATGCCTTACCGGCTCGCGTCACCCCCAAGTTCGCAGCCGGTGGGAGAGGTACCTGTTCAACTCTCCAAACAAAGACGCCCTGGAGCCTCACGGATCCAGGGCGTTCTCGTTGGCTCATTCGAGCGCTTACTTGACGTAGACGATCTTGCCGCCGTTGGCAGCGGTCTCGACGTCGATCACGTTCATGGCTTCAATGCTCTGGGCCTGAAGGGCCTGGGCGAGAGCCGGGTCAGAACTTACTTCAGCCTGTGCCTCAGCCATGGCGGACTGGTCGGTTGCCAGCTGCTCGAGGCGGGTGTGCTGCTGACGATCCTGGTCGTTGTCGAGGCTATCGAGGCGGACGATGCTCACGCCTTCAGTCGCCATCGTGGTGGAACCGGTCGTGGTGGTCGAATCGACCATCGGATCAGCGGTCTGGGCCAGTGCCACGCCCGATACGGACGCGATAGACATTGCACCGGCGAGCGCGAGCTTAACAGCAGAATTCATGGTATTTCTCCTTTGTTTCTTTGCAGAAACTTCCGCGTCGTCGGAAGTGGTGGAGAAACGTCCTTATGTGACCAGAGTTCCGTATCGAGTGAAATTAGTATTAACTATAATGTGTGCGGCTGCGACCATTTGCTCTGGAACCTGGAGCGCTGGCGCCTTCTCAAACGGGAACGAGCCCCGACACTGTCGAGGCTCCTTCCCGGGGAAGAGTGGAAGCGATCAGGCGGCCTGAGCCAGTTCGTCGGCGATGACGGTATCGAGGTTGAGGAAGCAGACCATCGATTTCTCCAGCGCGACGATGCCGCGGCAGAAGGCGCGCTGGGCTTCCGGAATGATCTCCGGTGCCGGCTGCAGGTCTTCGGAACGAATGGTCATCATGTCCGATACCTGCTCGACCAGAAGACCAACCAGCTTGCCGGCGATGTCGGTGACGATGATGGCGGCGCGCTCGGACGGCTCGGTCATCTTCATGCCGAGGCGGCAGGCCATGTCGATGACGGGGATCACCGCGCCGCGCAGGTTGATGAGGCCGAGAACGTAAGGCGGCGTGTGGGGCATCGGCGTTACCGGGGCCCAGCCGCGGATTTCGCGGATGGCCATGATGTCGATGCAGAATTCCTGGTCGCCGAGATGGAAGGATACGATTTCCAGATAGGCGCCCGACTGTTTGATGGCATTGCTCATGTCAGAACTCTTCCCAGTGTTCTTGCGCTGCGGCAGCAGGGGCTGTAGCCGAAGCTGATCGGTTGAACGATCCCGCGACCTTGTTCATCAGAGCCCGTGCGGGAGACGGCTTCTGAGGGGAGGCGGCCTTCGCCGGCTCCTGATATTGGACATGAGCAGTCTCGCCCAAGTTCACCTTGAACTGTCCGACGAGGCGCGAAAGGTTTTCCGCATCACTCGCCAGCGTATGGCTTGCCGCATTGGTCTGCTCCACCATGGCGGCGTTCTGTTGCGTGACCTGGTCCATCTGTCCGACGGCCGAATTGATCTCGCTCAGTCCAACCGATTGTTCACGCGCGCTGGTAACGATTGCCTTAACGTGCTCGTTAATTCGTAAAACATCTTCGCCGATACGGTGCAGAGCCTCGCCAGTGGCGGTAACCAGCTCGACGCCGGAGCGGACTTCATCGCTCGAGCGGCCAACCAGGGTCTTGATGTCACGGGCCGCTTCCGCAGCCCTTCCGGCGAGTGCGCGGACTTCCTGTGCGACGACGGCAAAGCCTTTGCCAGCGTCACCGGCGCGAGCGGCCTCGACGCCTGCATTGAGGGCGAGCAGGTTGGTCTGGAAAGCGATTTCGTCGATCACATTGATGATCTTGCCGATCTCACCGGTGGCGCCTTCGATTCGTTCCATGGCGGCCATGGCATCATTGACGACTTCGCCCGATTTCTCCGCATAGTCCTTGGCGTTGTCGACCATGTGGCTTGCCTCTTCGGCACGCTCGGTCGCTGTCTTGACGGTTTCGGTGATCTCGGAGAGGGCCGCGGATGTCTCTTCGAGGGATGCGGCCTGTTGCTCCGTGCGGCGCGCGAGGTCGTCGGCGGCGCTGCGCATCTGCTGGCTGTTGGCGTAGATCGAACTGCTGTTCGAGGAGATCTCGGTCATCACACGCTTGAGGTTCGTGGCCACCTCATTGAAGTCGTTCCGCAAGCGCTCGAGATCCGGCGGGAAGGGGCTGGTAATGGCGGCGCAGAGATCGCCCTGCGACAGACGGGTGAGGCCTTCGCCGAGTGCGTCCACGGCAAGTTTGAGGGCGCGGGTGTCGGCCTCCATGGCTGCGGTGCGGCTCTCCCGCTCCGCTTCGTTCTGTTGGCGCTGGGTTCTGCTCGTCTCTTCGAGTTCGCGCTTCTCGATGGCTGCCTTGCGGAAGAGGTCCGCAGAGCGAGCCATGCCGCCGATCTCGTCGCGTCTGTCCGTGCCGTCGACTTGGGCGTCATAATCGCCATCGGTGATGCGCTGCATGCTGTTGCGCACCTGACGGATGCCGTTTGCAATCGAGTTGCCGTGGATGAACTGGAGGGCAATGACGGTGATGAAGGCCAGGCTGCCGAGGCCGAGCTGGAAGGTCAGGGCCTGATTGCTCCTGCTGGTCGCCTCGTTGACGTAGTCTTCAACGAGGTTGCCACCCAGGGCGGAGAGGTTGTTGAGCACGCTGCCGAGACGTTCGCCCGCGCCGTCGATGGCGTCGTCGATCGCCGCGTAGTCTTCGTCCGGCGCTCCGGTCTCGACCATGCGCTTGAGGTCAACCTGTATCGCCTTGACGACGATCTTCAGGTCGTCTGCATAGGCGCTGACTTCGCCCGGAACGCCGGCCTCCGCTGCGACGCCGTTCAGCACCGGAGTGCCGTCATTCAGCAGGGCTACAGCCGCATTGATGATTTCGACGCGTTCCGGCTGGATCTTGCCTTCGCCGCGGTCGATGATCGTGTCCATGGCGGCAAGCACCATGTTGGCGTTGGCGAGGCGCATCTCGTTGATCCGCTCGACCTCGTCCTTGATCTCGATCGAATCCTGAATTGCAGCGGAAATCCGCGCATTCTGGTACCAGCCGACCGCCAGCATAGAGCCGATGCCGATCACTGCGGCGGCACCGAGCGTCATCAGCCGTTGCTTGACCGACAGGTCCTTACCCGTGATGTAGTTGAACATTGAACTCCCCAGCTCCGATACCGGCGGCCCCTGCGCACCGGTGACGTGTCATGCGTAACCCGGGGAGGAGGGGCCCGGTGGACAGTCATGTCCGCTTGGCCAGCTTGGCCAAAACGCTCGCACAGAATCTCGAATATTAGTTAATCTAGAACTAATCGAAGCCTAATATGGCACAATCAGCGCTTGCCGGCGCCTAAGAGGCAGTAATTGCACGACGATATAGATGCCACGTTGCGTGGCCTGCGACGGGCAGCACCACAAGAAGGCCGAGAAACAAGGGAATCAGTGAAGCGATTGCCAGACCGGCGACGACGAGGCCGAAAGCCAGCATAGGCCCCGGGTTTTCCAGAACGGTGCGCATGCTGGTCAGCATGGCCGTGACGAAATCCACGTCGTGATCAAGTAGAAGTGGCATCGAGATGACGGTCGCGGAGAAGAGAATCGTGGCGAGAACGGCACCAACCACGGTTCCGACCGCGAGAAAAAGGAGACCTTCCGGCGTTGTCAGCACGACATTGGCGAAGGCTTCGAGGGTGGCCGGAATGCGAAATCCCAGGAAGAGCGCCATCAACAGCCGGACCTGATAGATCCAGATCCAGAAGATGAATAGGACCACGAAAGCCATCCAGGAGAGTTGACGTTCGCGCTGGCGGAAGACCTCGGCCAGAACCGCCTTCCAGCTGATCTCTTCTCCGCGATGGTGCCGTCGACTGATCTCATACAGGCCCACGGCAACAAAGGGGCCGATCAGCGGGAAGCCGATGGCGACCGGGATGATCATCCAGGGCAGGTGGTAATGGGTCAGCATGACGGCAATGAAGATGCCGCCTAGCGCATAGATGGCGCCGAAGAACAGGCCGAATGCCGGATAGGTCAGGAAATCACGCCATCCATCTGAAAAGGCGGCTCGGATGTCTCCCATGCGCAGCGGGTTGATCTGCAGCTTCGGCAGTGAGCTTCTGTCGAGTGCCTGCTGTTCCATGTGTCCCTCCCAAGACGTCTGGTTCTGCGACAATCTGTCAGCAAATGATGATTCCGGCCTTGATATCCGTCAAATCGCCAAGCCGTGCATCGAAATCTTCGGTTTCTTCTCAATCGAACTGAGGTAAGATGCGGACATGTCCGATATCGCTCGTTCACAGAAGTGGTTGCCTTACACGGCCCTGTTCCTCGCGGGAGCCCTGTTGACGGTTGCCGTCTTCATGGGGTGGATGCGCTTTGGCGGGGAGATCTTCCTGTCGCTGATCGAAAGCGGCCTGGCCTACTGCTTCTGACCCTTGACGCAGCCCGTGACAAATCGGCGCTCATCCTCTGTTCCACACCGAGTTGAATTGCCTTCCCGGGCGCGGACGTTTATCGGGCTAGGCAAAGATTGAGCATGCAAGGGATTGCCATCATGAAAACGGTCAGGGTCATCTTGTGGGCGGCGGTCGTCGTCATGGCGGGCGTTCTCGGCTGGCTGACATACCAAGTCACGCAGTCCGAAAAGACGATCGCCGAGGCGCCCTTCGGCGTGCCGTTCCAACTGGTCGATCAGAACGGCCAGCCGATCACCGAGCAGGCTTTTCGCGGCAAGCCGACAGCGCTCTTCTTTGGCTTCACCCATTGCCCCGAGGTCTGCCCGACCACGCTTTTTGAACTCGATGGCTGGCTGAAGACGGTCGATCCCGAAGCGACGGGACTCCAGGCCTATTTCGTCACCGTCGATCCTGAGCGGGATACGCCGGAGATCCTCGGTCGTTACATCTCCAACGTCACGGACCGGGTGAAGGGCATTGCCGGGGACCCGGCCAAGATCGCCGAAGTGGTCAAAGGGTTCCGCGTCTATGCCAAGAAGGTTCCGCTGGACGAGGCGCAGCCCGACGGAGACTACACGATGGACCATACGGCGTCGGTGTTCCTGCTCGATGCGGATGGACGGTTCAAGGGGACCATCGCCTATGGTGAAAACCCTGACACGGCGATCAAGAAGCTCGAAAACCTGATGAAGGGCTGAGGCTCAGGGTCCTGCCGAAGGTTGCCATGACGGCGTTTGCGTTGTACCGCAGCGCCTGACCGTCCAGACCTTCGAGGAAGACCGATCGTGGCCGAAATCCGCCTCTATGTGACCAGCACTGAAAAGAACGTCAATCGGATCCTGGATCTGATGAGCTTTGTCTTCGGCGAAGAGGACTTTGCGATCGCGACCACCGAGGTCGACGAGAAGGCGGACATCTGGGAAGCTTCGATCTATCTGATGATCGATCAAGAAGACGAGGTTCGGCCTCGCGTCGAGGAACTGCTGGCCGAGGAATTCCCAGACGCCAAGATCGAGCGAGAGGTCATTCCCGACATCGACTGGATCGCCAAGTCGCTCGAGGGCTTGAAGCCGGTGCGCGCCGGACGTTTCCTGGTGCATGGGTCCCATGACCGCGACAAGGTGCAGCCGCACGACGTCGCAATCGAGATCGATGCCGGTCAGGCCTTCGGCACAGGCCATCATGGCACGACGGCCGGTTGCCTCGAGGTCATCGAAAAGGTGGTGCGGTCCCGCCGGGTCCGAAACGCACTAGACCTCGGCACGGGCAGCGGCGTTCTGGCGATCGCCGTCCGCAAGCTGCTTCCGGTGCCAGTGCTGGCGACGGATATCGATCCGATTGCTGTTCGGGTCGCAAGAGACAATGCGCGGCGCAATCAGATCGTCGACGGGATCGATTTCCGCACGGCTCCGGGCTTTCACTCGACCGCGTTTCGCGAGCACGGCCCATTCGACCTCATCATTGCAAACATCCTGGCGCGGCCGTTGATCAAGATGGCGCCGCAGCTCGTCACCCATCTTGCGCCGAACGGGTCGGTGATCCTCTCCGGCATTCTGGCGGAACAGCGCTGGAAGGTCATCGCCGCCTATAGTGGCGAAGGGCTTTCACATGTGAAGACGATCTGGCGCAATGGCTGGGTAACGATTCACTTCACGCAAGGGAAGGGCTGAGACGTTACGTCAGCCGCGGCATTAAAAAAGGCGGCTCCGCGAGGGGCCGCCTTTTTGGCATCGGCATCATGCCGCGCCGAAGTCCGCGAGCGTGGGAGGAGCGCTCAAGCGGATGCTAGAATGGACGACCGTTGCCGATCGCCGTCGATCAGATGATCGCGCGCTGGTGCGGACGGCGGCGCAGTTCTTCACGTGTCAGGCCCATGGCCGCAAGCGATGCGTCGTCGAGCGACAGAAGTGCACCCGTCGCATAGAGATCGGCACGGCGCTGGCGTGCCTCGACAAGGTTGTTCAGGGCGGTGCGCAGGAAAGACTTGGCCATCTCTCGGTTCCTTTTCGGTTTCGGACGCTCAATTCCGCGTCCCGGATGACGCTGATATAGTCCCATTGCGGGCGTTCAGTCAGAGGGCTTCAAGCACGGGAGGTCTGCGTTTGTTGCATGGCAACATAAGCGCTGCCTGAAATTGCAGCATAACAAGTGGCGATCGGTGGCAACTGCCGCGAAACGGTGCGGCGGTGGTGGTGGGGCATGAGAGGCCTTGCTATAAGCGCTTACAGAATCCGCAACCACCGCAGGCCAAGTCATGTTTCAGTCCTTCGACGTCAAGTCCACGCCGCATCACGGCAAATCGAGAATTGCAGCGCTTCGGGGGCTGTTCGGCGAGTTGGGCGTAGACGGATTGCTCGTGCCGCGCTCCGACGAGTATCTCGGCGAATATGTGCCGGAATCGGCGGAGCGCCTTGCATGGGCGACCGGGTTTACCGGCTCGGCCGGCATGCTGATGGTGACCGACACCCTGGCGGTCGTGTTCGTCGATGGCCGCTATGTGACCCAGCTTTCCCAGCAGGTCGATGCATCCGTCTTCACGCCGGGCGACCTCGTCGGCGAGCCACCGCATAAATGGATTGAGAACCGCGCGCCGAAGGGCTTCCGCCTCGGGATCGACCCCTGGACCCATACGGGTGCTGAAGTCAAAAGGCTCGAAAAGGCGCTGACAGAGAAGGGCGGCAGCCTGGTCTTCCTGCCATTCAACCCGGTCGATCGGCTCTGGACGGACCGTCCGGCCGAGCCGAAGGGTGCCGTGATGCTCCAGGCCCTCAACCATGCTGGCGTTTCCGCTGCCGAGAAGGTGCAGAAAATCGCCGCAGACCTCACCGAGAAAAATCTTGCGGCCGTCCTGATCTCCGATCCGTCCTCGGTTGCCTGGATCTTCAATCTGCGCGGTAATGACGTGCCGCATACGCCGCATCCCTTGTCGCGTGCGATCATCAAGGCGGATGGCTCCGCTGAACTCTTTCTCGATAGCGCCAAGACCAATCTGGAGGTCGAGAGCTATCTGCGCGAACTCTGCGAGCAGGTGGAACCGACGCTGCTCGCCGAACGGCTGGAGCGGGTGGCCCGCAATGGCGCCCGCATCCTGGTGGATCCCGATCTTGCGCCATACGCTTTGGCGCGGATGATCCGCGAGAGTGGCGGCGAAGTCGTCGAGGGGAATGACCCGGCGAAACTCGGCCGGGCGGTCAAGAACCTGGTGGAGCTCAACGGTTCGGCCGCCGCCCATCTGCAGGACGGCGTCGCGATGGTGGAGTTTCTGCATTGGTTTGACGACCAGCCCGCCGGCAGCCTGACCGAAATCGCTGCCGCGAAGAAGCTTGAAGCCGTCCGTGCTTCGGTAGGCGAGCGCATGCAGAATCCGCTCAAGGACATATCCTTCGACACGATTTCCGGTGCCGGTGAGAATGCAGCGATCATGCACTACCGCGTGACCACCGAAAGCGACCGGCAGATCCGCTCCGGCGAAATGTTCCTGATCGATTCCGGCGCGCAATATGTGAACGGTACGACCGATATCACCCGGACGCTGGCCGTTGGCGAAGTGCCGGAAGAACAGAAGCGCTTCTTCACGCTGGCGCTGAAGGGCATGATCGCCATCAGCACCGCACGCTTTCCCAAGGGCACGCGCGGCTGCGATCTCGATCCCTTGGCGCGCATCGCGCTTTGGAAGGCCGGCGCGGACTTCGCCCATGGCACCGGCCATGGCGTCGGGTCCTATCTTTCGGTGCATGAGGGACCGCAGCGGATCGCGCGGCTGTCCACGCAGGAACTCCTGCCCGGCATGATCCTGTCGAACGAGCCCGGCTACTATCGTCCCGGCAGTTTCGGCATCCGGATTGAGAATCTCATTTATGTTCGCGAGGCTGAGATTATCGAAGGCGGCGATCAGCCGATGCTCGGCTTCGAGACGCTGACCTTCGTTCCGATCGACCGCAATCTGATCGTCCAGGATCTCCTGACGCGGGAGGAGCTGAAGTGGCTCGATGCCTACCACGCCAAGACGCGCGAGGAGTTGTCGCCGCTGATTTCCGATGCCCGGACGCGGAAGTGGCTGGAGCAGGCAACCGCTCCCTTCGAACACTGAGGTTCAGGCGAGGAACTGCCGCATCAGCATGACGACGGCCCAACCGCCGATCAGCATGGGTATAGCGGAGAAACGCAGTCCAATCAGGAGGGCCGCCGCCATGGCGACCTTCACGTCGATCTCGCCATAGAAGAAGGCGGGCGCAACAAGCGTGGTCAGTACTGCGGCCGGCACGGCATTCAATGCCGCCTCAAGGCGAGGCGGCATGGTCTTCAGCCGCTTCACGAGCACATAGCCACTAATGCGGGTGAGGAAGGTCGCGGCGGCAGCAGCGGCAATCAGAAGGGTCATGTATGGTGTGAGGAGCGTGCTCATCCGGCCTTCTCCTCGGCAGGCTTTGCCGTCGGCGGCAGCGGCATCAGGGCTGCGAGCAGCACGCCCGCCAGGGCCCCGATGCTGATGTGCCAGGGTGTACCGACGACATGCTGGGCCGCGACGGAGACAACGGCGCTCACCGCGACGATCAGCAGAAAGTTGCCCCGCTTGCGGAAGCCGAGCACCAATCCGAGGAAATAGATCGGCAGAAGCACGTCGATGCCCCAGTCGGCGGGATTGCCGATGACGCTGCCGAGCGCGCCGCCGAGCGCGCTCATGGCGACCCAGGGGATGTAGATCGTCGCGCCGAAGCCGAAGTACCACGGAAAGCTGACCTCCCGACCACTTTCTCCCCGTGCGACAGACTCGGCGAATTGCGGATCCGTCAGCAGGAAGAAACTCAGGAGCTTCTGCGGCATCGTGTAGTGGTCGATAAAGGGCGTGAGCGCCGCCGAATACAGGATATGCCGAAAATTCACCGCGAGGATCGAGAGGACGACGATCCACATCGGGACCGCCTGTCCGAAGAGCTCGATGCCGACGAGCTGGCTGGCGCCTGCATAGACGGTCGCGCTCATCAGTGCCGCCTCGGCGACGGTCTGGCCGTTCGATACGGCGACCGCGCCGAAAAGTACGGCAAAGGGACCGGCGGAGATGATGACCGGCAGCGCCTTCAGCGCGCCTTCGGCATAGGGGGATCGGGACATTCTTGCAATTCTCACGTTCACCTGCTGGCTAAAGCCTGTCGCCGCAATGGACAAACCAATTCGGCTGATGGAACGACGACCGCCGTTGATGAATGGCATTGCCATCCCGCAGCGATTTCCGTCTTGTCGAAAAGTCGCATCCGGATCAGCCGGTTTGGCAGGGAGGACAGCATGGAAAAGGATCTTATCGGTCGCGAGGACAAGGAGCGGCTACTCTTGAAGGTGCAGCGCCACCGGTCCGACGAGGCGGAAGTCGAGATGGGGCGGTTGGACGTGGAAACGCTGGTCGATCTCGTCGCCCGACTTGTCGGGCCGCACTATTACAACAACGGTCTGCGCAACGCTCAGGCGCTCATCGCGCGCCAAGTCGACCAGATCAACGATGCGCTTTACGAGATGGAGCGGCTGCCGGAGCTGTGACTACTTCTTCGGCCGGATCTGGAAGGTGTGTTCCGGGCCGGGGAAGATGCAATCCTTGACCTCTGAGGCATAGCCCTCGGCGGCCTTGTCGATCACGTCAGCGAGCTCGCTGTAGTGCTTGACGAAGCGAGGTTTGAACTCGTTGAACAGGCCGAGCATGTCATCGGAAACCAGGATCTGCCCGTCACAGGCCGGTGAGGCGCCGATGCCGATGGTCGCAGCCTTCACATTTGCCGAAATTTCGCGGGCGAGGGGTTCTACGGTGCCTTCGATCACCATGGCAAAGGCGCCGGCCTCATCGATCGCCTTGGCGTCACGGCGGATCTTGTCCTGCTCGGCTTCGCTGTGGCCCTTGGAACGGTAGCCGCCTGAAGTGTTCACCTGCTGCGGCATCAGGCCGATGTGGCCGAAGACCGGTACGCCGCGGCTGACCAGGAAGGCGACCGTTTCAGCCATCTCGGCGCCGCCCTCCAGCTTCACGCCATCGCAGCCGGTTTCCTTCATCAGGCGCACGGCATTGCGGAAAGCCTGTTCCTTGCTTTCCTGGTAGGAGCCGAAGGGGAGATCGACGATGATGCAGGCGCGCGTCGCGCCGCGCATGACGGCCTGGCCGTGGGCGACCATCATCTCCATGGTGACGCCGACGGTCGTCTCCATGCCGTAGAGCACCATGCCAAGACTGTCGCCAACCAGCAGAAGGTCGCAGTGACGGTCGAGGATGCGGGCGATCGGCGTGGTATAGGCGGTCAGCGACACGACAGGGCGGACGCCTTTCAGACCCGTGATATCGGCTGGGGTGAAGCGCTTCTGGCGGGGTGGTGTGCTCATGTCAGGCGGCCTCCATGCCGGTGGCGGCCGCTTGGCCGATGATGCGGTTGTCGAGAAGCTTGGTCTTGCCAAAGCGAACATAAAGGAGAACGAGCGCGGTATCCTTCACCGTCTCGATCCGCTCCAGCGTGCGTGGATCGCGGATCGCGACGACTTCCGGTTCTGCGAGCGGCTCCGTGCGCAGGAAATCCAGAAGTTTCGCTTCGAGCGTCGCCACGTCACGGATACCGGTCAGCAGAAGTCGCTCAGCCTCTGCCAGCGTCTTCGGGACGATCACGGCGGCGGCGCGCTCGGCGGGCGCGAGATAGACGTTGCGTGACGAGCAGGCGAGGCCATCGGCCTCGCGGACCGTGGCGACTGGCACGACGCGGACCGGCTGAGCCAGATCGTCGACCATCTTCTGGATGATGGTGACCTGCTGATAATCCTTCTCGCCGAAATAGGCGGTGTCCGGCTGGACGATGTTGAAGAGCTTGGTGACGACGGTCGCCACTCCGGCAAAATGGCCGGGGCGGGCCTCACCCTCGAGCTCCGAACCGAGCTTCGGCAGGTCGACGACCGTCTGCATCGGTTGCGGATACATGTCCTCAACGCCGGGGGCAAAGAGGAAATCGACGCCGGCTTCCTCCAACATGGCGCTGTCGCGGGCGAGGTCGCGTGGATACCTTTCCAGGTCCTCGTTCTTGCCGAACTGCAGCGGGTTGACGAATATCGAGACGACCGTCACGTCGTTTTCAGACTTGGCGTGGCTGACGAGGCTCAGGTGCCCCTGATGCAGATAACCCATGGTTGGCACGAAGCCGATGGTCTGACCGGCACGGCGGCGGGGCGCGAGCTTCTGTCGCAAAGCGGCGATCGTGGTGACGATTTCCATGACCGGCGTCCTCCCTGTCTTCTCGTTGGCTCGGCTCTAACGCTTGCCGCGAAAAAAGGCAATCGCACGAATCCTTTGCAGGCGCTTCCTCAGATTTCGATTCGGCTGCTGTCGGTGATCTCGACGCCCGCCTCGCGCATGGCCTTGATTGCTTCTTCGACACCATTCGGGTCGATGCCGCGGCAGCCGTCGGCGATCAGGCGAAGCTTCACGCCCGGCAGCATATCAACGGCATCGAGAGCGGAGAACTTGACGCAATAGTCCGTCGCGAGGCCCATGATGTCCAACTCCGTGACGTTCCTTGTCTTCAGCCATTCGGCAAGGCCAGTCAGTGCCGCCCGGTCATTGTCGCGAAATGCCGAATAACTGTCGACTGCGGGGTTCTCACCCTTGCGCTGGATGAAGTCTATGCGGCTGGTGTCGAGCTCCGGATGAAAGTCTGCGTCCGGCGTTCCCTGGACGCAGTGGTCCGGCCACATGACCTGCGGCTGGCCGGAAAGCTCCCCCATGTCGAAGGGTTTCTTGCCCGGATGCTGGGAGGCGAAGCTGCCGTGATTGGCGGGGTGCCAGTCCTGCGAGGCGACGACCAGATCGTAGACGCCGCTCGCCATCAGGCGGTTTGCGACAGGCACGACCGCATCGCCCTCGGTGACCGGCAATTTGCCGCCGGGGCAGAAGCCGTTCTGGATATCGATGAGCAGAAGGGCCTTCGTCATGATCGCGCTCCAATTCTTGTGCGCCGCAAGATGGCAATCTGCCGCCGCCCGATCAAGGGGATTGCAGGGATTTCCCGCGTTGATCGACAAGGGAACAATCATGCTTCCGCCACGTTCGGCCATCGTGATCGTCGCCCGCAGCCCGTCTGCGCGGTGCTCTCTTTCCTACTTGCATCACGATTGGATCCGGTATGCTTCTCACAATCACGGCTGTCATCTTTGGCGCCATTGGCCTGGCGCTCGGGGTCGGTGGGGCACAGCTCCTGCTGCTTGGCGGTAGTCCCTATTTCCTGCTTTCCGGCCTTGTCTTCCTCGGCACGGCCCTGCTGCTCGTGCTGCGCCGGGTCGAGGCGCTTTGGCTCTATGGGATCTTCATCCTCGCAAGCCTCGCTTGGGCGCTGTACGAGGTCGGGCTCGACTGGTGGCAGCTCGGACCGCGGGGAGGGCTGATTGTTGTTCTCGGCCTCTGGCTGATGCTGCCGGCAATTCGGCGACGGCTGGGACCCGCCCATCGCCGTGGCCGTGTGGCGGCGGGCGTCCTGCCGCTCGCCATCCCGGTGGCCATCGCCACGATCGTTGCGGTCATTTCGATGTTCTCCGATCCCTATGGTCGCGACGGGTCTCTGCCCACCGAACAGGTTGCGGCAGCGCCGGCACTGGGCGGCAACGTGCCTGACAGCGATTGGCATCAATATGGTCGCACACCCTACGGCCAGCGCTATTCGCCGCTCACCCAAATCAATACGGACAATGTCGAGGATCTGAAGATCGCGTGGACATATCAGACCGGCGACGTGAAGCTGCCCGAGGATGTCGGCGAGACGACTTATCAGGTCACGCCGCTCAAGGTTGGTGACACGCTCTATCTCTGCACCCCGCACAATTGGGCGATCGCGGTGGATGCCGCAACCGGCGAGGAGAAGTGGAAGTTTGATCCCAATGCCGGGCTTAATCCGGACCGCCAGCACCAGACCTGCCGCGGCGTTACCTACTACAGCGACCCCGCGGCCACCCCGGGCACGGTGTGCGCCGAGCGCGTATACCTGCCGACCTCGGATGCGCGGCTGATCGCTCTCGATGCCGGCACAGGTGCCATCTGCCAGAATTTCGCCGAAGGCGGTACGCTGCGGCTGGAACAGAACATGCCGTACAATCCGGCCGGCTATTACTATTCCACCTCGCCGCCCGTCATTGCGGCGGGCAAGATCATCATCGGCGGTGCGGTCAACGACAATTACTCGACCCAGTCTCCCTCCGGCGTCATCCGCGCTTTCGATGTCAATACCGGCGCGCTCGTCTGGAACTGGGATAGCGGCAACCCGGCGCAGACCGCACCGATCGGGCCCGACCAGACATACACCGCGAACTCGCCGAACAGCTGGTCGATCTTCTCCGTCGACGAGGCGCTGGGGCTCGTCTACATCCCGCTCGGCAACCAGGTTCCCGACCAGCTCGGCATGGGGCGCAGCGAGAGCGTCGAGAAATACTCGTCGTCGATCGTCGCGCTCGATGTGAATACCGGGCAGGACCGCTGGGTTCGCCAGACGGTCCATCATGACCTGTGGGACATGGACGTGCCGGCACAGCCCGTACTGCTTGACCTGACCAATTCGGAAGGGGCTGTCGTTCCGGCGCTGATCGGGCCGACGAAGCAGGGCGACATCTATGTGCTCGATCGCCGAACGGGCGAGCCAATCATCCCGGTGCGCGAGATCCCGGCACCCGGCGGGGCGATCCCCGAGGACTTCACGTCTCCGACCCAGCCCATCTCCGACCTCACCTTCCGCCCGCCGACCCTGACGGAAAGCAACATGTGGGGACTGACCATCATCGACCAGATGATGTGCCGCATCCAGTTCCACCAGCTGAAGTATGAAGGGCAGTACACGCCGCCGTCGCTGGAAGGCACACTCGTCTATCCGGGCAATTTCGGCACGTTCAACTGGGGTTCCGTTGCCGTCGACCCGGAGCGGCAGGTGATGTTCGGAATGCCGACCTATCTGGCGTTCACAGCCCGCCTGGTGCCGCGGTCGGAGATTCCGCCCAAACAAGAAGGCGAGACGGGTTCCGAGCAGGGCCTCAACCGCAACGAAGGCGCGCCCTACGGTGTCTACATGGGGCCGTTCCTCTCGCCGCTCGGCATTCCCTGCCAGTCGCCGCCATGGGGCACGATCGCCGGCGTCGACCTCAGGACCGGCCAGATCGCCTACCAGAAGCGCAACGGCACGGTTTACGACATGACGCCGCTGCCATTGCCCCTCAAGGTCGGCGTACCGGGCATCGGCGGGCCGATGATTACCAAGGGCGGCGTTGTCTTCCTTGGTGCGGCTGTCGACAACTATCTGCGCGCTTATGATCTGACGACCGGCGAACAGCTCTGGGAAAGCCGTCTGCCGGCTGGCGGCCAGGCGACGCCGATGACCTATGCGTTGGACAACGGCAAGCAGTATGTCGTGATGGTCGCCGGCGGGCACGGCTCGGTCGGTACCGATCCCGGCGATTATGTCATCGCCTACACGCTGCCGGATTGAAGGCAGAAGTAGAGGATTCGAACCCGCCCACGACCGTGGGCGGGTTCACTTTCGGGACACTTCGGCGTGTCCATCCTTGCGCCGCAACGGAACGTTAACCATGTGATTCTAAACACATGCCGTAACGTGAGGATGTTTCGCATGAGTAGCCAAGCCATGAACGGCCAGACCAACCCGACCATCGCCTTCTTTCCGCTTGCGAACCGTAGGGATCTGGTGCGCCGTTCGGCGATCGAGCTCGATCGCCTGAATGGCTACGCCGCGACCGAGTTCTGGAAGGCCACTTGCCGCAAGCTCGGAAATGAGCTTCTGGAACTGGGTTGCCCTGAAGACGAGATGCGGGTCGAGATCATGGACTTCCAGGCGGCAGTCCAGATCGAGCTGATGTGGCTCCACCGCGAGGAAGCAGCCCAAGGCTGACATCACAGACCGGTGACGAGGCTGCCTTCATCCTCCATCGTGAGGTGCGCGGTGTCCGGGCGCGGCGGAACGGCCAGCCGGTAGCCCATCATCCGGGCGATCGGGGCAAGCGTGGCGAAGAGCAGCTTCTGCACCACGACCGGTGGCCCAGAGATGTAAAGGTGGTCGCGGAAGGCGTTCAGGCCGAGTGCGATCGGCAGTAACTTCACCGAACCGTCAGGCCTGAAATAGTCCGGGCACTCCGACGTCCAGCGCGCCAGGTTGAGGAAGAAGCGCAGGTGCTGCTTGGCGTTGACGAACGTCACCGTCAGATGCGTTTCGCCGAACGAGGCGTTGCGAAAGAAGTGGCTTGCGCCCTTCGGCACTGTGATCGACTGACCGTCGGTTGCATAATGTTCCTGGCCGTTGATCATGACCATCACCCGCCCTCTGTTGACGGTGAAGATCTCGTCCGTCTCCGGATGGATATGGGCGACGGCATTGCCGCCTCCCGACCCACCCTTACCGAGGACGACGTCCATCTGGCTGGTGGCTCCGTCTTCATAGGGGTGGGTGAAGACGAAAGTTTCCTTGTTATAGGCATTGAGAATACGGGTGCCGGCTGGCACAAGCGCTTCGCGCATGGCTTTACTCCTGAATGTTCTGGTTTGATCGTATTGGGTGCCCGGAGACACGTTTCGCGGGCAATGAAAACCGTGTAGTCTGGCGACGTTGGTGCTTCAAACACCGTTTTTGCCTTTGCATTCACCGGATTTGCATAACGTGACCGCACCGATAAACTTCGATGATCTGCGCTACATGCTGGCAGTCGCCGAGACCGGAACGACTCTGGCGGCCTCGCGCCTCCTGCGTGTGAGTCAAAGTACGGTGTCCCGGCGGATCGCCGCGCTCGAAGAGGCGCTGCGGGTCGAGCTTTTCGACAAACGGCGGACGGGGTACTTCCTGACCGAGGCAGGGGCGCTGCTTCTTGCCCCGGCAGAGGCTGTGCGGAACGCCACTGACGCCTTCTCCGGCGCCGTCGACAGCCTGTCGCGGGAGGTTTCCGGCACGGTGCGCTTCACCACCAACGAGGTGCTGGGCTCCTTCGTGCTGCCGAAATTGATCGAGCGTCTCAGGCAACGGTATCCGGAAGTGCGGCTCGAGGTCGACACCACCAATCTCCTGCGGGACCTCGCGGGCGGCGAGGCGGATGTGGCGCTGCGCGCCGCGCCTGCGCCGACACAGGCGGGGCTTGTCGGTCTGCGCGTGATTGAGGATTACTGGAGCCTCTACTGCTCGCGAGACTATGCGGCCCGTCACGGGGTTCCGCAGAACCTCGAGCAGCTTGCTGGGCATGCCCTTATCGGCATCGACACGCATGTCCGCAGTCGCCCCATATTCGAATGGGCGAAGGAGAATTTTCCCGCAGACGAGGTGCTGCTGCGGCACAATTCCGTTCCTGGTGTTTTCACCAGTGTCCGAACCGGGCTTGGGATCGGGTTCTATTCGGATTTCATAGCAGCCTCTGATTCGGAACTGGTCTTCTGTTTTCGCCCTCCGGTTCCGCCGACAGCCGAGATCTGGCTCATTACCCACGAGCGTCTGCGCCATCTTCCCCGGATCCGTGCGGTGATGGATGTGATCAAGGACCTGGTGAAGGAGATCATGGGGCAAAGGGCTGCCGCCGAGACGCTGCCGGCCTGAAGACGCAAGGCTGTCGCGAGGGGGACCGCAATTGTCTGGTGGCAATGTCCCGGGCTTGCTTGTCCAGGGCGGTCGATCTTCCTACAAGTGCCGCCATCGACATCCCCATTTCGACAGCAGCGACGCCTTGGCCAAACTCCATTACATCTACGCCACCATGAATGCCGGCAAATCGACGCTGTTGTTGCAGGCGGCCTACAACTACCAGGAACGCGGAATGCGGGTCGCGATGCTGATCAGCGCGCTCGATAACCGGGCGGGCAAGGGTTTCATCGGTTCGCGAATCGGACTGCGCGCAGAGGCTTCGGCTTTCGGTTCCGACGAAGACCTGTTTGCCGCAATCAAGGCCGATCACGAGACGTCGCCGCTCTCCTGCGTTTTCGTCGACGAAGCGCAGTTTCTGACGACCGAGCAGGTCTGGCAGCTGGCACGCATCGTCGATTCGCTCGACATCCCTGTCATGGCCTATGGCTTGCGAACCGACTTCCGGGGGGAGCTTTTCCCGGGCTCGAAGGCGCTGCTTGCCATTGCCGACGAACTGACCGAAGCGCGGTCGATCTGCCATTGCGGCCGCAAGGCGACCATGGTCGTGCGCATTGGCGAGGACGGCAAGGCGCAGAAGGACGGCGACCAGGTTCTGATCGGCGGCAACGAGACCTACACATCGCTCTGCCGGCGGCACTGGCAGCTCGCCTTCGCAGCGGAAGAAGTGCCTGCCAATGCCTGACAGCCGGACAGGCAGTGCCTCGGGCGCCGCCTGCCGTCACCGCGCTACTCAGGCACGCTCGACGAACCCGTCCAGCACGCGCTTTTGACCGGCACGGTCGAAATCGATTGTCAGCTTGTTGCCTTCGATCGAGGCGATATTGCCATTGCCGAACTTCAGGTGGAAAACCCGGTCGCCGACCGAGAAGCGGGAGGGTTCTGTTGTCGTCGACTTGGCGACCAGTTCGCCATCGATTGTCTTGGCGCGCGGTCCGCTTTCACCATAACCGATGCGCTCTACGGCATGGCCGGACCGGCTGCCCCAGTTGTCGCGGGTGGCATCGGTCTTGTTGGCCTGCGCGCGCTTCCAGCCGGGCGTCGAATAGCTGTTCTGGAAGGGCTCCTGCTTGTCGAAGCGAGACTGGCCGTAGGGATTGCGGCCATAACCGCCATAGGAGGTCTCGGCTTCTGCCACCTCGACATGGGCGGGCGGCAGTTCTTCGAGGAAGCGTGACGGCAGGGTTGATTGCCACAGCCCGTGAATGCGGCGGTTGGAGACGAACCAGATGTGGCAGCGGCGCTTGGCGCGGGTGATGCCGACATAGGCGAGGCGGCGTTCTTCTTCGAGGCCAGCGCGGCCACCTTCGTCAAGCGCACGCTGGTGGGGAAACAGGCCTTCCTCCCAGCCGGGCAGGAAGACGGTCTCGAATTCCAGACCCTTGGCCGAATGCAGCGTCATGATCGAGACGGCATCGAGGTTCTCGTTGGTCTCGGCGTCCATGACCAGCGACACGTGTTCGAGGAAGCCGCGCATGCTCTCGAAGGCTTCCATCGAGCGGATGAGTTCCTTCAGGTTTTCCAACCGGCCCGGCGCTTCCGCAGACTTGTCGTTCTGCCACATGGCCGTGTAGCCGCTCTCATCGAGGATCTGCTCGGCGAGTTCGGTGTGCGGTGTGTTTTCGAGAAGCGATTGCCAGCGGCGGAAGTCGGTGACGACGTCGAAGAGCGCCTTGCGCGCCTTCGGCTTCAACTCGTCGGTTTCGATGATGTCGGCCGCTGCCGCCAGCATGGGGATGTCGCGGGCGCGGGCGTAATCATGCAGGTTGCGGATCGTGGTGTCGCCGAGACCGCGCTTCGGCGTGTTGACGATGCGCTCGAAGGCGAGGTCATCGGCAGGCTGGCACACAAGGCGGAAATAGGCCATCGCATCGCGGATCTCGAGGCGCTCGTAGAAGCGCGGGCCACCGATGACGCGGTAGTTCAGACCGAGCGTGACGAAGCGGTCTTCGAATTCGCGCATCTGGAAAGAAGCGCGGACCAGGATCGCCATGTTGTTCAGCGGGTGCTGCTGGCGCTGGAGCTGTTCGATCTCTTCGCCGACGGCACGCGCTTCCTCTTCCGAATCCCAGGCGGCATGCACCACCACCTTGTCATCGTTCGGATCGACGCGATCGGTGAACAGGGTCTTGCCGAGGCGGCCCTCGTTATGGGCAATGAGATGGCCGGCGGCACCCAGAATGTGTTCTGTCGAGCGATAGTTGCGCTCGAGCTTGATCACCTTGGCGCCCGGAAAGTCCTTCTCGAAGCGCAGGATATTGTCGACTTCCGCGCCGCGCCAGCCATAGATCGACTGGTCGTCATCGCCAACGCAGCAGACATTCTGCGGCACGCCGGGCGGGCGCTGGGCGAGCAGGCGCAGCCACATGTACTGCGCCGTGTTGGTGTCCTGATACTCATCGACCAGCACGTACTTGAAGCGCTGGTGATATTCCTTCAGCACATCCGGGTTGGCCTTGAACATGCGGATCGGATGCAGAAGGAGATCCCCGAAGTCGCAGGCGTTCAGTGTCTTCAGCCGGTTTTGATAGGCGACATAGAGTTCTCGGCCCTTGCCATTGGCGAAGGCGCGGGCGTCACCCTCCGGAATCTGGGCCGGGTCGAGACCCTTGTTCTTCCAGCCGTCGATCATCTGGGCGAACTGTTTGGCCGGCCAACGCTTGTCGTCGAGGCCCTCGGCCTGGATGATCTGCTTGATCAGGCGCACTACATCATCGGTGTCGAGGATGGTGAAGTCGGAGGAGAGGCCGACGAGTTCTGCGTGGCGGCGCAGCAGCTTGACACCGATCGAGTGGAAGGTGCCGAGCCACGGCATGCCTTCAACCGCGCCACCGACCAGATGGCCGATGCGCTCCTTCATCTCGCGCGCGGCCTTGTTGGTGAAGGTCACAGCAAGGATCTGGCTGGGATAGGCGCGGCCCGTCGCAAGGATATGCGCGATGCGGGTGGTGAGCACGCGGGTCTTGCCGGTGCCGGCGCCAGCGAGCACCAGAACGGGCCCATCGACGGTCTCGACGGCCTCGCGCTGTTCCGGGTTCAGGCCAGAGAGATAGTCGGGCGCGCGGCTCTGGTCGCGGGCCGCCATGGCGCGGGCGGCAATGCCGAGGCCGCCGCCGGTCGGTAGTCCGGGTGCGGGAGCGGCTGAGGCAGCCGGCTTGCGCGGCGCGGGCTCCTCGTCGAAGAAGGGAATGTCGTCGAAACCGTTACTCATGCGGCCCAATGTAGTGATTCGGGTCCGAAAGGCCAGTGACGGCGTTCTGGTTTTATTCCGAGGCCCTTGTTGCGCACGGATTTCGAGAGGCTTCAGCCGGTCGACATGTTATGATCTACGCGTCAATCCAGGTTGGCATGCATGATACCGGGTATTCACGGCGGCGTGAAAAGACGCGAGATTACAAATCAGTAAGCTTGACGTTCTGCCATTGCCACCCCGGGTTTGCGCCCGATACTTAACCGACATCATCCAGTTCGACATTTTCGGAGCCCTGCATGCCGCTTTGGAAGCAACTCGCCATCAGTATTGCCCTCATTTTCCTCGGTCTCTGTTCCTGGGTCTATTTCTCGCCCGGTGCAGGCCAGACGCTCGTCTCGGTGGGCGTGCCGCAATCGGTCGTCGCCCTTGTGAGCCGCGCTCCCGAAACCGAGGGACCGGGGCAGGGCAATCAGGGGCAGGGCGGGCAACAGGCGCAATCCGGCGGCCAGGAAGCTTCTCAAGGCCAGGGCCAAGGCGGTCGGCGTGGCGGCAATCAGTCGATCCTGGTCGCAACGCAACCCGTGACGATCGGTGTGGTCAACGACCGGCTGAGTGCCATCGGTGACGGCGAAGCGATCGAGGCCGTGACCGTGATGCCGCAGGCATCGGGCACCATTGCGGAAATCCTTGTGTCCTCGGGGCAGAAGGTCAACAAGGGCGACATCATTGCAAAGCTTGATCGCGAAGAGCAGGTGATCCTGCGCGACCAGGCGGCGGTTGCCCTGCGCAGCGCCAAGGAGAAGGCCGAGTCCTATCGTAATCTTCAGAGCTTCTCGCGCCTCGACGTGCTCGATGCACAGATCGCCGAGGAGCAGGCACAGCTGCAGCTGACGACGGCGGAGCTCAACTTGAAGCGTCGCGACATCGTGGCGCCGATCGACGGCATCATCGGCATCGTCGGTGTCAGCGTCGGTGACAATGTCACCAATTCGACGGCCATCGTCTCGCTCGACAATCGCAGCCAGCTGCTGGTGGATTTCTGGGCGCCGGAGCGTTTTGCCGCGGCCGTGAAACCCGGCATGCCAATTGAGGCGAGCTCGGTTTCGCGACCGGGCCAGGTCTTTGAGGGCAGTGTCGAGGCTGTTGACAGCCGGGTCGACGAGGCAAGCCGGACCATCCGCATTCGCGCGAAGATCGACAATCCCGACGACGTACTGCGTGCAGGCATGTCCTTCAACGTGGTGATGCGCTTCCCCGGCGACCGCTACGCCGCGGTCAATCCGCTCGCCGTTCAGTGGGACGGGGAGGGCTCGTTTGTCTGGCAGATCGTCGATAACAAGTCCGTGAAGACCCGCGTCACCATCATTCAGCGCAATTCAGATCAGATCCTGGTCGAAGCGCCGCTCAAGGAAGGCGATGTGGTGGCGGTCGAAGGGCTGCAGCGCGTTCGCGAGGGTGGCGCCGTCGAAGTCGCCGGAGCGCCGAAGGCTGGTTCCGAGGAGGTCGCCGCGCGATGAGTTCGACAGAAAACGGCTCTGAACAGTCGGGGCGCAGCTTTACCGCCCTCTTCGTCCGACGGCCCGTTCTCGCGGCCGTGCTCAATACACTTCTCGTGGTGGCGGGCCTTGCGGCGCTTGCCGGCATCGAGATCCGCGAGCTGCCCGACGTGGACCAGCCGGTCATCACCGTCAGCACCGATTATGACGGCGCCTCGGCGGAGACGATGGACCAGGAAGTGACGCGGATCATCGAAGGCGCCGTTGCCCGGGTGAGCGGGCTGAAGTCGATGTCGTCGCGCTCGTCCTTCGGAGACAGCCGGACGACGCTGGAATTCAGCGACAACGTCGATCTCGCGGTTGCGGCCAACGATGTGCGCGATGCGCTCGGGCGCATCCGCAATCAGCTTCCCGACGATGTCGACGAGCCGCGGATTGTCAAGGCCGATGCCGACTCGCAGCCGATCATGCGTCTCGGCGTCACCTCGACCACCCTGTCCATGGAGGATCTGACGCTTTTGGTCGAAAACGAGATCTCGGACCGGCTGGCCGCTGTCGAAGGCGTGGCAGACGTGCAGATCTATGGCGATCAGGAAAAGGTGTTCCGCATCGACGTCAACCAGGCGGCCCTTGCCAGCCGTGGCCTGAGCGTTGCCGATCTCGCCACCGGTCTGCAGAGTGCCTCTCTCGACGTGCCCGCCGGCTCGCTGGAATCGCAGACGCAGGACATCGTCGTGCGTGCAACCGCGAACCTGACTACGGTCGAGGATTTCGAGGATGTGCTGATCGGTGAGCGCGTTCGTTTGCGCGACGTGGCGACCGTGACGCTGGGCCCCGATGATGGATCGACCTCGCTCCGGTCGAATGGCGTGCAGGGCGTGGGCCTTGGTATCATCCGCCAGGCGCAGTCCAACACGTTGAACATCTCCGCCGGCGTGCATGCGGCCGTGGACGCCATGGCGAGCGCCTTGCCGGAGGGCACGCGCGTCATCGTTACCAGCGATGATGCCGTCTTCATCCAGGGGGCGCTGCACGAGGTGGAGATCGCGCTGGGCCTTTCGGCCGTCATCGTTCTCGTCGTTCTCTATCTCTTCCTGCGTGACTGGCGGGCTACCCTGATCCCGGCACTCACCATGCCTGTTGCCCTGATCGGGACACTGGTGGCGATCTACCTCGTCGGCTTCTCGCTCAATATCCTGACGCTGCTGGCGATTGTGCTCGCCACTGGCCTCGTGGTCGATGACGCGATCGTGGTACTCGAAAATATCGTGCGACGGCGGGCGGAAGGCATGGGACCGCGGGCAGCGGCGGTACTTGGTACGCAGGAAGTGTTCTTCGCGGTTCTCGCAACGACGGCCACCCTTGCGGCCGTCTTCATTCCGCTTTCCTTCCTGCCGGGCCAGCTGGGTGGGCTCTTCCGCGAATTCGGCTTCGTACTGGCCTTCGCAGTCCTGCTGTCGTCCGTGACCGCGCTGACGCTCTGCCCGATGATGGCGTCGCGGATGCTGTCGCGCGAGAGCGACCATCAAGCTGGCGTCCTCGGTGGCTTCGGCAAGAAGTTCGCCAGCTTCTATGGCCGGACGCTCGGTGCCTGCCTCGGCAATCCGCTCATCGTCGTCGTTGTCGCCGGGATGTTCTCCGCCGTGGCCTATCTCGCCTTTACCGGGATCCAGAGCGAGATCACGCCCCGCGAAGACCGCTCCATGGTGATGATGCGGCTGACCACACCTCAAGGGTCGAGCCTTGCCTACACGCGGGATCAGTTGCAGCGGGTCGAGGAGAACCTGCAGCCGCTGCGCGAGAGTGGCGAGATCCAGAACATCTTTTCGATCTCCGGCCAGGGTTCTTCCAACAGCGCCTTCATGGTGATGACGCTCGCGCCCTGGTCCGAGCGCACACGGACGCAGGATCAGATCGTCCAGGACGTGAATGCCGCCGCTGCGAAGGTGCCGGCCCTGCGCGGTAACGTGTTCCAGTCCAACAGCCTTCGAATTCGCGGCGCCGGCAGCGGCCTCCAGATGGCGATGGTCGGATCCAGCCACGAGAAGCTGACCGAGGCGGTTCTGAAGATGGTCGAGCAGATGCGCGACCGGCCGGAGTTCCAGACTCCGCGGATCGACAACGAACCGACGCAGGCGCAGATCTCTGTGACGATCGACCGTGAGCGGGCTTCTGATCTCGGTATCGACATTGGCGCGATCGGAACCTCGCTGCAGGCGCTGCTGGAGGGACGATCGGTCACCGACGTGTTCGTCGACGGCAATTCGATCCCGGTCCGCCTGGTGTCCAGCACGACGCCGATCAACGACCCGACCGACCTCGAAAACATCTTCCTGACGACCTCTGACGGGCGTGTTGTGCCGATGTCGTCGATCGCCTCGCTCGAGGAAAAGGCCGTCTCTCCGACGCTCAATCGTGAACAGCAGCTCGCTTCGGTGTCCTTCTCGGCGGCTCTCGCAGAAGGAGTCGCGCTGGGTGATGCGGTCGAACTGGTTACCGAGATGGCCGAACCCCTGCTACCGCCAGGCTCGCGCCTCATTCCCCTGGCCGAGGCAGCCACGCTGGAGGAAAACAGCTATGGCATGGCTCTCACCTTCGGTTTTGCCATCGCGATCATCTTCCTCGTGCTCGCAGCTCAGTTCGAGAGTGTCGTCTCCTCGCTGATCATTATGGCGACGGTGCCGCTCGGTCTTGCCTGTGCGGTCTTCGCACTGGTAGTCACCGGGTCGACGCTCAACGTTTACAGTCAGATCGGCCTCGTGCTGCTCGTCGGCGTCATGGCGAAGAACGGTATTCTCATCGTTGAATTCGCCAACCAGCTCCGCGACCGCGGGCTGTCCGTGCGCGAGGCGATCGAGACCGCCTGCACCATCCGCCTTCGGCCCGTCATGATGACAATGATCGCGACGGTGCTGGGTGGCGTGCCGCTGGTGCTGGCCCAGGGAGCCGGAGCGGAAGCGCGCATCGCGCTCGGGTGGGTCATCGTCGGCGGCCTCGGCGTGGCAACGCTCGTCACTCTCTACATCACGCCCGTGGCCTACCTCCTGCTTGCCCGCTTCTCCAAGCCGCATGCCCAGGAGGAGGCACGCCTGAAGACGGAACTCGAGGACGCCACTCTGAAGATCGCCAACGATCCGGGTGTGCCGCCGCGGATTGCGGCGGAGTGACCTGGGAGGGTCGTCTCCTGACTGCGCCATTCGGGCGTCTGGACAATTCGCAAGCCCTATCCCATAGCAGAGGCGCACCGGCATCTTGCCGATGCGCGCCATGACAGGAATTCGGGAGGTCGCGGATGGCCCGCAAGGATGTGATCGACGGCAAGCGCAACGAAGAGGGCATCGCCCTGGCGCTGCCGCTTCTGAAACAGCGTTTCGGGGAGCGGTTCCAGACCGGGCAGTCCTTCCGCGACCAGCACAGCCACACGACGACCTATCTGCCGTCGCAGCGGCCTGACGGTGTCGTGTTCGTCGAGAGCAGCGACGATGTGCGGGAAGTTGTCCGCATCTGCGGCGCCCATCGCGTGCCCATCGTTCCCTTTGGTACCGGATCTTCACTTGAGGGGCAGGTTAACGCGCCTTTTGGCGGCGTTTCCATCGACTTCAACCGGATGAACCGGATCCTGTCGGTCAATGCCGAGGATCTCGATTGCACGGTGGAACCCGGCGTCACGCGAGAGGATCTCAATACATATCTGCGTGATACCGGTCTGTTCTTTCCGATCGATCCCGGCGCCAATGCCTCGCTCGGTGGCATGACGGCGACGCGCGCCTCAGGCACAAACGCGGTGCGCTACGGAACCATGAAGGATAATGTCCTGGCGCTCACGGTCGTGACCGCCGATGGCGAAGAGATCCGCACTGCACAGCGGGCACGCAAGTCTTCTGCCGGTTATGACCTGACCCGTCTTTTCGTCGGCTCTGAGGGTACGCTTGGCGTCATCACGTCGGTGACGCTGCGTCTCCAGGGCATTCCGGCGAAGATCAGCGGTGGTGTCTGCGCCTTTCCGACTCTCGAAGATGCCTGCAATGCTGTCATCATGACCATCCAGATGGGCATTCCTGTTGCCCGTATCGAGTTGCTCGACGAGATGCAGATTCGCGCCTGCAATGCCTATTCGAAGCTCTCATATGCGGAGCGGCCGACACTGTTTGTCGAATTCCATGGTACCGAGGAGACGGTGGCGCTGCAGGCGGCCCAGTTCGGGGAAATTGCGGCTGAGTTCGGCGGTGGCGAATTCGCCTATACTGCGAATGCGGAAGAACGAAACCAGCTCTGGAAGGCTCGTCACAACGCCTATTGGGCGAGCCGTGCGCTTGCGCCAGAACTGGCCGCGCTCTCGACCGACGTCTGCGTGCCGATCTCGCGGCTTGCCGAATGTGTGGCAGCTACCCAAGCCGATATCCACGAGAACGGATTTCTCGCTCCGATCGTCGGCCATGCGGGGGACGGCAATTTCCACGTCCTTCTGCTCTTCAATGACAAGGACGCCGCCGATGTGGAAAAGGCGGAAGCCTTCCTTGAACGGCTGAACGGTCGGGCGCTTGCCATGGAAGGCACCTGCACGGGTGAACACGGCATCGGGCAAGGCAAGATTGGCTACCTCGAGCAGGAACTGGGCTCGGCGCTCCCGGCAATGCAGGCGATCAAGGCGGGCCTCGATCCCCACAATATCTTCAACCCCGGCAAGATCTTTCGCCTGTGACTGCAAGACCTTGCGGGTTGCCCCTGCGGCGAATTGCGTTACCCTCGGGCGGTAATCAAGGGAGTGGCATTCGGTGCTCGGACGCATACTGGTAACGCTCGGCGGCCTTCTGGTGCTTGCGCTCTTCTCGGCGCTGCTTGCGCCGCTTTTCGTCGACTGGACGAATTTCCGCCAGAACTTCGAGGATCAGGCGAGCCAGCTGCTCGGCAAGAAGGTTGTCGTGCATGGCGATGTCAGCGCCCGCATCCTGCCTTTCCCTTCGGTCACGATGGAGGATGTCACTGTCGGCACCGACGTTGACGGCTCGCCGCTCGTGCGGGTGGCTCGGTTCTCGCTCGACGCCGAACTTGCGCCGTTCCTGTCGGGCGAGGCGCGCATCTTTGACATGCGGATCGAGGAGCCCAAGGCGCGCATACGGCTCCTGGCCGACGGAACGCTCGACTGGCTGCGCGGCAGCAAGCCCAGCATACCGGCGCGTACTGTGGTGCTCGAGAAGGTGTCCGTGACCGGGGGCACAATCGAATTCATAGATCAGCAGTCGGGACGGAATCGCCTCCTCAGCGAAGTCGATGCCGCACTTTCAGCGCGCACGCTGGCCGGCCCCTGGTCGGTCGAGGGCAGGGCGGTCCTTGATGGGGAGCCCGCGCGCTTCACGCTGGCAACCTCCGAAGCAGGCGGCGCGACCTTACCCTTGCGGCTGCGGATCGACCCTGAGGCGCGGCCCTTCGATCTCGTGCTCGAAGGAGAGCTCGCTCTCGAAGAGGGCAAACCTTTCTATGCCGGCAACTTCTCCTCCACCTGGAAGACCGCAGAGCCTGCGGAGGCTTTGGAGGCCGGGCAGAAACCAGTTCCGGCGCCACGGGTTCGAGGTGATTTCAAACTCGCCAATGACAGCGTCACCATTCCGACCTACCGCCTGGAGCTCGGCGATGCCGTCGATCCCTACGTGATCACGGGCGAGGCGAAGCTCGACACCGGGGCGAAGCCGGAATTCCTGCTGACGGCGGAGGGCCAGCAGGTGGACGTCAATCGTCTCGCGGGCGATGGCAGCCGGGCGAAGACGTCGCGCAACGGCAAGGTGTCGGTGCAGCAGCGCATGGCGCTTTTAATGGCCACTGCCGCCGAGATCCCGATCCCGGATGTCCCGGGGCGGGCGACCTTGCGGCTGCCGGCCATCGTTGCCGGCGATACCGTCTTCCGCGACCTGCAGCTCGACGTGAGACCGGCCGGCACTGGCTGGACGGTCGACAAGGCCGTCGGCGTGTTGCCAGGGCGCACACAGGTAGAGGCGAGCGGCCGGCTGGTCCTGCGCGGCACACCCTCCTTCGAGGGCGACCTTTTGATCGCGACCACTCAGCCATCCGGCCTTGCGACCTGGATCTCCGGTCGTGTCGATCCCGCCATCCGCGGACTGGCTTCGGCCGGCTTTTCGGCGTCCGTCAACCTCACGCCCGAGCTGCAGCGGTTCGAAAACCTGGAACTGGCGATTGGCGCAGAGCCTCTGAAGGGACGGATCGAACGCGAATCGCGCGGCGGTCAGGGCTCAAGCCTCTCGGTGGATCTGACTGGCGACGGGCTCGACCTCGATGCTGCGCGGGCGATCGCGGCGCTGGTGGTTGGCGAAGATGCCGAGCAGCGCTTGCTTGCAGAGCGGGTCGCGACCCGTCTGAAGGTGGATGAACTGCGGGCTTTCGGCATTACAGCGGAAGACGTGGAGGCGATCGCCACCTACCAGGCAGGGCAATTGGCTATCGAGCGGCTCAGCCTTGGGAGTATCGCAGGAAGCGGGATCCAGGTCAGTGGCAACCTTCGCGACACCGACACGAAACCGGTCGGAGAGGCGCAGATCAGCTTCATTTCGGACGACCCGGGCCCGTTCCTCGCGCTTCTTCGCGAGAGGGTGCCGAACGGCCCATTTGTCGAGCGCCTCGCGCGGAGTGCCGCGTGGTACCAGAATTCCGATCTGCGGGCGGAACTCGCGGTGCCGGAAGCAGGGGCCGTCAGGCTTGATGTGACGGGTCGGATCAACGATAGCGCCATGTCACTGAAGGCCGAGGCCGCAGATCTCGCAGCGCTTGCCGGTGGCGGCGAGCGGCGGGTCGATGTCCGCCTTGAAAACGACGAGGCACAGATCCTGCTCGGGCAGGCGGGCTTCGATCCATTGCCCTGGACCATCGGGGAGGGAGGCGTGCTGACGCTGACGGTCGACGCAGCCGGTGACGGCAAGGGCGATGTAACTGCCGCCTTCGCCGCTCGCGGCTCCAAGTTCGACGCGCGGGGCGAACTCAGCGCCCTCAACACGCGTGATCTCCTGGACGGGTCCTGGGAGATGTCCGCCGAGAGCCAGGATCTTGGACCTTACCTGATGGCGCTCGGCCTCAACCTTCCGGAAGCCGGGACCGGTGTGCCGGCATCAGCCCAGACGCGGTTCTCGCTCGCCAAGGGACGGCTTGCGGTCGAGAGCCTTGCCGGAACACTTGCCGGCCAGAAGGTCTCCGCGGAGGGGACCATCGACATGACGACAGCAGTCCCGGCCGCGGTCGGCGCCGTGACGCTGGAGGAGCTCGATCTGGACTGGCTCGCGGAGGCCGTCGTCGGTCCGCTGCGCGACCCGGCAACCGGTGCCCTGTCCGAGGCGGCACTGAGCCCAGTGGCACTGCCGTTCGATCTCACACTCGACGTCCGTGTCGCGCGACTGTGGCCCGGCGTGGCGGAGGCCATGACCGAGGTCACCGGCAAGCTTCGGAACAATGCCGGCGAGCTGGCGCTCGATGAAGTCGCCGGCGCATGGCTCGGCGGAAAGGCCACGGGCCGGCTCTCGGTCGCCAACAGTGACGGCAACGGCTTCCTCCAGGCGCGGCTCGATCTCGTCGATGGTGACGTTGCCCGAACCATCAATGCCTTACGTGTCGAGCGCGGCCTTGCCGCCAGCGACACTCCTGCCGGGCGAATGGACGTCACGTTTGTTGCCGAGGGCGGCGGCAAGAACTCGGCGGACTTGATCGGGGCGGCAAGCGGATCCGGAGAGATGCGTTTGAAGGCCCTCACCGTGGATGATTTCAATCTCGCCCTGATGTCCGGACTGCTGACTGAGGTCGATGCGCTGGGAACGGCGATTGACGAAGAGAAGGTGAGGGGCATAACGGCGCGCCTGCTGGGAAGCGGCCGCAGCAATCTCGGTGATCTGGCCCTTCCCTTTGCGCTCTCCGATGGCACGTTGCGTGTTCAGGCCGCCGCCCACCAGACGCCCGAGGCGCGGCTTGACGGCGCTCTGCGGCTCGACCTGCGGTCCGGCACGCTCGACGCCGAAATCGGAGTGGCGCTCGTTCCAGGGGATGCTGCGATGGAGGGGGCCGAGCCGAACTTCCGCGTGCTGCTACAAGGCGAAGCGATTGGACCGCAGCGTTCGCTCGATGTGACGGAACTGACCAACTTCGTCTCGCTACGGGCTTTCGAGATCGAGCGGAGACGGGTCGAGGCGCTGCAGGCGAGCGTCCTGGAAAAGCAGCGGTTGCGGCGCGAAGCGGCGCTCGCGCGGTCGCGGGCCGAAGAGCGGGCCCGTGCGGAGGCGGAGCGGCTGCGCCTGGAGGAAGAGGCGCGGCTGAAGGCCCAAGCGGAAGCCGAAGCGAAGGAGCAGGCTGAGGAGGCCTCTCAGGCAGGCGGTTCCGCGCCTACCGGGCCACAGGCTGACACCGAAACGGGCGGGGAGACCACGGAAACGATTCCCGATAGGCCGGTGCTTCCGGTCACGCCGGATGAGCGCGTCGTGCGCCAACCGCTGCCGGACATGACCTTCGAAGGCTTGCCCGGCGTGGAATGAGCCGCTGCCTTGGCTGTCGAAAGATCTCAGAGGTAGGCGGTACGTTCGCCGAAGGGCGCGTCTTCGACAAGCGGCGCAAACAAATATCAGCCGCAGCTGTCTCGGGCGGCCTTCTTGATCTCCGCCAGGACGAACAATCGCAGCGCCGAGGAGAGGTTCGACGCCACGGGCCGCGCTTCGTCAATCTCTGCGATGAGAGCCGCAAAGCTGATGCCGCGTGCGCCGGCGATCGCCTTCAGTTCGTCGAGAAAGGCATCTTCCACCGAGAAGCTGGTGCGGTGCCCGTGGAGGCTGATCGAGCGCTTGCGAGTCATGGTCGGCCCCGAGGGGTGGTGAGGCATGCCGGAGGGCGTTTGTCAGCGTCGAGCCACGCAGGCTCAATCCTCTTCAGGTTTTTCCAGACGCCCCTGCTCATGCTGGCGGGCGTCCTTCTCGTTCAGTGCCCGCGTCAGGGACTTTTCGGCTTTCGTTCGCCCGTGACTGATACGGTTCTGTTCCGCCACGGCCTCACGTTCGCTGCGGACCTTGGCCTTGCGGAACTGGCGAAGATTGACAATGTCGGCGGCCATAGTCGGTGCTCCACGAGAAAGGCCGGGCAATCACCCGGCCGATCGTCATGCAATCATTGCTTCTTGCGGAAGGCATCCAGCGACACGACGGAGCCTTCCTTCTTTTCGTCGGTCTTCGGCGCTTCCGTTTCCTCCGGCTTTACGACGGCTTCGAGCGGATAAGCGGTGATCTCGGCGTCGTTCTCCTCTTCGTCGGAGAGCGGCACGTCGAATTCGAGTTCGAAGTTCACCGACGGGTCGTAGAAACCGCGGATCGCATTGAACGGGATGACGAGTTTCTCCGGCGTGTCGGAGAAGGACAAGCCGATCTCAAACAGGCTGTCGGTGACCTTGAGGTCCCAGAACTGGTGCTGGATGACGATGGTCATCTGTTCGGCATATTTCGCCTTGAGGTGCTGCGAGATGCGCACACCCGGCGCGCCGGTCAGGAAGGTGATGAAGAAATGATGGTCGCCGGGCAAGCGGCTCGTTGCGGCAACCTCGGCCAAGACCTTGCGGATGACGCCGCGGAGTGCGTCCTGGGCCAGAATGTCGTAGCGAATATGGTCGTGCCCCATCAGATCCTGCTTTCCTTATCATGCCGATTTTAGCGGCTTATGCCATGGCGCGGCGAAGCGGAAAAGCCCCGACGCGTGAAACTGGTTCGCGTAATGTACATCAATTTGAAGCGGCCGGGTAGCAGCGAAATCCGAAGCAAAGTCATGGGGAAGACGGAAAGGGAAGTTAGGTGAAGGCTTCTGTTGCCAGGTGCCTTCGGACCCCGCCTTAGGGGGCTAACCCTAAGGACTTAGAGCGGGTTTCCCGCACCGCCATTAGGCAGCGAGAGCGTAACCCTTAGCGTTGTTGTCGTTTGCAACTACACTTGTGACCCGATAACGGCGGTATCATGCCGAGCAAAAGTTCGATCTTTACGCCCTTGTCGATCCTATTTCGCCCCCATCAAAAGCCGGTCCGAACATGACTTCGTCACCGACCGGTTTTTGGTGGAGGCGCCGGGTACCGCCCCCGGGTCCAATAGGTTTATTACACCGACCGTTTATTGCCATAGCCGGAGCAAGCCCCGGCACGGCTGATATAGGTGTTTCCGGTCCCAATGAAAAGAGGGCCGGTAGATAATCGGAGGAGGGGAGGCTCGCTCCGAGCGCTCCGGCGGGGATAATCGTCCGTGGCGCATTGGTTTGGGGCGCAGCCGGCGGTATGATGCCTGGAATAACGACTCGATGAATGGACCCATGCACCAGTATCACGACCTTCTCAGCCATGTTCTGGAGACCGGCAGCGATCGCGGTGACCGCACCGGTACGGGCACGCGCTCGATCTTCGGCTATCAGATGCGCTTCGATCTCGGTGACGGCTTTCCGGTCATCACGACCAAGCGGCTGCACCTGAAGTCGATCATTCACGAGTTGCTCTGGTTCCTCAAGGGGGACACCAACATCCGCTATCTCAAGGAGAATGGTGTCAGCATCTGGGACGAATGGGCGGATCAGAATGGCGACCTCGGCCCGGTCTACGGCGCCCAGTGGCGCTCCTGGCCGGATTACGATGGCGGGCACATCGACCAGATGGCCAAGCTCGTCGAGAGCATCAAGACCAATCCGAACTCCCGGCGGCACATCGTGACGGCCTGGAATCCGGCGCTTGTCGACGAGATGGCGCTGCCGCCCTGTCACTGCCTGTTCCAGTTCTACGTGGCGGATGGCCGGCTCTCGTGCCAGCTTTATCAGCGCTCTGCCGACATCTTCCTCGGCGTTCCCTTCAACATCGCCTCTTACGCCCTGTTGACGATGATGGTGGCGCAGGTGACGGGGCTGGAGCCGGGCGACTTCGTGCATACGCTGGGCGATGCGCATCTTTACGCCAATCACTTCGACCAGGCCAAGCTGCAGTTGACCCGCACTCCGAAAGCGTTGCCGGTGATGAAGCTCAATCCCGAGGTCAAGGACCTGTTTTCGTTCACTTACGAGGACTTCACGCTGATCGGCTATGAGGCCGATGCCAGTATCAAGGCACCGATCGCCGTCTAGGCGATGCGAGGGCGTATCCGGCATGGCTTGCATCAAAATCGTCATCATCGTCGCCGTTTCCGAAAACGGGATCATCGGCCGTGACGGCGACATGCCCTGGAAGCTGTCAACGGATCTCAAGCGCTTCAAAGCGCTCAGCATGGGTAAGCCGCTGGTGATGGGGCGCAAAACCTTCGAATCCGTCGGTTCCAGGCCCTTGCCCGGGCGCCCTCACATCATCGTCAGCCGCAGCCAGAAATTCGAGATGCCGAGTGTGGAGACCGTTGGGAGCTTGGAAGAGGCGCTCGACCGGGGCAGGGCTATCGCCGCCGAGACCGGTGTCGATGAGGTGTGTGTGGTCGGCGGCGGCGAGATCTATCGGCAGGCCCTTGGCCTCGCCGATATGCTGCACGTCACCCATGTGGAGACGACAGTCGAGGGCGATACGTCCTTTCCTCGCATCGATCCGGAAGAATTCGAGCTCATCGAAGAAACGGCGGTTCCAACAGGGGAAAAGGACAATTACCCGACGCGCTACGCGATATACCGTCGCAGGGGCGGCTGATAACGCAAAATTTGCCCTTTCCGATGAAGAAGTTGGCCCCCTCGCGTTGAAAGGCGTGGCTGCGATACCTATAAACCTCTGGAACCTCATGCATGTCGGTCGATCGGCCAGCGGGCGGGGGACTTGGGAGCTTTTTACAGCAAAGAGGTATTGATGCCCTGGAGCAATCAAAACGGCGGCGGCGGCGGTCCATGGGGCGGCGGCGGCGGCGGCGGTAACAATCAGGGCCCCTGGGGGCAGGGGCCGAACCGGCCACGTGGTAACGGTGGTGGCGGCGGCAATCAGCCCCCGGATCTCGAAGAGCTCATTCGCCGCGGTCAGGACCGTCTGAAGAACGTCGTCCCCGGCGGTTTCAACGGTGGTGCCTTCGTCATCGTCGGTATCGTCCTGGTCGCCTTCTGGCTGATCCAGGCCGTCTACACGGTTCAGCCGGACGAGCGCGGCGTCGAACTGCGCTTCGGCAAGCCGAAGGAAGAAGTGGCCATGCCTGGCCTGCACTTCCACCTGTGGCCGATCGAGTCGGTCGAGATCGTCAAGGTCACCGAGCAGCAGCAGAACATCGGTAGCCGCCCGACGTCGAACAATCCGGGCGCAGGGCTGATGCTCAGCGGCGACCAGAATATCGTCAGCGTCCAGTTCTCGGTGCTCTTCACCGTGTCGGACCCGCAGTCCTATCTCTTCAATCTCGAAGACCCGACCCAGACCCTGCAGCAGGTCGCAGAAAGCGCCATGCGTGAAGTCGTCGGTCGCCGGCCCGCACAGGACGTCTTCCGCGACAACCGTGAAGAGATCTCCACGCAGGTGCGCGACATCATCCAGGGTACCATGGACACCTATGGTGCCGGCATCGCAATCAACGCGGTTCCGATCGAGGATGCGGCACCCCCGCGTGAAGTGGCCGAAGCCTTCGAAGAAGTGCAGCGCGCCCAGCAGGACGAAGACCGTTTCGTCGAAGAAGCCAACCAGTACGCCAACCAGCGTCTCGGTCAGGCCCGCGGTCAAGCAGCTCAGATCCGCGAAGAGGCGGCCGCCTACAAGGATCAGGTCGTCAAGGAAGCGGAAGGTGAGGCGCAGCGCTTCATCTCGATCTATGACGAATACGTCAAGGCGCCCGACGTGACCCGCCAGCGCATCTATCTGGAAACCATGGAGAATGTCCTGCGCAACTCTAACAAGGTGATCATCGACGAAAAGCAGGGCGTCGTGCCTTACCTGCCGCTCAACGAAATCACGCGCCAGCCGGGCAACCAGCCTGCCGGCCAGTTGGCGACGGGAGGCAACTAACATGCAGAACCGTCTTGCCTATGTCCTCGTCGCCATCGGCGTTGCGCTCTTCTTCGTCTATTCGTCGATCTTCGTGGTCAACGAGCGCGAACAGGCGATCGTGCTGCGCTTCGGCCAAATCCAGGATGTGAAGAACGAGCCGGGCATCTATTTCAAGCTGCCCTTCGCGTTCATGGATGCGGATCGTGTCCAGTATGTCGAGGATCGCGCCCTGCGCTTCGACCTGCCGAACATCCGTGTCCAGGTCCGCGGCGGTGCCTTCTATGAGGTCGACGCCTTCGCCGTCTATCGCATCGCCGATGCCCGCCGGTTCCGTGAAACGGTCTCGGCCGATCGGGAAGCCGCCGAATCGCGTCTGCGTACCCGCCTCGATGCAGCGCTTCGCCGCGTCTACGGTCTGCGCAACTTCGATGCGGCTCTTTCCGAAGAGCGCGGCTCGATGATGTCCGACGTCCGTAACGATCTCCAGGCCGCTGCCGAGAGCCTCGGCCTGCAGGTGACCGATGTCCGTATTCGCCGCACCGACCTGACACAGGAAGTCTCGCAGCAGACGTTCCAGCGTATGAAGGCCGAGCGTCTGGCCGAAGCCGAACTGATCCGTGCCCGTGGTAACGAAGAGAGCCAGCGTCGCCGGGCGATCGCCGATCGCCAGGTCGTCGAACTGCAGGCCGAAGCGCAGCGCGATTCGGAAATCCTGCGCGGTGAAGGCGATGCCCAGCGCAACAGCATCTTCGCCGAAGCCTTCCAGCGGGATCCGAGCTTCTTCGAGTTCTACCGCTCGATGCGAGCCTATGTGGCGTCGATGAGCAACCAGGGCACGACGATGGTGCTTTCGCCGGATAGTGACTTCTTCCGCTTCTTCAACAGCGGCGTCGGCACCGGTGGAGCCGGACAGGTTCCACCGGCACCGGTGACGCCGCCGCCGGCAGCAGTCGGCAACTGACACGATGGATGACCTGTTCGCAGGGATCGCCATCTTTCTGATCATCGAGGGGCTGGCCTATGCGCTGGCCCCTCGTTTTCTTGTGCGGATGGCCCGGCTCCTGCCACACATCCCCGAAGATCAATTGCGGCTTATCGGCCTCTCCGCAGTCACCCTTGGCACAGCGATCCTGTGGTTTCTGCGCGGCTGACAAGATCTGGTCGCAAGCTGCGGATACATCTATTCCGGCAATTGTGATTTTCCCTTCGCCCAATCCGCCTTATGTTCATTGAGACACCAGACAATCCAGTGAGGAAGCCGATGATGAAACCCGCCCGCACGTCGCGAATGATCCTGCCGGCACTCCTCGTGGGAACGGCGTTGGCTGTCGGAGCGGTGGGGGCGCCGACGCATGTCCAGGCGCAGGGACCCGATTCGGTGGCCGATCTCGCAAGCGGGCTTCTCGGCGCGGTGGTCAACATCTCGACGTCGCAGAGTGTCGCCGAAGAGGGCGAAGGACCGCTGCCGCAGGTGCCGGAAGGGTCACCATTTCAAGAGCTGTTCGAGGACTTCTACAAAAATCGCGAGGGCGGTGAACCCAATAGCAAGGTCAACTCGCTCGGCTCCGGTTTCGTCATCGATCCGACCGGTTTCATCGTGACGAACAATCACGTCATCGAAAATGCCGACGATATCGAAGTCATCTTCTCGGACGGCTCGAAGCTGAAGGCGAAGCTGATCGGGACGGACACAAAGACGGACCTTTCGGTGCTGAAGGTCGAGCCGCCACAGCCGCTGACGTCGGTGAAGTTCGGCGATTCGAAGAAGATGCGGATTGGCGACTGGGTCATGGCGATCGGCAATCCGTTCGGCCTCGGCGGTTCCGTCACGGTTGGTATCATCTCGGCCAGCGGCCGCAACATCAACGCAGGTCCTTACGACAACTTCATCCAGACGGATGCGGCGATCAACAAGGGCAATTCCGGCGGCCCGCTGTTCAACATGAGCGGCGAGGTCATCGGCATCAATACCGCGATCATCTCCCCGAGCGGTGGCTCGATCGGCATCGGCTTTGCTGTGCCGACGGAGCTTGCCGAGAACATCGTCAAGCAGTTGATCGAATTCGGCGAAACCCGCCGTGGCTGGCTCGGCGTACGCATCCAGCCTGTGTCGGACGAGGTGGCGCAAAGCCTGAAGATCGGCCGCGCCCGCGGCGCCTTGATCAGCGGCGTGGTGGAAGGGGGACCCGTGGCCAACGGCCCGATCCAGGTGGGCGACATCGTGACCAGCTTCAACGGGCGCGCGATTGCCGAGACGCGCGACCTGACGCGCATCGTGGCTGAAAGCCCGATTGGCGAACCGCTCGACGTGGTGATCCTCCGCGACGGCAAGGAGCAGACGGTGCAGGTTACCCTCGGCCGCCTCGAAGATGACGAGGTCGCCAGCAACGAAAACGATCCGGAGACCACCGTCGAACCCAATGAAGAGGGAACCCCGCCGGACGCCGATGGCCAGGAGGATCAGTCGACGCCGCCGGCAGACCAGCCTGGTCCGGACGATCCCGCGCCCGAGCAGGAAACTCCGGGCGATGCACCCGAGGCTCCGGATCAGGCCGAGCAGACGGCACCGGTCACGGAAGGCCTGATCGGCGTCGAACTTTCCGCGCTTGATGACGCCAATCGCGTCAGCTTCTCGATCGCCCAAGGCGTCGAAGGCGTGCTGATCACCCGCGTGCTGCCCGGTTCGAAGGCGGAAGGCAAGGGTCTGAAGGTCGGCGAGGTCATCGTCGAGGTCGCGCAGGAATTCATGAAGACGCCGCAGCAAGTTGCCGAGAAGCTCACCAGCATCAAGGGTGAGGGACGGCGCAGCGGTTACCTGATGATCGCCGACAAGGATGGCAACCTGCGGCTCGTCGCCGTGCCGCTCGAATAGCGGTCTAAGCGTAGAGGCGCTCGACGGAGTTGCTGTTCTGGCGGAGATATTCCTCGAACTGGTCGATCGGCATCGGTCGACCGGCGAGGAAGCCTTGGATCTCGCCACAGGCCATCTGACGCAAAAGGTCGAACTGCCCCTTGGTTTCGACGCCTTCGGCAGCGACACTCATGCGCAGGTCACGCGCCAGCTTGATCACGGATTCGACGATGGCCCGGCTGTCGGAGTTGGTCTCCAGGTCCGAGATGAAGGACTGGTCGATCTTCAGCTTGTCAAAGCGGTAGCGGCGCAGATAGCTCAGCGACGAAAAGCCGGTGCCGAAGTCGTCCAGCGCGATACGCAGGCCGAGCCGCGATAGAGAATTGAGCGTTTCTTCGACGCCAATCGTGGTCTCCATCAGCAGGCTTTCCGTCACTTCCAGCTCCAGCCGATGGGCAGGCAGTACGTTTTGCTTCAGTGCCGTCTCGACCAGCGGCAGAAGGCCGGGGCTGAGGAACTGGCGCGAGGACAGGTTCACCGCGACACGGATGTCATCCGGCCAGTGGACCGCATGTTTGCAGGCCTGGCGCAGCACCCAGCTGCCTATGGCGCCGATCTGGCCGGATTCTTCCGCGATTGGTATGAATTCTGCCGGGCTGATCGCGCCGAGCGTGGGGTGGCTCCAGCGAATGAGTGCCTCGGCGCAGACGACCTTCCGGCTTTGCGCATCAACTAGCGGCTGGTAGTTGATACTGAGCTGCTCCTGCGCAACGGCGAGTGCCAGTTCCTGTTCAATCAGGCTGCGGCGGCGGGCGGCGGCGTCGAGTGAACTGTCGAAGAAGCGGTAACGATTGCGTCCGTCGGCCTTGGCCCGGTAGAGCGCAAGGTCGGCATTGCGCATCAACTGGTCCGGGTCCGTGCCGTCGATGGGCGCGCAGGCGATGCCGATGCTGACGCCGATATGGGCGGAGCCGTTGCGCAGGGTGACCGGCTTCTGGAGCTTTTCGATGATCCTCGAGGCGAGCAAGGCTGCACTTTGCGGGTCTTCGCCTGAAAGATGGAGAATGGCGAACTCGTCGCCTCCGATGCGCGCGAGCGTATCGGACTCCCCGCGCAGCTGGCTGAGGATGCTCGCCACGGCGCGGAGCAACTCGTCGCCGCCGGTGTGGCCCAGATTGTCGTTGATCTGCTTGAAGCGATCGAGATCCAGGAGGAGCACGGAGAAGGTATCGCCAAAGCGGTCGTGACGGGAAACCGCACGGGCGAAATCTTCGGACAGCATTACCCGATTGCCGACCTCGGTAAGGGGGTCGTGCCGGGCCAGATGTTCGATGCGGAGGCGGCTTTCGCGGCTCGCGGTCACGTCGCGGCCAACGCCGCGATAGCCACGGAATTTGCCTGCGCCGTCGTAGATGGCCTTGGCCGTGAATGACCAGATCGCCAGTTCACCAGCGAGCTCGACACAGATGTCCTGGTCGCGGAACGACTGGCGGGCATTGAGGCAGCTGATGAACCCTTCCCGACAGTCCGCTCCGTCAATGCCGAACGGCGAGAAGGGGATGATGCCGGTGATCGGCCTGCCGACGATCATGGTCTCCGGTACCTGAAGCTGCTCGTAAAACCTGGCGGAAGCGCGCTCCAGGTTGAAATCGCTGTCGACACCCCAAAGCCAGTCGGCTGCATTCTCCTCGAAGTCGTTTAGCAGCAGGTTGATCACATCTCGCTGCTCGTCCGCGGCAATCTTTGCTCGGACACGCTCAGTAAGGCTGCGGCAGACCGCGAGCGAGGAGCGGATGATGATGGCGGCAAAAACGAGATACAGTGCGAAGAGATAGGCACCGACGATTGTCGGATCGCGAGACAGGGCGATTGCCGCGCCGATCGCCATGCTGCTGCAGAAAACGATGGACGCCGGTGGTATGGTCGCCAAGGCAAAACCTCCACCGCCGGCCATGCCGACCGTCAGCGCGATCAGCACCATGCGCTGGGTCTCATCGGCGCTCTCGTAGGAAACCACGTCCAGCGCCGCCCAGAGGCCGCTGAGCAACAAGGCGTAGATAACGGCGCGGATCGTCCCGCGCAGGCTCGCGCGCTCTCTCGGTCCCCTTTCGCGATGGCGCCACCATGCGACGCTGGTGTAGAGCGCAAGCGCAAGGATCAGCAAGCATATGGCGGTTACGGGTGTTGCTGCCGGACTGCCCTGAAAGACAAAGATCGTCAGCGTCGCATTGCAAAGATTGGCGGCCATCATCCAGGGCGTGCTGGCGCCGACAATGGAGAGCCGGACGGCGCGGATACGCTCCGCTTCCTCCGCGGTCTGCCCACCCTCTCCCAGGCGCAGAAAGCGGTCAAACATGCCTGCGAAAGGGGCCGCGACACGCGCCAGGACTGTTTTCTCCATGGCGCAATTTTTAGCAGCTATATTTTAAGTCTGCGTAAATTAGTCGCGTCGTGTTGTCTCGGTTCCACAGATATCCTTGGCTGCGCGATACAATACATGTCGCTTGAGATGAGGATGGCTGTCCGGGACCTTCGGATGATCGAAGTCCTGACCTTCAAGATACTGCATGCCGAGGCGCCGCATGACGGCGATGGAGCGATAATTGTCATGCACCGCGAAGGCATAGATCTCCGGAAGGAGGAGAACTTCGTGTCCATGCTCGAGCAGCCCGGTAGCAGCTTCTGTTACAAAGCCTCTGCCCCAGAAGCGGGTGGCCAGCCGCCAGCCGATCTCGATTGCGCCTTCCGGTAGTATGCCGGGCAATTCCACCGGCGCGAGGCCGCAAAAGCCCATGGCCTCGTTCGTATCGCGATCGGCCAGCGCGTAGAAGCCGAGACCGGTGTGTGTGATCATATCCCTGTTGCGATTGAACAGCAGGTCGCATTCCTCGCGGCTGCGACGGAGCGGGAAAAACTCCATGACCTTTTCGTCCCTGTTGATCTCGCGAAACAGATCCCGGTCCTTGTCCAGCCAGTTGCGGAGGGTGAGCCGGTCTGTTTCGAGAATGATCATCGGACGCCGCTCAGCCAGTTACGAAATCGGTCTTCCGGTAGCCCTGCAGATAGAGGAGGGCCGTGAGGTCGCCGTAGTCGATCCGGATCTTAGCTTCGGCGGCGACTGCGGGCTTTGCATGCAAGGCAACGCCTGAGCCGGCAATGCCGAGCATGCCGAGATCGTTGGCTCCGTCGCCGACAGCAATTGCATCTTCAGGGGAGATGCAGAGCCTCTTTGCGATGTCGAGGAGCGAATCGACCTTTGCCTGCTTGCCGAGAATCGGTTCGGCTACTTCGCCGGTGAGAATGCCATCCTGTTCCAAAAGAGTGTTCGCGCGATTCTCGTCGAAGCCAAGCATCCTGGCGATAGGGGCGGTGAAGACGGTGAAGCCGCCGGAAACAAGTGCGGTATAGCCGCCTTTCGCCTTCATGGTTGCGATCAGTTCGCGCCCGCCGGGTGTGAGGGTGATGCGCTTTTCAATCACCTCGTCGACCACGCCGATGGGCAGACCCTTCAAGAGGGCGACGCGTTCGCGAAGAGCGGGTTCGAAGGCGATCTCGCCATTCATCGCGCGCGCCGTGATCTGGGACACCTTGTCCTTCAGGCCCACTTCGGCTGCCAGTTCATCGATGCATTCCTGGCCGATCATGGTCGAGTCCATGTCGGCAATGAGGAAGGACTTGCGGCGGGTCTCGGCATTCTGCACGGCCACATCCACGCTCTGGCCGGCGACAGCCTCACGCAGCAGGCGTTCTGCCTCGATGGCGTCCGTACCGTCGACGAGCGGAATATCGCAGGCAATCCCATCTGCCAGCCAGTACAGACGGGAGGATGCCACAGCATCTGCAGCCTTCTCGGCAAGCGCCGGGGTCAGAACAGGGTTTGACGGATTGGCGACAAGCGTGGCAACCAAGGCCATGATGGAATATCCCGACAAGAACAATGACGCGATCCTGATAACCGGGCCAACCGCTAGCGGCAAGTCCGCCTTGGCCTTGGAATATGCGCGAGGCAGTGGCGGCGTGGTGATCAATGCCGACAGCATGCAGGTCTACGACACGCTGCAGGTCGTGACCGCCCGCCCGAGCCCTAAGGACATGGCCGGCGTGGCGCACGCCCTATATGGCCATGTCCCGGCAAGCCGGAGTTACTCGACCGGTGACTGGCTGCGTGAAATGGAACGGCTGCTGCTGCAGCTGAAGGCGGAGGAGCGCCTGCCGGTGATCGTGGGGGGTACCGGTCTCTACTTCAAGGCGCTGACCGGCGGCCTCTCTGACATGCCGGTCATTCCGGAGGCGCTGCGCGCCGGGATCCGGCAGAGGCTGGAGAGCGAGGGGGCTGAGGCGCTGCATGCCGAGCTTCAGGCTCTCGACCCGACCGTGGCGCAACGCCTCAGTCCGGCGGACGGGCAGCGCATCGTTCGGGCGCTGGAAGTTCAGCGTGCGACAGGTCGCTCGATTGCCGAGTTTCAGACAGGCGCGGGGCCGATGCTCGTCGATCCCGCGCGGGCTCGCAAACTGGTGGTATTGCCGGACCGGACGATCCTCCACGAGCGGATCAACCGGCGTTTTGAAGCGATGATGGACCAGGGCGCCGTTGACGAGGTGAAGGCGCTGCTTGCGCTTGATCTGGCTCCCGAGATGCCTGTCATGAAGGCAATCGGCGTGTCGCAGATCGCCGAGATGCTGGCCGGCCGTATCGGACGTGATGAGGCCATCGAGCGTGCCTCGGCCGCAACGCGTCAGTATGCAAAGCGTCAGATGACATGGTTCCGCAACCAGATGGATGAGAGCTGGCAGCGGGTCGATCCGGCGACGTACCGGATCGCCTGATCCGGTCTCAGTCGCGTTTGTAGAGGCTGGAGAGCGGTTTCTTCAGGATGCTTTCCCGCAGAGAGGATCCACCCTCGCGCCGCAGTGGCTGCGAGCCGAAGGTCGCTGCCGGTGGCTCGACTGGATAGGCTTGGGGCAGGGTGTCCTGGCGAGGTCGGGCGATGTCGTCAAGGCCAGCACGCGGCAGCATGTCGGGACGATAGGGCTCGATCGCCGGCGTCTCCGAGGCGGTCAGTGTCTGACGCTGTACGGGTGCTTCATATGCCGGACGAGGCGCGGGCTGGTATGCTGGAGGGGCAGCGGGGACGGCAGCGGCCCTCGGGGCGAAGCCCGAGCGCAGGTCGTCATAACGATCGTCGTCCTCGAAATCCTCGTCGTCGTAGATGCCCTCCGGTGCAGACGGAATGTCCGTGCGGCTGTAGCCGCCGTCGAAACTCTGCTGGAAGGCGGAGATATCGGGTCCGACAATGGCGCGCATACGGCTGACGATGGTGCGCAGATCGACCGTGTCTGGCGTCTCTTCGGTGTACTTGGCGTTCACGCCATTCGCCTTGGGGAGCTGGCGCTCCTCGACACGGCTGAAGCGCATGCGCATCGGCACCGCGATGGCTTCGCCGAAAGCAATCGCCTCCCCGTTGCCGATCGAGGAAATGAAGCTGGTTGTGGAGATCGACGAATCGGGGATCGCCGAGCGGATGATCTCCTGGTCCCGGTCATTGGCAAGCCGCATGGCAAACAGCGTCGAGCACTGAGACAGGATGGTCTGGTCGAGTTCGCCGGGGCGCTGGGTGATGACGCCGAGCGACACACCGTATTTTCGGCCTTCCTTGGCGATACGGGCGATTGCCTGACGGGTCGGGAAGAAGCCGAGATTCGGATCCGCCGGCACATAGCGGTGTGCTTCTTCGCAGACGACGAGCATGTGGATGGCGCCGTTCGACCAGAGCGCCAACTCGAAGGCCATGCGGCAGAGAACCGAGGCGACGGAATTCACGACTTCCGAGGGAATGCCGGCCAGCTGGAAGGTGGAGATCGGGCGGTCGTCTCCCGGGATGCGGAAGATGTGCGCGATCGTCTCCATGATCGTGTCGCTGATCGTATTGTTGGAGAACATGAAATGATAACGCGGGTCGTTGACCGCGGACATGATGCGCATTTTCAGGGAGCGCAGGAAGGGCTTCTCGCCACGGCCCTCAAGCCGGCCGATGCGCTCGTCGATCAGCGCCAGCAGGTCGGCGATGCGGTAGGGCACGGGTGTGTCGGCGGTCATCGAGCTCTTGTCGGCCATGCGACGCATCAGGGCACTCTCGTTGCCGCGGAAGGCGCGTTTCGCCTCGGGCATGAGGTCGCGCAAGATGTCGAGCTCTTCGGGCACGGGAGGGCGGCCGCGGAAAAGCACTTCGGCGAATTCGTCCAGGCGCATCAGCCAGAACGGCAGGTCGAGCGTGTCGGTGTCGATGACGACCGCAAGCTCCGGAAAGGCGGCGGCGAATTCGTTGTGCGGGTCGAGGATCAGGATGCGCAGCTTCGGGTCGCTCTCGATTGCCTTGCGCAGAAGCAGCGAGACGGCAGTCGACTTGCCCACACCGGTCGAGCCGACCACGGCGAAGTGCTTCGACAGCATCGACGGAATGTGGATTGTGGCGTCGATCGACTCGTCCTGGGTCAGTTTGCCGATGACGGCGGTATCGTTGAGACGCGTGTCGTAGATGCGCAGGAGATCGGCGGCGCGAATGCGGTGCGCAATGGCACCGAGATAGGGGTAGCGCGAGATGCCGGTGGAAAAGACTTCCTTGCCGTCGTCCTGGACGTAGACCTCGCCCAAAAGTTCGACCTCGATGAGGAACTGGTTGTCGGTGCCTTCACCCCAGTCCTTGCCCTCGGTCTGCATCGAATAGGCAAGCGCCACGACGCGGTTCTTGCCGACGCTGATCGAGATCAGCCGTCCGACGGACCAGAGTTCGGTGAGATCGGTGCCGCCATCGGCCGCCACTGCGGAAATCGTCGCGCGCGAGCCGTTGCAGGCGACGACGCGCCCGAGCATCCGGTTGCCTGGCCGCATGCCATCGCGGCGGTCTTGTTCTCCGGCGTCGCCGGACTTGTGAAGATCATCGTTCAACAAGCGCATTCTCCCTGCTGGCGCAAGTTTAGGCGGGAGCGCTTAAAACTTCGTGTAACTCGTTAGGTCGGCGGTGACATCTGCTCGCAGGCTGCGCAACAAACTTTCGCGAGCGCCGGCAAAAATTTTCGAAAGATGCGTTGACGCTGGAGGGCTTTATGGCTAACACTTCGGCCCATGAAAAACTCGGTTGCACTTATCGTGGTGGGAAGGCGCATGGGCAGGATGGTGTAACCATCCGGCGATAGCCACCCATGCGCTAGATGACAGGCTCCTCAAGGGGCCTTTTTTTATGCCCTGAACCGGGTTATCAGCCCAAAAACCAAGAAGGCAGATGGAAACACAGCATGACGGGTAAAGACAATCAGATGACTGGCGCCGAGATCGTCCTGCGCGCGCTCAAGGATAACGGTGTCGAGCATATCTTCGGCTATCCCGGTGGGGCCGTGCTTCCGATCTATGACGAGATCTTCCAGCAGGACGACATCCAGCACATCCTGGTGCGCCACGAACAGGGCGCGGGTCACGCCGCTGAAGGTTACGCCCGCTCCACCGGCAAGGTCGGCGTCATGCTGGTCACCTCGGGTCCCGGTGCCACCAATGCGGTGACGCCGCTGCAGGACGCGCTGATGGACAGCGTTCCGCTGGTCTGCATCTCCGGCCAGGTTCCGACCTCGCTGATCGGTTCGGATGCCTTCCAGGAATGCGATACCGTCGGCATCACGCGCCCCTGCACCAAGCACAACTGGCTGGTCAAGGACGTCAACCAGCTGGCCTCGATCATCCACGAAGCCTTCCGCATCGCCCAGACGGGCCGTCCAGGTCCTGTCCTCGTCGACATTCCGAAGGACATCCAGTTCGCCACCGGCACCTATACCCCGCCGGATGCTCACAAGGCGCTGAAGAGCTACCAGCCGAAGGTTTCGGGCGATGCCCGCGCCATCCAGGCGGCCGTCGAGCTCATGGCGACTGCGCGCCGGCCGATCATCTATTCCGGCGGTGGCGTCGTGAATTCCGGCCCTGAGGCAACGAAGCTCCTGCGCGAACTGGTCTCGCTCACCGACTTCCCGATCACGTCGACCCTGATGGGCCTCGGCTGTTATCCGGCGTCAGGCAAGAACTGGCTCGGCATGCTCGGCATGCACGGTTCCTATGAAGCCAACATGGCGATGCATGACTGTGACGTCATGGTCTGCATTGGCGCGCGCTTCGACGACCGCATCACCGGCCGCCTCAACGCGTTCTCGCCGAACTCGAAGAAGATCCATATCGACATCGACCCGTCGTCGATCAACAAGAACGTCCGCGTCGACGTGCCGATCACCGGCGATGTCGGTCGTGTCCTCGAAGACATGGTCCGCGCCTGGCGCGCTCTGCCGAAGAAGCCTGAGCCTTCGCAGACGGCGGAGTGGAATATAAGCATTGCCAAGTGGCGGGCCCGCAACTCCTTCGCCTACACGCCGTCTCGCGATGTCATCATGCCGCAATATGCGCTGCAGCGGCTTTACGAGCTCAGCAAGCACCGCGACACCTACATCACGACGGAAGTCGGCCAGCACCAGATGTGGGCCGCCCAGTATATCGGCTTCGAGCAGCCGAACCGCTGGATGACCTCGGGTGGTCTCGGCACCATGGGCTATGGCCTGCCGGCTGCGATCGGGGTCCAGGTCGCGCATCCAGACGCGCTGGTCATCGATGTCGCGGGCGATGCCTCGATTCAGATGTGCATTCAGGAGATGTCCTGCGCCATCCAGTACGAACTGCCGGTCAAGATCTTCATCCTGAACAACCAGTACATGGGAATGGTTCGCCAGTGGCAGCAGCTGCTGCATGGCAATCGTCTGTCGAGCTCCTACACCGAAGCCATGCCTGATTTCGTCAAGCTGGCGGAAGCTTATGGCGCAGTCGGTCTGCGTTGCGAAAAGCCTGATGACCTCGACGGCGCGATCCAGGAAATGATCGACGTGAAGAAGCCGGTTATCTTCGACTGCCGCGTCGCCAATCTCGCCAACTGCTTCCCGATGATTCCGTCGGGCAAGGCACATAACGAGATGCTGCTGCCGGACGAGGCGACTGACGAAGCCGTCGCCACCGCCATCGATGCCAAGGGCCGTCAGCTCGTCTGACCGGGAGGAACAAGATCATGAACGCACATCTTCAGCCGACCGGTTCGGCCTATTTCATCGCCAAGGAAACCTCTGCGATCGAAAGCCACACGCTCTCGGTGCTCGTCGACAACGAGCCAGGCGTTCTCGCGCGCGTCATCGGCCTGTTCTCCGGTCGCGGCTACAACATCGAGAGCCTTACGGTTTCCGAGACGGAGCATGAAGCGCATCTGTCGCGCATCACCATCGTCACGCGCGGCACGCCCGGCGTGCTCGAGCAGATCAAGGCGCAGCTGGAGCGCATTGTCCCTGTGCATCGCGTGGTGGATCTGACCGTTCGTGCCCGCGAGCTCGGCCAGGAACGGCCGATCGAGCGTGAAGTCGCGCTGGTCAAGGTGGTGGCCGACGCGGAAATGCGGGCCGAGACCTTGCGTCTCGCTGACGCATTCCATGCCAAGGTGGTGGACGCGACCGTCACCCACTTCATCTTCGAGATCACCGGCAAGTCGTCGAAGATCGACCAGTTCGTCTCGATCATGAAGCCGCTCGGTCTCAACGAGATCTGCCGCACCGGGATCGCCGCGATGAACCGCGGCCCGCAGGGCATGTAAGGAATTCGGCAATTCCCGAAACGACAAAGGGCGGCCTTTCGGTCGCCCTTTTGTTTTGTGTTCGTTTCAGTTCATGCCGAGCAGATCGAGGAGGCCCATCTGCTGTGGTGCCGGAGGCAGATCGGCGTCCGCCTTTTTCGCCTTCTCCTTGACGGGCTTCTCACCGTCCTTAGCCTTCGGTGCCTTCTCCGGCTTTTTGGAGGAGGCTTCGACAGCTGCCGCACTGGCCTTCTTCTTCGCAGGCTTTTTTGCCTTCGCCACTGTCTCCTCGTCGGCCACGGCGTCGTCTGATTCTCCCTCGACTTCGGTCGTGGTCAGCATCGCGGTCAGCGCATGCCGCAGGGCTGCGGGTCTCAGGCTGTAGTGGATGTACTGGCCCTTCTTCTCTCCCTCGATCAGCTCTGCATTTTCCAGGATCGAGAGATGCTGGGAGATCGAGGGCTTGGCCATGTCGAAACGGGCGGCGATCTCGCCGGCAGTCAGGGTCGACTGCGACAGATGCACCAGCATCATGCGGCGCGGATCGGAGGCAAGCGCGTGGAAGACCCGGGACGAGGTTTTGTCCATTGCCGGATGCAGGTCGGTCTTGCCGCGCTTTGCCATATCGTACCCCTCAGCCTGCGGCTTTCGCGCCGCAATTTTCGAATTAGGCAATCTCCTAATTTTCTGAGGGGCTGGCGTAAAGTGCCGGGAATGCAGGGCCTGTGGATAGATCGCGATTTAGCGATGCTCAGAAGCCGATGGGGATCTCAGGCTTGTTCAGCATCAGCCAGAGGATGGCGAGAACCGAGAAGAAGGCGGGAAAGCCGCAGGCAAACCAGATGCGAAAGAGCCTGTGATAGCGAGGCGGCAGCGGAGCGCCGGCGGCGGCCGCCTCACGGGCAAGATCGCGGAGCTGGATCTGGATCCAGACAACGGGCAGCCAGAAGAGGCCGACCACGACATAGAGGATCAGCGAGAGCAGAACCCAACCTGACATCAGCGGCCAGCCAATTTCGTAGGCGAGCCATGCGCCGGTGATCGGCTGCAGGATGGCTGCGGTCGCGGTGAAGATCGTATCGGCGATCACCACCGTTCCTGTGACATGGGCGATATGGGCTGGATTGCCAGTCCGCTGCGCCAGCAGCATGAAGAAGGCGATGCCCGCACCGGTGCCGAGCAGAACGCTCGCGCCGATGACGTGGCTGAAGCGCAGGATCTCCTCCAGCATCTCAGCGCTCCTCCAGGATAGCGAGGGTTGCCAGCGTCAGCAGGATCGAGGGGATGACCTTGACCAGCGGGCCAAGCGGGTCGAGCCAAAGGATCGGTTCGATCAGCGTTCCGCCGGCGAGATAGGCGAGCGACACGGCGATCATGCCGAGCATGGCCCGTCTCGCCCAGGGCTGGACGAGGATTGCGACGCCGAGCGCAATGTCGAGCAGGGAAGTGAGGATGGTGACGGTCAGCGCCATGCCGGCCGACATGCTGGCGCCGAAGCGCAACGACGTCGTGATGGGGTCGAGGAGGGGCACCACACCGGAGACGATCCAGAACAGCGAGAGCGTGAGGATCATCAAGGGCTTCAGGAGATAGAGCCGCGCGAACCAGAGGTCCTGCGCAGCGGCGGGCTCCATTGCCAGCCGCTGCGTCGGGTCGGGCGTGGACAGGGTCGGCCGGGTTTTCTCCGGTGCCACGCCTATGCCGCTGATCCGGATGGCAGTGGACCGCAGCGGTGAGCGCCAACCGAGGCGGCCAGCGAGATCCGCAGCGAAGGAGAGGGGCCGAGCAAATGCCGAGGGCAATGGGATGACGGGCGCAGCGGGAAGGCCGAGCCAGCGGCGGTAAAAGCGGGCCATCTCTTCCACGCTGCGGGTCGGTTCACTGGCAAGGACCAGATCGGACCCGGCGGCAATACGGCCTTCCACTGCGTCGAGAACGGCTTGTGCCACGTCATGCACATGGACGGCATTCATCGGGCTCTTGGCGTCGACCAGCGGCATAACGCCGGGGAAGGAGGCGATGGCGCGCAACAGGGCGGTCCCGCCATAAGCATTGCGTCCGACCACGACCGTTGGGCGCAGGATGACATTCGGGAGGCCTGAGGCCGCGAGCGCCCGGTCGGCCTCCAGCTTTGTCGCCATGAAGGCTGTTCCGGCGGTCGTCAGGTTTGCGGGTGCCGAGATCTGGACGATCAGCGGAGGCTTTGCGCGCGAGGCGGCTGCTTCTTGCAGGGCAAGCATGGCGTCCCTTTGAACGGCCACGAGATCATCGCGCATCCCGGCCTGCAGGGCGCCGGCGCAGTTGACGACGGCGGTGACGTCCTCGAGCAGCGGCTGCCAGTCTGCCGCCTGTCGGATGCTGCGGAGGTCGCGGGCGATCCAGTTTGCATCGGGAAAACGGGCGCAGGCCTGCCTGGTGTCGCGGCCGAGGCCGATGACCGGATGGCCGGCTTGACTGATCCTCAGTACCACCTGCTGGCCGATGAAGCCGGTCGCGCCCAGGATAAGGATGGTCATGCGTTCCCTTTCCGCTGCCGTCCGGCCACCATCAGATCATTGCCAGCGGCATTTTACGGGCCGGTGGCGGGAAGGCGGCGTCGAGGCGGGTCCAGTCTTCCTCCGAGATGTCGAGCTCGACGGCATCGCGGTTTTCCTGCAGGCGGCGCAGGTTCGAGGTCTTGGGGATCGGGATCACGCCGTCGCGCTCCAGAAGGAAGGCGATCGCAACCTGAGCCGGGGTCGCCTGATAGGCCTTGGCGATGTGAATGAGTTCGGGATGGTGCAGGATGCGGCCCTGCTCGATGGGTGAATAGGCCATGATCGGGATCCGATGTTCCTGGCACCAAGGCAGGAGATCGAATTCGATGCCGCGGCGGGAGAGATTGTAGAGAACCTGGTTGACGGCGCAGTTCTTGCCGTCGGCGACGGCGAACAGTTCTTCCATGTCGTCGATGTCGAAATTCGAGACGCCCCAAGCGCGGATGCGTCCGGCTGCCTTCAATTCCTCCATCGCAGCGACCGTGTCCTCGAGCTGGTGTTCGCCGCGCCAATGCAGGATGTAGAGGTCGAGGTGGTCGGTGCGCAGTCGGTCCAGACTCGCATGACAGGCCTTGATCGTACCGTCGTAACTGGCATTCCACGGCAGCACCTTGGAGACGAGGAAGGCATCCTCGCGCCGGTCCTTCAGCGCTTCGCCGACAATACGCTCGGCACCGCCATCGCCATACATTTCGGCGGTATCGATGACTTTCATGCCAAGGTCGAGCGCCAGCCTGACGGCGTCGACTTCCGCTCTGGCCTCGGATCGGTTCTCGCCCATCATCCAGGTGCCAAAACCAAGGCTCGGGACTACTTCTCCGCCCGGCAGGGTGACAGTCGGCATGGCGTCGTGCATCTTGCGGCTCCTTGATCGCGTCGTGACGAAGATAACGAGCCGCATCCCATGAGCAAGCGGCAAACGATCCGGAGCGCTGGCTTCAGGACTTCGTGTCACCGTCACAAGATTGCGGCTGGCACGGGCCGATGGGTCAGCTAGGCTGACCAAAAACTAGGGAGAAACATTCATGTCGGCCGATACCCTGCTGGCGCTTGTCCTTTTTGCCTTCGCGACCTCGATCACGCCCGGTCCGAACAACATGATGCTGTTCGCCTCCGGTGTGAACTTCGGTTTCCGCCGAACGGTTCCGCACATGCTCGGGATTGGCGCGGGATTCCTGTCGCTGTTGATCGGGGTCGGGCTGGGTCTCGGTGCAGTCCTCTCCGCCTATCCACCGGCCTTCATTGCGCTGAAGGTTGCGGGCGGCCTCTATCTGCTCTGGATTGCCTGGAAAATCGGTTCATCGCGATCCATTGGGGAGGGCGAGGCCAAGGCGAAACCGATGAGCTTTCTGGCCGCCGCCGCCTTCCAGTGGGTCAACCCGAAGGCATGGGTCATGGCGGTCACAGCCATGGCGGTCTATCCGAATCCGGAGCAATATGCTCTGACAGTCGGCATCGTTGCGCTGGTCTTCGCCGCGGTCAACGTGCCGAGCGTCTCGACCTGGGCGGGTTTCGGTGCGGCCCTTCGCGAGTGGCTGTCCGTGCCGGTGCGACTCAAATGGTTCAACATCACCATGGCGCTGCTTCTGGTGCTCAGCCTCTGGCCCATGCTGAAATAGGAAAGTCCGATGTCAGGCCATCAACACGACCACGACGATCATCACCATCACGACAACCAGTATTCCGACATGCAGGCGCGGGTGAAGGCGCTGGAAACACTGCTGACGGAGAAGGGGCTGATCGATCCGGCTGCGATCGATGCCATCGTCGAAACCTATGAGACGAAGGTGGGACCGAGGAACGGCGCGCATGTCGTGGCCAGGGCCTGGGCCGATCCTGCCTTCGCCGACTGGCTGAAGAGGGATGCGACGGCAGCGATTGCAAGCCTCGGCTATACGGGGCGTCAGGGCGAGCACATGCGGGTTGTCTTCAACACGCCGGAGACCCACAATCTCGTCGTCTGCACGCTGTGCTCCTGTTACCCGTGGGCGGTGCTCGGCCTTCCCCCGGTCTGGTACAAGGCACCGGCCTATCGCTCGCGGGCGGTGATCGATCCGCGTGGAGTGCTTGCGGAATTCGGCGTCAGCCTGCCGGAGACGATGGGGATTCGCGTCTTGGATTCGACGGCGGAGCTGCGCTATCTCGTCGTGCCTCTGCGTCCCCCAGGTACGGAAGGGCTGGACGAGGAGGCGCTCGCAGCCCTCGTGACGCGGGATTCGATGATCGGCACGGGCCTAGCTCTCCCGCCGGAGGTCTCGCGATGAACGGACCACATGATCTCGGTGGGCAGATGGGTTTCGGTCCGGTCGCGCCGGAGAAGGACGAACCCACTTTCCATGCCGAATGGGAGAAGCGGGCGCTCGGCATCACGCTCTCCTGCGGCGCTTTCGGTGCCTGGTCGCTCGACGAGACCCGGCATGCGCGCGAGAATATTCCCCCCGCCGACTATCTGGCGGCGAGCTATTACGAGGTCTGGATCCGGGGCATCGACATGCTGCTTCAGCGGCATGGTTTTGCCACCGCAGAGGAACTGGCAAAGGGGCGGAACCTGGCGCAGGGCCGCGCGCCGAAGCGCGTCCTGAAGGCGGACATGGTGGAGGGTGTGCTGGCCCGTGGCGGGCCCTGCGACCGTCCCGTCGAGACCAAGCCGAAGTTTTCCGTTGGTAACCGTGTGCGCACGAAGAACTTCCACCCGACCGGCCATACACGGCTGCCCCGCTATGCAAGGGCGAAGTCAGGTGTCGTCGAGGCGGTGCAGGGTGCCTACGTCTTCCCTGATGATAATGCCAATGGACGGGGTGAAAACCCGCAATGGGTCTACACCGTCGTGTTCACGGGAGACGAGATCTGGGGTGAAGGCGCCGATCCGACGCTGACCGTCTCGATCGATGCCTGGGAGAGCTATCTTGAGCAACTGTGAGACCACGACCGATCTCGCGGCGTCGCCGGGTCTGCCGCGATCGCCGGAGGGCGCGCCCGTCTTTGCAGAACCCTGGCAGGCACAGGCCTTCGCCATGACGGTGCATCTGCATACGCGTGGTGTATTCACCTGGACCGAATGGGCGGAAAGCCTGTCTGCCGAGGTGCATCGACCGGGGCGGGCGGATGACGGATCCGATTATTTCCACTCCTGGGTCGCGGCATTGGCGGGACTGCTGGAGCGCAAGGGGCTCGCCGATCGCGAGGTGGTCGAGGCCTTGCGCGAAAGCTGGCAGCGGGCAGCGGAAGCGACGCCGCATGGGGCGCCGATCGAGCTTTCCAACGACCCGCTCAGGACCTGATGTCCACGATTTGTTCTGTTTTTCGCTGCTTTTGCCTTGCATCGGCCTCACGAATCCGCGCATGACCTAGACCATGCAGTTCGCGCCCCAGCAAGACGAGGCTCTAAAGGCCGTTTCGAAGTGGCTGAAGGAGGGGAAATCCCCGGTCTTCCGGCTGTTCGGCTACGCGGGTACCGGCAAGACGACGCTCGCCAAACATTTTGCCGAACATGTCGATGGCGACGTGCTGTTTGCCGCCTTCACCGGCAAGGCGGCGCAGGTTCTGCGCTCACGCGGGGCCTCGAACGCGAAGACCATTCATTCCCTGATCTATCGCCCGCGCGGTGAAGAAGCGGTGGAAGACGAAGAAACGGGCAAGACGTCGATTGCGCCGATGTTCTCGATCAACCGGCAGAGCCCCGTCGCCAAGGCGGCGCTGATCGTCATCGACGAGTGCTCGATGGTCGACGAAGCACTTGGCCGCGACCTGATGAGCTTCGGTACTCCGATTCTGGTACTCGGCGATCCCGGCCAGTTGCCGCCTGTCTCCGGCGGCGGTTTCTTCACCGATCAGGAGCCGGATTATCTTCTGACCGAGATCCATCGGCAGGCGCGCGACAACCCGATCATCCAGCTCGCGATGCATATCCGCGAGGGCAAGGAGATCATGTATGGCGATTATGGCTCCACAGCGCGGGTGATTTCGAAGAACGAGGTGACGCAGGATCTCGTGCTCGGGGCGGATCAGGTTCTGGTCGGCACCAACAAGACGCGGCGGCGCTACAATATGCGCCTGCGGGAGCTTAAAGGGTTCACGGTGGACTATCCCCAGGCTGGCGACAAGCTGGTGTGTCTCCGGAACGACCAAGTCAAGGGCCTGCTCAACGGTTCGCTCTGGCAGGTGATGACCTCGTCGCGCGAGACGGTGAAGCCCGGCATCAATCTCCTGATCAAGCCCGAAGACGATGACATGGATCGCGGGGCGGCGAAGATCAAGTTGTTAAAGGCCGCCTTCGAGGACATCGAGACGGAAGTTCCGTGGTCGACCCGAAAGCGCTACGACGAATTCGACTACGGCTATGCGCTGACCGTGCACAAGGCTCAGGGTTCGCAGTGGAACGATGTCGTTTTGTTCGACGAGAGCTGGGCGTTCCGCGATACGCGCGAGCGCTGGCTCTATACGGCCGTCACCCGCGCGGCGGAGACGCTCACCATTGTCCGGTGAGCGTTGCTTTCGCGATCACTTTGACTTCAGCGCTGCAAGTGTCGCCATCACGGCCATCGTGTCCCGGCCGGATGCCGTCGCAATTTCGGTGAGAGGCTTTGCGGTATCTGCTGCGGTGAAGCCGGCTTCTTTCAGAGCTGCGACAACCTCCGCATCGGACTTGCCGAGCAGCGGTGCCACCTGCGCCGGCGTGCCGGCCGCGACCATATTGACCATGGCGAATGCAGGGTTGCCGCCCGCGCCACTGCCGCTCCCGGTCATCGCCGGCCACGCGAAGACGAGGCCTGCGGCAACACAGAGCGCGAGCGAAATGGCCATTGGGGGCCGTTTGAAGTAGGCGATAAAGGGGCGCCAGTTCTTCCAGACATGCAGGAGGAAGGGCAGGATAAGCACCATGCTCAGCCATTCATGCATCTCGCGGAAGGCGGACGTGCCGTAGTGGAAGAACAGGGCAATGCCGGAGATCAGGGAAACGAGAAACAACCCGGTCGTGAAGGGCGTGGCGTAACGGGAGAGCAGGCTCGGCATCGAGATACCTCGGTCATTGTGAATGTTCCGCTCCTAGCGCCGCTTCCAGCCTCTGTCCCGTTAAACTTCCTTCATCATTGATGATCCTCAAGCCTCGGCCTCGAAAAGATCAATTGGCAACCATGCCCAGCAGCACAGCCTTTGCCACCGCCTGAAAGCGGTTCTGCGCATTCAGCTTGCCGACGATGCTCGCTTCGAGCGCGGTGACCTCGTCCTTCTTCACTTCCAGGATCTTTGCAATGCGGATCGATGTATAGCCTTCCGCCATCAACTGCAGGCAGTTCCTCTCCAAGTCCGTCAGATCAGGCCCTTTCTGTTCGAACCCCGTGCGGCCGGGCACGGCATCCTCGTGTTCGAGCAGGGCATTGAGTTGCTGGAGTTGCCGGTGAACGGTCGAGAGATTTGCGGTCAGTTCCCTGCGGCGCGCAAGCAAGGTCTCTTCCAGGATCAGATTGGCCTCGGTGTTGGATGTCGCGGTCGACAGGGTTTCGAACAGATCCTGGATGACCGAGATCGGCATGCCCACCTCGCGGCAGACATTGATGAGCACCATACGGGCCACCTGCTCGCGTCCATAGACACGCATCAGGCCGATCCGCTGGGCGTTGATCAGGCCCTTTTCCTCGTAGAAATGCAATGTCCTGTGGGTGACCCCGAAAAACTCGGCCATGTCTGCAATGGCGACTGGCTCCTTCGGTGGAGGCCTGTTCATGACGATATCCGGAAAAACCATGTCCTTTTGAGCATGGCCGGATGAGTTGGTGATCGGTTGCAGATGGTAGGTTCCGTGCGACATGTTCCCCTCCATGTTCAGTATCAACGCGTCTGCCACTGCCGATAGTCCGCCGCTGCTTTTTGCCCGTACCTCCCTGCTCTTCGAATCTCCGCCTTGTTCAAGCCTATAGTATATTCAAAACGCGTGAAATAACTTTGGAACGGCGTTCGCCGCTCCGCCCAGATGCTGCAAACAGCTGTCAGCGCGAGAGGGATGAGCGCGCGATGAGCTTGGTGATTTCTGTGATGATCTCGCTGCCCTGGCCAAGCCCCGCCCATTGCTGCTGGGAACGGCGCGCCGTGATGTAGGCGGCGTCGGTGCCTTCGAGCGTGTAGCGATAGGTTGCGTCGAGGCATTGCATCTGGCCGGTCGACAGCTCGTTCTGGTGGCAGTAGCGGTAGATTGAGCCGGGGATCGTGAGGTTCGCCCCGGCAAACTGATTGGCAATGGCACCAATTTCCAGACTGTCGCCGGAGGTTTCGAAGACGGCGGGCTGGATCGGGACTTCGTTGCCCGATCGCAGGTGGCGCAAGCCAAGCTTCAGGGTGGCGCCGAAGCCTTGCGCCTTAAGCTCAAAATGCAGGGGATGGGCTGAGCCACTGACATACAGCGGTCGTTCGTCGGGCGCGGCAAAGGAGACGGCCCACAGGCGGGCGCTCCAGAGACGGATGGCGTTGACGAAAATCGACGCCATTTGATCGCCAACTGCAGGCTGCCGGAGGAAGAGGCGCGGGAGCGCGCTCTGCGCGTCGGCTGTCACTTGCTCTGCTTCATGCGCAAAGCGCGCCTCGATAAGATCAAGGCCGTTGGTTCCCGTCGGGAGGCTGGTCTCGTCTGCCGCCCGCTCATAGACCGGCACATAGCCACCGAGGGGGATCCGGATGCGAAGTGGTTCGCTGCGGCCTTCGCAGGCATAAAACTGGTTCAGCAGCTTGCGAAGCTTGCCGGCCTGGACGCGAACGAGAGGATCCGTGCCCGGATCGAAACCGTCGCCACGGCTGAAGACGTCGATGCCGATCGTGTAACCCTTCAACCGATGGGAAAGGCCGAGCTGCTCCATTTCGACGATGAATTTCAGAAAGGATCGCAGTCGCTCGGACCGCGCAAAAGTCTGGCTCCTCAGCACGCGCTGAAGAGCTTCCGAGACCTGTCCGCCGTCGATCCTGGCTTCCGTCGCCATGCGTGCTCCCAACCGTTTCGGTAGGCACCTGCGCCTCATTTGCTGCGCATTTGTGCGTTCCGTCACAATCAGCAATCTGACTAGCGGATGGGTCCGCAGGGTCAATACCCTAAAGTCTAGGGGGTCCCAGCAGTTGCCATGCATCAATTTCGCGCATCGGAGTATTCGCGATTCTCGTTGGCCTTCGGTCCCGTGATGCCGTAAGGATGCCGAAAACCTCTCCATCGCCGGATCATGCCGCCATGCCTGCCAAGCTTTCCGTCAATCTCAACGCCATCGCCATGCTTCGCAACCGTCGCGATCTTCCCTGGCCCAGCGTTGCCGATCTCGGGCGCATCGCCTTGCGGGCAGGGGCTAGCGGACTGACGGTGCACCCGCGCCCGGACCAACGCCACATCCGATTCAGTGATCTACCGGTCTTGCGGGCGCTGATCGATGACGAGTTTCCGACGGCGGAGTTCAATATCGAGGGCTATCCGAGTGAGGATTTCCTCGCGCTGTGCGAGGCGACGGAGCCGGAACAGGTGACGCTCGTTCCCGATGACCCCTCACAGGCGACGTCGGATCACGGGTGGGATCTGGAGCTGCATCAGGATTTCCTGAAGGGCGTGGTCTTGCGCCTGCGGGGCAAGGGCATGCGCGTGTCGCTCTTCGTCGATGGCGACGGCAGGCCGGAACCGATGGCTCTTGCCAAGGCAACCGGTGCCGAGCGCGTCGAGCTCTACACCGGCCCTTATGGTGGTTGCTACGACAACCCGCAGGAGGCGGCACGGCAGGTGGAACTGCTCGGTTTGACGGCCGATGCGGCACAAGCCGCAGGACTTGCCGTCAATGCCGGGCATGATCTGACTGTTGCCAACCTGCCAATGCTGGTCAAACGCATCCCGTATCTTGCTGAAGTGTCGATCGGCCATGGCCTCACGGCCGATGCGCTTGAATATGGCATGGCCGAGACCGTGCGACGCTTCTGCCGCGCCTGCGGACAAAAGATCTGAGGGGCGAGCTCAGGCGGCTCGTTTGCCGAGCGTGCCGGCGAGTGCAAATTCGACCGCCGCGTCGGCGTGGATGGTAGTCGAATCGAAACCGGGAAGCGGCAAGCCTGCGGGATCGAGGATCAGGCAGATTTCCGTGCAGCCCAGAATGACGCTGTCGGCGCCCTCTGAGCGGGCTTTCTCGATGATGGACATGAGGCTTTCACGCGAGCAGTCGCGCACGCTTCCGGCGCAAAGCTCGTCGAAGATGATGTTATGCGTTTCAGTGCGACCTTCCGCATCGGGAACCATGACCTCCACGCCCTGGCGCCGCATTCTCTCTGCATAAAAGCCGTGCTCCATCGTATAGCGGGTCGCAAGAAGGAGCGGGCGGCGGGCATTGTTGCCGACAAGACTGGAGGCGGTTTCGTCGATGATGTTGATGAGCGGGATTCCGACACGGGCGGCGACCTCATCGGCAACCAGGTGCATGGTGTTGGTGCAGATCAGAATGCAGTCCGCGCCGGCGCGCTCCAGACCTTCGGCTGCGCGTGCCAGCCTGTCGGCGGCCTGGTCCCAACGTCCGGCTTTCTGCAGGGCGACGATCTCCTCGAAATTGACCGAGTGCATGATGATCTCGGCGGAGGCGAGGCCGCCCAGCCGTGCGCGCACCGTCTCGTTGATCTGGCGATAATAAACCGCCGAACTCTCGAAACTCATTCCGCCAATCAATCCAATCGTCCGCATGACCATCCCTCGCGTTTGTGATGGGGGAAGAATGGCGCAGATCCGTAGCGGAGCGTTTGCGTTTTCGTCGGAAAATGCGGTGGTTGCGGCGTCGCCATTTCGGCCATATGCTTGCCTCGCGCGGATTTATTGCGCGGTTGGCCAATTGTATCGGAGCAGATGGCGTGATTGACGATAGAGACAGGAAGATTCTCGACATCCTCCAGCGCGATGCCGCGACGCCTGTCACCGATATTGCCGAGAAGGTCTCCCTCTCGGTGTCAGCCTGCTCGCGGCGCATTCAGAAGCTTGAGGAAAGCGGCTATATCGCGCGGCGGATTGCGGTGCTCGATCGCGAGAAGAGCGGGGTGCCCACCACGGTCTATGCGCTGGTGAAAACCGCTCATCATGCCGATGACTGGATCGAAGAGTTTCGTCGCGCCATCAGTGACATTCCGGAGATCGTTGAGGCGCATCGGCTCACAGGGCATTACGATTATATCCTGAAGGTCGTGTTGCCGCGTGTGGAGCATTACGACGTCGTGTATCGGAGGCTCGTCAAGCGGGTGGAGCTCTTTGACGTGTCCGCCTCCATTTCCATGGAAACGCTCAAGCAAGGCTTTGCCGTGCCGGTGGACTACGCGGAGTAAAACACCCCATACAAACAGAAAAAGGCCCCGGGGCTTGCGCCCCGAGGCCCGTCACGCACCCTTGAATTAGGAAGCGTTGGAGACAGTGCGGTTGACGAGGGTCACCGTCTTGTCGGCATTGACCTTGTAGACTTCGCGGACGTCACGGCCGTCACCCTTGGAGAACGTGTGGAAGAAGGTCGAACCGGCAGGTGCCTTTTCCAGCTGGACGTTGGCGTTGTCATAGGTGATCGAGCCCGGGATCGGCTGGACGGCGGCGAAAGCGGCCGAGCCGGCTGCGAGGGAGATGAGGG